>WLWD01005845.1_pt1 | contig 505824 bp, 345 predicted proteins | sample 6712731 | NCBI WGS metagenome assembly WLWD01 (sample SAMN12718690, study PRJNA576275) | sponge metagenome | isolation source: marine sponge | host: Mycale hentscheli | place: New Zealand: South Island, Marlborough, Capsize Point | collected 2014-11-01 | reverse complement strand
GTCTTTACTAATGTATTGTAGTAAAAAATGATAATACTATATAATGAATCTTAATAGTTCGCGAAATAAATTATTTATTGGTCTGAGATGATTTTGTAATAGCTAGCTAGTATATAGTAAAGTTGAGGGTTCACACCTTTGATGTGTGAGAGTTGAAGGTGAAATATTATCTACTCCACAAGAGTAAAACTGTACATCTGTCACTCCGGTAAGCTTTCTATTGAAGTCCCGTATCATTATAATTATGTGTACATACACATTACACTTCGAGTATAATTGACTCTGCCCACTCGTATTGTAATACCACACTCTGTATCCACGTGTTCATGTGATGTGTACTTTGTAACCAATTGAACATGTCGCTCTCTGCATGCTGGCAAGACAATTCTAAATGAGGCATCAATATAGCTCGAGCAATGAAAACGGTACATGTAAACATTGTCTTCATAAGAGAAGAAGCTAAACCAGGCCAAAGACACTCGCTGGTATATATTTTCAATGCAAAACTCCACTTCCAGCAACTTCATTAAACTTCACAGCGGCAAACCATCAATTGTCTGTAATCTCCAAAATCAGAGTGTGACAGACACACAGGATGACTACTGTAACCCTCTCACACATGTGCACTAGTGTTAATAAGCATAACTTTTAATAATAGCAAAAATTTTCTCGCTCTAACAGCCAATATTGTTAATTAAAACTTAAGTTTTAATAACAATATTGGCTGTTAGAGCTATTAAATTAATTCACTTAAGTTTTAATTAACAATATTGGCTGTTAGAGCGAGAAAAAATTTGCTATTATTATAATTATTTCAGCCGAGAATGACTGAATCACTGAAAGCATAAAACTAAAGATCTTTGGATTAGTATACAGACTTTAAAAGTGAAATAGTACGGGTAAACACGTGTGCGTGCAGCACTAGCCTTGAAACACACAGTTTGATAGTTTATAGGTGGAGACATTTCATTCCTTAGCACAAATGTCCTATCTGTTATCAACAGATTGGGAGGAGCAACTATCATGTAAATTAGTGAGTGTTCGACACACCAGCATGTGAGTAGGAATAGCAGTAATTACACTGGGCAAAAGATAGACCCTACACAACCAGAAAACTAATACCACATTTTGGTTACTATGGATCACCTCACTACCAGCCATAACCCATTAAAACGTATTGCGACTCATAAGACCCGGACAGCCACAATTCTTCTAGTGGTGCATATGCTATACCAGATTTGGTAAAGGTCATCAAAACTTTGCGAATGTACCCAGTTGTCTAAAGATAGGTTGTAATGGTTGCCATGGTTCCTAGCCTCAATCTTCTTTTATGTGAAAAGATACACTGTACACCTTGAAACCAATGTTACTCCAAAGAAATTACCATTCTCGCTCCACATCATAAAAAAACATAAGTTACGTCACACATTGATTTCAGAAATAAAAAAACAAAACAAAAAAAACAACAAATCATCGCCCCAATTTTATTCAAGACAGCATTAATTAGAATGGCACCATAGATAAAAGTTAACATGGATGCTTTTGCTTTCATTGTAGCTGTGGTAGCACTTGTGAGTATTTTGAATGAGAAACTGAAAAATTATTGCCATGGCCAAAGAGATACACAAAATTTTTTTTAGTTGTTACTGTTATCCTTGAACTAAATTTTCTAGTGTGCTACGAAAAACAATTGGGAATAATACCACCTTAAAGATTTGTGTTGCAGACAAAATAATCTCTATTATAATTCAGGTAACCTCTGCTTATCCCCACAGGAAATTTAGAAATACCATAATTCAGTTGTCAACTACTCACCTCGACGCTGAAGCCTATGTACCATAGGAACGCATCCACTCCACCCATTATTGGTGCAACACATTCGCACAGCAGTCTCACGGGGCCGGTCTTTTTACTAACCTGATCCTTCCCCCGCGCGTCATGTTAGGGTAGTTAGCGCTGTTATAGCCAGAGGAGATCTTCCCCACGAGAGAGCGAGAGAGCGAGAGATTAATCCAGCCACTTTGACAATTTCGGACGACCATTTCCAGTCAATATTATTACTTTTGTATGGTAAAGCGTTGTTAACACATTTGGCCTGGTGATATCACTGGTAAAGGGTTTTCTGGATAGAGGTTACTGTATTGTTTACTGTAACAGTTTAGCTATAAATGAATAGTCAGAGGGCAAATGCATGTTTTTTCCCATATAGTATTAAGAAATAGCTATTTAAATAGACAGTGTAGTGGTGTATATTTTTTGATCAATTAATTGTAAAGCAATTAAGAATGAATGAGAATGAATGAATGAATGAGAATGAATGAGAATGAATGAATGAATGAGAATGAATGAGTGAGAACACGTAAATGAATGAAGGAGAATGAATAAATGTATTCATTAGATTCCATTGATATAACTACAGTCTCAAGGGGACCTATCCCTTTACCAAGCTAAAAAATGCATATATTTTTTAATTTAGTAATAATAATTTAAAATTGTGTTTATTAATTATTATTATTATCATCACGTACAAAAACTTCACATTAAAAATAATTATACATATGAATTAAAAAAATTTTTTTTGTACAGTGTATACATCCTGCATGTACATCTGTAAATTCTAAGTATTAGTGTTAAACTATCTGTAAACTTACCACTTCAGTAAACTCCAGTAGATGCCTAGTACACCTCAGGTGTTACTTGATCTATTGTTCCTGTACACTTGTCTTGGTAAAAAAAAGAAACTACGATGTATATGCTGCATATAAATTTGTGAAAATCCTTGTAAACTGGGCTTTTTTATGTAGTGTAAATTAAACAAATAAATTTAAAAAATGCATAAACAAAATAATAATGAAACAAGGAAACAAATGACTAAGTAATAAATATCTAATTTTAGAAAGAAATTTTTTATTCAAATAACAGCTGTTGAACAAAGTATAGCTAGATGTGAACAGATGGAAACACAAGCCTCATTATTTAACGTTTGAAATTTCTGACATCATGAAATTCAGCTACAGTCCATGTTTCATGTTCCATACAATAGCTATGGAAATTCCAAATTTCATGTTTTCATGAAATTTTTCAGGAATATAACATTTCATGGAATTACATTACCAGGACATATCATATTTCATGCACACCATGAAACTAGAGTGGAATGTGAAATTTCCTGTACCTGATAGTTCATTTGTAACTCATGAAAGTCAAGCCTGACATTTCATGTTAATTTCTGACTTAAACTGTACTCAGGAAATGCCACTTTTTTTGTAGTGTTAATTTCAACTATTACACTAAAAATCACCATAGACAATAACTTAAAAAAGTACTATGATAATCTGATTTAGGCAACCATATCTATGGCATCCAGCCAGTAGCTTAACCTATTCACAAGATAGCTTTTGGTGTTTTTTTTTTGTCTTTTGTTGTTGTTGTTTTTACCGATATATTAGCTGAATAAGCTAGCTAAGCTAATCATTATCTAATTGAGGTGTAGCTAGTCACTACTAATATTTTCAATTTGCTACTCTATTCACAGTTGCCTTGATACTAACATTATTATTTATTCCACCTTTTATACAATTTTGTAAGAAAAACTTACTTGTAGCTAGCTACTTTTTGTTAAAATGTAGTAGCTAGCAAATCATTTTAATTTGTATTAGGTGTTGCTAAATACAATAACTCTGTTTTATCAAATACATCAAAGCTTTTATTAGTGATAAATTGATTTGGCCATAATGTCAATATTTTTTCATGACATAAGAAATCAAGTTGATAAATAAAATACATATTGCTTCATTCTACAACTATAGCAACAAGTTAGAATAAAATGTTTATGTTGATTTTTCTCTTTTCGTGCAAATTTGACAATACCACTGAATCTCAGCTATGCTATTAGGTGTTTCAGCATCCAAGCCCACACATTTCCTGTGTGAAAGAAATAGTTGGTAAGAGTTACATCAAACATTTATCCTTACCAGTGAAACCAGTTGTCACAAATATCACATCCAATCATGTCTTGATGGGAATCATATTTACAACATGATTTACACATCCACATTTCCCTCAAAGCAGATACTACAATAGCAAAAAAATCATATAATGATGGTAACACAGCTAACTTATGATTAGTTCAACCTTGTTTCTGTAGATATGCAAATGCTTCATCACAAAAATGGTGTTGTACTTTGAGTAGATGATCATCTGCTAAGTTTAAAACTTCAATTAGCAAACTTGTTTCATCATGTATATACTGTATAATAATCTGATTGCCTCTACTGGCCCAGTCGACACCTTCCTTTGTGCATAGTACTTGGATGATATCTGAACAAGAATTTTACTGATAATATTGTACTTAAATTGTGCATGCAAATATTGCAACTCACTTAATTCATCTTTCAGCTTTGTCTTGCTAAGTAAAGATAAGATTTCTGATTTCTCATTTATTGTTGGTTTTCCTAAGCGCACTTTTGAAGTGCGTTTTCTCTTAGTGGAATAAAATACTTGCTTCGTAAGTGTCTTGTTTGGTGGTATGTTATTAATGTTCTTACTTTTGTGCAAGTCAACAAATTTTAGCATAGAAGTTAGATATTTATTTTCAAAAATGGAAAGTTCTTAATTTCGGAACATTTAGAAATGAAACCAGATACACTATTTAATTTTTCCAAAATTCTATCTTTTAAATTCTTATCAGGTGATTGATTGCACAGAGTAATTGCTGGAGGGTTAATTCTTGACATACTTGTCTCACTGCTATGGTTGGCTATGTGCTAATAAGTGAATATGCTTACATATGGTTTCAAGTTGAATATAGTCATCACAACTGCACGAGTAGTTATGGAGACATATTGAACAAAATTTACATTTTTAAATTCACAAGTTGCACATTCTTTTTTTAAATGTGTAGACATATTGGCTAGAAACCGATTTTACTTGCCAGCTATTTTCACTGATTTTACGGACACTGCTAGTTGACAGATTCAAACTTGTTGCATGTCTTTTGTGTATTCTGGTAATATGTTTTGTAGATTTCCCCTTTTCAGCTTTAATTAGGCGATCAAAAGCTTTGTCCCTGGCATATTTAATAAGCAGGTTTATAATTGCATCCATTCGTTTGTTCACCCTTCCCTTCATATACACATACTTTAAAACTCGATGAAATGATTCAGTATACATGTTTGTGGATACCTGCATCCTTTCTGTAACAAAGAGCCCACTGTTCATGTCTGTTACCATATGTATTCTCAAAATATTGTAAAAATTGCTCAAACCCTTCATTCGTCTTCATATAGTTGACTGCACTGTGAAATACTTCTATAAACTTAGTTTCATCTACTTCTTCCATCAAGGTTCGAAGAATATGATATAATTTCTGGTAGTTTATTTATTAGTTTTCGTAGTAGATTATAACTATAAATAGTCAAAACGTTTCGACCCGTAGGTCTTCATCAGTTGACAAAAAAACACAATACTAAAAATGACAAAAAACAAAACCAGTTCAATAAAATGCAAAAACCCTGTAACAAAGAAATCTAATAAATAAACTACCAAAAATTGTATTACGTAGTAATGAACCTATACAGCATCATAATATGATATAAGGATACTTCGTTCATTTGATCTTTTACCATACTAGAGATAGCTCTTCTCCAAGATCTGTCAATATGCCAAGTGCATAGTAGCTTTCTTGGCTTATTGAATACAGCTATCCAAGCAGAATAAAACTGTTCAGCATCATCTGACATAAACCATTGTGGTTTAACATTGCCAATTTGATGCTTTAAGTGGCTGAAAAAAATTCATCAATAGTATCTTATCTTCCCGATTAGAAAAGCACCATGCAACAGGAAAAAACCTTCCCCAAACTCATCCACAACAACAATACTAATTAATTTAAAATCATATCCATTAGTACCATGAGTAGAATCAATGCAAACCACTTTGTTGTTGCCACATAAATGCAAGACTTCTGCCTGAATTGGTGTTTGAAGAACTAGGGCAAAGTCATCCTTATTTAAACCTTGGTTAACACCAATATCAGCGAAAGTCTCACCCTGCTGTTTATAAAAAATTACTGGGCTATTTTTTTTTTCCATCTCTTTGACCCACAAATGCAAGCTTATAACGTCACTTGAATGCCTTTTCCATCCTTGAATATTGAAGGCTTTTTCTATATTATTTAAGTCTTTCTTTACAAGTAGGTGAATTCGAGCTATATCTGGACCAATATTGTCCCTCACTTTATCTAATATATGATCAAAACTAACCCCTTGCAATAGTTGACCTGCTATAGCTTCCCTTTCTTGTAACGATAGTCTTAAATAACCCACTGAAAAGTCATGACCATAATGTGTCGTTACAAAATTGGCCTGTATACAATCTTCATAATATTGTAGAACAATTTTGGAAGTACAATACGCATCAATTTTTGATGTACCCTGTGATTTCAGGCACCGCTTTCCCATACCTCTTGTGTTGAAATAACCACTTCTGCTGCAATAATAGTATTGAAATTTATTTTTGGTTGACAATTTCATGCCAGAACTCTTTATATAATATACATTTGTAGTCTTCTCAACTTTAGATTTCCATTCTAAAAACTCTACAAATGTACAATTATAAAACCTAATAGCAACATGCATGGCAACTAAAATTACCTTTCTTACTGTCAAATCTTCTAGTCTCTTCTTTGAAATCAATGTTATGGACATTTACTAAGTGTTCCTGCAGTACATTTAGTCTGGCACATGTGAATAAACAGTCGTGTTCCATGCATTTTATGGATCCTCTCTTTTTCAATGTACTTTTGTGAACAGAATGTTTATATAAAGACGCATAATGCTTGAACTTTTTATTGCAGTCTAAACATACAAATAATTGATTGGTATGAACAGAAGCTGCTTGACCTGAGCTGTCATTAGAGTTTGCATAACCCGATAGAGTAAAACTATTACAGTCAGCAGCTTCACCACAAAGAGGTGAGTGAGGAGATTTATATTGTACTTCACTAGTACTTGATAAAGGGGGAGTTTTACATTCTGTGTCACCTGAGATTAGAGGATTTTCACATTCTGAACCATCTGAACTTGCAGTAGGAGTTTTAGCACGAGGACCTGTTGATAATGGGGTATAATATTCACATTTTTTTGCTGTTTGGCCCAACACAGTGACATTCTGTGCTACCAACAATTGATTCGTCGTTGCTTGGTATTGTTAGTTCAGAATTACTTGTCTGTGCATTAATCACAAGAATATCATAATATCTTGTATTACTATCAGTTTCTATGAGACCAGATTTGCTTACCTCTGTAAGCCTATCATAATGATATTTTCTGCTGCTGTGGGTTCCAAATATTTTGTGCTGTAGCTACCCTTTCGTAGGTTTAACAACTTCCTACGCAGATTCGGATTCCTAAAGATATTGCTTGTCTGTAAACAAGATCACTTTTCTGAGAATGACAAGACTTTCCTGTAGTAAAATCAAATAACTAGTACTACTTTAGTTATCTCTTTTTTTAACTGTTGCAAGCTAACCTGATCAAAGTCCCACTCGTTGTCTAATACTCGACATAATGCATACTATTAAAATATACAACTAGTAAGATATCCAAATGCAACAAAAGTGAATACCTGGCAAACAAATACGCCACAATCGTAGCCATTTGATTGAAGTGGCTTTTTCTATAAATGATAAACCATGAATATAGCAATGCACATATATATAGCAAAAAGTATAATTAAATGGCAAAAGATGCAATATGTAAACTTAACTGTTGATGAAAACTATTTCATAAGTGAGGAATTGTCATACAGTGTGGGCTTAATGCTGGCTACTAAATTTTTAAATCTGAACACCTGCTTAGTAGCAGGGCTATAGTGGTAACAACTAGGCAACACTAAATATGCTGAACCCTTTAAAGTCCAAAAGGTTCTGCGATAGAGGAGAGTTTCCTTGGCTGGCATTGTGCACGAGGTCACACATTTAACAGGACAGACTTGCAGCCCATTTCTCAAAGTCATTGCAACTATGACTTTAATGCAACTTACTTACACAGCTAGGTTTGGGAGAAATTTGGCTCCCTGTTCTTGATGGGTCAAGCAGAATTATTTGGCCGGTATGAATAACATTGCTTGTATAGCAATGTTGACTACATGTGAACTGCCACATTTGAAACTTTAAAAAATTATTATAGCCAGAAGTTCACTTCCAGCTACCTCTGGTGTAAATATATATGTACAGCCTCAAACACTTGCCTGCTTTCGTATGTATTGCCATTTAGTCCAATCTGGTACAACTTTCCTTTCATCTTTAAGCCGTTGCTCAAGAAAAGTGCTGTGCCAAATAAATGGAACTATATGTGAGTAATTAGCTGATAATTCATAACTCACCTTATATATTTCCAGCATTGAGCAATGCTTCCATTGAAGAAATCATAATATTCTGCTTTTTTCTTATTGATATCCACAACCTAGTTCCACATTAGTTTTTAAAACAAATATTATTATCAAATTTTGTACCATTAAAGTCCAATGATTACTATTGCAGTTTATGACTGCAAGAATGATGTCTTGAGCCATAAAATCCACCTAAGAAAATTGCAATAAATTTTGTTATCAAACAAAAAGTTAGAAAAGATCACCTTTCGATGCCATGTTTTCACTCCTTCATATCCCTTTTCACTAAGTTTTGAATAAAAATGGGAATCCAGGACATACACTCTCTTGTTATCCTAAAATATTACATATAGCTAGTTATTAATAGCTATTAAAATTATATAATTTATAACTTGCCATACTGGTTTTTACAGAAATAAGCTCCATATTATATTTTCTAATTATCTGTAATTGTGGAGTATAGACTTTAATAATAATGACAAGAAACTAACTTCATCAGATAGGTTGCAATCTGGTAATATCACTGAGGCATAATGATGAACTTCTTTTGTCTATAACATGGACAGTTATATATTTGGAATAGTTATTAAGTATCACTTATACAAAATAATAAGCACTTACTTGGAATCAATTTATAAAAGAGCATAAAGGGATCCTGCATAGTAACAGTAGCTACACTGACTGGTAAAACCTGAGATTTGTAAGGAATTCTATCTGAAATAACTGTGTAGCTATTTTTGATCTTGGTATTTTACCTCATTGTCATCGACATGAAACCACTGCATTTCATTATTTTTAGACCTCACAAAAGCAGTATAATGTCCGGTTTTAGAAGACAGCTTCCTGAAAACCACTGCACTTACTAAACTATATGAAGCTTTTGTAGTAGTAGTTCGGACAGATAGGGTAGTATTGTAGAGTAATTATAAGCAATGACATTAGATACTAATGAATATTTTCAAAATACCTGTATCTGAATGGTAGGAGTATCATCTCTAAGAAATCAAATCATAGCATGTAAGTAAATAATTTTCAAATTTAATTTCAAACATGATGTAACATCAATTTAGAACAAAAGTGTCCAAGAAAAGTTGTGAAATAATGTCACTATTTAGATAAGAGCAGTAACTAGTCAGGGCTACAAGCTTGATAGGCATAGATAAACATTGCTGTTTCCTACTTAAATTTCTTACTCCATTGGTCCCAAACTTACCCTATAATTCTTTCAAAATGTGCCTATATTTCTCATTTATTGTTTGACCAAAAATTCATGTGATAGATAATTAGTTAAGTAGCTAAGTGAAAGAAAAAGAAAGAAAAAAATTTTAGTAGTGGTTATGCAACATGAAATGTATTCTTCATTATTCTTTTCTTGATGTTTTAGTAAGTTAGATAAGTGAAAATACTATGCTACAGCTGGTAAATGCTTGATTAAAGTAACATACTTTCGTGCTCAAGCTCAATTAGGTACAGGGTAGGGTACTCATGGTCTTTTAACCAAATGAAATAGAGAATTTATTAATAAATTAGCATTTTAACAACTGCGGATGTCAAGTGGAAACACTCGAACATTTACATCACTTTGAAAACATTCATTGTTGGCTTGAGATCTTGATAAACTTGAGTTTGAAGCTTCAAATTGTGTCTGCATAGTCCAGCAGTTGTTTGTCATGAATAAAAATCATTAATAATCAATGCTAGCATAAACAAAACCCTATTTCTAGCATATTCCTCATGCTTATGTGCTTATATTTTTTCCAGCAATATTTATCAATAGCTCATTTGAGGGACTTTAAAATACTATACAATGACAGACAATGCATTTGACATTCCTATTTGACATCTTATTCAAATGAATGCATAGTAGACTTGGTGCTGCTGTTAGATTTCCAGTACTGTGTGTAAGTCCCCTTGTTTTGCAGCTATGGTAATAAGTAAAATAGTAGTTATGAGCTACAAATAATGTTTTCTTCAGTACCGTTGGCACACATGATCAGCCACATGTTCTCTAGAAGGGAAACAATCAGTTACAATGTCCTGCACATTGAATGTTTTTGATCCCTGAAATGCAATACATTACATGCTTCATTCACAAGTTATTTATTTTTGTGTTTCAAGACTTCATACTTGAACATATGCCTCAAGTATTGGAGATTTGTTAGTTGTGGTGCTTCTATGTGAACACTCGTGACACTCCACTAAAACAATACATAGATGACGGTATATTGAATATGGTGAATTCACAGGGAAATAAACTACCTGTACTTTCTTCAGACACATAGCATCTTTCCACAAGTTCACTCTTGATGCTGATAGAATGTAATTTACAAGAATAACCAGAATAATGACATAGCTACCTTGCATGTTGTTCCAAGCCCTCTAGAAAGTAGGAGTAAAACTCGTGTGCATTTTGCTGCTCTCCACTTACCAATTTATAGTCGTTGACTAAACAAACAATATTCAATACCTGACATGGGTTTTACAAAATTCTTGCAGAATTGGCTACCTTTTTAGGATCACAAGGTTCTAAGAACTAAAATAATCACTGTAGAGTGTCAAAGACAAATTTGTTCTATCTGAAACATTAAGTTCACGACTATTTTGTGTGGATAGTTTCATATAGTGGAACTATTGTTATATTCACTCATTTAATCTTTGGTGAGGATGTTATAGCTCACCTTTTCCAACTATAGTTACCTTGTGCATTTTGCATTACTATGACTATCTTGTAGTAATATTCAATATATGTTTACATATATATATATATATATATTATATATATATATAATATATATATATATATGGGGGTGGGAGGGGGGAGGGAGATGGGGAGGATGGTGATCCTTGGATAAGTCTGGTTACTCCACCTACGGTATAATCGCTGCCACCAGAGTGACTCGAGCTGCTATGTTAAAGTCCAACCCAGCTTCACACACTTCAAGTTTGTGTAAAGACACAGGCAGGGCAATGACATAGAACTATATAGAAACTGACTAAAATGGTGAATGCAAGAGATATATGTGAGCTGGCAGTCACCCCCAAAGAGACCACAGCCCTTACAGCATTATGAATGAATGATGTTCATGTACATGTGAAAGTTATTTCTTTTACCCTAATCATCTGGGTGGTGGAGCTAATGTTTATTCTTTTTCAAGGGAGGGGCTGATTGTTCTCCAAGTATCAAGTGACACTTTCTTGTTCAGACTCTGCCCCACAATAGCTACATTATCTAATTTCTGATAGCTAAAAAATTTCCAAGTACATATTATCCAGCAGTATGGGACCTACAAGAGCAGTGTGGAGGATCATTTTTTACTTAATTCTCTTAATAGCTAAATATGTTGCAGTTAATTTCAAGATTTTCTATTGCTAACGGTTTAATCAAGATCAAACTAAATGCTACATGTCAACTTTGTGACTTATACATGTGTAATTCCACCCTCTGTTGGGTTGTAAGGCCACCTATGGGCAGGAATAGCTTGGTTTGTTCAGACTTTAATAGTAGGATGAGCAAAGATGGGGAAGAGAAAATGTAAATGACTGATGTATAGTAAAATGTGTTGCATGACATGTACATAATTGTAATAGATTACATGTTAATGGAGAGTAGGGGATGGAAAAATAATTTACTGTAACTCTACACTAATTCCAGTCTTCTAACTTATAAAACTATATAGTAGATATGTTCTATTCAAGTTATACATCATCTCTTACTGCATTCAGTAATTACAACAGTGCCACTTTCCTTGTTTCCTCAATGAAAAGTCTCATACTTTGTTGTAGCTACTTCACTACTGTGCACTTTATATAGTTTTACAGCAGCTTATCAAATGGCATTTTGAATGCTAACAGGTAAATGTTTTTGATATAAAGAAATAGTTGGGAGTGATGATTGCTCAGCTAATAGACTTTTTTTGTGTGTAAAAAGTATAGGAAACATTGGGGAGTGACCAGCCAGCAGTTTTCCTGGGCTTATGATAACATTTGACTATGTCAAATCTAGATAATGCTCCAAAAAAATCTGAAACCACTGTGGTTCATATGCACTTAATGATTGTACACAATTAAAGTAATGTCTTACCTGAATGACAACACTGAAAAGACACGTTCTTTCTTTTCATAATCGCTACTAAATCTGCTATTGCAGGATGGTTGAGAAGGCATTGAAAAACTGCATTCAAATAGCAATTGTTTGAAGGGGGGACCAGTACATCGCCCTTATAGTACTCTTGAAAAGGTTTGAGACTCACGCTTCTCTTCACATTAATCACGGAGGAATAACGCGAAGGAAAAAGGATATGGAATTTTTTTTTATAAAACTAAGAGAAAAATAAGTTTACTATGCAAACGCATGCGCAATAAAGGTCAAAGGACATTACTGAGGCGCCCATGACTATTTGCTTAGTCAACATTTTGAGGTTTAAAGTGCGCGGCAATGTTTCCTGTCCCTAGTGTCTTTCAGTTTTTAAAGTGCGCTCACCTTCAAGGTGCTCTATTGTATCAGGGATATAGTAGATATAGCAATACGTGTGTGTATTTTCTCAGTGACTTCACAATTGAACTTTGGATTTTCAAATAAGAACAAATCTTTTACATAAGGCATATAGCTATAGCTATATTTCTGATTGTGAGACTGCAGCTAGTGCTACTATCCAACAATATTAAGGTAAAATGTGAAGATCTTGGAAGTCATGGGTTGTCGTAGCTCAATAGCTAGAGCACTGGTGGCTAAAGCAAGGGGTATCCTAAGCTTGATTCTCTGGAGACAATTGAGATTTTTTCACATTTGGCCTTTGTTTCTTTTTCGACCCCTTTAAATGAGAAAGATTGATTAGAACTTTTATTCATTCCTGCACAACAAAAATGAAGATAAGTTTCACCAAGCTGCTCCCCACAAAACATTTTAGACTTTTAGCTACTGCTAAGCAGTTGATGTGTGTAGTTTATGATAAAAATGAGAATCTTTGTACAAACTTTCTATACATACCTGTCCTGACTTAAATCTGAATTTGATCTTTATTGTCCTTATAGAAAAGGTGGGTTTCAAATATCAATTTAAACATAAATATTTACTTGATCATCCATACAGTGGTTAAAGGCATAAAAACAACAATGATAAATTTCTACTCCAACTGAAGAATAGAGTCAAATACATCAGGCAACTAGTAAATCATAAGCATAGCATAAGCTCTTTTCATAGCCAGTAGGTAGATCTCCCAATACATCATTGTCTAAGAAGATCAAAACAAATGAGAAAGGAAGACTTCCAAGTACGCTGGCTAGCAATAGCTATTTGATAATATCTAAGCTCAATTGTAGTCACCTTTGACAGATTCCTTTCCAATTTTCATCTGGTAGTCCTTCACACACTTGTAACCCCCCTTCTGGCATGTGAAGGCACATTTTCTATAAGTAAGTTTATTTTCATCTTTAAATCTAAGGTGTAAAGACAACTTCACAGGTGAGGTAAAGTATAGGGTGACCCTTGGCTGTTCCTAGTGAACTCTTTTTAAATTGCCAGTGGGGTCACAAAGAAGAAAATATACACTGACCAATCAATTGAAGGAAAGAAACTATTAACTGAGAAATCAAGGTGAGAGTAGGTGGTTCACTTGTTACATACTACATGCTGACCATTACTGGCACGTCCTACCTCACATTCTCAGTTCACTACATGACATTAAGTATGTCCTCTTTAATAAGAGTGTCATTATAGGATGCTGGCAGTGTCTTGTAAAACTATGTGGCATTGTTTTCATAAGACAAGAACGTACAATATTATCTCCATACTCCTGAATTCATGTCAATCAATTTGCTAAAGGATAGTTCATAATACTCCGAATTATTTTGTACAAAGATTCTGAATGCCAAAACTAAACCCCCCACCCCCCCCCCCAAAATAAAAGCAACATAATAACACAAGTCTTAATCTTTCTATGTATATCATTGCATAATAAATTATTGATAACAACAATAAATGTCACAATTATCAAGTTTTGACCCTTCATAAAAACTAGATTTAAACTTTCTCACCTAAAGGGGTCTGGAAGAAAGCAAAGGAAAATTGTGTCTTTGCTTTTTCCAGAACCCTTTAGGTGAGAAAGTTTCAATCTAGTTTCAATCTAACAATAATGTATAAGCAAACAAACAAGTAAACAAGTGATGCACTAGCATCATCTGATGTCACTACATACGGCATCCTCATTATAACCTTGTTTCAGAGAAGTGTAAAAATGTCCCAGTTACCTTGTGTATGGTGTATATTAATAATAATAGTTAGCATTCACTGAATAATTTGCTGTTTCAGGTAGTACAAAAACATCCATCCAGCCACCATCTTTTAAGCCAGTTACCCTTTGAGTATATCTATACGTACTTTCATTCACAATATACAAGTTAGTATCTTCAATTACATAAAGTAATCATAATGCCTAAACAGCGTGCCAAATATTTTGTGAGAAACTGAACATTAGGCTGAACCGTGGTTGAGCATGTTAAATTGGTGCGATTTGTGTGACCCTTGTCAGCTAGTTACAAAAAACCCTGAATTCTTGAGTCCATACTTAAATCTTACTTGATAAATTGTCTGTGTTTTTGTGACCCTTGTTGACCAACATAATAAAGTCCATTTTTTCATGTACCCTAGTTGAACTAGGGACACAAATTTTTGACCCTTGTACAGAAAAAGAGTTATTTTCTGAGACCATGGTCTAACTAGGGACACAAAATTGTGACCCAGGTACAGAAAAAGAGTTATTTTCTGAGACCCTGGTCTAACTAGAGACTCAAAATTGTGACTCAGGTTCAGAAAAAGAGGTATTTTCTGAGACCATGGTCTAACTAGGGACACAAAATTGTGACCCAGGTACAGAAAAAGAGTTATTTTCTGAGACCCTGGTCTAACTAGGGACACAAAATTGGACTCAGGTTCAGAAAAAGAGTTACTTTCTGAGAACCTTATACCGATAAAAACAACTTGAATTAACATAACATAATTATTCAGTCATTCTCGGCTGAAATAATTATAATAATAGTAACAATTTTACTGGTTCTCACAGCCAATATTATGTTAAAACCTAGCTACTTTAGACATAATTGAGTTGCATCTTTATGGGTATACTAGTGGGAGAGATACTATCCTTTAAGAATTTGTATTTTATTTCAAATAACTTAGACACATTACTGTAACTATTAGTTTGCGACTTCTGGCCAAAGTTTTCTTCAGGGGTCAACTGAAGAGGACTTGGGCAAGAAGTTGGAAATGTTGGGTTGCCAATAGGATCTTGTGGAACATGACGGATTGTTGATACAGCATGTGGAACCAGGGGCATATCGGGGGGGGGGGGGGATTCAGGGAAGTACCATAACACTTCTTTCAAATTATAATTCATAGCTCATTGTAAAGCTGGTAGCTAATGTAATTCATGGTGGTCTCTTCACTGGTATAAGATCCTTTAGGCTGCCTTTATTTTGAGGGACTAATGGTCATAACACAACAATGTTATTCTGACACGACATGGAATGAATGCAACTAAATGTGCTTAAATGAATAAAAAAGGTAGAAGAATTAAGATATTCTATTATATTTTGGTAAGAAAAAAAAAATAGCAAAAGAGAAGTATATGACATGGTTCACTCAATGAGATCATCAAAAACTGCTACAGAAACTGAACACATTCCTCTCACTTATATTGCCAATGAAAAAAAGTTAATCAAATAGTGTGTGTTAGAAAAGTATTTTTTTTATAGAAGTCAATGTGCTAGTTGTTAGCTTGTCATTTCAAATAACTATAATATAGTTATTTGAAATGACAAGCTAACAACTAGCATTATTGCAATGGCATTATATGTGACACGGCATATAAAAGGGTGGGACATGTATAAGTGCAAAAATTTTAGAAAAATTATTTTTTTAAGTATGCCTTCATCCAATCCTATTTGGCTAAAACAGCTGCATCGCAATAATAAAGTTACAGTGGTTAGTATTTTTTTTTGCACTAGGAATAGACAGGCTCTTCAAAAACCAGGAATTTGTTTAAAAATTGAAAATCCCAATTACTGAACATTACTCTATTCAAACTATACAACAATTGTATAAAGAATTTTAACTGTGGACATTCAAATTGCAGTTACGACATCCTAAAAACATGTATTTTTTTGTGAAATGCGATTGCAAATTTATTTCAGTTGAATTCCATATACTATAGTCCAGGAATGTAATACTGAATGTACTCTGTAAACAAAAAAATGGTGCTAGTTTCTGGTGTGCCATTTAAAAAAATACTGGTGTAGGAACAAGGGGGCCACAGGGGCCAAGGTCCCCCATGTTTCAAGACAGGGGGGCAGGGCCCCCTTATGTTTACAGATCTGTGTACAGGGTGATTTTTTTTATTGAAACTAGCAAGAGATTTCAATAATAATGTTTGAGCAACCTCTTCTTTCCTATGAGTGCCTAATTACATACATGTAGGTTCTGAAAAACCATAACTGAACTGAGCAATGCAATTTTCAATTGTTTGTTAATGACTTCTTGTGCATTGAAATGAAGAAACGATGCTATTCTTGTGGCTAACCTAAACACATGAATTGTTGTGTACTTTGTCAACTAACAATGCATAGTCCACTTATAGCTATTAGAGCCACTAACAGCAATTCTTTTCTAGTGTCAGTATTAACATGTGTTGACCACATCAACATCTTCTGCTAGTGGATTGTAAGAGTCTTGAAAGACATAGTATACTGAGAATATGGACAACACTAATTAATAAAACAGCAATAACAAATATCTTGTTTACTGACATTAATATGAAATAATAAGAGAAATCAAATAAAAAAGTTGTTGTTCAAAATATGACACACAAGGGTTTCCAAAAATATAGCTATCTGTAGTATATTCTTTACTTACAAACAGTTACTAATTTAGGGCACACAGAAAATTAAAATTAATTGTCCAAAAGTGCTTCCCTCAATTCTATGAATGTTGTAGAAGGATTTTCTGCCACTTGAGTTTGGGTTATAACTGATGAAATAGTTTTCCTTTCTTGGCTTTTTGCTTTCAGTATATTATTCATTCTCTTGCTGCATTTGAAGTTGTTTCTAATCAGGATAATCACATGATATGTCAGCACAATTAAGAAAACAATAATTGAGAGAGTTGTTGATGCTGTTAAATAGTTACAATAATCCCGTTTATATTGCAGTGAAATAGACAAGACTCCCAGGTTTAGTAAATAGAATATTTCCAAAAGATCAACAAATTTGCTGCGATAAACTTTGCCGCAAAGGCATAGTTTCACTGTAAGTATTAATACAATGGCAATACTGATCCAGTATTGATTCTTGTACAAATCATAGCTAGTGCCAAATACTGCAAAGAGACAGCAACGAACTACCAGTCCCAGTCCTGTCCAGTAGCGATTGTGTTTAGAGTAAGGAGCGTGATAGGAATCCAATACAGTAGAGATAGCAGTGCTGTGAATCCATCGAAGACCTTTCCTAGAAGGCACGTATACAATATACTGTCCTAATAGAAGTAATAAAGTGTAAGGTAGAAAAAGGAATAAAAAGAAAATAAGAGCCACAACAAACAAAGGCAAATGCTGAGAACTGAGGTATCCTATATTACCATCATAAACCCAAACTTGCTGATAAACTAGTGAATCAGAAACATTATCTGCACTTCCAACTTCTATGTATGTAAAACTGAGAGCAGTGACAATGACTTTCAAAAGTTTAGCATAAGAGAGCAAAAACAGAGTGGCCAAAACTTCTATGTTTCTTCTACCCATTATTTTCATCACAGAAGAAAAATATTTACTGAGGATAATAATTGTTGCAATTAGGAACCAAACATAAAAGGGGAAAGCAAATTGTAGCCATGTCTTCTCATAAATTCTCATTCCAGGGAAAAAACATACCTCAACGCCAAGATCAAGATTTATCCAAGCTATTACTGTGCGCAAAGCTTTGGAATAATTAGAACAAGTAGTCATCATGTCTAGAAGACCACTGAAAGAAACAATGTTGGCAAAAAATATTAGACCATTTGTAGTTCCACTTGATACAGTCATCTTTATCAGAAGTAAAAACATGACTAGAACTATACCTGCTAAGGCTATAACTATTATTAACCACACAAAATTGTATTTCTGTGATGTAGGACATTTCTTACAGTTGTTACTTCCTAACACTGTGCTGTATCCTTTTACACAACCCCCACAGAGAATGCCATCATGGTTGTTATGACAAATCAAACTGGAGCAAGTAGGACAGAGTGTTTTGTTGTCAGAGCAGTAGTTTAATGGACAAAGTTTGTTATATACTTTCAAAGAATTGTGATCATATCCGAACCATCCAATATCTGTTATGGTAATCAAATTGGTATTGATATCACATTCAACTTTTGGGAATCGTATTTGCAACCGTGGATCACACAGACATCGATCTCGATTCTTGTAGAATCCCAATGGACAACTTTTGTTAATAGCAACATTGACTTGAAGTGAATTCCACAACTCTTGATCACAAAAAATATCGGCAGTCAAACGTAAAGTACCAAAAGTTTCCTGTTCTGAAAAGGCATGAAATATAAGATTTTCATGACCATTTAACGTTAATGAGTTTTCACCTTCTCCAAGATGAATGTTTGTAGTTCCGATATAATTATTCTGTAAATCACAAGTAGCAGTTTTACCAATATTATTGACACATGTCACTCGGACTATAAATCTCTGACCTGGATAAACAGTCTCATTCATCCACCTTATGCCGCAATTTGAAGTATTATCATCATGGAAGCAAAGCTGAATTAGACTTGAAGAAAAAGCCAAATCAATTGCAGATACATCTTGTATTTGAAAGTTTTTGATAGATAAATTATTGTCGCTGTCACTATAGCAACAGGTGCGTATCATTCCTCCATAAATTATTGTACCTATATTGGCAGAATTATTGGAAGTGAAAATTATAGAGTTAGTGTCCCAGGATACTGAACAAGAGTTTATAGATTTGCAGACTTCGTTTAAGTCGTCAGAAAAAATGACGCCACCATATTTGCTTGCACTGTTGTTAACAAAGTGTGATTCGTTGTGAATATGCAAGCGACACATCTCTAAGTACAACCCACCTCCATTTTGCATAGCCTCGTTATCTTGCATTATGAGACTAAATGTATTAATGAAGCCATGGTTACAATGAATAGCACCCCCGATGTATGCATGATTACCAACAAACTTGCTATGAGTTAATGTTACACCCATACCTTCACCCATTATAGCTCCTCCGGATGTTACAGCTACATTGGCAATGAAATCACTGCGGATTATCTCCAGGCTACAATCATTAAATGAATAAACACATTTGTGGAAGATTGCTCCACCATAATGTGCTCCACACTTATAAAATAAACAATTTTCTATTGTCATTTCATTATTCAAGGTATCCATGTAAATGGCACCTCCTTTATACTCCGAACCTTTGATGTTGTCATGAGTTCTGTTGTACTCTGAAATGTAATCAAAGTTGCTCAATACAAACTGAGAGTTTTGTATAATCATTACGTCCACTTCATTAACGTAAAGATCTCCACCAAAATTTCCTGTATTTATGGCAAAGAAAGTATTGTTTATTGTAAAATGTATTTGCTCTTTTTTCCTATTATACAAAATATCTAGCCTACGCCATGAAGACTCCCAGGGAAAAGGATAAAAGTTGAAGGAGTCTATCAATCGAGAATTTTGGCTACTTAACTGTGATGTTTTTGATGTGTGATGGTAGATATAGACTGCCCCTCCACTATTAGCGCTGTTATTAAAAAATGTATTATTTTTCAAGTAAAAACTGACTTCACATTTTTTGAGGGTTTCGCTGTATATGCCACCTCCATTACTAGCAAAATTGTATACGAATTGGCTTTGTTCAATTATTATATTCATAGGTTTTATGTTTTTGTCTGACTCAATGTACACAGCTCCACCATATATGGAAGCCTCATTACCATCAAACAGTGTATCTATTATAAGTATCTCAGTAAAGTCTTTCATTGACAGTGCTCCCCCATTTTCGCCTCTGTTGATAATGAATTTAGTGTCCAGTATGGTAACATTTGAACCATACTTTAGCCCTTTACCTCTACTTACTGCTGAAATCCCACCTGCAGAGTTATTAATAAAACTGCAGTTGTTAATGAGAAGTTCTTTGACATTTTTTAGCATCACTGCTCTTGCTGTACTATTAATAAAAGTTGTATTTCTAATATCTGCACTAACTTGTGAATCTCCACCACCACTGATTGCATCGATTGAGGTATGGACACTATTGATAAAGTAGGTGCTATTAATGATAACACTTTTAATCATTGCAGAAGTACTCAGAACCTTGACCAGGGGTTCTAACTTAGCACAGTTATGAAACCTCATGAACTCTATCCTCACACTTCCCTTCACTGTAAATGAAATAGAAGCATCATTCCTACAATAGATATGTACTGGGTTGATTCCTATTGGCAGTATTTCAGTCATTATTTTGTCATTTACAATCTTGATGTCTTCTAGCACAAAATATTTTCCTGACCAGAAGTAAAACGTGGTTGTATTACTTGTAAAATGAAGGGAAATATTAGCCATTTCGTGTATTGAAATACAAGGTGGCGATTCTTCATTGCTCTGAACACACGACTGATTGACAACAATTATCTGGGCATCCACTGAGGTTAGCAAATGTGCTAATGTCGCTAGTAAAAGTATCATCTTGATCACCTAAGATAGTGTCACACTAACCAATGTTTTTATAGAAATCTTGATCTGTATAGCTTCCAGTAGTTTGTGCACTTCAATAGGTAGTTTTATTCCCAACAACAAACAGTGTTATTAATTCATCAATATATTTAGTTTGGGAATATGTAAAATGAATGGCTAAAACAAAATGTTTGCAAACACTTACATCTTCACAAGAGCATAGTTAGAACAGAATAAGGTGAGCACTAAACCTAATTTTAAACACTAAGTCACAAATTTTTTTAGAATGTTACCAAAAATATAAATTCTAGTTTGATGAATATTTCACAAGATTATAGCTGACACAACATGGCTGAATTATAAATAATGAAAAAAAAACTCCCACTTCCCAAGTACATGATTTACATGGTGTATGATATTACTCTCATTGAACCAATAATAAAGATAATGGGATGAGCTCTTCATTAGTACCAAAAATAGCCAAACTATTAGAATTAAAGTGGCTTATATGATGATTTCAAAACTATATGTGACTATTAGTATAATTATAGAATTCTACTTCAAGTTGACATCATCTTTATATTTGGGAAGTGTGTCAGTAAGACTAATATACTCATCTTTCCACTGTGAAGCATAGAATATTGCTATTTCAATTAATAACTGGTGTGTTTGTGTATGGTGACTCTAAGTTTAAAATAGCCTAGCTACTTGCATGAGTGATCCACTCTCCACACAAACCAGCTATAGAATTTAAATAGGAAATATACTCAATCATTCTGACTAACTGCTAGCAGGCAGACGAAAGAGACCACTAAATTCAGTGTTAAGATTTTCTGTATGTGCTGTTATTGTTTTCTCCATCCCCAGCGACTTTTGGAATGTTCTGAATGGTAGAGATTGTATAAAGTGTTTATTATTAATAAACACAAACAACTTGTGTTGCTTGAAAAAGAATTTTCAAAGCAAGTATTGGAAGGAAAAACAACACATACATTGGGAGAGAGTTATGGGAACATGAACAAGCTAAGAATACATCACCATTTTTTTCCACAAACTATTCACTCATGAGATTCAAATTGGATAGCGTCTCAGAGTTTGGATATCAAGGGATTTTATTCCAAGTAAATTTGTGTTAGTTCTAGTTAGATGCTCTTTATGAAGGTATGCTAATAGTCAATACAGTCAGGTTGGGAGTTCACTGTTATTTTTTCTAGTTCACCATGCTTCTTAAACTTTCTAAAAACAATTCTCACTTGTATGACATACATCTATCTCTTGTCAAAGAAACACAATTTAGAGCAACTTTTTTTTTTGAAAATATGAGAACAAAATATTTATGATGATAATAGTGCTGCAGCACTCTATTTGCATCTGCAACAATGACCCCCACTTTACCAAGTTGGGTTATCTGAATCAGTAAGTGTTGGATAGAGTACTGCCATAGATACTACCAAAAATTCAACAACATTATCTAGGAAATTCATAACACTAGCCATACACACTAATGTGTAGTACAGGTTTTTTTAATAATGAAGTTTATTGCAATGGTGTAGGAAGGGGAGGGGCACTAGGAATGGAGCCCACCCATAATTTTGGGGCTCAATCTAGCTACTGGATGATTATTCGGCCCTATACCGAAACATCTTATTCACTGCTGTATTGGACTTTTTGACAGTGCTAATATAAAAGCAGAGATATATTTACCGTAAATATACGTGTATTATTATACCCCTGATAAAAGTCAATTTTTCAAATTCACGATATTGGCGCACTGATTAGTCCGAATTTGCCGACCCTTACCTCAACCCTTTACGTGGGACGCCCCCCACTAACAAAACTAGGTAAAGGTAGGTGACATCAGACAGTGCTACTGGTAGAGTGATGTGTCATTGTTTGGAGGTGATATGGAGAGGCCAGGTCAGTTCTTGTGGATCTTCTTCGATTTGGAAACCACTGGGCTCTATCCCCTAGAAGATCAAATAATAGAGGTGGGGGCGGTGGCTGTTATTACCCAGAAATTGAAACTCCCAAATCTCAGTTTATCGAAACTAGTGAAACCCACAAAGCATATATCAATAGGTGGTAAGTGAAAAGTATAGTTTGACCATTAAATGTATCATCAATTTCCCCTATGGACTAAAGCTTGCTTTCTCGTTTCTGTTAGTGGCATGCTCAAGCTTGCCCTCTCTAGTTTGTGGCCTGCTCAAGCTTGCTCTCTCTAATTTGTATCATGCTCAAGTTTGTTCTTTCTAGTTTGTAGCATGCTCAAGTATGCTCCCTCTAGTTTAGTTTATTGTTTTGTCAGTGTTATATAAAAACAAGGATATTATGATAAAACATATGTAGCAATTGGGATTCTATGCTAAAAATAAGTAAAAATATAAATACTTCACTGGAAATGTAGAGGAACTGTATGCATTAGTACAACTGACGGAATTTGAAATTTGAACCAATATGTTGTGGACCTTTTTCCATATTGAACTAATGTATTGTGGACACTTTTCTGTATTGAACTAATAATTGTGGAGCCTTTTCCTTATCGAACCAATATGTTGTGGAACCTTTTCCTTATTGAACTTATATATTGTGGACCCTTTTCGATATTAAACTTATATTATAATTGTGGACACTTTCCATATTAAACTAATATTATATTGTGGACTCTTTTCCATATTGAACTTATGTATTGTGGACCCTTTTCCATATTAAACTAGTATAATTGTGGACACTTTTTCCATAATGAACCCTTTCGTTCCTGAATTGTTTGGACACGCACGGAAAAATCTAATCTTCTACCGCGGAATAGAGCATTACCGTTTTATTTTTTTAACTCGATGCTGGCTGGGAAAACCCCATAGCAACCATATATCACTAAATAGACCAAGAGTTTGGGATTCCCCTTATTTTATTAATTGAGAAAATTGAATAATATTTAGGCCCTCTACTAATGCTTTAAAAAAATATATATATTTTCCCAAAAAATTCCACTTTTCCCATCAATAAAAAAAAATAAATAGAAATAATGTTGTTTAATGTATTTTATACCAATATTATTTATTAGTTCAACAATAAAATATGTTGTTTGTTGTGTTTGGTGCTGATTGTGATCATGTAGGAGACATCTATGAGTGTCCACAAGGAACATATGCCATCGGACGTTGAGATCTACTACAAAACAATTTCATATACACAAAAACATAAACAACTAAGATATTTGTAATACAAACAACAAATTATTCATGATCCTATATAATTGCAACTTTATGATGTATTGTAAGCAGTTTCATACATGATTTTTGTTTGGGGTGGGGGGGTGGGGCTCCGAGTGTACTTCGCCAGGGCCGGCATCTTCTCCTTCATCACTGGAAGACTCTGCTCCTGTTGCCTCATCTGCGTCCTCTTCACAATCGGGTCGGTGACTGCATACACATCTGGTCCTAGTAGTACGTGTGGCTAAAAAAAATTAAATTTTTTTGATAATTTGAAATTGTTCAAAAAACCACAACCCACTTTCAAATCTAAAAACTCAATGAAATATATACATATTGTAACTAAACAGCTTTCTCTATCTCAATATAGCTATAAATAAGTCCTTTCCACAACAGAAGCTTGCTAGTTTTCAAGAGAAAGATAAGAGAGAGACAAACTTACCTCGATCATCTTCTTGACTTCCATTGTCAGTATCAGAGTTGGCAGGGTCTGGTCCACCAAGATACAGGGCCTCCTATAGCCCTAGATGTCGTCTCCCTCCTCTCCACTTGATCCTGAGTCGCTAGAGTCAGTATCAAGCAAGTCTAAAACTTCCACAGCACTGTAACTGGTAGACGCCATCTTTCCAAACTGACTTCGAAAAAAACAATTTTTTGGCATAGTTACCGGGATCACACGACACGCTCACTTTTTTCCTATGATGTAATAAGCATTACCTAAGACTGTGCGTAATGGGGAGGCCCCCAGTTGAACTGGCGATTTTATAAAAAAAGGAGAAGACAGTAAGTCAAACCGCAAAGTCTTGGTCGGCAAAGAAGCGGTTGTTTCAATGTGTTATGGAAGGCTACTGGGCTCAAGCAATTTTTCGCCGCTTCTACAAAGCTCTGGAGATGACTGGATCCATAAATGAAGCTGCTGTAAAGAAGGAAGCTATTTTAGATGCTTCTCCAATGCATTGGGCACTTGTGTATGCAATCTGAAGGTTCTAGCTGTAAAGTAACTATTTTTAAAAATTCAGAGAAGCCAACCGGTCTTCACCCGCTTCTAAGCGGGAACGAAAGGGTTAAACTAATATGTGGACCATTTTAACTAATATATTGTGGACCCTTTTCTGTATTGAACTTAATGTATTGTGGATACTTTTCCGTATTGTGGATACTTTTCCGTATTGAACTGACATTGTGGACACTTCTCTGTATTGAACTAATATATTGTGGGACCCTTTTCTATAATATCTTGTGGACCCTTTTCCATATTGAATGGATATATTGTGGATCGCAATCCATATTGAACTAATATATTATGGACCCTTTTCCTTATTGAACTAATATATTGTGAACCCTTTTCCTTATTGAACTAATATATTGTGGACCTCTATTCAGAGCGGTAAACAATTCAATTTTTTTGGATGATACGGGTAATGATCGCTAAACCGGAAGATTTCACTTAGTGAAGTTTGGTTCGGGTTCGAACAATGACCTAACACTAAAATACGAGAAGGTCAAAGTACAAAAGGAGATACATACGTCCAAACATATATAAACCAGTGGTGTGCTTGAGCACAAATGGCAAGCAAGCCTTAAACTACACTATTGTTAAACGATTGATTTTAACAACTAACACTCAAGCTACTAAAATAAAAGTTTTTACATTACGTATCCGGTAAAGGGGATTCAATGCCATAGTAACCTCTCCTGCAACTGTTTGAATTGAAAAAAAGCAACAAAATCAAATCACACTATTTAAAGTTTTATTTGTGGTATTCTTAATAGTAGTTGTAACGCATAATACTTTCACACAATTGAACATACCTACGCAAGACATACCTTCGTGGTTCGTCTAGTGGACAATGAATTTTCAAGTAAATGCTGTTGAGTAGGGCTTATAACTGTGACAAATAGTGTATTAATACCTCCACGTCCCAGTCTCTAACTCCATGTCCCAGTCTCTAACTCCATGTCCCAGTCTCTAACTCCACCATGTCCCAGTCTCTAACTCCACGTCCCAGTCTCTAACTCCACGTCCCAGTCTCTAACTCCACCATGTCCCAGTCTCTAACTCCACCATGTCCCAGTCTCTAACTCCATGTCCCAGTCTCTAACTCCACATCCCAGTTTCTAACTCCACGTCCCAGTTTCTAACTCCATGTCCCAGTCTCTAACTCCACGTCCCAGTCTCTAACTCCACGTCCCAGTCTCTAACTCCACATCCCAGTCTCTAACTCCACCATGTCCCAGTCTCTAACTCCACCCCAGTCCACTCTACCTCCACGTCCCAGTCTCTACCTCCACGTCCCAGTCTCTACCTCCACGTCCCAGTCTCTAACTCCACGTCCCAGTCTCTAACTCCACGTCCCAGTCTCTAACTCCACCATGTCCCAGTCTCTAACTCCACGTCCCAGTCTCTAACTCCACCATGTCCCAGTCTCTAACTCCACGTCCCAATCTCTAACTCCACGTCCCAGTCTCTAACTCCACATCCCAGTCTCTAACTCCATGTCCCAGTCTCTAACTCCACCACGTCCCAGTCTCTAACTCCACGTCCCAGTCTCTAACTCCATGTCCCAGTCTCTAACTCCACCATGTCCCAGTCTCTAACTCCACGTCCCAGTCTCTAACTCCACCATGTCGCAGTCTCTAACTCCACGTCCCAGTCTCTAACTCCACGTCCTAGTCTCTAACTCCACGTCCCAGTTTCTAACTCCATGTCCCAGTCTCTAACTCCACCATGTCCCAGTCTCTTACTCCACCATGTCCCAGTCTCTAACTCCACGTCCCAGTCTCTAACTCCACGTCCCAGTCTCTAACTCCACCATGTCCCAGTCTCTATATCCACCATGTCCCAGTCTCTAACTCCATGTCCCAGTCTCTAACTCCACCATGTCCCAGTCTCTAACTCCACCATGTCCCAGTCTCTAACTCCACGTCCCAGTGTCTAATTCCACGTCCCAGTCTCTAACTCCACATCCCAGTCTCTAACTCCATGTCCCAGTCTCTAACTCCATGTCCCAGTCTCTAACTCCATGTCCCAGTCTCTAACTCCACCATGTCCCAGTCTCTAACTCAATGTCCCAGTCTCTAACTCCACCATGTCCCAGTCTCTAACTCCACCATGTCCCAGTCTCTAACTCCACCATGTCCCAGTCTCTAACTCCACGTCCCAGTCTCTAACTCCACCACATCCCAGTCTCTAACTCCACGTCCCAGTCTCTAACTCCACATCCCAGTCTCTAACTCCATGTCCCAGTCTCTAACTCCACATCCCAGTCTCTAACTCCATGTCCCAGTCTCTAACTCCACCATGTCCCAGTCTCTAACTCCACGTCCCAGTCTCTAACTCCACGTCCCAGTCTCTAACTCCACCATGTCCCAGTCTCTAATTCCACATCCCAGTCTCTAATTCCACGTCCCAGTCTCTAATTCCACGTCCCAGTCTCTAACTCCACGTCCCAGTCTCTAACTCCACCATGTCCCAGTCTCTAATTCCACGTCACAGTCTCTAACTCACTTCCCAGTCCTCTAACTTCACTCCCATTCTCTAACTCCACGTCCCAGTCCTCCTAACTCCATTCCCAGTCTCTAACTCCACGTCCCAGTCCTCCTAACTCCATGTCCCCAGTCTCTCACCAGTATCCTCTCCACGTTCCCAGTCTCTACTCTTGTCCCAGTCTCTAACTCCTGTCCCAGTGCCCCCCCCCCCCCCCCCCCCCCCCCCCCCCCCCCTCTCACTTTTTTACCAACTTGTATTTTAAAGTTTTTTCACCACCCGCAGTCGTACCAATCTTATTTCAATCATGGCATCTTGGCCATAAGGAAGTTGGCTACTCCACTAACTATCCTTCCAGTGAAATTCCCATGACAATAAAACCTAGCAATAATATGAATAATAATAACTTAGTTGCATTTTTAAAATCTTAACACATCAATTATTTGCAACTGTCAATCCCATATATTAACTCTGGGTCATTTTATCTTCATGAGGAATGGCAAAAAAAAAAAATGGTTTGCATAGTATACATGAAAATCACCGAATGTTTCCAACGTTTTCCAACATCAACAATGAAACGTAAGAGGTATGACCAATGTCCATTTGTACACTACGCAGTACACAAAAATCCACAAATCAAGAAAAAGTAGTGAAAATGTATTTTGTGGTTCCACTCCCCCCCCCCCCCCCCCCCAAACTCGTGGAATTACTAATTCTAAGCTTCATTGTTAGTATGGCGCAGCCCTAATTGCAATTAGGTACTTCTGATCTTTACATTATTACAAGCTCTATTATCATATTTGTAAGATGGTGAACTGAATCTACATAATATGGATTTATTGGCTCACTCTTATACACAACACGCACACCTGCCATGCACTCACCCAACCTTACTTACACCAACCACCTACAAACTCACCTAAACATAAATACACCCCCCCCAGACCCACAAGATACACCCCCCCCCCCCCCCCCCTGCATACATACACACTCACATAAATACACACACACTGCAAATTGAATAAAGCACCAAAGGTGCGAACCCTTAGCACTACTATACACTAGCTAGTACATCATTTCTCAGACCAAAAGCATACTTTAAATACTTGGCTTCCTAACCAGAATTTAGCTCCAGGAACAAAAACAGTAAATATAAATGCCGTCTTTATAAGAGAAAAAGTTAGCTAAACATGTAAGACACACTTACTGGTATATAGTTGCAACACAAAACTCCAATTCCAGCACTAGGTTATCTTTACAGCATAAAAAAACAACAAAAAAACAACTACCGCAAATAGGAAAACAGACTATTTGAACACGTCATTCAATATGGAGCATTACCCACAAAGCTAGCACCAAAACGTGGAGCTGTTGATGCACACATTGAACGGTGATGAGATTACGTAAGTGTATACAGTTATCCTTCCCATTCTATAAATCTGTCTAGCTATGTATATATTCAGTTAGCTGCCATTGCCATGAACACTTGAGAATGATCTGGTTTCCGGTTAGTTGTGTATAGGTCAGTTTACATCTCCACTAGAACTTTAGGCGAGTTCATAATTTACACTCAGCATGCATGTACAAGAGGGTTTTTTTTAGTAGTTGTCCTATCTTTTTGTCTGTCTATTCGTTATGCTCTGATTTGGGAGATTACTGACAATTAATCGTTGATTTAGGTATGAACTTACTCCAAATAACAATTTAAGACCTTTTATTGTGCTTCTCTTGTTTTTTAAGAAAATTGGATGCTGTCATGTACCATTACCTATAAAAATCAACAAAGACAATACTGTGAATTCACTTAATGGTGATACTTTTACTGTATGCATTGCTTTATTCAATATGTCTGTTATACCTTGCAGATATAGTCTTTGAAAGTGGTGGTGGAGGTTACTGAAATTACCAGTGGGAGTAAGCAGTAACTGAGCCGGTCAAGCAAATGGACCGACTGAAGTCATGATAACACCACACACATAATTCATAACTTTCTTTGAAACATATGAATTATGCGTGTTGTAATATCATAATTTAGTTGTCTAGCAACAAACCACAAAGTTGTTATTGTGACCAAAACAAAACTAATATCATAACAATGTGAACTATATGGCTTCCAGTGCAATATTAGCAATTGCTTTACTGTACTTATAGACAGTCATCTCATCCAGCAATGCTGTTGCCCACTGGTGACATCAGGGAAGGTGTGACTGCTAACTCCGCAAAAGAACAAAAATGAAAAAATGTAGCAAACAATTCCAGTCTTATCTGCAAACGCTCACTCTTCCCCCTAGCAATTCTCTTACTCATACTCCGTATTTCTCATTCATTCATTGCTTTGTCTACCTTTTTTTTTTTTTTTTTGCTTTGAACATAATCAGTAGCATCATCTGAATATTGTGACCTTACAGAAGTAAAGACATCATCCTTTGAATGAATAGAAGAAGTTCAAAAGTAATTCAGAGAGCAAAGGAAAACATGTTGAAATGAAATATTCTGGCACATTAATGGGACTATACAGGGTTTGATACAGATATTTTTGCTGGGAAAGGAGGGGAAGGGGTGTTAAGAGAGTGGAGCTAAGTGGTTTGAGATATGTGGACACATCCAGTAATTTACAAATGAATTAAATTACCCACTACCCATACGAAATTCTATTGCACAGCAAAAATAGAGCATTCACTTGTAACTGTAGAAAATGTTTTGACATTCATTCTGCATAGGAAGCTGTATTTGTGGGTGAGGAAGAGGGGGGTGGAAATTTTTCTTTGAGGAGAAACAACTCCATTTAGGTAAGGGAGGGAGGGGAGGAGAAGTTCCTCCCCTCTGAATCAAACACTGCCACAGCTCAGTACAACAGTTTGATGACTCTTCAGATTCGGGAGGCCACCGCCTTTGAGGTCCTCTGTTTCTGATTGACTGACTGACAGACAAAGTGAATACTGTAACGCTCTCATGCATGCACATAGAGCGTTTTAATTATGTCAATTACAACAAATACAATGTGTGCAACATTTCACTGGATAATACAGCCCACATGTCAATCAAATAGAAAAACAATTCATGAAGTGCTAACGCCAGTTTAGCTTAGTTGCACTAGTGCCAACCTTCATTGTTACTGTAATGAAATAAATGATCAGACTTACTAGGCATGGCCTAGCTAGCAATTGGAGTATGTTCATACCAATAAGCTTATCGTATGACTACTTACGTCAGACAACAAAGCATAAGATCAAAAGATAGAAGGAAGAACAACAAGAAACTGAGAAGGTGGAAAGAAAATGGTGCAAGACAAAAGAAGTGGGAACGAAGAAAGAAATACGTGTAGTCACAAAAGAGAGGGGGGAGGGGGGGAGATAGTATAAGGAATGAAGCAAGTAGCATGATGAAGGATAAAAAGAAGGAAATAACGAACCAAATAAGAAAGTTAAAATGAAAACATGTACATGTGACACAGCTTCTCCTTGCTCTGTTATAATGCCCATGTTTCAGAAAACAACGTCAAAAAAATCTTTATACCTAACAGAAGGACTTCTCACAATGTGTACATAGAAACCAGAATCTAGTATCTTTTTACAAAACTTTATCTTTCCATATAGCTATCTCACCACAACTAATATGCTACACCTCAGTTTAGGCTACAAAAAACAACAACAACAAAAACACGATATGGATGTAGCGCTCCATTTGGATCCCCAATCTTACTAATAGACAAGACACATGACTCCGACATACAAACTTACCAGACAACACATAGACCTCAGCTCAAATTCACCAAAGTTTTGACGACTAACGACACGTACATCTCCACTCCAGCTGATTCGAGGGACAATCCATCAAGTAAACGCATTCTAATGAAGGCCCACTTCGTTTTTATTGTTTGTGTGTTTGAACTCGCGGGGAGGCACTTGCTGGACCGTGGTAAATATTGGTTCTGCGGTTTGCTAATGATCTCAATCTTACAGTTTCTTTTCTTATCACAGCCACACCCATTTGTCGCATATTAGTAGTACAGTTATGATTACTAGCAAACCTGTACCTAATAAGTGACAGGAATTCCTTATAGAATAAACTACCTTCTGTTAGGTTGCAAGATTATTTCAGTTATGGCTTCAACACCTTCCATTGTCTCACTGACCACAAATTTGGTCACATTTCATTTTAATCTCTGGAACATTTCACAATTATTATTTTTTATATTTATATTTATATTTAGTCATTATAGGTCAATTGACTAGTCCAGACTGGACTTTAATACTCAAATCTAATAACAATTATTGAAATGACATCTTGGATAGTTTGCTGCATGCATACTATAAGACACTTTGGTCACATTGGCAGGCAATGATGTAGTAGCCAGTTGATCATATTGCCAAAAAGTGGGAATAAATGTTTTATATGGAATCAGGGATGCCGTGACAAACTCCATCAGATCATCAACTTGTTTTAGCACCTTCTCAAGTTTTCAATCAACTACCAACTACTTAACACTAATTGTTGTAATTTACGATCCACAAAGCAATTAGCTCCTGCATGGTTAATCATAACTGTTTAGCAGTTATAGCTCCACACTAAGCAATCTCAGATGCTACTGGAGGGGGGGGGGGTCAGTACCTAGAAATAACATTGTGAAGATATCTAGGGTGGTATATATTTATATAGTACTTATTACATGCATCAGAGTGTGATATGGTGAAATATTTCAGAGCAGGCTAATTTATTTTCACAGCCAAAGTCCAGAGTGAAAATAAAGCCTGAGAGTGAAATACCTAGCCATATCACTCTGAGGAGTGTAATAAGTGGTTTATTCCACACTAGATAACTTCACTGGAGTAGTTTGTTTTTGTTTTTGTATTTTTCTGTAACTCCTGGTGTAAAGTTGGCAAAACTCACTAGGGCTCCCCACAACCCCAGCTGATATTATAGCAGCTACTTTAACCTGGCTGGGTAGGCTCCACTAGAGTGAAGGTAGCTGTAAAAACCCAGAAAACTTGCACACCAGGCCCGCCAGTTGCTATAACTACTCTGGTAATTAGCTTGGCAATACAGCCATGAGATAACACTTTGTGATATCATGAGATATCTTGAGATATCTCATGGGTCACACCTAAAAATATCATTGTGAAGATATCTAGCGTGGAATAAACATATATATATATATAATTAAATGCTAATTTATGCTAAATAAATGCCCAAACTATCTACATATTGCATTAAATTTTTTTAATATTCCTAAATATAATTGGACCCTTCCTCATCATTGGCACTGGATCTGCCCCTTATTAGTAATTTTTTACAGTATAGGATATTTGCTGTGATATTCAATATAAAACATGTCATTGCACATACAGTATTAATTGAAGAATATATTTACAATAATAATATAATTATTTAAAAAGAGGAACACATATACAAATATTATCTTCTCCATAATCAAAAGTAAATTTGTAATTTCTTCTTATTGCACACCTTCCTGCAATTCTGGAGACAGGAATGAAAGTAGCTGGTGATGGAGATTCTAGAAGGTTGCAACTTACTATCACCGAAGTATGAAAATGATCTCTTCTAGGATGTTGCATGTGCCATTTCACTGAAGCTATACAGTGCACCGTGGTCTCACTACTTTCATCAAGTTTAACTTCATGAGTGAGTATTGAAGAAATTATGCCTGTACGCATAGGAGCAGTCCCATTTACATCAATGTCACTTCCAGTTTGATTAGGCCAGTGAGCTACAATAGCTGCAGAACGTTGTGAGCGTGAGTGTTCAGAAACAAAATGTTCTCCATTAATTGTAATATCTCTGCTTTCTTCATAAAAGTAAGACATTTTCTTACCATCCTGGCCTGGATAGAGTCGGTCATACATCATCTTTATGTATTGGAGTTCATCATGTTTGAAACACTTTCTGCGTTTTGGTAGGGACAATGTGTACCAATCTTTTAGTGTAGCATCAATAGACTGGATTGGACAGGTAGTGTAAACAAATTGCTGCAAGATTCTAGAAGGGTCCGACAATGACTGGCTACATGAGTCAAAATTTTCAGTAGATATAGAACTTAAAACGTTATGTTCCATCAAATAAGAACAGAAGCGTTTATCTCCACTATTGGAATCTAAATTTTCTCTTGCTACAGCTTGCATGTCAAGGAATTTTAATAGCATTTGTTTTTCAGGGTTTCGCCATGACATTTTCATGCTCTCAAGTAGCTATGCCGTTTTATCTTTCAAAAGAGAATGTCCAGAATGATGCAATTGGTCCATAGTCTATTAAGTTGGATTTTAGATGACATGCCATATGCATGTTAGGAGTACAATATTCTTTACCGCATACTTCTTCAAATTTCTTGCAATAATTGAGTATGCATGTATGGGCTTGTGCAATATCACTGGAGCTGATCTTGAGCTTACACAAGATTCGACATGCATCAACGAAAAAACACCAGTATTGGTAATGCTCATCAGGAATAATTTTGTACAGTGCATGAACTGAATAAAGAAGTGTCCAGTGCTTCCATTCATCAGCAGTAAATGATGAAAATGAAGAAGAAATTTTTCTAGGTATACACCCAATACCTGCTGGAGGAATAATAGAATCAACACGTTCTTGAAGCATATCAAACTGAGCAGACTTTAATATTTGAAGCTGTCTCCAAGTGTCCACTGTATGTTTGGCTATTCCTAAAAAAAGATTATGCATTGGATCTACCACATGATGTCGCACTACATCATAATACGGCAATCGAAATAATTCTGAATATCTGGCTCCATAAGAAGCTTCAATTGTATATTGGGCAGTACTATTGTTGGCTTACATAGCATCTTTAGCTATTTGTTTGTGTCGAATAGGGTTTCTAGCAATCCAAGTGTCAACATTTTATCCAGAATAATCAGTCTTTGAATCAAAACGTGCCTTGGGAAATTCTTGCAAACATTTTGAACAGCCAAACCTTGCATGATAGCTAAGAAATCCACATACCTTTCTAGTTGCTGGCATATCGCACATAATACAAGTTAAAATTGCTTGATGCTAGTCTCTTTAAAAACTGAATTAGTGTTTGCTATATTTACTCCATGATAACTTAATTAAATCATCTACTAATGGTCTTAAATAGAAGTTAATATTTTTCTTCGGCTCTCGGGGGCCTGGAATGGTACCTACCAGTATAATATTTTCCATTTTGTACCGGTCACACCTAGGTAAATTTTGCACAGTTAGATATATTGCACCAACTGAATAAGGTGTCTCTTTATAGGGATTGAACCAGTCAATGTTCAAGCATAAACAAAGAATTCCAGCATACACCAAATATGGTTGACCATCAAGATGACTAAATTCCTTCCATACTTTTCCATCATATAAGTCAGTCATAACATCATCAAGAGTTGTATTTTGTCTCCATGCTTCACACTTCCTCAAAAAATGTTTGCACTGAATAAGATTCGAAAGGGATGAAATGATGCTGTGATAATTATATGTTTTTCTTGGAACAAACTTTGTTATTTTGTTTCCAGTATGAATATTCTTCATCAATATTGCTCCACATTTGTTTCGTCTAGATAGTTGTCGATGATTTGGAAACTCAATATAATCACATTGTTTTGACTCTTTTTCCCCGTTACTGGAAAAAATTAAGCAGTTTGTTTTTGAGTAAAGAGAATTGCATACTGGACACACCACATACTCTGTTATGTCCTGATTAATTTTATACAGCTTACGCATTCTGTAAAGTGACTTTGGAAAATTGGATAACAAGCTATCAATAAGCTGATTTCCTCCAATTGTTGAAGAAATATAGAGCAGTAAGAATTTGATAAATAACATAAAGGACAACAGGGCTTTCTCAGAGAGACGAAATGTCAAATAAAAAAAGTTTAGCTTCCAGCGAGCGCGCATGTGTAGACTATCAATCCTGGCCGCCAGACTGTATACTTTAGGGCGCGCCAGAAGAGTTTGCGGAGGTAAAATTTGCGTACTTGAAGAAGCTGCGTCCTTGGTCTGTTGCTCTAGCACACATTTTTGAGCATGGCCAATACTGCAGGTACTGGGAAGACACATCGTGGGGTTGCAGTTAGGAGAACGCTAAATTTTTCTGGTGCCTCCTCATCAACTTTTTACAGCTCCCATGATAGGTGAGTGAAAGCACCAAAATCCAATGTTGTGCAAATAACTTATGAAACTGTTACTTTCTGGGATAAAGGTTACTAAACTCTTATGGTAACTATATTTCCTTTATGGGCTACTAGTCTATGGCTTTAGTTTAGGGTGAAGATAATATTCATGGTTCAGTGTAAGGATAACTGAACGGATGCTTACCTAACAATGGCTAATAACTGTACTAATCAAGACCAGTATGGTCAAATTTCTGCTTTTTTTGGTTATGTTTTTTTTTCTTTTCTTTTTTAGTGGGTTCAGCATAAAATAGTGAATGATTCAGATTAAGCCTTGTTAAATTTCATACTTCAGACCAATAATAGTTTCATTCAAGTTCTCAGTTTAATTTCTATGAGTAACAAGCAAAAAAATAACTTATTTTCACAGGCGAATGCCTGAATTTTAACAGCTTAAGCAGTAAAATTGAAGTGGTCAAACTGAAATCACTGTTTAAAGCCCCTAAGAAAAGAAAAGCAGTCTATCAGTTGCTCTCAGTTTCCTAAGCAGGATTCATTGACAAAGTAAATAAAAGTTCCAGCATCTAGAGCTACCTATAGGGTTGACTACCAGTTATTGAGGCACAAATGTCATTATGGAATATTTGGCCAATAATGATTACCAACAGTACTTCATGTATTAAGACAGTTTTCCATATAACATAATTGCCCAAAGAAAAACAACGTACTGTATACAATACATACATATAAATATATTGATGTCAAAGTCTCCATTAAATTACACCTGTGAAAGTCTCGCTTACTTTGCTAGCTTAACAAAAACAAAACAATTTCATTCTTATTATTATGATTATTGCACCATTATACAATTTTAATAATAATAATAATAATAATAATAAAATAATAATAATAATAATTATAATAGTAATTCTTATTGTTATTATTGTTATATTATATTTGGTTTTCATAGGAACTCAGTGGATGATGCAGTTGAGCCCACAGGGGCAGCAGGAATACTTCATAGACCTGATGAAAGTGATCTCGATACCTCATATGGTGAACAAATGAGTCTAGAACGTTTTCATTTATCCATGAAGACTACATTAGATACAAAATTCACAGAAATTTTTGGCAAGTTTGATGGAATTACTAAGAAAATAGAGTCTATTGAAGTTCGACAAAAAGCTTTGGAAGAAGAGCTTAAAAATTCACCAGTGTCAAGTATTATATCTAGCCCATCCATTTCAACGCCTGGTAGACAAAGAAGAACTCCATTAGCTTTACAGGTAGGTGCTATTAGCTAGTTTGTGTTGAGGTCTATTCCATTGTTTGTGTATTGTAGAGTCGTATACAAGAGATTCATAATTCTTTTGATGATGATTTCCAGTTTAACTTAGAAGAACCGTAAGTTTACAGATTATTATGAAATCATTTGGTGCAATTAGAAAGTGGCACAAAATAATTTGCAGGGTTGCAGATAGTTACATCCTTCAATTTACCATTCCATTGACAAACTAACCACACTCAATTTTGTTGTGGTCCTCCTCAGCTTCCCACAATCTATGAGACAATATTTTTCCTACATGCTTTGTTCTGGTCCAAGTTTTAGATCATACTTTTCCTTCAAGAGAAATGCTTTCTCTGAATTGTGGTGCAAAAGTATAGGATGACATGATTATTGAATATTTTCTGAGAATTATTATCGTGATAACTATAAAAGTTTTCTTTATTCTTAAAATATTAAAAGCCATCTTACTTGATAATAGGTTATCCATATGTGCATTGTATTTTACATGTATGTAATAAGCATACAAATTTAAAGTTAACTGATTGAGTTCTGTTTGTGTTGTTGCAGCATCACAAGCAACCATAACACACAAGTTACTGAGAAGATCGGAGATGCACTTGGGGAATCTGGATTTTCAAAAGATTTAATAAGAAGTAATTATATAGGATGGGTAGATGTTGAGGTAACTTAGATATAAGCCCTCCTGACATGCTGCTAATAAATAAGACTATTAGTTGCACAAGATGTTCTTAGAGCACATGTACACACTAGCTCCAGGTGTGGATGTACATGTAGATGTTATGATTAGGTATGGTGCCCAGTAGACTGGAATTTTTTTTTGCTATCCCCAAGAGTTCTAGGTCAGGTCAGTTGTGTAGTGGTCTGGGTGAGCTGATAACCTATAGACTAGTGCACTCAGTAGTGGTCAGGTGGGTGTGTGCTGTCACCACCAGCTGATAATTGTGGTTCTGCTAGTCTTACTGAGAACTGATTCCAGTGACATATCTGCACAAACCTAACATGTACAGTGTATAGGTATTTGTTATGATGAACAGTTAGTCTAAAATGAAAGATTGCATAGCTGTATATATATATATATAATATTTATTATATTTACTGGCTCATGAAAATATATTAGCCTGCATGCTCGTGAAATATTTCACCATATCATACTCTAACTCATGTAATAAGTACTATAGCTATATATATGCACATATTATTATATGTATGTATGATAGGGCATTTTAAATCTACACATAGACTTACCAAAATATCTTTAAGAAGTACTACCCACTAGAAGCCATGAACACTCCCCTATAACTATTTGTGTAAAAGGCAGTTTTTGCAAAGGAGTAATGACTCACCCACAGGAAGTGACCACTCTAATCATCAAATCTTGCTCAAGATGCAAATTGATATGTGACCAGTGGTAAAATAATCAACAAGTTTTCAGCAGGTCCAGACCACAGCACCTACTTTTGCCTCTTGTTTATTCTTTAAAAACAACTAAACAAAAAGAAATGGAATAATTTGTTTCTTGTCTTCTACGGTTTATTGAACACAATTGGTACAAGCATCCAACTTACCACCGCCACTAACTCGAATAGAAATGGTGCTCCCATAAGTTTTTGCGTTTTAACTGCACCCGCAAAACAATTCAAAGCTGTAAACAATTCAATTTCTAAGGTGATACAGTAATGGTCGCTACACCAGAGGATTCTGTTTACCCCTGTAAGTAATTACAGTTGGCTTAGTATTTGTAAAGTAGCTTGTGTTGCTGTGGTTATTCCATTAGGTTATTTTGTCCCCACCCCCACCCCCATTCTTGCGTGTACACAATAATTTTATTCTTTATTTAATACCAGAGAATATCACTCATTTGATTGGCCATGGTAATATGGGAGCATACTTCCTAAGCAAATTCTTTTTATTATTATGCATTTCCTGTAGGTCAACAGTCTGAACTGGTTCAGTACACCCTAATGTGAAATCAATATTCATTAAGAGTGTAAAGTGCACATAGTAATTTGACTTTATTAGCAACATAAATGTAATCAAGCGTTAGTAGTTATATCTTTGCATAGTTAATTGCACTTAACTAATACACATTCTTGTCAATTAGCACCTCCATTTGAAGCTGCATAGAGTAGTAAGCAAGTGTTTGGCACCTAATTCCCAGCTGCAGCAAAATGAAATGGTAATTATTGAACCACATTAGGTCATACTACATTTAAAAAAATCATTCAAGTGAAAAAAATAAAACTAATAACGTGAATACATCATGACTGTAGCCTACCATTTATAGGTGAGTTCACCTCTCATTTTGCAAAAACTCAGCTTAATTTCAACATACAAAAGGTGGATAATCTAATTGGCGAGCGAGCGTAACGAGCGAGACACTTACAGGGGTAAAAATGAAAAAAATCGGGGATGTTTGTTTATTTATTTGTATATATGTTTGGACGTACGTATGTCATTTTGTACTTTGACCTTCGCGTTTTTGTGTTAGTTATGTGGTCGACCCCGTCCCAAATTGCACTAAACAGAATCCTCTGGTTTATCGATCAGTACCCGTATCACCCTAGAAATTGAATTGTTTACCGTTTTGAATTCTTTTGCGGGTGCAGTTATAACGTGAAAACTTAAGGGACTTTCATTTCTATTCGAGTTAGTGGCGGTGGTAAGTCAATGCGCTCTTTGTCATGGTTATAAGCTGTGCGCAACAGTATTTACTTGAAAATACATTGTCCACTAGACTACCGTGAAGGTAAGTCTGTGTAGGTGCATGTCCAGTTGTGTCAAAGCATTGTGTGTTACAACCACTACTTAGCTAAAGAATATCACAAAGAAAATGTTTAAATAACGTGTATTGTTTTGTTGTTGATTTTTTTCCTTCAATTCAAGCAGTTGCAGAGAGTTGTTACTATGGCACTGAAATACCTTTACCCTGTATGCTAAATTAAAAAACTGGACCTTATTTTCAGTAACTTCAGCGTTAGAAGTCAAAATCATTCATATAAAAATAGTATAGTCTTTAGGCTCGCTCACCATTTGTGCTCAAGCACATCACTAGTTAAGAACAGTGGGCATATGATGTAATTACATATACTGTAACAATCTGTTTATACATGTAATTGTAGCTCAGCTCATGTATTAATAGAAAATTAATAGAGAATGTGGCCAAGACTATTAATGTGTGCAAAAACTCTGTCATAATATACAAGATATAACTAGACTGTTCAATTGCAATATGTGCTAATCAAATGACTATTACTATGATAATAATTGTAGTCATAATGATCGAGGAAGTGATTGTTTTAAACCACAAAAACATGTTTAATAAGTTTCTATGAAATGTGTCTGTATACTTTTCCATAAAACTGTTCTTTTTTCTGTGCAGGAGGCTGTAAGACCTATAAGAAGACATTATCGGAGAAGCAAAAGCATCAATCCACGCCAGTTAAGAGGAAGAAGATGTTGCGGTCACTAAAACAGCGAGTAAGTTAATATAATTTTGAGGAATCAACTATCTCAAAATTATGGGGGGAGGGCTCCAGCCCTGGGAGCCGCACCCCCTCTTTCCCACCATTATTTATTCTCCATAAAAATTCCAAGTTGTTAATCACATCACTAGGAGGTAACGGCTAGCTTATGCACACATTACTGCTTTGAAAAATACTGTAAGAATATTCTTGGAGGCATAGTCTGACAGTGTTTGTGGTATTTAGTCTAAGAGATTGGTTGACATGCACCACCCAAGATCACAGCATTAAATACAATATAAGGATTGCACATTTCATCCATAAAACACAATCTTTCTAAGTTTCAAGAGTATTTATAGCTATATCGATAAAACGTTTTTTTCCCATCATAATAACTATGGTATTAGCATATTGCTGCTTTGTATGGGAGCTTGGTGATACAAAAAAATTACTATACAGGTGAAACACAATTACTTGAACAGTAAGATTTCCAAAGCTTCTTGCAATAATTGCTGGCTCCACAGGACGAGAAATACATTGATGTAAATGTAACTGATCTCTCGGGCAATATAAAGGTAACAAGTTTTGATAATTGAATAAAACTATCACAATGTTAACCCTCAGTGTTCTAACTAGCTATTTTAGTATCATTTTTATAACCAATCAGGCAAAGTTCGTGCAATGAAATGGTAGATGTAAATGCTTCGTAGTATATGTAACACAAGGGACACTCATCTGCAATGCCAAACTCCAATTCAAACACTCGGTTATAACTTCCTCAAGCATAAGCAAGACTGCCACTGACAGCAAACTAATATTCACTCACATAATTATAGCATGCCGATAGAGGGTGTTAACCAACAATTGTTGTTCAGAGTATTTATAGTTAGTTCAATGGTTAATTGTCAGTAATCAAACAGAGTGTGACAGAAAAACAGACTGACAGACAGACAGACAGACAAGAAAAACTGCTATAACCTTCTTGTGCATGAACGATGAGAGTAAATGATTGTCAAAGTCAGATCTATCATAAATTAAGCTTTTTGTTATATTGTACCACACTTTTAATCTAGTGATTTGCAATAAAGGATTGATAGTATTGTGAGTAGGTTCAGTTTGAATCAATTTAATTCTTGAACTGCTGCCATGAGTCAGTGATGATGCACATGTTTATAACCTAACGTCTCAAAAACACATGACACATGCAATTTTTGTTGTTGTTGCTGCTGCTATTGTGTTGCATCATTTCCAATGTTTTGTGGGTTGAGAACTCAGTCCGTAATTCACATTGGTAAAGGGTTTCCATACCATTAAACTAGCATGGCACCCTTAACAATATGGTAAGGGGTTTCAGTGCCATACTATACCTTTATGGTAAAGGGTTTTTTTCTAAAGCTTTCACCATTGCTTAAAAATACTTAACCATTTATATTAGTTCATACCTATCTGTCAAGATTTATTTAGGGAACACAACTAATTCTATTCCATTGAAAGAAATTCTATGTATGACCACCTCACTTTTAGAGATAACAATAATTTGAAAAGGGTTATCACGTAACCTGAATATGTTTCTTAAAAGTTTACATTTTGACAGTCTAAACTAATACTTTAAACTTAAGCAAGCACTACATTTTCTGAATGACCATCATGCAGCTATTCCTAATTTGAATGTTCTAGAGTAAGCTCTATATTAGTGAGAAAAAATAAAGCAATGATCATGAGAATGAGAGCCTCTCCACTTCTGGAAACCTTCCAGCAACTCTGAATAATCCAATTTAGCATTCCTAATTAAATTTTACTGGTTATCAATAAGTACTTGTGAAAGTAGTGTAGAAGTTAGTGATTATCTTTTAATGTGTTTTATATTTAATAGTCATATGATAGAAGAAGTCGAGTGGTAAAGGGGGAGAAGGAAAGCAAGAGATGGAATGAGTTAACCCCTGAGATGATGTCAGAAGAAGAAAAACATGAAGACAAGTTTGTGCGCCACCCACCTTCATTTCGTTCGGCTAAGGTCAAACAATTTATTGGAAAGTTAGAGCGCAGGCTTGAAAGAAAGCCTAGTATGAGAGTTCGCCGAGTGGAAGGATCTCCATGATCAGTACCTATTCCAGTTGGTGCAAAAAAGTGGACATTTAAAAGTCCATCAAAGGAAATTACTCCAGTGAATGCCCAAGATTCAGATATATCTGAAGAACTTTTTTCTGAATGATGTTTATGATGTAGCTATAATATTCTTTCTCTTTCAATTTAAAAAAAAATTTGATATTAAACTGCTAATATAATTTGATGGCTTAGCTATAAAGATTATATTATGTCAGATAGCAACAGATTAAGCTCATTGTTATACACTTACTATACTGGTCCTTAAAACCGAGTTATAAGTTATCTTATAACAAGCTGATAATGTTCCTATAAGATAGTATAAACCCATATAAGCTACTTTATAAGCAAGCGTATAGCAGCCTTAAACTAATGTAATAAGCATTGTTATCTGACTATGTAAGGGGTGCTTATAACATGCGTTTGGTACAGTGCATGACTACCGCTACTGGTTCTTTCTTGAGTCCAGGGAGTGTCTGAATTTCTTGATTGCCTTTGGGCCACTCTTCTTGATGAGGCAGCCATGGTGGGCCATGCCACCACAGTCTTGAGCTTTTCAGTACTTCTGCAGCCACTCCTCTGCTAGGCAGATCTGCCGGATTGCTGCTGGTGCTCACATGTCTCCAGGATACTTCAGGAACAGCATTATTGGTGGCTGCCACTCTGTTTGCCACAAAGGTGACCAACTTGTGTAGTGGTTTTTGTAGCCATGCCAGCACTATTTGAGAGTCTGTCCAGCAATGGCAGTTGTATTGGGGAATGTCCAAGAGATTGCTTAGGTGAGCCATGGAAAGAGCCAGCAATCTAGCACTCTCTAGTTCCATCTCAGGCAGTGTTCTTGTTTTCAATGGGCACACCCTTGCCTTGCACCAAATAATCTGTGGCAGACTGTCTTTGTTGCATAAGTAGATTACAGCTGCAAAAGCTTTGCTGCTACTGTCACAGAATCCATGTAAAAGAGAGCCATCAGAAACTTTACCAGCAAATCTTGGGATTGGATGCTCACTGATTGATTGTAGCTGACTAGTCCATTGCTGCCATTGTGTCAACACATCCAGTGGTATTGCTTCGTCCCACTTGACTCCTTCTGCCCACAGTGTTTGCAAAAGTATCTTGCCTGTGATGTGAAAAGGTGCCACCAGTCCCATGACGTCATAAATGCTTGCCACAGTCCTAGCCACCATCCTCTTTGTTATCACATCTAGGGATTGTGAGTCCATCACAGGAGTGTTTACAATCAATGTGTCGCTGCTGGTGTGCCAGTGGATTCCTAATGCCTTTTGGGAATCTTGTGCCAGCAAGTCTTGAACTGGATCCTTTTCTCTCAACTCCTCAGGCACTTGTTCCAGGACCTTCTGTGATGAGCTTCTCCACTTGCACAATTTCATCCTTGCCTTTTGCAGCACCATACACAATGACTTCTGTAATTGAATTGCTTCATTCTCTGTGTCTGCTCCTGTAATGCAGTCATCAACATAGAAGGAATTTACGATGGTTTTTGCTGCTGCTGGGTGGCTCTTCAAGTATTTCCTTGCATGAAACCTCAAGACTGATGTGGCCACAAAGGGGGATGGCCTCATCCCAAACGTCAGCCTGGACATTCTCATCACACTCAGTCTCCCATCCTTGGTCCTGCAAAAGAACCTGTGGAGATCAATGTCATCTTCTTCCAATTTCACCTCCCTGTACATCTTGGAAACATCAGCCGTAATTCCAACTCTTCTAGTCCTGAATCTGATGAGGACATCTGAGATCAATGGATACAGGGATGGTCCAGGCAGGAACAAGTCATTGACAGCATTGCCCGTGGTTGTTTTGGCAGATCCATCGAATACTGGACGAATTTTTGTTGAGGTGGAACTCAGCTTCACAACACCTTGAACTGGCATGTAGTAAGCATCATTGTCTAACTCATTTGCACGCACTTCCTTGGCATGATCCATGGTGATGTAGGTGCCCATCTCCTTGTTGAATGCTTCCAGGTGTCCCAGCCTCTTCATCCTCCTTTCATTTTGAAGGAATCTGGCCTTTGCCATCTGTTTTGAGTCACCAAGCTTGGGAGGATCTTCCACCCTTGGAAGTTTGCATGAGTACCTTCCATCACTGTGTTGCTGGACACTGGCATTGAACTGTTCCACTGCAGCCTGTTCCTGTGGTGTCCAGGTGTTAGCTTGTGGCACCTGCTCCAACTGATACATTTGCTGGAAAAGTTCAGTGTCTGGATTTTGCTGGAGTTCCACCTTCATGGCTACACCATTCTTTCCAGTTGCTGCTGATGGGCCAGACAGTGTCCAACCAAATATGGTACTGATTGCTGTCAGTCTCTCCTTTGCTGAGAATCTCCTGTTGTTGTCTTCCTCCAGAAAAAGTGGCATGTCCTGGGCAAATTCCTTGACAAGGGAGTAACAAATTCCAGAAACTTTTCCAGAGTTGGCAATTCATCAACAGAACTCAACTGCTTTAACCATTCCGTCCTGGTCTCTGAGTCAAAATCCCTGATTGCCATAGCCACTGTCAGAAACTCAATATTTTTACCATCAATTTTTTCCATGTCTTCCAACATTTTCTTTGTCCTGTCACCAACATTCAACATTCCTCATTCCATCTGCAGTGTAGTCTATCTTTTCCCTTTTTAGGAGATCTTCAATGAGCAAAGGATATATCACTGACTTCCTGCCATAAGCAGCTTGCAATTCTTCTAAGGCTGTGGTCATGCCAGAAGAATAATTATCCAGGACTATCTGTCTTGCGACCTCATCGTCCATGGAATCAGCAAGGATATTCACCTTGTCGGCATCTGTATAGTAGTCCTTGTGTTTGTCCATAATATCAGTGAATCTTTCTTGAAACACATGGAACTCTCTGGCCTTTCCATTGAATCTCGGAGGAATGACTTTGTATGGTGGTGGCTTATGCAACGATACGGTGCTGCTTGCTGTTGCTGGAGTAGCTACTACTTCAACTGTATCGTCAGTTGCATACAACTTGGTAGATAGACTTGCTAGCAGTGATTCTGCTTTCTTCATTTGGTCTCCAAAGTAGGAGACTCCTCTGTATGGTGTCAACTCCCTAATGATGTCACTGAGCTCTTCCTTCCTTGCATTGCCTTCCTTGGTAAAGTTAGTACTCTTTGCAGTGCTGTTCTTAAACCACAAGGTGGCATCTCTTTGGACCGCAGTATTCTTTGCACACAATTTTGCTTGAGAGAGAATTTCTGAGAGTTTGTCCACCTCCATCTCATATCCATCCTCAACAGTCTCATTGTTATCCTGATCCCCTTGTATTTCTGTTAAGGATTTTCCTTCGGTTGTCATGGCAGCTATATAATTCTCATGAACTTCTGCCTGCTCTTCAATGGCTACTTTGGCCTTTTCTATTTTGGTTTTCAGCTCAGTCACTCTTATGATTGTGAGGTCATCATTCACCAGCTTTGTGGCACTATTAATGGCTTTTGTTGCCTTTGTCCTGGCCTGTGCTCTCTTCTGTTTTAGTGATGCGCAGGTTGCCATTCCTCTTGTTGTAATTTGTTGTTGTCCTTGTTTGTTGGCACAATCTTTTGAGGCTGAAGGGAATCCTTGTTTTCAACTGGTATAGTCGAGACTCCACCTCTTTTGGCTGGCACTTGTCAACAATCCACTCTTTCTGGGACTGTCTCCTCGATAGCTTGCTTCTTGCTGGCTCACTCCTCACCTTCACTGACTAACAGCTATCCGGCTCGAAGGACCATATGTTGGGGTTGTAAATCCTAACAGGCAATGAATGTTTGTTTCCTTCCCAAAGGACCACCTTGGTAGCAAAGGCACACACACAGCAAGCTAGCTGTAGAGGCTGTGTGTGAGTTTACTTGTTCTTTTTTGTTTGTAGCTTCCTCAACTCCACCAGGAACAAAAGGGAAGAGGAATCGCTCTAGCTATACTAGCTAACAGTTAACTGCTGACAAGATTCAACCAGATACACTTTATTACTTGGTCAAACATTCAACAACGTGAACAATGATTACAAGCACGAAAACTCTAATGAACGCACACCAGTGTGCGTTAAATGGAACAAAAAGAGTAATTCATAGATAGCATGAAATGATGATAATAAATATATATTATTCATTTGATACAGGAGAATATCATGAGTCTGTTGGCTTAGTATTTACGCGAGTGCCGCAGGCACGAGCGTAAATACCGCCAATCAGACGAGTGATATTCTCGGGTATCCAATGGATAATAAATTTATTAGGTACTGCTCATGGGCGAATACCTTGGTAACAAGAAATTTACCTAGGGGGACGTAATAACCCAACGTAATAACTATGAACACAGGTGATATGGAAAAATATTGCCCTAAGCCACATCCTGTTTACTTTAATGCATTTTCTATGTGGCAACAGTTATCAGGCTCTGTTCAGTACCTAATAATTATGTATATTGGTGTTCATACCCTGAACAATGGGAAATCTGGTGACTCTTTCCTCTCCTTCTGTCATCGCGGAAGTTCAATCGCTGAACGACAAGGTCAAGGCTCTCAAAGAACTAGCCATGGCTTTCAAGGACTTCGACTCTATTACATCACTCATCATTACACTTCGAGACACTGTCCAATATTTATCGACGTATTTCTGCTGAACACTTCGACAAATCTGCAAAGGAAACTTCAGCCTCTCTTTTGCCATCTACACCTGTGTACCCAGCCAGTGTCTCCAAGCTACATTTGGAATTACCGAAGTTCTCTGGACAACCAGTCGACTGGTATAACTTCTATGGTCTCTTCACAGTGGCTATCGATCGTAGGGGAAGTGGACTATCTGAACCCGAGCGCTGCTGCCTGCCGGCCAACTCGATGATAACTGAGGAAGCTAGGAAGGTAGTGGAATTCTATCAGGCAGGAAAAGACAGCTACTCATCTGCTATCAAGGCTCTTCGGGATGCCTACTCGCAACCTCAGCTGATTTATTCTCATCACGTTCGGCAGTTCCTCGCTCCTGACAGTGTGAGCTACACCAGAAGGAGCCTCCGACAGTTCCGGGAAAAGTTCGAAGTCAACATTCGAGGCCTGGAAAGAACCGACGGAGCTACACTGCCTCAGTTTCTGGCAGTGGTAGCCATCAAATCATTCGATGTACGAGTTCGACACGAGTGGACTACACACTACACCGACAACGATCGTCTTCCGAACATCGAAGAAATGCTACGATTTTTCCGTCTGCATGAATTCAGCCTCCCAGAAGATCCCGAATTAGAACCAGCCAAGACTGTCAAGAACTTCAAATCTCCCTCGACCAACTCCAAGTCCAGATCACACACGGTGCTCAAGGTCAGCTCGAGCAAATCCAGTGACTGCCCCATCTGCCAAGCTGATCACAGCTTCTCCAAGTGTTCAAAGTTCCTCAACTCTGATCCTGAACAACGATCTCAACTGGTGAAGGATCACAAGCGATGTTCAAACTGTCTTTCAGCATATCATCTCTGCCCTCAGTGCACATCAGCGTATAATTGTCGAAAGTGTAACAACGCCATCACACCTTGCTGCATAAAGAGTCGACAGCTTCAGTTGCTGATAAACCTCCAGAAAAATCAACTCTCTCCTCTATGATCGCTGCCCAAGTGCCACCAGTTGAATCATTCCGACCTTCTCCTAAGCAGAATATTCAAGCAAGCCTTCTCAACACTGCCTTGGTAAACGTCAAGAAGGGACTCCTCTCCCGGAAAGTAGCGGTTAATTGTTTCACTTCCGCGTATATACGGTACAGCCTCATGAATATTATAATTAGAATGCCGGTTGTGCAAGAAATAAGCCTCTTCTTTCCAGTCGTATTTCTTCAATCTTTCATTCCAATTGTAACCTCTGAGGTCACAGGATTATTCCCCAGTGGTTATAAACCCATTTTTATTCCATTGCGCATGTCAAAAAACAATATTCAGCAACCACACATTGACCTTTTTCATTACCACGGTGGTTTTGATTGAGGGTGATAGTTGACTAGGGTTTCTCCAGCGAGGTTTTACTCAAGACAGGAAGTGCTTCAGTAATTTTCTCAAAGGTAAAACATTTCATTATACATCAAATAAACTAGATAAGTGAATAACAAAATGGTAATTATTTTTTACCCCCCAAAAATACACCATGAAATGTATGCACTAGTAATCTTGAGCAGCTTCAGAAACACTGCAGAATTTGTGGCAATAGATTGTCCAAATCCAAGGGCAGCTGGCAACCAGTATACTGCTGCGCTGACTTCAGTGAAGACCTTGCCACTTGTATTGGAATTAGGATGGCTGAGGATGATGGTGTTCTATTGCCTCCTAAATTTTGCAATAATTGTTTCATGAAACTGCGTAGGGTGAAAAAGGCCAAGGAATCAGGTACTCCATCACATCAGATTCAACCAATGGAATGGACATCACACACTGATGACTGCACAGTAAGAGAGTATGAACAATAATACTTCACCTTTCTAATAAAAATATAATATTATTAATAACAATTAATAAATTAACTGAAATTCCATAGTAACCTATCAATGGTTATCTTATCTTTGCAAACCATTTGAATTGGGCCCATATTAAAAATAGAATTGTAAAATACTAATTACCTTAAAAATGAAATAATAATAATAAATCACCCAGCAGTTAATTTAGTTTTTTATTCTTCAACCCATTACTACCAGAAATTTAAAATGTATAGATTTGTCTACACTTCCAACAACTATCTAAAGGTGGTGGACACAATAAAAAGGCTCAAAAAAATAGGGGCCGCCCAAAAGGAGAATCTCCTAGAAGTGTGACTGAGTATGTCAACTCTCTGGAAGATCCTTACCCCAGCTACATATGTTCGTCCTTGTCAGGAAAACTCACCTGCCCCATCTGCCTATCCCTCCTGAATAGACCGGTTCAGCTCTCATGTGATAGAGTTATTTGTGCCTCCTGCTGCTGCCAAGCAATTCAGGCATTGTATTCCTTGGCATGCCCTTGCTGTTATGACCACCTGCTAAGTTCTTCGACAATTTCTCAACCCTCAACATTTCTCCTCTCTGTGTTAAATGACCTACACATTACATGTGTTAGAAAGTGTGGCAAGTCAGTGAAGATACGACACTATCAAGAACATCTTGCAGGGAACTGCAGAAGTCATTATGAAGATCTTAACTCACCTTCTAAAGTGACTCTGCGAGATGTTCTTGTTAAGCCATCTTCATCTCCTGCGACCTCGGCTGAGATGATGGCAACACATCATTTAGTGCGCCGAGTGTTATGCCAAGAAGATAGCAGTTCTGGTGCATCAGGCATCATCACAGTCCCTACTGGTGGTCAAGTTAGTAATTAAATACTAATAGCAAAAACAAGTGATTATAAAATGATGTATTGTAATTGTATAGCCAATTACCTTAGTCAAGGTACGAGGGTGCAGAGTTCAATCTGGAGATGCCAGCAAGCGGACTCTTGAGAGAAGGACAGAAGTTTTGAGTGTTGTCCGGGAGTTTAGTAGTGGTGGTGACAGCACATCACAGCTCACTGCTGAGATTAAGCAGCTCTCCAAGTGTGAAAGAGAGGAACTGGTCAAGGCTGTGGGCCTGCAGGACAAGCCCACATGAGATAAGATAAAGAGATGAAGAGAGACTGTATACTGATGCCGTCATGTGTGCTTGTGTTTGTATATTCAATCTGTTGTGTGTATGAAAGAACTTGTATGTGTGCGCATGTCATTTGAAGTTGTTTGTGGACTTATTCATTTATTTCGTTAATTAGTGTTGATGAACTCTGAGTGTTTATGCATATGGTCACGAGTTGTTTGTACGTCATACATAGTCATTGTGGGAGGAGTTGACCCTCTTCTATATAAGTGATTGTCATGTCTTGTTCAGTTCAGTGTTCAATTACATCAATAAGTTAAAGTACCGACAAGTCGGCTAGGCGCTAGCTGCGGCGAAAACGTCTAGATTAACATTCTGGTGGCAGCGACTGAGCTGTTACTAAGTGCGTGGCCATCCCAGAAACTGCAGATTCTGCGGAGGACCGCCACAAAGGCAGCCAATCTTCCAGTTGTTGCCATCCCCCTAATCATGCCCTTGCCATGAAAGCGAACCTCAGTATACCTTGGAACAAATTTAGGATACTCAGGAGGTGAACAATATCATCTACAAAAATAAAGTTAACTAATAATATTGCATTTAGGTGGTTTTCTTCTTTCAATATCTCCATTGCGAGTGAGCAGCAACAGAGAAAACTGGCCAAAGGGAACATGAGTGACAATTTGGTGGCTGAAGCCAGGTCAAGCCAGAACTAGACCTGATGTCAGTACGTATATAGCACACGTTCTTAATACATTATTTTGTGTGATTCTAGTACCTATTATGTTTGTCCACCAATTCAGCAATGGCAATCATGAGATTAAGTGAGTACACAAAAAGTACTTCCTGGATCTCTTCGCCTTGGCCTGTACTAAATGTGAAAGCACCTCTCACAATGGCGCAATCCCTTCAAATGAGTTATGGCTGAAGATCTGTGGAGACAAGAGTCAAGGAAGTTTCTGAATCTGCAGCTTGTTAACACACATCACCCTAACTCCATGAAGAACACACACCTCATTTCAATCTTTAAGGCTGGTGACAGTACCGCTAACCTCCACATTGCACTGGATATGTATCGGGAGCATGTGATGGAGGCTCAAGGAATGAAAATCCAGTAGGAAACTAAATTATTGTAACAATGTGTGCGTTATATATACTATGAATGCATTTACAACTTAGAAATCTTACTGTGCGCCTATTCCAGTCAGGGGACTACGAGTACCTATGTAGAATATATGGGCTCAGTGGTGCTAGTGGTAAGTCTAGAAACCAAAATATTTTAATACCTGCTGAATAACTATTTTAACTTACTTGAACAAGGTCGCCACAACTGCTTGTGGTGCACTATCCCGAAGACCAAATTGGCCGAGTCTCCAAAGCAAAGGGGAACTTTTCCTACACGGACTCTTCAGTCACTCCAAGAAGACCATGCTAGATTCCTGAGTGAAGGAAAAGGAAATTTGAATGTGGCGAAACAATACAATAATGTTATAGGAGTGGCACTGTTTCAAATTCCCCTCACTAATGTAAGTTCGCTTTTAGGTACCTACAAAATATTTTCAAATACATGTACATCCCATCTTAACTTTAGGTTTGCATACCTGGACTGCATCTTTCCTTAGGAATATTTAATCGATTGTGGACGCTTTTGGAAGGTGCTTGTAAAGAATTGGATTTTAAGTGTGCTGTTGAAGGAAGTGCTGCTGACTTTACTGAGAGTGACACACTCACCCTGCAGAAATTATCCTCTCTGAAGTTTGAACTAACTACACAGAGGAAGTATGCCAAACTTCGTTCAGAAATGTTAATTTATACCTTACTGACCAATACCAGTGAGGACATCAGCACTCTGGCAGCAAGTATGAGAGATGAAATCACTTCTACACAAGAGAACATTAACAATATGGTATAATAATAACTAATCTAACATAGATTAGCAACTAACCTGATATATACACACACCTCAAAACTTGAAGCTTTTCTTCGGAAGAACTTCAGTGCCACCAGTGGAACATTTTATTCTTCACTGGAGGCTAGCCTACAGTCCCTAAATGTGCAAAGGCAGGCATATCAAGGGGTAACGTTTATAGGCAATCACGTCCATAAACTTCTAGAGGTACATGAATATGAAATATGGTTTTACTCATTACTTTGTTGTCATACCTAAATATTTAGGCCAAGAGTATCGCCACACTCTTTGACAACTTGAGGAGAGCTCAACCAGCATCACAATCGCAACAGGAGGCTGTCAACAAAGTTGCTGACAAGTTTTCAAGAGCCTTCTCACTCTTCGGCCATTGCCACTGTGGCTATAATTCTTCAACCTGCATGAGTGACTCTGACATATAGAAGTTAGGTAGGACTTAACTACAAATACCTGTTAATGGATGCAATCCAGGTTTGCATTGCTTTTCAGAAACCAGCATCGAGACATTCATGAGCTTCTATCGACAGCAATTTCCTCGGGCAACTATTCTTCCCAAGATGCATATCATGGAAGACCATGTCATTCAGTGGATGCGTCAATGGAGAATTGGAGCTGGGCTAATGGGAGAGCAGGGAGCAGAGTCCATGCATTCCCATTTTATGAAGCTGGAAAGAAACAACCAGAGCATAGCCAATGAAGTGGAGAGACTCAAGTACATAGTGAAACAGCATATGCTTGAGTCTGATCCTTTATTGAACTCTCTCAGACCACCTCCAGCAAAAAAGAGAAAAAAGAATCCTGAAAAGTGACATTTTTTTTTATATTTATCATTTTAGTTTAGTAGATACTACAGCCAGCTTCTCACTGGCTATATTCATCATAATAAACCATGATGAACTAAAATGTCTGACTCGCAGTCAATAAAATAGCTAACAGTCTCTAAACGCTTCTACAGCCACACAAAGAGTTAGTTTTTCATCTTACCTGACTGTTCAGGCTTGAAGCACTGCCAGAACTACGCTGCATCAACACTTGTAGGCAGATATTGTTTACCCCGCAGGTCCGCGCCTCTCCACTTCCTTCTGTTCTTATCTCTTGCAATGGCCGCTTCAACTCCCTCTCTTTCCAATTAGCTCCCCAGACTCACGTGAATGCAATTAAATAGAGTAAAAAATGCATTTTTTTCACTCCCAGTTGTGGTTGCTATGATAGTTGCTATGGAAATTTGAGAAGGGGAAAAAATATTTGTGGGCGGGTGTTGCTGTTCCTGCCGTCTCCTCTTCTGAAGAGATCACCAAATGCCACATCGCTTCTACGTCTGCCAAAGTATATGACGTCCTGGGACTTTCCGGCCATCATTCCATCTCGTCTCATCCTTCAAGAAATCTGGGGACTACAACTCGATTGGGATTCCCCAGTTCCGAAGTCCATCTCTCAGAAGTGGTCAGCCTGGACGTCTCAACTCAACAACATTGCCAATCACCCATCAAGACGTCTAGCAACCAATTCTAGCCCGGCTATCTTCAAGTCTTTACATGGATTTGCTGACGCCTTAGAACTCGCCTATGGAGCTGTCATCTACTTGAGGACACTTCACGAAGACAACTCAATTTCTATATCTCTCATCTTCTCCAAAGCTCGAGTCGCACCTCTCTCCAAGACGACCATTCCTCGTTTGGAGTTGGTCACTGCACATCTGCTGTCTAAACTGCTCCAGAGAATTGCCAAGTTGCTCGACATTTAACCATCTCAGATCTTCGCGTGGACGGACTCGGCAATAGTTTTGTGCTGGCTGCAGAAGTCGCCTTCGTCTCTAATGACGTTCGTGGCTCATCGTATCTCCTACATACAGCAAGTCATCTCATCATCACAGTGGAGACATGTCAGTTCTCCCGAGAATCCAGCAGACTTGTTGAGTAGGAGAACCACTTCAGATAATCTTATTGGATCGACCCTCTGGTGGCAAGGCCTACCTTGGTTGAAGCTCCCGCCTGCAAGTTGGCCGAAATCGAGCTTCACTCCTCCCAAGACTCTCCCGGAGATCAAGGTCGCAGTCCTGAGAGTAGCTTACAACCCTCCTGACAGAACTTTGTGGAAACGTTTCTCCTCTTTCGAGAAGTTAGTCAGAGTCATGTCTTGGGTCTGGAGATTCAAGAGAAATGTCATAGCTCCCAGTGATGACAGGAATCTCCACTCTACCTTGTCCACTGAGGAAACATCAGCTCTCGGAAGCGGCTACTCAGACTCTCTCAGCGAGAAGATTATCCAGAGGTCTTCGACCACATTTCTTCAAACAGAAGACTTCCCTCTAATCACTCGTTGTCCAAGTACGACATCGCTCTCGACGAGGATCAACTGCTTCTTATCAGTGGAAGAGTTAGAGATCCGGAGCAGCCCTCCAAACTTCGCACACTCATTCCACTCTTTCTCAAATCTTCACTGACAAGACTCATGGTCGATACGGCCCATCGGACCTACTCTCACGCACATAGTTGCCAACCATCCCGATTCTGGCGGGCAATCCCGACATTCTAGCTCCAGTCCCGCTCCTGTCCCGACATCACCAACCAGAGAGGGTCCGAGGCCAGGAAATGAAGGCTAAACTGTAACAGTACAGCTCGAGACTTAGTTTAGCTAGCTATGGCCCAAGTAGGGTCAAAGTACAGTTATTTTTAGTCATAACGCAAGAAAGCAACTCGCCAATCACTTCACAAAGACTAAAAACAAGTTCACATAACAATTCATCAGTTCACAAAACAAATCATCAGTTCACGATCAATCACCATTTACCACTGAATCTCTTCGATGTGTATGTGGACGTGGCAAAAGGGGCGTGGTTTAATTTCAAAGGGGTGTGGTCGTGGCAAAAAATTTCAGGTGCGAGTTGTCCCTACATTTTGTATCTAAAAGTTGGCAACTATGCACGCAGGAGTATCAACTCTGCTCTGCCTACTCGCAGGAGTATCAACTCTGCTCTGCCAACTCGCAGGAGATTATCACATTCCTGGCCTCAAGAACTATCTGAAGAATCTCAGCAGGAATTGCACCGTGTGCCAGAGAGCCTATGCGCGCCTACTGCCATCATCAAGAACTACCCCGGCTCAACCTTTCAGTATCACCGGCCTCGACTTTGTTGGGCCTGTCACTATCCGTCAGGGATATACTTGTCGACCAGTTCGAGTGAAGGCGTACATTCTTTTCGTGTGTCTCGTCACCAAGGCTGTGCATCTAGAGCTATGCGCGGATCTCACAACAGTGGAATTCATGGCGGCACTTCATCGGTTCTGTGCCAGGAGAGGTCTTCCCAGTCATATTCACTCAGACAACGGCTCCAACTTTCAAGGAGCCCAGGGGGAGACCCGAGAGCTGCAGCAACTCTTCTCCTCCAAAAAAATGGAGACGCTCTTTCCAACTTCTGCTCCAGCTCGAGAGTTTTTTGGCACTTCATTCCTCCTCGAGCGCCTCATTTTGGCGGACTGTGGGAGGCGGGAGTCAAGAGTATGAAGACCCTTCTGTGCAAGATGGCGGGACCTCATCTGCTAATGTTCTAAGAGCTGTATACCATCCTCACCGAGGCAGAAGCAATACTCGACCATTGAGTCCTCTATCGTCTACAGACCTCGATGATGACTTGGTGCTGACAGCGTGCCATTTTTTCACTGGCCGACCGTTGAAGGCCCCTCCTCAAGATGTCACTCAGGAAACCTCGAAGATTACCTCCTTGCGTCGCTGGAATCTCGTTCAACGTCTTCGTCAAGACCTATGGCACGCCTGGAGCATCAGATACCTTCAATCCCTGGATGCCCGTCACAAGTGGCACCTCAAGCATCGCAATATTCGTGTTGGTGACGTGGTACTCGTCCGTGGTGAAATGCTATGAGTGCGGTATTGGCCCTTAGCACTTGTCCTGAAGATCTACCCCTGAAGTGATCACATCGTCAGAGCAGTCGACGTCCGGTGCCAAGGGAAAACTTACCGGCGATCAACTCATCATCTAGTCTTGCTCCTCTCTGAGGACCAAGACTCTGGCCCCCCCCCAGGATGTCGAGGCCACAGCTCTCCAAGGACAACTGGATGACCACACCCACTGCTCCTCCTTAAGGATGAAGGCTGGACCTATCTGATGTAGAGTCTATGGAGAGAAAACTCAGAACAATTCATTTCATTGTCATGCGTACACATTGTATCGACACTTTACATTCACGTAAAACATAATGATATTTATAGCTGGCTAAACCCAATGCACGTGTATCATCGTGCGGGCCATATATAGCATTGTATGCTCTTACATTTTTGTTGTTCAACTACCCAAACTCAATACACTAAGTGTAAAGAGAGTACGCGATTTGTGGTGAATGGTACGGCTGCAATTGCTTTTGTGACAGCGGCCGCGCCTTTCATTTTCACAAGTCGTTAGAGGGCTCCAGCACCTGGTCCTTCTACTATGACCTTCTGAGGACGTCAGTTATGTGGCGTTTTCAGCAATCCTGACCCTTTCCCAGCAGAGCGGTTGTGATGATGGGACAAAGGGTACAACCGGGTCGACCATTTTCTTTGGACAGCTAGTTGCTCTCTTTCTAGTGAAGTAAGAGCACAAAAGTTACCTGGAATATACAATTAGTACCATACCCGTATCGAGGGGGGGTTCGAGGGGTTCGGTCGAACCCCCCTTTAGAGTGACCGGAAGTAAATATTTTAGCCACACCCCACATATAACTTCTGGAATATCATCACCTGTTCAATCGTGCTGAACCTGCGCTTGAATTCTCTGCTATTTTTGGCCTAGTCTGAGTCCAAGTGACATAGTAAAATACCAGATAATACATCAGTGACATAGAAAAGACGACTAGTGGGAGAGAGACCGGGAGCATTAGTCACCGCTATGGTCCGGCCTGGAAGTTTCCCCCAACTGCAAGGCTCCCTACATTTCTTGGCAACAGCACCATATTTCTCGTGGTACCAACAGAGGGGTACCTCCGCGAGTGAAACAGGGCTGGGTGAGCGACGACGATGTCGAGAGTTGCTGCGACGAAACTGGGAAGGACTGCGCCCACGATGGGAAAGGTCTTTTGAAGACAGAGACGCAACTAGAGCTGACAGACGCGTTAACTCCTTGCGAAGCTGCATCATCTCGGAGTTATCAGAGCCTGAGTAGGAGACAGCCGCTACAGTTGGCGGTTCTGCCATTGCTACCTCCGAGAGCAGAAGTGTTGAGAGGAACGTCAGGGTCACCAATGTAGAATGCTTCTACTAAGTCTTTTCCCCAGGACAACACAGTATTTTCCAGTAAGGAGAATATGATAGTAACTGACTGAATCCTAGAATGATGTTGCTTATATATTACTGAGTGAGGTGATTGTGTTTCTGCTATGGAATGTGATGTGAATGTAAATGTAAATGGAAATCTAAGTGGACAAAAATTAGCTACTTAAGTTAAGTCAATCGAAGTTAAATAGAGTTCATTGGAATTCACAACATCCTATCCATCATCCCAGCAACCCAATCACACACATTCATCTCCTTACTTTCAACTTCAAATATCCCATAGTACAGGGCGTCCAAGGGCATCCTGACTCTAAAACCAAACACCATGTCAAACGGGCTGAACCCGCTGTCAGCATGAGGCATCTGTCTCAGAACATATAAAGCTAATGGCACCTGACCAACCCAATCCACTCCGTCATCAATACACCTGCCCAGCACACTCTTCAACGTGCCGTGCATTCTCTCTACCATTCCGTTAGTCTGGGGATGATATGGAGAAGTCCTCAACTTCTCAATTCCTAATAGCTCACATAGTTGTCTCACAACCCTACCGCAAAACTGAGTTCCCTGGTCAGACAACATCACCTTAGGAATAGCTGTCCTAGCAAACACATTCCACAGCCCCTCAGCCACGGCCTTGGCTGTGATACTTCTAAGAGGTACCGCCTCTGGCCACCTAGTAGCCATGCACACGTAAGTAAGTAAGTAGGAACCTACAACCTCCTTTGCCCTTCGGGAGTGGACCCACCAAGTCCACTGCCACGCTCTCGAAGGGTTCAGTAAGCACTGGCCTATCTACAGCGGGCACCTTCCTCGGTTTGTGCTTACTCTTCCTTTGACAGGTATCACAACTCCTACAATGCTCTTCAATCTCTGTCACCATACCCGGCCACAAGAAATATCTGCCTACCATCTTTGCTACCTTTTCACCTCCTAAATGACCACTATGTTCATGCGACATCTCCAAAATCCTACCGCTTTACTCCCTCAGTACCACTAAAACATCCCCAAATTCCTCCCACGACACATACATTCCTCTCAATAATAACTCATTCTTCCACTTGAAACCTCTTTCTCCTCTAGTCCCTAACTTTCTCCAAGTTTTCAGACTGTCGTCTGTCAACAGTTTCTCTCTAAAATCTTTACCATCAGTTCCCTTCTTCATAGGACCTATCTGTCCTGCTATCTCACTAAACTCTCGCTCACTGTCTTCCACAGTTATTTGTTCCAACTCCTTGGTTTCACCCTTTAACTCCTCAACTCCCTCTACTACACTCTCCCTCAAGCACTCTTGCTTAGATTCTGCCTCCCCCAGTACTGCAGAAGATTCCTTCTCAGCACCCTGCTCCTTCTGATCTGGCTCCTCCACAGTACACCACAAATCCTCTACACCCGCATCATCCTCACACTTGTCTAACACCTCCTCCTGTCTGGCCTGACTTCTAGTTAGAACGTTAACCTCAGCTGATTTCTCAGATTCCACTACCCTATTGTTCCTGTACTCCTCTATTGCTGTAGTGAAAGCCTGATACTCCTCTTTATCTGTCAAGTTCATGGGTACAATACTAATAACTCCACCCCCCTCTCGTTCATCAATCATTGCAAGTCTTGAACACGTCAGACCTCCTAGTTCCAATGTAACTACCGTGCTCCTGTGTACTTTTTTATTCCCATGCACATCCGCAACATGTATAGCCCCGCAGTCTCTGTAATTCTTCTTGAGTAACAACCTAGGCACAACTCCCACACTAGCACCCGAATCAATCAAAACCTTGCTTCTCACTCCATTTACCAACCCCCGTGTTACATTGTCTTTTTCTCCTTCTACCACCAACTTTGCGACCTTCCCACCTGTACCTTCCTTTTTGACAGGACCACCAACCCGTTTATTGGGGCAATCAACACTACGGTGGCCCTGCTTGCCACAATTGAAACACGTGATGGGCCTAACTCCTGACCCACCATTAACACTTCCATTCCACTTAGACTTCTTACATTCAGTGGAGTGGTGACCTTTTTCTCCACATGTGAAGCAAGTAATGTCCTTGTTCACAAAACTCTCCAGCTGCCCAACTCAATTGCTACTTCTACCTTCACTACCAAAGAAACTAGTCCACGGCCTGAGAAAATTCCCCTTTTTCCTCCCAGGCATCCCGTAAATCCTCCATACTCTCAATCTTCTTAGACTCTAAGTAAACTTTTCCCGCTTGGGGAATAATCTTTCTTGTCAAGGCCACAGCCAATGACACAACACACTGCTCCAACGTCATGCACCCTTGCAATACTCCTCTGCAAATCCTTTCTACCAACTCACATATCTCTTTAGCTGACTTACTCTTCACCAACTCCCCCATCAGATCGAACAATTGATGCCCATAGGTGAGAGGAGTCTCACCCACCGACTTCAACAAGACCTTCTTAACATCCTCATAACGACCCCTCGAATCTCTAATTCCAGCTACCCTCAGGCACAACCTCTCAGGCAACCGTGGAAACAATCTCTCTGACCAACTATCCTCATCAAATCTACACTCTCTCATAATTCTTTCAAACTTCTCAAGGTAGCCCAATAACTCTGTGGACTCCTTATAACTACCCAAAACTTTCAGCTTGTCTTGCTGTAAGTCTCTCCTATTTCTTAACATCTCCTCTTCTTCCCTCTTTTCTTGTCTACGTTCCTCCTCATCCCTTCTCCTCTTTCTATCCTCATCCCTTCTCCTATCCTCTTCTTCCCTACGCCTCTCATCCCTCTCCATCATATACCTCATTAACCTAGTCAATTCACTCTCCTCCTTCCTTGCCATTTCTTCCCCCTCAATGTACTTCTCCACCTCAACAACAGATCCTTCCTCCAAATATATCTCAACACTCGAATATCCACTTACTTCCGTCTCAACCTCTTCTTCCTCGTCCTTTGCAGTCCTAACCTGGGCAGGTCACGTCGGGTAGGGTGAACGCTTGGATGATATCGGTCGACAGGAAGGTTTGTAATCAGAGTCCACTGGTGGCAGTCTCTGTGTGGTCCTCTTTCTAGCCGCCATTGCCCCGACCTCCGTCATAAGAGAGTGAGTGTCCTCACTTTCTATGCCAGAGACCTAACCAAAGTAAAGAAACAAGACAAATTACAAAAATAAATGACACTCAAAACGTTTTACAAGAGAAAAAAAAAGATAACACAATTACAGAATTTTTTTTTGCACTATGATACAATAACTTGACCAGTTCCGTTAAGGTAATGACCCTGTTCAGTTCTGGTTGTTCCATCACTGCCGAAGCAAGACTGGAATGATGCCTCCGCTACCGAAGTATGGCTGCTTGCTAGTAGTTGCTCCCACCGCCTAAGCGAGTTAGCGCGGTGCACAGAATGCCTTCTGGGGTTGTGTAAGGACGTATCCTTCGAGGTAAGTCAGGACGTCTCTCAACCGCTCGCTCTCCACTGGTTCAAATGAGTGATCCGCACGACGAATCGTTATGGGTTCGTGATGGATGACCTCCTCCGGAAATTTCTTCCTGTCAGAGATCCTACCGCTGCCACCAATTTGTGTGGGCCTGGCTCCGTAGTGCGCGATGCTCACGACAAACTGGAGGTCAGCAATAAGCGCTGCCACCAGAGTTCAGCTAAAGAGCTAGGGTTCTTTGAGCTTTAATAAAACTACGTTGGACTGAACTGAACTTACAACACGTGGTCAGGGGTCTTTATATAAGTCCACCCACAAAACCGACCAATGAAATGATACAGGCAATCAACAACACACAAATGACCAAATATGAACACAGCACTAACAACTGTTCATGCGCAAGGGGTGCAGTCTAAACATCTTCTGACTTCTCTTCAAACTTCATATCTTCTACATCTTCTGACTTCTCTCCTAATGTGGGCCGGCCCACAGCCGCCATGAAATTCTGTTTCAAGATACATAGCTAAATAATTCAATTTGCTTTCCAATATATGTAGCTACCATTCAACTTACTCAGATTAAGCTGTAGCTGGTATTTGTTTATTTCAGAATGCTCACCAGCAAGTATGTTTGCTTTCCCGAACAACTTCCACACACCTCATTACCAACAAACCACAGACTGCGTCGGTAATGCTAGAGACGCCAGCACAAAATGACGTCAGCGTTCGCTCGGGCATGCGCGCTAATCAACTGCCACGCGTAGAGAATAACTTGCCGCTCTACTACACGCTATTATAAAGATTCCCCTGAACATTATTGCCACTTGCAAGTAAAAGTAAGTAATTTCTTGATATTTGAGCGACCTCTTCGACTGGCTGTATCGCTAGATGAGGAACCTTTGAAGGCATGAATCCAGTATATTAGAAAGAAACTTCTTTGTCTATATATACACTGAGTATCGACTAGAGCTAATCTCGCGGCCAGACCCTTTACCGAATCGCTCCGCTCAGAAGGGTCTGGTTACCCTAACGCATCCGTTCGGTATCTTTCCCCAGGATTCCGGGTGGAACGCATACAATGTGTACTTACGTCCAGTTTAATTGTATGTGGGCGTCTATAAAATATGCGTACAAATATTTTTAGCTAGTCCCACCTCTGCACTTGTTCTTCTATGAGCTCGAGCTGAAAAGCGTCCTAAAAATGAGAGTTCCAAAAAAGGACAATAATGAAGTGACTCATTTACACACTACTGGCATAGCCTCAGCTGGAACCTCCATCATGCAACACCAGCTCGCATAGATTTATGACAGGACAGTATGAAAACCCGCAAGGTTTAACTGCATTCCACTATCACCAAATGGGTGCTTGGAGTATAACCAGACCCACTGGTCACTTAGCTACAATCTGCAGATGACTATTTTAGCTTGGTTATTGTAATGCAGGGCCGGAGCTTACGGTGCGGCTGGTACGGCCATGGCCGTACCACTTTTTTGGTCTCGCCGTACTATTCTCCGAGTAAAAATTGAAAAGATGGAATGGGTGAGTTTACGGCACGCAAATTTTTCACTTGCACGTGGGCGTACTTACGGTACAGCAGCTGTATTTCTCTTCGGCTGAGTGCTCAAAGGTTACAGAGGCTAGGGTGACTGCAGAAACTGGGGTAATGGATGTTCCAGATCAACCATACCAGCCTACCGATTGGAAGTTTCCTGTCAGTTTCTTTGGAAATACTAAGCCTGTGCGCAGAACGTTCCAAGCTTCCTGGTTCCAGAAATTTAAATGCTTGCATTATGATGCTGCAAAGGATGCTGCCTTCTGTTTTTGCTGCAGGACTGTGAAGTCTGGTAAGCTAAAATTAAAAGGTACTACAGAAAATGTGTTTCTGATTAGTGGCTTTACTAATTGGAAAGATGCCACACGGGCTATGAATAAACATGGAAATTGTAATTTTCATAGACATGCCAATTAAATTTTAGCTACCACTACCGATGTTAGCGAAATGCTATCAAAACAAACTGTAACAGAGAGAGAGAAGAATAGAGAATGTTTTATTTTGATTGCAAAGTCACTTCGTCATCTGGCTCGTCAAGGTTTGCCACTTTGAGGTAGTGGTGACGAATCTAATTCCAATTTTATTCAATTACTCAAGCTTATTTCTGGCCATTTTGCATTTGAGTACATTTTTAACAAAAAAGCAACTAAAATTTACATCCCACGAAATTCAAAATGAGCTGCTTTCAATTATGGCACAGCATATTCTCCGTCAAATTGCCAGGAATCTTCAATCTTCATACTATGCCATCATGGCAGATGAGGTAACGGATGTTTCAAACTGTGAACAAGTAGCAATTGTAATTTGTTGGGTAGATGACAGCCTCATGCCTCATGACTCTACAAAACCGAATCCATCACATCTCAATCACTGGTGAGTTTGATTAAAGATGTACTACTTCGATTAGGCCTCCCAATAAACAAGTGCCGAGGACAATGCTATGATGGGGCCAGTAACATGAGTGGTTCTAAACATGGTGTGGCCAAGCAAATTCTAGATGACGAAACTCGAGCTGTATATACACACTGCTATGGCCATGCTCTCAATCTGGCTGTCGGAGATATTGTTAAGCAGTCTAAATTGATGAAGCACAGTTTAGAGACAGTAAATGAAATCTCAAAACTAATAAAAAAGTCACCTAAGAGAGATGCTATCTTTCAGAAGCTGAAATCTGATCTTGCTCAGGATACTCCAGGCTTTCGAATGCTATGTCCAACTCGTTGGACTGTGCGTAGTTCATCATTACAAAGTATTTTGGACAATTTTGAAGTTATACTTGGGGTATGGGAAGAATCTTTAGAATCATCTCTAAATAGTGAAATGAGAGCAAGAATAATTGGCGTAAACACTCAAATGCTAACATTCGATTTCTTATTTGGAATATCTTTAGGTGCTCTTTTGTTACGCCACAGTGATAATCTCAATAAGAGTTTACAGCATGAGTTTATGTCAGCTGCAGATGGGCAACAGATAGCTAAACATACATTAGATGTTCTTTTGTCACTGCGCAGTGAAGAAAATTTTAAATTATTCTACAAGCGAATCTTACTTGATCAAGATCACTTTCAGGTTAGCTCTCCTAGTCTGCCTCGAAAACGACGTGCACCACAGTATCTTGAGGTGGGATTGTCAGCTAGTGATTACCCTACTTGTCCTGAAGATCATTACAGACAAATCTATTTTGAAGCCTTAGACTTAATTGTTGAAGCAATTAAGAATAGGTTTGATCAGCCAGGATATCAACTTTATAAACAATCTCAAGATTTAGTCCTAAAGGCATGCAGTGGTGATTCTTACGAATCAGAGTTAGAGTATGTACATTCTTTCTACAAAGATGATCTCTGCAAAGAAGATTTAGTAACTCAACTTCCACTTTTTCACTCACTTTATGTTCAAGAATCTACTGAGAGAGAAATCACAACAAGTCAAGTGTCTAAGGTTCTATCAAAATTGTCTCCACCTCAGAGAGTAGCACTTTCACATGTTTTCAAATTACTTAAACTCCTGTTAGTCATGCCTGCTACAAATGCTGCATCGGAGAGATCTTTCTCTGCTTTGAGGCGAGTCAAAACATTTTTGAGATCAACAATGGGCCAAGAACGCCTCAATAACTTGATGATTTTGCATATTCATCAAGAATACACAGACTCACTTGACATGCTAAGTATCGGCAATGAGTTTATTCAAGGAAAAGAAATGAGACAGAGAATGTTTGGTAATTTTATATAAAGGAACTGACTATATAACTAATTACAGATTCATTTTTAAGTAATTTTTTTGTTCACCACTTAGCTAATCCGTAATTTTTCATAACACAAATATGCAAATTTATTAATAAATAGTATATTAATCTTTTCTCAGAGCTATCTCTCAATTAAAAAAAATGTAGTTTGTATTGTTTCTGTCAAACTCTGCAAGGCTTAACTATACTTAACCCCATTCTCAAAGAGTTAATGTGTTTGATAGCAAGACAGCATGGATACATACAGAATAATATAATGGTGACAAGTCCATATGAAAACCAATATGTAATTGTGAATTTCCAACTCGCAGGTTTAGCAGGAGCATGTTCACAAGTCTAAAGTTCCTTCTGCTATAGTTCTTGAAGATTGGTTCCCTCAGCCAGATATTCTTAAAATGCTGGACTCTGTGGATAGCTACATATTATTATAAAAGTTGTTATAAACTGTTAATTTAATGGTTAGAGCCGTACCATATTTTATTTGCTGGCTCAGGCTCTGTAATGGTTCAGCTTTAAACTACTAATTAATTGAGACTTCTGTTATTTAGTTCAAAGGCTATAGTATGATATTTCATAGGTAGCTAGGTACTAACATTAAAAATAATGTTCGTTAGAAATGTCTAGTTACCCAGTTATGAAGGGGCAAACCCTGGCTGTTTGTTGAGGACCTACTCTACATAATAAAGTCAATTAATATAATCAATCTGATGCATCAACACATGCAATAGGTGAAGACAAGAAATCTTTTCCAGGTAATTACATTCAAATGTGATTTAGCAAGAGTGATATCACTTGATCAACATTACGATAGTGCCAGATAGCTCTACATGTAAAAATAGTTGATCTAATTTTTTTATTTACAAAATGAGTATTAGTAATGTATTGTCTTTAATAATGTACAGGATAATTATTGAAAGTAATTACACCGTTCACAATTGTTGGTATCATGTATTTTGAACTTAAAATAAATGTAGCACTTTGCTTAAGTGATTGCTTAAGTGATTGTTTAAGTAATTCTCCAATTGATTTACCTGATTTACCTACAAAAATATAACAAAGAGTACTATAATAAAGTCGATCAGCAAACCATTTTTCTAACCCAATATGTTTTGGCTACGCAAAAACAAACATCTTTTTTCATACTGGCAGAACCACCATTAGCATATTTTGTAGTTGCTTTTTTCACATCAGCTGAAAATCTAATTAAATCATGTATAATACACATCAAGGAAAGAAACAGCAAACAAGCAAAAACAATAAAAAAAAATCAAAAGTCAAACAAGCTTTCATTAATTATGTCCAGGAGAACAAATTGCTTTAACTAAAAAATTATTCAGCTTTGCTATAAGACATGTGGAGCATACGCTTCACCCTAACTGGCCAGTATAGAAGACTTTAGTAAAAAAAACCTGTTGAAATTTTTTGCTCAAATTGTGCCTCAAATATTACTAATGCACACTTACTTGCACAGTCAGACCCACTGCCTGTCCAGAAACCATCTTTTGTACAGGGATCTCTAGGGTTTTCAAATATTTTGGCATCAAATTCACATAGAATAGGAGAATAAGGGCCTGCAAATGTTGCCATTTCAACGAGTTGTCCACCACCGTACACTCTTTCATGACAATGGTCTGTAATTTAATAAAACATTTATGATTTACATGTTGACTAGTTGGCCACTTTGAAGTGTGTATGTGTTACAATATATATGCTTATGTGACATGCTATTGAAGTAAGCAGTGGTCAAAAAGTGTAGAATGAGTGACATTGCTCACACTCTTGTATATAAACTACACTTTTTGAAATGTTGGGGTGCAAGTAGGATTGCTAAAAGTGACAAGGGTGTGGTAAAAGTAATAGCGTAGCTAAGGCTATGGGTTATATTAGCTTATTCTCCTATATTAGCCTAAGACTTGTAGTGAGATCCTTTACCAACTGTAACCGCTACATGGTTGGTAAAGGGTATGATTACGTGAGACTAATATTAGACTATGGCTATAGTCTATATACATAAGCACTAAGTTCTGGAAAGAGGGATATAGTATTGTATGTGTCAGCCCAAAATTTATTGCCTGATTATGCCCATTCTGGACAACATCAATAAACTAAATTGTAATGATATTGACATTGGCAAGAAACATGAAATGGATAAGAGATTGTTTGGTGGCATGTTACAAAAGTGGTGGCCTTATCTTACATGAGCCAGAAGTGTAATATGGTGAGATTTTTTTACATAAGGCATATTAACTTTCATAAGCCACAGCAAGTGTAAATAAAGCCTGTGAGTGAAATATATTGCCATACTGCACTCTGACAAGTAGTTTATTCTATACTAGATATCATCACTGCAGTAGAGCAAATGGTTTAGTAGGACACCACTCATACCAAATGTAACTAGTTATTTCTCGTCTTCCTCAGGATGTTGGCTGCCTATATGCTTTCAATATACTGCATCATCTTCTCATTGTGTCCAGCTTTACTAGTAGTGCTTCTGCCATCTGGATAGTTGCCATTGGCTATCCTAAGGTGACGAGAGTGTTGGAATACAAGGTGCACTCAAGACTCTCATTCATATCATGCGTTGTGTGTATTGTAATTGTAACATTATTCATACGAAATGATCATGTATTATGTAATGTTGTAATCACGTGTCTCCCTTTCTCTCGATTTGTAGTGACATGCCATTGATTTGCTAATATAACAATTGTTTGCATCTAGACTCTAGCTAGCTGTGAGATCGGACAAAGTCAGCCAATTCTAATAGAGAGTGTGTAATACAGAGTAAGATACAACTGTGAGATATCAAAAGTTGTGAAGTTATCTAGTATAGTAAGCATAATTATAAACAGTAGTCGTTATGCCACATTAACATAATCTGAAACTATATGGCTTACAAATAGAAACTACATTTTCTGCCTGGGTTTGTTTTAATTGAGTATGACGTTTTTGTAACTATGCAGAAAAACATCTTTTAATTTTGGCCACTTATGTAAGAGTTAGCTAATTGTATTGTGAAATTATTGTTATACATACTGTTCTATAATGCTAGACTATAATAAGAAAACGTATATACAGATTGATACATACCAACAACTCTGAGTGTTCCCCTAGCCACAAAACTTTTGTCTTTGTAGCTACCAAAGCAGTGATATGTTCCTGAATTTTTTCGGTCAGCTTCATGCACAATCAGTGAAGACCACCCTATTCCTTTCAGTACTTTTACGTTATGTGGTAAAATTTTGCCCCCGTTAAATTTCCAAAAGTGAAGTTTATCAACTTCACAATCAAATTTTATTGATCTTCCTACTTTTGCAACCTGCATATTTGGGAGCATTCTTTCGTCATTTCTAACTGTATTAAAAAAATATATAAAATACTTTTAATTTCAAATGTGAGTAATTATTTACTTTATTTTTTAATTTTGGAGTTCATTTTTGTTATTAAGTCATTCAAACTGTACATACTAGGGAGTTAATGACTATACTACTAGGAACATGTGCTGTATTAAACTCAAAGTGAAAATACTGGTAGTTCAGTCAATTAAACCAAATGCTAGGCATTTCTCTCATAAAATTACCTTATAATTTTACACACAATTTATACACTGATGTTGGCCATTGTAAAAATTTTTTTTACTACCATTGGAAATTAAAATATTATACAGAACTAATCTCTTTATACCTTACTATAGAATAGTGTATACATTAAAACAGTTAAATAATTAGCGAGCGAAGTGAGGGAGACCCTATCAGGGGTAATATAATTGAAAATTAGGGATACTTGTAGGCAAGCGAGCAATGCAAGACAGAAAATGCAAAATTGGGTATGTAATACTTATTACATGAGTCAGAGTGTAATATGGTGAAATATTTCATGAGCAGGCAAAATTATTTTCTTGTTACAGAGACAAGTGAAAATAAACCTGAGTGTGAAATATCTTGCCATTATCACTTTTATGCAGTGTAATAAGTGACCCTAGATATCTTCACTGCTGTAGTTTAGGGACTGGTAACTCACAAAGTGTAAAGTTGGCTGTAGGGGCTCCCCAACCCCCTAGCTGTTATTTTAACAGCTGTTCTAGCACTGTTGGAAAGGCTACACCAGAGAAAGGTAGCTGTAAAAACCAATAAAAGTGGTGAGCTTACTAGGGTAAATAGCTTGGCAGAAGCAAGCTGTCTGCTGGAATTCTCTCACAATTTGGAGTCAATTTGGATGTCAGACTTTCTTAATGCTGTAGCATTAAAATAAACAGAGGTTAAGCCTAAAAAGCCTGTTATTTTTTCAGAAATAAAAAAGTCCATGCATGCATTTAATACCTTAATTTTCTGAGTAGTGGGTAACGGCTGGTCCAGTGTAACGTGCCGAGGTTACCGGCGAAAAAGGCGGGAAAATTGCCGTGGGGGCGGGGACCGCGCATACCCGCGGCTGAGGAAATAAAAAAAGGAATATGCGTGGGTGGTGGGCATCAATTGAAAAGAAAACCAAGAGAGAAAAGATGGAAGAGCCAAGGGGTCACCACAGCTTAGAAGAATCTCTAGCTCCAGCCAAGAAGGCTAGGCGAGATGGGAGTAGAGCAGGAGAAGGTAGTAGTGGGAAAGCAACTAGGCTCTCTGAAGAGGATAATAGTCTGCTGGTGACTATGGAAGAACGGTTGAATAACTAGAAGAGGAAATGGCCGCTCGGAGCCAAGAGCCAACGGCAACTGCGGATGGTATGTAAAAACAAACTGAGAAAGAGGGGGGTGAGGAAGAAATAATATTGTCAGGGACAGGGTTAGTTAACTGGAAGGCTAAAGCAAAGGTGATAAGGACAGGCAGGGTGTTTAAGTGAAGATTGCAAGACCTTATCACGAGTGTGGATAAGGAAGACAGGAGGGTGAGGCTAAACGTAGAGGCCAGGGTGGACCTGGAATGGTGGTTTCAGTTTGGCCTGGACTGGAAGGTACAGCTGATGAAATGCCTGGTGGCGAAACTGGTACAATAGGTGGAATTGGTGTCTGACGCATCCGGTTCGTGGCGATGCGGAGCAGCATTGACGCAGAAGTGGTTCCAGCTCAGTTGGGAGAAGGCATAGGGAGCACAGGCATGGAGTATCATGCCAAAGGAACTGCTACCGATCATTGTGGCGCCTATAGTGTGGGGAGGCGAATGGATGGGCCTCACAGTGAAGGCCAGGTGCGATAATATGGCTGTGGTGGTAGCAACAATAAAAGCAGGGACCTGTAAAGAGAGTAAGGCCATGCACCTGATGAGGTGCTTGGCGTTCATAGAGGCGACCAGAAGTTTCACGTTGGTCGCAGAACATATAAGGGGAGTGGACAATGTGGTGGCTGATGCGCTATCCAGAGACAGATGTGAAAGGGCTCGGTCCATGCAGGTGTCGGACGAGAATACCACAACGATACCAGACGAGATGGTGGCCATACTGACAGAAGAGTATCCCTGCTAGTCAGAGTGGGAGTGGAGGAGGATGCGAACTTTCTGTTCAAGCAGGGTCTGAGCAAGTAGTCACGTCTGTTATGGCTTTGATCGTGACACAGCGGACTAAAGCACCAAACTTTGTACAGTTATTTAGAAACACATATTATATAGTAATTTTAGAAGGGGTGCCACTAAAATATAGTATTTGTCCCTAGTTATGGCACTCCTGAAGTTTTTACTTTTTAGGCTCGATATTCGCGAAAATTAAAATTAATGTGCATTGTACAAAACCATGCGCGAAAATAAAATAAAAAGCGCGCAAATTAATAGCTACATGTAGTTGCAGTGAGTTGCAACTGCTGAAGTTAGAGAGTTTGTCTTCTTGAGTTTGAGGCCCTTTAAGACCAAAAAAAAAACAACAGAAGGCAAAAAGGACTTGGAAGTGCTGGAGGGAAGTAGCTAAAAAGCTCAAAATCATTTAAGAGCAAGGATAATCACTGGTGAGTGAGACTAGTGTTTTGAATCCTACCAGGAGATTGTTTAGTGTGAGATATACATTAGATTACTATTGCCTATTTAGCTATAGCCTTCAAGGAATGAGATGTACAGCAGAGACTGGAGTGTGTGCATTATCTGTGGTTGTGAGTTGCATTGTCCTGCAGACAGTCTCCAGAACAATGGAATAGAAATATATGACAACTTTCTAAAACTAGTGGATGAGTTCCGTAGGTTAGATGCATTGCCTATGAAGTTATCATTTCAAGATGACATCACACCTCACATATTTTTGCAACATAGAGCTAAATGGCACAAGGCATGTCATCTCAAATTTGTCAAATCCAAGCTAACTAGAATCTTGAAACCTAAAAAGCGAAGTCGTGAACCAAGTACTAGTGAAATGAATAGTAAGCGTTTGGCTAGAAGTGTCCCAGATGAAACTGTTCAGGGGTTGTAAATCCCTGAGCTAGAATGTAGAAAGTCGCTGTGGAGCTGTGGCTCAGAGTGAGAGCAACGCCGAAGGACCAGGAAGTCAAGGTCTGATGGCAGCAGGAAAACTATTTTTCGCATAACCCTGTGGTGGATTTACTACTAGATAGCCCCGAAAAGCCTGCACTCCCCCACCGTACCACAGCGAGGGTTCAGATTACTTGGCAACATTTTATCATTAGAGCATGCGTACATATATACACAGTGACATCGTAGAATTGTGGATGGTAAGACATGAATATCAATAACCATGGTGAAATAGGTAAGGGTGGTTAGTTCAAATGTTTCTATAAGTCCGCGTCCGCTCAGCTCACAGTCCGCGTCCGCCCTGCTCTGCTTTGTTCAGTCCCGTGCGGACCTGAACATACTGGGGAGGGGGGGGCGGGAGAGTCATCCTCGGAGTAGAGAGGGATGAGCTGGTGGGCTGCTCTTCTGAGTGTCTTTCCCTTGCACTGAACGTCCACCACACGAACAACACCATCGTCTCCTGGGTATACAGTCTCAATCCTAGCCAGTGGCCAACGTCGGTATCCGAAGGAGTCATCGTCTTTGAGGAAGACTACATCATCCTGGCTGAAGGTGTGGTGGCCTGACGTCCATGTGTGTCTTCGCTAGATGTGCTGGAGATACTGGGATTTCCAAGCAACCCAGAAATCATGCGTCAGGTGCTGAACCAGCTGCCAGCGACGGAGGTTGTTGATCTTTGAGTGTTTGGCTGGATGAGTAGGTGGCGCGAGGAGATGTCCTCCAATGAGGAAGTGTCCAGGCGTCAACGTGAGTTGGTCATCCGTGTCGGTGGAGTTGAGGGGCGTGAGGGGTCTCGAGTTCAGCGTCGCCTCTACTTCAGTCAGAACTGTGTAAAGCTCATGGAACTGAAGTGGATGTGGAGTGACGATCTTATGGAGTAGCGTCTTCATGAGCTTGACAGTAGCTTCCCACAGTCCTCCCAGGAAGTTACGTAGCGCAGGGATATAGTGTGAGTCTGAGATGATAGACAGAAGAGTCTGAGGTCCAGCGTGGTGATACTGGATATGCAGATCTGTGACGTAGAGTCGAACCAGAGATGACTTGATGGAAAGTGGAATCAGTACTCTTGGTCGGTTGTGGAGCCTGAAATCCCTGACACGAGAAGTTAGGGTGAGCAATCCATCATCAGTCAGAGATAGGTTGAAGCCTGAGAGTGAATGTGCCTTGGGAACATGAGAATTCCGTTGGACAGCTCGTACTGCCTCTGGATATGTCTCAACTTAAACCAACCGGAAGAATAGGCGTTTGGTGGAGTGGCATTCCTCGGCTGTCAAGTGAGGAGTGAGTTGGCTTTTTTCTGCAGGTAGACGAGCATTGGCTGCGAAACGACGAACCCAGGCGTATGTCCTTACGAGAGTCGTGAAGGAGGAGAAGGTCTCCCAGAACTGTTGAGAAGGCAAGGCTGGTGCGAGCAGGGTAACAGCTTTGGTTTCTGGTAGCTCGGTCAGGACTGTAAACTGTGGAGGTGGACACTGTTCAGGTGGGAGGCGGAGCCATGGCGGTCCTTCCCACCATAAGTGAGAGATGTTGAGGTTGGTGGTGGAGCTTCCTCGACTCAGAATGTCAGCAGGATAGTCATGAGTGTTGACATGCCTCCACTTGGCATCTAGTAGGGTCAAAATGAGTGGTTCCGTGACCAACCTCCGGCTACCAAAGTTTGATGGTGGATTATGGTACTTTAGGGTATTTATTACAAAATAAGCTCCCCCGCCTCTCTGAGAAGTTTGGGCAACTCTCGGTAGAGCGTGAAATCTAAAATGGCCACTGGCAGCCATATTAAAAAAATCAAAGGGTTTAAAAACCTCACCAATATCTCGTTTTTGACTAATTTGAGGGCAAGGAATCCATTTCTGAGGTTATTTTTGTGATTAGATGTCTCCTTGACAAGATAATGAACAAATAACAAAGAATTACAATTATATGTGACCGTCTATAGGAAAACCAGGCACAACGTGGCACCCTTCAAAAAAATTTTTTTTTGCACTTACGGAGTTGTCGGCGTCCAGATATTGAGCTCTCCAAGTTGTAGCGTCGTAGCTTAAGTCGTTCCCGCTATAATAGACCTAACCGTTCCCTTCCGTCGGCTTGAAACAATACATTTTTAAGAAATTGATCTATCTTTTCTCGATATTACGCACGCCGTGTTGTGCCCGGTTTTCCCGTAGACGGTCACATATGCAGGTACATAATAAGGAAATACTATAATTCAGTCAGTCAAAGAATCTAGAGCTTCATAATCAGACTCAGCTTCTGAATCAGAATCAGCTTCTGAATCAGAATCAGAGTCAGAGTTAGAATCAAAGTCAGCCTGTGAAAGTGAAGGGACTGGAATTGAAAGAGGAAGGGCAGGTTGTGTGTGGCACACTGGTTTACAGTGGCCATTGACGAGTTCCCAGCCATGTCCGATAGGGGAGGGATGTCGTTTCATATCAGGGTGACGCTGTACGTAGGCCAAGTAGTTGGCACGCTTGATGTGCTGAGTTAGACTATCGTCATCGGGAGGCAGGCGCATCAGAGATTTTTTCTTCTGCCCTTTCCACTTGGCTGCACGAGCCAGATCCAAGGATGAACTCCGTGCATCACCATACACGTAGCGGACAACATAGGACTTGAGGTCTTCCAAGACATCTTCATTCAATGGAAGACTTTCCCCACACTTCAAGAGGAGACTGCGGGCTTCAAGATTCTTTACCATTTTCTCATAGAGAAGGGTTTTGCCATGACCATAGACGCAGCTGTTGGCATCACAGCCAGTCGTTACGTGAAATGATATAAGGCATTTGGCAATGTCCCTATCAGTGCACATGCCTCTGCAGAAAAGAAACTGCCTCTTTTTCTTAACACAAATAATGCCAGGGATATCGGACATGGCTGGGAACTCGTCAATGGCCACTGTAAACCAGTGCGCCACACACAACCCGCCCTTCCTCTTTCAATTCCAGTCCCTTCACTTTCACAGGCTGACTTTGATTCTAACTCTGACTCTGATTCTGATTCAGAAGCTGAGTCTGATTATGAAGCTCTAGATTCTTTGGATGAATCTGACTGACTGAATTACAGTATTTCCTTATTATGTACCTGCATATAATTGTAATTATTTGTTATTTGTTCATTATCTTGTCAAGGAGACATCTAATCACAAAAATAACCTCAGAAATGGATTCCTTGCCCTCAAATTAGTCAAAAAAGAGATATTGGTGAGGTTTTTAAACCCTTTGATTTTTTTAATATGGCCGCCAGTGGCCATTTTAGATTTCACGCTCTACCGAGAGTTGCCCAAACTTCTCAGAGAGGCGGGGGAGCTTATTTTGTAATAAATACCCTAAAGTACCATAATCCACCATCAAACTTTAGCCGGAGGTTGGTCACGGAATCACTCATTTTGACCCTACTAATCTAGCAGCAGTTCATGGATGGCGGCGACTCTGTTGCCCACAAAAACGTTGAGAGATGATGGCACCTTCCTCAACCAGCACAGGACGATGGCTGAGTCAGTCCAGGCGTTAATCTCTGTGACGCACAGTATGTGGGCAGAGTAGGACAAGAGCTTGGCCAGGAGGTAGGCACCGGCGAGCTCGGCTCTCAGAATGGTGAGGCTTTTGAGAGGAGCTACTCGGGCCTTGGAGATAACGAGGGACGTAGTGATGCACCCGTCTCGATGAAGTTGTCTCACATATACCACTGCTCCGTAAGCATCGTTAGAGGCATCGCTGAAGCCGTGGAGTGCAGTGTGGATGACGAGTTCTGGGCATGGCGAGTACTTCCTCGGGATGGCCTGAGACTTGAGAGAAGGCAGCTGACTTGTCCATGCCTTCCACTCAGTGACTATGTCATCAGGCAGCAGTTCGTCCCATGAGACCTTCAACTGCCAGAGCCGCCGAAGTAGCAGCTTGGCCAAGATGGTGAAGGGGGAGTACATCCCCAGAATGTCAAAGACTTTGCCCACGATGGAGGCGATGACACGTTTGGTTGTATTCTCTGGTATGGCGTTGGGAGTGGCTACGTGAATGGAATCGTTGGTGATACTCCAGTGAAGTCCAAGAGTCTTCAGGGAAGTACGAGGAGAGGTCAGCTGGAGGTCCTCTAATTCGATGAGGTTGTCAGGAATGGTCTCACGGAAGCCAGCATGGTTGGTGCGCCATTTCCGCAAGGTCATCTTCGCCAGACAGAGGAGATCACACAATTGCTCACGAAGACGGATGGCATCTTTTACAGTCTCGGACCCGGAGATGAAGTCATCGACGTAGAAGCACTCCAGAATTGCGCGGCTGGCTTCTGGGTGAGAGTCTGTATGCTGTGAGGCGAGATGTCGTATCACCTGAGTTGCCAGTAACGGTGAGGACCGCACTCCGAAGGTGACTCTCCTCATGCGGCAATCTGCTAGGGTTCCTGACGGCTTGCGAAGAAGAAATCTATGGAGATCTCTCTTTTGAGGTTGGAGTTCTATCTCACGGAACATCTTGCTGATGTCCGCCGAGAAGGCAATAGTGTGCTTTCGGAACTTCAGCAGGATGTCCGTGAGAAGAGAATAGAGATTGGGACCGGGTTCCAGGGTGTCATTGAGCGACGATCCGGATGACGTACGTGCTGAGGCGTCAAAGACTGGTCGAACCTTGGTAGTCGTGGATGAGCTTTTGAACACGCTATGGACCGGTAGATAGTAGTGGTCATGTTGGAGATCATCCGGCGGGACTTCTTCTGCATGACCAAGTGTTAGGTACTCCTGGAGTGCATGTTCAAATTCCTCCAGTTTCTTTTGCTTTCGAAGTGATCTCTCGTTGCTGAGGAAGCGTTGAACAGCCAGAGTCCTGGACTGCCCAAGTTCTGGTGGGTTGGGCACACGGGGTAGTTGCACCGCATACCGTCCTTCTGCACTGACAGAGTGAGTGTCGAGGAAATGACTGATAGAAGCGTCTTCCATCCTGGATGAACTGGTGACTTCTGGCGTCATGTCCAATTCCCAGAGTTGAGAAAGGTCCGGAGGAGAGGTGTTGTCGGTTGAACCAATCTTCAGGGTTATGGAAGCAGGAGGTGTGTAATCTAAGGGACCGGTGACAGTCCACCCAGTCCACAAAAAGATGGTAGGCAGAGCTGCCAGGTCCGACGTGAGGTTGTAGGTGAGGGATCCTCGAACGCATCGTCCATAGTCCAGACTGCCAATCAGAATGTCCAATGGCCCACCAAACGCTGGGTCGGCCAGCTGGAGATCCTTAAGATGTGGAACGGCCACGATTTCCTCCCTCTGGTTGGGAGGAAATGCTTGTGGCAATTTGGGAACGACCGACAGCTTGAGACTGATCAATTGGTTGGGATCATGGATAGAGTGAAGAGTGGTAGACACGAAGTTCCGGCTGGTCCCTTCACCGTAAGGTCCAGAGAGACTCAAACGCTGATGATGCCGCTTCAGCTTGAGCTGGGCTGCTAAGGTTTCCGTCACCAGAGACGATGCAGAACCTGTGTCGAATGCGACCGTGGCCGTGCAGTCGTGATCCCCGTTGATGGCTTTCACTATGGCTGTGTGGAGGAAGGCGATCTGCGGAGGGTCATCCCTTGTGGGACCAGAGTTCTCCGGCATGGGAGTCGCCATGAGGGATGGGATTGGCGGTTGTGCTGAAGGCGGAGCGTCATCAGAGTAGAGAGGTGTGATGGCGTCCGTTGCACTTCATGCAATTGTAGGCTGGTGAGCACGTTGAACTTGATGGTCCAGGCCGAGGCAATTGATGCAGCCTCGTCTTGACTTCAAGTACTTCTTCTTCCTGGGGACATCGTATCCCTGGAAGACAGGGCATTGAAAGAGCTTGTGGACTTCGTTGCACAGTTGGCAGTTCCGTCCGAACGTTGTCTTCGACGCAAAGGTGGTGTTGGTAGTCTTGTAGGTCGCTGCTGGAGATGAGAGATGTGATGATGAAGGTAGATTGAGGCTGGAGAGAGTATGTTCCAGAGGCTTGGTATATGCGAACAAGTCATCCAAGTTAGGCACCTTGGTTGTGGTAGAGATGTGTTTCGTCCATTCCTCACGCAGTCTGGGCGAAAACTTCTCACAGGCGAGAGTTGTGAGATAGTGGGAGAGAGTGTCGCATTCGCATTCCTTCATGGCCTTGTAGGGGTTGAAGAATGTCCCTCTGAGTTTGGCAAAACCCTCTTCAGTGAAGTCGATCATTCCAGGCTGTAGAGACCAGGAGCGGGAAGACCTTCCGGGAGGAGCCGTACTTTGCTGTCAATGCTTCCATGGCCTCGTCGTAGCACGAGTCAGAGTTAACGTGTGACTGGACTATCCTTTGTGCTTCAGCAGTCTTCATAGATTTGAGGAGGATGCATACTTTCTCATGGTTAGAGAACTCACTACCTCGGCTGGTCATGGCAGACGTGAAGAGTCGATGGAAGTGTCTCCATTCAGTTGGGTTGCCGTTGAAGTCAGGTAGATCCAACTTGATCTTCGGACCTCTGGGAGCTGTGACGACGGGTAGGACTGTGGATGGCGTTGAAGAGGGAGTTGCTCGGCTGTGGATAATGTTACGTGACTCACGAATCTTCCCCAGCAAGTGGCACTGGAGATCTTCGACTTCCTTCTTCACGCAGTCTAGTTCGTTGGCGTTGATGGAGAGGATCCTGTCCATCATCTCGTTGAACGCAGTACGGAAGGGTGTGCAGTCGGTTTCAAACCCAGGATTTTCCGCGTCCATGGCAGAGATGAACATGGAAAACCGGGCTCTCAACTTCCTGAAGTCGTCAGAGCAGTCGACGCAATCCCGAAACTCCTCTAACTGGCAAAGAAGTTCTTGGTGTTCCTCAGAGACTAAGATGGTGGACTGTTCCTCCTCTTCGATGAGGGTGGCATCTGATTCTTCCTTTGACAGGAGCTCCTCATAACGTTGCTGGATAGCTTCGTGTAAGAGAAGGTCTCTCTTGAGCTTGGTCAGTAAGGACTGAAGGGCAGTAGAAGAGATGGAGTCTAGCGACTTAGCCTTGAGTTCGACCAATTTGAGTTTGTCCTTTGTGATCTGGCCGCGGCGGGCGGTACGTTTGTCCTTTGCGAGCTCTGAGGTTCTAACTTCGCTGAAGGTTGACATAGATTCCATGTCTGAACGGAATACTTGAACCCTAGGAAGCAGAAGACAGAGTTGCTAGAGTGAGTGACCTTTCTCGAGGTGTGAATTGGATGAATTGACACCTAAAGTCAGGTGCTGAGTGATGGCTGCTCCTGAGGGCTGGAGGCGAGCGCAAAGAATGTTGACCTTTCCCAAGAACAATTGAGAGTTGCTGAGGGATTAGCCGAACACTGGTAGAGAAGTCAGGGGTTGGATCAGTACTTGTGTCTTCCCCCGCTGACTTATGACCCCACACTAGGCCGCTCACTGGAAGTAGTTCCAGCAGGCGGTGTGGGCGCGTCGTAGTGCCTTCGATACGCACTAGTTGTAGAGCAGGTCGCTGGTCTTCTCGCCAAGACGAAGTATCCGGCTCGAAGGACCAATGTTCAGGGGTTGTAAATCCCTGAGCTAGAATGTAGAGAGTCGCTGTGGAGTTGTGGCTCAGAGTGAGAGCCACGCCGAAGGACCAGAATGTCAAGGTCTGATGGCAGCAGGAAAACTATTTTTCGCGTAACCCTGTGGTGGATTTACTACTGCACTCCCCCACCGTACGACAGCTAGGGTTCAGATTACTTGGCAACATTTTATCATTAGAGCATGCGTACATATATACACAGTGACATCGTAGAATTGTGGATGGTAAGACATGAATATCATTAACCATGGTGAAATAGGTAAGGGTGGTTAGTTCAAATGTTTCTATAAGTCCGCGTCCGCTCAACACACAGTCCGCGTCCGCCCTGCTCTGCTCTGTTCAGTCCCGTGCGGACCTGAACAGAAACATTGTGCATATTTTGCTCAAAAAGTTCAGGCACACTACATGTATGTTCTACAATGGCACTAGACCATGAACTTAGAAAAATGGTAGAAAAATTACAAGATACAACTCTTTTGACCAAAATTGCTGGTGGTGACTTAGTAGCCATTGATGCTAAATATCACAATAATTGTCTTTTGTGCTACAAAAATAAGTGCAGAAGTCACATGAGGTCAAAATCATCTCTACATACCGATAGTGACGACAAACTTTTATTATCTAGAGTATTTGCTGAACTTGCAAGTTTTATTGAAAATGATGTAGAGCATGGAAATTACATCTTTAAACTTTCACTTCTACATAGCCTTTATATTGACCGTCTGTGTAGTTTAGGTATAAAGAAAGATATCAACAAAACACGTCTGAAGAAAAAAATTCTTGATCATTTTTCAACAGATTGTCAAGAACAATCTGATGGTAAGAATACTCTTCTAGTTTTCAATGAGGGGTTACAGAATATTTTAAAGGAGTCTTTACAAAACCGAGATTTTGATTCTGAAGCAATTTCTACGGTGAAACTGGCAAAATTAATAAGAAAAGAAGTTTTTGATTATAATTCATTTAATTTTTCTGGTAGCTTCCTGTCCAACTGCCAAGAAAATTCAGTATATCCAATCTTAAAAGTGTTCATATCAATGCTACTCAGTGGTCCTAATGTAAGAAATGAATATTCTGTCGAATCTCAAAGTTGTCTCACTATAGGTCAGCTCATTCACTTTAACATGAAGCACAAACCCAATAATGCGGAAAAACAAAGACATTCAAAATGTAGAGAAATACCCCTTCTAATCTTGGCTTAAGTATTCATACTATGACAATGAGTGAAAAAATCATTCATATACTTTACAGTTTTGGAATTAGTATAAGTTATGATCGTCATTAAGCTTGAAAACTTGCTTGCTTCTGCTGTCAGTAAACAATATAAAGATCAAAGTGTGGTATGCCTAGTAAATCTACGGGAAAATGTCTATGTGGTGGGAGCCCTTGACAATATTGATTACAACCCTTTATCACAACATCTAAAGACTCTTTCCATGGCACAGCAATAAGTATTTTTCAACGTTTTACTACAGGAAACTGTGGTGACTGTAGAGAGAGAGTTGTCATTGATCCCAGCAGCAATTCTACCCAAGATCATAGTTTACCTGAAAATTATACTAATGTCTTAGCTGTGACTACTAATATAAGTGAAGTAGTGGTGCCTTCAGCGAAAATGACTGAATCTCAGTGTGATTTATTAGAGAGAGAAAAATTGCTTGAGTTTGAGTGGACTGATCATGCTATTCAATTATTGTCCAAAGGTCAACTTGACTAGGACAATGTTATATCATGGGCTGCATTTCATGCTTCAAAACATATTCATGTCGAAAATAGCAATTTTTTGTCTACACTTTCACCCTTGTTTCCAGAAAAAGCTACATCTCTTTCTATGGTCAAACATAGTATGGGTGTTATCAAAAGTGTAACTGACTATCTCAATCCAGAACAAGTTCCAGTTATGGCCATTGATCAGCCATAGTTTGCGCAAAATATGTTCAATGGACGAGGCCAAAAACATTTGGTGAAGATAAATTTGTAATTATGTTTGGAGGGCTCCACATTGAAATGTGTATTTGGGACACAATAGGAGCTTTTTTGGATAGTTCTGGGTGGACATCTTCTTTGTGCGAGGCAGGAGTGGCTACAGCAGGAACAGCTGACTCATTTCTAGGTCTCACACTTTACCAGAACTAGGCGTGCACACCAAGTTACTGCTCTTGTCTTATTAAAGCTCAGAAAAAAAGCGTGGGAATCAAGCAATGAACATAGCTTTGATGAGTGGAAAGATAAAATGTCCCAGAAAAGTACAATTTTTTATATTGGGATCTTGTGCTTGAATATGAAATATTAGCACTGCTGTTTATTCGTGCACATCGCAGCAATGACTTTGATTTGTTCATTCAGTCTTCAGAGGCTTTGGTTCCTTGGTGCTTTGCATTGAATCGCACAAACTACTCACGGTGGATTCCGGTCCATATTCATGACATGAAATCACTTTCTATTGCAGTTAGAGAAGAGCTTAAGCAATTTTGGGTACTCAACAAAACGAATCGTAAATTTTCCTGCATACCTATAGATCAAGGACATGAGCAGAATAACAAACTTGTGAAAGGATTGGGAAATGCAGTTGGATTAACTAAAATCCAGTAGCTTTTAGAAGATAGATGTTGTCGGGGCCAGAGCATGTCAGATTACTGACTGAGTTTGAATGTCAGTTTATGGAGGAAAACTTGGAAGACAATAAACAGCATGAACAAGGTTTTGCTGCTCAAGAGCTCTTCAGAAAGCTTGCTAGTAGTTTGTACGAAACTATACTACATATGGTTAACCCATTTTCTGATGGCAGTTCGGAACTTTTGGCTCTAGATTCCCAATTGTGTGAATGAAGATGTAGTATTTACAGTTCAAAATATTAAAAGTATAGGTCTTAGCCAGTACCACAAATATGTCTCGGATGTGCTTATCGATAGGAAAGTGTCTATTCATCATCCTATTAGAGAAATGATTTGGCTTTATTTAAGCGTCAATTTTCTAAAGGAGTTTCTAAGACCAAGCAACAAGTTACCAGCTTTCAAAAGTGACTGTAAAAGCCAGCATTTTTGCTTTGCCTCAAACCTCGAAGACCACGCCCCAGCTCATGGAAATTACAACTCCATGAACACATAGCTTGCTATAGGCATATCTCTCCCTTTTTTGAACTTGCAATAATTCCATCTGGGAGCTTCCAGCTAGGCCTAAATATTCCCCCACTAAGACACTTTCAGCAAGTTCAACATCCTTAGCCTCTACCACAGTGACAGCAGAGTCAGACATACTGCTCAACTCTTGCTTAGTCTAGAGCGCGAGATCCTGTACCTAACCAGCTAGTGCATGCAACGATTAAACCGTAATTACAACGCCATCTCCGTAGTCCGTAACTTGAGGAGCATTTCAGTAAGAATTACGGATGGATCCGTAAGGTTTGAGACACTGCGATATCTACTCGCTATGTATAAGTTACTGAAAAAGTTGCCAGTGCGCGAAGGACCAGGTGTCAAGATACACTTTCCTGTCTCGGCAAAGTCAGACTCTAAGTGCGCAGCGCAGAGCAAGCAGCAAAGGCAAGCCCCTTACCCCGAGTGGAGTACGCACCCAAAACTAACTCAGACTTTTGACAGTACTGATGAAATCTTTTTGACAACATACGCATATGAATTACAAGACTTATGAAAGTGTGACTATGGTGATAACAGCATTGGTTGTGTATGAATATCATTATGCATTGAATTACATGGTAAAGAGTCATCAATATTATATAAGTTCAATGTTTATACGTCTTCAGCTTGGCTTGAGGTTACTCGGTGGGCGTGTCTTCGTAGGCATAACTTCTTGTCTGGTCTGGTGGGCATGGCTTTGGAGGTGTGACTTCCTGTTGCCTGTTCAGATGCCGTGACCTGAACATCCTGGGGAGGGGCAGAAGATGATGAGCTTCTTTTCAGAAGATCGTCTGCATGGAGAGGTATCAACCTGTGGATGGCTCGTTTGATGTTCTTGCCATGGCAGAGAAGATCTACCACTCTGACCTTGCCGTCATTCCCTGGATAGACTTCAATGACTCTAGCTATTGGCCAGTCTCGATAGCGCAGAATCTCATCTTTGATGTAGACCAAGTCATCCTTCCTGATGTTGTCTACTTCTGAAGTCCACTTAGCTCGGTGGTGCAGTGATTGCAGGTAGCGCTTTAACCAGTCTTTCCAGAGATCCTGGGAAAGGCGAATAACGAGAGCCCATCTTCGAAGATTGGAGATATTGGCCTTGCTAGCTTCAGCTGAGGGAGGTGACTTCAGTGGTCTGCCTATCAGGAAGTGTCCTGGTGTGAGAGTATATTCATTGACATCTGTGGAGTGGAGTGGGACTATCGGTCGAGAGTTAAGGACGGCTTCAACTTCGGTAAGTATTGTGTACAACTCATCAAATCTTAACGGATGTGGAGTAAGTACCTTGCGCAGTAGAGTCTTCTTACTCTTAACACCCGCCTCCCACAGTCCACCAAAGTGAGGAGTTTGAGGAGGTATGAAGTGCCATTGGATAGCTGATGTACAATAGTGAGAGAGTGATGATCTTGTACCAGAGGAAAGAAGGAGTTGTTGAAGCTCTCGAATCTCTCGTTGTGTACCCTGAAAGTTGGTGCCATTATCTGAATAGACATGGGCAGGACTTCCCCTTCTGGCCGTGAACCGTCGGAAAGCAGCAAGAAACTCAGGTGTGGAGAGGCTAGCACAGAGCTCAAGATGTACTGCTCGTGTGGACAGGCAGATAAACAAGCAGGCATAATACTTGATGATGACAGGACGTCGAGTGTGACCTCGCCTAATATGGAAAGTTCCGGCAAAATCAATCCCGGTACAATAGAATGGAGGAGAAGGTGTCGTCCTTGCCTTGGGAAGAAGTCCCATCTGTTGCTTGAGTGGTCTGGCATATGCACGCTGGCAGATAGCACAGTTGCGGCTGATCTTCTTAATAAAGTTGCGTAGCCCCGTGATAAGGTAAGTATCTCCAATGATGGAGAGAAGTGCTGAGACTTCCAGGATGAGAATAGGTCTGATGCAAAGTGGTAACAAGAAGACGCATGATTTCTGACTTCAGGGATAGAGGAATGAGGATTTTTAGTTGCTTAGGTGACTTGGCCTTTCGTACTCTGGTGCTGACTTTCAGGAGTTTGTCTTTGTCAAGCAGGACGTCCACGCCGGCTAAGGGATGACCTTTAGGTAACCCTCGTTCCTTCTTGAGAGCTGTGTAGACATCCTGGAAGGTCTGTTTCTGGGACAGACGTAGAAGATGCAGCTTGGCTTGGTTGATTTCCTGAGAAGTAAGGATTTCGTCATAGGTACGTTTCCGTCTTGAGTTCCACGCATTGTAAATGAAACAACGTATCCAGGCAAGTACTCTGGTAAGATGGTGGAAAGAAAAGAAATTGTTCCAGAATTCTACAGGCTGACTTGAGATCGGGATGAGATTGCAGGTAACTTTGACTTCTGGTATGGACGTTGGTTGAGAGAGCTTGTTGCATGGCCAGCATAATGGTTGGTACGCAAGCCATTTGGGACCATTCCACCAGAGGGACTGAACTAATTGATTGGCATTCATTTTTCTGCGAGAATGTCAGCGGGATTCTTTTGTGTAGGGACATGTCTTCAATGTGTGTGAGGCAGCAGCTGTTGGATGAAGGACACGCGATTGGCGACAAAAGACCTTGAGTGATGAGGCAGACTTCTGCAGCCAATAGAGAACAATCATAGAATCAGTCCAGGCGTAAATTTGGTCTTTGTTGACATGTAGCATCTCAGAAACATGGACTAGTAGTTTAGCCAGTAGGTGAGCAGCTGTGAGCTCGGCTCTGGGGATAGTGAGTGACTTCACAAGTAGGACTCTGGCCTTGGCAGTTACGAGACGGAGATGGTAGTATCTTCATGAAGAATTCTCATATAAACTGCAGTTCCATAAGCCGTAGAGGAGGCATCAGAGAATCCATGAAGGTAGCGAGAGACAACTGCACAATCATTCTGTATCATTCGCCGGGATATAGAGTAGTTGGTTATAATAGAAAATGATAAAGTCCAATGTTGAAACTTCTCTCTGGTGTCAACTGGCACATCATCATCCCACTTCAGCGTTAGTTTCCAAAGAGATTGAAGCAGAACTTTTGCTGGAAGGATGGCAGGTGCAAACAGTCCGAGGATGTCAAGCACTCGAGCAGTGTCTGAGGCAATAGATCTTTTGGTGATTTTGTCAGTTGAGATACTGGCAGGCGTAGAAATGTAAAGGTTATCTTCGGTGACGTTCCAGTGAACTCCCACCCAGGGCCTTAGGAGTTGAGTTGGGTTCAGCCAGAATGAGATCTTCAGTCTCAGTGAGGTTTTTAGGTTGTATAAGTTGTCTGAGATCATCTGAGCTTGTTCTCCACTTGCGAAGAGTCATTCCTGCTTTGAGAAGGAGCTCGCACAGCCGTTGACGAAGTTGTTCTGCTTCTGGTATAGTCTCTGTGCCGGAGATGAAGTCGTCCACATAAAAGTCGTGGAGTATGGCCTTGGATGCTTCAGGATACAAAGAAGCGTGTCTCTGCCAGATGCTGGATGACTTGTGTTGCGATATAGGGTGAGGATTTTACTCCAAATGTCAGCCTCTTCATACGATAGTCCTGTAACTGTCCTTTTCCATCTTTCATCATGAAGCGGTGCAAATCTCGATCTTCAGGGTGGAGAAGAATCTCTCTGAACATTTTCACAGGTAGCGATACTAGCTACATCTCAATTTCAGGGTAGGGGTAAAAATATAGCATGGGAATCATGGAAGTCTTACCCTGAAGTTACAAAAGCCTTCTTTCTGTGACTACTCAGCCATTTTCTCCAGTGAGTATTACTTCTGAAGCTGTAAATGTGTTGGAGAGATTTACGTGTATTTTATATGATAAGTCAACACCTTTAACTTCAGTAAACGAATTACGTCAGGAGCTCTTTTGTAAAAGGGGAAAGTCAATGGAAAATATTCCTCCCACCACGTCGGCGCAGTTCCTGAATGAGGAATCCCACGAGAATAGAGTGGAAGACGAAACGTAACCTTAAGTCTGTTAGTGCATAATGTTTTGAGTGTCATGTATTGATTGCCATTGTTATATGGTCACATGGTATAAAAAAAAAGAAGAAAAGAAAGGCAATGGAATGTGAAAGATATGTATGAAAAGGGGGAATGACCTGGTATTAGTGATGGACAAGTAACATAGGCCTCATAGGTGGGGCGCTAGTGAGTGTGTGTGTTTGTGGTGTGTGACAGAATAGGCGGGGCTCTCTGAGTGGCCTTTGTTGGGGCGCATGATGGGGTGGAGCAGCAGATGTTACTAGCCAATGTCCTGTTGCTAGGCAACATGCCCAGCAGGAAGAGCCAGGGCGTGGTCCAACAAGGCCCAAACGGAAAGCCCGCGCGCGCATACGTACAATCTATATATGGTTTGTATATATATATATGTTATGGAAATATTTTGCCATATCACAGTCTGACTCATGTAATAAGTATTAACCCTTTGCCAGCCGAATTAAGGCGACAAAAAAAAAGAATTTTAAGGGGCTTGAATAAAATTGCCAATAACTCCAAAACTAAAAAGAATTGTTATATATAATGTGGGTATCATATGAATAGTTATTATTTTTGCTTTCAGATGAACCTAATGACTTGGCTTGTAGTTGCCATGGCAACCAAATTTAGACGATTTTTAATTTACTGTTGCTATGGATACTATATCAAACTAGCTACTATGTTATTATTTAGCAAAATCATTATTTTGAGTTCTCAGAAATATATAAAAAATTATGTGAATGAACTTGTGTCCATAATAATGAACAATAACATTTTTCTGAAAGTTAGGAATTACAATACAGAGTTAATTGTTAAGCCGTCGGTAATTGACTCTTGAGTGGTATACTTCAAAGCAGCTTCCTACGCAAAGATGGGCGGAGCACTTAGGACACCATGTCATTATCTTTTTATCTTTGCGCTTGTTTCCTCGTGCAGATACTCTTTTGTATGCACACACTACACACCGTCTCCGAACAGAAGTGCGATAGATATAATGTTTACCAGTAAGCCGAGACAAGCTCTGTGAAACAGGACGACCTGGCTGTTTCCGAAGCTCAAACGCATGAGCTGTCAATGCCTTTACCAAACACATTCTGAAATTCTTCTGCCGTACAACTTTAGCATCAGATGAAGAATTAGCTTTGCATATTACGAAAGCATTGGTAATGGCCTGATCATGCATTCTCCAAAACACACGACGCCACCACTTCATTGTTTTACGACCCATAGAATAATAGCACATTGCTTGATCAGCAAGGTCGACGCCACCCATGTGCTTATTGTAATCACTTATTATGTCTGGACATGTCACATCTTTAGTCTCATTATCTACTCGTCGTCGCACTGTAGTCAAGGAATCACTGAATCTAGTTGACAAGCAATAAACATCTCTATTATCATACCAGCGGGCGGCTGTCATTTCATTATAGTAGGCAAACTTGAATTCTCCTCGATGCATTCTCACCTTTTCTTTCAAATCAGGAGGAAAATTGTGACGATTCAATCGCACTGTCCCACTAGCTAAAGTTCCTCCAGAAAGCAAATCTGCGAAAAGGTCTGGGGAAGAATAAAAATTATCAGTATAGAGTACATGACCTTTATGTAACAGTGTTTCCATCAAATTCATGACAACACCATATGCTAAACCTTTGGGATGATTGGGTACAGAAGGATTTGCACCAGCATAAATATCGAATGCATAAATATATCCAGTGATGGCATCACAGCATGCCCAAACTTTGATGCCCCATTTACAAGGTTTTTTGGGCATATACTGGATAAATGATAGGCGACACTTTGTTCCTATCATACTTTCATCGATAGAGATCTCTCGATGAAGTGCATACATTTTTCGACAATTTTCTGACAACAAGTCTAAAAGTGGTCGTACCTTCCATAACTTATCATGAGTTGGATTATTTCGATCAGGGGCAGTAGTGTTGTCTACTATATGAATGTAACGTAAAATTTCTCTGAAACGATTTCGAGACATAATTACACGAAACCAAGAATGGCTGAGAATTGGCTCCACTGACCAATAATCATAAAGTGATGGCAGTGATATAATCCCCATAGCAATATTTATTCCAATAAATGCCATAAGCTCTTCCATGGATACAGGCTTCCATGGATTAGTGTCATTTACTCTCTGCTGATCTGCATAGCGATTAGTTTCAATCAGCAACTTATCATAAAATTCTTTAGGCAAAAATAAATGCAAACATTCTAATGGGTCGTGGATGCCTTCTGCATTTCCAATTGGTCCGGGTTCCCTACCAGAAAATGAAATACTACTGATTTTGTTTGATAAATCTTTCAATTTATTCCATTCCCAACACTCATCATCTCTTCTAGGTCTATTTTGAACTCTTCTACCAGCTCTTCTTACACCTCTCGCTCTACTGCTGCTCCTTCCACCTCTTGCTCTACTGCTGCTCCTTCCACCTCTTGCTCTACTGCTGCTCCTTCCACCTCTTGCTCTACCCATGCCCCTTCCACTTATACTGGCCCTGCTCCTTCTTCCTCTACCTCGACTACTACAGCCTCCTCTTCTACTTCTATGGCTCTGTCCAGCAGTAGCCCGCTCATTTTGCTCACCTTCATCACTCTCGTCATCTGCACTAGTACCGCTGAAATCTTGAGTGGATTGAAACATTGAAGCATCTCTTTGCAATAACAGAGCTATCACACACATGAATTGAATCAAGCTATGCAAGTACTATCATTAGCATACAAACCTGTATCTTCAATTGTAGTTTCTTTGAAGAAAGTCTGAGCACTAAATTCTGATTCTTCTAAGAGCAAAGAATCCCTTTCTGCAGGTGAGGTAGCGTTGATAGTGTGAAAAATAAGCTCCATGGCTCCTGGATTCAAAAATTCAGGAGGAATAAGCATAACTGACCCATCTTCAAGAGTTCCATCACCTTCAGGATTGTCTCCATCTTCACTTTCAGCGTCTAGGTCTAAGGAACTAACTAGATTTCTCACCGAATCCTCACATTCCTCCCTTTCCTGTAAGATATGAAGCACCTCGCTAGCAGTATAAGTCTGGCCACTTCCAACCGCCATAGCAAAAAAACTTTGTATTGTAAAGTTACAATAAAATATATCAAAATCATCCACATTTCCTGCTGATTTCGTTTATTTAGATATAAACGCTCATGCGTCAAACATATCGCGACAATCGGGGCCTTTATAACCCACTGTCTGACCGGGGTTGATTCGACCCCTATCGGCGGTTAAAGGGTTAATATACCTAAAACATATACCCAATTTTCAATTGTCCACACCTAACAGTATTTCAGTCGCTCGATAATTATACATCAAATACAATTGGCAAGAGAAAGCAAAGCAAGCAAGATACTATTTCGGGTGAACAATAAAAAAATGGGTATTATGTTATTGAGCGAGAGAAGCGAGCGAAATACAATTAGGTTGGAAAATTTAAAATCAGATATTTGTTATATATTGTGTATATATATATATATATATATTTATTTCACGCTAGATATCTTCACAATGTTATCTTTAGGAACGTGACCAATAACTTACATTATCACATAATGTTATCTCATGGCTGTATTGGCAAGCTCATTATCCTAGAAGTTGTAGCAACCAGCCTGGCTTACCTAGTTTTCAGGGTTTTTACAGCTAGCTTGCTCTAGATTTTCGTGTCGCCACAGTATCAGGAAACTCTGAATTATGTCGGCGAGCTCAGTAAATGGTGGAGAACATATTGGAGTGGATCCTACCCAACCAGTTTAGAGAAGCTGCTAAGATATCACCTGGGGCTGTGGGGAGCCCTAGAGAGTTTTACAGCCAACTTTACACTTAGATTTACCAACAAACTACTTCAGTGAAGATATCTAGAATGGAATAAACCACTTATTATACTTGTCAGCGTGATATTGCTAGATATTTCACTCTCAGGCTTTAGACTTGTCTCTCTGGCTCATGAAAATAAATTAGCCTGCTTGTGAAATATTTCGCTATATCATACTCTGACTCATGTGATAAGTACTCTATAATTATATATATATATGTATGGATGGTACCTATTCTCATTAAACACGTGCGCGTGTAGATACAGGCTTACTGGAAGTGGATCCCAAGTTTCAAGACCATTGGACATTTCTACAGCTTATAATGATTTTTTTTATACACACTAGTTCATTGTTTCAGTTATTGAATCACCCGGGAAAGAACCGTTCACTTTATTTCTTACCGTTACTTTCTATCGATCGACTATTTCTTTGTTTACTGTCAAACCTACGCTTTTTATAGTTCAAAATGAAGCACACAGGAAGTGCTCAGTGACTATAGCAACAAGCAATTACGTAGAAGAAGTAGGCGGGAGTGCGCACGGCCGATGTTTTTTTTGTTTTTTTTTTGCTTGATTGGAACTTGAACTTGTGTCCGCATGGCTCTCTCTTTATTCTCGTTTCTTGAAACTACGCCGAGGAGAACTTGTAGAAAGCGCCCTAAAGGGTTCCTTGGCACTCAGTGGCAACAACAGTCACCTACTAAACGAAGAAGGATGGATTCAGAGGCTACCCGTCCCTCGGTGAGTAAGACTAAATTATTTAGCTCACCTCCTAGGTCTATAGGGTTTACTTCTGAAAGCTCTAGTGCTCTATTGCGCCCAAGAAATAGTAAATCCTCAAGTCCATTGTCAGACAATAGTTCTGTAGCTCTCCCTGATGCTGGTTCAACTGAAGCAGATAAATATTATATACTGGGCATTAGGCTAATGAGAATGGCTAATGAGAATGGCGGTGGTGAGTCTAGGAATGACATGGCAGAAGCAAATGAACTTGACAATGCAGAGTCAGATCAAAATGATGATGCAGAGTCAAGTGAAAATGATGATGCCAAGTCAAGTGGTTCAGAGGAGGAATCCTCTGAGTCAGATTCTGAGGCTAGTTGCAGTCATGATGATCAGGCTGACTCTGACGGGGTTGGTGTCGGCAGTGACGTCCCATCCAACGATTGGACCGAGCCCCCATCAGATGTTACTGTAACGTTTAATGGAACTTGGTCTAACCAATATATCAAGATAACTTCTAAAACCTTAATTTAGGTCTAAATATTCATTGTATGCAATATTATGCTTTCTTGCAGGCATTGTCAGCTGTTATTACAAGTGTCGTGTTTAACCTCAATTATCTCAAAACTACATTTTCCCAAAGTGGTCATACTTCGGTACATCATAACTTACTCTCACTATTTTTTTATTTTTATGTTTATATATCATCTTAAAGCTCATATTCTACTCTTTAAAATGAACTGATACTTTTTCAAAAAAAAATTTTTTTCTTTAGTTATGCAAGTTTTTCTAAAAAAAAATGAATTTTTGGACATTTTTGGACAAAAACAATTATAAAAAAAAAAATAAGGAGAAATTCCAAAAAGTATCAATACAATTATGAGATAAAAGTATACTGAATGTGTGAAAAAAGTTTGGAGTGTTGAGGATCATGTCTGATGGGGGTTACATCGTACCTAATAGGTAAAGGGTGAGTGTACGATGAAACCGATCACTTTGGGTGGGTGGGGCCAAGTTGATATATCTGTAGCTCATCTTGAAGATGATGCTTTACTCATCATTTTATGACTTGAAGTATGAAAAAATACACATGGATGACTGATTTATGACCAAATAAGCAAAATACCCCAAAAATGCCCTATTCCCCCCTTAAGAAAGTCTTACTGAAACTTGGGCTCAAAATTGTGAGATAATTCCTGCGAAATGCTTGTTTTTCAAGTCCCCAAATGTTACTGCGGCAGGTTTACTATGGCATTGAAGATCCTTTACCCCACTGGTAGTCAGAATGGCTAAACATTAACACTAAGGAAGCCAACACTACTTGGGAGAAGCTGTGGTAAGTGCGTAGTTCCATATTTGTTAGCTAAAAATTACAAAAATAACTCTGGCCATTGTTCTTTCTGTAGACCTGCAAGCTTGTTCACTGGTAATTGAGGTAGTCAGAATGGCTTAATTTGATACTACAGAAGTGATCACAATTCAGGAAATTAAGAAGAGAATAATTCTGTATTTATTTGGTAAAATTAATGGTATGCTATATACTGTTTAACATGAACTAAGCTAAAGTATATTATGTAACAATATTGTAGTTTTATGTGTCCTATCTAGGCAGGCTTGCAAGATATTTGTGCTAAAGCACACCACTATTATGTTTGGACGTAGGTATGTAATTTTTGTACTTTGACCCTGTTGTTATTGTGTTAGTTCGGTGGTTGACTCCTTCCCAAACTTCCAATAAACATAATCCTCTGGTTTATCGATCATTACCTGTATCATCGTACAAATTGAATCGTTTATTATTTTTGTATTTTATTGCAGGTGTCGTTAAAACTTAAAAACTTACAAAGGTCCATTTCTGTTTGAGTTATGGGGGTAGTCAGTTAATGTGTTAGTTATAAGCCCTACACAACAGTATTTATTAAAAATTCATTATCCACTAGACTAACCATGAAGGAAGTCTTATGTAGGTATGTCCAGTTGTGTGAAGGCATTGTGCATTATAGCTACTACTTAGCTAAAGAATATCACAAAGAAAATGTTTAAAGTGACTTGTTTTGTCTTGTTTTTAATTCATCAAACAGTTGCAGCGAGTGGTTACTATGGCATTGAGAAACCCCTCTATTGTTATTTATAAATTAAAAACTCGACTTTTTTTTTTTTAGTATTTAGAGTGTTCAAAGTTAAAATTAATCATTTCACAACTGTAATTTTAGGCTCACTCGCCATTTGCGTTCAAGCACATCAAAATGAATGAACAAAAAATGAACTAACGAACAAATGACTTACCTACTACTTCTACTGGAATGTATACATTTACGCTATACCCTTCTTCAGTAGTACCTTGGCAAATATAAACACCAGTTTCCCGCATGCTGACCCTTCGCAGCTCAAGTGTGTCAAATCTGGATAGAATATCAGTGGATCCATTTTTAATCCAGTATACATCATCAGCATTCTCTGCACAAAATATTGTAAATTTCTTTCCTTGTTCAACATATGTCTTGGGTTCATACTCTAGGAACATAATATGATTAGAAGAAACAACCCTCACATTTCTAAATATGCAATGCATGAGAAAAATAGTCTTTCACTGGAATGATTATTAAAATCTAAGTTACACCCATATTCAATGACATACAATGTGCCTACAGCACATGAAGTATTATAATGTGAGAAATTTGATGGAGGACTATAACACAGATGGCATCAATAAAGTCCAAGTCTGAATTGTGAATATTTGAGTTGTTATATAACCTACTTGCACATTTCCAATCTCAATACCTGAGCTAATACCTCATGCCCATTGACCTCGCATTGTACTTACAAAACTTAAGCATAATTTCGTTTCTGATCATAATTCTCCCACAGAATATGGATACCTATTATTTTTATGTAGTATAAATTTTAGCATGTTACATAAAATGTTCACTACTTCATTTGAAAGTTTTGTATAGTTTTGCATTAAAAATTTATTTATATTGGTATAAATTCCACCCACTACACTTGAGTCTAAGTATGTATTTTAACAATTTTAGGATCTCAGAAGAGTTATTAAGCATTAGTATATATTTCCTTTCAACGTTTTGGGCAAGGTCTAGAAATTACATACACTGGAAGGGATTATTAATATGCCTATGGGTCACACTACTTTGAAGTGCAAATAGACAAACTGACATACTCTATAGCTCCTTCACGGATTAGCTATATATTAGAAATCATATCTATAATTATTTCAGCCAAGATGACTGAATCATATATTAATCTTGTAATGATTCAGCCATTCTAGGCTGATATAATTGCAATAAGAGCCGTTTTTCTCAGTTTTTATAATATATTGACCAAAAAATTTAACAAGTAGTCGAGACAAGGGTTAGGTTTAATTGTACATAATATTGGCTGTTAAAACAAAAAAGATGTCATTATATTATTATTATTGGTAAACTAATGTACACCCAAGAGGTCACCTGAAAAATACAAACGCTAAAATCATGCTTCAGGCTTACGGGAAACTTTTAACTTGGAGATACTCAAGAAATGTGATGCTCCATAGTCACCTGAGCCATAGCAAAAGTAGTTTCCACCGTGGTTCCAGTGAATATATGGTGCTATTACAAAACTATTTTCTCTTACTGCAAGTGGGGCCGACATGGGTCGTGACTCGTGTCGTTCAAAGAACCACATAGGTTTAATATTTGATAAACAATTTACACTTCCCGACTTTCCTCTTGTAACATCGACTGTAGAATCTTCTGTTAAGTAATCTATTTTTAAGTAATGCATAAAAATAATGAAAGGTAATGTTTCTTTTGATTTAAATTACAGTACTTTTTTCTTGTACTTGATCAAATAGTATTAGTTATTATATAACCACCAAAATAGCTAAAATGATCTGACAAATTTTGCTCAGTGTATATACTGAGAATTACGAGATTATATGAATATGGAACACTGACTCATAATCTCACCTTTTGCTTTCAGTTATTGTATGAAAGTAGCTTTATTTTTGTCCTCATGGTTCAATTTTGTAGGGGAGTAATAATTTGAGTACCCTAATTATATTTTGTAATTGTATAAATCCATCATAGAACTTGCATGTGCATGGAAAATACATCGCAGAACTTATATTATTTAAAAGCTTTATGTATGTATGCATGCACATACGTACACATCCTTCTTATGTATGTATGTACCTACATACATAAGTAAAGGTGCACTGCATGTAAATATGCATGAATATAACAGTACAAAAGTGTGTTATGTATTTAGGAAAATATGACTTTTGTACAGAAGGAGGAAGTAAAAAATGTGTCATGCTCATATGAACTTATATCTTACAATGTAACTACTGGAGAGAATAAATGAAATCAGCCACTTTAAATAAACTTAATTCAACCATATACCTGCGAGTAAAATTGTTGCTGTAGCTTGGAATGGAATAGTTTTGTAAGCGTCCAAATATCCATGGCAAGTATAATTTCCACTAGTTTTTTTGGTAATGTTCTGAATAAGCAACGCTCCAAACACAGTCAATAGATTCCCATTTCTCGTCCAACGTGGCTCTGCGGCACTGTCACAATGAATTTTTATACTCTCCCCACTTAGGGCTACATGATATTCTGGATATACCGTACCAATAAAGCTGTCCATTGCTGTTTTAATACACAATATCTAATCACATAATATTGTGACAAATTAGCAGTGTTCATCATAATATGTGGGATTAACAGATCAATGTACCCATAGCAGGTCATGAGTCATGAGCTGTCGATCACTCTGGAGTATTTAGGATTTATAATTTAAGACATTTATTTATTTTAGTTAAGAGGTTATTTAGCTTGTGATGAGTGACTAAAGATTGTTAAACTGGTTGTCAATTACTGGTCTCACAGTGGATCCAAGGAGAGACCACAATCAAGGTTGTTGTTCTTTTGTATCCTTGTTTTGATCCATATTGCCTCCAAAATCCTTCTTTTCCAGTATAGTGGTTCTGACTGAACCACTCTCGCTTCCTTCCAGTTGACATTAACTATGACTTTTGTTCCAAGCATGCACTGCTATTTCATGTGATCTTGCCATTTTATTGCAGCTTTGTGCTCCATTAGTCTTTTTTGTTAGCATCAGCTTGTTTCACCAATATAGATACTATCACAGCCATTGCATGGAACCAACATCCTTACTCTATCTTTCTGGTGTTGGTGTTTTAACTATTACAAGTGTCTCAATGCCTGGTGTGCTCTAAACACTGCTCGAACTCCAAGCTGATTACATATGTAATTGATGGGTTATGCTATGTGTTTGATACAAGGAAAAATAAAATTATGATGACACTGTTCAGTGATCAGTGAAACTGAAGAAGGTCCTCAGACTGAAACATTTTTCTTTCTAAGGAAAATCCTTGCTATGACAAGCTAAATAACCTTTTAACTAATTAGTTTACGCAGCAATGAGCCTATATGATTACATTTATTTATTTTATTTTATTTTTTGGTAGTGACTGGTATGGGATAAATATCTTACAATATTTAAAATACACATGTCTAAACACATACACACCTATTTTTGAGATTGCATTTGTAGTCTAAGACTTAGACATTTTAAAATCAGTCTCAATTGGAATTACTTCTCATGTAATGATGAGCTTCATCTTGCTTAGTCTACCCCTAACTCTTGAGGTAAAATGAAATCTATCAGCAATTAGAAGAATGTATTAATTTTTCAACAATTCAAGAACATTATGAAAAATGGTGATATTATGTTGATTGTATATATCCTGCCTTTATTGGCTACTATAACGTATGAAAAAAACATTAAGACAGTTTGTAGTGGCTTTAAGTCCTTCCAGCTGCCAACTAGGTAAAAAGAGATGAATTTCACTAAGTGGCGAGGACCAGAAGATCTTAGAGATACACCAAGGTTTGACTGTGCAGGATTATTTTTGTTTTATGCATGAGTAAGATGAAATTATAGGGAAATGGATTACTGAAATGAATATTTTGCACAGAGCAAATAGTCATGTATTTAGGAAATTTCATATTTTCTCTACCTAAAGGATAGGGCTAAATGTCCTACATGCAGGGAAATAACCTTATTGTCTACTGAAAAGGTGGAGAAAATATGAAAGTTTTTTAAACAAGAGACTTCATGAAATCCCTGTGTTGGTGGTTTCCTTCCTCCTGTTCTTGATCCTGAACAAAGACACTGCAAAATATTGAAGTTATGCTTTATCTGTTCTTCAATATATCATTTGGCAACTGCCACTAAAATTAGAAGTAGCTAGGAAAAATTATTTTAATATGAACTTGAAACTTGTTTACATTATAAGAAACAAAATAGTACTGTTATTACTATAAAGCTAAGGTGAAATAAAGCAAGCTTAACTACAAAAATCAATTTAATTTGTGTTATACATCTTATTTCTTTAGTTATAGATGTATATTTGGTTTCTTAAATACAAAGCTCCTTTTAGATATTTTATTACCCCTCAGCGTGCATGGCGGTGGGTTATAGTAGTCTGTATGTTTGTTTGTCTGTCTGTCTGTTTATGTCTGTCTGCCTGTCTGCCGTCTGTCAATCACGCTCTGATTTTTGAGATTACTGACAATTAACAGTTGATTTAGGCATGAACTTTCTGAGGACGAAGATTAAAGACCTTTTATTGTGCTACTTTTTTAATTGGCGAGCGAGCGTAGCGTGCGAGACACTTACAGGGGTAACACAATCGAAAATCGGGGATATTTGTTTATTTATTTAGATATATGTTTGGACGTATGTATGTCATTTTGTACTTTGACCCTCCGTATTTTTGTGTTCGCTCGGCGTTCGACCCCGTCCCAAACTTCACTAAACAGAATCCTTTGGTTTAGCGACCATTACCCGTATCACCTTAGAAATTGAATTGTTTACCGCTTGGAATTGTTTTGCGGGTGCAGTTAAAACGCAAAAACGTATGGGAGCTCCATTTCTATTCGAGTTAGTGGCGGTCGCAAGTTAATACGCTATTTGTCACAGTTATATAAGCCCTGCTCAACAGCATTTACTTGAAAATTCATTGTCCACTAGAACTACGAAGGTAAGTCTTGCGTAGGTATGTTCAGTTGTGTGAAAGTATTGTGCGTTACAACTACTATTAAGAATATCACAAATTTTTTTTTAAATAATGTGACTTGATTTTGTTGCTTCTTTTTCAATTCAAACAGTTGCGGGGAGCAGTTACTATGGAATTGAAACCCCTTTACCGCATTAACTTAATTAAAAAACTCAAAACAATCGTGTAGTTTAAGGCTCGCTCGCCATTTGTGCTCAGGCACACCACTAGTTTAGGGCTAATCGTTGAGAAAACGCGAAGCTATCCGCGTAGGTACCAGCTTTTATGGGCAGCGCCCCCTCGCCCACATCAAAATCACGTGAGCAAATTATTCTATGCAGCCGGCGGTGTAGTTCACTTTATGCTCAGGGAAGTTAACGGAGTTGAAAGAAGTGGAGTTTCCCTTTTGAAAATGTATATGGGTGAGTATTTCTGGCTAGCTTAGCTTCTTCTCTTATGAAGACAGCGTTTCCATGTACCATTTTCATTGGTCCAGCTATTTTGATGCCTCATTAAAGATTGCTTGTTCTTATGGAGGAAGGAGATTATAATATTGTAATAGCTAGGTAGTGTTTAATAGCGCGGAGGGTTCCCACCTTTGGTACTTCATTATTATTGTTCCTATTATTGAATGCGCATTGAAGTTGCTTGCTTGAATCGTGGCACATAAGAATAACCAGAGGCACCAACAGAGAAAATGGATCACTTCCTGACATATACAATGTTCTGATCACCTAAAGGCTCAGGACAAATCAACATTAACATGTATAATGATATTTTGGCAATCAGACCCTGTAGTCATTGTCTATATTTGTACCATTCAATTGATGATTCTGCTATAGAGTGGTTGAACCGTCTATTCCCATAATTATTTCAGACTAGTGATTTTTTCTTAAAAAGAAAATATGAGTGCACCTAGTCACACCGAGAATGATATGCATTTCCTTTATGAAACTTACTATTTAACTTACTATTTAACTCTGATAAAACAATGTCTGTTTCAATGGAGTTACAGGAATTAGTTTGACTGATGACATAGATGGACGCGAAGACTGTCAGAGGAAGTCCTGCCAACCACTGTGTTTATTATCGCACACGTTTTTGTTAATTAAAGCGTCATCCCCAGGATCTTCATCAATAAAATCGCACCCTGCAAAGTATTTTGATGTTCAATAAATCGGGTATGAAAAAGTGCATTAGTTTAGCTGCAGCCTCAAGTCAATTGATTTGAGCTTTCCTGACAGCGACAGACAGAATGAGTTAAGTAAGATTGCCATCTCTTAATGCTGAAAAACTAACTGGTGTTTTTACCAATATTTCAGGTACCCCACCTCAATAACGTTTCGGAGTGTTCTAAGCGAGGGCTAGCCCGGTCTCGTTTACCTCATTCCAACTCCTTCTGGTCGTCCTGGTATAAAGGTAGAATCCCAGGCTTGCCCTTTGACCTCTAGCTCCTTCTATTCGAATTCAAAAAGTAGCTGCCTAAAGAGAGCACTCCATTATAGCTCACTATCTTTTCAAGTCGATCCACAAAACGAGTGCCCTAACTAAAAAAGCTATATGTAATTATTTTTGCGAGTAATACTGAAGTCCACCTATCAACGCCGTGTTGTGTATGTACCGAAGCGGGGAAAAAAACTGTAGATAAATTCACTTACTTTTCTACATAACTACTTGGTTATTGTACTTCCAAAAAAGAAAAAAGTTTGAAATACTGGGAGAGCTATCAGCTCAGGCTCAGAGTCAGCAAGTTATTTGGAGAATTATGCTAAAGGGTTCCTCAAACTTTTTTCAGCTATAGCAGAGCATGTTTTCTCCATTCTTTGAACATTTATATCTGGATGTTGAAGGTTTTCACTAAAAGAGTAGCTAGAAATATAATAAATCCTCTATATTGAGTAATTCAGTATAGCAGTAAGAGAGACTATTCATTTCATAATGACCAACTTTATTTATATAGCTATTGCAGTCACTACTATTCCACTTATTCCTAATTGGAATAATTAGAAAATTACGGGATAATATACTATTCTTTTGGAATACTAACATTTTTTTTTGGAATAATAACAAAGAGTATTTCTTAAATTTCGAGCATGGCAGCCCCTAATTCTAACTAAAGTCTGTCCAAGTTAACGTTTGCACCGGTTAAAAATAGTTCCTTAGTAGCTATATTTCAAATCCGGACAGAAAGTGCTATTCCAAAACTCGCTACAAAAGTCTAAGGAAACTGGAAATAAAACAAACACGTTTCCCGCTTAAAACGCGCCCGCTTTTAGTCACCCGGCACGGTTCAATTGACCTTGCGTACAGTCAGTTTCTAACATTGGTGTGTGATACAGGCGGATTGAAAGAAGTCGAAAAGGCTTAATGCAAGGCTCCTAGAGAAACTGTAACGTCGAGAATTGCGTGAGTACTTGGATTATGTAGAATAGTAAGTGTAGTTAGCTACAGTTTTTTTACCCGCTGTTAGTGAAAAGCCCGCCAATAATTTCTTAGCAATGGGTACAACGAGTCCAACCGGCTAGTGTTTCTAGCCTCATAGCGTTAGTTCTAGTGCTCGTCAGAGCTTACAACTGCGTTATAAGCTAGAGCTAACTGGTGTCTATCCATTTCTGCCATAAAATGTTTTTTAAAAAAAATCGACCCAAAAGGCTATACCCTGGGATACTGAAAAAAATTGTTTGCCGCGTTTAGGCCGACTTTCCGAAAACCGGTCACATTTATAAATAAACTAGTGATGTGCTCTAATAGCCCCACACAAAATAGCGAAGCGAGCGATGCATGTTCCCTGTAATTGCTGCTATTCCATATTATTTTTGGTGTGGCTACAAAATACTGTCAGATTCTTTACTTTGCTACCTGTTTCTGTTTCGTTTTAGCTCTCCTCCTCCTTGACCTGTCTTTTTCATTTCTTATCGCTCTCCTTACTAATTTTCTTTAGGAGTTTCTAACGCCCTGAAGGCTCTTGACCGAGCGTTTCTAACGTTTTGTCTACTGGGCATCTCTACTTCGTACGGCGGGTAAACAAAACAATATGTTGCTAAGGTTACCTGGCCCGCGCAAGCGCGTAGGAGAAAAGGCACACACGTACGCCCACGCAAGAACAAAAACAATTTCTAGACCTAAATATATATATATCGCGAACTCATTAGAGAGTCAGCTCCGCTCGCTTCGTTCGCTTCGCTGAATAAACAATTGATAATTTTATTAACAAGAAAGTCTAACTAGTGATGTGCTTGAGCACAAATGGCGAGCGAGCCTAAAGACTATACTATTTTTATATGAATGATTTTGACTTCTAACACTGAAGCTACTGAAAATAAGGTCCAGTTTTTAAATTTAGCATACAGGGTAAAGGGATTTCAGTGCCATAATAACAACTCTCTGCAACTGCTTGAATTGAAGGGAAAAAACAACAACAACAAAACAGTACACGTTATTTAAAAGTTTTCTTTGTGATATTCTTTAGCTAAGTAGTGGTTGTAACACACAATGCTTTGACACAACTGGACATGCACCTACAACACAGACTTACCTTCGTAGCAGTCTAGTGGACAATGTATTTTCAGGTAAATACTGTTGCGCACGGCTTATAACCATGACAAAGAGCGCATTGACTTACCACCGCCACTAACTCGAATAGAAATGGAAGTCCCTTAAGTTTTCAAGTTTTAACTGCACCCGCAAAAGAATTCAAAACGGTAAACAATTCAATTTCTAGGGTGATACGGGTACTGATCAATAAACCAGAGGATTCTGTTTAGTGCAATTTGGGACGGGGTCGACCACATAACTAACACAAAAATGCGAGGGTCAAAGTACAAAATGACATACGTACGTCCATACATATATCTAAACTAGTGGTGTGCTTGAGCACAAATGGCGAGCGAGCCTAAAGACTATACTATTTTTATATGAATGATTTTGACTTCTAACACTGAAGCTACTAAAAATAAGGAAATAGCGCAAATGCATGGCGAGCGAGCAGACTCTTTTTACAGAAAAATAGGACAGAAATTACATCTAACTGTAGTGCACAGTGTAACCCTTTCCATTCTCAATTAGCATCAGAGAATCTAAAGTCTCTGATCCCAGACTAAACTAACAGAATTACCTGAATAAACTTCGAAAGCAGTGGCAAAGAAGCGCAGCTTGACAAAGACTTCACAATTGTTTCAAGAAGAGAGTAGCTGTAAACTTTTTGGTTGAAACAAAATTGCGTAAGGCAGTGCAGTATGATTCTCCGCGCTCGTTAATTGAATAATACTGGAACTGTGAACGCTTTACCTAACTTACGTAATTAGAAGCGCGCGCATTTAAAGAGCATACGTACCATCCATACATACATACATATATATAACATATACCCGATTTTGCATTATCCACCCCTAATACTGTCTCGCTCGCTTCGCTCGCTCGCCAACTAGTGATGTGCTTGAGCACAAATGGCGAGCGAGCCTAAAGACTATACTATTTTTATATGAATGATTTTGACTTCTAACACTGAAGCTACTGAAAAATAAGGTCCAGTTTTTAAATTTCGCATACACGGTAAAGGGATTTCAGTGCCATAGTAACAACTCTCTGCAACTGCTTGAATTGAAGGGAAAAAACAACAACAAAACAATACACGTTATTTAAAAGTTTTCTTTGTGATATTCTTTAGCTAAGTAGTGGTTGTAACACACAATGCTTTGACACAGCTGGACATGCACCTACACAGACTTACCTTCGCAGTAGTCTAGTGGACAATGTATTTTCAGGTAAATACTGTGCGCATGGCTTATAACCATGACAAAGAGCGCATTGACTTACCACCGCCACTAACTCGAATAGAAATGGAAGTCCATTAAGTTGTCAAGTTTGAACTGCACCGGCAAAATAATTCAAAATGGTAAACAATTCAATTTCTAGGGTGATACGGGTACTGATCGGTAAACCAGAGGATTCTGTTTAGTGCAATTTGGGACGGGGTCGACAACCGAACTAACACAAAAACGCGAGGGTCAAAGTACAAAAATGCCTTACGTACGTCCATACATATATACAAATAAATAAATAAACTGACATCCCCGATTTTCGATTGTGTTACCCCTGTAAGTGTCTCGCTCGCTACGCTCGCTCGCCAACTAGTGGTGTGCTTGAGCACAAATGGCGAGCGAGCCTGATAGTTAGATAACATAAAATGTTACTATGTTTTAGCTTACTTCATGCAAACACTATAATAGCGGTTATGACATTTGATTTCAGCAAACAAATACAAAATCACACTCTTACCTTATTAATGGTAACTTTTGTAGTATCAAACATCAACCATTCTGATTATCTCAATCACCAGTAACTCTTGAACAAGCTCTCAGCTACGATAAAAAATAAACCAGTGTTATTATTATAATTTTAGCCAACAAATATGGAATTACTGCTTACATCATTCTTGAGTATTGATAACTTCTATAGTATCAAATTGAAGTTACTTTGACCATCTGAATTACCTTGAATTCTTGACAACAAGCTCTCACCTACAAAAACAAAAGACAATCAATTTTAGCACACCAATACAAAATTACTTTCTTACCTCATTTTTTTGAGCAGTGGTAACTTTTGTAGTACCAAATTTGAGCCAATCTGACTATTGAATTTACCAGTCACTGTTGACTAGCTCTTAGCTACAAAAAAGAAAGGCCAGAGTTAATTTTGCATATTTAGCTAACAAATATGGAATGGCGTACTTATCTCAGCTTCCCTCGAGAAGTAGTAGCTTCCATAGCATTAATACTACGGCATTCTGACTATCAACGGCTCTTGACAACCAACAACCGGCACTCCGTATCCCCCATAAAACGGCGAAGTTTTGAAATTAAGTCTGGAAAAGGGTCTTCAATGCCATAGTAACGTGTCGAATCAACTTTTTGTGTCTTGAAAACAAGCGTTTTAGCAGGAATTTTCTCATACTTTGGAGCTGGTTTGCTTAATGCTGTAGTTTCAGAATAAACTGGAGTCAAGCCTAAATAGCCGTGTTTTTAGGAGAAAAACGTGTTATATTGATATTATTTGGAAACACCACATCTTGATTAAATTTCCAAATTAAATCCACCTATTTTTACAGCCTGATTCTTGGGATAGATTGTGTCATCCTTCCTGGCTGTATTTTACCATTACATTTCATTTTAACATGGCAACACAATTTGTACAGAATTAGTCAGCTAGACATACCAAAATAATTTAAAAATATTTCAGCGAAATACTATGTATTAATACAAATACTTTCTCAGCCTTCTTATTCACTAGATGCATTTTCTCTTTTTCACAATCTTTATTAAAAAAACAAATAAAACAATAGGAAAAATGTAAATGCCAAAGGGGATTAATCTAACCCTTTAGCTCCAACAACTGAGAGTCAACAACTCTTCATTAAATTGAATGATATATTTTATTAATCTGATAAGTGTGAGTGTTAAAGAAAATACTATTGACATGAAGTTATCTGGTTTCTATTTTTTTAATTAAAATTAAAATTAATACCAACTTACTAGCGACTATTATTATGGTTATGAATTTGACTTTATATTCTTTCTTATTATACCCTTCACAACTGTAATTGCCTTGGTCTTTAAGTGAGACTTTTCTTAATATTATTTTTTGTTTATTTGAGAATGGCAATCCATTTTTTAACCAGCGAATTGTAGTAGACTTAATTGTTATGCATTTTATTGTAAAGCTATCTCCCTCTGAAATAACGTGTTATTTCATCTAAAAAGATAATATAATCATTAAATTCTTATGAAATAGTTTTTTTATACAACTATGCTATAAAAATAGCAACAACTATAGTTATAATTCTACTTAAATTTTAAAACAAACTTGTGGGCTCTCCACTTCGTAAAGCCTTGAGTCTACTTATGGTAGCAAGGTCGCTGCCACCAGAATGTGCCTAACTTGAGGATGCAGCCTTAGCTGAGCCCCAATCTGACGTATCAGTTACACTAGAGTTTAGTTTAATTAGACACACTACAGAACATTACAGCACAGCCGTTTATATAGTCGCTCTGCCACGGTGTGCATTATGACATACAACTGTAGACGTGGCAGGGCTAGCATGAATGACATGATAACAAGTGTAGTACTATTGAATGAATGATGAATAGGCCCGCAGCCCTTACAAGCATGCACATACAGCATCTAATTGTTCATTATTCATGTGGGAGGACCTCCTGTACTCCCACATCTCCCCCCTCCTCCTTCAGACTGGTGCCCTCCTGGCACGGTCTTGCATCTTCATTGGAAAAACATCTGCTCAGCTCATCTGCTACCACATTCTGCTCTCCTGGTCGATAGATCATATCGAAGTCAAACTCGCTTAACTTTAGTGACCAGTTCAAGATTCTTTTATTCTCTTGCTTGCCAGACTTGAGAGACAGTAGACCCTTATGGTCCGTAATGACTCTAAATTTTCTCCCATGCAGGAAATACGAGAAATGACGTATAGCCTCGTACACGGCCAGGCCTTCTAGTTCTTGAGCACTGTATCTTGATTGTGCGCCCTTGAGCTGGCGCGAGAAAAACGCCACCGGAAGACACTGTCCTTCTCTCTCCACGGACAACACTGCCCCAACCCCTGTAGAACTGGCATCACACTCCAACACAAATAAATCACTGTTACACGGTACATACAAACACACAGCATCACATAATTCAACACATAACGAATGAAAAGCCCCTAGCATAGGCTCTGTCCAACTCACGACACCTGCCGAGAGTGAAGACGTGTGGGGGGACAAGAGGGCCGACCAACGGTGGAAGCCCCTGATAAAACGTCGGTAGAAGTTGACTAGTCCCAGAAACGCCCTCAACTGCTTCTTTGACTTGGGCAGGGGGTGATCCTTAATCGCCTTCACCCTTGCAGCCGGCACAGAAATAACCCCATCACCAACCTTATGACCCAAAAATTCCAACCACCTCCTCCCAAAACTACACTTCTTCTTCTTGCACGTCAACCCAGATTTCCTCAATACCTCCAACAACTTTCTTAAATGATCCAAATGTTCCTCCCACGACCTCGATACTACCAAAATGTCATCTATGTAAACCTTACTGAAGTCACTGCAGTCCACCAAAACACCTTCCATCAACCTCTGGAACACCGCTGGAGCGTTGGTCAGTCCAAACGGCATCCTTACGAAACGAAACTTCCCAAAAGGGCAAATAAAACAAGTTTTGTCGCGGTCGTCTTCATCCACAGCCACCTGGTAGAATCCCTTCGCCAAATCCACTTTCGAAAGCACACACCCATTCCCAATCAATTCCAACATCTCTTCTAGACCAGGGATGTAATAAGGCTCCTTCCTAGTAACGGCATTTAGCCTCCTGTAATCCACGCATAGTCTGATCGATCCATCGGGCTTCTTGACGGGGACAAGGGGGGACGCCCACTTGCTGTCGCATCTTTCTATGATCCCCTGCTCCTCCAGACACTCCAACTCTGCCCGAACCTTGTCGCGAATCCCCAGAGGGACGGAATATGGAGCTTGACGGATGGGTACACTGTCCCCCGTGTCAATAGTCAGTGTGACTCTGTCAGTATTCCCAGGTCTATCTGAGAACACGTCTGTAAACTCATCAAGCAGTCCCGTCAGCTCACTCTCAACGTACCCTTCGCAATCCCCACTCAACACACTACCTTCCTCCTTCTCGTCTTCCAAAACTACATCTAACCTATTAATATGCACTCTCTCCTTGAACTTCTTTATACAATTCACATGCACCACCTTATAATGTCTCTCTTTACCCTCCTTCGCTATCTTATAGTTCACCTCCCCTGTCCTTTCTACTATCACATACGGTCCTTCCCAAGAATCAGACAACTTGCAACTCATCCCAGGTATCCTGTACATAACCTTATCCCCTTTCACAAATTCCCTTAACTTAGTCCCACTATTTAAATACTTCATCCTCGTCTCACGACCCTTAGCCATTCCCAAAGCTGCATAGTCCCGAACCACTTCTAACCTCTCTGCCATCTTACATACCCAGTCACATACACTCAATTCCCTTGCCTCTGTCTCTACCAACCCATAGTACAACGCATCTAATGGCGTCCTAACCCGAAACCCATATACAAGATCGAACGGGCTGTAACCAGAGTCAGCATGGGGCATCTGCCTAAGCACAAACAAGGCAAAGTTTATCTGCCCCACCCAGTCCAATCCTTGATCCATACCCTTCCCCAAAATCGCCTTTAACGTCCCATGAAGCCTCTCCACACAACCATTACTCTCAGGGTGGTACGGGGAAGTTCTGATCTTTTCTATACCCAACCACCCACTGAACTCCTTCATGAGTTTGCTGCAAAACTGGGTCCCTTGATCTGATAAAATCAACTCGGGGATTGAGGTCCTCGAGAAGATCGACCACAGTCCTTCAACCACACTCCTTGCGGTGATGTTTTTCAATGGTACCACCTCTGGCCACCTTGTAGCTAAACATACATAGGTCAATAGGTAACGATACCCACCCTTACCCTTAGGAAGGGGACCCACAAGATCAATGGCGACACTCTCAAAAGGCTCGGCCATAATAGGCCTCTCAACAGCTGGAGCCCTCCTGGGTTTGGCCTTTGACTTTCTCTGACATATTTCACAACTACCACAATACTCAACAAGGTCTCTCGCCATACTAGGCCACACAAAGTACCTACAAACCACCTTGTGTACCTTATCCGCACCCAAGTGTCCATTCCTATCATGTCCCAACTTCATCACTCTCTCTCTATACCCCTTTGGCAAAACTAATACTTCACGAAATTCTTCCCAACCTACATTCAATCCTCTCACTAACACACCATCTTTCCACCTAAACCCTCTCTCACCTCGATCACCCAACTCCTTCCACTCCTTGAGACTATCGTCTGCTTTTACCGCTTCCCTAAACTCTTCTTTATCTTTCCCCACTGACACTGGACCTATGTCCTGAGCAACACTCACCACTTGTTCGAACTCTTCCCCTTCACTGCTTACAGATTCCAAGGAAGTAGCTACACCCTCCTCATCCAAGCTCTCTTCTTTCCCCACACATTCCACTCTCTCTGTCGTTATACTTATGCTATCCCAACTCTCCTCCTCAGTAACATCCTTATTCAAACCCTCCTCAGACTCTATTACACTCCACTCCCGTACATTCTGAACTTCACCCCCATCTATCTCCTTCTCATCCTCTGCCCTCATCTTACTCCTTGTCATGACTTTAACTTCCACTCTCTCATTCCCAGAGAAATCCTCAATTGCTCTGGCAAAGGCTTCGTACTCGCCCTTGTCAGTGACTGTAAAAGGAATAATACATGCAGCACCCTCACTACTGTCATCGTCTATAATAGCTCTTATTCTCTTATAGAATCCGCCCACTACGAAATCTGCCATAAAACTCTGGCACTTCTTCTCCTTGCCCACTGAACCTTTCACATACACATCACCACACAGTTGCGCGTTAACAGGCACTAGTTTCCTAGGGACGGACCCTAATTCTGCCCCCGAGTCAATCAGTATTTCAGTGCGTACACCGTTCACCAATCCTAGAGCCATGTTGCCGCTACCCCCACCTGTACCCAACATAGACATTCTCCTTGGACCCGACTCCTTCTTTATAGGTCCCCCTATCTTCTTCTCTGGGCAATCTGGACTCCTATGTCCTGGCTTCCCACAACTATAGCAGATAGGCGTACGGGGCAAGGTACCCTGACCCTGTCTGCCAGTATTACCCCCACTCTTCTTGCACTCAAACGATCTGTGTCCTACTTCACCACAATTAAAACACTTTAATGCACTATACCCACTTCTTTCGTTACCTCCTCGCACCTCACTCCCATGTACACTAGTACTACCTCCACCATATCCATTACTCGTTCTCTGATAATAATTCTCTCCTGCTCCCAACTGTTTATAATAGTTTCCCCTCTGTCTTCCGGACAGCCAATCCTCTAGGGCTTCTCTTAATGCCGCCCAATTCTCTATCTTTCTCAACTCCATAAACGTTTTCCCATTCTGAGGCAATACCTTCCTCAACAAGGCCATCGCAATGACCAATGTACAGTCCTCCACACTCTTACAGTCCCTACACATACCCCCCGCAATTCTCCTTAACCACTCTGCTATCTCACCCGCATTTTTACCCTTGAAAAACTCCCCTGTAACTTCAAACAACTGGTTACCATAAGTGATAGCCATTTCTCCCGCCGCCTTTAGTAACACTCCCTTCACCTCCTCATAACCAGCCTTGGCGTCTCTCACCTCAGCCACCCTAGAACACAGCCTCTCAGGTAGTCTAGAATAAAGTCTCTCCATCCAATCCTTGTCACTCACCCCACTCTCCTTTAAGATCCTCTCAAATTTCTCCAAGTACCCCCCTAGCTCATTTCCCTCCTTGTAGTTGCCTAAACTCTTCAACTTATCACTCAACAGCTCACGTCTTTCACGGGCTAAGTCATCTTCTCTACGTGTTTCACGTCTCGCAATGTCTTCCTCACGTCTCCGAGCAGCTTCTTCTTCTCTTTTAGCAGCTCCATCCCTCATTCTCCTTTCTCCGTCCAGATCATGTAGCTGGCGAAACATGTCTGCCATATCCTTTCGTCTGGCTTCCTCTACGTCTGCCATCTCCTTTCTCCTTGTTACTTCTGCTTCTCGTCGGAGTTCCAATTCGGCCTCCTCGCGTCTCTTTCTGTCTGCTGCTTCTTCTGTTGAAATATTGACTATCGAACACTTTCAGTTAAGTGGTCTCATTGAAACTTATCTATCATCATGCATGCATACACTATCTATTTATAAACACAATCAATTACGTAACTATTATCATACGTTCGTTTTCTTTTTGGCTGACGTCACCTTAACAGGTTCTGATGCTGGCTAAAAATACTCTTGATTAAAGCTATTAACCAACAGGTTATGGGCCCAGGACATTGACCTAACAGTCGTAGCGGTCTCATTGCTGGTAGAGTCAGATAATGGCAGAATCGAAGGGCGCAACGGTGACTCCGCTGAACAGCTCGAACTATGCTACATGGAAAATCCAGTGTAAGATGGCATTAATTAGGGAAGGGCTGTGGGGAATAGTGAGCGGAGAGGAAAACCCTCCAGAAGGAGTTGGTGAGCAAGCGAAGTATGCTCAGAGAAGGGATAAGGCCTTGGCTACTATAGTCTTGGCGATCGATCCTAGTCTTCTTTATCTTCTGGGTGCAGACCCGAAAGATCCTAAGGAAGTGTGGAAAGCTTTAGCTGATCAATTTCAGCGGAACACGTGGGCGAACAAGCTGGAGCTAAAGCGGAAATTGTTTTCACAGAAGTTAGCAGAAGATGGCTCAGTACAGGATCATGTCAAGTCATTAACTGAAATCTTTGATGCCCTTACAGTAATAGATGAACCTGTGAAGGAGGAAGATCGTGTAGTCTACCTCTTAGCCAGTTTACCAGAAAATTACAACGTTATTGTCACAGCTCTCGAAGCCAGTCCAAAAGTACCTGAATTCTCTATTGTTACAGAACGCCTTCTGCACGAAGAAAAGAAAATTAAGAGTCGTGTGAGTGTACCTGAATCTGGTAGTGAAGAAGCACTTGCTGCCAGGTCCAAAAGGTTCAGGTGTCATTTTTGCCACAAAGTCGGCCATTTCAAGAGAGACTGTGTGGAATTTGCGAAGGTCAGAGGTCAGTCACGTTCACAGGAGTCAACGAAAAAGGCCAAGAGTGGTGCTGCATTTAAGGTCACCATTTCGCCTGAAGTTGAATCTGATGAGAGTGTTGGGCTAGTTGTTCAACATGCCCTTACCATCGGTACAGGATGTCAGAGTCGGTGGATACTAGATTCAGGTGCCACTTGTCACATGTGCAACCGTGAATCATATTTTGAGCACATTCATGGTCTTGACAATCTCATGAAAATCACCCTTGGAGATGGAAGTACCTTGCAGGCAGCTGGTCGAGGAAATGTTGTTGTGGCAGTGAGATTTTCTGATGGGAAAGTAAAGAACTGCACACTATATAACGTATTGTATGTGCCTGGTCTCTCCTATAATCTTTTAAGTGTACCTGCCGCAGCCAGGAGGAACAAAATAACAACCTTTACAGGCTCTACGTGTGAGATAAGGAGTGACAGTGGAAGACTCGTTGCGTGTGGACACAGAGAAGGTAGCTTATACTATCTGGATTGTGATAGTAGTAATGAGCAAGTTCACTCTTCTTCCTGCAATGATAAAATTACTGGAACAATGTGGCATCGCAGATTTGGTCATCTTGGTCTTTACGGTCTCAAGGCACTTCTGAAGCACTCGATGGTAGATGGTCTGGATGTGAATGATTTCCCAGAGAGTGAAATTTGTGAATCCTGCATAAAGGCTAAAGCACACCGACTACCCTTTGAAGCAAGCTCTGTGAATCGTGCTCAGGAGCCACTTGGGCGGATACATAGTGATGTGTGTGGAAAAATGGGAACTAAATCTCTCAGTGGTGGCGAATACTTCGTCACCTTTATTGACGACTATACTCATTATGTGTGGATCTATATCCTGAAGAAGAAGGATGAAGTACTACAATTCTTTTGTAAGTGGAAGGAAATGGTGGAGCTTGAATCTGGAAGAAAGGTGAAGATAATACGTTCAGATAATGGAGGTGAGTATACCTCCTTTGCGTTCAGTTCTTATCTTGCCAGCAAAGGAATAAAGCATGAGTTCACAGTTCCTCACACACCCGAGCAAAATGGTGTGGCTGAAAGGCAAAACCGCACTTTGATAGAGGGTGTACGAGCTATGCTGAATGATTCCGGTCTACCTCATCGTTTCTGGGCAGAAGCACTTTCCACTGCTGTATACGTTCGAAATCGCAGTCCAACTAAAGTTCTGCAAAGTATGACACCTTGTGAAGCTTGGCATGGTATAAAGCCTAATGTAAAGACTTTACGTATTTTTGGATGCAGGGCCTATGCACATGTTCCAAAAGTTGAAAGGAGAAAGCTGGAGCCAAAGGCAAGAAAGTGTGTTTTGCTGGGGTATGGAGAACAGAAGAAAGGGTATCGTCTGTTTGATATCAGCTCAGCGAAAGTCATTCACAGTAGGGATGTTGTGTTTAATGAATCCTCAATGCCTGGAATTAAGAAGGAACCAGGAGAAAGTGAGGAGAAGTTCATCACCGTCAGCATACCTGAAGAACATGGAATAGCTGATAACACTGAGTGCACTGAAAGGGAAGATTTAATTCCTGAAACAGTTGGGGCAGAAAATGACAGCTGTAACCGAGGTGAAGATAATCAAGAACCAATACCAGATACTTTCCCACCTGTGCGAAGATCTTCTCGAAATATTCAACCACCGGATAGGTATGGCTTCTCATTAATTGGTGTTGATGATGAACAAGCTCCAATGTCAGTGTCAGAAGCCCTATCTTCGTGTGATAAACAGAAGTGGAAAGAAGCCATGGAACGAGAAATGAAGTCGCTTTACTTAAATGATGTGTGGGAATTGATGGAGCCTCCTGAAGGCCGAAAGATAATTGGAAGTAAATGGATATTTCGTAAGAAAGTTGACACTAGTGGTACTGTTAGTCGATACAAGGCACGTCTTGTTGCTCAAGGCTGCTCGCAGAAGCCTGGCCTTGATTATGAGGAAACTTTTAGTCCTGTTGTCTGTTTTGAGTCAATTCGATCAGTAATTTCAATCAGTGTCCAGAAGAATTTGCAACTCCATCAAATGGATGTCACAACTGCCTTTTTACATGGGGAACTAGCAGAAGAGATATACATGAAACAGCCTGAGGGCTACATTGAGTCAGGCAACGAGCATCTAGTTTGCAGACTTAAAAAAAGTATATATGGTCTCAAACAGGCACCAAGATGCTGGAATCATGCTCTTGACAACTGCTTGAAAAAGATGAATTTGAAGCAAAGCCTGAGTGATCCCTGTGTTTACATTTCTTCTGGTTTGGAGTTTCTGGTGGCCGTCTATGTTGATGACATTATTCTGGGAGGAAATAATGGCCTCAGAATAAAGGAGGTAAAGAAAGAATTGGGAAAGAAGTTTGAAATGAAGGATCTGGGTAAACTGCATCATTTTCTTGGGGTTGCCGTTAATCAGGATCAGAAAACAGGAAGTATATGGATTGGTCAAGCCTCCTATATAAGAAAGCTGCTTCAAAAATTTGAAATGTCTGATTGTAAGCCTGTCAAATCTCCTGCTAATCCAGGTGTCAAACTCACGTCGAGTGGAGATGGTGACTATGTTTGTGATGAGAAGATTTACCGAGTCTTAATTGGAAGTCTACTGTTTTTGTCAACCAGAACCCGCCCTGACATTGCATATGCTGTGGGATGCGCTGGTAACTATGTAGCTATGTAGCTACTGAACTACTTAGGATGTGGTACTTTCAGAGAATTTTAAGTTCATGAATTTTCGGCTATGGGTGAGCCTTCTAGTGAATTTCCACAACTAAAAAGAAATGAAGTAAAGCCAACTGTATATAGTCAGCTAAAATAAAGGACAAAGACTGTTGTGAATGGGGTGCAGCCCTTGAATGAGGTGTTAACAAAATGAATAAAGTGACAATTTTTGCACAGACAAGTGATTGAGTAATAAGCACACATATATGTAACTCTAGAAATGAAATAAAGTAAATAAGTCCTGAGAGTCAGGTAACGTGGGGAAGAAGATAAGGATAAGCCAGGGAAAGAGACACAGAATAAAGTTACATGTGTATGTGTATGTATTGATAGAAGCAAATAACACAAGCTTTTTTCCGAGTGGCCGACGAGGCCGAGGAGGACACTCGGAAAAAAGAACCCCTGATGAGGCCAGGGGCGCCTGTGAATGGTGATATAACATGTTAGGGTGGTAAGAGAGAGAGACATGAGTAGCTAAGTTAACGAGTTATCTTTACTTGAGGTTATTTTTCTGCTGCGTAGGTGGTAGGCATGGGCAGCTGTTTCCGTCGAGGTGGGGGTTCTGGTGACCAGATCTCCAGTACATGGTGGTCTTTTCCTGGCTACCATAGGTTGGAATGGCAGGTCAGGGTCAAACAGAGCTGCTAGTACTTCAGATGTGGAGATGGATGGGTGTTGTCTGACAGATAGAACAGTTGAGAGGTCAGGTAAGGTTTTGTTACCTATATGTTTGAGTCTTTCAGTCCTCTGGGAGAAGTCAACCTGGTCAGCAAGACTTCTAAACATTCTCCTTGGGTAACCTCTTGCCATAAACCACTGTTCCAGCTCTTCCATGTTTGTAGCAAATGTCTGGGGCGAAGAACATCTTCTGAGCATACGAATGATCTCACCACGTACAACTCCTTGGAGGTTGCACTTGGGATGGGCCGATGAGTAGTGAAGGTAGCTGTGTGGATCGATGGCCTTGGTGTAGGGTTTCACGTCCAGTCTGCCTTCTTCTCGGAATCGTTCTCCTTTGTAGAGAGTGATGTCCAGGTAGTTGACTGAGTCACTCGACCATTCTGCTGTGAACTTGACAGTTGACAGTTGATTGTTGAGGTGTTGCAAAAGTTTTTGCAATTCTTCCACAGAGTCATCAAACAGCATCAGAATGTCATCTATATATCTGAGCCAGATCAGGGGCTGAGTTCCTGGCCAGGAGTTGAGTGCATTGGCTTCCAACTTGCAGCAATCCAACCAGAGAGCATTGGACAGCTGCTAAGAGGATTCTGAGATACTTGAAGGGAACAGTGAACCTTGGCCTACTATATAGTCCCACTGAATCACCAGACTTCGTAGGATACTGTGATGCAGACTGGGCAGGAGATGTGCAAGATCGAAAATCAACGTCCGGCTATTTGTTCATGCAAGGAGGTGCAGCTATCACATGGCGAAGTTGCAAGCAATCTTGCGTATCTCTGTCCACCACAGAAGCGGAATATGTAGCGCTTGCTGAAGCAGCTCAGGAAGCTGCATGGCTGCAGAAACTGAACAGTGACCTTCTTGGCAGGAATGTTAGCAACACACTAATATATGAAGACAACCAGTCTGCTATGTGCATCGCAAAAAGTCAGATAAGCCGACGAAGAACCAAGCACATTGAAATCAAGTATCATTATATTCGTGAACTTGTGGACACTGGTCGCATTAATCTTGTGTATTGTCCATCTGAAGAGATGATAGCAGACATCCTTACCAAAGGACTCTCAGTGCCTCAGTTTGAAAAGTTGCGTACTTTGGCAGGAATGTGTGAATGCTTTGATTGCTGAAAGTGAGAAGGAGTGTTGAAATATTGACTATCGAACACTTTCAGTTAAGTGGTCTCATTGAAACTTATCTATCATCATGCATGCATACACTATCTATTTATAAACACAATCAATTACGTAACTATTATCATACGTTCGTTTTCTTTTTGGCTGACGTCACCTTAACAGGTTCTGATGCTGGCTAAAAATACTCTTGATTAAAGCTATTAACCAACATCTTCTGCATCCCTTCTTCTTCTATACTCCCTCTCTTCGGCTTCCCGCTCCATCATCATCTGAACCAGTGCCAGCATTTCCCTTGACTCACCTCCTTCCGTTCTTTTAGACGACTTCTTCTTGGCTGTCGCCTCCGTTGCAACTCTATCCTCCTCCATTTCTCCGCACCCCTCTGTGTCTACTCCTTCTACTTCTACTTCTTCCGAAGAATGCTCCTTATGTGCTGTCTCCGCCGCACGCGTAAGATACGGGGATCGTTCGGTCCTTTCTGGGCGATGGGACGGTCTATACTCCTCCTCTATAGTACCAGTTATCCTCCGCGTGGTCTTTCCCCTCGGATCCACACGTCCACCTCCCGACATGCGCGCAAAAGAACTTCACCCAGCTAAGACCTGCACAAAATAAACAAAATGATATGAATTAGAAAATACTCCACAAACCCAAACTTTTACACGTAATCCACACACAGTAAATATCGTTCACAGTTTCACAACACAAAACAGTTTGACCAGTTCCCAAAGGTTGGACAGAAGAATGTCTTCTTCAATCCGAAATCTTCCTATGCCGTAGCAAGGTTGATGAAAATTGTAGGAATGTCTTCCTCGGTAGGTATCTGCTCTCCCGGAACGTCTTCCAGGCGGAATGTCTTCCCAGCAGTCTAGTTTCCGTAGGTTCGGTGGTCCAGTCGGAATGTCTCCTCGTTGGATCCCACCGCTGCCACCACTTGTGGGCTCTCCACTTCGTAAAGCCTTGAGTCTACTTATGGTAGCAAGGTCGCTGCCACCAGAATGTGCCTAACTTGAGGATGCAGCCTTAGCTGAGCCCCAATCTGACGTATCAGTTACACTAGAGTTTAGTTTAATTAGACACACTACAGAACATTACAGCACAGCCGTTTATATAGTCGCTCTGCCACGGTGTGCATTATGACATACAACTGTAGACGTGGCAGGGCTAGCATGAATGACATGATAACAAGTGTAGTACTATTGAATGAATGATGAATAGGCCCGCAGCCCTTACAAGCATGCACATACAGCATCTAATTGTTCATTATTCATGTGGGAGGACCTCCTGTACTCCCACAAAACTATTGTAAAAATATTTTTTAAATACTTATCTCAGTGTAGCATCTTGCTTAGTTTAATTTGTACGCTTCTTTAAATGAATCATGTCTTCAATAAAATGTTGTAGATATAATTTCATTTGATATAGAAGAATATAATGAGTTTGTTAGCTAAGTAATGCAAGTGCCACGGTAGGTTTGCCATTTTGTCAAGCACACCACTAGTTATTATGGCGGGTTATTCGAGTGATCAATGCAAAAGAAACTACGTTACTACGATATTTACGTATGAACATACTTACTAGTGATGTGCTCTAACAGTAACAGCATCAAATTCTGCTTCAAAATCAATGCCAGTACAAGCATTAATGATTAATTTTTCTAAATTTGTACACCTTAAAGCCAGGTTGATCGAATCTATCCTTGATACAAGCAATTACAGTGTCTATGGCCTCAAAGTATATAGGTCGGTAAAGATCAATGACAGACATGGGATAATGAGGATCACTATGTACTTCCTCAAACTTTGCTGGAGTCCTACGTTTTCGAGGAAGAACAGGCTCATTAATGCCAACTTCATGTACTTTAAGAATAACACTATCCCAAAATTTGTGAAATTCATTGTCACAGCGAAGTGCAACGAGAGTATCACAAGTGAGCATTGCTGCTCTGTTACCCTCAGCAGCAGACAATGTCTTTTGTTGAAGAGTATTGCTAAAGTTGTCCTCTAACCGCAGTACTAATTCTCCAAGCATTACACCATAGAGAAAGTCAAACTTTTCGAACTGAGCACCTTTGGCAGACATTTCCATATCTCTAGCTACCATTTCAGAAAATTTGTCTAAACTGCTCTGCAAAACAGAATAATTTTTACGAACACTAGCTAATGAGTCAGCTCTCACTGTCCATCTTGTGGGGCAGAGAGTGCGAAAACCAGATTCAGTGGGAGCAAGCTCATCCTTAAGATTTATATAGGAAGACTTCCGCTTTGATGAGTATTTCAATAGTTTTGATAATTCAAATGTTGTGTCAAGAGCATCTCTTATTACTTTAATACTACGAATAGTGTCTTGACAAGCTAAATTCAGGGCATGTCCGTAGCAATGCTAAAATATGGCGCGCGGCTCCGGAATTTGCTTTGCTACCCCAGTCCTACAACCCCTCATGTTTGCTGCTCCATCATAGCATTGCCCCCGACAATTTCTATGTTTAGGTTTAGCTTAAGAAGAACATCTCTGATGATACTAACAAGAGAATTAGAAGCTATTGAATCAGTGGAATGCAACCCAATAAAATCTTCATGCACATATCCAAATCAGAACCGACCCAACGTAAAACAATAACAACTTGCTCAGTGGTTCTAACATCAGTGGTCTCATCAATCATAATGGTGAATTTTGATGTACGCACGTTATCAGCTATATTTCTCAACAGATTTAAAGCCATTAATCCTAACATTTCATTTTGAATATCATGACTGGTATATTTGTCGCTCTTTCGCTTCAACCATGTATTTAGATGAACACTAGATTCGTCACTGGCCCGAAGCTTTAACAGTTGAGTGAAATTTCCCTCAATTTCCCGCACTCATCACCTGTCAGTGCAAGCCCTTGCCGAGCCAAGAAGTGGATTGAACTTAAACTGCTATAACTGGTTTGGTAGGCTTCACAAGAGAAGATAGCTATAAAAGCACAGAAAGCTCAGTTGCTACGAGTATCAGAGGGTAATGAGCTTGTGCAATACTGTGTGCACAATGTGATAACAAGAGTATTTTCTAGGTATGTCACCATGAGTTCTCACTGTCAGCACCTAAAGACAACATTGTGAAGACATCTAGCATGGAATATATTACTGAAACACATAATATGGCTACCTTTTTATTCAATTGTCCACCTTAATACTAAAATCTCTAGCTTGCTCGCTCACTATGAACACAGGTGATATAGTAAATATTGATTATACTTTAATGCATTTCCTATGTGGCAACAGTTATTAAGCCTTGTTTATTGTCCTCTTCTATTATCAGGAAACCTTACTGGTAGATAATTAGTTCAATACACAAAATCCAGATATATTCTGTAGTTTAGGTTGGCAAACTAATATTTTTGTTTTTATACATTAACACAGGACATAACTTGCCAGCATAATATATGTCTAAGTCACATCAATGTAACAAATAATATTATTGTGCATACTATAAACTTCAAGTCTTATCCTGCGCAAGAAATGCGTGGTTCCATTATTGAATGATCCGTAACAAAAATAGTTACCTACATGTTCCCAACTAGTGTGTTTTATCTTAAATATTGTGTTCAAAAAAATAGGAAAATATTTCGGCTTAGTTCTTTTTTTTTCGAAAAACCATTGAGGTGTTACAGTAGAGTGGCATGTAAAAGAGACTGATTTGCTAAATAAAGAGTTTGTTAGATGACTACTTTTGGTGAGCCTTTCTCCTGTGAATTTAAAATTATACAAGTGTTACAATCTGGTGATACACTACAATGGGGGGGGGGGGTTCAAGTTTAAAACAATTTTCCTAGTTTTTTTAGAGTCAGTAATAATTATTGAATGCTTGGCAAGACCAGCAGCAGTGCTACACTTCACCCATAGATAAAATGCTTATAGAAGATATTTGAGTGCTGCTACTGATGAGAAGGATGTAACTAGGATAATGCAGACATTTTTCATATTCAAATAATCAATTCACAATATTTGCAGGCTACTACTGAAGGATTAGGATAAAGAAAATGTAATGTGTGAGAAATATATAAAGGAGCATCATAATATTATGAGGAAAGGAGTTAATTGTAAGCAATAAGACAGTGCCATACAGATCAATTAAATAATGTGGGTGGGAGGGGGGAGTGAAAAAACAACAACAACAACAACAGATTATTGCGATGGTACAATTTGGAATAAGTATTAAAGTCCTCGTGGTAGGAGCTATAATGCAATCTACATCATTTGCTATAGAGCTAGTAAAAAAGGGAACTTTGATGAGTGATACTAATTCTGTTTTCCTTTAAGTGTTTTTCAACTGGTAAGATGGCACAGTCAAATCTGATATCTATGAAAGGAACCAGTTTTGAAGATGGAGACTTTAGCTACCATCTACTAAATTCACTGTAGCAAAATATTTATCTCAACAGGCTAGGAACGATAAGTTGAATAAAAAAGTAAAGGTTCTGTTAAAATTAAAAATTCTTTTGACATATGATAGGTACCCTTTTGCCTACATTAGTATTATACCATCTTTCATCAATTTTCCACCACTTCGCTAATATTTAATTTTGGATAGATTACTTTATTCAGACCCCACCCAATACTGAGGCGTGGCAAATGTGGTAGCTTACTTGATTGGCTTCTACACTTTAAAATTGCTTCCTACACCCATGCTGTAGTAATAATGGTATCTCACTATACTCACCCATAAAGTGCTTGTATCTCTTTAATTTACATATGCAAGTGTGTTTTATTATTTGCTTAGTGTTCTTTTGCAACTCTACTTAGTGTGTGTTTGATCTTATGCAACTTGCACAATGGTAGCGAGGCCAATCATACCTGCAACTAATAATGTTGATGTAGTCATAAAAGGTGTGGCACCTGATGCATCCATGTATCCATGGCAAGTATAATTTCCACCATCTTTTTCAGTAATGTTGTGAATAACCAGTAAACTCACCACTGATACAACACGCCCATCTTTAATCCAGTGTACAGATCCTGCACTGGAACATTTTATGTTTGTGGTATCTGTACTTGTAGCTACCTGGTATTCTGGATATATTTGACCAACGTATAACATTATCTACAAAACAAATGAATCATCTTCATTAATATACCCATTGCAGCTGGAATAAAATGCCATCACACCTGGATTGGCTTGCAGTAGATCTTCCCCTGTTTCATTTTTACAGGCTGCTGAATTTATTCATGGAATAAGAATTCATGGCACATGGCAAAAAGAACAATTTTGCACTCTTAAAAATAAGATGTTTTTTCCCCCGAATTTGCAACTTGCTTAACGGTATGAGGAATGCAGTTCAGTTATAAACACTCCAGAAAAAGATTGGTTATAGAAGCAATGGTATTATTTGGAAACTCAATGGTGTACACAGTATAGTTTGTCGACTAACCTGTACCTAGCCTGAGCAGACAAGGATAGTGTAGAACAAAAAAGAAAGAAAGAAAGAACTCTTGAACAATTTTTTTGTATTGTAGCTAATTGCGTCTGCCTTCTCCATCCATTGCCAAGCCATCGCGCCAACGAGTTAGTCCCGCAGTTCTGATCCTTTCTTAGGAAAAGGCTCTAAATTGCCAGACTGTAGCAGTTCCTGGACAATACGACTAACACAGCAACATTGACTATCGCCAGCATGGAGTTAAAATTTATACTTGAGTTTCAGAGATAATAAATTAGCTCGTTAAAAGGAAAATGCAATTACAGCTGTGTTTTACAAATAGCGTTCCAGCTTCTTGCACAATCTCTTAGGGGTACCACCTAGTGATAAAAAAGATGCCAACTTATTCTGTGAGCAAAATTCTGTCATAGCTAATGATATACATCGCTAGTTAGTAGTATTGGGAAAAAATTCTGTAAATAGTCAATTTGTGGTAGCAACAATCTAGGAAATCTAGCGAGTTAATCGTTATTCCCAGCTAATTATCTTGAGAATGTACTTTTGAGTGGTAAAATTTCTTACAGCAACCATTTTACTACTAAAACCTTATAAAAGGAGGAAAACAATTACATTTCGTACCGGTTTGATTGGTTACTAAAGTATGTCCAAGCCCGCAAGAAAAACTTGAATAACTTTAGAACGGTAAGCAGCTACGCATCCGGGTTTGCACCATTGGAAAGCTCGCGCCGAAGCGGTTAAAAATATTCCCTCAGTAAACTCCAAAACCGGAGAGAAAGTGCTATTCCAAAATTCAATACAAAAGTCTATGGGAATAGAAAAAACCACAGGTTTCCCGCTCAAAACGCGCCCGCTTTTAGTCACGCGGTAATGGCTCGATTTATCACGCGGACTGTCTTCATTAAAAATTTTGTAAACAATGAGCGGCTTCTTCTCAGGTTGCTGTGTTTCTAGCTTTATATCGCGATTAGCTTAGGTTGCGAGTGTGGAAACAGGATAGACGAAGTGTTCTGTTGTTGCAGAGGGTATAATTATTTGTCTACCTGTTCAATAACAAATGCCATATAGCCAATATATTTCAGTGATATAGCTATCATTTAGCTAGCAACTTGTAATACAGCCACACTTACGCTGTTTGCGGTCAAATTGTGTGCTTGTCAAAGCCGTGTTTATGCCAATTCCTTTTCTTCACTATTAAAGATGCCGTTTATTGTAAGAATTAGGACCAACTCAGGCAGAACTCCACCTTCAACTCGGATCACAACTATTTTTTGTATGTGTACTACTTAAATTCTATCATTTCATCAATTTTCATATAACTTATTATAAATAAATGAAAGAATTGATAATTTTATTTAACATGAAAGTCTAGTAACTTTAGCTACAAGTTTACAGTGCTGTACTGCTGAATCCTGTGAACATCAGAATATTTCTTGGGATACTGTAGGTAGAATCCACTGATTTTAATGCTGTCTCTTTAGAAGAACCATGGAAGAACTCCCACCAGTTTGCGTTTTCCATCTGCTGTACATTATCTGCGCATAAGAAACAAATATCATTGAAAACAGACGAGGTGAGTTGTACAGCGCCCGAAAAACTCCATAAACTTCACTAAATTTCTTTCTTTCAATAGTTACAGTATTAATGCGCACCTGTGCTACCGCCCCTTTTTCACGTGCAACGTTGACGTTTGCGCGCTTAATTGACTTGGATTCACATGACTAAATTGCTTCCGGTAAAGTACTAAATGCATTCCTCAATTACCGCGCTTGCGGTCGTGCCAACTCAACTTGGACATGCTATAGTCTCGCATGCCAGTCCCCTTACGAAACTATAGCACTTCACTGAGGACTTACTCAGTGAAGTGCTATAGTTTGATTTTGCTTTCAAAGCCTGGGTAGCCGTACTCTTCGAGATCCCCTGTTGACTGAATGAATGATTGACAGGATGACTACTATAACCCTCAGGGCGCATGCGCACTGAGGGTTAATGATTTAGCGGTAGGTCTCTACCACCTCGGTTAGCTGTGTGGTTGCTGAGCATGGAAACGTTGGAAGAAGTTTTGAGAAGTGTTGTGGAGGCATTGGTTACAAAGCTGTGCGTGCAGAACAGCGGAGGGAAATTTTTTCACAACAACTAAAATGTATTTTAACTCCACTATGTCAGATTAAAGTGTCCACTGCAACATTTTGATGATTGTTTCAATCTTTGGGAAGCTGCCATCTTCGAGATCCACTTTTTGGTTGTGTGACAGAATGACTGAATGACAGATGAACTGAGTAGGCCTGCCAGATTATGCTTGAAATTTTTTAATTCTTTTTTTTTTATTAAAAAAAAAATTGTTATTCCAAATTATTTCATACATTTTCTTATTATTCTCTTAATATTCCAATTAGAAATAGGTGATATAGTGGTGATTGCAGCAGCTATATAAAGTTGCTATGTTATGAAATGAATGGGTACTATTATACTGAATTACTTGGTTTTGAGGATATAATATCAGTTTTTAATTTTTCAGTGAAAATCATGAGTGTCCCCATTCAGTGAAAATCATGAGTGTCCCCATAAAAATCTTCAATGAATAGAGAAAACATGCTCTGCTGCAGCTGAAAAAAAAAGTTCAATTATGAGAAACCTAACCAGACACTTTGGAATAAAAAGTGAATTAGGGAATTATATGCCCCACATGCTCTCTTCTCTTCAAATTTCTAATTGGTAATAGTTTACATTTTTTTGTTGATTGCTCAAGAACAGAAACCATTCAGCATAATTCTCTATATGACTTATTCTGAGCCTGAGCTGACAGGACTCCCATTATTTCAAACTTTTCCATTTTGGAAGTACCATAACAGAGTGGCCAACACTAACCCAGCTGCTTTAATCCAATATTGAAGACCAGCCAACCACATTTCTTACAATGTTTGTCCTTTTGTTGTAAAAGAAAAAGAAAAACATCTTTTTATTTATGGATTATATGGACTGATTACTCTTATTAATTTCCCTTCTATTATTCTTTTAAATGCTTATTATTATTCCACTATGCAATTTCCTGTCTATTAGCTAATCCAGAAAAATATAATTAACATAATCTGGCAGGATCTAGAGGTCACAGGTTTCAAGCCAATTTTGGTTGAAATTGCCTACCTGGTGAATTCATGCAGTCACAATGCTTGAGAAATACATAATACAGGTCAGAAATTGATAATACCTGTTACTACCTGGCTAGCAGGCAAACATGAGGCAATTATTTATTGTTACACTAACTCCAAATAGCAGAGCCAACAAACTGACAGCAATTATATTTCATTTACTTTAATTCATTTCGATGTAATTAAAATTTATAGACAATTGTTTTAGATTCCAAAGCTGACATTGTAAGAGTTAATATTATTTAGAAATATTTCAGTGTTTTGTCTGACAATGGAGATCACACGCCATAGTTTATCCAGCAGTAGTTTTAAGTTTCCTGTCTTCTTTCTTAATCCACATAATATTGCATTTTATAGTTTCTTGTCTACATTGTTTTTATTGCACTTATTTTCTGATCTAACGGCTTCAATCTTAACCTTGGGTGATTCCTTCATCTCGTTTGTTTTCTCTATCTTTGGTTCTTTTAACCTCATTTCCTTGGCATGAGCAAGTTTTTCGCCTCTTGTTTCTGTCGATTTTTTAACTTTAGATGCTTTCATTGCCTTTATTCTTTGTATTAATGTTCGTGTCGATTCAGTTTTCTTCTCATCTTTTGACATCTTTTCCTTCCTTGTTTGTGTCATGTTTTTTTCACTTTAACCTTCCTAGACCTGTTGTCCTTCTTTCCACTGCATATCAATGCATTGTTGGCTTGCATATTCTTAGTTACATCTCCGGTCCTTGTAGTAGTACTACTGGTAACTGGCACTTTCCATGCCTTCCTAGTGACCCCTGCTGTCTCACTGGTTCTTGTCCATATAGCATCTCTCACCACACTTATTTTCCCTCCTTTGTTCAGTTTCCTTTGTGTTCCTCTCTTCCCTTATGTCCTCTTTTCCCTTAACCTTTTCCTCTGTATTGAAAACTTCCTTCCTCACAGCTTTCATTTCCTGCATGTCTTTTTCTTCCCTCTCATCCTTCTCCTTCATCTCATCCTTCTCCTCCCTCTCATTCTTCTCTTCCCTCTCATCCTTCTCTTCTCTCTCATCCTTCTCTTCTCTCTCATCCTTCTCTTCCCTATCATATTTATCTTCCCTTACATCCCTCGCTTCAGTCACACTATTTTCTGCCATTACAGTGTCCATCAACTCTACTCCATCCTTCGCTTCTCTTAAGTTCTTTTCTTCCCTTGTGGCTTCCATTTCCCCCGCATCTTGTCCAGGTATGTACACAGTACGCTGATCTACGTTGTCTCCAAGACATGATGGAGTAGCTTCACTCATATCGAGTCTGCCTGTTTTCCCTGACCTTGTGACTTTCCTTTCATCCCGAACACGTAGCTCCTCCTCGTACTTCCTTGCATAACATTCCTGGAATACTTCCTCGGGAAAGCTTTCCTGAGGGGACAAGAATAGATACTCCAAGGCAGAACGCACCATTGAGGGAGACACCTAAAATTAATACAGACATGCTGAATATTCTTTATTTTGCTTGTTTTATCTCACCATGTTATCTTCTTGAATCAGGGTTATCTTAGCTCCTCCTTAGCTCCTCCAGGCTACACACACAAAATACCATGTTTTTACATGTATAATGGTAAAAATGTAAGCATGTATACCTTGACATATTCCATGTCCTCTAAGTTGCAACCACCTGAAAACTGAGAATAAACACAACGTACTCGATAATATGCTGAACTGAAGGGCAAATATATGTATCTACATGTGTTAAAACATTCAACTTACTCAGATTAAGCTGTAGCTGGTATTTGTTTACTTCAGAATACTCACCAGCAAGTATGTTTGGAGGGAGGGAACGTATACAACGTGTACTTACGTCAAGTTTAATTTGTATGTTGGCGTCTATAAAATTTGCGTACAAATTCACCGCCATAAGCGCCATATGGCGCCCTGTTTTAAAAAAGTATAAAAAATCAACCGTTCATGCTATCGACACGCAACAAAGCTTATAATATTGTGACTTTCCTTTCATCCCGAACACGTACAGTGCTTCCAGCTTAAAGAGTGGATTTTTTAGCTTTTTGGTTAAGGTTGCTAATTCTGCTATAATTTCTCAAGTTGGTGTAATAGAAAGCTAAAAATTTGTATTATTATACATTAATGTCATATTAACATACAGACAAAACAATTTTGTGGGTTTGTGGTTATTTTTGTGGTTATAGGTGATGGAACTGGGAGCTTCAAAACAGTAAATTTGGAACTGTTTAAGCTGAAAAAAGAGAAATTATTTGTCCTTATCTCTATAACTTGGTATACTGATACTTTAGTAAATTTGGAACTGTTTAAGCTGAAAAAAGAGAAATTATTTGTCCTTATCTCTATAACTTGGTATACTGATACTTTAATACCTGAAGTTTCATATGAGCCTAATTTTGTGGGCACACGAAACTTGAATCTCGAAATATTTTAAATTTTAAGAAAAAAAGTGTTTAAGCCAGGATTTTTGAATTTATTGAGTTATATCTCTAAAAATTTGACACATGATGTAAAATTGCCTTAAAATTATTATGTATAACTTTGGTAGCTATACCTTGAAAATTAAGTGAGTTGTGCTGTTTTTCACCAAAATATTTTTACACACGGTAAGGGTCATCAAATGATGACGTTTAGAGCGGGTTGTGGGCCTTTAGTACACGTAAACGCGACGTCACAAAACAGCGCATGCGTATTTTTGTCACAAAGGTACGAGGGCGCCAGTTTACCGCTAATTGTTGCACGGGTATGGCTGATTTAGCTACGGTTGTATCTCAGGCCCGTGGGATCAAGTTTTACGGCGCTACTGCCTATCACGGCCAGCGTTTTAGCTGCCGTCTGGAGCTGCACAACCCGTAAGACTCCAAACTGCATCCCCTGATGTTGTCAGAATACCGAATGCTGGGAGCCTTGGGAGTATTAAACTCCTTCAGCTTTTCTTCAGCTCTTGAAAAAGAGGGCATCTTAGATAGGCTTGGCTACAAGTTAGTAATACCAGCCAACAATTCTGACTGATTTCGACTTCGCTTGCTGCTAGTAGAACGATGAGAATCCATACAGCCGCTTGCAGTTGGGGAAAGTCCCGTCTTAACGCTCAGGGAAATAACCGTTCGACCTTAGCTCGTTAACTAGCTACGTTTAATGACGAACTACCGCAAAATCTTGACGTCAAAAAAAATGGCGTAAAATGTATTAGAGTGAATGAGAAAAGTGCTGTTCTCCATTTTCCATTCTCTAAACAGGCAGTTTTACTATTGCAAACATTATTGGGATGATGAAGAAAAGGTATGTGTATGTTAAATGACTGTAGTGAGGGTCTATACAGTAGTTTTAAAAAATCCACTCTTTAAGTTGGAAGCACTGTACAATGTGTACTTACGTCAAGTTTAATTGTATGTGGGCGTATATAAAATGAGTGTACAAATATTTTTAGCTAGTCCCACCTCTGCACTTGTTCTTCTACGAGCTCCGAGCTGAAAAGCGTCCTAAAAATGGAGAGTTCCAAAAAAGGACAATAATTGAAGCAGTGGCGTATAGGAAGGGGGGGGGGGGGGGGCTCAGGGGGCTGGAACCCCCCATAATTTTGGGCACAATCTAAATTTTGATTGATAACTAGTAGCTACTATTGCATCATAATCTGATGCAAGTTACACATTCATACATTCATGAGTAATATCTGTTTAGTTCAATAAGATGAATAGATAATTTGTTTAGTTCAATAAGATGAATAGATAATCTGTTTAGTTCAATAAAAGTGTAAATTGCTGTCTTCAATACAGTGCAAATAATGTGAAGGCTGAAAATCAGATGTTGAAGCAGACAATTATAATTGCAGTTCTGATGAAAAAGAGAGTGGAAGTGAACACGAAGAAGGTGACTGTTCTACCTGTGCTCAGTGTGAGTGTCTTTCTTGTACCACACCACCGTGAGTGGTCCACTTTGCCAGCCCATTGATGTAAGCAAATCTAAGCATGTTTATTCGCATAAGAGCCAGCATACTGCTAAGAAAAAGTCTTACAGTAGATCTATTCAGCCAAGTTGGTATAAGAAACACCCCTTGGATAACAGTATGTACCACCAAGTACAAAATTTTCTGTCACTCCTGTTGCTATTCAAGGAAAAAAGTCTCCTCACTTTTTCTAAACGTCAATTAAAATGTTTTGTAGAGGATGGATTTTGTAATTGGAAAAAGCTTTGGAAAAATTCCTGGAACATGAAAGAAGTGATATGCATAAGGAAGCTGTATTAAAGCAAGTTGCGCATAATAGTAGCACTAATGTTAGTGCACAGCTTAGTACACAGTGCAAGGAGGCTCAGAATTTACATCAACACATGCTGTTGAAACTAATTTCTAGCATTCGATTTTTGGCTTCTCAGGCATGCCATTGCATGGACGTCATGAAGATCTTGCTTCTTTAGATAGTAATTTATATAAGCTTCTTTTACTTCGAGCTGAAGACTGCCCAGAGATGAAAACTTGGATTTATCGCAAGGCGTACACCTCACCTGAAATTATTAATGAAATATTAGCTCTGATGGGTAATACTGTGCTTAGAAGTATAGTGTCAGATATTCAGAGTAGTTCCTGGTTTTCTATTATTACTGATGAAGCAACTGATATTTCTAGAAATGAACAAATGTCATTGTCTATCAGATGGACCAACGACAACTATCAAATCTATGAGGAGTGTCTAGGTTTGGTTCAACTGCCTGATACTAAAGCAGCTACCATTTTTGGTATGCTTAAAGATGTTCTTATTAGGTGCTCACTTTCATTGGGACAATGCAGAGGTCAAGCTTTTGATGGAGCAGCAAACATGAGTGGTGTGAGATGTGGGGTACAAGCATTAGTAAAGAAAGAAGAGAGTCGTGCATTATATGTTCACTGCTTGACACATAGTCTTAATAAGCATCCAGAGTGCTGCTAAAAATTGCGAGTTGATAAGAACCACCATGGATTTTTTTATACGAACTGCTCCAACTTATCAAATATTCACCAAAAATACTTACCCGGTTTGAAAGTATTAGAACTGATATAGCAATGAGCAGTGAAATTGTTCCACCATCACTAAGAAGTCTGTGCCCAACTAGATGGACAGTTAGAAATACGTCTATCTATAGTGTATTACTGAATTATAAATCATGTCTTAAGACTCTAGATGAAGTGAGCAAAGGAAATGATGAGTATGCTGCAAAGGCTAAAGGTTTAATGATGAAAATGGAGTGTTTTGATATTTTTTGGGGCTGAAATTGTCATATTTCATTTTCAGTGCATCAGAAAGATTTTCTAGTAATCTTCAAGCCAAAGATACCACAATCCAGGAAGCCACTCCAGGAGCAAACCTTTTAGTTTCTCATTGTAAGTCAGTGCGTGCAGAGTCCAAATTTGATGCATTTTATGCTGATGTTCTTGAACAGTGTGTTAGATTGACTGAAGAACCTTGTCTTCCAAGGTATCATAAAAGACCTAGAAGATTAGATGACGGAGAGCATCCACATAACTACAAGTACCTAAAGATAGATATAGGCACATTTATTTTGAGGTGCTAGAGTTAGTATATGGAGAAATTGAAAGTAGATTTTATCAAGCAGATTTTCGAATCATGCAGTCCTTAGAGAATCTATTAATAAAAGCAGCTAATGGAGAGGTATTGAAGCCCGAGCAGTCCTTACTTACTTGGATCGTGACATAGACACGGAGAAATTTGCTATTCAGTTGCATATGATTACAGATATGATAAAGAATGCCTTTCAGAATCATCCTATTAAGTCTGTAACTAATGTTAGAACAATAGCTGAAGGCATGAGTCAAAGTGAAATGTTTAAAAGAATGCTTGGGGAAGTACACAAAGTTTTGAAACTCTATTTCACATTTCCAGTGACCACTGCAACAGCATGAACGATCGTTCTCATCCTTGAAAAGAATAAAAACGTTTTTGAGAAATTCAATGACTCAGTCAAGACTGAACAATCTGTTTATTTTATATATTCATCCAACCAGAACTGAAGATTTAGATCTCTCCCAAATAGCTAAAGAGTTCATTTCTGTGAACACCAGAAGACTTAACTATTTTGGAAAGATGTAATAATAAAATGTGCTTTCTCTCTTTTTTTAAAATTGTATTTCACTCATCACTTCACAATTATTATAAATATTAATATAAAGATTGATTAATTATAAAAAGCATCATCTAAGCAATTTTTACTGAAAACACATAGGTATAGTAAATTAAAGACATAATAATACCCCACTGCCACACTGAAACTGCTCTAGGAAGAGGTGATTTCTCACATGAACACCGTTAAACCACAAAACACATGCCCTGATTTCTTTGTTATGGAGCCCCTCCATACGGAAACATCTTCCCACACCACTGTGACTGATTCACACACTACTAGCACAGCCTCAGCTAGAACCTCCATCATGAAACACCAGCTCGTAAAGATTTATGACAGGACGGTAAGAAAACCCCCCGCAAGGTTTAATTGCATTCCACTATCATCAAATGGGTGCTTCAGAGTAGCCAGACCCACTGGTCACTTAGCAACAATCTGCAGATGACTATTTTAGCTTGGTTATTGTAATGGTTCAGATTTAAACTACTAATTAATTAAGACTTTTTGTTATTTCATTCAAAGGCTATAAGTATGATATTTCATAGGTAGCTAGAGTATGTGCAAGCTTTGTGATAGGGAGAGGTGTACATTCTGGATGATTAGCTATTTGAACAGTAGAAACATGAACTAGGTTTTCAAAGGGAGGGTAAATAGGTATAGACTGACAGGAGAGGTCAAAAAATACAGCATAGCCTAGTCTTGCAATCCTGACCCTTTCCCAGCAGAGCGGTTGTGATGATGGGACAACGGGTACAACCGGGTCGACCAATCTCTTTGGACAGGTTCCTCTCCTTCTAGTGAAGTAAGAGCAGAAAAGTTACCTGGAATATACAATTAGTAATAAACTAAACCAACACTCAAAATAATGTTCGTTAGAAATGTCTGGTTACCCAGTTATGATGGGGCAAACCCTGGCTGTTTGTGGAGGACCTACTCTACATAATAAAGTATTAAAAGTCAATTAATATAATCAATCTGATGCATCAACACATGCAATAGATGAAGACAAGAAATCTTTTCCAGGTAATTACATTCAAATGTGATTTAACAAGAGTGAAATTACTTGATCAACATTACAATAGTGCCAGATAGCACTATATTATGTAAAAATAGTTGATCTAATTTTTTTATTTACAAATAATGTACAGTATAAGTAATTACAATGTTCACAATTGTTAGTATCATGTATTTTGAACTTAAAATAAATGTAGCACTTCGCTTAAGTGATTGCTTTAGTGATGGTTTAAGTAATTCTCCAATTGATTTACCTGATTTACCTACAAAAATATAACAAAGAGTACTACTATAATAAAGTCGATCAGCAAACCATTTCTCTAACTTAATTTGTTTTGACTACACAAAATCAAACATCTTCTGTTATACTGGCAGAACCACCATTGGCATATTTTGTAGTTGCTTTTTTCACATTAGCTGAAAATTCTAATTAAATCATGTATAATGCACATCAAGGAAAGAAACAGTAAACAAGCAAAAAAAAAAAAAAAAAAATCAAAAGTCAAACAAGCTTTCATTAATTATGTCCAGGAGAACAAATTGCTTTAACTAAAAAATTATTCGAGCTTTGCTATAAGACATGTGGAGCATACCCTTCATCCTAACTGGCCAGTATAGAAGACTTTAGTAAAAAAAAAAACCTGTTGAAATTGTTTGCTCAAATTGTGCCTCAAATACTAATGCACACTTACTTGCACAGTCAGACCCACTGCCTGTCCAGAAACCATCTTTTGTACAGGGATCTCTAGGGTTTTCAAATATTTTGGCATCAAGTTCACATAGAATAGGAGAATAAGGGCCTGCAAATGTTGCCATTTCAACCAGTTGTCCACCATTGTACACTATTTCATGACAATGGTCTGTAATTTAATAAAACATTTATGATTTACATGTTGACTAGTTGGCTACTTTGAAGTGTGTATGTGTTTCAATGTATGTGACATGTCATTGAGGTAAGCAGTGGTCAAAATATGTGGAATCAGTGACATTGCTCACATTCTTGTATATAAACTACACTTCTTGAAATGTTGGGGTGCAAGTAGGATTGCTAAAAGTGACAAGGGTGTGGTAAAAGTAATAGCGTAGCTAAGGCTATGGGTTATATTAGCTTATTCTCCTATATTAGCCTAAGTCTCGCATAGCGAGATCCTTTACCAACTGTAACCCTACATGGTTGGTAAAGGGAATGACTATGTAAGACTAATACTAGTGATGCGCTCTAATAGCACAAAATAGCGAAGCGAGCGATGCATGTTCCCTGTAATTGCAGCTATTCCATGATGCTTGGTGTGGCTAGGAACATTTAATGGCTTTTCAAAAAGAAAGATTATTTACTTTGCTACCTGTTTCTGTTTCGTTTTAGCTCTCCTCCTCCTTGCCCTGTCTTTTTCAATTCTCGTAGGAGAAAATGTGCACACGTAAGCCCCCCCCCCCCCCCCCCCCCCCCCCCCCCCACGCAAGAACAAAAACAATTCCTAGACCTAAAAAAAAAAAAAAAAAAAAAAAAATATATATATATACATAATATACCGCGGACTCATTAGAGAGTCAGCTCCGCTCGCTTCGCTGAATTAGACTACGGCTATGGTCTATATACATAAGTACTAAGTTTCTGGAAAGAGGGATATAGTATTGTATGTGTCAGCCCAAAATTTATTGCCTGATTATGCCCATTCTGGACAACACCAATTAACTAAAATTGTAATTGGCGAGCGAGCGTAGCGAGCGAGACACTTACAGGGATAACACAATTGAAAATCGGGGATGTTTGTTTATTGGCGAGCGAACGAAGCGAACTAGACACTCTCCGGGGTAACGCAATCGAGATTTCGCTATTTTTATTTATCTGTTTATGGGTACGTGAGATCTCTGTTTTCGCCCGCGCTTCTAATTATGTAAGTTAGGTAAAGCGTTCACACCAGTATTTTTCAATTAACAGGCTCAGAGAATCCTTAGTAGCAATGGTAAGTCAATGCGCTCTTTGTCATGGTCCGTGCGCAACAGTATTTACTTTGAAAAAACATTGTCCACTAGACTACTGCGAAGGTAAGTCTGTGTAGGTGCATGTCCAGTTGTGTAAAAACATTGTATGTTACAACCACTACTTAGCTAAAGAATATCACAAAGAAAACTTTTAAATAACGTGTATTGTTTTGTTGTTGTTGTTTTCCTTCCAAGCAGTTGCAGCGAGTTGTTACTATGGCACTGAAATCCCTTTACCCTGTCTGCTAAATTAAAAAAACTGGACCTTAGCTTCAGTGTTAGAAGTCAAAATCATTCATATAAAAATAGTATAGTCTTTAGGCTCGCTCGCCATTTGACCCTCGCCTTTATGTGTTAGTTCGGTGGTCGACCCGTCCCAAACTTCACTAAACAGAATCCTCTGTTTATCGATCAGTGCCCGTATCACCCATTTTTTACCGTTTTCTTTTAGGGTGCAGTTAAAACGTGAAAACTTACGGGACTTTTATTTCTATTCGAGTTAGTGGCGGTGGTAAGTCAATGCGCTCTTTGGCATGGTTATAAGCCATACGCAACAGTATTTACTTGAAAATTCACTGTCCACTAGACTAACCGCGAAGGTAAGTCTTGTGTAGGTGTATGTCCAGTTGTGTCAAAGCATTGTGCTTTACAGCCACTACTTAGCTAAAGAATATCACAAAGAAAACGTTAAAATAGCGTGTATTGTTTTGTTGTTGTTTTTTCCTTCAGTTCAAACAGTTGCAGAGAGTTGTTACTATGGTACTGAAATCCCTTTACAGTGTATGCATAATTTAAAAACTCGACCTTATTTTCAGTAGCTTCAGTGTTAGAATTCAAAATCATTCATTTAAAAGTAGTATAGTCTTTAGGCTCGCTCCCATTTGTGCTCAAGCACATCACTAGTGATACTGACATTGGCAAGAAACATGAAATGGTGGCCTTATCTTACATGAGCCAGAAGTGTAATATGGTGAGATTTTTTTATATAAGGCATATTAACTTTCATAAGCCGCAGCAAGTGAAAATATAGCCTGTGAGTGAAATATTATTGCCATATTGCACTCTGACAAGTAGTTTATTCTATACTAGATATCATCACTGCAGTAGAGCAAATGGTTTAGTTATCGATAGGACACCACTCATACCAAATGTAACTAGTTATTTCTCGTCTTCCTCAGGATGTTGACTGCCTATATTCTTTCAATATACTGCAGCATTTTCTCATTGTGTCCAGCTTTACTAGTAGTGCTTCTGCCATCATTGGCTATCCTAGGGTTACGAGAATGTTTGAATACAAGGTGCACTCAAGACTCTCATTCATATCATGCGTTGTGTGTATTGTAATTGTAACATTATTCATACGTAATCACGTGTCTCCCTCTCTCTCGATTTGTAATGTCATGTCATTAATTCGCTAATATAACAATTGTTTGCATCTAGACTCTAGCTAGCTGTGAGATCGGACAAAGTCAGCCAATTCTAATAGAGAGTGGGTAATACAAAGTAAGATACAACTGTGAGATATCAAAAGTTGTGAAGTTATCTAGTATATAGTAAGCATAATTATAAACAGCAGTCGTTATGCCACATTAACATAACCTGAAACTATATGGCTTACAATAATAGAAACTACATTTTCTGCCTTAGTTTGTTTTAATTGAGTATGAAGTTTTTGTAACTATGCAGAAAACCATGTTTAATTTTGGCCACTGATGTAAGAGTTAGCTAATTGTGTTGTGAAATTATTATTATACATACTGTTCTATAATGCTAGACTATATAAGAAAACTTATATACAGATTGATACATACCAACAACTCTGAGTTTTCCCCAAGCCACAAAACTTTTGTCTTTATAGCTACCAAAGCATTGATATATTCCTGAATTTTTTCGGTCAGCTTCATGTACAATCAGCGAAGACCATCCTATTCCTTTCAGTACTTTTACGTTATGTGGTAAAGTTTTGCCACCGTTAAATTTCCAAAAGTGAAGTATATCAACTTCACAATTAAATTTGACCGATCTTCCTATTTTTGCAACCTGCTTATTTGGGAGCATTCTTTCATCATTTCTAACTGTATTAAAATATATATAAAAGACTTTTAATTTCAGATGTGAGTAATTATTTACTTTAATTCATATTTTTGGAATTCATTTTTGTTATTAAGTCATTACAACTGCACGTACTAGGGAGTTAATAACTATACTACTAGGAACATGTTATATATTAAATGAATTTGTCTTTGTCACTCAAAGTGAAAATACTGGTAGTTCAGTCAATTAAACCAAATGCTAGGCATTTCTCTCATAAAATTACCTTATAATTTTACACACAATTTATACACTGATGTTGGCCATTGTAAAATAGAAATTTTACTATGGAAATTAAAATATTATACGGAACTAATCTCTAATAGAATAGTATACATTAAAACAGTTAAATAATTGGCGAGCGAAGTGAGGGAGACACTATCAGGGGTAACATAATTGAAAATTAGGGATATTTGTAGGCAAGTAAACAATGCAAGACAGATAATGCAAAATTGGGTATGTAAAACTTATTCATGAGTCAGAGTGTAATATGGTGAAATATTTCATGAGCAGCCAAAATTATTTTCTTGTTACAGAGACAAGTGAAAATAAACCTGAGTGTGAAATATCTTGCCATATCACTTTGATGCAGTGTAATAAGTGGTTTATTCTACCCTAGATATCTTCACTGCTGTAGTTTATGGACTGGTAAATCACAAAGTGTAAAGTTGTCTGTAGGGGCTCCCCAACTCCCTAGCTGTTATTTTAACAGCTGCTCTAGCACTGTTGGGTAGGCTACACCAAAGAAAGGTAGCTGTAAAACCTATAAAAGTGGTGAGCTTGCCCAGGTTACTGCAGGTCCAGTGTAACGTGCCGAGGTTACCGGCTAAAAAAGGCGAGAGAATTGTCGTGGGGGCGGGGACCGTGCATACCCATGACCGAGGAAATAAAAAAGGAACATGCACGGGTGGTGGGCATCAATTTGAAACATAACAAGAGAGAAAAGATGGAAAAGCCAAGGGGTCACCGCAGCTTAGAAGAATCTCCAGCTCCAGCCAAGAAGGCTAGGCGAGATGGGAGTAGAGCTAGAGAAGGTAGTAGCGGGAAAGCAATTTATAGGCTCTCCGAGGAGGATAATAGTCTGCTGGTATCTATGGAAGAACGGTTGAAAAAGCTAGACTGAGATCTGGGCTTGGTAAGAGCATCCAGAAGTAGGAGAAAAGGTAGGTTTAGTTGGGAAGGGGTCCAGGGGGTCTTGTGGAAAAAAAGGGCACCTGGGATCGAGAACATTCATGCAAAGTGCGTGTGGACTCGACGGGTGTGGAGGCTCAGGAGAAATTAGGACCAGGAAGACACCTGTGGTCTTGAGAAGGGCACGCAACGGGCGTGGTGGCTCAAAGGGTGTCTGGGCACAGAGTGTGCAGAAAAGAGAAAGGTACAGAGAAAGGACGAGAAAGAGGCATGCAAGGCACGTGGGTATCGTGTGCATCGTGTGCCATAAGGAGGACCGAGCTTACATGCGTGTTGCATGGGGCTCGGTCAGTGTCATGTACACCAAGGAGGGTCGAGCTGGGATACATGCGAGAGGCATGTGGCTCGACCAGAGTAAGGAACAATAAAGGACTATGCTAGCAACGGGTGCCAGGGATGTACTAGGAAGGCTTCCGAAAAAAATAACATAAAAGGAGAAAGAAGACACGCAAAGGGCGTGTGGGAAGCCAGAGTACAAGGTATAATGGCACAAGGCTGCATAGTAGGAGGACTGAGCTGGGATACATGCGTGAGGCATGGGGACTCAGTCGGTATCATAAACTACAAGCTGGGATACATGCGAGAGGCATGGGGCTTGACAGTGTAAGAAGGAACTATGCTAGCAATGGGTGCCGGGGGAGGTTCGAGAAAAGCTTAAAAAAAATAATAATAAAAGAAAGAAAAAAAAGAGAGAAAAAAAAAGAGAGAGAGACACGCCATGGGCGTGTGGGAAACCTGAGTACGAGGTATATGGCACAGGGCAGTATAGGAGGGCATATGAAAAAAAAAAAGGTGAGACACGTTAAATGGAACACGGAAAGACAGGTGATGTCAAGCGTGTGTTCAATTCGTGTATGCAAATGTATTTCCGAGTTGGTGGAGGCCGCAAAAGCGGAGGGCGACAAGAGAGCGGCAGGAGAGGAAGAACAACCGGAAGGTTGCTTCAGAAACAGCGTGGATAATGGGTCGGGGGCAAGAGATAGAATAAGAAAGCACTGAAGACTGTGCATCTAGTGGAGAACCTGCCCCCGCTACCGGCGGTTTCCGGTGCTCGAGGATGGCCCCAGCGATGGGGAGTACAAAAGCTACACTCCTGAATCAGAAGGAGGACCCAGTGGGTCTGGGTGTGGCCATAAAAAGAGGCCATGGAAAGAAGTGCCAGATAAATCATGGTGGGACACATGTTTTTCGCTCTTTCAAATGGCGTGGGTAATAAAGGAGCCAGAAATGTTGGGGGCCGTTGATGGCCTACAGAGAAGTGATAGTGAAGATGGCAAGACGTCATCAGTGGTGCCACATGGCAAAATACGACCGGAGATTCCGGCAGGAGGCCGCCGGAAAGAAGGACGTACGATGGGGTGAGGAGAAGGTGCACCTCACCCTGGATATCGTATACAGTGCCCAGCAAGGGGGCAAGCAAATATACGGCGTAGGAGGTCCGTCTGTGAAAAAGTATGAAGCAAGGAAGAAGGGAGCTTGCTTCATGTTCAACAAGACAAATGGTTCGTGTTCGTTCGGGTCACATTGCAAGTTTGCACATGTGTGTTCGCAGTGTGTTCGCAGCGTGGAGGAGATCATCCATTGCCCCGATGCCAACAGAAGGCTGGCAAAAAGTGAAAGGGAATGGATGGGGAACACGATTGAGAACATCACAATTGAACATAATGAACATGTCCCAGAGACAGGTGGTTGCTGGGTATGAAATAAGAAGGAGAGACGTTTGATGGAACGCTCCCATTTGGCCTAAGGTCGGCGCCTTTGTTGTTCACGGCGCTAGGAGATGCGATACAGTGGATCGCGACAAGGAAAGGGGCCAAATGGCTGAGACATTGCGTGGACGATTTTGTAATGGTGGGCAGAGGAGGTTCTGGCGAGTGCGCCAGAGCATTCGGTGCCCTCAAAGAGACGTGTAGCATGCTGGGGATGCCTTTGGATGATGCAAAGGAGGAGGGCCCAGCGGAAGTGGTGACGTTCTTGAGCATAGAGATGGACACAGTAAACATGGAAATCAGGTTGCCTCAGGTGAAGCTCGGCGAGCTTCGGAACGTGCTCAAATAGTGGAGAGGCATGAAGAGCTGCAGGAAAAGGGATCTGTAGTCTATAGTGGGATCGCTTAAGGGTGCTGGCACACCGCCTACGTATCCGCCCACGCAAACTCATTAGCTAAATCAATTATGTTGCTATGAGCCCAAGTTTATATACTTCCTATTCTTTGCTGCCTACTCCATACAGCGGACTGTGAAGTGAACCCTTCCAGAAGCAAGCTTGCCTGAAATTGGACTCCTATGGCAAGAAACACGGAAGGCATGAGCCCTCCAATTTCACACCCTACAGAGGGAGCTACAGTTGGCAGTTCAATGCTACAGCGCCCGTTTCAGCATTCTACAGACCTTGGAGCTCAAGCCCGACAAATTTACAGAAAGCTTTTTCTGATTCACAATTTACCTTTCTAATGATGCACTGTAGTTAGTTCTTTCATGAAAACTTTGACGCTTTACTTCCGTTGTGTACCTTTATTACGTAATCTCTCTCTGTAACTTTATTTGTTGTAGTCTTCATGTGTAACTCTGTTCCCAATTTAGAACGGCTCTGATACGTATTCTGTAGTTTAAGCAAGAAATAGCTTGCAGAAGCTAGAAGTAATGGTACGCATACTTTATTTCATAACAGCCCCACCCTTTCGGGCGGTTAAGGATTATGCGCATTTTGCTGTCAATGAAATCTTTCGTTATTGAGTGGCTCTGAGAAGAGCCGGTTTGGAAAAAAACAAAAAACACGGTAATAACGAATGGAGAAGGCGGCGAACAGCTGGGGAAGCAGACTCAACGGGAACTGAGCGCCTTGAACAGCTTCTCACCGAGCGGCTTGCTTCTGACTCCCCTCTTCTTCAGGCCCTCATGAAAGTCGTCCTTAGTACGGCTGATTCGGTGGAGAAGTGATAGGCTCTGGTAGTCGAAGCCCTCAGTAACCAGCTTCTTGGCTTGTGTTGGTGTGACACTGGGTTCCTAAGAACCTGGTGAGTTCTGCTGCTTTGATAAACAGAGTCTTTTGGGAAAGCCACTTCTTCAGTTGCATTTGAGGAGTCAGAATGGAGAGTTCCTTCAAACAGCCACTCAGTGATGGATGCAGCAAAACTCTCTCAGGTGCCAGTACATCGGGAAGAGCTCTGTGTGCACCTAAGGTAAAAACAACAGTGATAGCAATAACAATAACAGTAGTAGTACAATAATAATAATAATAATAATAATATTATTATTATTAATAGTTGTAGTAATAGTAGTAGTAGTAATGGCAGTAGTAGTAATAATAATGGGCCGGTTAATGGGTTAGCCGACGTTAATCATGGGCAGGGTGGCGATGGCGTTCAGTCCCACCCCTCCAGCACGGGTATTTCCCACGAAGGGTGGGGCTGACACGGGCATGCGTATCAAGCAACACGCGGGGCGAGCGTTAGTTGGAGTGCCTTCACCGAACGAAAGTGACCATAGATAGTTACTAGCAAGCGAGAGCTGATTTTTCTGTGATAGTACTAGCAAGCGAGAGCTGATCTTTCTGATCTTTCTGTCAATCATGACGGAACCGGAGCCGAAAAAGAGGAAAGTGGTTGGCGAGAAGGCGGCGGTTCGTCCTGGGTCCGGTGGTGGCGATGCCGGAAGAGACGGCGTGAAGGCTTACCTCAACGAGGCGGTGAAGGGCCTGGAGTCTAGGCTGTCGACTCAGCTCTCGTCTGTCCTGGAGGGACTAAAGGCCAGTTTACCGGGTGTCTACCCTTCTGGGGGAAAGTCCGGCAGCGACAGTGGCAGCTCCGAAGAGGAGGGCACGAGCTCTGGTGAGTGATCCTTTTAAGTTAGCGTGGGGGCTGTAGCTATGGGTGGCCACCACTCTTTAAATTGGGTGGCAGTTGGTGGTACCTGGGGCATATGCTCTAGGGCGACCTAGTCGGGTTGCGGGTGGCAACCTATTGTGTGGGTGATGTTGAGATGAGCTCTTCATGTGTGGTGTTCTTTGGTTCGTGTACCAGGGGGTATGGGCGGGATAATGTGTTTTCCTGGTGCCAGTGTAGTGTGGGGTTTGTGCCCCAGACTTTGCTGGGATCGGGCCCCCATTATTGGCCGGCCGTTGAGCTTCTGGCGAAAGCTCGGGTGAAGGGCTCACTACTGTGTGTGTGACTCGTGAGCGGCTATTTGGTGTGTGCGTGTGTGCATTTGTGGATGACTTGTGAGTGTCATTCCCCGCATGTGGCAGGGACCGGGGCGTGTTGTAAGTTATTCCCTTGTGCAGGGGAGGAGTTAGTGCCCCCTGGCTTGTGAAGGGGAGGGGATTGCGCCCCTGGGCTGTGTGTTGTCGGGTCTGGTGGTGCTGCACCCACCATGTGTTAGTGGCGTGGAGAGGACTAGGGTCCCCTTCTAATTTTGTTGTGGCTCTCAACCTGTAGAGTGAGGGGTGGAGCCAGTGTTGACTTGCTCTTTCTGTGTGTCGGCCTGTAGGGCTGAGTGTTGTGGACAGCCGTAAATTGAAGTCAGCTGTCATCCCTGAGATTGGTGAGGGCCGGGAAGTTGGCCCTAGTGAAAAAGATGGTGCCCCACCCGGAGGGAAGGAGAAGGAGAAGACTGTGGAGAAGGCCGTGGAGACGGACCCACCTCATTTCACACATGGAACCCCCATGCCGATAGTGCCAACCAAGATGGTGCAGAGAATCTTGTCAGGAGAATTCATCCCAATGGGGGAGCTGAGGAGGCCCTCCAGTCAGGCTCGGAAGGGCCGGATGGTGGCGACGAGCCGAGGTCGAAATCAAAGAAGCGTGGGGTCGTCGCGGACCAAAACGCTTGGACTGAGGCCTTCCTAGAGTACGCTGGCGTGGTGTGCCGCCGCTACCCCAAGAAGTCACCTGCGTTGCTGTCTCACATGCGGGTGGTGCTGTCGTGCAAGGACAGGTCGACCAGTGGGTGGTGGAAGATCTATAATGAATCTGAGCGGCATGCCTTTTCTTTGTTGGAGACTGCCTCGTTCGGTGCGAACAAGGTTATGTATGTTAAGGCTGTGACCACAGGCTCCCAGCGTCGCAGCAACGCCCAGTCGCCTGCCATGGCGGCACCTGTGGGGGCAAAGAAGAAGAGGCGACTGGCCTGCTACGCATGGAACGACGGTAGACCTTGTGTTTCGCTGCCGTGTCAATTTTCCCATGTATGCAGTACGTGTGGTGGTGACCATGCCAGGAGGTCTTGCCACGCGGCGGAGGCCTTAGCTCCGGGGTGGAGTGATGGCAGCTGTGGACCTAACTGACTGGAACTGTGTCACATTTTATTGTACCCAGCTGTCATTGAGTCCATGTATTCATGCGTCAATCATTGCCAGATTTGATTTTGTCCTCAGTATATTAAGGGTGCTGGCACATAGCAACGCGCGTGCACTGTTAATTGACCCAATTGAGCTGCCAAACCACGGAGTAGTAGCCTGTGGTTTGGGCTTAAAAAACACGCGCACACAATCCCGCCTATAACTCAAAAATTATAGTTGGCGATCTCGCCCTTACAACTCGTGGCTTTTATTCAAAACAGAGGTTGTGGCCTGTTATCTAATTGTGGTTGGTATGGCTAGCAGAGCAGGCACAAAGAGCTTTCTGCAGCAAGGCAGAAGAAAAGATGCTACTCCAGTAGAGGAACCTATAGCAAAACATGATAACATTGATATTTGAACATCATACCTACAGAATACAATCTGTCAGTCATGTTTTGAATCATTCTAAATATTATATATACTTAATATTTTGTTTTTAGTCTAAAATTTATTCATTTTTTCAAGGTCAGCATAAAATTACACGTTTTTTGATAAATCTGATGTACAGTCTCATCTATGATAAATATTGTACAGGTCCTCGTTGGTTAGTTATGATGGAGGTGACAGAAATCTGTCTGTGCCTCCCAGCACAGGTCCGTGTGTGCCCTCCAGCGCAGGTTTGTCTGTGCCCCCCAGCACAGGTCCGTCTGTGCCCCTCGTGAAGGTCCTTCTGTGCCCCTCAGCGCAGGTCAGGTCCGTCTGTGCCCCCCAGCGTAGGTCCGTCTGTGGCCCCCAGTGCAGGTCCAACAGTGCCCCTCAGTGCAGGTCCATCTATGCCTTCTGGCTCATGTCCATTTGTACCAGCTCACACAGTTTCCTCTAGAGAATCCAGCACTGATATTCCTGGGCTGACTGATAGTGAGTAAGGCACCACCATCTGCAAGTTTCATGTTCCTAAGGCAAAGCCGGCTAATTTTTCTGGATCAGCTGTAGCAGATATGCCTAGAATTGTGTTGAACAACAGTGATGGTATGTTTAATTAATTTGTTATTTCATTTTCTTTGTCTTTCTTGGGATGAACACGTATATAAAATATATCAAAATTTTAATCTCTCTACTGTGTGTGTATATATACATCAGGGCTTCACACAGAAGGGGAGTAGCCCTGGAATTTTACTCCCTTAAATATAATCATAGATCTATTCTTATAAATAAATTAATCAATCAATAAATATAATCGTAAAAATAAGTTAATAAAAATAATTTTTAAGTTAATTTTTTATTATCACTTACAGTGTCCAACTCTGATGACAGCGAGTTCATGGAGGATGATGATGGCTTACTTGCAGAGGAGTTTGATAGCACTCTCAAAGATGACTTGATAGACCGCTTGTCCCTGCTCTGTGATGACATCAAGTTTCCTCACGATGATGACATGATTTCAACATGCACATCTACTGGCACAGTCAGTTTTTGTCATTCCATGAGCCTTCAGATTCACCATTCTAGCTGTTCATAGAAACAGTACTATCCAGTCTTATCGTTTCTGATCAGTGGTCATTTGTACGCTGATTACGCACGCCTGAGTAGTCTGCTAGGTCTGCCAAGTTGCTCGAGCACTCATAGCCAAGGTGATCCAACCTCCTGGTTCCATCCGCAACCCAACTTTTTGCTGCTGGAATTATATAAATACAGTATAAATAATTAGAGTTCTAACATTAACTCTGGTATGCGAGCACATACCCGGCGTGGAAAATACTGCTGCCGATGCCTTATCACGTGATTCTCTCTGTGTTCCAGCAGTTGGTGCCAGGGGCGGCACAGGAGGCAACCCCTATCCCAGTGACGCTGATGGATTGTCTAGTCTCTGCGATGCCGGACTGGACAAAAGTGGGCTGGGTCTCCGCATTCGGCGCTACTTTGTGATGGGGTTGGCGGAGTCGACCCACAAGGTGTATAGAACAGGGGTGAAGAGGTTCGTAAAGGTGTGCTTGAGTCTGGGCCTCACTCCTCTGCCTGCGGATGAATCTACATTGTGTGCATTCGCGGCGGTGTTGGCGGATGAGGGACTGCAGCATAGAACAATCAAGTCATACCAGGCTGGGGTCCGCCACCTCCAAATTTCTGAGGGCACCAATGACCTTTTCATGTCTGGCTTGCCCAGACTCCACTATGTCTTGAGAGGTATCAGGAAGGCAGAGGCCTCGAAGGCAGGCCCTGTGAGGGAGAGAAGGCCCATCACGCCGGACCTCCTCCGCAAGATCAGAGGAGTGTGGAACCCCCGGACAGGGGAGCACAACATCTTGATGTTGTGGGAAGCTTGTTGCCTGGCTTATTTCGATTTCTTGAGGGTCGGGGAGTTCACGGTCCCGACTGTCGAGGCATTTGATGCTTCTGTCCACCTGTCATGGGGTGACGTCAGAGTGGATAGCGTGGCCAACCCCTCACACGTTGAGGTGCGAATCAAGGCATCGAAGATGGACCCTTTTCGACAGGGTATCTCAGTGTTCCTCGGTAAGGTGGCATCAGACATCTGCCCTGTGGGGGCCATGCTCACCTATATAGTGAGTAGGGATGCCACTCCGGGCCCTTTCTTCAGGTTGGAGGACGGGAGGTCGCTTACCAGGCAGCGTTTGGTAGCGGTGGTGAAGGACGCATTGGAAGAAGCAGGTGTGCCACCGGGAAAATACAACGGTCACAGTTTCAGGATTGGGGCAGCCACGACGGCAGCAGCTAGAGGAGTGGAGGATCCATGATTAAGACATTGGGGCGGTGGAAAAGCCTCGCGTATTTGGAATACGTCAAGATACCAAGGTCGCCACTGGCCTTGTATACTACACGCTTGTGTTGATGTGAACATCTATGTGCAACTGTTTTCTTCACCTTGTGGGTCATGTCATTCTTTGCTGATTTGCTATATTCTGGTGTTTAGGTTATTGGGGGAGCCTCTTTCCTCTTCTGTGGCTTGGTTTTGGCTGGGGCGGGGTCGTGTCTCCATTGGCGGTATTAAAGGGCTCTGTCCCGCCCCTTAATTAGGCCCCAGTCAGCCCAAGCTGATTGGGGGCGGGGTTTCCGGCCCCTGCCTATGCCAACACACTCAGCTAATAGGGCTGCGGATCTAGGTTAAGTGGGTAGGATAGTCATGCACTCATGAAACTTGCATTAATGTTGCTGTTCGAGACACAAGCCCGAGGATTAAAGGCCGGTTAATGGGTTAGCGGACGTTAATCATGGGCAGGGTGGCGATGGCGTTCAGTCCCGCCCCTCCAGCACGGGTATTTCCCACAGAGGGTGGGGCTGACACGGGCATGCGTATCAAGCAACACGTGGGGCGAGCATTAGTTGGAGTGCCTTCACCGAGCGATAGTGACCATAGATAGTTATTAGCAAGCGAGAGCTGATCTTTCTGTCACCCACCCACCCATCCACTAGTGCCAGGGATTCACCCTGGCTCATGTTACAGGGGGCCCCACCTTGCATTGTGGGGCTCCTGCACAGTTTTTTCTTCGTCTCTCTATCCCTCTTGTCCTTTCTCTTTTCCATTTCTTGCCTTTAAACCTCCGGTAGACAGCTTGCTGTTTTGCCGTGAAAACGCGGGTGCCGGAATTAAGGGCTCTATCCCGCCCCTTAATTAGGCCCCAGTCAGCCCAAGCTGATTGGGGGCGGGGTTTCCGGCCCCTGCCTATGCCAACACACTCAGCTAATAGGGCTGCGGATCTAGGTTAAGTGGGTAGGATAGTCATGCACTCATGAAACTTGCATTAATGTTGCTGTTCGAGACACAAGCCCGAGGATTAAAATAATGATAATAATAATGATAATATAACAATAATAATAATAACAATAATGAATAATCTTATTATAGCTTATACTTTCAATGTCAACTCCAATAATTTTCTGGTGGAGTTGTCCCATGCCAAGTGATATTCCCTGCAGCATCTCTTCCTCGTCCTTCTTCATCTAAATAAAATTATTAATTAGAGACTGCAATAATTTTTAATGGAATATACATGAAACTTGCAGATGGTGGTGCCATACTCACTATAAGTCAGCCCAGGAATATCAGTGCTGGAAACTGCTTGTACTGGTACAAATGGACATAAGCCAAAAGGCACAGACGAACCTGCACTGAGGGGCACAGACGGACCTGCGCTGAGGAGCACAGACGGACCTGCGCTGAGGGGCATAGACGGACCTGCGCTGAGGGGCACAGATGGACCTGCGCTGAGGGGCCCAGACGGACCTGCGCTGAGGGGCACAGACGGACCTGCGCTGGGGTACAGACAGATTTCTGTCACCTCATCATGACTAACCAACTCGGGACCTGTACAATATTATAGATGAGACTGTACATCAGATTTATCAAAAAAATCGTGTAATTTTATGCTGACTTCGAAAAAATGAATAAATTTTATACTAAAACCAAAAGTATTTATTAATTTTTTTATGATATACAGCCATGCACCATTTTTTTTTGTGTGCCATAGACTACATGAATATATTTATTAAGTATATATATTTAGAATGATTCAAAACATGACTGTTGACAGATTGTATTCTGTAAGTATCATACCCGTAGCCAGGGGGGGTTCGAGGGGTTCGGTCGAACCCCCCTTTAGAGTGACCGGAAGTAAATATTTTAGCCACACCCCACATATAACTTCTGAAATATAGTCATCTGTTTAATCGTGCTGAACCTGAGCTTGAATTATCTGCTGTTTCTGGCCTAGTCTGAGTCCAAGTGACCTAGTAAACATTCAGCTCCTTGGATACAAATTTCGCTCTCATATCGGCATGAGTAAAGCTTGCTACGTTACATCTATTCTTTATAAAGTGCGTGCGATTCGATATTAATAGCACAAGCAACGGATTCAAATTATTATTGTAGAATAATTAACGAGGAAACAAAAGTAGTTGTGGCTTATAGCGTCTTAAAATCCGAACCCCCCAATGCGAACCTCTGGCTACGGGCCTGAGTATGATGTTCAAGTGTCAATGTTATCATGTTTTGCTATAGGTACCTTTACTGGAGTAGCATATTTTATTCTGCCTTGCTGCAGAAAGCTGTTGCTTTCTCTTTGTGCCTGCTCTGCTAGCCATACCAACCACAATTAGATACAGGCCACGAGCCTCTGCTTTGATTCCGCAATAAAAGTCACGAGATTGCCAACTATTATTTTTGAGGTTAGGCGGGATTGTGCGAGCGCGGTTTTTAGCCAAACCACAGGTTACAACTCCGTGGTTTGGCAGCTCAATTGGGTCAATACAGTGCACGCGCGTTGCTATGTGCCAGCACCGTTAACCATGCCTGCAAGGTTATAAGGGCAGGCAGGGTGTTTAAGTGAAGATTGCAAGACCTTATCGCGAGTGTGGATAAGGAAAACAGGAGGGTGAGGCTAAATGTAGAGGCCAGGGCGGACCTGGAATGGTGGTTTCAGTTTGGCCTAGATTGGAATGGTACAGCTATGATGAAATCCCTGGTGGCGGAACTGGTGCCATGGTGTCTGACGCATGGCATAGGGAGCACAGGCATGGAGTATCATGCCAAAGGAACTGCTGCCGACTGTCGTGGCGGCTATAGTGTGGGGAGACGAATGGAGTGGCCTCACAGTGAAGGCCAGGTGCGATAATATGGCTGTGGTAGCAACCATAAAAGCAGGGACCTGCAAAGAGAGTAAGGCCATGCACCTGATGAGGTGCTTGGCGTTCATAGACGCAACCAGAGGTTTCACGGTGTTCGGAGAACAAATAAGGGGATTGGACAATGTGGTGGCTGATGTGCTGTCCAGAGACCGATGTGAAATAGCTCGGTCCATTATGCAGGTGTCGGACAAGAATGCCACAACAATACCAGACGAGATAGTGGCCATGCTGACAGAAGAGTATCCCTGCTGGTCAGAGCGGGAGTGGAGGAGAATGCGAACTTTCTGTTCGAGCAGGGTCTGAGCAAGGTGACGAAGGATTGTTACAGGGGAGTCTGGGATAGATACAAGGCGTGGTGCGAGCAATGGGAGGAGCAGCCACTGCCAGTGACCCAAGAGAAGGCCATCAGATACGTGGTAACTCTGGCGAGACAGGGAGCAACAGATGGAACTGTGAGACAACATCTGGCAGGCTTGAGACAGGCTCATCTGAGAGCGGGACTGCCAACTCCAGTCTGGAGAGACATGGCCAGACTGGATCAGATAAGGAAGGGGATGTCAAGGCAGAGGGCCATCCAAGGATAGGAAGGATTGCACAGGGATCCAGTGACAGTGCAGCATTTGGGGGCGCTGCAGAAGGCATGGAGTGAGGTGAATTACGGCAACACCATGCTATGGGCGGCTGCCTGCCTGTGCTTCTTCGGCTGCCTGAGGGCAGGGGAGGCATTGGCGCCCGAGAAAGGAGATTTTGATCTTGGGGCACATCTAGGATGGGAGGATGTGCAATTGGAGGACGCCAGGAGTCCAGAGTAGATCAGTGTGAAAATCAAGGAGTCTGTAGCGATTAGAGAAGGCTTGGCTGACCACTAACTAATGATAGTGTTCGGTTTTAATACTTCATACAAAATGCTGACTGATACAATAATACACGTGCAAAGGTAGTATGGTAAGGGATGACAACAGAAAAGGTTATAATGATACGAGTTCAAAGTTCACTACATCACTCCCCCTCCAGCGACTTGCTACGGAGCGAAATCTCTGAGATGTGCCGGCCAGTGTACTCGACGGCCTGACCGCGTAGTACGTTCGGGCTTCGTGGAGGGTTGGGGGGTAGAAGATGTAGCACTAGCAGGTGCAGGTGCAGCATCGGCAGGTGCAGCAGAGGAAGGAGCAAACCACAGTGGGGATATCCACAGTGACAGACTCGTCCAGGTAAGCTGGTTTCAGCCAATCGATAGAAACTGTGTCCTTGCGGCCTTTAATGTCCAGCGTGAAGAAGTTGGCAGACCTGTCCAGGACTAAGTAAGGTCCATCGTAAGGTTGCTGTAGTGGTTTCCTCACAGCGTCATGTCGCACAAACACATGAGAGGTAGAGTGGAGAGAGTTGTCCATCATATGTGATGAGTGGGAGGGCTTCCTAGTTGGTGTGCAACACAGGACTTGCATTGCCTGCTTCAAGTGAGTGACGTAGCTAGAAGGATCTGTGTTGCAGATGTCGTGCGAGACAAAAAATTCACCTGGAAGACGGAGGCTTGTTCCATAGACGAGTTCGGCAGCTGTACACTTAAGGTCCTCTTTGAGAGAGGTTCGAATACCCAGAAGTTCCATGTGTAACATGTCAGTCCACCGATCCGGATGGGTGAAGCTTTGAGGGCGGACTTCAACTGCCTGTGAAACCTTTCCACTAAACCATTGGCAATTGGGTGGTATGCCGTAGTTCTGGTGTGCTATGTTCCCAATAAGTTAGCGAGTGCCTTTCATAGATGCGACTCAAACTGCCTACCACGACAGGCCCCACGGGTGTTTCAATCCCATTGAAAACGCGGCACTTAGACACACCCCCAAAAATATTTTCCCCTGTGTCAATTTCCCCAGCAACTACCCTAGCAACCATTGCCCGTGCAATAAGAATTCTATTTTTAAGCTCAATTAACACTTACCGCACCTGGGTTAGGGGGGAAAACCAAGCCTTTGAGTCATCAGGCTTTTTAAAAAAAAAAAGGTCAAAAAATATTCGCTACCACCGCCGCTATTGGCGCCGCCAGTACCAGCAATTAAGCGGGCGGTAACAGTACTCTGGAACTTCTAGGAGAAACAGAAGTTAGGGCTTTTCTACAGTGTCGGCAATGGCAGCAATCAGATTGGGTCTGTAGCAGAAGGGAACCTCTCTTATTTCTTCTTTCGACTTGTGAGAAAAGATGAATGGAGCCCTTTCTGCGATGAAATTTTCATCAACAATTCCCTTCGCCAGTTTACGTTGCTGTCTCTCAATAGCAATCGAGACGTTCAGAGACTTAAACCATCTATACATGTGGTAGTTTAAGATTAGACAGGTAGGTGGCAATATTTTTGTTTATTTCATTAATTACCTTCTAAGGACTTGCAACTTTGTCCAGGGAATCGCTAAATCTGCTTTCATTGCAAGAGCATGGTCTGCAGGAATGACTACTGGGAGCTGGACCTGCTGGAGAAGCTCTTCACGCTGACTTTTCGACAGGTAATTCACTTCTGCAGCCAACTGTGAGGTACTGTCACCTCCACTGGCAACTTCCCTAACAGTCTCCAAAACTTCGGCCCTCCTCTTCACTGTTCTGCTGCTAGCTTCACTGCTAGAAATACGACAGCCAGGGACTTGGACAAGGGTGATTGGCTGTATTTATGGCATATGTTGGTAAGTAATACATGTATGCACTTGTTTCATTATTATTTTCATGTACCTGACCACTAGTGGACACCTTGAGTACTCCAGGAGTATTGGAGTCACTGTTGCCCTGGTTGATCAGTCGTCTGATCAGGTTCTGTGCAGCCTTGGTCTCAGCTGGTGTTGCAGGTGTAGAAGTCGACTTCCTCATCACGTCCTTCAGTGTCACCTTTGATGGTGAGTCTGCATTTACTATGAAGGACTTGCACCTGCTATCCAAATGCTGCTTGTATTCTTGCAGCTTCACCATTTTCCCACAACCCCTGATACAGAACAGCACGGAGTCATTCAGCAATGACATGAACAAAGATGAGGGAGGACTTATCGTTTCACTAGTCAGTGTATGTCTGAAACAGCATGGACATTCCAAGCTATTTGTTATTAAAATGCTTTTACAACAGCACTCAGAACAAATCGTCTCTCCACAAGATAGTGAAACGGGGTTTACGGTGACTTCAGTGCAAATACAGCAACAGAGTTTGTTCAGTACTGAAGACGGAAAGAAGTTGGGGCTAGGATCTTCACTTGGGACTACAGCAGGAGCAAGAGATCTGATGTGACAGAGGACAGATTTTGGTGTCTGTCCACTGGGCCTGCCTCTCCCTACAACCTCCCTAACAGTTCTCCTTCCCCCTCTGGAAGATTGCTGAAAATGTGAGCACATCTGCAAATATGTTAGATCAGGTTGTTTTTTTTTAATGAATTTCAGTAATTATTTTACACTGATTATTATTATTATCATTATTATTAATTTATTTTTATGATTATTGCATAAAATTGTAAGGGAATTGACATGAGCAGGCTCCCTGAGAATGTGGTAACTGGGTTTCCTTTCTAAGAATAATCTAAGCCCAGCCTGCCATTAAATTTGTGGGTTGAGTTTCTGTGCACTTCCACCAGCCAGTGTGAGATAAGCTCAATTAGAGTGATTAGTTAAAATTCTTTCTTTTTTTAATCATCATTATCATCATTATTATTATTTATTTATTATTTTGTTATTATTTAATTACTGTTGTTACCTTGCAGTCCTCCTCTTGGTGTACAATCCATTCCATGGCAACCATGGATTGTGAAGGTAATCCCTCTTGGCTGGCCTTCTTCACTCTCTGCAGCTTGAGGTAGCATGGGTTGCAAAACCTGCTAGGAGCAATACTCTCATCTTCACCTAGATCACTTGGGACCCCTGCTAAAGACTGCAGATCAAGGATGTATTCCTTACAGGAGTGGACTGGCTGGATCTTCTTTCCCTTGGCTTTGTTTAGCCTTCCTCCACAAATTCTGCAGTGCTTCTGCAGCTGTTCAGCATGATACCTTGTTGAACTTATTTCAAAATTGTATGTTTTGTGGTTGATGTTATGGCATGAAAAAAAATTGAAGCAACTTCATTTGATGTTTTCCAAGTACATTAATCCTTATTTGTTTCACTGACCTCATTGGAAGAATCCCAAGAAGTTCCAGTCACCAGCTATTCACCAAAAAAGGAAGCTCACCAAAATCGGGTTAACACCTCATGGTTAACTATACAGCGGTAAAGGGTTGCGCCTGGGGTTCCCCCATGGGTTATCTATGCGCAGTCGGTATTCATTATGTAGCTAAAAGGTCACTCTTTAGCTGTAGCTTATTAAAAACAAAATTCCAGTTAGCATAACAGAGAAAATCCCTTCCAAAAATTGTGGTTTGCCATACCAGCATTGAGTTGACTCATGAATATATTAATGAGCATACCGGAAATGTGCACGGGCTGACACAATTACCCGCTAAGTTGCTTGGTTAAAACGCCCGTGGCCCGTAGCCAGAGGTTCCCATTGGGGGGTTCGCAATAAGCCACACCTACTTTTGTTTCCTCGTTAATTATTCTACAATACTAAAAAACGAAAGATAAGTGCACTAAAGCTTATAATTTGTTCTAGGTATTCTACTTCAAAACTACAATTCATTAAACACTGTTGATATTCGAGAGAAAATCGGTATTATTCTCGTGTAACCAGGCTTCTAACCACTACGGTGAGCTGTATATAAACAGTGCAACATTAATTCGCCTTATTCGTACTATTATTTTAATAGTACTGCGTGTGAACTGCCCGTTCAAAATGTATTGGAAAAATCGCTATAAATGAGTGAAATAGCACTGGACAAAGTGAAATGTCACGGTAGCTTGAGTAAGTGCGCAAACATGCAGCTCTAGCCTTGGAAATGTACAGTTGTAGTTTCTAGTTGGAGACAACGTCATTCTTTACGCAGAAGCTATACCCCTATTAGACAGAGTTTTTTTCAACAGATTAGGAGGAGCCATCGATTAAAGCAAAGTTCAAGAGAAAGTTTATCCTGAAGTACAGAGATAGTGACTGCACTATACATAGTAGCCACACTGTAAATGATATTTAGCTTACTGTAGTCTTGTGCAGCTTTTAAAGCTGGCCTACTATTAGTGTGTGAACCATGCTATTCGTGATTAATAGCACGAACAACGCGATTAAAATAACACGAGGCAATAGCTTTGCGAGCGCTACGACCCTTAATAGAACAGGTTACCCGTGCTATCACTCGCTAGTAGTAGGCCAGTGTTCTTTTTTTAATCATTTGCAGTGTAGCTACACTAGATAGTGCACTTACTATGTGTATATTTGAGGTTTAACTTTCTCAAACACTTCCGACGGCTCCCTTTCTAATCTGTTGAAAAAAATCGGTTGCTTGTGCTATCAATATCGAATCGCACGCCGGCCGGTGCTATTGCTCTTACTAAAGTGCATTACGTTACACTTTATAAAGAATAGATGTAACGTAGCAAGCTTTACTCATGCCGATATGAGAGCGAAATTTTGTATCCTAGGAGCTGAATGTTTATTAGGTCACTTGGACTCAGACTAGGCCAGAAAAACAGCAGATAATTCAAGCTCAGGTTCAGCACGATTGAACAGATGACTATTCCAGAAGTTATATGTGGGGTGTGGCTAAAATATTTACTTCCGGTCACTCTAAAGGGGGGTTCGACCGAACCCCTCGAACCCCCCCTGGCTACGGGTATGCACGATCAGTTGTGACGGTTGAGGGTACTCCAAACCTGGAAATCCAAGTCTGAATGAAGGCTTTGGCGGAGTCAGGGATGGGAATAGCTTCCGGCCATTTCGTAAAACGGTCCACACACGTAAGTAGGTAGGTGCAGCCATTGGAAGGTGGTAAGGGACCCACTAGATCTATCGAACCTTGCGTCAGGTGAGGCAAACGTGGCCAAGGGAGCAGCAGTGTGTCGGTGTACCTTTGACCGTTGACAACGAACACAAGACCGTGCCCATCTCCTGACATCGGAGTTGATGCCGGGCCAAACGAAGTGACTGGTCACCAGACGCTGTGTTGCACGTATTCCCGGGTGTGCCATGGAATGAAGCATGTCAAAAATAGCTCTGCGGAATCTCATCGGGACGTACGGACGTAGAACACCAGTTGAGGTATCACAGGTAAATGGTCAATCCATCTGCATGGGCTAACAGAATCGGCTCCAACCGAAGAGAAGAATCCTCGCGAAGTTTGTCTAGCTCAGGATCATCAACTTGGGCTAATGCTAGCTCTCGGAAATCCATTACTGGAGGAGATGCACTTGTACGGAGGGCGTTGACACTGAGACAGGAGAGTGCATCAGCTGCTGAGTTTGCTGATCCTTGCACGTGGCGTATGTCAGAAGTAAACTGGCTGATAAAGTCCAAGTGTCGAACTTGCCGAGGAGAGTGCAGATCAAGCCTCGACGACAGTGCATAAATTAGAGGCTTATGATCTGTAAACACATGGAAACCTCTCCCTTCCAGAAAGTATCAGAAGTGCTTGATGGCAAGGTAAATTGCGAGGAGCTCACGATCGTATGTACTATAACGAGTCTCCGCAGGTTTCAAGGTTCGGGAGAAAAACGCTAGTGGACACCATTGTTCTTTAATGTACCGCTGGAGCACTGCACCAACGGCAACGTCTGACGCATCCGTCATGATACTAGTAGGAGCATCGGGGGTCGGATGTACAAGGAGAGATGCATTGGCCAAGGCATTCTTCACATTCTCAAATGCCGCAGTAGTGTTTTCTGTCCAAGTCAGTTCATCTGAAGGACGCTGAGTCTGGTTAAGGAGAGAGTGTAGAGGATGTAAGATGGCAGCACCATTGGGAATGAAGCGGTGGTAAAAGTTCACCAATCCTAGGAATGTCCTCAGTTGCCGCTGTCTCTCCGGGCGGGGAAACTCTCGTATGACTTGAACTTTCTCCTGCAATGGACGAATACCAGTGTGGTCGAGGTGATAGCCTATGATGTCCAACTCGGGAACACCAAAGACACTCTTCGCTACATTAATGAGCAAACCATGTTCTTCTAACCTCCTCAACACCATGCGGAGATGCCGAAGATGTTCCTCTGCAGAAGAACTAGCAATCACAATGTCATCAATGTAGGCATAGGTGAAGTCGAGTCCACGAAGTACCTCATCGATAAAGCGTTGAAATGTTTGAGATGCGTTTCGCAGATCGAACGGCATCCGAAGAAACTCAAACAGACTAAAGGGTGTGGCAATGGCTGTCTTCGGGATGTCCTCGGGGGTGACAGGTATCTGGTGATATGCACGCACAAGGTCAATGTGAGAGAAGATTGTAGCTCCCTGTAAGGTAGCCGTAAAATCTTGTAAATGGGGAACTGGGTATTTGTCAGGGACAGTGACCCTATTCAGTGCACGAAAATCCCCACAAGGTCTCCAATCACCAGGAGTATGTTTCGGCACCATATGCAATGGTGAGGACCAACTGGACGACGAAGGGCGGATGATGCCAAGCTCCAACATGTGGTCAAACCCTTGGTGAGCAACACGTAAACGTTCAGGTGCAAGACGCCGAGTACGGGAAGACACAGGCGGGCCAGTTGTTGTGATATGGTGAGTCACACTATGTTTGATGGGGCGATTTGCAGTACAGGCTTGTGTCACTCCCGGAAAGTCTGACAACAACGAAAGGAAAGGATTGTTTGGGTCCTGACGAGTACGTGTAATGCCTGAAGAAAGACTAGAGGAAAGGCCATTCACACGAAGATGTGTGGTGGAATCCAACAGGGTTCGATGTCAAACAACTACAACAAGCCCAAAGTGATGCAAAAAGTCGGCACCCAAAATAGCTTGTTTTACATTGGCAATGATGAAAACCCATCGGAAGGTACGACGTAACCCAATGTTCAGCGTGCAGGAGCATACACCATACGTCGTGATCCGGGAACCATCCACAGCCTGTAATGTGAAGGTGCTGTGCGGACACGAGTGCTCTGTACGTGTTGGAGGGACAACACTGACTTCAGCACCAGTGTCGACAAGGAATCGGGTATGATTATGACGATCATATATGTGAAATAGGCGACCAGGGTGGGTGTGGCCGGTAACACTTGTCGCCGCTAGCGTCCGGCCTGCCCGTTTGACGACCAGGAACAGGGGGCCTTACACTTCTGTGCCTGTTCACCAAACTTATGGTGGTACCAACAAAAATTATCCGATGCGTCATCAGCAGGAGGTGGAGTTGGGGAGCGACGAGGAGAACGGGAACAGTTTGCGTTGCCCTGACAGAGTAGTGCACTTAGTAAGCTGTTCCTTCAGTGCAGAATACGGGTTGTCAGCAGGCGGCCTGATTAGGAGGTCTCTCACTTCTGCCGCAAACTCGGGGGCGAAAGACGAGACTACGTGGTCGAATTTGGAACGCTGGGATGTGATTCGCCTGCAAGCGAACTGTGCCTCCACCTGGGCAAACCATACCTCCGGGTCCGCCGGCCAGAAGGGTGGGAGCTTCAGAGTAACAACCGCAGAAATGTCACCAGAGGTGGGTGTGGTCATTGTGGCGGCAGCAGAAGAAGAAGAGTGCGAGCCGGAAGTACGAGGAATGAGCGATTCATCAGGACTGCTCTCAGAATCCATCGCGAGATATGTCCGAAGAGCGTCGAGGTCACCAATGTAGCGATTAGAGAAGGCTTAGCTAACCACTAACTAACGATAGTATTCGGTTTTAATACTTCATACAAAATGCTGACTGATACAATGATACACGTGCAAAGGTAGTATGGTAAGGGATGACAACAGAAAAGGTTATAATGATACGAGTTCAAAGTTCACTACAAGTCCAAGATGGACAGGACGGGCATTTCGGGCCACAACTTCAGGATTGGGGAGGCAGCTGCCATGGCTATGAACGGAGCATCGGGGGAAGACATCAAGGCTCTGGGCAGGTGGAAGAGCAGGGAATACAAAGTGTATATCCAGACTGGTCACAGGCCCCAGGCGACGTCGGTGCAGTTCCTGAATGAGGAAGCCCACGAGAACTGAGTGGAGGACGAAACGTAACCATAAGTCTGTTAGTGCTTAATGTTTTGAGTGTCATGTATTGATTGCCATTATTGTATGTTCAGATGGTATAAAAAAAGAAAAGAAAGGCAATGGAATGTGAAAAATATGTATGAAAAGGGGAATGACCATGAAATATTTTGCCATAAAACACTCTGACTCATGTAATAAGTACTATATATGTGACCGGATTTGGGAAAATCCGCCTAAAGGTGGCAAACAATTTTTTTCAGAATCACCGGGTAAAGCCTTATGGGTCGATTTTTTTCAAAAATTTTTTTATGGCAGAAATGGATAGACACCAGTTAGCTCTAGCTTATGACGCAGTTGTAAGCTCTGGCGTGCTCTAGAACTCACACTAGGAGGCCAGAAACACTAGCCGGTTGGACTCGTGTACGGAGAGTTGCTAAGAAATTATTGGCGGGCTTTTCACTAACAGCCTGGGAAAAAACTGTAGCTAGCTAATTCACTTGCTATTCTACATAATTCACGTACTCACGCAATTCTCGTCATCATAGTTTCTTAAGGAGCCCTGCATTAAGCCTTTTACACTTCTTTTAATCCGCCTGTAACCGATTTATTCCATAGTGTTCCGGAGACACGCAGTAATAGTATACGGACACAAGGCACGCCCCCTGACCTTAGCAACGCCTTTACCGGGCGTTTTTTTCGAAATCAGCAATAATAAGTTTAGCAAAAATACTGAAGTGTTGTAGTGCGTAGGGCGAAGACGGCTTGTGCTACAGCTTCCAAATTAGGAGGAAGGCATCCCAAGGCCCCGTGCAGCCTACTGGTAGAATAAATTAGAAAACTTTAGATGCCGCGTTTAGCCGGGTTTTCACAAATCCGGTCACATATATTTAATCCACTCTAGATGTCTTCACAATGTTATCTCTAGGTACGTGACCATAAGATAACTCACATGGGGTTACCTCACGGCTGTATTGTGCAAACTCATTACCCTGTATAACAGTATCTCACTCGCTCGATAATTATACATCAAATATAATTGGCAAGAGAGAGCGAAGCAAGCATGATACTATTCCAGGTGAACAATTAAAAAATGGGTGTTATGTTATTATCGAGCAAGAGAAGCGAGCGAAATACTATTAGGTTGGAAAATTGAAAATCGGATATTTGTTATAATTATATAATATACAGTTCGTCCAGCTTAACCGATTACTGGCCATATACGCAATTTTGCGTACCTCCGTATTTTGTCCCCGAAAGGCCAAATACGCAATTCTGCGTACAAGAAAGGGGGTAATAACTATCTGCCTACAGCTGCATACCTGAATCTACCAGTTATCTATCATTACATCTCAGGTTTGTAATGTAGTATAGCTATCTGTACAGCATATCTACAAGTGTGGTTACAATATAAAATTTATCAGATAAACCTTGCTACAAAACACTTCAAGTTTATCAAATATTCTCATATAAAATTTTATAACAAGAACTATAATTCATGATTATTTGATACTTTGAGTTATGCTGCAATGATAGCTTAAGTCTTCTGGAGAAGTTTATTGATTCTACTGTGGATTCAGGACTCCAAAAATGCAGGAAACACAAGAGTATATCCAATTTCCAAGCTGATCCATAACTTTGGAAATTAGTAGTATTGTAAAGTTCATAATATACCTGGAATATATAAAAAGAACACAAGAATGTCACAGAGTGACTTATTAATGATTAAAGTCGATATCATTGGCTAGATCTGGATGTTTTCATTCTTACTAATATAAATCTGAACATGGCGTGTGTTTTGTTTCCTAACAATTCACCTTTATAAGTTGCTGTTAGTGTCCATTCTTGCGTCATTCATAACTATTACTCAAATCTCTGAACTTGTCTTCTATTGTAAGCTCATAACTAGCGTAGTGAAACTAAGCAACGCGAAGTGGCACCCCAAGGACGCTACGAGATACAAAAAAATTTCGTAGCCTTAGGCGTCCTCCCATCCACTGTCGAAAACTGGAGCGCGCAGGACTTTCAATCCATTGAGCAATAGCAAGAGCAAGCTTTTACCAGCGGCTGATCAATAGAAACTTTATGTCCAGGACCGATTGTTTCTCCGCTACAAAGTTAGAAAGTTGCTTCTCCAGTAAGGGTTACTTCCGGCGGAAAAAAATACGGCGGCTCGCGGCACCGCGGTTAAGTAATAATTCGGCCGTTAATCGGTTAAAGAGTAGAAAGTACAGATCTCAAAACTTAGACTAGTTGCAATCACAATAAGCTTAGCCATACCTTTTTTGTGTTGTTAGATCCCAATCCATTCGAAACTAAGTCATATAAAACAGCATAAGTATAAGAACGACTCTATCTCCATAGACATTCCATACATTAAGCGCCATTTTTTTGACGTCACAAATTCGTCCGTCCTACGTCACAACTCGTAGTTAATCTTGAGCCGCGCCCTCACATGGCAGCTCCTATTCGGGAACTTCCCTTATTTAAGGGTGCCCTGCCACCGGAAACCGAGGCGCGTAACCGCATATTGACTGTTTTTGCTATGTCTTTATATTTCTTTTTCTGTGTACTGTGGGCTTACTTTGTTGTTACAGGTGGAATAAGCACCAATAGAGGACTCCAGCAAGCCAAATTTGAAGAATGAAGACCCGCCTGGGACGGAGATACAGCTCTGCACACTGGCTGCTATTCAGAGTTATTTCGAAGCGGCCGAAAGAGCTACTGCGCTCATTTTTTTCCAGAGGTAGCCTGAGGACTTCTTCGCAACATTACAGAGCCATATTTCTAATATCTATATTCTTTTTTTTTTGTAAACAGTAAAATTTCATGCCGTTTTACTCGTGCGTTATTCTAAAAAAACTCTCTGTAACTTTATTCTATAAGGGGGGTATTTTGCTTGTGCGCAAGTTTGGATTCAATTCAGTGATCCAGTTCCACGAAATATCAATTTTTATTTTCAAGTTGACAACTAATTCGCAATTTCACCCCGCCCCCCGTAACGTGGAGCTCCGCGAACGCGCAATTTATTTGGTAAGATAATCAATTAACTTGTGACAGCTCTAAAAAGAGCCCATTTGTAAACAATAATAAGAAATATAAATGAGGCGTGAGATGGCCGTTGTAACTTTGGAAATAGTTAGTCCCTCGAGCAAAAGTGATGGCGTATTCCCGATGTTGCTTGGAGTTGGTTGCTCATTAGTGGGAGCGGGTAGTTCAGCACAATATTTAGACTTATAGGCGATAGGGCTGAAGAGTATAGCGGTAGCAATCCCGATGGAAAGAACTGAAGTGGTGATGATAGAGTCTATACGCAGCGGAGTCTCGATACAAGGTTGGTGGAATTGTCGGAGCTGGTACCAGCCAGTCAGGGTGGAGTTGGTCATGGTTGAGACAGAGTTTTAAGCTGCTCCAATGGCTTCACAAGTACAGCTTCATTCCCCTGCAAGTGTAATAGAAGGATGTTATTCGAAATGACTGTCTCAGACTAGTACACTACATACAAGTTATAGCTCAGAGACCGTTTGTATCCACCTGCTTCGCGGTTTTTGGTTCAGACTAGTACACTACATACTAGTTATAGCTCAGAGACCGTTTGTGTCCACCTGCTTCGCGGTTTTTGGCGCCAAAGTTAATTTATTGTTTGCGTGGCTCGGTTACGGGCCCATCTCCCGCGTTTTACCAGCGTGTCCAACATCCCCTGGTTTAGTACACAAATGCGCAAGCGCAACACTCTGACATCACAAATACGTCGTCATTGAGATAAGAGCTTCCGCAAACGTCACAACTTACACCGAAAATACTAACACTCTCACAAAAGCATTTTTATTTCCCTTAATTTTCAAGATAGGGGTTTCAAATTGATATGGATTATAATACAACTATTTAGGTATTTTATATTAAATTCCCAAGACACTTACTTCAAAATTGCAAAATTACCAGCTTAAAGCATTTGGGGAGTTTAGTTTTTTATAAAAAATGAAATTAAAAATAAGTAGAACAGTATTAAAATATATAAATTTTGGTACAAATCAAATTAATGAGCCATAGATTAAGTCTGCAAAATCTTTAGACACTCGAATTCAATTTACTCTTTTTCTGGCTTAAAAACATCAAAAATATCCTCCATTTATAGGGTCACTTCTTCTATCTATTACCACAGTTGTGACCACAAACCACAATTTTTTAAAACATAATCAATTTCAATATATATTAATTTGTGTGTGTGTGAAGTTTCAGCTTCCTGACATCAATCTGACTGCACATGTATACATTTAAAGAACAATTAACAAAAAACAGAACTTTCTACTCTTTAAGCTGGACGAACTGTATATATAATATTTATTCCACGCTAGATATCTTCACAATGTTATCTTTAGGAACGTGACCAATAACTCACATTATCACATAATGTTATCTCATGGCTGTATTGGCAAGCTCATTACCCTAGTAATTATAGCAACCAGCCTAGCTTACCAAGTTTTCAGGGTTTTTACAGCTATCTTACTCTAGTGGCGCCTACCCAACCAGTTTAGAGAAGCTGCTAAAATATCAGCTGGGGGTGTGGGGAGCCTTAGAGAGTTTTATGGCCAACTTTACACTTAGATTTACCAACAAACTACTTCAGTGAAGATACCTAGAATGGAATAAACCACTTATTATACTTGTCAGCGTGATATGGCTAGATATTTCACTCTTAGACTTTACACTTGCCTCTGGCTCATGTAAATAAATTAGCCTGCTTGTGAAATATTTCGCCATATCACACTGACTCATGTGATAAGTACTATATATATATATATACAGTAGAACCTCTCTTATCAGGGCACCTTGGTTTCAAGGGGTGCCCTATCTCAGAATTGCCCATATCTCAGAATGCATTCAAAATAGTGCTGCCAGCTGAACTGCCTATCCAAAAGCAGCTGTCAAATTTGCTAGTTGGGATACTTTACCTAACCACAAGGTACATAGCAGCTGCCTGGTAGAGGGAGGTGCCCGTATGGCCATTGTTCTATTGGTAGACCTGTGAGCTTGTTCACTGGTAATTGAGGTAGTCAGAATGACTTAGATTGGATACTCAGAAGTGATCACAATTCAGGAAATTAAGAAGAGAATGATTCTGTATTTATTTGGTAAAATTAATGGTCTGCTATTAACTGTTTTACATGAACAATGCTAAAGTGTATTATGTAACAATACTGTAGTTTTATGTGCCTAACTAGGCAGGCTTGCAAGATATTTGTGCTAAAGCACACCACTAGTTTATATATATTATGTTTGGACGTAGGTATGTAATTTTTGTACTTTGACCTTGGTGTTTTTGTGTTAGTTCGGTGGTTGACTCCATCCCAAACTTCCAATAAACATAATCCTCTGGTTTATCGATCATTACCTGTATCATCGTACAAATCGAATTGTTTATCATATTATTGTATTTTATTGCAGGTGTCATTAAAACTTAAAAACTTCCAAAGGTCCATTTCTATTTGAGTTAGTGGGGGTAGTCAGTTAATGTGTTAGTTATAAGCCCTACACAACAGTATTTATTAAAAATTCATTATCCACTAGACTAACCATGAGGGAAGTCTTATGTAGGTATGTCCAGTTGTGTGAAGGCATTGTGCATTATAGCTACTACTTAGCTAAAGAATATCACAAAGAAAACGTTTGAAGTGACTTGTTTTGTCTTGTTTTTAATTCATCAAACAGTTGCAGCGAGTGGTTACTATGGCATTGAGAACCCCCTTTATTGTTACATAATGTAGAAACTCGTTTTTTTTTGTTGTTTTTTTTAGTATTTGGAGTGTTAAAAGTTAAAATCAATCGTTTCACAATACTGTAGTTTTAGGCTTGCTCGCCATTTGCGCTCAAGCACATCACTGTAATTAACGAATAAACAACAAATGAATTAACAAAAAATGAACTAACGAACAAATGACTTACCTACTACTTCTACTGGAATGTATACATTTACGCTATACCCTTCTTCAGTAGTCCCTTGGCAAATATAAACACCAGTTTCCCGCATGTTGACCGTTGGCAGCTCAAGTGTGTCAAATCTGGATAGAATATTAGTGGATCCATTTTTAATCCAGTATATATCATCAGCATTCACTGCACATATTGTAAATTTCTTTCCTTGTTCAACATATTTCTTGGGTTCATACTCTAGGAACAAAATATGATTGGAAGAAACAACCCCCACATCTCCAAATATGCAATGCATGAGAAAAATAGACTTTCACTGGAATGATTATTAAAACTAAGTTACACCCATAATATTCAATGAGGTACAATGTGCCTACTGCACATGAATTATTATAATGTGAGAAATTTGATGGAGGATTATCACAGATGGCATCAATAAAGTCCAAGTCTGAAGTGTGAATATTTGAGTTGTTATATAACCTACTTGCACATTTCCAATCTCAATACCTGAGCTAATACCTCATGCCATTGACCTCGCATTGTACTTACAAAACGTATGCATACTTTCTTTTCTGATCATAATTCTCCCACAGAATATGGATACCTATTATTATGTAGTATAAATTTTATTTATAATAGTATAAATTCCACCCACTACACTTGAGTCTAAGTATGTATTTTAACAATTTTAGGATCTCAGAAGAGTTTTTAAGCATTAGTATGTATTTCCTTTCAACGTTTTGGGCAAGGTCTAGAAATTACATACACTGGAAAGGATGCCTATGGGTCACACTACTTTGAAGTGCAAATAGACAAACTGACGTACTCTATAGCTCCTTCACGGATTAGCTGTATATTAGAAATCATATCTATATTTATTTCAGCCAAGATGACTGAATCATATATTAATCTTGTAATGATTCAGCCATTAGGCTGATATAATTGCAATAAGAGCCGTTTTTTTCTCAGTTTCAGTATATAATTATAATATATTGACTAAATAACTTCAACAAGAAGTCGAGACATAGGGTTAGGTTTATTTGTACATTGGCTGTTAAAACAAGAAAAGATGCCATTATATTATTATTGGTAAACTAATATACACCCAAGAGGTCACCTGAAAAATACAAACGCTAAAATCATGCATCAGGCTTACGGGAAACTTTTAACTTGGAGATACTCAAGAAATGTGATGCTCCATAGTCACCTGAGCCATAGCAAAAGTAGTTTCCACCGTGGTTCCAGTGAATATATGGTGCTATTACAAAACGATTTTCTCTTACTGCAAGTGGGGCCGACATGGGTCGTGACTCGTGTCGTTCAAAGAACCACATAGGTTTAATATTTGATGAACAATTTACACTTCCCGACTTTCCTCTTGTAACATCGACTGTAGAATCTTCTGTTAAGTAATCTATTTGAAGTAATGCAGAAAAATAATGAAAGGTAATGTTTCTCTTTTGATTTAAATTACAGTACTCTTTTCTTGTACTTGATCAAATAGTATTAGTTATAGTTCTAACTGCTATATAACCACCAAAATAGCTTATTGAAAGAAAATGATCTGACAAATTTTGCTTAGTGTATACTGAGAATTACGAGATTATATGAATATGGAATACTGACTCATAATTTCACCTTTTGCTTTCAGTTATTGTATGAAAGTAGCTTTATTTTTGTCCTCATGGTTCAATTTTGTAGGGGAGCAATAATTGGAGTACACTAATTATATTTTGTAATTGTATAAATCCATCATAGAACTTGGATGTGCATGGAAAATACATCGTAGAACTTATATTATTTAAAAGCTTTATGTATGTATGCATGCACATACGTACACATCCTTCTTATGTATGTATGTGCCTACATATACATAAGTAAATGTGCACTGCATGTAAATATGCATGAATATAACAGTACAAAAGTGTGTTATGAATTTAGGAACATATGACTTTTGTACAGAAGGAGGAAGTAAAAATGTATCTGAACTTAACTTACAATGTAACTACTGGAGAGAATAAATGAAACCAGCCACTTTAAATAAGCTTAATTCAACCATATACCTGCGAGTAAAAGTGTTGCTGTAGCTTGGAATGGAATAGTTTTGTAAGCGTCCAAATATCCATGGCAAGTATAATTTCCACTAGTTTTTTTGGTAATGTTCTGAATAAGCAACGCTCCAAACACAGTCAATAGATTCCCATTTCTCGTCCAACGTGGCTCTGCGGCACTGTCACAATGAATTTTTATACTCTCCCCACTTAGGGCTACATGATATTCTGGATATACCGTACCAATAGAGCTGTCCATTGCTGTTTTAATACACAATATCTAATCACATAATATTGCGACAAATTAGCAGTGTTTATCATATGTGGGATTAACAGATCAATGTACCCATAGCAGGTCATGAGTCATGAGCTGTCGATCACTCTGGAGTATTTAGGATTTATAATTTAAGACATTTATTTATTTTAGTTAAGAGGTTATTTAGCTTGTGATGAGTGACTAAAGATTTGTTGAACTGGTTGTCAATTACTGGTCTCACAGTGGATCCAAGGAGAGACCACAATCAAGGTTGTTCGTTTGTATCCTTGTTTTGATCTATATTGCCCCCAAAATCCTTCTTTTCCAGTATAGTGGTTCTGACTGAACCACTCTCGCTTCCTTCCAGTTGACATTAACTATGACTTTTGTTCCAAGCACTACTATTCCATGTGATCTTGCCATTTTATTGCAGCTTTGTGCTCCATTAGTCTTTTTTGTTAGCATCAGCTTGTTTCACCAATATAGGTACTATCACAGCCATTGCATGGAACCAACATCCTTACTCTATCTTTCTGGTGTTGGTGTTTTAACTATTACAAGTGTCTCAATGCCTGGTGTGCTCTAAACACTGCTCGAACTCCAAGCTAATTACATATGTAATTGATGGGTTATGCTATGTGTTTGATACAAATCAAAATAAAATTATGATGACACTGTTTAGTCATCAGTGAAACTGAAGAAAGTCCTCAGACTGAAACATTTTTCTTTCTACGGAAAATCCTTGCTTGACAAGCTAAATAACCTCTTAACTAATTAGTTTACGCAGCAATGAGCCTATAATTATGATTACATTTATTTATTTTATTATTTTTTTTGGTGGTGACTGGTATGGGATAAATATCTTACAATTTTGAATACACATGTCTACAGGCATACACACCTATTTTTGAGATTGCATTTGTAGTCTAAGACTTAGACATTTAAAACCAGTCTCAATTGGAATTACTTCTCATGTAATGATGAGCTTCATCTCGCTTAGTCTACCCCTAACTCTTGAGGTAAAATGAAATCTCTCAGCAATTAGCAAAATGTATTAATTTTTCAACAATTCAAGAACATGTTGATTGTATATATCCTGCCTTTATTGGCTACTATAACGTATGAAAAAAACATTAAGACAGTTTGTAGTGGCTTTAAGTCCATCCAGACTAGTGATTTTTTCTTAAAAAGAAAATTGAGTGCACCTAGTCACACAGGAATATTTCCTAGAATGATATGCATTTCCTTTATGAAACTTACTATTTAACTTTTTACTCTGATAAAGCAATGTTTGTTTCAATGGAGTTACAGGAATTAGTTGAAGACTGATGACATAGATGGACGCGAAGACTGTCAGAGGGAGTCCAGCCAACCAGTGTGTTTATTATCGGACACGGTTTTGTTAATTAAAGCGTTATCCCTTCTTGACACCCTAGGATCTTCATCAATAAAATCGCACCCTGCAAAGTATTTTGATGTCCAATAAACCGGGTATGAAAAAGTGCATTAGTTTAGCTGCAGCCACAAGTAAATTGATTTGAGCTTTCCTGACAGCGACAGACGGAATGGTTTAAGTAAGATTGCCATCTCTTGTGCTGAAACTAACTGTTTGTTTTTACCAATATTTCAGGTACCCCACCTCAAACGTTTCGGAGTGTTCTGAGCAGGGCTAGCCCGGCCTCGTTTACCTCTTTCCAAACTCCTTCTGGAGGTCCTGGTATAAAAGGTAGAATCCCTGGCTTGCCCTTTGACCTCTAGCTCCTATTCGAATTCAAAAAGTAGCTGCTCAAAGAGAGCACTCCCATTATAGCTCACTATCCTTTCAAGTCGATCCACACAACGAGTGGCCTAACTAAAAAAATGCTATATGTAATCATTTTTTTGAGTAATACTGAAGTCCACCTATCAACGCCGTGTTGTGTAAGTACGAAGCGGCAAAAAAAACTTTAGATAAATTCACTTACTTTTCTACATAACCACTTGGTTATTGTACTTCCAAAAATGAAAAAAAAGTTTGAAATACTGGGAGAGCTATCAGCTCAGGCTCAGAGTCAGCAAGTTATTTGGAGAATTATGCTAAAGGGATATAGCTATTGCAGTCACTACTATTCCACTTATTCCTAATTGGAATAATAAGAACATTTATGGGATAATATACTATTCTTTTGGAATACTAACACACTTTTTTTGGAATAATAACAAAGAATAATTCTAAAATTTCGAGCATGGCATGCCCGAATTCTAACTATAGTAGTCTGTCCAAGTTAAGTTTGCACCATAAGAGCTGAAGCGGTTAAAAATATTTCCTTATAGTAGCTATATTCCAGAGAAAGTGCTATTCCAAAACTTGCTACAAAAGTCTAAGGAAACAGGAAAACAAAAACATGTTTCCCGCTCAAAACGCGCCCGCTTTTAGTCACGCGGCAAGGTTCAATTGACCTTGCGTACGGTTTTAATTAAGCATTTTGCAAACAATGTCAGGCTTCCTCCTGGGTGGCCCAGTTTCTAACACTGGAGCGTGATAACAGGCGGATTGAAAGAAGTCGAAAAGGCTTAGGCTCCTGGTTAAACTGTAATGGCGAGTATTGCTTGACTACTTGGATTATGTAGAATAGTAAGTGTAGTTAGCTACAGTTTTTTCCCCCTGTTAGTGAAAAGCCCGCCAATAATTTCTTAGCAACGCTCCGTACAACCGAGTCCAACCGGCTAGTTTCTAGCCTCAAGTTCTAGTGCTCGCCAGAGCTTACAACTGCGTTATAAGTTAGAGCTAACTAGTGTCTATCCATTTCTGCCATAAAATGTTAAAAAAAAAAATCGACCCAAAAGGCGTTATCCGCGTTTAGGCCGAATTTCCCAAAATCGGTCACATTTATAAATAAATAAACATTTGATAATTTTATTAACAGAAAGTCTAATAACTTTAGTTACAAATTAACAGTGCTGTACTGCTGAACCTTGTGTTTACTCTCTTCTCTTTAGAAGAAAGTCTCACCAGTTTAAGTTTTCCATCTGCTGCACATTACCTGCGCGTTGAAAAACCAATGAGATAAGCTGAACAGTGCCCGAAAAAAAATCCACAAACTTTACTTAACTTCTTACTTACAAAGATACATAATTAATGCTCACCTTCGAAACCGCCCCTTTTCACGTACAGTGGCGTTGACATTTACGTGCATAATTGTCTTAGATTCACATCACTAAATGGCTTCCCGTTTAGTAATAAATGAATTCCCCATTTACCAAGCTTGTGGTCATGCCAACACAACTTGGACAGACTGTAGCTAACTAGTCAAAACAAATTTGAAAGTTTTTTTCCTCTTTACTTCCATAACTTGTAAAAAAAAACAACTAAGCAACACCTAAGACTAACAATTCAGCACATGGGTGATCTCATAAAACTGGAAGTGTTACAATGATGATATTATGTATAATTTTTAATTACTCAAAACTTTGAGTGTTCCTTGTGATGCAACAAATTTATCCTGACTTCCAACATAGCAGTCATATACTCCCTGATTATTTTCATTAGCTTGAATGACATGTAAGGAAGAAGTTTCTTTATTATTTGTTATATCGATATTATTTGGAAACACCACATCTTGATTAAATTTCCAAATTACAGTTTCCTTACTGTCACAGTGAAATGAAATAGATCCACCTATTTTTACAGCCTGATTCTTGGGATAGATTATGTCATCCTTCCTGGCTGTATTTTACCATTACATTTCATTTTAACATGGCAACACAATTTGTACAGAATTAGTCATCTAGACATACCAAAATATTTTATAAATATTTCAGTGAAATATTATGTATTAATACAAATGCTTTCTCAGCTTTCCTATTCACTAGATGCATTTTATCTTTTCACAATCTTTAATAAAAAAACAAATAAAACAATAGGAAAAATGTAAATGCCAAAGGGGATTAATCTAACCTTTTAGCTCAAACAACTGAGAGTCAACAACTTTTCATTAAATCTAATGATATATTTTATAATCTGATAAGTGTGAGTGTTCAAGCAAATACTATTGACATGAAGTGGTTTATATTTTGTTAATTAAAATTAATACCAACTTACTAGCTACTATTATTATGGTTATGAATTTGACTTTATATTCTTTCTTATTATACCCTTCACAACTGTAATTGCTTTGGTCTTTAAGTGAGACTTTTCTTAATATTATTTTTTGTTTATTTGAGAATGGCAATCCATTTTTTAACCAGCGAATTGTAGTAGATTTAATTGTTATGCATTTTATTGTAAAGCTATCTCCCTCTGTGAAATAATGGGTTATTTCATCTAAAAAGATATAATCATTAAATTCTTATGAAATAGTTTTTTTTTATACAACTATACTATAAAAATAGCAACAACTATAGCTATAATTCTACTTCAATTTTAAAACAAACTATTGTAAAAATATTTTTTTAATACTTATCTCAGTGAGCATCATGCTTAGTATAATTTGTACGCTTCTTTAAATGAATCATGTCTTCAATAAAATGTTGTAGATATAATTTCATTTGATATAGAATAATATAATGAGTTTGTTAGCTTAGTATTTATGCAAGTGCCACAGTAGGTTTGCCATTTTGTCAAGCACACCACAAGTTTATAGCGGGTTATTCGAGTGATCATTGCAAAAGAAACTCGTTACTACGGTAGTTACATATGAACATACATACTGAATACATTATTCATAGGATACTGCAGAATAACACTCGTCTAAATGGCCATGTTTATGCTTATGCTTAATCCATTCTGACTAACAGTGGGCAACTCCAGAAAGTGAACAAGTGGCACTTAGCTGCCAAAAAAAGTCAGAATGTTATAATATAATGTCTGGTAAATTTCAATACCATAGTAACCAGTCACAATAACTTTTGTGACTTGAAAAAAAAAACAGATCACACAATTCAAAGTCTGTGTTTAGGAGAAGAAAGGAACCTGGCACAAGCATTTAAGGGGCATAACAAACATTTAACATTTTACTAGTGATGCGCTTCAGCACAAATGGTGAGAAAGCCATTGTGCACTAGAAATTCACACAAGGTAGTATCTGATAAAAGTTGATTACAAAGCTGTACACAAAAGTAAACTTATTTAGCTTGCCTGATGTTGAATTTTTAGATCCTGTTCAACTAGTTTAGAAGACATCATTCAATCTATTTAGTTCTAAAAGCAGCTACAAGTAGCTATTGACTACAATAGTGATAGCATTAATAATAACCTGTGTTCTTGTAAAAGTCTCCAGCTACTTCACAACAAGCCGAGTTTTAAAATAACATAATGGTAAGCATTTCAATGCCATATTAACCACTCTCTGCAACTATTCGACTTGGAAAAAAGAACAAAAAACAACAACAACAACATGCATTTCTAAGGAATTACAGCACAGTTAATAGTATTACCCTAAAATGTGACTACACTACAATTAAACGAGTCAAAGTGAGATAGGGTGAAATATTTAATGAGCAGGCTAATTTATTTTTAAGAACCAAAGATGAGTTTAAATAAATATGAAAATAAAAAAGCCTGAGAGTGAAACATCTAGCCATATCACTCTGACTAGTATAATAAGTGGTTTATTCCATGCTAGATATTTTCATTACAGTAGTTTGTACTAGGGTCGGTAACTTGGTGTAAAGTTGGCTATAAAACTCTTTAGGGGCTTCACACACCCCAAACTGACATTTTAACAGCTGCTATAACCTGGTTGGGTATGCTTCACAAGAGGAAGATAGCTATAAAAGCACAGAAAGCTAGTAAGCTAGGGCAGTTGCTACATCTACTAGAGTATCAGAGGGCAATGAGCTTGTGCAATACTGTGTGCACAATGTGATAACATGAGTATTTTATTAGGTATGTCACCATGAGTTCTCACTGTCAGCCCTAAAGACAACATTGTGAAGACATCTAGCATGGAATATATTACTGAAACACATAATATGGCTACCTTTTTATTCAATTGTCCACCTTAATACTAAAATCTCTAGCTTGCTCGCTCACTATGAACACAGGTGATATAGTAAATATTGATTACTTTAATGCATTTCCTATGTGGCAACAGTTATTAAGCCTTGTTTATTGTCCTCTTCTATTATCAGGAAACAAGCTTACTGGTAGATAATTAGTTCAATACACAAAATCCAGATATATTCTGTAGTTTAGGTTGGCAAACTAATATTTTTGTTTTTATACATTAACACAGGACATAACTTGCCAGCATAATATTATGTCTAAGTCACATCAATGTAACAAATAATATTATTGTGCATACTATAAACTTCAAGTCTTATCGTGCGCAAGAAATGCGTGGTTCCATTATTGAATGATCCGTAACAAAAATAGTTACCTACATGTTCCCAACTAGTGTGGTTTATCTTAAATATTGTGTTAAAAAGAATAGGAAAGGACTTTGGCTTAGTTCTTTTTTTTTTCTCGAAAAACCATTGAGGTATTACAGTAGAGTGGCATGTAAAAGAGACTGATTTGCCAAATAAAGAGTTTGTTAGATGACTACTTTTGGTGAGCCTTTCTCCTGTGGATTTAAAATTATACAAGTGTTACAATCTGGTGATACACTACAATGGGGGGGGGGGTTCAAGTTTAAAACAATAATCCTAGTTTTTACAGTCTAGTATTACTTATTGAATGCTTGGCAAGACCAGCAGCAGTGCTACACTTCACCCATAGATAAAATGCTTATAGAAGATATTTGAGTGCTGCTACTGATGAGCAGGATATAACTAGGATAATGCAGACATTTTTCATATTCAAATAATCAATTCACAATGTTTGCAGGCTGCTACTGAAGGATTAGGATAAAGAAAGTGTAATGTGAGAAATATATAAAGGAGCATCATAATGAGGAAAGGAGTTCATTGTAACCAATAAGACAGTGCCATGCAGATCAATTAAATTGTGTGGGTGGGAGGGGGGAGTGAAAGGTACAATTTGGAATAAGTGTGGAATGTTTAAATTATATAGGGATGTAAGTAAGTAGAGTGTTAAGTACAATTACTAATCGCACACTGTGCATAGGTGTAGGAACCATAGCGGTCATGGCCGCTTCACTTTTTGGGGACAGTCCAAAATCAGTTTAATCACGTTTGTGCATGCGTAATTTTCATATTTATTTTATTTTTTTGACATCCAGTAACTAAACGGTAAGGAATAAAATGGGTCCACAAGCCCATCAGGCTTATCAGCTCAGGGTTTTACTGTTTCCAAATGAGCTTGCAAAGAAATTGATTGTAAGACTTATAGTCATCAGGTAGGAGCTATAACGCAATCTGCATCATTTGCTATAGAGCTAGTAAAAAAGCAAACTTTGATGATGATGCTAATTCTGTTTTCCTCTAAGTGTTTTTCAACATGGAAGATGGCACAGTCAAATCTGATATCTATGAAAGGAACCAGTTTTGAAGATGAAGACTTTAGCTACCATCTACTAAATTCATTGTAGCATAATATTTATCTCAACAGGCTAGGAACGATAAGTTGAATATACCTGCAACTAATAATGTTGATGTAGTCATAAAAGGTGTGGCACCTGATACATCCATGTATCCATGGCAAGTATAATTTCCACCATCTTTTTCAGTAATGTTGTGAATAACCAACACACCCATCTTTAATCCAGTGTACAGATCCTGCACTGGAACATTTTATGTTTGTGGTATCTGTACTTGTAGCTACCTGGTATTCTGGATATATTTGACCAATGTATAACATTATCTACAAAACAAATGAATCATCTTCATTAATATACCCATTGCAGCTGGGGAAAAAATAAACCAATATATCCTAGTTTCTTCAAAATGTTGAGGATGAACTCATTTTATTTGGCATGCATAACTGTCTACCTGGACAGCAGGAAGTAGCTCCACCCATTGCAGAGTACAGAAGTCTACAAACATTGACACAAGCACTGGCCCGTTCAATTGTCAAGGGTGTGGCCCGTTCAATTGTCAAGGGTGTGGCGGCACCTTTTGCCCCACCAACCAGATCACATGACTGTCATCCCACTATACAGTTAGCTTCACTTATATTGTATTTCAGTTGTCACTTACCTGTGTGTATTGTGGGTGCCCTCTACCTGTAACCACTGACCTGGTATACCAGTTAGTGGAATATACTGTACTCTGGTGGGTGGTACCATATGTGTATCTCAATTCATAAAGCTATTAATTTAGTCATAAAAGCAAGTTTTCTTACTAATTATTGGTTATTAGCTGCTGCCAATCAAATTTTGTTGTAGCTTCCACTATAATTGATTTATTCAGTTTGAATGTGCTATGTGGAACCTGTCAATAGGAAGATCACTCCTTTAGATAGATTTAGCTGCCACCACCTGGATTGGCTTGCAGTAGATCTTCCCCTGTTTCATTTTTACAGGCTGCTGAATTTATTCATGGAATAAGAATTCATGGCACATGGCAAAAGAACCATTTTGCACTCTTAAAAATGAGATGTTTTTTTACTGGAATTTGCAACTTGCTGAGGAATGTAGTTCAGTTATAAACACTCCAGAAAAAGATTGGTTATAGAAGCAATGGTATTATTTGGGAACTCAATGGTGTACACAATATAGTTTGTCGACTAACCTGTACCTAGCCTGAGCAGACAAGGATAGTGTAGAACAAAAAAACAAAAAACAAAAAAAAACTCTTGAACAATTTATTGGACTGTAGCTAATTGCGTCTGCCCACTCCATCCGTTCGTCAAGCCATCACGCCGACGAGTTAATCTAGCAGTTCTGATCCTTTCTTAGGAAAAGGCTCTAAATTGCCAGACTGTAGCAGTTCCTGGACAATACGACTAACACAGCAACATTGACTATCGCCAGCATGGAGCTAAAATTTATACTTGAGTTTCAGAGATAATAAATTAGCTCGTTAAAAGGAAAATGCAATTAAAGCTGTGTTTTACGAATAGCGTTCCAGCTTCTTGCCAAAATCTCTTAGGGGTACAACACTAGTGATAAAAAAGATGCCAACTTTTTCTGTGAGCAAAATTCTGTCATAGCTAATGATATACATCACTAGTTAGTAGTATTGGGGAACAATTCTGTAAATAGTCAATTTGTGGTAGCAACAATCTAGGAAATCTAGCGAGTTAATCGTTATTTCCAGCTAATTATCTTCAGAATGAACTTTTGAGTGACAAAATTTCTTACAGCATCCATTTTACTAGTAAAACCTTATAAAATGAGGAAAACAGTTAAATTTCGTACCGGTTTGATAGGTTACTAGTCTTGCATGCCAGACCCTTTACCAAACCGTTTCGCTGGGAAAAGCGGATTCTTCATTGATTGCATTCCACCAGAACCCGAAAGTACGGCGAGTGTCCCCAGACCCTCTTTTTTCCGAGCGGAGGGAGGGGCGTGAGGGTCTGGCCCGCGAGACTAATTTGTTACATTATTTAACCTTTTTCCTAGTCTCGAGTAGCCAGCCCCTTTACCTACTGCTACGCTGGGAAAGGGTCTGGGGCATTAGTACATAGTGCTCAGCGGTTAAACCTTTATGTAAACGTAAAAATACCTCACACGAAAAACTTGAAATAGCTAAAGAGAAGGCGTATACAAGGTGTGCCATAACTGCCTCATGGCACTTATTGGTACGCTATAAGGCCATTCCAAGTCAATCATTAGTTTCTGGTCCACGCCCTCTTGGAAATACACAACCTCCTAATTTTGACGACTTTGCTGACGTTGCAAAAATCACGTGGTGACACACTTCCAGCAATAATTTTCACTATTTTTGCATTTTGCATACGTTGCAATTCGCTTGTCAGTGTTTTTGTTTTTCATCTTTCCCTTGAGCTCTTGTGACTAGTCTTATTCCTGGCATGGCTCTAGTCAACGTTTCTGTGGTATCTGACACCCTACAGTAATATCACCCTGGAAGATCATGCTTATGAAAAGCTAATTACTATGTAGTTCTAGAAATAGTCCTGAAGTCCTAATCACCGCCCGCCCGCGTGTCAATTGATCAAGGGAAGGACCAGAGACTAATTACTGACTTAGAGTGGCCTACAACATACTAGTTAGCTTATAACAGTGGCATTATTAGTCACAATATCGCCTGTTATTTGTCAATATCAAGGAGCAAAGCTTTCTTATATAGTTACCAATTTACAAGCCCTAAAATTACTCGTCTTGCACAGTCCTTTCACAAATCCTTGTGTTTGGCACCAAGTTCCATTCGGGGAAGTCTTGGACAGCGAGAAAGAGCTGATTGAATGACTGTGGTAACACTAAATTACTGACAACCACTAGCGGAACCACGAAATCTGGAGGTTATTGAACTGATAGTATGTACTAATCCCACCAGACCATTTCCCAGAGTCGGGGTAGGTAAAGGGGTCCGCTACGCGAGACTACCCTCCGCCCCATGCGGCGAGAGCGATATAGTAGCGGTTGTGTCTGTCTGTCTGTCAGCCTGTCTGTCTGTCAGCCTGTCTGTCTATCAGCCCGTCTGCCTGTCGGTCTGCCTGCCTGTCCTCTGTCTGCCTATCTGTCTGTCTGCCTGTCTCCCAGTCTGCTACGCTCTGATTTTGGAGATTAACAGTTAACTATTGATTTAGTAATGAACTAAAAACGATTTAAGATATTTTAGTGCGCTATTCTTTTAATTTCGGGATGATTTTTGAGAAAACGCGAAGACCAGCTCCACGAATGTACTACTTTTTATGGGTCACAGCCAGGATGGTCAAGTGACGAGGCATAAACAATAAACTTACACTTTCCCTGGGGATAGGGGTCGATTTGACCGGTCAGACCGGGATACTACGCATGATTATTTCTAAATATATGAAATCAGCATGAAATAGGATCATTACAGTACAATCAAAAGTTTTCTTGCTATCGCTGCAGCAAGTGACCAGACAAATACCACTTGTGAGGTTCTTGCTTATTCTAGCAATAGTAGAATAGGAAGAATTCACTGAGAAATCTAGTCAGTTTCTGGGAGAATTTTGTGATTAAAATTTGCAGAGATAACAAGATAATGACATAGTGTCCCAAGTGCTCTGCTCATCTTTGTGTTTAGAGAACTGCTTTGAAATACCATACAATAGTCAGTTATAGAACACTCTAGTAATGACTATATATCATAACTCATAATATTCAGCAACATGTTATCATTCAGATTATGGAACATAAGTTTAATGATATAATTCTATTTTATCTATAATTATATATATTATGTATATCAATGCATTGTTGGCTTGCATTTTTGTTACATCTCCGGTCCTTGTAGTACTACTGGTAACTGGCACTTTCCATACCTTCCTAGTGACCCCTGTCTCACTGGTTCTTGTCCATATAGCATCTCCCACCACACTTCTGTTGTCAATATTTTCCCTCCTTTGTTCAATTTCCTTTGTGTTCCTCTCTTCCCTTATATCCTCTTTTCCCTTAACCTTTTCCTCTGTATTGAAAACTTCTTTCCTCACAGTTTTCATTTCCTGCATGTCGTTTTCTTCCCTCTCATCCTTCTCCTTCATCTCATCCTTCTCCTCCCTCTCATTCTTCTCTTCCCTCTCATCCTTCTCTTCCCTCTCATTCTTCTCTCTTCACTCTCATCCTTCTCTTCCCTCTCATCCTTCTCTTCCCTCTGAACCTTCTCCTCCCTCTCCTCCTTCTCTTCCCTCTCATCCTTCTCTTCCCTCTCATTCTTCTCTCTTCACTCTCATCCTTCTCCTCCCTCTCATTCTTCTCTTCCCTCTGAACCTTCTCCTCCCTCTCCTCCTTCTCTTCCCTCTCATCATTCTCTTCCCTATCATATTTGTCTTCCCTTACATCCCTCGCTTCAGTCATACTATTTTGTGCCATTACAGTGTCCATCAACTCTACTCCATCCTTCGCTTCTCTTAAGTTCTTTTCTTCCCTTGTGGTTTCCATTTCCCTCGCATCTTGTCCAGGTATGTACACAGTATGCTGATCTACGTTGTCTCCAAGACATGATGGAGTAGCTTCACTCATATCGAGTCTGCCAGTTTTCCCTGACCTTGTGACTTTCCTTTCATCCCGAACACGTAGCTCCTCCTCATACTTCCTTGCATAACATTCCTGGAATGCTTCCTCGGAAAAACTTTCCTGAAGGGACAAGAATAAATACTCCGAGGCAGAACGCACATTGAGGGAGACACCTAAAATACAGACATGCTGAATATTCTTTACTTTGCTTGTTTTATCTCATCATGTTATCTTCTTGAATCAGGGTTATCTTAGCTCCTCCAGGCTACACACACAAAATACCATGTTTATTATAATGATTAAATGTAAGCATAAATAATGTATACCTTGACATATTCCATGTACTCTAAGTTGCAACCACCTGAAAACTGAGAATAAACACAACGCTCGATAATATGTTGAACTGAAGGGCAAATATAGTAGAGCTACACATGTTGAAACAAACCTCTCCCTTGGAGGATGCTGAAGTTCTTTTCTCAGCAGAGAAGTTGAGATCAGACAATACTTCAGCCAAAAGGTCTTCATCTTCACTGTCCCAGTCATCTTTGTATGCGTCACGAATATTTCCATACCTGTAGATATAGATACACTATAGCTATATCTTTTCCTCCATTAATATTAATAGCAGCTAAGAAGGTGGCTTAACCTCCTTGGTATTCCTGGATTCTTGTCAATTTCAAGAATCTTCTAGATTCCTCCCAGGTATCAAGTTTGGGGTAATAGGAATACTTTGGCTCCACTGCCGCCATGAAATTCTGTTTCAAGATACATAGCTAAATAATTCAATTTGCTCTCCAATATTATGTAGCTACCATTGAACTTACTCAGATTAAGCTGTAGCTGGTATTTGTTTACTTCAGAATACTCACCAGAAAGTATGTTTGCTTTCCTGAACAACTTCCACACACCTCATTACCAACAAACCACAGACTGCGTCGGGAATGCTAGAGACGCCAGCACAAAATGACGTCAGTGTTCGCTCGGGCATGCGCGCTAATCAACTGCCACGCGTAGAGAATAACTTGCCGCTCTACTATGCGCTATTATAAAGATTCCCCTGAACATTCTTTCCACTTGCAAGTAAAAGCAAGTAATCTCTTGAAAATTTGAGCGACCTTTTCGACTGGCTGTATTGCTAGATGAGGAACCTTTGAAGGCATGAATCCAGTATATGTAGAAAGAAACTTCTTTGTCTATAATATATACATTGAGTATCGACTAGAGCTAGTCTCGCGGCCAGACCCTGTACCTAATTCGCTCCGCTCTGAAGGGTCTGGTTACCCTAACGCATCCGTTCGGTATCTTTCCCCAGGATTCCCGGGGGGGGGGGGGGGGGGGGGGGGGGGGAGGGGGGGGGGGGAGGGGGGGGGGGGGGGAAACGTATACAATGTGTACTTAGCTGCGTCCAGTTTAATTGTATGTGGGCGTCTATAAAATGTGCGTACAAATATTTTTAGCTAGTCCCACCTCTGCACTTGTTCTTCTATGAGCTCCTAGCTGAAAAGCGTCCTAAAAAATGGATAGTTCCAAAAAAGGATAATAATGAAGTGACTGATTTACACACTACTGGCATAGCCTCAGCTAGAACCTCCATCATGCAACACCAGCTCGCAAAGATTTATGACCCCCAAGGTTTAATTGCATTCCACTATCACCAAATGGGTGCTTGGAGTAACCAGACCCACTGGTCACTTAGCTACAATCTGCAGATGACTATTTTAGCTTGGTTATTGTAATGGTTCAGATTTAAAACTACTAATTAATTAAGACTTCTTGTTATTTCGTTCAAAGGCTATAAGTATGATATTTCATAGGTAGCTAGGGTATGTGCAAGCTTTGTGATAGGGAGAGTGTACATTCTGGATGATTAGCTATTTGAACAGTAGAAACATGAACTAAGCTTGCCTTGCATAGTATGTAGAGTAAAAACAGTGGTATCATGACTAACCTCTGGTAACAAAGTGTAATGGTCTATCTAATATTGTACTTTAGGTTATTTTAAAGAAGATGATTCTATGCCACATTTAAAAAGCTTAGGGGAAGTTGGCTAGAATATGAAATGGCCACTTGCTGAAATCTGTCAAAAATAATAATAATAAAAAAATAACCCAAAAAAATCAATTCATTATGAAAATAATTTAGGTTAGGGCTCTGTTTCTGATTGTGATGAAAAGTTCCATAACTTAAAATTTGAAAAGAAAAAACAGTATCCAATAAATCTTCATTTGCCAATGATCCAGATATTCACCTGGTACTCTTTTGGGAGTATGGCTACTAGTGATTTGAGAAAGGATGTATGTAGTTAGAAAATCCACTCTCTGTGGTAAATGAATGGACTTATAGTACTCTATTTCTAGTATGGATATAGGATCTTATCTCACAGCTTCTATGTGCTGACCCATAAATATAGATCTGAGAAGAATCTCTCTAGCCACACATATTTACACAAATGGAGCTAACACCCTTGCAATGATGACCAATTCTAATTCTTTGTGAAAAAATCTTCTATTTACTTAATAGATATTTTCATAAAATAGTTTGCTTGAGTTACCATAATTATATTTTTAGTACATTTTTTCTAATAGATTGTTGTATAACTGTTTTATATGCCTTGCATAAACACTAATTAATGTGTTAGCTAGCTTGCTACATATGCTGGCTGAATTTTCTATGGCTAATTCACACAAAATCAATACTGATTGATCGATTTTCAAATTCAACACCATTCAAACCACAAGGTCAAAGCAACCAAGTTGCCAATACTGTGTACATGATCTCAATTTTCAATCGAAACTAAGTTGTAGAAGAGTTGAGCTAATATAGCTACAATTTTATGATAATCTGCTTGTCAAGAATAAGTTAAAATAACTTGAGGCCTATCCTTACCAATTAAAACTAAGTTGTAAAGGTAAATGTCAGCTAATATAGCTACAATTTTATGTACATCAGCTTATCAAGAATAAATTCAAACAACTTGAGGCCTATTTATTGGCAAGGTATGTCTCAGAATACCACATGATCTACTTATCCACAGTACACTTAATATTACGTCAGACATTTTATTCAAACCTGCCATTCTATTTAAATGTCATTCTTTTCATTGGTGTTATAGTCCATTATAATGAAGTTACAATTATTGCAGACCGCTTTTTCAATTAGAGAAAAGGAAATAAGTGTATCTTGTTACTTACTTATTAGCTAACAAAATAGTATGACAATTTTGATACAGTTATAAGTAACTTTCTTCTGTTTTTTTTTTTTGTATAACCAGCAGGATAGACCCCAGTAGTTAGGTACTCAAACACAAGCCGTATTCACCCGCCATAATAAAAGCTATGACGATAAGGACAAGCACGCGGTAAGTGCGCAAGTTAGAGAAAGGGGAGGGTGGGGGAATTATTCACTGAGCGGACATGAGGTCACAAAATATAGCATAGCCTAGTCTTGCAATCCTGACCCTTTCCCAGTAGAGCGGTTGTGATGATGGGACAACGGGTACAACCAGGTCGATCAATCTCTTTGGACAGCCAGTTCCTCTCCTTCGTGAAGTAAGAGCAGAAAAGTTACCTGGAATATACAATTAGTAATAAACTAAACTAACACTAAAAATAATGTTCATTAGAAATGGCAGTTATGAAGGGGCAAACCCTGGCCGTTTGTCGAGGACCTATTCTACATAATAAAGTTCGATTCTGTATTAAAAGTCAAATAATATAATCAATCTAGATGCATCAACACATGCAATAGATGAAGACAAGAAATATTTTCCAGGTAATTACATTCAAATGTGATTTAGCAAGAGTGAAATCACTTGATCACTTTTCAACATTACAATAGTGCCAGATAACTCTATATGTAAAAATAATTGATCTAATTTTTTATTCACAAAATGAGTATTAGTAATGTATTGTCTTTAATAATGTTCAGGATAATTATTGAAAGTAATTACAATGTTCACAATTGTTGGTATCATGTATTTTGAACTTAAAATAAATGTAGCACTTCGTTTAAGTGATTGCTTAAGTGATTGTTTAAGTAATTCTCCAATTGATTTACCTGATTTACCTACAAAATATAACAAAGAGTACTATAATAAAGTCGATCAGCAAACCATTTTTCTAACCCAATATGTTTTGGCTACACAAAAACAAACATCTTTTTTCATACTGGCAGAACCACCATTGGCATATTTTGTAGTTGCTTTTTTCACATCAGCTGAAAATCTAATTAAATCATGTATAATACACATCAAGGAAAGAAACAGCAAACAAGCAAAAACAATAAAAAAAAATCAAAAGTCAAACAAGCTTTCATTAATTATGTCCAGGAGAACAAATTGCTTTAACTAAAAAATTATTCAGCTTTGCTATAAGACATGTGGAGCATACGCTTCACCCTAACTGGCCAGTATAGAAGACTTTAGTAAAAAAAAACCTGTTGAAATTATTTGCTCTAATTGTGCCTCAAATATTACTAATGCACACTTACTTGCACAGTCAGACCCACTGCCTGTCCAGAAACCATCTTTTGTACAGGGATCTCTAGGGTTTTCAAATATTTTGGCATCAAATTCACATAGAATAGGAGAATAAGGGCCTGCAAATGTTGCCATTTCAACGAGTTGTCCACCACCATACACTCTTTCATGACAATGGTCTGTAATTTAATAAAACATTTATGATTTACATGTTGACTAGTTGGCCACTTTGAAGTGTGCATGTGTTACAATATATAATATGCTTATGTGACATGCCATTGAGGTAAGCAGTGGTCAAAAAATGTGGAATGAGTGACATTGCTCACACTCTTGTATATATAAACTACACTTTTTGAAATGTTGGGGTGCAAGTAGGATTGCTAAAAGTGACAAGGGTGTGGTAAATGTAATAGCGTAGCTAAGGCTATGGGTTATATTAGCTTATTCTCCTATATTAGCCTAAGTCTCGCATAGCGAGATCCTTTACCAACTGTAACCCTACACGGTTGGTAAAGGGATTGACTATGTGAGACTAATGCTAATGATGCGCTCTAATAGCACAAAATAGCGAAGCGAGCGATGCATGTTCCCTGTAATTGCAGCTATTCCATGCATGTTTGGTGTGGTTAGGAACAATTAATGGCTTTTTAAAAAGAAAGATTATTTACTTTGCTACCTGTTTCTGTTTCGTTTTAGCTCTCCGCCTCCTTGCCCTGTCTTTTTCATTTCTTATCTCTCTCCTTACTAATTTTTCCTCTGGAGTTTCTAACGCCCTCAAAGCTCTTGACCGAGCGTTTCTAACGTTTTATCTCTCTTTCGCAGAATTTGTTTCACTGGGTATCGCTAATTCGTACGGCGGGTAAACAAAACAAAATGTTGCTAAGAAGGTTACCCGGCCCGCGCAAGCGCGTAGGAGAAAATGTGCACACGTAAGCCCACGCAAATACAAAAACAATTCCTAGACCTAACAAAAAACAAAAACAAAAATATATATATGGCGGACTCATTAGAGAGTCAGCTCCGTTCGCTATACTACTAGGAACATGTTCTATATTAAATGAATTTGTCTTTGTCACTCAAAGTAAAAAATACTGGTAGTTCAGTCAATTAAACCAAATGTTAGGCATTTCTCTCATAAAATTACCTTATAATTTTACACACAATTTATACACTGTTGTTGGCCATTGTAGAGTAGAAATTTTACTACCATTGGAAATTAAAATATTATACGGAACTAATCCCTTTATACCTTACCATGGAATAGTGTATACATTAAAACAGTTAAATAATTGGCGAGCGAAGTGAGGGAGACACTATCAGGGGTAACATGATTGAAAATTAGGGATATTTGTAGGCAAGCGAGCAATGCAAGACAGAAAATGCAAAATTAGCTGTAATACTTATTACATGAGTCAGAGTGTAATATGGTGAAATATTTCATGAGCAGCCAAAATTATTTTCTTGTTACAGAGACGAGTGAAAATAAACCTGAGTGTGAAATATCTTGCCATATCACTTTGATGCAGTGCAATAAGTGGTTCTACCCTAGATATCTTCACTGCTGTAGTTTAGGGACTGGTAACTCACAAAGTGTAAAGTTGGCTGTAGGGGCTCCCCAACCCCCTAGCTGTTATTTTAACAGCTGCTCTAGCACTGTTGGGTATGCTACACCAGAGAAAGGTAGCTGTAAAAACCTATAAAAGTGGTGAGCTTGTCCAGGTTACTGTAACTACTAGGGTAAATAGCTTCGCAGAAGTAAGCTATCTGCTGGAATTCTCTACCAATTTGGCGTCAATTTGGATTTTTTTACATAAGGCATATTAACTTTCATAAGCCACAGCAAGTGAAAATAAAGCCTGTGAGTGAAATATATCGCTATACTGCACTCTGACAAGTAGTTTATTCTATACTAGATATCATCACTGCAGTAGAGCAAATGGTTTAGTTATCAATAGGACACCACTCATACCAAATGTAACTTAGTTATTTCTCGTCTTCCTCAGGATGTTGACTGGCTCTATTTTCACTTGCTGTGGCTTATGAAAGTTAATATGCCTTATGTAAAAAAATCTCACCATATTACAATTCTGGCTCATGTAAGATAAGGCAACCACTTTTGTAACATACCACCAAACAATCTCTTATCCATTTCATGTTTTTTGCCAATGTCAATATCACTAGTGATGTGCTTGAGCACAAATGGCGAGCGAGCCTAAAGACTATACTACTTTTATATGAATGATTTTGAATTCTAACACTGAAGCTACTGAAAATAAGGTCGAATTTAACAAGTGTTTGCATCTAGACTCTAGCTAGCTGTGAGATCGGACAAAGTCAGCCAATTCTAATAGAGAGTGTGTAATACAGCGTAAGATACAACTGTGAGATATCAAAAGTTGTGAAGTTATCTAGTATATAGTAAGCATAATTATAAACAGTAGTTGTTATGCCACATTAACATAATCTGAAACTATATGGCTTACAAATAGAAACTACATTTTCTGCCTTGGTTTGCTTTAATTGAGTATGAAGTTTTTGTAACTATGCAGAAAACCATCTTTTAATTTTGGCCACTTATGAAAGAGTTAGCTAATTGTGTTGTGAAATTATTATTATATACTGTTCTATAATGCTAGACTATATAAGAAAACTTATATACAGATTGATACATACCAACAACTCTGAGTTTTCCCCAAGCCACAAAACTTTTGTCTTTATAGCTACCAAAGCATTGATATGTTCCTGAATTTTTTCGGTCAGCTTCATGTACAATCAGTGAAGACCACCCTATTCCTTTCAGTACTTTTACGTTATGTGGTAAAATTTGGCCACCGTTAAATTTCCAAAAGTGAAGTTTATCAACTTCACAATCAAATTTGACCGATCTTCCTACTTTTGCAACCTGCTTATTTGGGAGCATTCTTTCATCATTTCTAGCTGTGTTAAAATATATATAAAAGACTTTTAATTTCAGATGTGAGTAATTATTTTACTTTAATTCATATTTTTGGAGTTCATTTTTGTTATTAAGTCATTACAACTGCACATACTAGCGAGTTAATGACTATACTACTAGGAACATGTCATATATTAAATAAATTTGTCTTTGTCACTCAAAGTGAAAATACTGGTAGTTCAGTCAATTAAACCAAATGCTAGGCATTTCTCTCATAAAATTACCTTATAATTTTACACACAATTTATACACTGTTGTTGGCCATTGTAAAATAGAAATTTTACTGGCATTGGAAATTAAAATATTATACGGAACTAATCTCTTTATACCTTACCATAGAATAGTGTATACATTAAAACAGTTAAATAATTGGCGAGCAGAGTGAGGGAGACACTATCAGGGGTAACATAATTGAAAATTAGGGATATTTGTAGGCAAGCAAGCAATGCAAGACAGAAAATGCAAAATTGGGTATGTAATACTTATTACATGAGTCAGAGTGTAGGTGAAATATTTCATGAGCAGCCAAAATTATTTTCTTGTTACAGAGACGAGTGAAAATAAACCTGAGTGTGTGGAAATATCTTGCCATATCACTTTGATGCAGTGTAATAAGTGGTTTATTCTACCCTAGATATCTTCACTGCTGTAGTTTAGGGACTGGTAACTCACAAAGTGTAAAGTTGGCTGTAGGGGCTCCCCAGCCCCCTAGCTGTTATTTTAACAGCTGCTCTAGCACTGTTGGGTAGGCTACACCAGAGAAAGGTAGCTGTAAAAACCTATAAAAGTGGTGAGCTTGCCCAGGTTACTGTAACTACTAGAGTAAATAGCTTCGCAGAAACAAGCTGTCTGCTGGAATTCTCTCACAATTTGGAGTCAATTTGGATGTCAGACTTTCTTAATGCTGTAGCATTAGAATAAACAGGGGTCAAGCCTAAAAAGCCTGTTGTTGTTTTTTTCAGAAAATAAAAAGAGTCCATGCATGCATTTAAGGGGCATGCATACAATCCATACATATTATATATATCAGTGGTGTGCTTGAGGACATGTATCGAGCAAGCCTGCTGCGTAGTTAGGTTATATAAAACTAATGGTGTGCTTGTGCACAAATGGCAAGTGAGCCTGCCTTGATAGGTGACACAAAACTACAATATTATTAAAATGGTGTATTACCTGAAGAAGCTTACTTCATGGGCAAAATTGGATTAATAGCAATTGACCATTAATAAATACAGAATTATTTTACCTTAATTTTCTGAGTAGTGGTAACGGGAGGTCCAGTGAAACGTGCCGAGGTTACCGGCTAAAAAGGCGAGAGAATTGTTGTGGGGGCGTGGATCGTGCATGTCCACGACCGAGGGAATAAAAAAGGAACGTGCGCGGGTGGTGGGCATCAATTTGCAAAAAAACCAAGAGAGAAAAGATGGAAGAGCCAAGGGGTCACCGCAGCTTAGAAGAATCTCCAGCTCCAGCCAAGAAGGCTAGGCGAGATGGGAGTAGAGCAGGAGAAGGTAGTAGCGGGAAAGCAACTAGGGATGTCTATGGCAACTAGGGGTGTCTATGGCAGAACGGTTGAAAAAGCTAGAAGAGGAAATGGCCACTCAGAGCCAAGAGCCAACTGCAACTGCGGATGGTATGTAAAAACAAACTGAGAAAGAGGGGGGTGAGGAAGAAATAGTATTGTCAGGGACGGGGTTAGTTAACTGGAAGGCTAAAGCAAACGTTCCTGACTCTCACTTCCATACTGTGGTACGTGACACCCTGAGATCTGGACTCAGGGCCGTAGGAAGCAATTTTGAACCTGAACGGCCATGCCATGCCCTCTAATTAAATGTACTTAATGAGTCAGCTCATTAATTAATGAAATATAATTAAGATTTATTAGTTGTTTTTTTATTGTCTAACTGTGTACTATGACATAAAATGGTATTTTGATGGTATGCTTTACAGAGAATAATAGAAATAATTAGAACTGCCCAAACATATTTGATCGATGTTCAACACCTTGAACGAACTCATTTGAACATGACTGAATATCAAGTTCATCAGTTTTGTCCTTGTGGACATTGAGAACCATGAGATTGTTCAATCTCTTCTCTGACATAGTAGCACGCTAATATGTCTTTATTCTTCTCAAACTTGATGCACTCCTTTCACTAGCAGCATTCGTTGCTGGACTAACTAGAATAATTTTAAGTAATGTTGAAACTTCTGACAAAAGTACTTGCTGTGCTGGTGAAAGAGATCGCAAGTAATCAACTATGTCCGGGATTGAAGGCTTCTCTGTAGATTTTTCTAAGCAAGCTGGCAATGTTTGGAGCTGTGTAGATAAGGACTCTTCTGTGATGTCATCTTTATAAAAGTCAACAATATATTTCAATTCCTCACTATAATTTTCTTTTCTAGCTGCTTTCAAAGTAAGATCTTCTAAATTTTTTAGAGTTCGCATTCCAGGTTGATCAAATCTTCCTTCCACAAAAGCAATGATTAAATCAAAGCATTCAAAGTATTCCTTGCGATGCCCTGTCTACACAGAAACCGAATATTTTGTGCAATTTTAATCAGGTATTGCCTATTTGATTCTTGTTGTTTCTTGTGTGTAGATGATAACATACCACCAACATCTTGAGTGCTTGCTGGTATCTGAATCAAGAAATCAGATGCTGCTCTGTGAGAAATAGTGGATTCGTGCTTACTGAGCCAACGAGTGGCATCCTTCCAGTTACAAAAGCCAGATACAAGGGTTGAATCATAAATGTTTCCCTTGATCTTGTTGTGATGTCCTATGCATAAACTACACATGTTTATGTTTATGTATACGTAATACCAAATACTATTTCATCATAATAATGTATTTAATATACATTTTATTAACCTTCGTCACAATTCATAAAAAATATTAATAGCAATAATTTAGCTACAATTTTACATTTACTAAAACGTGAAATGACCTGTAATTACCTGCTTGAATGGCTCCCAAACAAGTAAAGCAATATGCCTTGTCACTGCCAACATCATAGTGTAGCCACTTCCACTTCCTAGACCAAGCACTCTGGAAGGAACGATAAACCACACTGCTCTTCCCGAAAGGCCTTCGAGGGAAAGCTATTTCAGTAGGCTGAAAGGGCTTCTCAGGAAGTTTAGTTAAGCTACCACAAGCACCGCTACCACAAGCACCACCACTAGCCATGCCTGACACACTGCTCTGGAATAAACCAAAACGTGGTCACAATTGAAAAGTGGGCGCGGCTCAATCGATTATAGTGGCACACCCCTTAGTTTCAAAAACCTAAACGGCCATGGCCGTTTAGGCCGTTCCGGCTCCTACGGCCCTGGGACTTGGTAAGAGCATCCAGAAGTAGTGGATTTTAAGGGGGATAGATGTAAGTGTGATGTCTAGTGGTCACAATAAAGAAGGAGAAAGGGTAGGTTTAGTTGGAAAGGGGTCCAGGGGGTCTTGTGGGGAATAAAGGGTACCTGGGATCCAGAACATTCATGCAAAGTGCATGTGGACTCGACGGGTGTGGAGGCTCAGGAGAAATTAGGACCAGGAAGACACCTGTGGTCTTGAGAAGGGCACGCAAAGGGCGTGGTGGCTCAAAGGGTGTCTGGGCACAGAGTGTGCAGAAAAGAGAGAGGGACACAGAAAGGACGAGAAGAATACATGCATGTGGCATGGGGCTCGGTCAGTGTCAGTGTCATGTACACCAAGGAGGGTCGAGCTGGAATACATGCGAGAGGCATGGGGCTCGACCAGGGTAAGGAACAATAAAGGAGTATGCTAGCAACGGGTGCCAGGGATGTACTAGGAAGGTGTCCGAAAAAAATAAAATAAAAGGAGAAAGAAGACACGCAAAGGGCATGTGGGAAGCCGGAGTATAAGGTATAATGGCACAAGGCTGCATAGTAGGAGGACTGAGCTGGGATACATGCGTGAGGCATGGGGACTCAGTCGGTATTGTAGTGAACTTTGAACTCGTATCATTATAACCTTTTCTGTTCGGTTCACACTCTTCTTCTTCCGCTGCCGCCACTATGACCACACCCACCTCTGGTGACATTTCTGCGGTTGTTACTCTGAAGCTCCCGACCTTCTGGCCGGCGGACCCGGAGGTATGGTTTGCCCAGGTAGAGGCACAGTTCGCTTGCAGGCGAATCACATCCCAGCGTTCCAAATTCTACCACGTAGTCTCGTCTTTGGCCCCCGAGTTTGCGGCAGAAGTGAAAGACCTCCTAATCAGTCCGCCTGCTGACAACCCGTATTCTGCACTGAAGGAACAGCTTACTAAGCGCACTGCTCTGTCAGGGCAACGCAAACTGCAACAACTATTCACTGGAGAAGAATTAGGTAATCGTAAGCCTACACAATTACTCTGCAGGATGCAACAACTAATTGGAGACCGTCCTGGGGTTGACAGCTCATTCTTCCGTGAGTTGTTCTTACAGAGTTTACCCCAGAGCGTCAGAATGGTGCTGGCATCTACCCCTGAGGGCACAACCCTGGACAAGTTGGCAGAGATGGCCGATAAAATTATGGAAGTCGCCATACCTTCTGTTTCCGCCATCTCTGCACCTTCTTCTGCTGGTATCGCTCCATCCACCTCTCTTGCAGCCGAAATGGAACACATGTGTTCTGAGATCCAACGGCAGGCAAAGCTAGTTAACAAACTTTCTCGCACTCGCTCATCGTCACGCTCCACCCCCGTCGCTCCCCAATTCCACCTCCTGCTGATGACGCATCAGATAATTTTGTTGGTACCACCATAAATTTGGTGAACAGGCGCAGAAGTGTAAGGCCCCCTGTTCCTGGCCGTCAAACGGGTAGGCCGGATGCTAGCGGCGACAAGTGTTGCTGGCCACACCCACCCTGGTCGCCTATTCACATTACAGGCTATGGATGGTTCCCGGATCACGACGTATGGTGTACGCTACTGCACGCTGAACATTGGGTTACGTCGTACCTTTCGATGGGTTTTCATCATTGCCAATGTAAAACAAGCTATTTTGGGTGCCGACATTTTGCATCACTTTGGGCTTGTTGTAGACGTCCGACATCGAACCCTGTTGGATTCCACTACACATCTTCGTGTGAATGGCCTTTCCTCTAGTCATTCTTCAGGCATTACACGTACTCGTCAGGACCCAAACAATCCTTTCCTCTTGTTGTTGTCAGACTTCCGGGAGTGACACTAGCCTGTACTGCAAATCGCCCCATCAAACATAGTGTGACTCACCATATCACAACAACTGGCTCGCCTGTGTTTTCCCGTACTCGGCGTCTTGCACCTGAACGTTTACGTGTTGCTCGCCAAGAGTTTGACCACATGTTGGAGCTTGGCATCATCCGCCCTTCGTCATCCAGTTGGTCCTCACCATTGCATATGGTGCCGAAACGTACTCCTGGTGATTGGAGACCTTGTGGAAATTTTCGTGCACTGAATAGGGTCACTGTCCCTGACAAATACCCGGTTCCCCATTTACAAGATTTTACGGCTATTTTACAGGGAGCTACAATCTTCTCTCACATTGACCTTGTGCGTGCATATCACCAGATACCTGTGACCCCCGAGCACATCCCGAAGACAGCCATTGCCACACCCTTTGGCCTGTTTGAGTTTCTTCAGATGCCGTTCGGTCTGCGAAACGCAGCTCAAACATTTCAACGTTTCATCGATGAGGTACTTCGTGGACTCGACTTCACCTATGCCTACATTGATGACATTCTGATTGCTAGTTCTTCTGCAGAGGAACATCCGCTTGGTGTTGGGGAGGTTAGAAAGAACATGGTTTGCTCATTAATATAGCGAAGAGTGTCTTTGGTGTTCCCGAGTTGGACATCTTAATTTATCACCTCGACCACACTGGTATTCGTCCATTGCAGCAGAAAGTTCAAGTCATACGAGAGTTTCCCCGCCCGGAGAGACAGCGACAACTGAGGACATTCCTAGGATTGGTGAACTTTTACCACCGCTTCATTCCCAATGGTGCTGCCATCTTACATCCTCTACACTTTCTACTTAACCAGACTCAGTGTCCTTCAGATGAACTGATTTGGACAGAAAGCACTAGCTGCGGCATTTGAGAATGTGAAGAATGCCTTGGCCAATGCATCTCTCCTTGTACATCCGACCCCCGATGCTCCTACTAGTATCATGACGGATGCGTCAGACGTTGCCGTTGGTGCAGTGCTCCAGCAGTACATCAAAGAACAATGGTGTCCACTAGCGTTTTTCTCCCGAACCTTGAAATCTGCGGAGACTCGTTATAGTACATACGATCGTGAGCTCCTCGCAATTTACCTTGCCATCAAGCACTTCCGGAAGCCAAAGCCTTCATTCAGACTTGGATTTCCAGGTTTGGAGTACCCTCAACCGTCACAACGGATCGTGGTAGGCAGTTTGAGTCACATCTATGAAAGGCACTCGCTAACTTATTGGAAACACAGCACACCAGAACTACGGACGAGTCCGTCACTGTGGATATCCCCACTGTGGTTGCTCCTTCCTCTGCTGCACCTGCACCTGCTAGTGCTACATCTTCTACCCCCCAACCCTCCACGAAGCCCGAACGTACTACGCGGTCAGGTCGTCGAGTACACTGGCCGGCACATCTCAGAGATTTCGCTCCGTAGCAAGTCGCTGCAGTGGGAGTAATGTAGTGAACTTTGAACTCGTATCATTATAACCTTTTCTGTTGTCATCACTTACCATACTACCTTTGCACGTGTATCATTGTATCTGTCAGCATTTTGTATTAAGTATTAAAACCGAATACTATTGTTAGTTAGTGGTTAGCTAAGCCTTCTCTAATTGCTACAGTATCATAAACTACAAGGAGAGTCGAGCTGGGATACATGCGAGAGGCATGGGGCTCGACCAGTGTAATGGACAAGAAGGAACTATGCTAGCAATGGGTGCCGGGGGAGGTAGAAGAAAGACTTAAAAAAAAAATTAATAATAAAAGAAAGAAAAAAAAAGAGAGAAAAAGAGAGAGAGACACGCAAAGGGCGTGTGGGAAGCCTGAGTTCAAGGTATATGGCCCAGGGCAGTATAGGAGGGCATATGTAAAAAAAAATGTGAGACACGTTAAAGGGAACACGGAAAGACAGGTGATATGTCAAGTGTGTGTTCAATGCGTGTATGCAGATGTATTTGCCGAGTAGGTGGAGGCCGCAAGAGCAGAGGGTGCCAAGAGAGTGGCAGGAGAGGAAGAACAACCGGAAGGTTGCTTCAGAAATAGCGTGGATAACGGGTCGGGGGAAAGAGATACAATAAGAAAGCACTGAAGGCTGTGCATCTAGTGGAGAACCTGCCCCTGCTACCGGCGATTTCCGGTGCTCGAGGATGGCCAAAACAATGGGGAGTACAGAAGCTACACTCCTGAATCAGAAGGAGGACCCAGTGGGTCTGGGTATGGCCATAAAAAGAGGCCATGGAAAGAAGTGCCAGATATATGTGAGCGGGTCTGGGAAAAGGGACCTTACCGCGCAAAAATTGAAATTGAGATATAGGCTCCAGAAGTAAGTCATCGGAAAAATTCTTTCTTTCTCCTATTTTTGTTTTTTGCAGAATTAGTCTTAGTGACCCTTACTCTACGTCTACGCCAAATTTCGCATGTCAAAACGACTTAAAAGACCCCAAGCGTGCCGTGAAAAGACAAGCTACTTTTTATTCTCTCTCATTCTCAAAGTACAATAAACGGGGAATGGGCGGAGTTTCTAGTGCTAGCTAAAAAAACGGCATAGCTTTGAGACTACTGCATGCACTCTACAGCTTACCTTTGGCTTAAAGTTTACAGCTACAGCGAATAGAGCAGCCAAGGATTCCAAACAAGACAGGTCGTGAGACGCTCTGTAAGCTAAAAAGAACTCTACGCAAACTTCGTTAGTCGCCGAAAAAGGGGCTGTACGATTTAATTTCGTATGCGGAGTACGCCGTTAAGTATACGGAAACGTTGATTATACCGGAAGTGGAAATTCAATTTATGTTTTCTCGATTTCTAGCTCAATTGCTTTGCTGAATAGGGCCCAGTTCAACTGCCAGTTTCTCTGTGTGTCGAAGGTTTTACCCTCCAGTATTTTAGCACTAAGTTGAGATAAATTGTATCTTTTTATTAGCATAAATAACTCAATTTTTTGATATGCGCCATAAGGTCCCTTTTCCTAGACCCACTCACATCTCATGGTGGGGCACATGTTTTTCGCTCTTTCAAATGGCGTGGGTAATGAAGGAGCCATAAATGTTGGGGGCCGTCGATGGCCTACAGAGAAGTGATAGTGAAGATGGCAAGACGTCATCAGTGGTGCCACGTGGCAAAATACGACCGGAGATTCTGGCAGGAGGCCGCCGGAAAGAAGGACGTACGATGGGGTGAGGAGAAGGTGCACCTCACCCTGGATTCATATACAGCGCCCAGCAAGGGGGCAAGCAAATATACGGTGTAGGAGGGCCGTCTGTGAAAACGTACGAAGCAAGGAAGAAGGGAGCTTGCTTAATGTTCAACAAGACAAATGGTTCGTGTTCGTTCGGGTCACATTGCAAGTTTGCACAAGACAAATGGTTCGTGTGTTGGCAGTGTGTTCACAGTGTGGAGGAGATCATCCATTGCCCCGATGCCAACAGAAGGCTGGCAAAAAGTGAAAGGGCATGGATGGGGAACACGATTGAGAACATCACAATTGAACATAATGAACATGTCCCAGAGACAGGTGGTTGCTGGGTATGAAATGGGAAGGAGAGACGTTTGTTGATGGAACGCTCCCATTTGGCCTAAGGTCGGCGCCTTTGTTGTTCACGGCGCTAGTAAGTGGATCGCGACAAGGAAAGGGGCCAAATGGCTGAGACACTACGTGGACGATTTTGTAATGGTGGGCAGAGGAGGCTCTGGCGAGTGCGCCAGAGCTGGTGCCCTCAAAGAAACGTGTAGCATGCTGGGGATGCCTTTGGATGATGTAAAGGAGGAGGGCCCAGCGGAAGTGGTGACGTTCTTGGGCATAGAGATGGACACAGTGAACATGGAAATCAGGTTGCTTCAGGCGAAGCTCGGCGAGCTTTGGAACATGCTCAAATAGTGGAGAGGCATGAAGAGCTGCAGGAAAAGGGAACTGTAGTCGATAGTGGGATCGCTTGAGGGTGCTGGCATACCGCCTACGTATCTGCCCACGCAAACTCATTAGCTAAATCAATTATGTTGCTATGGGCCCAAGTTTATATACTTTCTATTCTTTGCTGCCTACTCTATACAGCGGACTGTGAAGTGAACCCTTCCAGAAGCAAGCTTACCTGAAGTGTGACTCCTATAGCAAGAAACACGGAAGGCATGAGCCCTCCAATTTCACACCCTACAAAGGGAGCTACAGTTGTCAGTTCAAGGCTACAGCGCCCGTCTCAGCATTCTACGGACCTTGGAGCTGAAGCCCGACAAAATTACAGAAGCTTTTTCCGATTCACAATTTAGTTCTCTAATATTATGCACTGCAGTATTCTTTCATGAAAAACTTTGACGCTTTACTTCCGTTGTGTACCTTTATTACTTAATCTCTCTCTGTAACTTTATTTGTTGTAGTCTTCATGTGTAACTCTGTTCCAAATTTAGAACGGCTCTGATACGTCATTCTGTAGTTTAAGCAAGAAATAGCTTGCAGAAGCTAGAAGTAATGGTATGCATAGTTTATTCCATAACAGCCCCGCCCTTTCGGGCGGGAATATGCGCATTTTGCTGTCAATGAAATCTTTCGTTATTGAGTGGCTCTGAGAAGAGCCGGTTTGGAAAAAATTAATAAAACACGGTAACAACGAATGGAGAAGGCGGCGAACAGCTGGGGCAACAGACTCAACAGGAACTAAGCGCCTTGAACAGCTTCTCACCGAGCGGCTTGCTTCTGACTCCCCTCTTCTTCAGGCCCTCATGAAAGTCGTCCTTAGTACGGCTGATTTGGTGGAGAAGTGATAGGCTCTGGTAGTCGAAGCCCTCAATAACCAGCTTCTTGGCTTGTGTTGGTGTGACACTGGATTTTCCTAAGGACCTTGTGAGTGCTGCTGCTTTGATAAACAGAGTCTTTTGAGAAAGCCACTTCTTCAGTTGCATCTGAGGAGTCAGAATGGAGAGTTCCTTCAAACAGCCACTCAGTGATGGATGCAGCAAAACTCTCTCAAGTGCCGGTTCATCTGGAAGAGCTCTGTGTGCACCTAAGGTAAAAACTACAGTGATCGCAATAACAAAAACAGTAGTAGTACAATAATAATAATATTAATAATAATAATAATAATAATATTATTATTATTATTATTAATAGTTGTAGTAATAGTAGTAGTAGTAATGGCAGTAGTAGTAATAATAATGATAATAATGATAATCTGAGGGGCACAGACGGACCTGCGCTGCAGGGCACAGACGGACCGGCGCTGAGGGGCACAGACGGACCTGCGCTGGAAAATACAGACAGATTTCTGTCACCTCCATCATGACTAACCAACTCGGGACCTGTACAATATTATAGATGAGACTGTACATCAGATTTATCAAAATTACCGTGTAATTTTATGCTGACTTTGAAAAAATGAATAAATTTTAGACTAAAGACAAAAATATTTATTAATTTTTTTATGATTTACCGCCATGCACCATTCTTTTTTTGTGCCATACACTACATGAATATATTTATTAAGTATATATATTTAGAATGATTCAAAACATGACTGTTGACAGATTGTATTCTGTAAGTATGATGTTCAAATGTCAATGTTATCATGTTTTGCTATAGGTACCTCTACTGGAATAGCATATTTTCTTCTGCCTTGCTGCAGAAAGCTGTTGCTTCCTCTTTGTGCCTGCTCTGCTAGCCATACCAACCACAATTAGATACAGGCCACGAGCCTATGCTTTGATTAAGCAATAAAAGCCACGAGATCGCCAACTATAATTTTCGAGGTTGTAGCAGTCGAACCGCACGGGCAAATTCGCGGGAAATTTTTATTGCACAAAAGTAGGCGTAGCCCTTACAAAATGGCGTGTGTTTTAGCTATTTGAAAACTAGTGCTTAGACGATAGAATGGACGCTTATTGGCTCTAGTTTTAGAAGAATGATCTCAAAATGTTTAAAGCAAACTTGTGGCTATTATTTTGAACTTTCATAACCCTCCCTTCATGAGGTATTATAGTGGTGAGGTCTTAAGTATAACTAAAGAAGTGGTTTTATTTTGTCAAGGAGGATGGGACACAAGTTTGAATGGGTAAGTATGATGGATAACATAATTTTATTTGATATTATTAATATTTCAATGAAGTGCAACTGGCAAAACGGAAATGTCTCTTGTAAATGTATAGATTGCAATAAATAGTAATGAAACTACACTAAGCTAGCTACAGAAATGTGACAGTTGTAAGTCACTGGGTTCATTGCAGAAATCAGAATCAGAAATTATTTCTGTTTCTATTTTTTCAGAGTCTGAGTCTAATTCATCATCACTTTCATCTGATGTGGATTCCTGATCTGACCCAAAGCAATAAGCTTCTTCTAAATGGATCTGTCTATTGATCAGTCCAGGGCTCCTCTTTTTCGCTCAATGTCCAGAATTCAATTCAAGTTTCCTCTGATTCGCATGTTGACGTGGATCCAGTAGATAGTACACTAGTACGTTGTGTTCGTTCAGGTAGAGGGCTAGTTTCAGCGGCTGATCTGAGGGCTAGACCAACGCCGAGTCTAACTGCTAGACCTGTGGCAAATCTTGAGGCCAGGCAGTAGCACACGTGAGGACTGGTTGGTAGAGAAACTGAAGATTTTATATAATAATAATATTAATAATAATAAGTAATAGTAGTAGTAATAAGAATAAATAAATTATTGTTACTATTAATATTATTTGAGACATTACCTGAGATTAAAATTATTTCAGTAGCAAAACTGAAGACTGGATGGCAGAGAACCTGAGGACTAGACAAATTTGCAAGCTGAAGGCCAGACACAAGAGAAATCTGGACCAAGCAGTAGCAAAGGTAAGGAGTAGTTAGTAGAGGAGCTGAAAGAGAAGGAATAATAATAATAATAATAATAATAATAATAATAATAATAATAATGGTGATGATAATAATAATATAATATAAAAAATTATGATGACGATGATAGTAATATTATTATTGTTATTATTATTATTGTGATTATTCTGAGACAATACTTGAGATTAAATTTATTTCAGCTGCAAAACTGAAGGCCAGATGGCAGAAAACTTGAATGCTGAACACAGCAGCAAACTGAAGGCCAGATACGACGGCAAAGTGAGGGCCAGACACTACGACAAGCTGAGGGTCAGACACAATGGTAAAGCTGGAGTGCTGGACACAGTGGCAAATCTCAGGGCCAGACAGAGGGAAGCAAATCTGATTACCTACACAGTGAAGAAGCTAAAAAGTTAGAATTCAAAATAAGTGTCACTTTATGAAGAAAAAAAATGTTTTTTAAAATTTTTTTTCTATTTCGGAATTCTTGTAATACCTGTCATGTTTTATATAATTGTGTACCTAATATTTAACTGAATTTTACAAACAAACAAAAAATGGGACACAAAATTTTTATGATTTATTCTATTTATTAATCACTATAGATAAACTTTTTGTAATATTATGGCTTAATTACCTGCAAAACGAATTTGTCTCCTGATTTTGTCACTCTCTCTCCAGAAGTAAGTGTTACTGTTCAATCACTTCCAAGTCGATTTAGCGGTCACAAATTGGCATGTGGCAAGATCAACTGATAAGAAAACTGGAAAGGGTTTTCCCAGAACTGTGCAGTGTCCAGAAAAGGGAGAAAAAAGTGTACGATAAAAGGGGTGTAAACAGTGCGACAGGAAAGAATCGTCGCTGAATGCAAATAAATCTCGAGTTTTAAGTGCGGTACGCGGAGGGTGCGGTCCGACTGGTAGGCGGGATTGTGTGTGCGCGTTTTTTAAGCCCAACCACAGGCTACAACTGCGTGGTTTGTCAGCTCAATTGGGTCAATTAACAGTGCACGCATGTTGCTATGTGCCAGCACCCTTAACCATGCCTGCAAGGTGATAGGCAGGCAGGGTGTTTAAGTGAAGATTGCAAGACCTTATCGCGAGTGTGGATAAGGAAGACAGGAGTGTGAGGCTAAATGTAGAGGCCAGGGCGGACCTGGAATAGTGGTTTCAGTTTGGCCTGGACTGGAATGGTACAGCTATGATGAAATCCCTGGTGGCGGAACTGGTGCCACAGGTGGAAATGGTGTCTGACGCATCCGGTTCATGGGGATGCAGAGCAGCATGGAAGAAGGCATAGGGAGCACAGGCATGGAGTATCATGCCAAAGGAACTGCTGCCGATCGTCGTGGTGGCTATAGTGTGGGGAGACGAATGGAAGGGCCTCACAGTGAAGGCCAGGTGCGATATAATAGCTGTGGTAGCAACAATAAAAGCAGGGACCTGCAAAGAGAGTAAGGCCATGCACCTGATGAGGTGCTTGGCGTTCATAGAGGTAACCAGAGGTTTCACGGTGGTCGGAGAACATATAAGGGGAGTGGACAATGTGGTGGCTGATGCGCTGTCCAGAGATCGATGTGAAATAGCTCGGTCTATTATGCAGGTGTCGGACAAGAATGCCACAACAATACCAGACGAGATAGTGGCCATGCTGACAGAAGAGTAGTATCCCTGCTGGTCAGAGCGGGAGTGGAGGAGGATGCGAACTTTCTGTTCGAGCAGGGTCTGAGCTAGGTGACGAAGGATCGTTACAGGGGAGTCTGGGATAGATACAAGGCGTGGTGCGAGCAATGGGAGGAGCAGCCACTGCCAGTGACCCAAGAGAAGGCCATTGAATACGTGGTAACTCTGGCGAGACAGGGAGCGACAGATAAAACTGTGAGACAACATCTGGCGGGCTTGAGACAGGCTCATCTGAGAGCGGGGCTGCCTACTCCAGTCTGGAGACATGGCCAGACTGGATCAAATAAGGAAGGGGATGGCAAGGCAGAGGGCCATCCAAGGAGTGGAAGGATTGCACAGGGATCCAGTGACAGCGCAGCATTTGGGGGCGCTGCAGAAGGCATGGAGTGAGGTGAATTATGGCAACACCATGTTATGGGCGGCTGCCTGCCTGTGCTTCTTCGGCTGCCTGAGGGCAGGGGAGGCACTGGCACCCGAGAAAGAAGATTTTGATCCTGAGGCACATCTAGGATGGGAGGATGTGCAATTGGAGGACTCCAGGAGTCCAGAGTGGATCAGTGTGAAAATCAAGGAATCCAAGATGGACAGGACGGGCCTTTCGGGCCACAGCTTCAGGATTGGGGCGGCCACTGTCGAGGCTATGAACGGAGCGTCGGGGGAAGACATAAAGGTTTTGGGCAGGTGGAAGAGCAGGGAATACAAAGTGTATATCCGGACTGGTCACAGGCCCCAGGCGACGTCGGCGCAGTTCCTGAATGAGGAAGCGCACGAGAACGGAGTGGAGGATGAAACGTAACCATAAGTCTGTTAGTGCATAATGTTTTGAGTGTCATGTATTGATTGCCATTGTTGTATGGTCAGATGGTATAAAAAAAGAAAAAGAAAAGAAAGGCAATGGAATGTGAAATATGAAAAGAGGGAATGACCTGGTATTAGTGATGGGCAAGTAACATAGGCCTCATAGGTGGGGCACTAGTGAGTGTGTGTGGTGTGTGTCAGAATAGGCGGGGCCTTTGTTGGGGCGATTGATAGGGCATAGCAGCAGATGTTACTAGGCAATGCCCTGTTGCTAGGCAACATGCCCGGCAGTAAGAGCCAGGGCGTGGTCCAACAAGGCCCAAACGTAAAGCCTGCGTGCGCATGCCAAGTGTGCATCACGTGCGCGCGCAAAATCCGAGCACGCTCCTCACGCATACGCGATTTAGAGTCTATGAGTAAGTGTATTTTACGTATGTCTGAGCAGGTAACTTCTGTAGTATCAAATTTAAGCCATTCTGACTATCTGAGTTACCAGTAACCCTTGATAACAGCCTCTCAGCTACAAAAAACAAAGGCCCCAAGTTATTTTTATTATTTTTAGCAAACTAATACAAAATTACTTACTTACCTCAGCTTCCCCCAAGTAGTGGTAGCTTCCTTAGTATTATTATTAAGGCATTCTGACTACCAGTGGCTCTTAGCAACCAACAAGAAACACTTAGCAGCCCCAATAAGGGCGATGTTTTGAAATCATGTCTAGTAAAGGGTTTTCAATACCATAGTAGCCAGTCGCAGTAACTTTTTGTGACTTAAAATCAAGTGTTCTGCTGGAATTATCTCACAATTTGGAGTCTAAGTTTGAAGTAATACTTTCTTAACCGATTACCGGCCGAATTATTACTTAACCGCGGTGCCGCGAGCCGCCGTATTTTTTTCCGCCGGAAGTAACCCTTACTGGAGAAGCAACTTTCTGACTTTGTAGCGGAGAAACAATCGGTCCTGGACATAAAGTTTCTATTGATCAGCCACTGGTAAAAGCTTGCTCTTGCTATTGCTCAATGAATTGAAAGTCTTGAAAGGACGCCTAAGGCTACGAAAATTTTTGGTTTCTCGTAGCGTCCTTGGGGTGCCACTTCGCGTTGCTTAGTTTCACTACGCTAGTTATGAGCTTACAATAGAAGACAAGTTCAGATATTTGAGTAATGGTTATGAATGACGCAATAATGGACACTAACAGCAACTTATAAAGGTGAATTGTTAGGAAACAAAACATACGCCATTTTCAGATTTATATTAGTAAGAATGAAAACATCCAAATCTAGCCAATGATATCGACTTTAATTCATTAATAAGTCACTCTGTGACATTCTTGTGTTTCCAGGTATATTATGAACTTTACAATACTACTAAAAGTTATGGATCAGCTTGGAAATTGGAGACACTCTTGTGTTTCCTGCATCTTTGGAGTCCTCAATCCACAGTAGAATCAATAAACTTCTCCAGATGACTCAAGGGTGAAGTACCACTTTAAACCGCAGCGCTAAACTGCAGACGGAAGAGTTATGCTATGTATTTATTTCTCGTTGTCTGTTCAATGTATGCTTACTTTGTTGTTGCAGTTGAAACAGACACCAACAGACAGCTCTTATAAACCAAGTTTCAAGAAAAAAAGACCGACCAGGAACGGAGAAACAACAGTACAAACCTTATGGCTATTCAGCGAAATAAAGTGGCGACCGTTGCAGTTACGAAGTCGATTTTTTTTCCAGCGGTAGCCTAGGGGCTTCCCCACAACATTACAATGCCGTATTTTTGATATTAGTATTTGTTTTCCATTTTTTTAAATATTTTTATATTATTATTTTTGTATCCTATTTAAAAGAAAAAAACTCGTTGTAATGTTTTTTTTTTAATGTGGCGTGTACCCGTGTACAAAATATGAGTTCATTCTGGCCGTCCAGTACTCCTGAATTTCGATTTTTAGGTACGAAAGCTAACTATTGATTCGTATTCATTTGATTTTTCAACTCCGCCCCCCAACTTTGAGCGCGCAATTTATTGTGGGCAAAATTCCGGGTGGTGGCGGCTCTAATTAGAACTGGTAAGCAAACACAAAAGAAGAGTTACTGTGCGAGTGAGCCCCGGGGGAAGATTCTGGAATGTACTGGAGGGTCCTAGACGATGAAGAAGCGGCGGCGTATTAATGGCGCCTGGAGTCACTCGTTTAGAATAGATATATCACGGCTCACAGCTGCGATTTGGAAGGAAGAATCTGCTTTGGTGTCTTTGGAGAGCTTGATAGAAGGTTGGTGTAGCGGGTAGAAGTTAGAAGCAGTTTCAGTGTGTTAACTTCAACTTCTCAGGAATTTTTGGTGCTATTTTTTTTCTATCCCTGTTATTGAAGGATGAATAATAAATATATATATGATATTTGCACACCATAAAGAAAATGTGAATTATTACTTTTATTTACTAATGTTATTTTCTTTCTACAATAATATATCAATTACTCTGTTTATTATCAATTATTATTTTATTGATTTATTTAAAATAAGACCTGAATCAAATTTTGATCATAGTACTTTGTCTAATCTACCTCAACAGGAGAGAAAGGTGCTGGCATGCTCTAGATATAGATGAGCTCCCATTATGAGAAGGCACAACTCCTTGGTTCTAGGGTACAACTGGCAGGTTCACAACAAAAGTGCAGAGCAGAAGACATGGCTTCCTTGTGTTCCAGAGGAGAGAGTAGTAGACCTTCGGCTCTCCTAAGAAGTCATGCCTCCTGAAGGGAACAATACTACATCCTGGTTATTTAGAAGAGAGGACATGGCACTCCAGTACAGAGGTAAATGAGAAGGCATAGCTCCTTGGATCCCCTTGATAGTATTGCATACTTCAGAACCTTTGATTTTGTTCATTATGGAGATATGATTTTATAATTGTTTAGTAATATATTTTAGAAAGTGAACAAATATTAATTATCTACACTGCTGCTTCTGCCCTACAGTACTGGTAGTCCTTTGAGGTGAAAGCTCTTAGTAGTAAATTGTTTGGTACAGTTAATTGGTACGTGTTCAAATTGTGCGTGAGTGAGTCACGTACAATAGTCAGTTCGCGGAGAGTAAATTGGATCGAGTTACGGGCGGTTTTGTGGTATTCTACTGAATCGCTTAATTACCGCAGGTTCCGGTGGTACTGCACCCTTAAGCTATCATTGCAGCATAACTCAAAGTATCAAAATAATCATGAATTATAGATCTTGTTATAAAATTTTATATGAAAATATTTGATAAACTTGAAGTGTTTTGTAGCAAGGTTTATCTGATAAATTTTATATTGTAACCACACTTGTAGATATGCTGTACAGATAGCTATACTACATTACAAACCTGAGGTGCAATGATAGATAACTGGTAGATTCAGGTATGCAGCTGTAGGCAGATAGTTATTACCCCCTTTCTTGTACACAGAATTGCGTATTTGGCCTTTCGGGGACTAAATAGGAGGTACGCAAAATTGCGTATTTGGCCAGTAATCGGTTAATGCTGTAGTATCAGACGGAACAGAGGTCATACCGAAAAAGCTGTGTTTTTAGGAGAAAAAAAGAGACCTCGCGTGCGAGTAAGGGGCATATGTACAAACTATTGGTTTGTATTATATATATGTGACCGTCTACGGGAAAACCGGGCACAACGCGGCGTGCGTAATATCGAGAAAAGATCGATCGATTTCTTAAAAATGTATTGTTTCAAGCCTACGGAAGGGAACGGTTAGGTCTATTATAGCAGGAACGACTAAAGCTGCGACGATAAAACTTGGAGAGCTCAATAACTCCGTAAGTGCAAAAAAAAAAAATTCGAAGGTGCCGCGTTGTGCCTGGTTTTCCTATAGACGGTCACATATACACTCTGACTCATGTAATAAGTACTATATATATTTATTCCACTCTAGATGTCTTCACAATGTTATCTTTAGGTACGTGACCATAAGATAACTCACATGGGGTTACCTCACGGCTGTATTGTAATAGTAGTTATAGCAAACAGCCTGGCTTACCAGTTTTTCAGAGTTTTTACAGCTATCTTACTCTAGTGGAGCATACCCAACCAGGTTAGAGAGCTGCTAAAATAAGCTGGGGGTGTGGGGAGCCCCTAGAAAGTTTTAGGGCCAACTTTGGTACCAACAAACTACTCCAGTGAATATATCTAGCATGGAATAAATCACTTATTACACTTGTCAGATTGATATGACGAGATATTCCACTCTCAAGGCTTTTTTCACGAGCCAGAGCGAGTGAAAATAAATTAACCTGCTATGGAAATATTTTGCCATATCACATTCTGACTCATGTAATAATAAGTATTAATATACATAAACATATACCCAATTTTCAATTGTCCACACCTAACAGTATCTCACTCGCTCGATAATTATACATCGAATATAATTGGCAAGAGAGAGCGAAGTAAGCAAGATACTATTCCTGGTGAACAATAAAAAAATGGTTATTATGTTATTATCGAGCGAGAGAAGCGAGCGAAATACTATTAGGTTGGAAAATTGAAAATCGGATATTAGTTATATAATATATATATATATATTTATTCCACGCTAGATATCTTCACAATGTTATCTTTAGGAACGTGACCAATAACTCACATTATCACATAATGTTATCTCATGGCTGTATTGGCAAGCTCATTGCCCTAGTAGTTAACCCTTTCGTTCCCGAATTGTTTGGACGCGCGTGGAAAAATCTAATCTTCTAACGCGGAATAGTGCATTACCGTTTTATTTTTTTAACTCGATGCTGGCTGGGAAAACCCCATAGCAACCATATATCACTAAATAGACCAAGAGTTTGGGATTCCCCTCATTTTTTGATTGAGAAAATTGAATAATATTTAGGCCCTCTACTATTACTTAAAAAAAAAAAAAATTTCCCAAAAAATTCCACTTTTCTCATCAATAATAAAAAAAAAAAAATAGAAATAATATTGTTTGATGTACTTTATACCAATATTATATTAGTTCAACAATAAAATATGTTGTTTGTTGTGTTTGGTGGTGATTGTGATCATGTAGGAGACATCTATGAGTGTCCACAAGGAACATATGCCATCGGACGTCGAGCTCCACTACAAAACAATTTCATATACACAAAAACACAAACAACAAAGATATTTGTAATACAAACAACAAGTTGTTCATGATCCTATATAATTGCAACTTTATGATGTATTGTATGGGGTTTCATACAGGATTTTTGTTTGGGAGGGGGGGGTGGGGCTCGGAGTGTACTTCGCCAGGTCGGGCATTTTTTCATTCATCACTGGAAGACTCTGCTCCTGTTGCCTCATCTGAGTCCTCTTCACAATCGGGTCGGTGACTGCATACATATCTGGTCCTAGTAGTACATTCTGGTAAAAAAAATTAATTTTTTTTGAAAATTTGAAATTGATCAACAAATAACAACCCACTTTCAAATCTCAAAACTCAATGAAATATATATATGTGACCGTCTACGGGAAAACCAGGCACAACGCGGCGTGCGTAAATATCGAGAAAAGATCGATCGATTTCTTAAAAATGTATTCTTTCAAGCGGACGGAAGGGACCGGTTAGGTCTATTATAGCGGAAATGACTTAAGCTACGACGATAAAACTTGGAGAGCTCAATATCTGGACGCCGACAACTCCGTAAGTGAAAAAAAAAATTTCGAAGGGTGCCCCGTTGTGCCTGGTTTTCCTATAGACGGTCACATATATTATAGCTAAACAGCTTTCTCTATCTCAATATAGCTATAAATAAGTCCTTTCCACAACAGAAGCTGGCTAGTTTTCAAAAGAAAGACAAGCTTACATTGATCATCTTCTTGACTTCCATTGTCTGTCAGAGTTGACAATGTCTGGTCCCCAACCCTGATACAGTGCCTCCTATAGCCCTAGATGTCGTCTCCCTCTTCTCCGCTTGATCCTGAGTCGCTAGAGTCAGTATCAAGCAAGTCTAAAACTTCCACAGCACTGTAACTGATATACGCCATTTTTCCAAATTGACTTCGAAAATAAAAATTGTTTTGCATAGTTACCTGGATCACACGACACGCTCACTTTTTTCCTATGATGTAATAAACATTACCTAAGACTGTACGTAATGGGGAGGCCCCCAGTTGAACTGGCGATTTTATGAAAAAAAAAGAAGAGAGTAAGTCAAACCGCAAAGTCTTGGTCGGCAAAGAAGCGGTTGTTTCAATGTGTTATGGAAGGCTACTGGGTTCAACCAATTTTTCGCTGCTTCTACAAAGCTCTGGAGATGACTGGATCCATAAATGAAGCTGCTGTGAAGAAGGTAACTTTTTTTTAAATTCGACGGAGAACCGATGTTGTTGTTTTTTGCCGAGGAAAAAATAAACGCAACTGCTGTGAAGTACTGTCGAAACAGCCCTGGCTGAAAGCTATTTTAGCTGCTTCTCCAATGCATTGGGCACCTGTGTATGCAATCTGAAGGTTCTAGCTATAAAGTAACTATTTTTACTCTAGTGGAGCCTACCCAACCAGTTTTAGAGAAGCTGCTAAAATATCAGCTGGGGGTGTGGGGAGCCCTAGAGAGTTTTACGGCCAACTTTACACTTTGATTTACCAACAAACTACTTCAGTGAAGATATCTAGAATGGAATAAACCACTTATTATACTTTTCAGCGTGATATGGCTAGATATTTCACTCTCAGGCTTTACACTTGCCTCTGGCTCATGAAAATAAATTAGCCTGCTTGTGAAATATTTCGCCATATCACACTCTGACTCATGTGATAAGTACTATATAATATATATATGTATGGATGGTACCTATGCTCCTTAAACGCATTGAAGATCCTTTACCCCACTGGTAGTCAGAATGGCTAAACATTAATACTAAGGAAGCCAACACTACTTGGGAGAAGCTGTGGTAAGTGCGTAGTTCCATATTTGTTAGCTAAAAATTACAAAAATAACTCTGGCCATTGTTCTTTTGGTGACCTGCAAGCTTGTTCACTGGTATTGAAGTAGTCAGAATGGCTTAAATTGGATACTACAGAAGTGATCACAATTCAGGAAATTAATAACAGTACTGTTGTTTTATGTGTCCTAACTAGGCAGGCTTGCAAGATATTTGTGCTAAAGCACACCACTAGTTTATATATATTATGTTTGGACGTAGGTATATAATTTTTGTACTTTGACCCTGGTGTTTTTGTGTTAGTTCGGTGGTTGACTCCATTCCAAACTTCCAATAAACATAATCCTCTGGTTTATCGATCATTACCCGTATCATCGTACAAATCGAATTGTTTATCATATTATTGTATTTTATTGCAGGTGTCATTAAAACTTAAAAACTTCCAAAGGTCCATTTCTATTTGAGTTAGTGGGGGTAGTCAGTTAATGTGTTAGTTATATGCCCTACACAACAGTATTTATTAAAAATTTATTATCCACTAGACTAACCATGAAGGAAGTCTTATGTAGGTATGTCCAGTTGTGTGAAGGCATTGTGCATTATAGCTACTATTTAGCTAAAGAATATCACAAAGAAAAAGTTTAAAGTGACTTGTTTTGTTTTGTTTTAAATTCATTAAACAGTTGCAGCGAGTGGTTACTATGGCATTGAGAAACCCCTTATTGTATATACATAATTTAAAAACTCGACCTTTTTTTTCCTTTTTTTTAGTGTTTGGAGTGTTAAAAATTAAAATCAATCATTTCACAATACTGTAGTTTTAGGCTCGCTCGCCATTTGCGCTGAAGCATATCATTGTAATTAACGAATAAACAACAAATGAATTTACACAAAATTAACTAACGTACAAATGACTTACCAACTACTTCTACTGGAATGTATACATTTACGCTATACCCTTCTTCAGTAGTACCTTGGCAAATATAAACACCAGTTTTCCGCATGTTGACCGTTGGCAGCTCAAGTGTTTCAAATCTGGATAGAATATTAGTGGATCCATTTTTAATCCAGTATATATCATCAGCATTCACTGCACATATTGTACATTTCTTTCCTTGTTCAACATATGTCTTTGGTTCATACTCTAGGAACATAATATGATTAGAAGAAACAACCCTCACATTTCTAAATATGCAATGCATGAGAAAAATAGACTTTCACTGGAATGATTATTAAAACTAAGTTACACCCATAATATTTCAATGAGGTACAATGCGCCTACTGCACATGAATTATTATAATGTGAGAAATTTGATGGAGGACTGTATCACAGATTGCATCAATAAAGTCCAAGTCTGAAGTGTGAATTTTTGAGTTGTTATATAACCTACTTACACATTTCCAATCTTAATGCCTGAGCTAATACCTCATGCCCATTGACCTCGCATTGTACTTACAAAACTTATGCATAATTTCTTTTCTGATCATAACTCTCCCACAGAATATGGATACCTATTATTTTTATGTAGTATAAATTTTAGCATGTTACGTAAAATGTTCACTACTTCATTTGAAAGTTTTGTATAGTTTCGCTTAAAAATTGATTTATAATGGTATAAATTTCACCCACTACACTTGAGTCTAAGTATGTATTTTAACAATTTTAGGATCTCAGAAGTTATTAAGCATTAGTATGTATTTCCTTTCAACGTTTTGGGCAAGGTCTAGAAATTACATACACTGGAAAGGGATTATTAATATGCCTATGGGTCACACTACTTTGAAGTGCAAATAAACAAACTGACATACTCTATAGCTCCTTCACGGATTAGCTGTTGTGGGAACGGACACAGCAACGGCAATGGAGAGACGGAGGAGCGAAGAGAAAGGAAGAAATGGAGAGAGAGGAAGAAGTCGTGGTGACAACCGTCACTAACACTTGCTTGTTTGTCATTATAATTTAATGTTTACGATATGCTTGTGTTTGAGTCTTGTGGTGTTGTTTGGTGTTCATTTATTGTTGCTGAGCATTCACTCATTCTCATCATTTTGGTGTACGTGGCACAATCCACGTACTCCAATCCTTCATTGAATAAAACTCCCGGGTAACCGGAAGTTGGGTCACTTCTGTGTGTGTGTGCCAAGTTTATGATTCAACTCTATCTGTGGCAACTTGCTAAGCGGCATCGCACAGTCGTCTGGTGGCAGCATACCTAAGATGATCACCTAGCGGTAAAAGGCCTGAGTGAACCTCCCCACAATTGGTGGCAGCGGTGCCTCTCTGCCTTGGAATGAACACCCGAGGAGAAGGGCAACGAACTACACCGCGCCCATGGAAGTGCCTCTTCTGGTTTGGAACGAATACCCAAAGAGAAGAAGTTATTTTGTGTATTTTACGTTCTGTGCTTTGTGCATTGTGTGTATTTTCTCTGTATACTCCGATCTTTGTCATCCGGAGTGCGCCGTTATTATTTCTTAGTGTGCGTTAGTTTGGTGTTGTACGTTTTCTCAATTTTTCTTTTTCAATTTTTGTGCGTCATTTCGAATTTCATTTTCCGTTTTGTGTTTGGCGTACTTCCTAGTTTTATAACATCTGGTTGTACTTTTGTAGGCGGAGAGAGTGCTGCTGACCAACGGCCAGCGGTGGATGTCAGCTCAGCAGAGACCGTGGAGAGTGTGCAGGAAGGTGACGGGCTACACATACAACGAACTAGCTGGAGTGGACGACTCTGATTTCAAACTTGTCCGCTACAGGAAAGGAGTAGACAGAGAGAGGAAGAGGTCTAAGGAAGGATCTATAAAGAAGGTGAAAGAGGAAGTTGTAGAAGAAATTTGGGAAGGGTTGGAAGAAGAGGTGTGTGAGACTTTAGAAGGAATTAGTGAGGTTACAGAGGCAGAGAGAATGAGTGACAGTGATGAAGACATATTGGGAGTGCAAGCCCAAGCACAAGCTGGGGTTGGTAGTGAGAGAAGGAGAACGTCGTTTGGTGATGAGAATGAAGTGTACTTGAGAACACATGAGGAAGAAACTAGTAGAGATAGACCGAGAGTTTCAGATCTAGACCCTGACATGTTGGCTGCACTAAGGATGTTATCTGGTTTGTCTAGATTGGGTGCCGTGTCTGGTTCGGGAGATAGTTCTGTTATGTCCAGTAGAAGTAGAAGGGATGAAAGGAATGAATGCGTGGGAATGTCAGATACTGACTTAGTAAAGAAATTTCCCTACTACAAGGTAGGAGATGACATAAATAAGTATTTTAAATCTTTCGAGAGTACGCTGAACAGTTGTGATGTGCGAAGGGATAGATACCTCAACATTTTGATGACAAAGTTACCTCCCACAACCAGTGACTTAGTCGTGGATATTGTCATCGGGGGTGGTAGCTATGAGGAAGTCAAAGCCACATTGTTAGATAATATTGGGTCAAACGACTTCGATGTTGAAAAATTGTTGTTTGGTGGCTGGGCGAACTCTCATAAGACTACAGGCATGAGGGATATGTATTCTAAGCTCAAGCCCTTGCATGACCGGTTTGTTTCAGGCACTGTAACACATGCCCAATTATCTCTCAAGTTGCTATTTGCCTTGTTTAGAGTCTGTGTGCCTACAGCAGGTAGTGGTATACTGGAAACAAAAGCAATTTAGAAACCGGCAGATGTAGCCATCCTAGCCAAAAAGTTAGACAACCATAATGTGAGGCCCATGTATAACCCCAGCCCAGATCAGTCAGTGAACAAATCTGAGAAACCTTACATTAGGAAGCACTATGTTGTGAGGTGTTACAAGTGTGGCATGAGTGGCCACAGGAGTTTCGAATGTGAATCAAAAGTGGAGTCCCAGCCCAATAAGAAGGTCACTTGCTTCAATTGCAATAAGCAAGGTCATTTCTTGAATGAATGTCCCGAAAAGTTAAGTAAGGATAAGCAGAAAGGGGGCAAAGGGAAAGGCAAGAAGGAGGGGGTAGTCCTCAAGACGAATGTCGTATCGGTTATGGGTAAGGTTAGAACTATTAGTGGCAAAGTCAATGGTGTGGAGACACAATTTCTGCCCGACACTGGAGCGGAGATAACTGTTGTGCCACAGGAGTTAGTGTGCTCTGCCCAAGTGAGAGAGAAGAATGTTGTTATTGAAGGCTCCACTGGGTGTGGGACTACCCACATTCATGGACGTACGAGTGGATGTGCAAGAGACAGATGTGGAGGAGAGAGAGACAGAAGAGTAAAGAAGAAGATAGAACATTCAAGGACTAGAGACATTGTGCACGCATAGCAGAGTAGTGCATATCATTTAGAATATTTAAGTTAGCTGAGTAGTGCGCAAGTCATCTGTAGGGTTTTTAGGTGTTATCGAATTGTATCATTCTGATTGGTTGTTGGCGAGTGGACTATCATCTCATAAGCCCACTCGCCCCGTGTTGTAAAGCAGATCAGTATACCGTAGACTTATAACAGACTCAAAGTGAGAGCTCTCTGCAACTCTCTTGCTGATCTCTGGTGGCAGCAACTAATAAGCTGCCTTCCAGAGCTGTGCGGGCTGCGCGTGTCCACGCCGAGGCTAGCTACACCCGAAGCCCCCACACTGGGGAGCCCGAGAAAACACCATTAGCATTGGTGGAGATGGAGCTTAGAGGAGAGAAGTTTCAAAAGGAGGTAGCAGTCTCAGCTAGTAGGACCAAGGAAAAGGGTGTCCTATACTCTATACCAATGCAAGAGCATGTGCCGGAGCTCTTGTTGGATTGTGCTCGTCAGATGGAGCGTAAGAGAGAGAGAGAGGCTGAGAGTAGTAGTAGTAGCACTGCGTGTGGTACTGTGGGTAGTAGTTGTACTGTGAGTGGTACAAGTACTAGTACTGTGTGTTGTACTGAGAGTGGAACAGACAGTAGTGAGGAGAGTGAAGGTGAATGTGCTGAACCTGAAACTCCTAAGTCGGTCAATGTAGTGACCAGATCACAGGCAAAGTTACGTGAGCATGACGTAGTTATAGCCGAGCGAATGCTAGGTAGACCCTTAGTAGCCAATGAAATGTATCGTGAGCAAGTAGATGTGTGTGACTCCGGTAATAGTGTGGTAGGTGATGAGGTGGATTCTTCGGCAGTTGGCGAGGCTGTTGAGTCGAGGCATGAGCAGGAAGAAGAAAGGGAGGTGAGCGAGTCAGTATCTTCGGACTTGGATGAGGAGAATGTGCTGTCCTTAGGATGTCCGAATGTGCGGGATGTGAGCAGCAGGAAGCAATTAGAGGAGGAAACTAAAGCTGACGAATCACTGTCTCACTGTAGAGCCCTTGCGGATGCTGAGAAGATGGGTTACAAGTGGGATGAAGGCTTGTTGGTTTTGGAGTGTGAGAATGAGGTAATTGGTGGGGTTACCAAACGCCTAGTTCTTCCTAAGCCTAGGAGAGAGAGAGTACTGGAGATAGCGCATGATTTGTCAGGTCATTTTGGCTCCAGGAAAACTCGTGCGAGAATAGGTACCCCGTTTCACCTGGCCTGGGGTGGGAACAGATGTGGAGAGGTACATTTCTTCGTGTGACTTGTGTTTGCGCCATAACAAGTGTGGCAACAAGAAGGCTGCAATGGTTGAAAGGCCCATAGTTTGCGAGCCATTTGAGACGGTCTGTGTTGACCTGGTCGGCCCCTTGCCGAAAGGCAAGAGGGGCTGCAAGTATATTCTGACATACATATGTCTAGCTACGCACTGGCCAGATGGAGTTCCTTTGAGGTCGGGATCTGCATCAGAGGTAGCTGACGCCCTTATAACTGTATTCACCAAGCTTTCTTTCCCGTTAAAGATATTGAGTGATAGGGGAAGCGTGTTTCTTTCGAAGGTGTTGAAACAATTGTATGATGTTTGCGGAGTGAAGGGAATAAGCACATCGCCGTACAGACCCCAATCGAACGGCATTGTAGAGAGACTACATGGCACGCTAAAGCTTATCCTGGCTAAGGCTGCTGAACATGGGGTTGGATTGGGTCTCCTACTTACCTCTAGCCCTGTGTGCAATAAGGTCCATACCTAACCGAGATACTGGCTTCTCGCCATTTGAATTAGCCTTTGGGAAGAGGATGTGTGGGCCACTCGACATAATGTACGCTGGGTGGGTCGAGGATGCATTCCAGAAGTCTGATGTTTGCTCATGGGTTGCTAAGTTGCAGGAGAAATTGGTAATCCTACATGAGTGTGCAACAGCCAATGCGTGTAAAGCAACGGCTAAGAGGGTTGAGACCTTTAAGGGTGGCCGCACATAGCAACGCGCACTGCCTGTAGATCCGGACATTAATTTATTCCCCGCCAATACCCCACCATTTGATAATACGCAAGCAGAAACTATCGCGCAGTAGTAGCAGAAGTATACTTTGCGAATTTGTGGTGTTTTAGTTTAGCTTCTTGTTGTCTCATATCCGTTTACAGCAACTCTCCATACGTCGTCTGAGCTCACGCAGCAAGGTGCACCAGGCTGTCTCTCCTCCTGTAGCCGTTCTCCGGACTCTGCGCACCTGAACTCAAGCGGATGGATATACACCAGGCTCAATTTCTGCGGAGCGAAGACTTCCCAAGCTGCGCAGATCTAATACCTTCACCTATGGCTATCTCCAATAAACTGCTCTCTCTTCTGACTCTCTTGTTATTGTTGTATTGATGTTTGTTTACTCTTGATATAGGCGGGCTCTTTTTAGAACCAATACAAACTAATTGAAAAAAAAATTGCTCGCGTACTCGTAGTACGAGATATGGGGGTGGGGCTATTTCTTAAGAATTGCGAGTGGAATAGAAGTATCCAATTTTGAATCAGTTTTTCTTGGAATCAAATAATGAGAACGACTATATTTTTTGCACACGTGTAGAACACAAAAAAAAGAAGGGCACCACAATTTGAATTTTTCAAAATCTTATAAAAGGAAAAAAATGTAAATAAATCATGAAGTAATATTGAAATGGAAAAAAACTCGTTGTCTTGCCCTCGAGTATAGTCTTGGCTAGCGGCGTAGAAAATTCTGGAGCTCCAACTTGCCGCACCGCTCCAAAAAGTTGTTTCAAAGTTTTACATCGAGGCCATGATATTTCCTTCAGATTCACTCCAAAGTCGGTGTGCAGTATCTTCGGCAGGTACTTTATCCTTCTAGTATAGTAGAGTAGCCCTGCAAATAAAGAAAGTAGCAGAATCGTGCTTAGCAACCAACCGGATAAAAATTGCGTGGGCGGTGTGCGGCCACCCTTAATAAGGGAAAGAGTATGAGAGAGCACATAGTTGGTGACAAAGTGCTAGTTAGGATACCTGGTATGAGAGGTGCCCTGCAGTCAAGCTGGGAAGGACCGTTCCCAGTTGTGAAGAAACTTTCGAGGGTTACTTACCAGGTGGGAATGGGTAAGGATAGTGTGGGAAGCCTTACCCACATCAACAACACCAAAAGGTATAAGGACCGAGTGGTGTCTGTGTCAGCCGTATGTGTTGTGGCTGAATAGTCCGGTGAGATTTCTCGAACTGTTGAGAAAAGCAAGGTTCTCGACAGTGAATGTTGTGTTGGTTATTCACAGAGAGATTTGTATGGTGTGCTTGCTAAGTGTAAAGAATGCTTTGATGTTAGACCTGGGTTGTGCACGATAGGTGTATGTGAGATTGAGACTGTGCCAAATGCCCTTGTTGTAAACCAGCCACCATACCAAGTCCCTTTGAAGCTCAAGAAGTTGGTTGATGAGGAGTTGGACAGGTTAATTGAGTCTGAAATAATAGTTCCGTCGGATAGCTACTGGGCTAGTCCGCTAGTACCTATCAGAAAGCCTGACGGTAGTATCAGGATATGCGTAGACTTCCGGAGGCTCAACAGTATAACGCCCCTGAAGCGGTTCTACATGCCTACCCTTCCTGAAATATTAGACAGTTTAGGCAGTTCCTGTGTATTGTCAAAGGTGGACCTAGTGTCTGGGTTTCACCAGATTCAGATGTCTGAAGAGAACAGTCCCAAGACCACATTCGTTTGCCACAAAGGGAAATTCAGATATTTGAGGATGCCCTTTGGCTTACGTAATGCACCCTCTATATTCCAGTCAGTGATGGAGGCGGTGCTTAGTCCTGTTAGGTCTTGCAGTCGGGTCTATATTGATGATGTTGTTGTTTTCAGCCCTACTTGGGAAGCTCACTTGAATGATTTGTGTAAAGTTCTTATGTGCATGAAGGAAGCGGGCTATCAGTCCCTGAAACTAGAGTGTTGTCGTTGAAAAACTATGCTAGGCCGAACACCAAGAAGCAACTCCGTACTTTCTTAGGTGTAGTGGGATATTATCGGCAGTTTATCCCGAAGTTTGCCTACTTCTCTGCTCAGCTCACTCCTGCGGTCTCGCTGGGCTCCCCACGGTTGGTGAGTTGGTCGGTAAGCATGATTAATGCCTTTGATGTTTTGTGCAATGGGTTATGTAATCATGTTATGCTTGTTGTGCCTTCTGTCGACGATCAGTATACGCTCTACACAGATGCGAGCGAAATGGGGATTGGTGGATGTCTCCATGTCACCAGAGAGGGTAAAGAACATCCAGTTGCCTTCTACTCACGTTAACTACGTGGAGCAGAGAGGAAGTATTCAGCAACAGAGATTGAAACGTTGGCAATAGTTGCATCAATTGGACATTTTGAGGTTTATCTCTATGGTCAACAGTTTATTGTGGTGACTGATCATAAACCATGTACTTCGCTGATGACGAGTGCTCATTTGAATAAAAGACTCAGAAGGTTCGTGCTAAAGTTGCAATCTTACCATGTATGTATCATCTATAGACCGGGCAAAGATAACAACAATGCTGACGGGATGTCCCGGCAGAATTGGGAAGACAACGAAGAAGACATTTGTGATTCTACTCTGAGTCAGTCCGTCCCAGTGGATCGAGATTCTCCTGAGGCTCCAATCTCTGGCGGGGGAGATATGGGAACGGACACAGCAACGGCAATGGAGAGACGGAGGAGCGAAGAGAAAGGAAGAAATGGAGAGAGAGGAAGAAGTCGTGGTGACAACCGTCACTAACACTTGCTTGTTTGTCATCATAATTTAATGTTTACGATATGCTTGTGTTTGAGTCTTGTGGTGTTGTTTGATGTTCATTTATTGTTGCTGAGCATTCACTCATTCTCATCATTTTGATGTACGTGGCACAATCCACGTACTCCAATCCTTCATTGAATAAAACTCCCGGGTAACCGGAAGTTGGGTCACTTCTGTGTGTGTGTGTGCCAAGTTTATGATTCAACTCTATCTGTGGCAACTTGCTAAGCGGTATCGCACAGTCGTCTGGTGGCAGCATACCTAAGAGGATCACCTAGCGGTAAAAGGCCTGAGTGAACCTCCCCACAGCTGTATATTAGAATTCATATCTAATTATTTCAGCCAAGATGACTGAATCATATATTAATCTTGTAATGATTCAGCCATTCTAGGCTGATATAATTGCAATAAGAGCCGTTTTTCTCAGTTTCAGTATATAATTATAATAATGACTAAATAACTTCAACAAGAAGTCGAGACATAGGGTTAGGTTTAATTGTACATTGGCTGTTAAAACAAGAAAAGATGCCATTATATTATTCTTGGTAAACTAATGTACACCCAAGAGGTCACCTGAAAAATACAAACGCTAAAATCATGCTTCAGGCTTACGGGAAACTTTTAACTTGGAGATACTCAAGAAATGTGATGCTCCATAGTCACCTGAGCCATAGCAAAAGTAGTTTCCACTGTGTTTCCAGTGAATATATGGTGCTATTACAAAACGATTTTCTCTTACTGCAAGTGGGGCCGACATGGGTCGTGACTCGTGTCGTTCAAAGAACCACATCGGTTTAATATTTGATGAACAATTTACACTTCCCGACTTTCCTCTTGTAACATCGACTGTAGAATCTTCTGTTAAGTAATCTATTTTTAAGTAATGCACAAAAATAATGAAATGTAATGTTTCTCTTTTGATTTAAATTACAGTACTTTTTTCTTGTACTTGATCAAATAGTATTAGTTATAGTTCTAACTGCTATATAACCACCAAAATAGCTTATTGAAAGAAAATGATCTGACAAATTTTGCTCAGTGTATATACTGAGAATTACGAGATTATATGAATATGGAACACTGACTCATAATCTCACCGTTTGCTTTCAGTTATTGTATGAAAAGTAGCTTTATTTTTGTCCTCATGGTTCAATTTTGTAGGGGAGCAATAATTGGAGTACACTAATTATATTTTGTAATTGTATAAATCCATCATAGAACTTGCATGTGCATGGAAAATACATCGTAGAACTTATATTATTTAAAAGCTTTATGTATGTATGCATGTACATACGTACACATCCTTCTTATGTATGTATGTACCTACATACATAAGTAAAGGTGCACTGCATGTAAATATGCATGAATATAACAGTACAAAAGTGTGTTATGTATTTAGGAAAATATGACTTTTGTACAGAAGGAGGAAGTAAAAAATGTGTCATGCTCATATGAACTTATATCTTACAATGTAACTACTGGAGAGAATAAATGAAATCAGCCACTTTAAATAAACTTAATTCAACCATATACCTGCGAGTAAAATTGTTGCTGTAGCTTGGAATGGAATAGTTTTGTAAGCGTCCAAATATCCATGGCAAGTATAATTTCCACTAGTTTTTTTGGTAATGTTCTGAATAAGCAACGCTCCAAACACAGTCAATAGATTCCCATTTCTCGTCCAACGTGGCTCTGCGGCACTGTCACAATGAATTTTTATACTCTCCCCACTTAGGGCTACATGATATTCTGGATATACCGTACCAATAGAGCCGTCCATTGCTGTTTTAATACACAATATCTAATCACATAATATTTCGACAAATTAGCAGTGTTTATCATATTATGTGGGATTAACAGATCAATGTATCCATAGCAGGTCATCTTTCTGGTGTTGGTGTTTTAACTATTACAAGTGTCTCAATGCCTTGGTGTGCTCTAAACACTGCTCGAACTCTAAGCTGATTACATATGTGATTGATGGGTGGCTATACAAGGCATACTAGGCAAAATAAACTTATGATGACACTGTTCAGTCATCCGTGAAACTGAAGAAAGTCCTCAAGACTGAAACATTTTTCTTTCTAAGGAAAATCCTTGCTATGACAAGCTAAATAACCTCTTAACTAATTAGTTTACGCAGCAATGAGCCTATTTGATTACATTTATTTATTTTTTGGTAGTGACTGGTATGGGATAAATATCTTACAATATTTAAAATACACATGTCTACACATATACACACCTATTTTTGAGATTGCATTTGTAGTCTAAGACTTAGACATTTTAAAACCAGTCTCAATTGGAATTACTTCTCATGTATTGATGAGCTTCATCTTGCTTAGTCTACCCCTAAATCTTGAGGTAAAATGAAATCTATCAGCAATTAGCAAAATGTATTAATTTTTCAACAATTCAAGAACATTATGAAAAATGGTGCTATTATGTTGATTGTGTATATTCTGCCTTTATTGGCTACTATAACGTATGAAAAAAAGCAATAAGGCAGTTTGTAGTGGCTTTAAGTCCATCCAGACTAGTGATTTTTTCTTAAAAAGAAAATATGAGTGCACCTAGTCACACAGGAATATTTCCTAGAATGATATGCATTTCCTTTATGAAACGTATTATTTAACTTACTATTTAACTCTGATAAAGCAATGTCTGTTTCAATGGAGTTACAGGAATTAGTTTGACTGATGACATAGATGGACGCAAGACTGTAAGAGGGAGTCCTGCCAACCACTGTGTTTATTATCGGACACGTTTTTGTTAATTAAAAACTAAAAAAAGCTATATGTAATCATTTTTGTGAGTAATACTGAAGTCCACCTATCAACCCCGTGTTGTGTATGTACCGAAGCGGGAAAAAAACTGTAGATAAATTAACTTACTTTTCTACATATAACCACTTGGTTATTGTACTTCCAAAAATGAAAAAAAAGTTTGAAATACTGGGAGAGCTATCAGTTCAGGCTCAGAGTCAGCAAGTTATTTGGAGAATTATGCTTAAAGGGTTCCTCAAACTTTTTTCAGCTATAGCAGAGCATGTTTTCTCTATTCTTTGAACATTTTTACCTGGATGTTGAAGGTTTTCACTGAAAGAGTAGCTGAAATATAATGAATCTTCTATATTGAGTAATTCAGTATAGCAGTAGGAGAGACTATTCATTTCATAATGATCAACTTTATTTATATAGCTATTGCAGTCACTACTATTCCACTTATTCCTAATTGGAATAAGAAAATTTATGGGATAATATACTATTCTTTTGGAATACTAACACTTTTTTTTGGAATAATAACAAAGAGTAATCTCAAAAATTTCGAGCATGGCAGGCCCTAATTCTAACTATAGTCTGTCCAAGTTAACGTTTGCACCATAAGAGCTGAAGCGGTTAAAAAGATTTCCTTAGTAGCTATATTCCAAAACCGGAGAGAAAGTGCTATTCCAAAACTCGCTACGAAAGTCTAAGGAACAGGAAAAAACAAACTTGTTTCCCGCTCAAAACGCGCTCGCTTTTAGTCACCCGACAAGGTTCAATACAATGTGAGGCTTCCTCCTGGGTGACCCAGTTTCTAACACTGGAGCGTGATAACAGACTGATTGAAAGAAGTCGAAAAGGCTTAATGCAAGGCTCCTAGAGAAACTGTAATGACGAGAATTGCGTGAGTACTTGGATTATGTAGAATAGTAAGTGTAGTTAGCTACAGTTTCCCCCCCTGTTAGTGAAAAGCCCCCCGATAAGTTCTTAGCAACGCTCCGTACAACACGAGTCCAACCGGCTAGTGTTTCTAGCCTCACAGAGTTAGTTCTAGTGCTGCCAGAGCTTACAACTGCGTTATAAGCTAGAGCTAACTGGTGTCTATCCGTTTCTGCCATAAAATGTTGTTTTTTTTAAATCTACCCAAAAGGCATCCGCGTTTAGGCCCAATTTCCCAAATTCGGTCACATTTATAAATAAATAAACAATATTGATAATTTTATTAACAAAAAAGTCTAATAACTTTAGTTACAAATTAACAGTGCTGTACTGCTGAACCTTGTGAATTTCTTGGGACACAGTAGATAGAATAGACTGCTTTTACTCTCTTCTCTTTAGAAGAAAGTCTCACCAGTTTGAGTTTTCCATCTGCTGCACATTACCTGCGCGTTGAAAAACCGATGAGATGAGCTGAACAGTGCCCGAAAAAAAATTAACTTCTTACTTACAAAGATACATAATTAATGCTCACCTTCGAAACCGACATTTACGTGCATAATTGTCTTAGATTCACATCACTAAATGGCTTCCCGTTTAGTAATAAATGAATTTCCCATTTACCAAGCTTGTGGTCATGCCAACACAACTTGGACAGACTGTAGCTAACTAGTCAAAACAAATTTGAAAGTTTTTTCCTCTTTACTTACATAACTTGTAAAAAAACAACAACTAAGCAACACCTAAGACTAACAATTCAGCACATGGGTGATCTCATAAAACTGGAAGTGTTACAATGATGATATGTATAATTTTTAATTACTCAAAACTATCAGTGTGCCTTGTGATGCAACAAATTTATCCTGACTTCCAACATAGCAGTCATATGTTCCCTGATTATTTTCATTAGCTTGAATGACATGTAAGGAAGAAGTTTCTTTATTATTTGTTATATTGATATTATTTGGAAACACCACATCTTGATTAAATTTCCAAATTACAGTTTCCTTACTGTCACAGTGAAATGAAATAGATCCACCTATTTTTACAGCCTGATTCTTGGGATAGATTATGTCATCAACCTTCCTGGCTGTATTTTACCATTACATTTCATTTTAACATGGCAACACAATTTGTACAGAATTAGTCAGCTAGACATACCAAAATATTTTTTAAATATTTCAGTGAAATATTATGTATTAATACAAATGCTTTCTCAGACTTCTTATTCACTAGATGCATTTTATCTTTTCACAATCTTTAATAAACAAATAAAATAAAGCAATAGGAGAAATGTAAATGCCAAAGGGGATTAATCTAACCTTTTAGCTCCAACAACTGAGAGTCAACAACTTTTCATTAAATCTAATGATATATTTTATGATCTGATCAGTGTGAGTGTTAAAGCAAATACTATTGACATGAAGTTATCTGGTTTATATTTTTTTAATTAAAATTAATACCAACTTACTAGCTACTATTATTATGGTTATGAATTTGACTTTATATTCTTTCTTATTATACCCTTCACAACTGTAATTGCCTTGGTCTTTAAGTGAGACTTTTCTTAATATTATTTTTTGTTTATTTGAGAATGGCAATCCATTTTTTAACCAGCGAATTGTAGTAGATTTAATTGTCATGCATTTTATTGTAAAGCTATCTCCCTCTGTGAAATAATGGGTTATTTCATCTAAAAAGATACAATCATTAAATTCTTATGAAATAGTTTTTTTATACAACTATACTATAAAAATAGCAACAACTATAGCTATAATTCTACTTCAATTTTAAAACAAACTATTGTAAAAATATTTTTTTAATACTTTTCTCAGTGAGCATCATGCTTAGTACAATTTGTACGCTTCTTTAAATGAATCATGTCTTCAATAAAATGTTGTAGATATATTTTCATTTGATATAGAATAATATAATGAGTTTGTTAGCTTAGTATTTATGCAAGTGCCACAGTAGGTTTGCCATTTTGTCAAGCACACCACTAGTTTATGGCGGGTTATTCGAGTGATCATTGCAAAAGAAACTCGTTACTACGGTAGTTACGTATGAACATACATACTGAATACATTATTCATTGGATACTGCAGAATAACACTTGTCTAAATGGCCATGTTTATGCTTATGCTTAATCCATTCTGACTAACAGTGGGCAACTCCAGAAAGTGAACAAGTGGCACTTAGCTGCCAAAAAAAGTCAGAATGTTATAATATAATGTATGGTAAATTTCAATACCATAGTAACCAGTCACAATAACTTTTAACAAACATTTAACATTTTACTAGTGATGCGCTTCAGCACAAATGGTGAGAAAGCCATTGTGCACAAGAAATTCACACAAGGTTGATTACAAAGCTGTACACAAAAGTAAACTTATTTAGCTTGCCTGATGTTGAATTTTTAGATCCTGTTCAACTAGTTTAGAAGACATCATTCAATCTATTTAGTTCTAAAAGCAGCTACAAGTAGTTATTGACTATAGTAGTGATAGCATTAATAATAACCTGTGTTCTTTTAAAAGCCTCCAGCTACTTCACAACAAGCCGAGTGTTAAAATAACATAATGGTAAGCATTTCAATGCCATATTAACCATGCACTCTCTGCAACTATTCGACTTGGAAAAAAGAACAAAAAAACAACAACAACATGCATTTCTAAGGATTTACAGCACAGTTAATAGTATTACCTAAAAAGTGACTACACTACAATTAAACGAGTCAGAGTGAGATAGGGTGAAATATTTAATGAGCAGGCTAATTTATTTTTAAGAACCAAAGGTGAGTTTAAATAAAAATGAAAATAAAAAAGCCTGAGAGTGAAATATCTAGCCATATCATTCTGACTAGTATAATAAGTGGTTTATTCCATGCTGGATATTTTCACTACAGTAGTTTGTACTAGGGTTGGTAACTTGGTGTAAAGTTGGCTATAAAACTCTTTAGGGGCTTCACACACCCCAAACTGACATTTTAACAGCTGCTATAACCTGGTTGGGTAGGCTTCACAAGAGGAAGATAGCTATAAAAGCACAGAAAGCTAGTAAGCTAGGGCAGTTGGTACATCTACTAGAGTATCAGAGGGCAATGAGCTTGTGCAATACTGTGTGCACAATGTGATAACATGAGTATTTTTTTAGGTATGTCACCATGAGTTCTCACTGTCAGCCCTAAAGACAACATTGTGAAGACATCTAGCATGGAATATATTACTGAAACACATAATATGGCTACCTTTTTATTCAATTGTCCACCTTAATACTAAAATCTCTAGCTTCCTCGCTCACTATGAACACAGGTGATATAGTAAATATTGATTACTTTAATGCATTTCCTATGTGGCAACAGTTATTAAGCCTTGATTATTGTTTTCTTCTATTATCAGGAAACAAGCTTACTGGTAGATAATTAGTTCAATACACAAAATCCAGATATATTCTGTAGTTTAGGTTGGCAAACTAATATTTTTGTTTTTATAACACAGTACATAACTTGCCAGCATAATAATATGTCTAAGTGACATCAATGTAACAAATAATATTGTGCATACCATAAACTTCAAGTCTTATCGTGCGCAAGAAATGCGTGGTTCCATTATTGAATGATCCGTAACAAAAATAGTTACCTACATGTTCCCAACTAGTGTGTTTTATCTTAAATATTGTGTTCAAAAAAATAGGAAAATATTTCGGCTTAGTTCTTTTTTTTTCGAAAAACCATTGAGGTGTTACAGTAGAGTGGCATGTAAAAGAGACTGATTTGCCAAATAAAGAGTTTGTTAGATGACTACTTTTGGTGAGCCTTTCTCCTGTGGATTTAAAATTATACAAGTGTTACAATCTGGTGATACCCTACAATGGGGGGGGGGGGGGGGGTTCAAGTTTAAAACAATATTCCTAGTTTTTAGAGTCTAGTATTACTTATTGAATGCTTGGCAAGACCAGCAGCAGTGCTACACTTCACCCATAGATAAAATGCTTATAGAAGATATTTGAGTGCTGCTACTGATGAGCAGGATATAACTAGGATAATGAAGACATTTTTCATATTCAAATAATCAATTCACAATATTTGCAGGCTGCTACTGAAGGATTAGGATAAAGAAAGTGTAATGTGAGAAATATAAACAGGAGCATCACAATGAGGAAAGGAGTTCATTGTAACCAATAAGACAGTGCCATGCAGATCAATTAAATTGTGTGGGTGGGAGGGGAGAGTGAAAGGTACAATTTGGAATAAGTGTGGAATGTTTAAATTATATAGGGATGTAAGTAAGTAGAGTGTTAAGTACAATTACTAATCACACACTGTGCATAGGTGTAGGAACCATAGCGGTCATGGCCGCTTCACGTTTTGGGGACAGTCCAAATCAGTTTAATCATGCGTAATTTTTATATTTATTTTATTTTTTTGACATCCAGTAACTAAACAGTAAGGAATAAGATGGGTCCACAAGCCGTGTATCGGATATCAGTTTTTTGCCACATCAGGCTTATCAGCTCAGGGTTTTACTGTTTTCAAATGAGCTTGCAAAGAAATTGATTGTAAGACTTTTAGTCCTCAAGGTAGGAGCTATAACGCAATCTGCATCATTTGCTATAGAGATAGTAAAAAAGGAAACTTTGATGATGATGCTAATTCTGTTTTCCTCTAAGTGTTTTTCAACATGGAAGATGGCACAGTCAAATCTGATATCTATGAAAGGAACCAGTTTTGAAGATGAAGACTTTAGCTACCATCTACTAAATTCACTGTAGCAAAATATTTATCTCAACAGGCTAGGAACGATAAGTTGAATATACCTGCAACTAATAATGTTGATGTAGTCATAAAAGGTGTGGCACCAGATACATCCATGTATCCATGGCAAGTATAATTTCCACCATCTTTTTCAGTAATGTTGTGAATAACCAGTAAACTCACCACTGATATAACACGCCCATCTTTAATCCAGTGTACAGATCCTGCACTGGAACATTTTATGTTTGTGGTATCTGTACTTGTAGCTACCTGGTATTCTGGATATATTTGACCAATGTATAACATTATCTACAAAACAAATGAATCATCTTCATCAATATACCCATTGCAGCTGGGGAAAAAATAAACCAATATATCCTAGTTTCTTCAAAATGTTGAGGATGAACTCATTTTATTTGGCATGCATAATTGTCCACCTGGACAGCAGGAAGTAGCTCCACCCATTGCAGAGTACAGAAGTCTACAAACATTCACACAAGCACTGGCCGGTTCAATTGTCAAGGGTATGGCCAGCACCTTTTGCCCCACCAACCAGATCACATGACTATCATCCCACTATACAGTTAGCTTCACTTATATTGTATTTCAGTTGTCACTTACCTGTGTGTATTGTTGGGTGCCCTCTACCTGTAACCACTGACCTGGTATACCAGTTAGTGGAATATATTGTACTCTGGTGGGTGGTACCATATGTGTATCTCAATTCATAAAGCTATTAATTTAGTCATAAAAACAAGTTTTCCTTATTACTAATTATTGGTTATTAGCTGCTGCCAATCATATTTTGTTGTAGCTTCCACTATAATTGATTTATTCAGTTTGAATGTGTTATGTGGAACCTGTCAATAGGAAGATCACTCCTTTAGATAGATTTAAGCTGCCATCACCTGGATTGGCTTGCAGTAGATCTTCCCCTGTTTCATTTTTACAGGCTGCTGAATTTATTCATGGAATAAGAATTCATGGCACATGGCAAAAGAACCATTTTGCACTCTTAAAAATGAGATGTTTTTTTCCAGAATTTGCAAATTGCTTAACGTTATGAGGAATGTAGTTCAGTTATAAACACTCCAGAAAAAGATTGGTTATAGAAGCAATGGTATTATTTGGGAACTCAATGGTGTACACAATATAGTTTGTCGACTAACCTGTACCTAACCTGAGCAGACAAGGATAGTGTAGAACAAAAAAACAAAAACAAAAACAAAAAACTCTTGAACAATTTTTTGGACTGTAGCTAATTGCGTCTGCCCACTCCATCCGTTCGTCAAGCCATCGCGCCGACGAGTTAATCTAGCAGTTCTGATCCTTTCTTAGGAAAAGGCTCTAAATTGCCAGACTGTAGCAGTTCCTGGACAATACGACTAACACAGCAACATTGACTATCGCCAGCATGGAGCTAAAATTTATACTTGAGTTTCAGAGATAATAAATTAGCTCGTTAAAAGGAAAATGCAATTAAAGCTGTGTTTTACAAATAGCGTTCCAGCTTCTTGCCAAAATCTCTTAGGGGTACCACACTAGTGATAAAAAAGATGCCAACTTTTCTGTGAGCAAAATTCTGTCATAGCTAATGATATACATCACCAGTTAGTAGTATTGGGGAACAATTCTGTAAATAGTCAATTTGTGGTAGCATCACAATTTCGGTGAATGTACTCTGGGTCGATTTAGAGCATGGAGAAAGTGGAGAAACTAGCGAAATTCGATCGGATAAGTCTGAAGCTGAAGAAGCAGAATTCTCAGGAATAGAAGCAGGTACCACTGGAGGATTAAGAAGCTGTCGTCCACGTTGCCTACGCTTGGAAGACATGATAAGAAACTGACACACTGCGCAAATGAAAACACAGGAAGTACAACGTTCGAGAACAACAGAATGTAACAACAACAATGCGATAATAGAACTAAACTAGTGGTGCGCTCGAATAGCGCAAATGCATGGCGAGCGAGTAAATATATGAGTATTATAGGTAAAGGTGATTTGTGAAGGAAATCGCTAAATAATAGCAATGATTAGGCATGAAGAGTTAACAATAACAGAATTACCTGAATAAACTTCGAACGCAGTGGCAAAGAAGCGCAGCTTGACAATTTGCCATTCAGTCTTTCGCCAAGAAGAGAGTAGCTATAAACTTTTTGGTTGAAACAAAGTTGATTCTCCGTGCTCGTTAATTGAAAAATACCGGAACTGTAAACGCTTTACCTAACTTACGTAATTAGAAGCGCGGGCGAAATTTTTTGACGTACGCATACATACCTACATATATATATATATATATCTGAAATCTCAATTGAACACGACTGAGAGTCAGCTTCGCTCGCTTCGCTCGCTCGCTGAATAACTTGCGGACTTGAAGAGTAGGATGCAAAGTACCAGGAAACAATTGGAAAAGTACCAGGGAACAACTGGAACCAAGAAGAACAAGAAGTGATCAGAAAGTCGGGAAGGGACTGACAGGAGTGGAAGCGGAAATGAAGCGCCTGGTGTGACTGAGGGTCTACCTGTGATAGAAAGAACACTGTAAGAACAAGAAGAACTGACAAACAAGAAAGCTTTATTTGGTAAGATGATTTCGAGGAGTGGACCGTCTCTATACCAGAGGAGTTGAAAGTCTTCTGGACCACCACTGGCACCAGGTGTGGTAGGTGTAGCTAGGCAGAGACAGCCAAAGGTTGCTGCCACCAGAGTCTGCAGCTGACACAGCTTATCAACAACCCCTCTAACAAGGCCTGAGGCCAAACAGTGCCCCTTTTACAGAGGTTAAGGTTTGACAAAAGGTTAAGTTGATAATTTCGTGACAAGAGTCAGACTGAGGCTAAGCACATGGTTGGCCACAATATAAAAGACCTGCACATGCCCAGCTCATGATTATGACATCATACATAGTTAATTAACACTTAGTAGCAGGCTATTGCTTGCAGTTCAGGCTGCACATATACTCACACACTTAGTCACACAATACACACACAGTGAGAACTAGGATGACAGTGACTGTTCTGTTCATATGGGAAAGGGTGAGTGATAATGTGGGGGGATGGCTATTACAGCTTCTTCTTCACACTATCAATGCCATTACACCTGCAGAGAAAGATTCTTTGCTGCTAGAAGAATAGAATTTTGTGATCAAAATTTGCAGAGATAACAAAATAATGACATAGTGTCCCAAGTGCTCTGCTCATCTTTGTGTTTAGAGAACTGCTTTGAAATACCATACAATAGTCAGTTATAGAACACTCTAGTAATGACTATGTATCATAACTCATAATATTCAGCAACATGTTATCATTCAGATTATGGGACATAAGTTTATTGATATAATTCTATTTTATCTATAATTGTGAACTGAAAATGTTGAATAATAATGTAATATTTAGTTTGTATAAGGTATCACAGCAGCTGTTAATTAAATGGTGTATATCCGATTGCCATGGGAACTCAAGATATAATATTAGGTTCATCTGAAAGTAAAATTAATAACAATTCATAAACATGACATCTACATTGTGTGGAACAATTCTTTTTATTTTTCAAGTTATTTGCAATTTTAATGAGCCCCTCACAACTCAAGTTTTTTGCTTCCTCAATTCAGCTGAGAAAGGTTTAACACATTACAGCAACATAGCTACGGGATAACACATTTAATACTGTATATATAATTAACAACACCAGGACCAATGATAATTAACACATGCAGACATTTAAAAAAGTCAATTATTTTATAACTTAACTTATCTGATCTAGTTTCAACACTTGCAATTCAAAGTTACAAACTCTTCACTCAAAATTGCAATGGCTATATGACCAACAATTTGTAAAAATATATATTGTGAGGGCTTAGAATTATTGATCACAAAATACAATCATTATAAATTGCTTTAATAATTTAATTCATCATTATTACAATGTTCAGAATTATGAGAATACTAAAATATTTGCATAAACTTCAAATAAACATCATTTAAGAAATTGAGTGTTGAGGAAGAGTTTGAGGAGGAGGACAGAATGTCAGGAAGGGGAAGTGAAGTTGGGGATATGGTGTAAATGTTAAGGTTGATGTCAGAGAGTGCTCAGTTTAGGGAGGATTTGGCAGCGGCAACAGAGGAGAGACGAAAGGAGGAAGAAGTGATAAGGAGGGTAGATGTGGAATTAAGAAGGGCCATTCATTATCTCCACCACCTACACCACCACTGCCCACAGAACTCATCCCCGTTAACACAATATCATCCTCCACTTTGTCCAGCTTAGCCTCAGTGTTAGCCTGGCTCCTTGTCAACACATTGACTTCCCCATGTTTTACTGCTCTCATAAATGCCATCACTTCCTCCTCCTGACCCAAGTCTAAAGGAAGGATGCAATCAGATGAACCATCACACTTGTCATCTATCACAACTTCTCGCTCCAACCTCAATCCAGCCACTTCAAAGGTTGCCTTGGTGCACTTATGTAACACCAAGTCACTGTTACTCCAAAAAGTATGTCTCCCCGCAATCCACAGCATCCTCCATCACCAAAGCCTTAGGAATCACCCCAAGGTCTGCTCCCGTGTCTCCCAAAATCATCATCTCAATACCATTTACCTTTCCTGACACCATATTCCAGACCTGTCAACTCTCAAGCTTTTGGTGTGAGACTCAATCTTTTAAGCTAAATCTCAAGCTCTCACACCAATACCCCTAATTCTCACTCCAAATATGTCAACTCTCAAGCTTTCTCAAGCTTTATCTGGTAACATGTATTATTATGGTTGCAACCAACCATAATAATAATGCTATTATGTGCATCATTTTAGGCCGAAGGTCCATACAATTCTATCTTATAGCTCAGCAGATGTGAACACCACCTCCTTGTCCATTAGCATCGCATCTGCAAGATCATAGTTCTAAACCACTAATGACCTGACAAGACATGCAAGCTTGCATTGTGGTTTGTGCCTGTTCCAGTGCAGCTAGTTAGCTCTAGCTCTATATCTGTCACAAGTTTGACATTTTGTTCAAAGTTGTATCACTAGTACTAAGTAGCCGAGTAGAGCTAACATAGATGAGATGGCAGACTCTGGCAGTGATTCAGACACTGGACCTCCTACCAAGGTGATGAAAAGTCTTAGAGGAGCTGCTACATATAAAACCAAATTTAATGTTGCTTGGACTAAGGATTTTCCCTTCATTTCACCTGCTTAAGGAGAGCCACACAAGTAAGTAATTAAGCTTGGCTAATGGTACATTGGCTATAATTCATACTTAACCCTATGCTGTACTATAATTATCTATAGGTTCCGGTGTAATATTTGTGAGAAAACATTAAGGTGTGAGCACATGGGGAAAGGTGATGTACTTAAACATACTAAGACCCAGCTGCATCAAGAGCTGGCTGTATCGAGAAAGAGTCAATCTAAGCTAAAGCTCTCTTCCTCCTGTTCAAGTGAAGTCTCTCAAATAATTGAGGCTGAAGTCAGAATGGCTGTTCTCACAGCATGTTCCAATGTTCCGCTAGCTTTCCATGACCATCTATCTCCACTAATTAGAAAAGTTTTCCCTGACTCGAATGTAGCATCTCGGTATCATTCAGCATCTACAAAAGCTACTTGTATGCTCAATCTTGCCATTGCACCAATGCTTAAGGAAAACCTCATTGCTAATATGAGAATTCACCCATTTTCAGTCTCAATAGATGGCTCAAATGATACAGGGTTAGAAAAGATGAATCCCCTTATGGTGCGAATCTATGACACTAATCGAAATAGAGTCGTTACCCAATTTTTGGATATGTGTACATCATCAAGCTCTACAGCTGAGAATCTTTACACCACCTTTGATACCAAGCTCCAGGAACTGCTTGAAAATGCAAATCCTTGGGGATTGTGTACGTCAGTTGGGGTTGATAACACCTCTGTCAATATTGGGGTGAGGGACTCAATAAAGACAAGAGTCCTAGGGAGGAACTCTTCTATATTTTTTAGTGGGTGCCCATGCCATATGTACTTCATAACGCAGCACAAAAATCTGGCGATGCATTTCACAATAGCTGTAGCTTTGATGTAGAAGAGTTCACCATAGATTTGTACTATTGGTTTGATAAATCCACCAAACGAAAGAACACTCTCCAATCATACTGTTCCTTTTGTGATCAGGATTACAGATCAATTATAAAGCATATTTCTACAAGGTGGCTAAGTTTGCATAGAGCAATCGAAAGAAGTTTAATGCAATTTACTAGTTTAAAGTCATATTTTTTGTCCTCTGAGGAATCACAAGCCCGATTCAAACGGTTGAAAGAAATATTTGAAGACCCAACAACAGAAATTTACCTCATGTTTTTTCACTCAGTATTGCCTACTTTCACTATTACTAACAAATTCCTTCAAAGGGAAGAACCTCTCATACATGTCTTACAGCCACAGCTATTTGGCCTTTTTAAGACTGTCCTTTCCAAGTTAGTAAAGCCAGCTGTTATAGCTGAAGCCTTGAAGAATAGTAGCTTATTGACAGTAGACTTCAAAGATCCTAACAATCAGCTAGAAAATGAAAAATTAGTTGTTGGATTTCTAACGAAACAGAAAGCCTAACAACTCCTTGATGAAGGTGAAATATCTGATTCGAAGTTTTCTTCCCTTTTTAGTGCAGCAAGAAAATTTTTTGTTTGTGCTACAGATTACCTCCTAAAGTGGTGCCCCATGGAGGAAGAGCTTCTGAAACATGCAACCTGGATAGACTTTGACTCCAGAATGGACAAGGGTTTCTGTTCTGTAGAATATTTTACTTATCGATACCCCATTTTTTTCACATCTCTGGATAGAGACAAGCTGCATGAACAATTTGTTAGCTATCAGTTATTAGCTGATAGTGATATTCCTGAATCTGTGAAAGAAAAATCTGGTTCAGATGTGAATGGTTATTATCGCATTGATGATCTATGGGGTTACCTTAAAGATGTAAAGAAACCTGGCACAAATTTATTTGAGTTTGATCTCCTGTTCAAGGTTGCTGAAATTATTTTAACAATTCCTCACTCAAATGCAAGTGAAGAGAGAGTATTTTCCCTCATTACTAAGAATAAGACACCTTCTAGAGACTCACTGAAATTGGATGGTACTCTATCATCATTAATGATTGTTAAAACTCACATAGACACTCCACTTGAGTGGAAGCCTACATTGGAAAAGGCCAAGAAAGCCACAGCCATTTATAACAAGCAACATAAAAAATAATATTGCTTTATATAGTTGTGTTATTACGCTGTATGAATAATAAAAGTCATTATTATAAAGTGTCAAGTGCATGTCTCACACCAAGAGAGCAAATCTCACACCAAAATTAACTTTAATCTCACACCATGCCCATTTTTAGGTTGAGAGGTCTGCATATTCCTCTTTTTCTTGTTCCTTGTTGAGGCCTTATTCACGGGGGCAAGCCTTCCTGGCACTGGTTCCTTCTTGACTGCACTGCCAATCTTCTTCAGAGGGCAATCTGGAAGAGTTCGGTGATGAGCAGGATGCTTTGGCAGATGGGTTGAGTTGTGTGGATGAGGATTTGAGTTTGGATTCTTCTGAGGAAATGGATGGAGGTGATAACAGTGATGGTAGTGGTGAACGAGAGGCAATACCTACTGCATTTGAGGGCCGAGTACCAGTTATGGGAAAGGATAGTGAGTTGATTGAGTTGGCTGGTAGAATTGGACCAGTAGGGGCAGGAAATGATGGTGAGAGTTTTAGGGGGGCTGTGAAGGCGGATGATAGTTTGAAGGAATGGAGGGAATTGGGTGACAGAGGTGAAAGAGGATTTGCTTGGAAGGGTGGAACTTAACTATGTATGTTACTTGGGATGAATTTCGTGATGTGTTGGTGGTGCCTAGTGGGTGGAGAGGTAAGGTGCTGATTTTAGCACATGAGAAAACTGGCCATTTGGGGGCTGACAAGGTGTCGGCTATGGTGTGCAGGCACTTCATTTGGCCTGGGATGCACAGAGACATCGGTGCACATTGTAGCGGGTGTAAATTGTGTCAGAAGACAAACAGAGGCCCAGGAAGGCTCCGGTAATTGAGAGGCCGGTGCTGACCGAGCCTTTTGAAGATGTAGCAGTGGATATTGTGGGGCTGTTGCCCAAGGGTAAAGGGGGGTGCCGGTATTTGTTAACGTATGTTTGTTTGGCTACTAAGTGGCCTGAGGCTGTGCCACTCAGGACCATAACAGCTAGGTCGGTTGCTGAGGGGCTGTGGTCCATTTTTGTGAGGACTTCTATACCTGAGCGAATATTGACGGACCAAGGCAGTCAATTTTGTTCGAAAGAGTTGTGTGCATTGATTGGAATAGAGAAGGTGCAGACCCCCCCGTACCATCCTCAAATGAATGGTGCAGTGGAGCGTATGCATGGTACTTTCAAGGCCACTTTAGGGTAGTGTAAGGAAGCTGAGTTATATTGGGTGGGGCAGGTGAACTTTGTGTTGTTTGTGCTTCGGCGGATGCCCCATGCCGATTCGGATTTCAGCCCATTCGACTTTGTTTATGGGTTTAGAGTCAGGACTCCTACGGAAGCATTGTACCATGGGTTATATGAGATTGAATGTGGGAAGTTGGGTGTGTGTGAGTGGGTGAACAATATGATGGAGCGTTTGGAGTTAATGAGGGATTGTGCCGAGTTGAAGATGGCTAAGGGGAAGGAGAGCAGGTTGGCATTGATGAATAGGGGGGCAAAGTTGAGGGAGTTTGCAGTTGGGTCGAAGGTGTTGTATAGGATACCGGGGTTGTTGCAAGTTGGCAGATTCGTGGGAAGGGCCTTGGAGCGTGTGGGTGAAGTGAATTATAAGATTTGCAAAAAAGGGATGAGGAAACACTGTAAGGTTGTGCATGTGAATTGCTTGAAGAAGTATTGTGAGAGAGTGAGGATTGCAAGATTGGATGTTGTGGTAGAGAAAGTGGAGGAGCAGAGGAATGTGTTAAGTGGGGAATGTGAGGGTTTTGATCAGGGTGAACTGGAGGAACTGTTGGGCAGGTATGAGGATGTGTTTTCTGACTTACCCGGGAATACCAAGAGAGTTATGATAAAGATTGAGACTGGGGATCACCCACCGTTTAGGCAGGCCCCCTACTCAGTCTGATTGGGATCAGGGAGGAGGTTAGAAAGGAGTTGAGCAGTTTGGAGAAGTGTGGGGTGATAGAGAAGTGTGATGGGCCGTGGGCATCACCCTTGGTGCCGGTGAGAAAACAGGATGGAGGAGTGAGGTTGTGTGTGGATTATAGGCGGCTCAACTCACTTACTGTGAAGGAGCCGTACTACATTCTGGGGTTTGAGGAGATGATTGAGATGGTTGGTATGGGGAAGGTGTTATCCAAGGTTGATGTGTCAAAAGGATTCCATCAGGTGAAGGTAGAAGTGGAGGACAGGGACAAAACCTGCTTTGTTTGTCCCTTTGGGAAATTTAGGTTTAGGTGTATGCCTTTTGGGCTGACCAATGCCCCATCAGTGTTCCAGAGGCTAATGGACACTGTGCTGGTGGGTTGTGAGTTTACACGAGTGTATATTGATGATATTTTCGTTGTATCAGGTAGTTGGGTGAAGCATAAGGTGCATTTGGGCAAGTTGTTTGAGGTGTTAAAAGAGGCGGGTCTTACGGTCAAGAGGAAGAAGTGCAGTTTTGGTAAGGTGAAATTGGAGTTTTGGGACATGTTATAGGAGGAGGAGTTATCAATGTACCGGAAGCTAGGGTGAAGGCAATCAGGGAACACCCACTTCCAAGGACTAGGAAGCAGTTAACGGCTTTCTTGGGGTTGATTGGCTTCTATAGGAAATTTATCAAGGAGTATCATCGCTGGTCATCTGCTCTCACGCCTTCAACATCCAGGAATGCGGCAGGGGTGGTGGAGTGGACGAGCCAAATGATGGAAGCCTTCAGGGGTCTATGTGATCAGTTAAGTTCTAGTGTATGTTTAATTGTACCATGTGTATCGGATGTGTTTGTTGTTGAAAGTGATGTGAGTGTTATAGAGATTGGATTAGTGCTGTCCGTTAGGAGGAATGATGAGTTGCTACCAGTTGTGTTATTCTCGAGACAATTGAAGGGTGCTCAGTGTCGATATAGTGCCCAGGAGTTGGAGGGACTCGCTCTCTACGAATCCATCAGACATTTTGGGTTTTATCTCTACAACAGGAGATTCACTGTGGTGACAGACCACCGGGCTCTAGTGACTTTGATGACATCTAAGCAGGAGAACCGCAGACTACATAATTGGTCTATGAAGCTGACTGAGTTCGAGTTCAGCGTGGAATATCGTAGTGGAAAGGAGAACATTGTGGCCAATTGTCTGAGTCGTTGTTATGAGAGAGATGGTGAAGAATATTGTGCTGATGGAGGCCATCAGCAAAGACGGCGGGGGGAGATGTGGGCTAGCCCACATGAAATAAAGAAAAAGACGAAGGAGAGGAAGATAAAGAAGATAGAGACGTTGTCATTATAATGTGCATGAGTTGTAATGGTCATTGTCATTGTCTTTTGTGTGTACCGAACGAATTAGTGTGCATGTGCTGAATAGTGCTGTAAGCAGTTGTATGTATGTGTGTGTTACATTTGTGTCAGAACAGGAAGTGTGCATCATTTTGTGCTAAGTAGGTGGAGTCATTGTGTTGTATATATGGTTGAGTTTTGTGCCATGTGCTTAAGTCTTAGTTAGTTGTATCGTTCAATTCGTTGTGTGTGCACTCTCTAAATTAAAGTAATTTAATCTATCCTCCTTATCCAACCTGAGGGTGGGTACTTGATTAGCCAGGGATAGTTTAAGAGCTGACATTTTGGTGGCAGCATACCTCTGTTGTCTCCAGGTGCAAGCTGTTAGAATAGTGTTTCGACCATTTTCCAAACCAGCCCACATGCACCATTGATGACATATTCAGATCTACTTACTCCACCACCACCACCACTACCTCAAAACAGCTCTTCTGTTAAATTTCAAAGGCCCTATGGCTCGCTCGCCAACAAATATCACCGATGCATTTTCTAACCTTTCCCCTCCTCCCCTTTTTCCTATGATATGCTATTGTTGTTGTTGTTGTTGTTGTTGTTTTTTGGGTTTTTTGTTTTTGCTGTTGCTCCTTTTGGTGTTCTTTTCTGTGTTTTGTTTTGCATTTTGTTTTATAGCAGTCGTCCTGTCTGTCTGTCTGTCCTTCCATTTGTCTGTCTGTTGGAGGAATGTTTGCGTCAGAGGGTAGGGCTATAGTTTTAGATGTGTACACATGCCATAATTTAAACAATAAATTAACGAAGAGATCAAAATTGTTTCATTAATGTCATTTTTAATTCATTTTAACATATGAGTAGGTGAATTGTATAGATAATATACAAAAGAAGCTTCATTTGGCAAGACAGAGGGAGGGGAACATTTTCTTTGGGTATAAGGGATGACAAAATTTGTAATAGTATGTCAGCCATCATTTACTTCACAACTACTTGTTATTGTTAAGCATGGACAAGCTGCATATATGTTATAAATACAACAGTTATGGTCTCAATGACTAACTTTCTAGTAGATTTTTTTTCTCTGTAACTAAGTATCTTATGGAACAGTAAAAACCATAAAATGTTTTACAATATTTGGGGTCATACATCACTTTGACCTTACTATTATAAACCCTCAGCGCGCATGCGCCCGGAGGGTTACAGTAGTCATCCTGTCTGTGTGTCATTCATTAACCCTCAGTGCGCATGCGCCTAAGGGTATATAGTAGTCAACCCGTCATTAAACCCTCAGTGCGCATGCGCCTGAGGGTATATAGTAGTCAACCTGTCATTCATTAACCCTCAGCGCGCATGCGCCCAGAGGGTTACAGTAGTCCTAGTGTCATTCGTTCTGTCACTCTGTCTGTCAACAGGCACTTCTGGAAGGTAGGAACCAGCCAGGCTCTGAAAACGGCATCAAACAGCAGTATTTCACGAAGTAAGTTCCTTTAATATGCCAGAATTTTGATTTTGGACTTCATTTTCCAGAAAAAAGCTAGTCTTTCCAGAGCCGTGCGATCGTAGGCTTACAGCGGGAACCGCCCCTTAAAAAACGTGCTTGTCACGTGAGCCAGCTTGCAGGTTGCAAATCACTTTTAAATAGCTAACAATTACATGCGTTCAGCGTGAGGTGTTGCGTTGGGTAGTCGTTGAGTGAGCAAGTACCTATTCAAATAGGCTGGTCGCATCCGCGTCGACAAGATTTTTTTTTTTCGTCCTTTTTTTTCTTTTGTCTTCTTGCCTTATTTTCCTCTTTCTTCCTACTGTTATTATTTCTTTCCTACCTTTTCCTTTCTTTTTTTCTAACTAGCGCTGAGGGTTTGCACTTCAGTGCTCTAGTTCATTCAGTCAACAACGGATCTCGAAGAGTACGGCTACCCAGGCTTTGAAAGCGACATCAGACTATAGCACTCTACAGAGTAAGTCCCTTTAATGTGCCAGAATTTTTAGTTTTGACTTAGTTTTCAAGAAAAAGCGAGTAGCCTACAACCGTACGTTACGGTAATCGGAACCGCCCCTTAAAAAACCTGCTTGTCACGTGAGCCAGCTTTCAGGTTGCAAATCACTTTTAAATAGCTAATAATTACATGGATTCAGCGTGAGGTGTTCCGTGGAATAGTTGTTGAGTGAGCGAATATCAAACCTAGAAGTCTGTGGTTCGAACCCAAGTTGGTGCTCACTTTTTTGTTCATCCTGTTCTTTTTTTTTTTTTTTTTTCTTCTTGCCTTATTTTCTTCTTCCTACTGTTTTTATTGCTTTCCTACCTTTTCCTTTCATTTCCTTTCTTTTGTCTTTTTCTCTTTCCTGCCTCTCTTCATGACACTTCTCTTTCTTTTTTTTTTGTTTCTACACTTTTCCTTTTCTTTATCATACTAGCTAACTAGCACTGAGGGTTTGCACTTCAGTGCTCTAGTTCATTCATTCATTCATTCATTCATTCATTCAGTCAACAGCGGATCTCGAAGAGTACGGCTACCCAGGCTTTGAAAGCGACATCAAACTATAGCACTTTACAGAGTAAGTCCCTTTAATGTGCCAGAATTGTTAGTTTTGACTTAGTTTTCAAGAAAAAGCGAGTAGCCTACAATCGTACGTTACGGTAATGGGAACCGCCCCTTAAAAAACTTGCTTGTCACGTGAGCCAGCTTTCAGGTTGCAAATCACTTTTAAATAGCTAACAATTACATGGATTCAGCGTGAGGTGTTCAATGGCATAGTTGTTGAGTGAGCGAATAGCTAACCTAGACGTCTCTGGTTCAAACCCAAGTAGATGCTCATTTTTTTTTTCATCCTCATTTTTTTTTTTTTTTTTTTTTTCTTCTTGCCTTATTTTCCGCTACCTGCGGGTTTTTATTGCTTTCCTACCTTTTCCTTTCATTTCCTCTTTCTTTTGTCCCTCTTCATTGTCTTTTTCTCTTTCCTGCCTCTCTTCATGCCACTTCTCTTTCTTTTTTTTTTGTTTCTACACTTTTATTTTTCTTTATCATACTAGCTAACAAGCACTGAGGGTTTGCACTTCAGTGCTCTAGTTCAAAGGATCTCGAAGACGACGGCCTTCCAGGCTCTGAAACTATGTAGAGATAGAGAAATTTGCAAAGTAAGTCCCTTTAATATGCTAGAATTTTTTGTTTCGACTTAGTTTTCAAGAAAAAGCTAGTCGATTGTAGCCGTTCGTCGTACGATCGTTGTGCTAGTGCGCTACCAGTAACGCCCCTTTACCGCACTTTATAATCACGTGAGCTGAAAATTGCAGCTAGAGAATGACCGGTTGGCTTGTAGTATAGAGGGGTTGCAATGGGCGTGGCTAAAGTAGACGTCGGCCATCTTGGATTACAACTGCGCGTGTACCACAATTGCTAAACAGCCATGGTTAACTTTTGTGCGATGATTGGTTGTGGCAATAGGGGGATGAGAGATAAGAAGAGCTTTTTTCGCTTACCAGCTGTTATTGAGAAAGAAGGAGATAAGACCAGGACCTTGAGTGAGAAGAGAAGGAATTGCTGGCTGGCTGCTATAAACCGTGGAGATCTAAAACCTGAGAACTATCCTTATATGAGAATATGCTCTGATCATTTCATCAATGGAAAACCTGCATCTTTGTATGATGAGTCAAATCCTGATTGGGTACCTTCATTGAAACTTGGATATGGGAAAAAGAGATCTTGTTTAGCATCCAGTCGGTATGAAAGAGCAATGGAAAGAAATGTGAAAAAAAAGAATGATGTAGAGCTCAATCAAGAAGGAGCAGATGATAATCAAGGTGTGGTAGAGGCTGTTGCTGCTGAAAGTACTAGTGATAATGAAGTAGAGTCGGAAAGTGAGTTAATACAAATGAAACTTCAACTGGATGCTGCATTTCATGAGATTAACCATTTGAAGAAGGAATTGAGCATATTGGCATTAAAAGAGGAATCTTTCAAGGAGAATGACAAAAAGGTTTGCTTTTATACTGGACTTCCTTCGTGGGATTTGTTAAATAAGCTTTTTTTGTATGCGAGACCACATCTTAGTACAGAAAAGTCTCTTACACCCTTTCAGCAGCTATTAATGACATTAATGAGGCTTCGATTGAATTTGTCATTTCAAGATCTTGGGTTTAGGTTTAAAGTTCGTAAATCTACAAGTAGCCGTATATTTTCGGAGGTTATTTCATCAATGTATTACTGTTTACGACCTCTTATTTGCTGGCCTGATAGAGATGCTTTGATGAAAACTTTGCCCATGGATTTCAGGAAGCACTGTCCACGTTGTGCAGTAATAATTGATTGTTTCGAAATATTTTTAGAAAAACCATCAAATTTGTTGTCAAGAGCTCAAACTTTTTCTTCCTATAAGCACCACAACACGGTGAAATATTTAATTGGTATTACTCCTCAAGGCACAGTATGTTTTATATCTGATGGTTGGGGAGGTCGTATTAGCGATAAGTACATAACAGAAAATTTCAATCTCCTATCCCATCTAACTCCTGGAGACACCATTCTTGCAGATCGGGGTTTTGACATCAAAGAGTCAGTTGGCTTGAATTGTGCAACTGTTACTATTCCAAATTTTACAAAGGGGAAGAAACAGTTAACTGGCATTGAAGTAGAACAGTCCAGACGTATTGCTAATGTACGTATACATGTTGAACGGGTGATAGGTGTTGTACGTCAAAAGTTTACCATTTTATCTGCTACTCATCCAATTGAGGCTGTTACTGCTAAAGATGGAGTGACTTTGTTAGATCAAATCGTTTGTGTCTGTTGCTCACTTATCAACCTATGTGATTCTGTAGTTCCATTTGAATAATATGTGATCATGCAAAAGTTTTGTTAAATATTTAATGTTGTAATCATGAACAAATCTCATTAAACATTTTATTAAATTACATTAAATTACAGTATACTACTACAAAAGCAATTTTAGACTTGTTATTTAGCTAATTTACGACAGTCTGGGCAATACCAGACTTTAGATTTAGGAAATGTTTTCAATTTTAAACATGACAAGTGAAACCATTTGTATGGACACCCCTTATGATCACATCCAATATCCCCAGCTTCAGGACCTCTACAATAGCAGTAGACTTCATTGACCAACTCCAATGAAACTGATGGTATTTTAGCTTCAGGTGGTCTTGAAAAAAACTTTCCTAATAATTCCGGCAGGATGGAGTTTTCAAACAGAACTCTAGCTTAAGAAACACAGTTTAGCCATAATTCTTCATCTAGATATATTCTTTCCACATGCAAGTCTTCTTGAGTCCATATACAATAAAATCACAGTACGATCTCTTAGAACAGAAGAGTTGACATTGTACCTATAATTAATGTTTATTAGTTGCATTCTTATAAAATATGACTATTTAGAACTTACTTGATAATAGTAGGCATGATTTCGTTTTAACTGATACATGCCATCAGCTAGTTGAGCAAACAAAATGCTGATTTGTCTTTTTCAGCTGCACAAATGGTTTGATCCTTACAGGAATATGGACACTGTAGCAAGCAATGTATTTCAATTTATACTTTATATCTCATATCAATGCTATCATACCTTTATCTCACATACACCATCTCCACAGCACTTGCATGATACTAATCCATCTGGAGAAGCTCCAATGAATTGAAACTCAGTTGAAATGTAAAACCCACATTCTCTCACTTGAAATTCACGGTGATCTTGGCAGTACTTGGTACGATATTGGTCTCGAGCATATTTTTCGTGATCACATCCCCATTGTGTAAAAGTCGACTTAAATTTTGAGAGTTCAGGATAGCAGATTGACATGATCAAGCTTTTTAATGGTGCACAAGGATCAGTACAACATGCTGCTCTCAGCTTCGAGGCTGTTATTCGTCCACATCTCATTCTGTACCATAGACGTGAATGTTGTTGATCATGAGTTTCTTGTTCAACACAATTTGCTTGCAGTTCAGAAACTTCCACGGTAACTTCTGATGCTTTCTTCAGCAGAGCCTGATAATCCAGCTTAACATAGTCTGGGTTATAAAGCTTCGCTAAATTTGGTAAATCAGAAGATAGAGATTTGGGCACAAAAGATTCAGAATATGGTGAAATTAGAGACAGGATAGCAGGCTTACTAGAACAATTAGCCAGTTCTTCCAGGAACTTGTCAAAACCCACTGTGTATTCATTGGGTCTTTTCTTTTTTGGTGTAGTTGATGATCCAGGAGATGGTGATAATCTAGCAGATAGATAAGGTTCTGGTGATGACGAAGGTCCTGGTAAAGGTGAAGGTCCTGGTGATGGCGAAGGTCTCGGTGATGGTGAAGGAGAAATAGAGTGTGACTGTCTCTTTGAAGCTAACTTTCCAGTGAAGTTCATATCCTTAACTTTTGCATAAGGAACATTTTTAACAGCCGTTGGAATGACCCAGTAAGCTTTCTTCTGAGTGACACAGTGAGGGAATCTCGTAATCGAACTCCAGCCTCAATAGCCCACAGCAAAGTTCCAATATGAGAGCAAGTTTCACCAAGACCTGCCATACAATCACAATGACCAACTAAAATCCTTCCTCCTATTTCTGCTATAATCCATGGAGTGAGAGGTTTTTCTCTCAGGCGCATAGAATGATTTACCTATATGCACAAATATACATCTACTAGTATTAAAAAGTATCCAATATAGCTATAAGTACCTTAGCAATAACAATTCTCTTGTTGTCTGTGGAATTGACAAATATATCTGGAATCCATCCTGCAGTTAATCTTTGATAGCACTCCATACTTTTGTAATTAAGGAGGTCTTCCCCTGTATAAGGACTGGGATTGAACACTAAATACATTCCTACATGAATGTAAGTGGTAGCAGGCCATAGGTCTATATCATCCTCATACTCCTGCACTGGAATTTCATACGGATCCTTATTATTTATTAAAGCTAATTTAGAACCATAGCGCTGTCGGCACTCTTCGTTGGCGATCTCAGACCGATAACCAGGCAAAAATGAAGCCATACTTCAACAGTAGACGGAAACCCGCGTGATTGTAATCCGAGATGGCCCACGTCTACTTTAGCCACGCCCCTTGCAACCCCTCTATACTACTGCAGTTGCAATTGTCGCGCTTCACGCGTGTAAGGGGGCTCTAGAGTCGAGTTATATACCGCGGAGCTGATCTATTTTAACCTAGAGGCGTTCCCTTCGCTCTGTTGTTTGCTTCTTTCTTTGTATCGCCGTAAGTAGTAACTGTCTGTGTCTAAATACTAAAGGTTTGAAATAATTTTTAACAGACGTTCGCTTCTACTGCTGATCTCTGGTGGACATACGCTGAGGGTTCGCACCTCCTGGTGCTTCATTATATATGTGTTATAACCATAGCTTTAATTATCGTTTTGCTTCAACAATATCTTAAATGTGTCTGGAACCTCACGTAGCTAGCAAATACAATATATAAGACCCAAACCCCAATTGGCTTATGTGTCCAATTTTAATAAGTACCTCACCACGTTATGGTTCTTAAAACTATACTGTTTCTTTTTAAAGAACATTGGCCATTTTTGTATTTCTGATTATGAGCCAAAAGAAAATACTGTGCTATAAAGAATTATACTAATAAATAACTACCAACAACTTTGAGTGTTCCTTTAGCCACAGAATTTCTGTCCCCATAGCCACCAAAGCATCTGTATACTCCTGAATTTATTTTGTTAGCTTCATTTATACGTAGTGAAGACCATCCATTTCGTTCATGTATTCTTACATTATGTGGTAATTGTGTACTGCCATTAAAAGTCCAATGGTGCATTTTGTCATGTTCACAATAAAATTTAACTGATCTTCCTATTTTTACGACCTGCTTATTCGGGAATATTTTTTCGTCATTTCTAACTGATAAAAGAGAAATTTTACAATAAATAATATATAAATAAAGAACTTCAATATAAAAAAAGTTAAACCATGCATTTGAGGAATTATTGCTGACAACTGTCTTGATTCTTTGAATAAAGCCCAACTTAATATCACAGTTACTGCTGTAAGATTTTTTAATTATCTCAAATAACTGTCCCAATCCGCTACAACACAGGTGGGAAACTCTGCTGCTACCAGCAACTATGGAATATATAATTAACAACATTACAAATACTCTTTCAATGATTAAGTCATTCTGGGCTGAAATAATTATAGTAATAGTAAATTTTCTCATTCTAACAGCCAATATTAAGTTAATTTATAACTTAACCCTCTTGAAGGGTCAAACTCTCTGTAGAGATATAATATACACAATGTAAACGCAAGATTACTGGAGGTACGCTTACTGTTTATTATATACTGAAGGGTGATTTGCGCACAGCATAGACAGCCAGCATCCTGGAAGCTCTAAACCTATGTCTCTGCTAAACTTATTGGCTGGTGTCATCTGTAGTGTAAAGCTTCCTTGATCTTTATCTCAAGATTCTTACTTGCTCTGTCTTCAACTCTTATCTCTTACCATTTAATGGGATGATGTTGCTGCCAAACATGTTCAGCAATGGCTGAAACCTTTTCATCACCTCTCTTGCAAGCATCCTGATATTGCTCCACTGCAAGAGAGGTGATGAGAAGGTTGAACTCTGAAGTGGACTTTCACAGGAAGTCAAAAATGTCGGGTTAAGTTTTAATTAGCATAAAGTTGGCTGTTAATACAAGAAATTCGCTATTATTATCAAATATTGTGCTTACATACTACTTCTATTGGAATGTATATATCCATATTATATCCTTCTTGAGAAATACCTTTGCAATTATAAATACCATTATCCTGCATGTTTACATATTTCAGCAACAGTATGTATAATCTAGTTAGAATATTGGTGGATCCATCTTTGATCCAGTATACATCATCAGCACCTTCATTACATGTAAGTGTAATGGTCTTTCCATGCTCAACATATCTTTTGGAGTTAGTTTCTAAGAACAATATAAATTTGTGTAATAGTGTGGTACATTTTTGGTGAATCCTAGAAAATACAGACTAAATATATCTAAGATGTGTCAGGTTAGACGCCAACAGGCCAAGCTACTTCAGAGACTTAGTGATGACATAATCTATGTATTATAAGCTAAACTCATGAGGAAAAGAAAAGATTCATGAACATACAATTTTATTGAAAACTTACCAGAAACATGTAGCTTAGCTATATCCATGAAATGTGTTACTCCATAGTCAATTGAGCCATAACAAAAATAGTGTCCTCCATGTTGCCATTGAAAAGCTGTATTTAATTTGTAAATAGCACCAGTTGATAGTGGGGCTGACATAGGCCTTGACTGGTGTCTCTCGAAGAACCACACAGGTGTAATGGTAGATGTACAATTGAAATCACTTATACTGCCTCGTTCAGCATGAAGTTTAGAAAAGGCTAAATGATCTAACAGAACGTTTACATAAGATTGGTATAATAGTGTTTGTTCAGGACTACGTCCAAGAACAGTAGAAGAACAAACTCAATCATTACCTCTAATTGTCACCTCACAATGCATACACAGACTTATCATTTAGTGTCGACCCTTTCCACACATAATGTTATTCATAAGCCTGAAAACCACTGGTTCTATATCATTGTGCAGTCTACGTAATCACTCTATTTTTTGTCATTAAGTATCCTAAACCTCGCTTGTTGTCAAAGAGGGGAGTGCGTGCTTTTGGGCTAGTGTAGTAGTAGACCTTGCGTATCAGAGGTCACACGAACAGCTAGATTTCCATACGTCATTAGGACTTAACGGGCCAATCCTGCCACGGTTGGGAGTAACGTTATTGGGGCTCCCAATCAGTGTTATTGTGTTTCTCTTTTGGATAAGTTTTGGAAACAGCTATATTACCATGCAATTAGCTTACTACAAAATAAAGTGATCTATAATGTCTGTTTACTATCATGTACCTACTTAGTACACGAAATAGAAAATTTTGGATGTTTACTAATTCATGATCTCTCAGTGCTGTAAGTAGCTTAGCTTTATCTTTGACATCATTAATATTGGTGTATCCTACATATATTATTGCAGAAATCAGTCATAACATACATAATCCAAGTGTATAACTTCTTTTACAATGCACATAAGTAAGCATTTAGAACTAATAAAGGATAGTGTATTGACAGATTTCATGTTTTTTGTAATTAAATGCATAATTCCTAGCTTTTACCAGAATGTATGTATGTATGTATGTGTATGTATGTATGTATATTATGTATGTATGTATGTATATATGTATGTATGTATGCATGTATGTATGCATATACATGCACACCTGCATGAATCCAACTGTGTTCAATGAACAACAGAGCTATGTGTAGAGCAGGAGAAAGTAAATTTTTTTAATGGTTATACAGATCAACTATAATACAAAATATTGACTAGAATGGAATTAAGCACCAAAAATAGTATGAACTCTCAGCTCTACTAAACACTTCAAATGACTATTACAAAATCATTTCTCAGATCAAAAGAACAACTTACTTGGGGTAGCTATACCAAGTATCAGGTAACTATAGCTGTGCATGGTGAAAACTGTAGATGCAGCTAAGTGCTGTCTTCATAGGAGAAGCCCAGTATACCAGGGACACTCAAGCACAGTTTCAAGGGGACATTCGAATTCCAGCATCACTTGGTTGACTTCTCTGCATAAAGTGCACTAGAAATAATTTGCTCACTGGTTGCAAGTGGCAATAGGGGGTTAGCCAACAAAAGCTGGTACCAACGTGCAGCGAAACTTTCCAGCTTTCTAAAAAAAAATTCTCAGTAAGTTCATACCGTAGTTTGAAGGTTAATTGTCGGAAATCTCCGAAATAGGAGCGTGACAGGGGACAGAAAAAACTGACAAGCGCACCGACAAACGCAACCCTTCGAACGCAACCGACAAACACTACCGACAAACAGAAAGAACAAATGCAGTAGTATAGCCATCACGGGCGTGCGCCTTATGGGTTGGTGAATGAAAATATCTACGATTATAGTTTAAAAGAATTCTACGGGGTTGTGAAACGGATCGTATGAGCCTGTAGAAACTGTACGCAAGGCTAATCTGAGGGAGTAACATTTTAGTTGCATTCATTGACAATTCCACGAAGCTGGTTACTTATCAGCCAGAACTACATAAGGGAGCTATCCCTGAGCTACTTCTTATGTTGCTGGATATTTTCTAACGTAAAAAAAAAATCTGTTTGAAGTAATGCCTACCCTTAGCAGTCATTTTAACTACAATTGTTATAATCCCTTTAGCTGGCTGGAAAAGAAAATTAATGTGCAGGTTTGAAGTCAAACTAGTCCATGAATAAACAACTACATTTGTTGTGAACATTTTAATGAACATAATGAGAATATCAAATAGTTTTACAATCCCTTTGCTAGGGAGTCAATTGATACTATTACAATAATAGTAATTGAATCTTGTAGCTACGTAATGTACTAGTAAATGCATTAAGCATTGTAATCACGTATTTATTATTATATTATGGTATAAGGATATGCCTAGGTGCTCTCCATTAAATATACTTCTAGAAGATTAGAATGAACTTATCACTGACTCAAACTTCCTAGTTCAGGTCCTAATGGCCATACAGTAGATATTACAGTCTTTGTGTCACTAGCTAGCTCTTATTTTACACTCAGCAGACAAAAAAAAAGAATTCAGGAAGCTGCAAACAATCAGATACTAGCGTTATGGCGGGGCAATGCATCGCTGTGGCTCCACCGTCTCCCCACCATACCCCCCTCCCTGGACGGTGTAGCCTGAACTTTTTTGTATATTTATTGTCTTTTTCTTTTTCTTTTAACCAGTTGTATAGCTGATCTTTTACTTGTATAACACATTTTTAGAGCCGAAAAAAAAGATACTAGCGTAATATTACGCACCGGTTTTGTATTGGCTGTGGGCGTTCCCAATCTCGCAGAATTCTTTTATCAATGTTTTTATAAGCTACCTGCGACTAAAACCTTCGCTGAAGCTTTGAACTTAATGATCTTGAATCTATCCCTATAACCGTGGCAAGTATAACTTCCACTAAGCTGTTGAGTAATATTCTCTATAACCAATGCTCCAATTACAGACAATAGATTCCCATTTCTCATCCAACGTAGTCTAGAGGCACTGTAGCAATTAATAGTAACGCTTTCTCCACTCAAGGCTACTTGATATTCTGGAAATACTTTACCGACAGCACCAACCATTGCTGTTCCCTAACACAATATCTAATTACAAAATATTACAAAAAGTATTGCTAATGTGTATGTATGAAGCTCGATGATATATAAACACCAGCTGCAGTATCTGGTCACAAGTAGGGAGCAGGCCCTATGCTGTATATAAGTTTTACCATAACTTCGGGCATGCTTTTGATAGTGGTCCACGTTTAAAATTTTATGATAGCTATGTTATAAATAAACATGCACACACACACACAATAACATACAGTATAGACAAAATAATTATTGAACAATTTCAAGTAAACCAAGACGTTCCATCCAGTGAGATCGAACATATTACTGAAGATCCCTCCTGATCGAAACGTCTTGGTTTACTTGAAATATATACTCAGTCGATGTTCAAGAATTACTCGGAGTGTTATAGAAGGTATATACTAACAAATGAGTGAAACTCTTTGTGATAATAGTAACTTTATACCTTGGATACTTCCCCCGTGGTAATTTCGTCGCAATTTGTGCTCAAGCAGCACACCACTAGTTTTAAATAGTTAGTTGCAAGAAAACTAAGCAGGCGCGTTGGAGGCCGATAAGTGCAGTTGATCTAGTCTCACGTAGCCAGACCCTTTACCACCCTTTACCCGCTATGGTAAAGGGGATTCAATGCCATAGTAACCACTCCCCTCAACTGTTTGAATTTGAAAAAGAAGCAACAAAATCAAGTCACGTTATTTAAAAATTTCTTTGTGATATTCTTAATAGTAGTTGTAACGCACAATACTTTCACACAACTGAACCTACGCAAGACTTACCTTCGTGGTGGTTCGTCTAGTGGATAATGAATTTTCCAGTAAATGCTGTTGAGTAGGGCTTATAACTGTGACAAATAGCGACTAACTTGAATAGAAAGGAACTCCCATAAGTTTTAGAGTTTTAACTGCACACGCAAAAGAATTCAAAGCGGTGCACAATTCAATTTCTAAGGTGATACGGGTAATGGTCACTAAACCAGAGGATTCTGTTTATTGAAGTTTGGGACGGGGGCAACGCGGAGCGAACACTACAAAATGACCAACGTAGGTCCATAATTGGCGAGCGAGCGTAGCGAGCGAGACACTTACAGGGGTAAAAATGAAAAAATCGGGGATGTTTGTTGGCGAGCGAGCTTACCTCAGCTTCCCTCGAGAAGTAGTAGCTTCCTTAGCATTAATACTACGGCATTCTGACTACGAACAGCTCTTGACAACCAACAACCAGCACTCCGTATCCCCCCATAAAACGGCGAAGTTTTGAAATTAAGTCTGGAAAAGGGTCTTCAATGCCATAGTAACCGGTCGAATCAACTTTTTGTTTCTTGAAAAGCAAGCATTTTCGCAGGAATTTTTTCTCACACTTTGGAGCTTAAGTATAAAGTAAGGCTTGCTTAATCCTGTAGTTTCAGAATAAACTGGGGGTCAAGCCTAAAAAGCCGTGTTTTTTGGAGAAAAAAGTTCCGCCCGAGCGCGTTTAAAGGGCATACGTACCATCCCACATACATATATACATATAACATATACCCGATTTTGCATTATCCACCCCTAATACTGATAACTGAAGTCTTTTTGTACTTCCACTAGTCTTGCTCACAGAACACTTAAAATAATAAATAGCAACCGGCATTATGTTAATCTGTAACAGGAGCTATATTTTCAAAACAAAAAAGTAGAACATTATTGAAGCAATAAACGATGTATTTTAGTTAGAATAACTTAACATTTCAACTATTATTCCCTCAACATTACTAGTTTTAATCTTAGTCAACAGTTCTCTACTTTAAAATGGAACTTACTAATTTTACTCTGATCGATAATGTTTTTTTTTTGTTTCAGGAAAGTATATAGCTAGTAGGAGTTAGTCCAAAATGATGTCATAGTTGGATGCACAATAGTTTACAGGGAACCTACCAGATGATCAAATACAACTTCATTAGGAAAAACGTATCTAGCATGAAATTTTTAACTACTGCCTGTTCATAATTGTAGCGAGCAACTCACTTTCCTTAAGTTAACGGATTGGCGTTAAAGGATTGGCGGTTCTAGCGTTTGGTTTTAGACGGTACTTTAAGGGTGACCGCACATAGCAACGCGCACAGCCTGTAGATCCGGACATTAATTCATTCCCCGCCAATACCCCACCATTCGATAATACGCGAGCAGAAACAATCGCGCAGTAGTAGCAGAAGTTTAATTTGCGAAGTTGTGGTATTTTAATTTAGCTTCTTGTTGTCTCATATTCTTTATAGTAACTCTCCATACGTCGTCTGAGCTCACATGGCAAGGTGCACCAGGCTGCCTCTCCTCCAGTAGCCGTTTACCGGACTCTGCCACCTGAACTCAAGCGGTTGGATCCACCAGGATCGATTTCTGCGGAGCGAAGACTTCCCAAGCTGCGCAGATCTAACCTTCACCTCTGGCTATCTCCAATAAACTGATCTCTCTTCTGACTCTCTTCTTGTTATTGTTCTATTGATGTTTGTTTACTCTTGATATAGGCGGGCTCTTTTTAGAACCAATACAAAACTAATTGAAAAAAAAAATTGCTCGTGTACTCGTAGTACGAGATATGGGGGTGGGGCTATTTCTTAAGAATTGCGAGTGGAATTAACGTTCCAAATTTTGTAACAGTTTTTCATGGAATCTATAATGAGAACGACACATAAATTTTACACACGGGTAAACCAAAAAAAAAATGAACTGCACCACATAGAGAATTTTTCAATATCTTATAAATAGAAAAAATTGCGAATAAATCATAAAGTAATATTGAAATGGAGAATAACTCGTTGTCTTGCAGTAGAGTATCGGCTCGCTAGTAGTGCACCAAATTGCGGAGCTCCAACTTACCGCACCGCTCCAAAAAACTGCTACAAAGTTTAATAACCAGGCCCCGATATTTCCTGATATTTTTTCCAGATTCGCTCTAAAATTAGTGAGCGGCTCCTTCGGCAGGTACTTTGTCCTTGTGTAGTAGTGGAGAAGCCCCTGTAAGTATACAATAGTAGTAATCGTGCATAGCAACCATCAACAAAAAATTGCGTAGGCGGTGTGCGGCCACCCTTAAGCCTGGGTGCTGTGTTCAACTATATCTATCTAAGTAGGTAAAAACTACTGCAGATAAATTTCACAAAGTCAGCTTAGTTATCGCTAACTTTTTGGTACCGCTAATTTTTTGGTACCACCTATGCTAGTAGGGATCTTTATTGAAAACCTGGGGGCAGTAGAGTTTGGCAGGTGACCTTTATAACCTGGGCCGTTATAACCCGACCAAAACTAACAAAAGTGTACGATTAGATTAACGTAACATTGTGTGTAAGTGGCCGAGTCCGCCGGACGCTACAAATTTACTTATTTAAAATTTCGTGGCAGTGAAAGCGGTACCAACTAACCGCTGTTAATACTGAAATGGTTCCAATTGAAGTAAGCGGAGCGAGTTGAGGGACCAGGCTATAAGAAAAGCTAATTATTGTGAGTAGTTATGATATTACTAGTGATGTGCTTGAGCACAAATGGCGAGCGAGCCTAAAGACTATACTGCTTTTACATGAATGATTTTGACTTCTAACACTGAAGCTACTGAAAATAAGGTCCAGTTTTAAAATTTAGCATACACGGTAAAGGGGTTTCAGTGCCATAGTAACAACCAGTGTTGTTTTGGTTTTGCGATTCCAGACTTTCTTAGTTTTAGTTATTCATACTAAAAAAATATCTTGAATGCTTAGTTTTAGTTTTTTTCCCAAATTATCCCTGAAGATTTAGTTAGTTTTTAGTTTTTCTTCAATACCATGCAGAAGATTTAGTTTGTTAGCTATACTATCAATTGTCTTAGTTTTAGTTAATTTATGTTGCCTCTCAAATTCTGCAATAATGAGACTCCTTAGAAAATTGTTCATGTAGTTTTTCCAAAGAACTTTAAAAATGGCATATTTCTGTGAAAACTTGGGTATTATTAATAAAGTATGGTATTTGTGACGTAGTTTAGAGAATAATTACTTGATGGGAATTTATATTTTCATTTAATAATGACATAATTCAAGGTGAATTCTTTACAATAAAATTGCTTAGTTTTAGTTTTTGTCATCCACTCTACTGGTAGCTAGTTTTAGTTATTATCGAATTTACTGTCTTCTAAAATAATTAGTTTTAGTTTTTTCATGTTCTCTACAGCTTAGTTTTAGTTATTCTTACCAAAAGTAAAATACCCTAAAGCTAAGGGATTTTGGTTTTAGTTTTAGTTAACTAAAACAATACTAATAACAACTCTCTGCAACTGCTTGAATTGAAGGGGAAAAAACAACAACAAAACAATACAACGTTGTTTAAACGTTTTCTTTGTGATATTCTTTAGCTAAGTAGTGGTTGTAACACAATGCTTTGACACAACTGGACATGCACCTACACAAACTTACCTTCGCGGTAGTCTAGTGGACAACGAATTTTCAAGCAAATACTTTTGCGTACCGCTTATAACCATGACAAAGAGGCATTGACTTACCACCGCCACTAACTCGAATAGAAATGGAAGCTTTGACACAACTGGACATGCACCTACACAAACTTACCTTCGCGGTAGTCTAGTGGACAACGAATTTTCAAGCAAATACTTTTGCGTACCGCTTATAACCATGACAAAAATCGGGGATGTCTATAAATTTATTTATTGGCGAGCGAGCGTAGCGAGCGAGACAGTATTAGGGGTGGATAATGCAAAATCGGGTATATGTTATATATATGTATGTATGTATGGATGGTACGTATGCTCTTTAAACGCGCGCGCGGGGAACTTTTTTCTCTTAAAAACACGGCTATTTAGGCTTGACTCCAGTTTATTTTGAAACTACAGCATTAAGCAAACCTTACTTTATACTTAAGCTCCAAAATATGAGAAAATTCCTGCTCAAACGCTTGTTTTCAAGACACAAAAAGTTGATTCAACCGGTTACTATGGCATTGAAGACCCTTTTCCAGACTTAATTTCAAAACTTCGCCGTTTTATGGGGGATACGGAGTGCGGGTTGTTGGTTGTCAAGAGCCGTTGGTAGTCAGAATGCCGTAGTATTAATGCTACGGAAGCTACTACTTCTCGAGGGAAGCTGAGATAAGTACGCAATTCCATATTTGTTAGCTAAATATGCAAAATTAACTCTGGCCTTTCTTTTTTGTAGCTAAGAGCTAGTCAACAGTGACTGGTAAATTCAAATAGTCAGATTGGCTCCAATTTGGTACTACAGTTACCACTGCTCAAGAAAATGAGGTAAGAAAGTAATTTTGTATTTGTGTGCTAAAATTGATTGTCTTTTGTTTTTGTAGGTGAGAGCTTGTTGTCAAGAATTCAAGGTAATTCAGATGGTCAAAAATAACTTCAATTTGATACTACAGAAGTTATCAATACTCAAGAATGATGTAAGTAGTAATTCCATATTTGTTGGCTAAATTACAAATAATAACACTGGTTTATTTTTTATCGTAGCTGAGAGCTTGTTCAAGAGTTACTGGTGATTGAGATTATCAGAATGGTTGATGTTTGATACTACAAAAGTTACCATTAATCAGGTAAGAGAGTGATTTTGTATTTGTTTGCTGAATTCAAATGTCTAACTGCTATTATAGTGTTTGCATGAAGTAAGCTAAAACATAGTAACATTTTATGTTACCTAACTATCAGGCTCGCTCGCCATTTGTGCTCAAGCACACCACTAGTTTAGATATATGTATGGACGTACGTATGTCATTTTGTACTTTGACCCTCGCATTTTTGTGTTAGTTATGTGGTCGACCCCGTCCCAAATTGCACTAAACAGAATCCTCTGGTTTATTGATCAGTACCCGTATCACCCTAGAAATTGAATTGTTTACCGTTTTGAATTCTTTTGCCGGTGCAGTTAAAACTTGAAAACTTAAGGGACTTCCATTTCTATTCGAGTTAGTGGCCGTGGTAAGTCAATGCGCTCTTTGTCATGGTTATAAGCCGTGCGCACAGTATTTATCTGAAAATACATTGTCCACTTGACTACTGCGAAGGTAAGTCTGTGTAGGTGCATGTCCAGCTGTGTCAAAGCATTGTGTGTTACAACCACTACTTAGCTAAAGAATATCACAAAGAAAACTTTTAAATAACGTGTATTGTTTTGTTGTTGTTTTTTCCTTCAATTCAAGCATTTGCAGAGAGTTGTTACTGTGGCACTGAAATCCCCTTACCCTGTATGCTAAATTTAAAAACTGGACCTTATTTTCAGTAGCTTCAGTGTTAGAAGTCAATAAAAATAGTATAGTCTTTAGGCTCGCTCGCCATTTGTGCTCAAGCACACCACTAGTTATATACAAATAAATAAATAAACAAACATCCCCGATTTTTAATTGTGTTACCCCAGTAAGTGTCTCGCTCGCTTAGCTCGCTCGCCAATTAGAATTGGCGAGCGAGCCGAGCGAGCGAGACAGTATTAGGGGTGGATAATGTAAAATCGGGTATAGCTATGTTATATGTATATATGTATATATGTATGTATGAATTGTACGTATGCCCTTGCGCGCGCGTGGAACTTTTTTTTCTTAAAAAAACACGGCTTTTTAGGCTTGACCCCAAGCCTTACTTTATTTAAGCTCCAAAGTGTGAGAAAATTCCTGCGAAAATGCTTGCTATTCAAGAAACAAAAATTTGATTCGACCGGTTACTATGGCATTGAAGATCCTTTACCTGATTTACATTCAAAACTTCGCGTTATTTCCAGGTAAGTGCGGCTTGTTAGTTGTCAAGAGCCACCTGTAGAGTCAGTACTAAGAGAGCTATCACTACTTCTGAAAAGCGTATGTAAGCGCATAAAGTATTAATGCTAAGGAAGCTACTACTACTGGAGGGATGCTGAGGTAAGTATGTAATTCCATATTTGTTAGCTAAATATGCAATAATAACTCTGGCCTTTCTTTTTTATAGCTAAGAGCTTGTTGTCAACAGTGACTGGTAAATTAAAATAGTCAGAATGACTCAAATTTGGTACTACAAAAGTTACCACAGCTCAAGAAAATAGAAAGTAATTGTGTATTTGTGTGCTAAAATTTATTGTCTTGTTTTTATAGGTGAGAGCTTGTTGTCAAGAATTCAAGGTAATTCAGATAGTCAGAGTAACTTTAATTTGATACTACAGAAGACGGAAGACGGAATGTTTTACAACAAATTAGGAGGAGCCCCACGTTGAAAAGAAAGTTTCAGCGGAAGCTAATCCTGAAATAAGGAGATAGTGAGTGAACGATATAATTTAGCTACAATTACAAATGACTTGCCCAATCTGCACTCCCCTTCCCCCTCCCCTTCCTTCTCTCCTTCCCCCTCCCCTCCCAAACGAAGGAGTAAAAAAAAAAAAACAACCTCCATCCCCCCCCCCCCCCCCACCAAATGGACAGAAGTGATTAAGCAAGAAACCTCCTGCCTAACAAATCATAGGGAAAAAAACATAACAAGAATAATCTATACAGTAATTCACTATTATTGGGTCTTAATCCAGCTAGCTCAAAGAAAACCCTGTGAATAGTTCACAGTGTACAGACGATCTTCAGTGCTAGATTTTTTAAATTGTGGAAATCGCATTTTGCTAGGCTTTTTTTTTTTAATAGACCTGATGTAAATAAGGTGATAAAGGGCATGCATTGTTATTATGTTACTAACAAAATATCGGATAACAATCAAATTTCCTTTAACTTCTTTCTACTCATTCTTGAGCATTTAAGGTAGCAAGTTTGGTGATATATATGATACACTGTTATGCAATACAATCCAAACCACTGGACTCTATGGGCTATTCTTGTTTCTGTCTTAGATTATTTGTCTGCAGGATATAATGACTCTGCCTAGATTTTATTAATAGTATCTGCCCAAATCTCAACTGATTGACACCGAATGAAAAGAGATTACCAAAAATGATATCTTTCTAAGTGTGTATTGCTTACTAATCTAATGACTACAGTGGTAAGTGGTTCCAAAATATTATTCTATACATAATTACTTTAATATCCTAATTACAGTTTCATTACTGTCACAATGAAAGGCAAAGTGTCTGCCTTTCCTTACAACCTGATTTCTCGGATATATTTTGTCATCCCGTTTGGCTGTATTTTTATCACAACATTTTGTACAGAATTAGATAAAGCAAATGTTTAGTAAAACAATGATAATTAAAGTCACCAAAAAAAGAATGAAGTACACTTTCATTCCATTGACCACCGTAATCTCTGATTATAAATTTACAGCTATTTGTAGATTGTTGATTCATTATTTCAGTAGCATCACTTTAAGTTTATGATATTCAGATGTAATGACAAAATATTTCCCTGAGGGAGAAATTAACGTTGCATTAACATGTGATGCAATTACATCTAATGGTATGTGCTGGATAAAAAATGGAATGCCAATCTCCACATAGAAGACAATATTATTTAGAAATGTTTCACTTCAGCAGTACAGGGCAATTACACCTGTCAAGGAATTAATAGGGATGGATTTAAGTTCAATGTCACAGTCAGAATGATAGTAGCCAGTAAGTTGGTGGTTATCAAATTCATTTAAAAAGATTCAAAACTCAAAATTTTTTGACATTGCTTAACACTCACATGTACAACATTATGCCCTGCATCTTATTCATGAACTTTTAAACAATTTTTCCTTCTGAGATTGAGCAATAGTAGGTTCATTGGAGATATGTAGTTTTGAGGATTTTAGATGAGGGATTAAAGAGTGAATCCATAAGATAATGAAGTTATTCTCGTTTGAGTGTTAATATTTGCATTGGTATGAGAAAGGGAGAGAAAGTAGTACTTGAGACATTTACTAATATCATAAAATGAAAAAACCTGAAAAACGTTATAGTTAGTGCAGTAATAGGTGTTTTTCTTTCAGGTAATTAAAAATAATTAGCTTGAGTGTTATATTTATCTAAGTGTTTGTTTGTTTTCTATTCAGTAGTATTACAATTACAAATATATTTGCGTGATCATGGGGAAATGAGGGAGGGAGGGAGCACTAGAGGCGTGGCAATATTTTGAACTTCTTTTGTGGTGATTATGGTACAAGCACTGCATTAGTTACACTACAGCTGCATTTAGAGACAGAAGACAGAACAATTAGAAATTTTGGACATTGCCAAAAATTTGTGTCTGTGTATGATACTTGCTTTTAATTTGAAGGTAATCAATACCCACTTACAGCCAGCACTAGTTAGAACATAGCTGATGTAGCTTTTGTATTGTGACAGAGGAACTCTAAACTGCTTAGGTCATTGGCAGAGGAACATATTTTAACTTAGTGTCTCCGCCTCCAGGGCAGAGCCACTGAGTGTCCCTCCCATTGCATTTAGTTTTCCTCAGTTTGAGTTGTCAGGAGCAGTCGACTTTCTAAGGTACTGCATAGTTATCATGAACTACCATGTTTAGGGTCCCTCAGGCATTCACCAGGGTCACTACAGCCTAGAACCTTGGGACCCTAAAAACAGTAGTTCCCTCTGAGGCGCGCCAAACTAATATAAATATATACTGCCTCTCAAATATAGAATGCTTGTCGTGTTGTGACAACCTCCTCCTCCCCCACCCCCATCCTCCCTCCCCCAATAAAACATTATTCCTACACTTATGCTTAATGACTATGAATCATGATATTGCACATACCATAAACTTCAAGTATTTTAGCATGCAAGAAATGTGTAGCTCCATTATTGGATGATCCATAACAAAAATAGTAACCTCCATGTTTCCAACGGGTGGATGATATTTTAAATTTTCCAGTAGAAATAATAGGAGGGGATACCGGTTTAGTACTCTATAGTTCAAAAAACCATAGAGGTTTTATTGCAGAGTAACAGGTAAAAATGGTTTCTGTGCCCAATAAAGATTTTTCCGTTTGATTTCTTTCCATGAGTGTTTCTTCTGTTAATTTAAAACATTTTGTAGGTGTTTTACAGTCAAGTTTTAAAGATAGTTGCAGCATGAGTTGGTTAGGCTGGCTACAGTAGCACAGATGTAGATACTTAGTCAGAGATTCAAGGTTTATTCCATAAATTCTCGGCTTGGATAGCCTTCTAGTGGATTAACATTTTTGTTATTTTTTTCCCCAGCTATAGTTTATCATATAATACATTTCGGTATTTTCAAAGAATGAATTAACAATATGCCTTCATTGGGTAATTTATATTCACTAGGATGGTTTAAACATCCTTAGCCTTCTACTTATTATTAACCACCATAATGATATTGTATTACAATAAAAGTGTTTTACAGCTAATTTAAAACTACACAATTTAAACTGTGCAAGTGTCAATTATTTAACTGCACTTGTACTATGCATTCCAATAATTATTGTTTATTTAGCATCTTATATGCATTTACAAATATACAAGAAGCAGGCAATTTGTCAAGTGATGAGCAAAGCAAATCATACCTGTAACCAATAAGGTTGATGAAGTTGTAAAAGTTGTGATGCGGCCTTTTACATTCATATATCCATAGCAAGTATAATTCCCACTAGTTAGCAAACTCATCAGTGATACAACATGGCCATCTTTACTCCAGTGTACAGATCCTGCACTGGAACAATATATTGTTGAGGTATCTCCACTTGAAACTACCTGGTATTTTTGGAAACACACTACCAAAGTATAACATTATCTACAAATTAATAGTTAGACTTGGTATCAAAAAAAGAGAACTAATTGTCAGATATGTTTATTAGTTTATAAATGTGTTCAAAAATTGGCTTACAAACATCTGTAAATAGCTTTCTACAATTTTAGTTTATGCTAGGAAGAAAAGTGTCAGACCTCATTATTTAAATATGTGCATAATATAAAAATTAATTTATTCCATTTTTTTGCCATGCCACCTTGCTGCACAATAAATGTAAAAGAAGAAAGCTAAAATAAGCAAGCTTTGTTTAGGAAAATGTCTTGCATAAGACTTTTATTTTATTGTAAAAACTATGCTGGATATGTCTGATATCATACAGGCTTTTGGCGAAATATAATAATTACCGGTAGAAAGTTTTGTTTTTGTTGTTATTTTTATTTATGATAAGGTTTCTGAGGGTGAAAAATTGGGTAGACTATATTTTAGGTACTACACGAGACGCGACGCGTCACGTTTTCGCGAAGCACCCCGCGATTCTCGCTAGTGGAAGCATGCGTTGAATTAAAGCCCTAGCCCTAACCCCCTAGCCCTAGCCCTAGCCCTAGCCCCCAACTAACCCATCCCTTGTGTTTAAATATATGTTATACTTTGAATACTGCAAAATATCACGAGTCTGTCGGATGTATTGGGACGAGTGCCAATACCCCGATCAGACGAGTGATATTTCGCGTATTCAAGTATAACATATTTATCATGTACGCATGCGCAAACTTAATCTTAGCAACGACAATTTTTCTGGAGCTAAACCAGTAAGCTAACGTTGTTATGGCTGAAGATATTTCATTACAGGATTTTTTTGATGACGAAGTTCTTGAAATGATTGAGAAACAATCTGAATATCTACAGAAACTCCCTATAGAACCAACTGTTGCTAATCCAGTCTATACTAACGGACAAACGGAGGAAACTAAGTACGTAGAAGAAGCATCTTCTTCTGTGTGTTTGGACGATGAAGTTTCTTCAAAAGCGTCCAGTTGAAATGTGCAAATCGGAATCCCTATTTTATCTGGCTGTGAACTACAATTACTCCAATGATGACATTTGGTACAAAAAACAGAAGATGGGGAAGGATAGAATCAATACAATAATGAAAAGGATGGCTGCAAGTACTGGATTGTCTGGGGAAAAAAACAAATCATTCAGCTCGAAAAACAATGGTTACATGTCTTACCAAGAATAGTGTACCAGAAACACAGATAATCCAACTAACTGGGCATAAAAATCTACAAAGTCTAAATAGCTATAAAAAAGCATCACTACAACAGCAAAAGGAAAATGTCTCATGTCTTGAGCTCATACAAAAATCCTGAAACTAATCCATCTTCTTCATATTCTACAACACCATCGAGTGGTACTATGAACCAAGATTTAAGTGCTCAGTCCTTCTGGAGCAACAATCACCAATTGTACAATAAATATTGGTTTTCCTACAGCAACACAAACACAAAATTTCATCACAATGTCCGCTGCACCTAATGACACACAACCACAAATGAAGAGATTTACAATTCATACATACCTACATAGCAATAGACAGATATATCAAATTAATGTATTATTATTAAGATTTAACAAAAAACCTAAAAATATAAAATTAGCCTAAGGGGACGCAATAACACTTGATAGAATGCCTAAGGGGACGCAATATGGGAAAATATTGGGGTAGTTTCATTTGTATTAATCTCTATGGGAGTACTTGAGTTCAGTACATGATAAAACACATTATCCTTTAACCATCTAATAATTGGGGGGCTAGGGCTAGGGCTAGGGCTGCCAATTTGCTCTTTTTTGTCAACTTTTGCTAAGTGGGGACAATGCTACTATGGTATGTAATAGTGTATCAATTGTATTTTGGGTTAAATCAGGAAATATTATCAGTTCATCAAAAATATTAGAAATAAATAATGTTACGGAGAGGGATAATGGAAAATATGTTTGTCATGGCTATGGAAATTCAGAATTATTGATCCCATTCAAGCAACATTCCATCCTGTTAGTTGCAGGTAAAGATTTTTCATCCCCCAATATATCCCCTTGGAGCTCATTTCCCTGCTCATAAATATTCCGCAACGACCCTGTTTCCCCATAGAGAGCTAGTCTCGCGTAGCCAGACCTTTACCAACCGTAACCGCTACGCGGGGAAGGAAAGAGTCTGGGAACATACAATATAACGACTTGTTCAGCAGCACCCCAAAAAGGGTGCTCAATTATCACATTCCAGCAAGCTTGCGGTATACTGTGTGACGTCAACATCACATCTGGGAGGGTGAAAACGTTTCTCAACTTCATTAAGCTGGTGAAGTTGTTTTTGCTCTAATATATAACTTGTGAAATCAGATTATTTTATAACAAAGGCGACCAGGAAGAAAGTTACTGTCAATTGAAAAGATATTACTTAGGCCCCAAAATTTTATCTATAAGATGCCATTCAGCAAGGAAACCATTGTGGTGGTACTATGAATCTTCAGACGAATCCCCAAAATATAAACCATCATTTAAAGGTGAAATGTGGCGAATGATTGGAGCAGTGCTGGATACTAATGGATCTCGCTATAGTAGCAGTGCTCATTTTTTGAGAGTTATCAAGCTTAGAATTTACATGGGTGAGTTATAATTGAACAGTATCAAGCAGTAGCTAGTTGTACTGTTCAAAATTCTTATTGGTTTGTAGTTAAACAAACCCAAAATGTCTACTAATTATAGGTCATTAGGTCAATGGCTGCAAAATATTAAAAATGATAACATCTACTTGTATAGTATATTACTTGGTTTAATTTCATGAGAATAGAATTTTGCAACAGCTTCATGAGAGCACTTCATGTCAATTAAAGTGAAAGTTAATTTTATATCTTGTTACTTAACTAAAAAGTTATTTTTCCAATGAATGGTTTCTCATTCTTTTTAAATATTAAAATCAAAAAAATTTCAGAATTGAATACTACATATTTTCAAGTGAATAAAAATTACAGCTTACATTGCGATAACCAAATTAAACATGTAACCTGGCATAAGCTGGAATCTGAACATATAGTTATTACAAGAGAACCTAACATAATATTTGTTAAAGTAGGAGTGGAAGACACTGGAGGATATGTTTGTAAAGGAATAAACAAGAATGGACATACCGCTAGGGCAGTTACTAATGTTATAGTAGTTGGTATGAAACTCAAAATTAAAATTCTGCTGACTGTATTTAGCTGTCAAAATTTGGTTGTCAGAAAATTGATAAATTTAATAAAACGTATTAGATACGTGTTTTGGCCATGACTATTTACATCCAGTATTTAGTTAACGACTCAATCGACTAAATCACTCAATCGTAAGCATAACTAATGATAGCTAATTTACTCAATTCCAAGTTTTACTAATGCACACTCTAATTTTTTATGAGTCACCCAAATTACAACTGATATTGATGCATTGACCAAGCTTTTGAAGATGTTATTAGCCTATTGAGTAGTATTACACAGCTTATGATAATAGCTTTAATTTTTCAATGAACATAATGGGGGATTACAAAATTGCTTTTCTACACACAATTTTTAAGTTTACCAATTTGGATCTTCAATAAATTCAATTTTATTTAGCCAAATAAAAGTTATAATTGCAACAAAATGAAAAAACATTATTTTTTGGTAACAGAAAATTGCCGGGAAGCTGTCATCATGGTGGAAAAGCTATTGAAATGGTAACAATTTCTGGTCCAGTGTCTGAGCCAATATGTGATCTAGATATGAAAATATTTGATGATCCAAGGAGGAAGGACTGCATTAAAGAAGGTGTTTGGACGCAAAGAGAACCAAAATGTGTAAGAAGTAAGTGGTCAGAGTGTATGTGTGCTATCTTGTATTGAGTGCCTTTATCATTATACTGGATTCAGTTAACTTGGATGTTGTATTGCATTATGATTGTTATGATTTACATTCACAATTACTTTATGAACATTTCAAGTAATGATAGCTAGAGAACCAAAATAGGACACTATGACTGACAGTTACATTAAGCCCCCCCCCCCCCCCCCCACCCCTCGAATGATCAAATTACATACTACTACAGCATTGTAAAGAGCATTGACTGTCTTCTTTATAATTTGTTACATGTTGTTTTATGTGTCTAATGTGGTTCTAGTTTAATTATAGCAAAGCACATGAAACCTTGTACTCTTTACATTTTTGTCTAGTAATAATTGTTATATGTACTTTATCAATGAAATAAACATTCTTGCTCCGTGGTTACATTGGTTTATAGTAGAAAATGGTATCCATACTATTACTAAACTGCAAATACTCCATTGCACAGTGAATGATTGTGAACTTAGGGGCTTTGTGAAATCATTTTCTACCTTTTTCCATCCTATCCTTGCCAATCTCACCTGCTTTTTATTGCAATAGACAGTTTTTAATTGCTTTCTACTTTATTTGATGATGCTTTCAACATTTTGTTAATAAAAAATACGAGTAAATGAAGTATAATTATCTGACACAGTTCAGAGTAATTAGCTTGTCCAATGTGATGGAAGTAGAGTGTTTAATTAATCATCATGCAATACTATACAAACCATTCTATGCTAGCTATTTCCATAGAACTCTGTATGGCTTGTACTATTTCCATACTATAATTTTATCATATTTCTGGCATTCTGCCTCATCCTGCCTTTTATCCTACTCCCAATTTATTATATATAGTATATAGTATATTAGGGTGCACCTTACTGACATGATTGGCCAACAGAAAAATACTGCAATGATAGAACTGACTATGACAGAGGTTGTACTGCCTGTGTTTTATGTGTTTAATTATACAGTCTCACTCAAAAGTAGACTCTGCATCTATCTGTAACTTTAAGTACCAATATAGGGAGAATTATTGCTTATACACCACAGTTTCCTCTATCACTGAAATTGCTATAATTTGTTTTCACTGTTTCAAGTATGTGGGTGGGACGAGGAATTCTTCCTAGGGGCATGTATGCTAGGCTAGATAGAAACATTGCTCCCGGTCTGCTGTTACCACAGGTCTAACACTCACTGAACTGCATGCACTTAACTCAAAGAATGAAATGGAAGTGATATATACGCAAAATTGGTGTTCAGCCCGTGGTATCCAGATATAATCGGGTGTAATCGATGATTTACTTTCTATTATTAGGGGTGGGTATAGGGTCGGCTACTCCAGAGCTTCTATGATATAATATTAATGAAATCGATAATCATGGGAATTAAAATAATTTTTTGACAGTATTGAAGATACCGAAGAAAAATACAAAACATATTACTTTGTGGGGCTATATCCACAACTAGCAGAGGAAGGGATGACTAACAGAAGAGAGTTTGTACATGTATGACTGAACTTTGCTTTGTTATTGTGATGGGTTCTCATTTGTGTCACTTCTATGTCACCTAAATGTTGTGCACATCTGGATTTGTCTGGCGTAGCCAACCCTATATGATCATATTTGCTACCAGATCTCCAGCAGCAACAGCCCACTATTTTCTACCCTCACACCAATCAGTAATGATAGTATTATTGTAAGCAGTGAGGAAAACTGATCCAAAGGCAATTTCAATTTGAATCTTTGTTCCTCCTACATGTGTGTGTGAAGAATGGAGCTGAATCCATCACTTTGATTAAATATGTGTAGTCATGATGGATACAGTCATTGCTGGTTGATATAGCTATGCCACAAAAAAAGTGTACATGATACAATTTAGCTTGACATCATTTGACATATATGTGGGTAGATGGGGGGGGGGGGGGGGGCAAGGAAAGCATGTGCCATTATATAATAATCCAGAAATAAAACAATATGACTAGATGTGGTAAATATGACTAGATGTGGTAAATGTGTGTATAGTCTACTAAATACAGTTTCTTTGCTGTTTTTGTTGTTGTTGTTGTTGTTGTTTTTGTTTTCCATACTGGTCTTCATCTTTTTTACATAACAAACAATTAACGGTTATGTAGCTAATAAAAAAAAAACAATAAGCAATATTCAATTTTCAAAAAGCAGCTAATTAATAGATAGACACTAATATTATCACAGGTCTCAATTAAGTATGAATCAGTGCTGCCTCCTCTATAATTATTATTATTGTTGTGATTGTTTTTGTTTCATCAATATTATTGCTATTAAATCCACTCCATTTCAACTGTGGGGCCACAAGTAAATACCCCTTAATAAGAGACTCTAGAGAGAAAATTTTTAGTGTATTAGAGGAGATTACCATAAGTTGTTTTACTCATTATTCTAGAATTCACTTAAGGAGTAAAGAACCCTAAAATAGGAGGTAGCAATTGGATGGGGCAAACATTAAGTGCATTAGGGCAATGTATGCCAGTATATGCCAGTATACTTGAACCACTTAATCATTAATACCCATTTAATAAATAACTCTCCTATTTTGGACACCACGGCCTCAAGTCATTAATCCTGTTTGAGGTAGCTAATTTTTTTTAGAAATAAATTCAGAGTGGAGTACTTTGTTTCCTTTTTACTAAATTTAGTCACTCTTTTTATCTCATTGCCTCATTAAAAGTTTTCTTTTATATCTTTTTGATAACATTTTTGCTTTGAAACTGGGATTCCCCAAACTGTTGCTGTTCATCAGTGGCACATTAAGTTGTCATTAATGCTGAATACTCTTATAGACAAAAAGACTTGTTCTATACATAACAACCCTATTAGACACATTAAAGCAAATGGACCAGTTTCCTCAACAGCACACTAGGTGAGGAAGAGTAAACAAGGTTTCAGTTTTCATTATACTGTCTTTATAAGAATCTCAGTTGTCTTAGATTTGAAGAGAATACTTCAGTACAAGAATCAACAAGACACCAGAATTAATTGATAATTCTTAGAATATGTCAGTAAAATTTGAAGTGAAAAAAATAAGCTTTAGAGGGACTTTGTTTATTGTTCTTGTCAGTACAGTATGGATTATTCAAGTTATACCACTGTTGCTGTATCATCTGACTAACACTGTAAGCAAGACCTGTTTATATTAATACTATGTTTTACATTTGTCTATTTAGGAAACTAGTACTCCTGCTTATTCTAATGTCTCACAGCCAAGTAGAAATAGAACATGTTCTGCCTATGTACCATATACAGAAGGAAATTGTTTTCAAGCCTTGAAAGAAATTCAACTCTCGTTAAACTGTTCTCCGAAGTCGAATGGGTTACTAGTAAGTCAAAGCATGGACTCTCTTATCTCTCTAATCATGACTTCAGTGCTTAGTGGATCGACTCCAGAGTGCAAAACAAGAGCAATCCCTTTCATGTGTCTTTATCTCTTCGGACTGTGTACTAATGAACTGCCCATTGAGCCAACAGTAGCAGAGTGTGAAAACTTAAAAGACTCTCTTTGTAAGAAAGAATGGAAATTAATCCATGATATAGGGTTTGGCAACTTGCTTCCTGACTGCAGTCTTCTTTCTGCTACAAGACAAGGTTCCTGCTCCAGTGACACTCAAAACCAAAGCCAAGGTAAAGTATTATGGCCAAATAAAAATATAGTTCACTAAAACTTACCACATGTCTAATTCTTTCAGCTCATGGAATATTTGCTGAAGAAGAAATGGAATCCACAAAATGCAGTAAGAACTTTTTCAAGTCTAACAGCAGCGGTCTATGCGTTCCCAATTGCTATTCATGGTCCCAGTTTGGGGGTGAAATCTCTACAGCAATCAATGCATTGGTAATTTTTTCTTCAACTGTTGGATTTCTACTGGCCACTATATTGATTTTATCTTCCTTCTGGAAATACAAATCAATGTATGTCATTCAGTTTCTAATTGTACATGTATATATATATAATAATTATTATAATATATGTAATAGTTATGCCATGGCCAACGAGGGGTTATGGAATATAACCGTCCCGATCCTGAAGCCCGAGGGATAAGGGCGGTGATATTCCATAACCTTGATGTTGCCATGGCACAACTGTTTTATACCATAGTTGCTGCTACTACTACTCTCTCATATCCACCTATATGGGACCAGCCCTACCACATATAACTCTCCTGCCGCTCTCATACCACAGGAATTTACCACAGCTAGCTGCTTTACTGCTTACTGCTGAGCAGCCCAGGTAGAGTTAGATCTGGAGATAACAGCTGGCAGCTACAATGCTAAAGCAAACTTGCTAAAGTAAACTTGCTAAAGTAAACTTTCTGGCGTGCTTCAATTGAATTTTAATTGAATTTTAATTTTGGGCCGGAAACACCGAAGAATTCGCTTGACACCAGGAAAATATCATAGCCCCAGGAAGAATTCGCTTGACACCTGGGAAAATATCATAGCCCCAGGAAAAATCACCGGGAAAATATCACGTTTAATCCATGGGTGTTACCTCAGCAACCATGGTATAAATATATATATATGCCTATGCTGACAATGAATTATATACAATAGGTTTCATTTTCCAGCAGTTCTTGTTTTATATATGAACTTAGATGTCCTAATACTGAGTAAGTACTTAAAGTAGTGATAATACAGTTCATGCATTTGTTTGCTTGTTTAGTTGCTGTTATTGTTGTTTTTATGGCTGCTTTTTCTGCTTCAAAATTCAATGTTTAATATAAAAACGTGTGGTATATAAATACTTGTGGTATATAAATAAGATACAACAAACACTAACATGAAGTTATTCATCATTAAAAATATTGTCTTGACTTCTTTAAATCTCAAAATCCTTTAAACGATGATATTTTATATATTGTACATAGCATGTGTAGTGATAGCTCCATACATTATTGGGAGAAACAAGGCGTTCTGCTCCTCCATGGACTTGTTGGAGAGCATAACAAAAGTAACTCCATTTTGCATAATATCTGGTAAGTATCACTTCATGTAAAACATTGTTCACAACCACATTTTCTTCAATAGTAGAGGTTACTGGTATATTTGTCAGTTATAATTATAATTAGTGATTGTAGTGCTAGAAGCTAAGTGTTAATAGTGACAATCATCACATGGTAAAATAGCTGTAAGTCATAATATTGTGATTATAATAGGTATGATCATAACCTACGTGGTCTTTCAGCTTTCTATCTGGTGGCTAATACACACTATAATGTTGACATATTCCATAAGATATCCATTTCAAGCTCAAATGGTCTTGGTCAAAGGAAGAAAGAGAACAACCCTACACATGATATGCGTGGTACTGGGAATGCTACTTCCAATGGCTCCAATACTTGCATCTGTAGCAGACTACACTGTTGATGTCGAGAAGCACACAGCTGGTCAATCTGTAACATCGATTCATGGATTCGGGTTTGGAGCCCCAGATTATCCTCCTATTATTTGCACTGCTATTAACAAGGATATAATTTTCTATTCCTCTATTGTCCCTATGGGAGTTGTTCTTGGCATTGGAGGTTCAGTGCTGACAGTGTGTGTGTGGTTGATTCAAAAGGTTAGTATTGTCATATGATATAGTATCCATTGCTTAGAACCCCAGCATTATTCACTAACCAAAGATTTGTAGAATGAACTAATCTCTTGAGTTTAAAAAACTGGAATAACAATAAACACAAAGCTGTGAATCTCAAGCCATGTAACACTTTTAGCAGTTCAAATATGCTATTGAACTTTAACCTATCCTATAATCAACCATGTTGTATAAAACGATGTAGCTCGCTCGGTAGAAATATCCACTATGTTACAGGGAGACAGGAGAATAGTGACTCAACTGCCCACAGTTACCCTGCTGAACCCACAGCAGAACAATCCCACACTAATAACCCAATGTTCTCAGGCTACTAAGCGACAAAATAGTATATTAGAAAACTGACAAAAGTAGTAACAGTAGTAGTAGTAGTACAAGTATAAGAAGCCAGAGAGGATGCTCCACTCTACCCTTTTATAGGCAGAGCAGAGCAGGGCCCCTATGAGACAAACAAAGCAATGTCAACAAAGAGCAGGCTAGAGATGGAGAGTAATAGTGTAAGGGTGAATGAGATATAATAACTGTTAATGAGAGCGAACACAAGAGGTACTAATTAATAGTGTAAACAGTCACACATGTAATGAGCAATTCCAGCCTCTGTTCAGGCATGGCCAGAACATCCTCCCCCACGAAAAGACGAACTAGATTCGGATGTGTTGAGTAGAGGAACTAGCTTGTGTACTGGTCTTCGGTAAACACCTTTTGAAGTCCTGATGTCGACAGCTCTGACCAGACCATCTTGTCCAGGAAATATTTCCTGCACAACAGCCAAGGGCCAGTTTCGTTGGAACATCTCTTGGTCCTTGAGTAGAACAAGTTGGCCAGGATATATGTTGTCAGAAGTTTTCGTCCACTTATTTCTCTTTTGTAAAAGTTGAAGATATTCCTTGGACCATCTATCCCAGAAGTCAGCTGATAGTTTCTGGCACAGGTTCCAGCGTTTGCTGGCGGTGATAACCATGTCAGTAGATGTTGGTGCAGGAAGAGCTCGCAGGGATCTGCCCACCAGGAAGTGAGCTGGGGTCAACGCTTCCACTCCGTCATCAGGCATTGTATCCATAGGGCAAAGGGGACGAGAATTCATTGTAGCTTCAATTTCCACAAGGATAGTGATGGCTTCCTCCACTGACAGTACGTATGAACCAACAGTTTTCCGGAGATATGTTTTCACACTTTTCACAGCGGCTTCCCAGATGCCTCCAAAGTGGGGTGCACGTCCAGGGATGAATGACCAATCGACTCTCTTGGTATGGAAGAATTGAGTGAGGGTCTTTGATTCTGCTGTCAGTAGATCATAGAGCTTGGCTAGTTCTCTGTTAGCTCCTATGTAGTTTGAGCCGTTGTCAGAGACCATTTTCTCAGGACATCCTCTCCTGGCACAAAACCTCCTGAAAGCAGCCATGAAAGCTTCAGTTGAAAGCTCCATGACTAATTCAATGTGCACGGCATGTGTTGATAAGCAGATGAAAATACAAACGTATCCTTTCACATGTACGGGTTTCCTCGTGTGTCCTTTCTTTAGAGTGAGAGGTCCGGCAAAGTCTGTGCCTGTCTTAGAGAACGGGGGTGAAGGTTGAACTCTTTCCTTGGGAAGTTGACCCATCAGCTGTTTGGAGGTTCTGGCATACTCCTTCCTGCATGTAACACATCCGTGAGTAATAGCTCTCACCAGTCTCCTAGCCCCAGGTATGTAATGAGTGGAGCTCAAGAGTCCCATGAGAAGTGTTGGACCGGCATGATGATTAGAGATGTGGAGGTGTCTGACTAGGAGGAGTGTGAGGTGAGACTTCTTGTTCAGAATGATGGGATGTTTCTGCTGAAAGTTAAGTCCAGATTTCTGCAGTCTTCCTCCAACTCTGAAGAGTCCATCCTTATCCAGGAATGGGTGTACAGTATGTAAAGAGCTTAATGCAGGTACTGGATGACCGGATGCAAGTAAATCCATATCCTTGTGGTAATATTGGTGTTGCTGCCTCTTCACCAGGAGCGTCTCAGCATGAGTGATTTCCTCCATGGTAAGTGTGGATGAGAACTGCCTTCGCTCCCTAGAGGTCCTGCAGTTGGCTATAAAACGATACATCCACGCATGAGCATGTACACACAAGGTGTAATTTGAGAAGCGAGTAAGGAGGCACTCAATGTGATTTGGTTCTTTCTCTATCACCAGTGCAAATGACTTCAGTTCTGGAAGAGGAGTTGAGAGTGTGTCAGTTCCAGTGAGAGATGGCCAATCAGTTGGTGGGGATCTCAGCCATTCCGGACCATTCCACCAAAGATGATGTTGAAGTAAGTCTCCTATAGAAGTCCCCCTGGAAGCAACATCCGCAGGGTTATGTTGTGAAGGCACATGTCTCCAATGTGAAGGAGAAAGAGCCTCTGTGATCTGGACAACTCTGTTTGCCACATATGTCTTTAGCTTCACTGGCGGTGTTCTAATCCATCCCAGAGCGATAGTTGAATCACTCCAGGCAAACACTGAAGATGATACAATGTTCAATTCACTTTGCACTGTCTGGAGTAGCTTAGAGAGTAGTACTGCTGCTGCCAGTTCCAGCTTTGGGATAGTCTGTGGCTTGATGGGAGCTACCTTGGACTTAGCGAGAACAATATGAACAGAAACTTGTGAATCACTGTACATAGCTCTCACATAAACCACAGCAGCTATGGATAACTGCGAAGCATCACAGAATCCGTGAAGCTGAAGCATCTGGATTGTCTTGTCTGCCAGGAAGTAACATCTAGACAACGAATGCTCTGTGATGAGTGGAAGTTCTTCCCTCCATAGTTTCCACGTGTTACAGAGATCTTGTGGTAGTGCTTCATCCCATTCAAGTCCCATCTGCCAGATCCTTTGCAGAAGGATCTTGAGTGAAATAGTGGCTGGAGTATACCATCCAAGCACGTCAAAAGTCCGAGCCACATCAGAAAGCACTTGTCGTTTGGTAGGAATGTCAGTCTTGCAGAGTTGGGGAGTGGCTACATGAAGCGTGTCAGTGGCAGTCCTCCAGTGTATTCCCAATGTCTTGTGGCATTCTGCAGGAGGCTGGATGACTTGGACTTCCTCTGTCTCCAGTAGATTTGGAGGAATAGAGTTCCTCAGGTCAGAGGAATTAGTTCTCCATTTCCTGAGTGTCATCCTGGCAAGTGAGAGAAGCTCTGTCAGTGAACTTCTCAAGTGAGATGCCTCTTCCACAGTCTCTGCGCCAGAGAGGAAGTCGTCAACATAGAAAGATGACAAGATAGCTTTAGAAGCTGCAGGATACTGCTCTTGATAGTCCTCAGCAAGCTGGCGCAGAACCTGGGTGGCTAAGAATGGTGAACAGTTCACTCCAAATGTCAACCTAACCATCCTCCACTGTTGCAGGTCTCCTGTGTTATTCTCCATGAGAAAACGGTGTAAGTCCTTGTCCTGAGGGTGTAATGCGACCTCTCTGAACATCTTTGAAATGTCAGCAGTGAGACCCACTTTGTGTAGACGAAATCTGAGGAGCACATTGATAAGTGGTGGATAGGAAATTGGCCCAGGAATCAGGATGTCATTGAGAGAGTGGCCAGTGGATGAAGCAGCAGAGGCATCGAAAACCACCCGGAGTTTGGTCGTGGTGCTGCTCTCCTTGAACACACCATGCATGGGAAGAAAGTAAACGTCTTCAGTGGGATGGTTCAATTCCGACAGAGGGACTAATTCAGCATGCCCAAGGCTCGCATACTCGAGGACAGCCTCTGAGAAGTCTTCCCATTTCCCCTTCCTCAGTAGTGAGTGCTTGTTAGACCGGTACCTCTGAACAGCTTGTCGGTAGGAGTCTCCCAGCTTTATGTCTGTGTCTCTCCTAGGGAGCTTCACCATGTATCGACCATCTTGTTGTCTGCTGTGTGTAGACTTGAAGTGTGCCATTGCTCCTTGGTCTTCTGGAGTGAGGAGAGTAGATTTGGGAGGTTCCTCGGATTCCCAAAATGCCTTCAGGAGTGTGTCAGTAGTGGTAGGAGCAACATGATAACACACATGAGTAGTGACTGCTTGTGTTGAATTGTTACAGCAACCACCGACTACCCATCCAAGAGTAGTGTTAATGGCATACAAGTCATTGATGTTGGACCTTACAACTCCATCCTTGAGGATGCTCTTGATGACATCCTGGCCAAGGAGTATATCAATTCCACCAGGAGTTTGGAAGTTAGGGTCGGAGAGTGTGATGGATTCAGTGAAAGAAGTGTCAACGTCCTTCAGGTTGGTTGTAGGTTTGTCCCCAACAATGGATCGAATTACAGCAGCTCTCATGGAGATGGGTTGTGTAGTTGGGTCATGTAGGGATTTGAGAGTGATGAGAGCTTCAGCTTTAATAGTTCCTGCAGGGGTTGATCCGACACCAGAAAGATCAGTACTTGTTGGGGTAGTTTGGAGTTTGAGGGATTTGACTATCTTCTCTGTAATGAGAGAGATGGTAGAGCCAGTGTCTATTATGCCTCGTACCACACAAGATCGTCCTCCCTGCTCCACAAGAACTTTACAGACCCAGAGAATGGCTGTAGGTCTGGGCACAGGAAGTGCTAATGTAATTTCCGGCTGTGAGTTTGATGAGGAGTTTGATGAGGTAGGTGAAGTGTTGGAGCCACTAGAAGTGGTATGTTTGTTGTCTTCCACATGCAGCATTGAATGATGCTTCCCTGAGCAGGTTTTGCAAGTCTTCTTGCTGTGGCACTGCTTGGCTGTATGTCCTGGTCCAAGGCAATTGAAACAGTGATTGGTAGAGGACATATGCTTTCTTCGATCTGCAGCCTCCATCTCTTTAAACTTGTTGCAATAATAGAGGGCGTGTTCCTTCTCATTGCATAGGCCACAAGTAGGTGTAGAGTTGGCAACAAGTGCATAGTGAGGTTTGGGTTTGTCTCCTTTTGCAGTCATCTTAGAGGAAGAGTTTTTCCAAGTGTTGTTTGGTGATGGTTTGAAGTGGGAAGGTTTGGAATCAACGGACTTGCTGGTCAGGATTCTGTTCCTAGTATCCATGAATTCCACCATCTTCTCGGCATGTGGTACCTTGTCGGCAGTCACCAAAAAGCGATACCATTCCTGGGAGAGCGTATTGTCCATCATGGCCTCAAAAAATGCTGTGACCAGTTGAGATGCAGAGCCATCACCGAACTTGTCAATGATGTTAAGGTATTTGGTTAGCAACTCTGAGCAGGTGGCGGTGCCCTTATCAGTGTCTCTAAACTCGGGGAGCTTCGTCAGCTTCACAGCCATGTCAGTGAAGACTCTTCGGGGTTGGTCAAACCTGGTCTTGAGTCTTCCCTCCACAAACTCAAATGAATTACCATTTCGTAGAGCATCCTGAATCATGCTGACTGCTGCTGGCTCCTTGATACATTCCAGCAGGAAAGTCAGCTGCTCATCATTGGAGAGTCCCGGCATTTTGCCCAAGTAGTCCTTGAATCGTCTCCAAAAGGATCGCCAGTCAGACAGGTCTCCAGAGTAGATGGGCAAAGGTAGAGTTCTTGCTTTCACACCTTGTCTGATGGACGTAGCAGGATCTGCAGTAGTGCTAGCAGTGGCGGCAGTAGAAGGTGATGATGAGGAGGTAGGTGTGCCAGCACATTTGATATTATTGACTCTTATCCTCATAGTCTTGAGGAGGTCTTTGATTCTTGCAGATGATGCTAGCTTCCTGGGTCTGGTCAGTTCAATGTAAGTGTCAAGTTGTTTTTCAAGAGTGTGAACATCTCTGTCCACAGTGTGGCATAACTGATCACCCTTCAAGGATTCCCAATAGCTCAGAGACTCCTGGAGGTCTTCTTCAGCTGCATGGGCAGAAATTACAGATTTCAGGTGTTGTACACGATCCCTGGTGGTGTCCAGTACTAATAGAAACTCAGACTGGGAAATTTCAATTTCCTCTGAAGGCTCTGGAATGTCCTTATAGGCCTGGTCATAAGTGTCTTCAGCCTCAGTCAGCCTGGTCAGAAGTCTGTCTAAGGTTGACTCCTGAAGCATCTCAGGTCCCAAGGGTTCTTGTTTTTCCAGTTGAGTGATGACACGAGTGACCTTTCCCTTGGCTGATGCCATTATCTTTTTGTGATCCATGTTAGTAGACAGAGTAGGAGTGAAACAGTGATGATGAGTAAACTGGTAAACAGACAGTAGTCAGTCTAGCAGTAAATGAAGAACGTACGTGAGTAATAGAGTAGAAATAGTTCGTAGACAGTACGTAATCCGGCTCGAAGGACCAATGTATAAAACGATGTAGCTCGCTCGGTAGAAATATCCACTATGTTACAGGGAGACAGGAGAATAGTGACTCAACTGCCCACAGTTACCCTGCTGAACCCACAGCAGAACAATCCCACACTAATAACCCAATGTTCTCAGGCTACTAAGCGACAAAATAGTATATTAGAAAACTGACAAAAGTAGTAACAGTAGTAGTAGTAGTACAAGTATAAGAAGCCAGAGAGGATGCTCCACTCTACCCTTTTATAGGCAGAGCAGAGCAGGGCCCCTATGAGACAAACAAAGCAATGTCAACAAAGAGCAGGCTAGAGATGGAGAGTAATAGTGTAAGGGTGAATGAGATATAATAACTGTTAATGAGAGCGAACACAAGGGGTACTAATTAATAGTGTAAACAGTCACACATGTAATGAGCAATTCCAGCCTCTGTTCAGGCATGGCCAGAACACATGTAAAATACTGTTTTCAATAAGCTAGATGTGTCATAAGAAATACTCCATATGATAATGTTCAATATGATTAACAGTAAAATGAAGCACTAAAAATGTGAACCCTCAGCGCTATGGCTAGCTATTACAAAATCATCTCAGACCAAAAGAATAATTCATTGGCTATTCTAATCAGAGATCAATATAGCTCAAGCAAATAAACTGGTACATGTAAACACTTCCTTCATAAGAAAAGAAGCTCAACATGCCAGAGACACTCACCAATATATATTTCTATGCAAAACTCTACTTCCAGCTCTCGGTTTCGCAACATAAAGCAAACTACCGCGCATCAGCAAAACAACAATTATTTGCTCATGTGATTACGACGTGACGATAGGGGGAATTACTCACAAAAGCTAGTAATCTCCAAAATCAGAGCATGGACAGACAGACAAACGGACAGACAGACAAGATGGCTACTATAGGTATAACCCTCTTACTCATACACGCTGAGGGTTAACAATGCATGCAGTGAGTTATAGTTAAAGCATGAGCGCTTAGTTTCTAGTCGATTTATTGCACGACAGCCCGAGGGCCGTAGGCCCGAGGACTGAGTGCGATAAATGTACTAGGCACTAAGCGCTCATGCTTTAACTAGTTTAAATACCGGGCAAGTGTTATTGCACACTTGCCAAGTTATTACACCTGACAACAATATAGCAACGGTATTTAATATATATTACACATCTATACACAGCAGATAATCAGTGTGATGATATTTATTGGAGAACTCATACATATATTAAGTTGAATTATATTTAAGATCATGACTTTGGCAAGAAAGTTACTGCAACATTGTCATCACCATAACCATTTACTCCTTAACTTACAAGTTACAGAAAAGTCATTACACCACTTATAGCCTTTATTGATGTTGTTGCTACAAATAGATACTTGCACAACTAACATTGTTAGAGTATTTACACAAAAGAGTCTAAGAAGTGGGGTGTAATAGTGGGTGTGTGTTTGTGTGTGTGTGTGTGTGTGTGGGGGAGGGGGGGGAACAGAGGGGATATTGTCTCTGAAAGCTAATTTGATAAAGTTGGATATGACCAACTTATTATAAAAAATATGTATTCTATTATGGATGGCATAAACAGATGATTTTTTGCTGTTGTGGTAATGTTTTACTATTGTTTTGCTTTTACTCTTTACTTTAGGAACGAAAAAAGAAAGCTCACTTTGGTACAGCTGAAAAGAAGCTATTGGCTATTTTATCCTACTACTTCATAATCACTGTAGTTACTCAAATGACAATCACTCATGCACTAACACAAGCCCCAAAGTATCAACACGCTTTCAAGCAGTACATTCTGTGCGAGCAGAATTTTCCTACACAGTATTCCCCATGTGATCGCACTGACATAGAGCGTTATGGTAACCCTCTTCCTGTCTTCCTTCCCTTTCTGGCTGTAGAACTCCTTCCGGCTGTGCTGTTATTGTTTGTAATGAATGTAGAAGCTATAAAGAGATTCTTCAGAACCAAGTCAAGGAGAGGTCTTGCAAAAACTTCTACTAATATGTCACTGGACATATGAGTCATTTGGATACAATGTGTGAAACAGCTTTATCATATAAATTCATTAGCCATTTTTGTTATTGATATTTATGCATTCGTATGTTGTTCCAGCTTTTTAATGAATTAAAGTTAGACTATAATGCTTCAAAAATATGTGTGTAAAATAAACTTTTTTTTTCAGAATAGAATGAGAACAATTTTAATGAACCTTAATTAGTAATAGGTAATAATAATAAAATTAATAGAGATAATGATGATGATAATAATAATAGTAATAATAATAAATAGAGATAATGATGATGATAATAATAATAGTAATAATAAGTTATAGTTAAAGCATGAGCGCTTAGTTTCTAGTCGATTTATTGCACGACAGCCCGAGGGCCGTAGGCCCGAGGACTGAGTGCGATAAATGTACTAGGCACTAAGCGCTCATGCTTTAACTAGTTTAAATACCGGGCAAGTGTTATTGCACACTTGCCAAGTTATTACACCTGACAACAATATAGCAACGGTATTTAAGTTATAGTTAAAGCATGAGCGCTTAGTTTCTAGTCGATTTATTGCACGACAGCCCGAGGGCCGTAGGCCCGAGGACTGAGTGCGATAAATGTACTAGGCACTAAGCGCTCATGCTTTAACTAGTTTAAATACCGGGCAAGTGTTATTGCACACTTGCCAAGTTATTACACCTGACAACAATATAGCAACGGTATTTAATAACAATTATAATAATAACAATAATAATAATAACAATAATAACAATAATAATAACAATAGTAGTAATAACAGTAATAATAATAACAACAATAATAATAATAATAACAATTATAATAATAATAGTAATAACAGGGGCAGATCTAATGTCATTGACAAAGAGAGGCCCAAATATATCAAAACTTACACAATTAATATATATTATTCATTTGATACAGGAGAATATCACGAGTCTGTTGGCTTAGTATTTACGCGAGTGCCGCAGGCACGAGTGTAAATACTGCCAATCAGACGAGTGATATTCTCGGGTATCCAATGGATAATAAATTTATTAGGTACTGCTCATGCACAATACCTTGGTAACAAGAAATTTACCTAGGGGGACGTAATAACCCAACGTAATAACTATGAACACAGGTGATATGGAAAAATATTGCCCTAAGCCACATCCTGTTTACTTTTCTATGTGGCAACAGTTATCAGGCTCTGTTCAGTACCTAATAAATTGAAAAATTAATGTTTGATTACCTGATTTGGGTCATTAACTTATGAATGAAGACTGCAGAAGTTCGCATGGGAATTTAAGGAGGTCATTATTAGAGGTTCCAGTGTATTTGTACAGACTAAACTTTGTACTGGGATTGACTTAAAGCACCTAATTTTTATCAGTTATTGTGTATCAGCAGCCAGACAGAAGAAATCTCACTATCACTATATAATATCACTACTCCTAGATTCTAAATGCAGTTTGAACTGAATTTTAATGTATCAATGATAATAATTGTGTTAATAGAATGTCTGCATCATTTCTTGCCAAGCATTATTAGAACATGAAGAGGACTTCGGCAAGAAGTCGAAACGTCCGGTTAAGTTATAATTAAAATATTGGCTGTTAAAAAGAGAAAATTTTCCTATTATTATAATTATTTCAGCCGAGAATGACTGAATTATTAGAACAAAGTAGCGCTTCTAAACACACACAGAGTTCTTTCAAATTGATAGCTTGAATTTGGTCATGTGATTGGTGCAATCTAAGCACAATTTTTTTTGGCTTGCCCAAAAACCTCGGTCTGGTAAAAGGTTGGCGGTGGGAGACTGAAATTTGTGTAGCTAAGTCTGAATGTGTGGAACTTAATAGTCACACATATGGTTCACTTGTGAGACTGACACTAAGCTAAGCACATGCAGAGTAAGATTAGATTGGTATAGAAGAATATACCGCCATTTTGCGTACTGCTTGGCCATACTTCAACGCTCGCGCTATAATTTTTGGGCATGTTCATAACTTAGCGTCTAGCGTCTGGAGCGAGTATAAATGAGCCTGACACTACCCAACACTATCACTTAGTTGGAATTATGTTTCTTTACGGGTTGTGACCGTTTGTTGCGTTACTGTTGAGCTATTCTATGTTAATTGACTTCTACACTGTAAACTACTGGCTACCGTTCACTACTCCGCCATGTACGCGGGAGATCGTGAGAATTCGATTGTGGATCGGAGACACTGTTTTTGTTCGGAGTGAGTGCCCTGTCCGCAGGCTCTAGGGTACACTCTAGTCTCGCAAGCCAGACCCTTTACCAGACGCTACGAAGCGTGGCGTCTGGTAAAGGGTCTGGCTTGCGAGACTACTCTAGGTAAATCCTTGGAAAACGGTACTTTTGCTAAGGTTAAGGCCGCCTGGTCCCCTTTTCAAACAATGGTGAGGCAATGTGTTTTTGTTAGCTAAAAATAGTTCTTATTAATCAAAATTTTACATTCAGATTGCCTTAAAAATAGTGAAGAAGACTGAGGTGGCTAAAATTGAGTTGGACAAGTTTCTTCCAAGGGAGATTGCTGTTCTCAAAAAAATTTCCCATCCCAACATTCTGGATGTCTACCAGATTGTAGAGACTGAAGAGAAGTGCTTCATTGTATATGAACTGGCACTGAAGGGCACACTAATGGAGTACAGGGACTTAAAGGGTTCGCCTTCCCGAACAGGAAGCTTACTTCATTTTCCGCCAAATGTGTAAATGTCTGTCCTATTGCCATTCTTTAGGAATTTCTCATCGAGACCTAAAGATGGAGAATGTCTTCTTCACAAAACATATGGACATCGAAAATTGGAGGTAAGCTTATTGGGTTTTTTTTTATTCCATTGATAAGCCATTAGTTCTTATTTTTGATATAGTTTTTGGTTTGGCTCTGGACTCACTGCATCAGATAAGTGACACGTGCTGTGGATCCTACAGTTACTGTGCTCCAGAAGTTCTCTTGGGATGCCAGTACAATGCTATCAAAGCAGATTCAGCGGAATTGGGTTCTTGCTATGCAATACCCACAGGAGAAGAAGAGTCTGTTGAAGTTGAGTCATTGCCATCTACTGAAGAGGTACATTTTACTTCTGTTTCAACTCCCACCTCTAATCCCTCTCATCATCAAGATCTTCGAAGAGTCACTTTGTTGCTTCAGTTAGAGCAAAATATAGCCAGTTTGCTGCCTTCATGAGACGATTATTACTATCAACAATAATACAAAATATTTTAATAAAAATGACAATTTGAGTTTACTTGTGATACTTTAAAAAATGCTAACACAGTGCCAGAATTCTTAACAATTCAGCTAACCGGCTATTTTAAACTATAGATATTAAATTAAAATAATTTTTATAATTCTGTAAGTTTTGCTTCATCTCCAGTAAAACAAAATTGCATTACAAATGTCCAGGCTTAATGCTGAACATGGAGCATAGGGCAAAGGAGGGTGACATAATGACCATATCTGAGCAGTTATAACAACACTCTGAGCAGTAAAATTGGGCAGGACTTCGCTGGGCACTGGACTGCAGTAGTTTTTAGTGCACGTACATTCCATCAATAAATTTTATGTATAATATGGTAATAATATTTGGTTGTTTCTTAGTGTAATTTGTACTCTTATTACATCATTTTAAGAGAATATAATTATTGTTTTTTCGTCTAGCTTAAGTTAAATAACTAGTCTCTTAGTCTCTTCAAGTCTCTTTAGTCTCATTAGTCTATTCTAGTCTCTTTAGTCTGATCTTCTAGTCTTTTCTAGTCTCTTCTAGTATCTTTAGTCTTGTAGTCTCTTCAGTCCCTTCTAGTCTCTTTAGTCTCTTCTAGTAACTTTAAACTCTTCTAGTCTCTTTAGCCTCTTATAGCCTCTTTTATCTCTTTTAGTCTCTATATAGTCTCTCCTAGTCTATTTAGTCTGTTTAGTTCTAGGTGGTGTAGAGAGTCTATAAAGAGACTAGAAGAGACTAAAGAAACTAGAAGAGAAAATCGACCAAAAGAGCTGGAGGAAAACTAAAGAGACTAGATGAAACTAATCAGACTGAAGAAACTAGAAGATACCAAAGAGACTAATGAGACTGAGTAACCAATTGAATGTCCTTATTGAATAAGTTGTTTTGTTCTGTGTTTTTTATATGTTCATCAAAGCCATGTAATGCAGTTTCTTATTTAAAATGCAGTTCCATGATTAAGGTATCATCTAGTCCAGTGATCATATACCCTTTCAGTGGTTGTAACAAGAAGATCTGGCAGATGCAGTCACCTCAGTGCAGGCCAGGATGGTGGCTTGAAATGATGCAGATTTGCATTTCTTTTTAATCTACCAATTGGTATTAATTTTGTGTGGATTTTTAGTAGCTAATTCTTGCACACCCAAAACTAATGCAGCTAATGAACACGTACAAAGTTAGTGTATAAAAGGTAACAGGACACGTACAAAGTTAGTGTATAAAAGGTAACAGGACTATTTTGAGTCCTAGAAGTTACCAAAAAAGTTATGCTTTTAGGTCTATAACACGTAAAATTGGCTCCAAATTAAAAAAAATATGATTTTAGCTACAGCCCAGAAAACTCTGTTGGAGGCAATACACTAACTAGTGGAATAAGGCTACCCAAATTATTTTGACAGGTGTGAATGGAAAAGTTTCAAAATTATAGTCACCTACTGATCACCAGCTGGTGATTTTATGAATGTCAGATACAAGAATGAGGTAAATACACTAGATCTATGTTACCCCATACTTTCAGCCATACAACTGCCATTATATCGAAAATAAAATGGTTGTAAGTATAAGCTACCGTTTAAGCAATGCTATCATGGAGTTCTTAACTCTAGGGATAGCTAAATAAAAATCATAAGCTTATAGCCCAAACAAATAATATACTGATATTAAAAAGATAAAATAAAATAATTATATTGACCATTTATACAAAAAATATATATATATATAATATATAATATACATTATTTATAATTATGATTGTTATAGCTAATTGAAAAAAAAAATAATGGTGACTAGCAAGTAGTATAAAGGTGACTAATACAGAAGAAGACAACTCTGTTCCTTATTTTCAATATAAAATACTCCACTACGATCCACAGTTATTCTTGCACCAGATAGGGGATTTCCATAATAACTAAGCTGCATAATGAAGGACAAGGCATTACTCCAAAATAAAGAAACGCGATTTTGGTCACTAATGAGAACAAAGTTTTCATACAAAGCCACTGCAAATGGCTTATAGAGATAGCCACATTCTTCACCTCGATAACCGATCCTGTGAAGCCACTTGCCATCCTTGTCATAAACTTGAACCCTGTGGTTACCAGTGTCAGCTACGTAGACACGATCTTTTATACAAAAAATACCTGATGGTCCATTCAATTGTTCTCTGCTGGTCCCTACTTCACCAAATTGGTGCAGCTTGCACTGATGGGTGGTACAATTATGACTATCTGGCAAAAAAACTCGAACACAGAATTGTTTTGAAGAACCAGGGAGCCATGAACGACTACATTCTATATTATATAGTACATAAATCATATCGTGTAAAACACCTATGTCTGAAATCAATTCTTTGTCGGTTCCATAGATTCTTGAAAATAAACATTCTGTCTTCTTTTCTTCAGATAAGTCAATTTCAAAAATAGACTTCGTATCCTTATCTACACCAAACAGTACATAACCTTCAGAAAATGCTGAGAATGACCAGTCTTTAATGGTCTTAACTACAGCTCCTTTTTGATTCACAACTTGCACTGACTCTACTTGGGAATAAACTATTTGACCATTGTACATTGCATAATACATTCCAGTAGAATTTTCCATTCTGATGCGACCTATGCAATCACTGAGTTGATACTCTGAATTTGATGGTTTCACATGAAAATGAAATGGACTTCCAGGAACATGTTCTCCTTCAACCTCCAGTAAAAGTTTGTGACGACCTTTAGCTTCAAACTTTAAAGTAGCACTATATTCATTCGCAATGAGCTGATGTAAGTTAATTTTAGTAGGTAATGCACGACGATTTGCTTCTCGGTTCATTTGGCAAACTATATTAAGTGATGGCATTGAAGCTGGTACACTCTCCTCAGCTGATGTCCAAAGGGTTAATTCACTGTTAATTCCTACTCTTGCATTCCATGTACGTAATTCTACTCGGCATTGAGAAGGCTTGACATCAGTCAGGTAAACTTTCATTGAATTTTCAATATTAAACTCAACTTTATCCAAAATGATATTAGATCGTGCACAAGCACCTAAGGATTGGTTGGAATCCACAACATCATGCACCAACCTATTAGCTTTCTCTGTATTAAATTTTCTTCGGCAGACAGCTATGGCTGGATCTAAATCTTGAATTTCGCTCTTAATTTCTCTACAAAATCCTAACTGTTCATCCCGACACTTCTGCAAGGAATCTTTGTACTCACAAATTCTATGTCTATGTTCCGTAACCATATGGTCCAAGTTGAGTAATATTTGTTTTTTCTTTGCCTGGACCATATCACATAGTAATGTAGCTGTATTTTCAAGGGATTGTTTCACCAACTCGTGACTAGTTTGCAATTTTTTATCATTTTCATCAGCAATTTCCAATGCTTTCTCTAATTTAGCACTGCTACTTTCTAGAGACTCAAACAATACCTTCACTTCTCCGTGTGGTATTCTTTGGAAAGCAAACTGTGAGTATGTTTTGCATGTTTTGCACCTTCCACTTCACAGTGGGAGCATATGAGCTCTTCACAATCTTTGCACCAGAATTCTAAATATTGATCAGGATGGGTAGAGCATACTTCTTTTGTAATATTATTATTTGATGTCTTTTTTTCATCTTCTTGTGAAGAGGAACTTTTAAGTAAATCATTGTAGACATCAATCAAATTATTAGTTTTAAATGCTGTTTGTAGCTGAGAAACATCTTTGTCACCAAGAACGGTGACCGTTCTACACTCAGGGCACTCTATTACTTGAACTAACCCTTTTTCCTGTACTTCTTCACGTTTTATACACTGCGTAAGGCAGTCTAAGCAGGCTTCATGTGAACAAGACAAAATCTTTGGCTTCTCGCATATATCCAGACACAACGGACAACTCAACTGTTTTCTTAGTTTCTCGATACCGACGTCTGCAGACATCGCAGTAATCTCGTACGCCGACAAGGGTGGCAAGGAGGACAAGGAGACAAGGCAAATACAGTCTAAAAATAACATTTACTAGTGGTGCGCTCGAATAGCGCAAATGCATGGCGAGCGAGTAAATATATGAGTATAGGTAAAGATGATTTGTGAAGGAAATCGCTAAATAATAGCAATGATTAGGCATGAAGAGTTAACAATAACAGAATTACCTGAATAAACTTCGAAAGCAGTGGCAAAGAAGCGCAGTTTGACAATTTGCCATTCAGTCTTTCGCCAAGAAGAGAGTAGCTATAAGCTTTTTGGTTGAAACAAAGTTGCGTAAGGCAGTGCAGCAGGATTCTCCGTGCTCGTTAATTGAAAAATACCGGAACTGTGAACGCTTTACCTAACTTACGTAATTAGAAGCGCGGGCGAAATTTTTTGACGTACGCATACATACCTACATATATTATATATATATATATCTGAAATCTCAATTGAACACGACTGATAGTCAGCTTCGCTCGCTTCGCTCGCTCGCTGAATAATACGTCACCGAAAAATACGCGAATTTTAGAATTTAGTCACGTGATTATATCAACACGCGCTAACAGCGAGTGAAGCGACACAAACTGTAGCCCTTGCAATAAAAAGGCAAACCAAAACACTCAAGGACACTCACACCACAGTTAGTAACGTATTTAGGACATTTCATACTTTCACCACCTTTCCTGTGGTGGATAGCCAGGGCTAAATGTAGTCTAGCGAGCCGACCCTTTCTTCCTCGTACGGTAAAGGGTCGGCTCGCCAGACTAGGCTGCATGGCACCTCAAAAGTTTTCAACGGGTTCAGCGGGTAAGAAATTATTTGCTCACGTGACAATAGGGGCGAAGCTAATAGGAGGATCGTACGGGAAAATGGTCTTCAGCATCCGCAGTTTACGCATTCGAGTTCGCGTAAATGTTCCAACCCCGGAGAATTCGTTCCCCTCCAACTCTTACTTGTCGTGCATGCCCCACACAACACCTAGATAAATGGCATCCCGTGTAGCAAGCCCAGTCTGGCGTGGGAACCCTGCAACCTACGAATTCATCACCTCCAAGAGCAGAAAGAAAGATAAGATAGAGTCTGCACTACAAATAAATTGTGTTTAAGCTGCTGCAGCAAATAGGGAAGTCAACTCATAACTTTGTTGGAAGATGCCATTTTTAAAGATACAGAAGAGGAGAACTAAGTAATCAAGGTGTTAATACTATTTGAGAAATCCTAAAAAAAGTTATAATCACTTGCTGATAGCTAGGTGGCTGACCACTGTGCAAGTGAATGAGAAGAGAGGCATGGACCACTCCTTCCTTTCAAAGTAGTTGAGCTCACCCTCAACTTTTATATTCTGTAGATATTGCTTATAAAATGTTTTTAAAAATCACTTGGTGTAGCTTCTAGATTTATCTAAAATAGTTTTGTCATATATTTTCTCCAGCTACTCGTTTAAAAGGCAATATTTTTTCCTTGTCAAAGCATAGTCATATAAAGACAATAGTAAATATAAGTATTAGCTATAAATAGTTACTGCTAGGACTCAAACCAAAGTAATAAGCAGGCTTAGCAGTAAAAAAAAATATACAGTTACAATAAAATAACTGATGAACTGACAGACCCAAGTAGCTACAAAATTCTCTCACGTATGCACACTGAGCATCAATAGACCACACCTATTGGCAAGCCTGCAATATTAGCATGGTACATTCTTAGTGCAGTACTTAAAATCACGGGGGGAAATATGCTGATTTCAGGTTGCATAGTTATATAGGGGGTAAGGCTTGGAGGGAAAGTGTCCCACTTTGCCACCCTGAAATGCAGTCCTGCCAGAATTGCTACATTTCATACAGAAATCAATGTTAATTGTATAGTAACACCAGCAGAATTAGTCTAATTCACACCACATAGTACCATCTATATTTACTTTTTTTTAAAAGTTATTGGTTTTTATATATACCCCAATTTAATGTCCTGCTTGAATAGGTATCTTCATCTGAACCATGCAGTGCAGATACTTATTTAAAATGCAATTCCATGAACTAGGCATCATCTAGTCCTGTGGTCATACTCTTTCAGTGGTTGTAACGAGAAGATCTGACAGATGCAGTCGTCACCTCAGTGCAAGCTAGAGAGACATAGGAGGGCTCATGGGAACTCCCGTGAGCCGCCACCCCCCCCCCCCCCCCCCCCACCCTTTTTTGAGAAATGTCGGAAAGAAAATATATTTCTCAAGCCGTGTATTGGATAGGTCATCACTCTCATTTTGTTCCCAAACGAGATCTTGCAAAGAAATTAGATTGTAAGAAGTTTCATTTCTAGGAGTTGGTGGCCTTGTAGCAATGATAATAGTCTCGAGTAGCCAATGCAATTAGTAAAGGGTCTTGTTATGTGAGACTACCAATGATAGAACAATCTGCATCACTAGTAAGAACAAGAAACTTCAATGAGTAATGTTTATTCTGTTTACCTCACCTAAGGAGTTATTTAACTGGAAAGATGGAATAGTCAAATTTGATATTCATGACTCTTTAGTGTGAGTTATCATAAAGACTTTACTTTCTACTACATTCACTGTAACAAAATGTCTATCTAGACAGGTTAAGATAAAAGGCAGTGTTATTTAGATTCTGCTTCATCAATTTTACATCACTTTACTAATTATGTCAATTTTTAGATTACATTTAAAACCCACCCAATATTGTAGGCGTGGCATGTGGGACCATTTGATTGGCCTCTACACTTTAAAATTGCTTCCTACACCCATGTAATTATTACACTACCAACCACAAGAGAGTTCAACTAATTCATTGAGAAGATTATATTGAACAGAATATGTAGATACGCATTGGTGTAATGGTCCGTGCAAAAAGTTATACTTCTTGTTCTGAGCTAGGATTCAGTTTTCTTCTGAGAATTCCTACCAGTCTATTCAACCTAACAACAACAAATAAATGAGTTTATAATGGCTATTTACAAAGGATTTATATGTATGTATGTATGCATGTATATATGCATGTATATGTGTATGTATGTATGTATGTATGTGTGTATGTATGTATGTATGCATGTATGTATGTATGTATGAGTGTGCATGTATGAGTGTGTATGTATGTAATGCATGTGTGTATGTATGTATATGTGTGTATGCATGTATATGTATCATGCATGTATGTATGTATATAACTAGTGATGTACTTTAGCACAAATGGCAAGCAAGTTAGCCCAGCTGACAAAAAGAAGGCATAAACTTCATTAATTTAAATGTCAAACTTTAATTTTAATTATTTCATATCTTGTCATCATGCACATAGCCATTTAACTATTGATATTAGCTATAACTTCATATAATGTGTAAACATTATACTATCATGAACAAGTATGATGGCTGATTAGCTAGTTCATAACTCGTTATGGACATCACATCTCATAGTTTTAAGAGTGGGCCAAGCTTCGAGCAAACCGCACAAATTATACAAAATGGTCACTTGTGCTATTATGTTCATTTAATGATAGGAGTTCCCCACAACATAACATTCCCAAGCACAAGCAGTGTACTACAACTGCCACATAAGCATACTGAATGTTTGCCTTTCACCATACAGGTTCTGAGAGTTAAAATGACTGCAGGTAGTCTGACCATTTTATAATTACACATGTTGTTAAATATAGGAGTTACGCTTTTAATTAGAATCATGCAAAAAAAAAATGGCCAAGTAATTTACTTTTCTGTAGTACTACTGACTAATTACAACTCCAATTTTTCACCAGTATTCTAGTTTGTATGTTTTGTATTTTTTAACAATTTCAGCAGAAAAAACTCACTGCAAGACATTAATATTTCCCTATACTCTACAGCTGCAATAATTCACCTTTCAGCTCTGTCACGCTCTTGCTTGTATCTGTCTTGAGCAGTCTTGCACATTTCCTGACTTAATCTGTACTCTTCCTGGTACTGTTCAAGACGCTGAAGTAAGACAGTTCTCTCTTGCAGTAGGTGTGTCCTATCTTCAAGCAACTGGGAACATTGCTGAGTGACCAGTTCTATATCTTGCTGAAGCTGCTCCATCTGCTTCTCATAATTTTCTTTGATTTCGTCCTCTTTAGAGAGTGACTTTTGCAAACTATGGAAATAAAGTTTTTACAGTCACAACTAAGTAGTTTTTCTACAAGAGACTATGCACATATAGCAAAAATAAACAGTTGCCATTTGGCTTTAGCGGATACCAGATAATAAAATGCAACACCAAACATCATTACTGGAAAGATAATATTTATTTACAACTAAGTAAGTATAATAATATTAAGATGAAATAATTAACTATCAAAAGGCTTTAAATGTTAAAAGCAAGCTAAACAATTCCCTAATACATAGATTGACTACTTCCAAATGTCACACACAGTATTGTACATACCTGTTCAATATCTGTAAAGTTTCTAGCTTATCCTCAAATTTTTCTGCTTTTTCTTGCCATTTATCTCTTTCAAAAATCGCAGCTTGTAATTGTGTCTGTAAAAGTCAATAGTAGTTCAGTTGACTATACAATAAATACAAATACCTTTTACCTGAAGTGACTTTATTCTCGTTTTGTCTACTAATTTATATTCCATCTTTGTCATTTCCAACTGTCTTTTAAACTTTCCAATTTGTTCTTCAAGTTCAATTTTCTAAAATATATATATATATATATATATATATATATAATATCATTTAATTATAGAGCTCCTCAAACACTTACCTTTCCCTCAGCTTCCAATTGCTTCTGTTTCAACATTTTTATTGTGCTCTTTATGTCCATTTCATTTTGTCTTCGAGTCTGTCTCACTAAACTCAGCAGTTCATCCCCCATTTGCTGAAGGTCTGCTACTCCAGAAGCTTCCTGGAGTTTATCTACCATTTCCAACATTTTCTGAGGCTAAGCAGACATAAAACTCAGTTGGTAAATTCCATGAGATGTCTGAAAAATATAAAAGTGACTTACACACTGAGCCAAGGCATCCTCTCTGGCATCTTCAGTCTCGGTACTAAATAGCCATAAAAACAAGCAAAAGTATTCAAAATTGTACTCATAGTGCTTATGCACATGCAACCAAATCACCCAGAAGTAATAATTACATAGATTACTAATTATTTTATGTAAAAACAACAACCGATTTTCTAAAACAAACTTCCATACCTGGAATAGTGTGTTCCCGAGCAGCTTTTTCTTAACTGCCTCTCAAGTTCCTTTTTTTCGTTGATTGCTTTCCGTAGTTCAGTCGCTAAAGTTCTTTCTCGTTCCCTTTGGACTGAACTCAGCCTTTCCACTAGAGCTACATGTTTCATTGTAGTCAACTGATATATCTGGCTTGTGAAATAATAACAAACAATACCTGCACTCTGTGCAGCCAGCTTAGCACTGCTAGAGGCTTCATCTTTAGCCTGGGATATTTCATTATTTTTTAACCTGGCCTCTGCTTGCATGAGATCCGCTGATATCTAAAGAAACAGGGCTAGCTAGCTAGAACTCTCATTTTGCTTTAAATGGCAATTTTACTTAGGTAACTAGCTGATGGGACTAATAATAAAAATACCTGCTCGTTTTTAGCTTGAAGCATATCTAATGTTCTTCTGAGAGAGTTAATTTGCTCCGCAGCAGCTCTTCTACAGTTGCATAAGAAAAAGGATATTGTTGATTGATACTGATAACGTACGAAACCAGCATACCTTTCCGTCTCTTTAGTGAATTTCAATTCATTCTTTAATCTGGAGTTGTCCTTACTTAGTGCCGCTATTTTAGATTCGAGTTCGCCCACTCTTCCTCCCTCCATGGCTGGTTTCACAACACACTCCGAACTCGACTCCAGACGAAAAATGGGGGCGGGGCAGGTTCGCGTTGCCCTATGGGGGATTCCCCAACCTCAACCCCACCCCTAATAAGGGACGAAGGATAAGCTACTGTGTGTAAGACGTCAATAACATAGAACGCTCACACCAAGGGCTGGGTAATTCCCCGACCACTTCTTCTTTTGGCGTTGTCTCCTCCCCCGATTCCTGGGACTAGTTGTTTCTTTGGAGTGGGGGTTTGGTTGGTGCTTCTCTACTCTGTTAAATGGAAGTGAAGCCTGGTCTTAGAGTGGTGAGAGGGCCTGACTGGAAATGGAGTGATCAAGATGGTGGACAGGGCTGTGTGGGCACTTTGGTTTCTGTTACTAAGGACAAAGTAGAGGATGGATATGCAGCTGTGGTACAATGGGATGCTGGCAACAGATGTAATTATAGGTGTGGTCTAGATGGAAAGTATGACTTAAGGATATACGATTCAGTTCAGATAGGTGAGTCTAGTTGAAAGACAATACACGTCTATAGTTGAATTTGTTTTGGTAAAGGGTTTTGTGCACATTGGCTAGGACAGTAAAAACATGCTGCCCAACACATATTAGTAATTACTATGACACACAATGACATATTTTGGTAGTTGTGCATATTTCGAAAGTAAAAGGAGTCTGGCCATTGAAAACTAACTTTAGCAAATTTTAGAAAACAAAATTACAATCTTAATTCTAATCAAAAACTAACTTTTTAAGCAACTATGAACATAGGATGGAATTTTTGGTTTAATCAAGAACGTGTCAGACCAAGGTCCTTCTTCAGCTTGTTCTACAGAATTGAAAAGGTAGAATGATCATTGATTAGTACAGACAACATAGGAATGAGCCTATATAATATTATCTAATTCTGTTCTCTCCCAACAGTAATAGTGGCTCCTTACCTCTACACCAGTAACATTTGACAAAAAGCTCTCAAGCTACTGGTGCCAGCAGGTTTTTGTTGTTGTTGTTTATTTTAAGCGAAAGAGATTAATGGAACAACTTTAGTGACTTGAGACGCCTATGTATGTATAAGAATTAAACAAGTTGTTTGGAGTATAATACTGAATTGAGGCTTATCTATGCTCTAGTATGAGAAGACACCCCCTCCCCCCCGATGAGCCTTAAAACAAGGTGATAATAGTACTGTACTGTACACATTTACAGGGGCCGTGTATTATTAGTTAAACTCCTAATAGAATCTCACTTGCTCTGCTTGCTCAATAATATATAATAATATTTCTGACTCGTTCAACGGTAATAAATAATACACTTGTATGTCTGAACAATGGGGTGTGTATTCATGAATAATTCATGAGCTATACAAAGTAGGTAAAGCATCATCACCTATGGCTGTGACGGTGGCATGTGCATTAAGCTTAGCCTGGTTGGTAAAGTGTCTTTATAATGATGGTGGTTGGTGTGTGTAACTGTGTATTCATGAATACTGTATATAGGTCTAGAAAAGTTAGTGAGAAACAAGAAACAGCAGACTGGTGTAGTGGTAGAGGATAATAACAATGGATGAAATATTTTAATTTGTAAAAGTTAGTACATCATTTGCTATAGTGCGGTAGGGTACTTGCTAGTTACCACAATAATGAAAATTATTACTACTACTACTACTACTACTACTATGTAAATAACTGATTCCCTTATTATTACTGTTGATTTATTTATTTATTATTAGTATTACCATTACTATGTATAGAACTTATTCTCTTACTTTGATACTGTTGATTTTATTTTTTTAACTTCTTTTTTTTTTTTTTTTTCTTCTTCTTTGAGTAGTCACTATTCAGTGTAAGGAAATATCCCTTACCAGCCTACCATTTGCTGTATTTCTCAGAACAGTGTATTGATATAGTCTAAATTGCGGAGATATTTATGTTTACCTAATAGTAGGGAATAACATTGAGGTGTTTTGGCAGTATTATTGTTATTGATTGGTAAAGGGTTGTCATTCCCTGCTGCAATGTCTAATTAATCCTCTACAATGTAGGAATATGCCACCCTAACATTATCTGCGACGAGTGCAAGACCAAAATGATCATCAAAGGCATTCGGTGGAAGTGCTCCGTTTGCTATGACTACGACCTTTGCACCATGTGCTACAATGCTGGTAAACACAACTTGGATCACAGATTTTTCAGACTTGATCGTCCAGACTCTCCCAGGTATACCACTGATTATTTTTATGGGAATGTTTAAAATTAATTCTTGAATTTTAATTTTTTTGTTTTTTCTTTATGTGAATACTGATGCTTCAGGCCCAATAATCTCTAAGTATGTAATATCTGGTGTCTCAGCCTTTTATATCTGGCATTATACAATCAGGATTCTTTCCCATAACCTTTCACCAAAGAAATGCATGTGTATTTTAATTATTGAGCCAGAAGAGGTTCAGGAGACTCTTAAAATCACTTTGAAATAATTTCTGCCTGGAATGTAGTGAAATTGTTGAACATAATGAGAGTGTGATGAGTGCTGGATTGGAGGGAGGGGGGAGGGGGTGGTAGACTATTTATTTGACATGTATAATTGGCGAGCGAACTCACTCGCGAGACACTCTCAAGGGTAACATAATTGAAAATCAGGGATATTTGTTTGTTTATATATATATATGTGTGGACATACGTATGTCATTTTGTACTCTGACCCTCGTGTATTTTTATGTTAGCTCTGTTATCGACCCCGTCCCAAATATCACTAAACAGTATCTCTGGTTTATCGATCATTACCCGTATCACTCTAGAAATTGAATTGTTTACTATGTACTTTGAATTCTTTTGCGGGTGCAGTTAAAACTCAAAAACTTATCAGAGTTCCATTTCTATTCGAGTTAGTGGCAGTGGTAAGTTATTAGTCATAGCCCTACGTAACAGTATTTACTTGAAAATTCATTGACCACTAGACTACTCACGAATAATAAGTCCTGTGTAGGTATGTTCAGTTGTGTGAAAGTATTGTGCGTTACAACTACTACATGCTAAAGAATATCACAAAGAAAACGTTTAAATAATGTGACTTGTTTTTTTGTTGCTTTATTTTATTTTTTTCAATTCAAACAGTTGCGGGGAATGGTTACTATGGCAATGAATTCCCTTTACCGCATATACGTAATTTAAGTAAAAACTCTTGACTTTTTTTTTTAGTAGCTTGAGTGTTAGAAGTTAAATCAAACGTTTAATAATAGTGTAGGCTCGCTCGCCATTTGTGCTCAAGCACATCACTAGTTATAGTATTGCCTTTTTGTTGTCACCAGTGGCATATTTTCTCTTTATGTTATTTTCATAATCTGTTTCAGACAACAAGTTCCAAGTCGGCAAGGTGCGAAAAGGTCAATGGCCAAGGGTCTGTTCACCGAAGCTGAGGTCATCAGAGGTCACGACTGGATATGGGGTAATCAAGATGGTAAGTGGTCGTCAAATGAACAGGCCATAACTGGTTGCGGTGTGAATTATTTTGGCTGTGGCAAATTTTTCATATGGAAACCCACTAAAAACGAAAACAACCTGGGGGTTCAATACATATGGCACTTTACCACTCCCCCCCCCCCCCCCCCCCCCCAAAAAAAAAAAATATAATAATAATAGACACTCCATATTGCATTGGAATCACTGAACATTATTGTTATGTGCATAGTAGGACATACATAAGCTAAACATCACTGTTCTGTGTGTTTTGGACATGAGTGTGTGTTGTTCATTTGGTAGGAAAAGCATAACATGATTTTGTATTGTGTGTTATTGAAATTCAAGTATATTGATTTATGTTTGTAGAATTTGAACATTTGACATCTTATTTTTAAATGTACATGTTCGGGAGGCATAAATTCCCGAGCGTGTGAGGTTGAGGTCAAATGAGTGTGGCTTGATATGCCACGCCCGAAGGACCAGTTGTCGGTGTCCTATGGCGCCGAGTTCTACTAGTGTGCAGCAGCTGGCGTAAGCTTGCAGCCTTACAAAAGCACCCTTAAAAAGTTTAGGTAGCACAGGCACAAAGGAGCAGTAAATACACAAGACATTTATGGAATAGAGGTGAAGCCCAACTGAATTGGAATATATGAATATCATTAAGATATTGATGGCTAGGCTAAGATTGATGGCTAGGCTAAGTTAATGCAAGTTCTTTGTTCAGGTGGATCCTGAACAGTGCATACATATGCCGATGTTGATTATGAAAAAAATATCCTTAAAACCGTTATATGTACGTGTGTGTGTGTGTTTGTTGTATTAGGTGGTGAGGGTAAAAGTGGGAAGGTACAAGATATCTCTAACCAAGATGACAATATGGTGAGTATTTGTGGGTCACACATGTATCCATACACGAATTATACTTGTTTGATGAGTTTGTGTGTGTGTGTGTGTATGTAGAGGTGTGTGGCAGTGGTTGAGTGGAGGGAGACCAAAACAAGACAGAACTATCGTATTGGTTACCAAGGAAAGGTGAGGGGTGTGTATGTGGACATACTGTACGTGCGCTGTGTGTTTTCTATTGTAGGCATAGCTTTTGTTTATTTAATTAATATATGTAAGTATGTATATAAATTATATTAATAAATACATTTTTCTGATAGACTCTATTTTGCTTTAATTGTATCACAATTATAGTGATAATGTTAGATGGTACTACGTACAGTAGGTGTAGTGATTGATAGTCTAGCATTCAGTTAGTGACACGTGACTTCTTTAGTGACAGTGACATGTTAGTAGCTAGTTCATGATGTTTGGCACTGATAGAGAGGAGGGAGGGAGGGAGTCTGATATCACTGGTGATGGGAAGGTCCTACAGAGACTTCCATAGTACAGGTCATGTTGCAAGTTTGCATTTTTTTAGCTATGTAAATGTTGCCATAATGAAAGCATTCACTATCTCTCTCTTTCTTCTCTCTCTTCTAGATGGATTTGAAATGCAAGGAGTTGGCCAATGGTGGCTATTACTTTCCAGAACATCTGCCAGTGTTGGGTGAGTATTCGTCTCCTTGAGTTGAGTTATCTGTAGACACTTTACCAGTTCAGAACTCATTTGAAATGAGACACTTTACCAAGCAGCTTGATTTTTTTTTTAACTGTTTTTGTTTCTACCTTTGCCATTAAGTAAATATGCTTACATGTGCGTGAGAAATGGTGTGTGTGTAATACAGTGCTCAGCATTTGTGATTAATTAGTGTTGGTACTGAGTGCAATGGACATGACACTTGCAAGTCTAATGTGCAATTTTTTCATTATCGTTGTATATTTTGTATGTCACTTATGAATTTTGCAGAACTAATGTACCAATTAATTTTATTATTAGTGCTGTTATTATTGTCATTATTATTAGAAGCGCGGGTGAAATTTTTTGACGTACGCATACATACCTATATATATATATATATATCTGAAATTGAACACGACTGAGAGTCAGCTTCACTCGCTGAATTATTATTATTATTATTATTATATTCAGTGGTGTAGGGAGATGTTTCGGTATAGGGGGGCTCTAAGGGCATGTTTTTTTGTGGTTTTAAAGTGTTCATGTGAGAAATCACCTCGTTGGATTTTACCCCATCTTTCTACGTACCTGGTTTCATTCTATATGTAGTTCCTCAACACAAGTAAAGATTTTAATATTTATTATTAGGTTCACACAATTGAAAATTATGTTACCCTTTACATTTATCAGGTCTGTTTCACTTTGTAGTGCAAGTGTTTCATAACTCACATACATACATTCGTTGAGGCTTCATTCAATATGTTACTATCTTGTGTCACCAGGTCTACTTGTAAAATGCTTACCTTTATCAGTCTAGCTTAATAAAGTATTATTGAAAAGTTATACTAAAGCAATAAAAAAATAAAAACATTGATTCAGTTCTATATAATTGAATTCTGTATGCCAAGCTATCTAATTTACAATCTATGCATTTAATGAATTACTAGTTTATGGTGTGTGGGTGTTCAGGGAAGAAATTGGAGTCAACTCCGCTATCTACTGGCCTCACCCACAACCTGACTGCCGGGTGCAAAGTACGAATAGCGCTTGACGTTGAAGTGTTTAAGCAGATGCAGACTGGACACGGAGGATGGAATGATCAAATGGCAGATGTGAGTCCGTGTGTCATGATACATGTATATGTATGTATGCACATGTACTCTACATATATCTTATCATGTGACACCTGGCTATAGGGAAATTATGTATGTGTGCAAATTTGTACTTGTGGAGAAGAGACAGAATGCTAGATATTTTATATGGACAGTGATATAATATACAACAAATGTGTTATGAGTAGTTTTGTGTGAAAATCAATCCAGCAGATGGAGCCACACCCATTATGGATTATTTTAATAATTTTTAATGTATTCTACAACTTTGTTGATGGACAAATCCAAAATATTTCGCATTAAGATTATAACCATTGCGTTTATCTCTATTTGGAAGTGTCACGCCCTTTTTTTTTTAGTAGTTTGTTGTGAATATGATGAAAGTATGAAGGGCTACAAAAGAGCTTATATAGAATGTATGGAGCACCACAAGTATAGCACATGACATACACTACTGAATATGGTATTATACTGGCTTTATGAAAGTATACAGTCTCATTCAGATAAGCCACTGGTTTCAAGTCTATGGACATCTACAAAGTAGAAATGATAAATGTGTGTGTGTGTGTGTGTGTGTGTGTGTGTGTGTGTGTGTGTGTGCAGGTGCTGGGAGAGATAGGTACTGTGAGTGCTATAATGGACAGTGGTGATGTCAGAGTGAGATACAGCAACAACCGCACATGGACCGTCAACCCGGCCGTCCTCACCAAGGTTACATACATACACACAAACATACAACACACATGTAGTAACATCAAAGATGTCAATTGATGGAACATTTAAAATTAACTTTTAATTTTTCACAGGCTGGCAGTTTCCAGCAGGGAGATGTGGTAAGGGTCAACAATGACATTGCTCTAGTCCACACACTGCAGGAGGACCACGGAGGATGGGTCGATGACATGGTTTTGGTAGGTGATGAAATGGGTGTGCCTTTAAAAGAAAATTTAGTAATACAGTGCTATGTTTGAGATGTGCAGATGTCTATACATATGCATGAATTTGCTGACCAAATGCATAGAGATGTACATTGTCTAGTGAGTGATACTGCACATATGTGTGTGTGTATGTGTATAGAACGTACAGTAGGACCTTGAAGTTATGTATATGGAATCCTCAGAAATGGGCCTGCTTGTAACTTTCATTTTTCTGTAACTCTGAAGCCTTTACTTTTAATTAAAACCTTTTTTTATAGTAGATTTTACACCCAAGGTGTATATTATTTATTCATATACACATCATAAAATTACATGTTGTATAAACTAGAGCACCCAGGGTGCGAACCCTCAGCACATTATTACACAGCTAAGATTTCTTCAACTAGCTCGAAATTTGAAAAAATGGTCAATTTAAGGGACTTAAATTCTCCTACTGCGTCAGGTCTGTACTTGTTTTAAAGGTTAGTTCTCAGCCATTCATGAAATCAAATGCTGACAGACAGACAGACAAACACACTACTATAACCCTCTCGTACATGTGCTGAGGGTTAACAAGTTTTATGCTGGTTTGAAATATTCAGCTATCCATTTTACAAGCAATCTTCATCTTGAATTTTAGTCACAGACTTCATTACTGCACCTTCTGCCCGGAAGTCTTTCACAGTTTAATGTAAAAGGAACAATAACTTTAAAACTATCTAAAGAGTGCATCGCCTCCCAGCTACATATTTTTACCGAACCTCGTTAACTCCCGCTCATTTACTGCCATCGTTACCAAGTACAATTAATGTATGGCCAATTTGACAAGTACGTATCTCTGGATATTTAAAGTCTACAACTCAGAGGTCTTACTGTACTAAAATAAATAAACTTGGACTACAACTGTTGTATCTCTAGTACAGTTTAATACTATGTATATATTTGTGTGTGTGTTAGTCGCTGGGTCAAGTAGGTCGTGTGCTGAATGTACTGGCTACTGGAGATGTGAAAGTTAAAGTGAATGGCAAGACATGGACATACAATTCTCAGTGCTTGGAGCCAGCACCAGAGGAAACCCCTCCAGGTGTGTGTTGTTGTTGTTTTGTTTTGTTTTTGCTGCTGCTCTTGTTTTGTTTTGTTTGTTTTTTGTTTGTTTTTGTTTTGTTTATTTGCGTATGTCTGTGTTGTGTTATGGGGGGAAGGTGCACTTTACATATACTCAATAAAAATGCGTATATTAATGAATGAATGAATAGTTCTTTTATTTCCCATCGCTTGCTCTTCCTAAAGATCCAAAGCTTATGTACAATTTAATTTACTGTGTTGCTTTGTCCATCATTACCATCTGACAGACTTACTTTGCTTGTCTTGCTGGCTCAGCAATTACTGTTATAGAGATCACTATTAGTTCCAAGTCATCTCTTGTGCATGTTTTGTAGAAATTGACGACACAGAGCTTGCTGAGGATAGCTTGGAGATGCAGATGAGGTTGCTGACCCTATTGGACGACCCAGCTGTGGTGGTGGCGGCAGCTGCCTCTGGAGACGTGCCCACTCTCAGGTCTTTCTTGTCTACTCATCCTGGAGCGGTGAGTAATTAACAGAAATTTGTTGTTGTTGTAGTTGTCTTGTTTGTTTTTGTTTGGGATGTTACTTTTTGCTTTATTTTTATTTGTTGTTATTTTTGCTTGTTTTTTGTTGTTGTTGTTGTTGTTGTTTTGCACTCTAACAGATTGGTTGTTAAGACTAACTATAAAAATAAAAACAACTCTTGATTGTGAGTGTGGTATCTTAAAAAATACATGTTCAAGTTATCTATCAAGTTCTGACCTTTTTTGAAAAGCAAGTTTTATTATTAGTCCATGTGTAATTCTGTACTTGTTCTCATTCTGCATGTGTTCAGGTGAACACTAAAGCAGCTGGCAGGACAGCCCTCCATTGCGCTGCTGTGGCAGGCAGTGTGGATATGGTCAAAGCCATAATGGAGTACAAACCAGATTTAGAAATACCAGTAAGTGCTGAAATCTATAGTATATAAATTGAACATGTGAGCATTATGATTGTATGGTGTTGTGTTTAGGATGAAGATGGTGACAGTCCACTGCATCTTAGTGCATACAGGTAGGCTTTGATCTACAGTAAGACTTAAGTTATCCACACGTTGGGACCGAGAGGGGTTTGGATCACTGAAATGTTATGATTACTGAACACCATTATAAAGCACTAATAAAGGGGTATGGTCTTCCTGTCTGAACCTGCTACAATTAGCTTTTGGGTATTCGGTTGTACCTGGAGTGGTTCGGATGACTGAAGTTCAGATAACCAAAGTTTTACTATAATATTTGTGGGAACTTTGAAGTTGAACTAAACTGAAGGGATGGGGCAGGTTGGGCCCAAAGTCCATAAACATGTTTTATTTGAAATCAGAGATATATTTGATTCTTTTCTTTCCATGCCTTTTTCGCTTTGTTTAGTGATGAGGACGAGATTGCGACAATACTGGTTCAAGCAGGTGCAATTGTCAACTCTCGCAACACCAAGGATGTGACACCTCTCATTATCGCGGCGGTAAAGGGTCATGTTAGTGTCGTGCGTGTGCTTGTGGCACAGTCGGACATTCAACTGAGTGATCAGGTAAGTTACAAATGTTTGCAAAATTGTTATCGTACTACTATACTCGCTCTGCTTGTTTTTCTAACAGAATTGGTATGTGCATACTGGGTTGTGCTTGTACTAAGGCATGTGCTTGTACTAAGGCATGTGCTTGTACTAAGGCATGTGCTTGTACTAAGGCATGTGCTTGTACTAAGTCATGTGCTTGTACTAAGGCATGTGCTTGTACTAAGGCATGTGCTTGTACTAAGGCATGTGCTTGTACTGAGGCATGTGATTGTACTGAGGCATGTGCTTGTACTAAGGCATGTGCTTGTACTAAGGCATGTGCTTGTACTAAGGCATGTGCTTGTACTGAGGCATGTGATTGTACTGAGGCATGTGCTTGTACTAAGGCATGTGATTGTACTAAGACATGTGCTTGTACTAAGGCAAGTGCTTGTACCAAGGCATGTGCTTGTACTAAGGCATGTGCTTGTACTAAGGCATGTGCTTGTACTAAGGCATGTGCTTGTACTAAGGCATGTGCTTGTACTAAGGCATGTGCTTGTACTAAGGCATGTGCTTGTACTAAGTCATGTGCTTGTACTAAGGCATGTGCTTGTACTGAGGCATGTGCTTGTACTGAGGCATGTGATTGTACTGAGGCATGTGCTTGTACTAAGGCATGTGCTTGTACTAAGGCATGTGCTTGTACTGAGGCATGTGATTGTACTGAGGCATGTGCTTGTACTAAGGCTAGTGCTTGTACCAAGGCATGCGATTGTACTAAGGCATGTGCTTGTACTAAGGCATGTGCTTGTACTGAGGCATGTGATTGTACTAAGTCATGTGCTTGTACTAAGGCATGCGATTGTACTAAGGCAAGTGGTCCATGGCTGTTTAGCTCAGTCTGTCTAGTCATCCAGCTGGTGTCCGGTTTCTATTTATACAATAAAACATCCCTTATCCGGACGTCCAAGATACGGGCACGTCCCTCTACCGGGCCGTTTTAGCTGCCATCGCGTCGCGTTTCAACAATAGTCGCGCGCGCTCATCGGAAAATTATCACGTGACAGGTGACAGCAGCTTGACAGCGCAGAATTGAATAGTGACGAGCATAAGGAAAGTATTATGGCCTCTACTTCCAATCCTAAGCAGGGAAGGAAGCGGAGGGTTCTTACCTTGGAAAAGAAACTGGATATTATCAAGGAGTTGAAGGGTGGAAAATCACAACGGTGCGTTTCTGAGCTGCATCAAGTTCCTAAGTCTGCGGTAGCGGATATTTGGAAGGAAAGAGAGAAAATAAAAAATTACATTGGCTGTGGTGAGTATCCATCAGTTCTAAAGAAGAGGTGCATCATGAAAGAAGCTCTATTTAGCAAAGTTGACTGTGCTTGCTATGAGTGGTTCATGCAGTATGCGGTGAAGTCCAAAATGTGCTTTTTTTTCTTGAGATGTGATGGACTTCCAGTCTTCATTCCCAGTAGATGCTTTCTCGTAGTAGTACTTGCTGACCTGCACAAATAAAAATATAAAAAAATAAAACCCAGGAGGGGGGGGAGAGAAAAAGTAAGTTTAACATGCCCTAGCAATCATGACCTATTCCGCAGGTTTTGCGCACTCAAAGAATGTGATGGCACTTTGACATAAATCATGCAAGTGTACACTGTACATTTTATTGAGTGGATACAGCTAAAAATTGTATACACTGAGAGGGGACTCAGATACACGCATCAATGTTGTAACCACTTGCATGTACATACCAATTGCTCGCTTAGTCCTAAACTGCATCATCCGTACATACTCATTGATGTCTCTCTTTCTCTCAGGACTCGGATGGAGACACTGCCTTGCATTGTGCAGTGTTGGCACAGAAGTACGAGTCAGTCTCCGTCCTATTGGATGCCGGGGCTGACCCCACCCTCCTCAACTTCAGGCTATTCACACCTATCCATGAAGCCGCAAAAATAGGATTTCTACCGTAAGTTTGATTGTTCAGTTTAGTTGGTGTGTTGTTCCTCTCTGTATAATGAACTCCTATTGATGGCATATTTTTTGGAGGTTGGAGCCCCACACATTGCGCAAAATTGGAGGTTGTTTAAAATCAAGTTGTTTGTATAATCAAATTGTGGGAGATGACTTCCTTACTTAGCTTCCTAGTGACTATAGTCACTTGATTTCTCGATGAAAAGTCAAGTTCTCTTCCTTTCCTTTTACATTTTTTCAAATATTTCTCCTTCCCCCCCCCCCCCCCCCCCCCCCCCCTTCCAATTCGGGGTGGGAGGAGGAACGGTACACCATTTGGTAAAAAACGGCCGTTGATTCAACCATGTTACCGTTTTAATCTTTCTCGTTCATTCCTCTTTTTATTAATACTTAGCTTCCTTTTTAGTCACTTGATGAAAAGTAAAGTTCTCTTCCTTTCCTTTTACATTCCCCCCCGACTTCCAGTTCCAATTCTGCTGTCAGTAGCTTCATTAAAACAGCATGGCCTAAATAGAATTGTCAGTACTACGCTAACAATAAATTTCCTTATCCTATTAATTGACATCACAAAGGATTGGTTTTTATTCTGATAGTGAAAGTTTCTCTGTTATTTGTACATGAATTTCTGGCCTAATGTCCTTCTACTTCACATTGTATTGTGTTTGCTTATGTATGATAACAGAGCTATGGAGTTGTTCACACGTAAGTTTCCCCAACACATCAACCTAAAGAAGGAAGACGGCTTCACTCCACTTCATCTCTGTGCTTTCAATGACCACTTGGACACAATCACATCATTACTGGAATTGGTAGGGGCAAATAATAGTATGCAATGTACATATACATACTATACCAAGTTAATAGTTTATGCAACCTTTATCTTTATCTTGCCTTAATTTTTATTTTTGTTATTGTTGTTTTGTATTTACTTTTAATAGAGCTATTTAAAGTAGTGAATCTACAGATTAGAATTAAAAATGGGAAGTACGGTACAGTGTGTACATGAAGTTATTGCAACTCTTGAAGTAAAAGTTACTTCTGATCAGTTTGCTTGCATGGTTAAGATGAATTATAGAATGTAGGTTTCATAGAATTTCCTTCTTTTTTGTTGTTGTTTATTGTAATAACATGCATACATTGTGGGATTGTTTTGTGTGTGTATGTGTGCGTGTGTGTAGGATACATGTGATAGAGACAGTGTGATAGGAGATGGAAGATCTGCCCTACATCTGGCAGTGGAGCGCGGCCATTTCCGTATAGTTGAGAGACTGGTGGGCTATGGCTGCAAGCTGGACATCAAGGACAGAAGTGACAATACACCACTTCACGTAGCTCTGGTGAAAGACTCAACCGTGTCTGGACTTACAGAGGAAACCCCTCAAATGAAAAAGGTAACGAGCAAGTGTTTCATACTCACTGAGAGTATTGTACTTCCAATTGAATGACTACTCCTTCTTATTTACATAGGTATTAGAGACGCTGAATCTTTCTAAAGAACACTCTGATCTGCTGAGAGCAATAGTGGCGAGCTTCCTGGTTCGAGAGGGAGCCAATATTTATGTGAAAAACAGTCGTGGACACACACCCCTCCAGGCCTTGGACTCGGAAGTGTCTACTGCTATTACCGCATTCTTGGGCAGGTGAATTTACATTTTATTTCTCAGTTTACTGCTGACAGAACCCACGAAGAGTGGCTTTTATTGGAAATGGAGAGATCACCTACATGTATGAGTATATAGGAAATGATTGATCAATTTAGAGTTACATGTACTTATCTGGAAGGAAAATTGTTATCCAGAATTAAGAATTCGTCATCCATTTTTAAGTCTATCACTGTTCATTCCATATTTTCATTCCATATTTTCATTCCATAATTTCAAACAGACTAACATTGTTATTATAGCTTCTGAACTAATTTATGGTATAGCTTAGTACCTATGTGCATGTATATGCATTTGATCTTGTATTCTCATCAATAGTCCCACATAATTTTACTGACTGAGAATATCTGTTCTCCTGGACATGTACATGGATGTATATGAAAGCAACAGAAAGTCAATACATACTAATTGATTATGCAATAATATAGAGTGAGCAAGGAAAGTGGTCATTAGCATCTTCATTTCCATAAACCAGTTTGTTTTTAATCGCAAGTTTTTACTTGGTGGTTTACGTCAGGATTACTGCTCATCTTTCGTGTGTGTATGTGTGTGTGTTTGCTGCAGAGTTCCAGTGTTTCATAACAGTATGCGTGTGCCAGTGACTGCTCCTATCAGGCTATCCCGATCATTGACAGTGGTGCGTTTAACAGCAATAGTGCAGTGGCTCACTTTTATTCATTATGGACAGGCACATAGCTGTTGTTGTTTGTTTATTTCTTTATGCTGAATTATTTTATGCTGTAGAAAGTATCTTCCTTATTGTTTACTATTTTTCTTTTAGAATCCTCCCAGACCTATTAAAGTCGAAGGCCAAACGAGTGGAGATGAAAATAAAGCTGTCACTGCTCCTCACTCACTCCAGGGAAGCAAAGACATCACAGATGGTCCTTCAGTGTCAGGTGAATGTGCATTTACTCTTAAACAATTTGTCTGGCCCCCACACAGCTATATTAAATTGTGTGTGTGTGTGTGTGTGTGTGTGTGCTGGGAGAAAACAGCAGGGCACGTGGTGCATATTACTCATGTTCAGAGTGATATTTAAATGGTTAAATTAATGAATTTTTATATGCATATTATAATGTTTGCTTGTCAGAAGAGGATGAGACTGATGATGTCTGCTTCATGTGCGATGAGAACAAGGTCAATACAAAGTTCGAACCTTGCGAACATTCCGCGATGTGTGAGGGGTGTGCTCGTCAAGCCAAGAGATGTCCCATGTGCAAGGTAAGGGACATGTGTAATATTGTGACTTTTTTTTTTTTAAGAGAAGCTACATGTAGGTTCCAGCAGAATTTATTTAGGTTTGCTCTATCATAGTAAGCATTGCTGAATTTTGAATCTCTAATTTGCTTTGGATTGCAAGAGGTTAGGATGCTTGCATCAGCCAATAATTGTACTTGAGTATCTATTGTTCATAATTACGGTTATCCAATCCTTCAACGAGCTGTATTCTTCATAGCAAATTGATTTAATATAAAAAAAAATTTACCTAATGTTAGCACTTTGTTATTTGAACATCCCAGGGTGTCTATATTATATCAGTTTAACAACATCACAACATTAATTTATATTAGCGTATAGCAAGATTAAATGTATGTAAAATATAATAGTTTACTTTTTTTGTTTTTGGTTGTTTTGTTATTGTTTTTGTTGTGCTTAGAAAAAGGTGACAGGAGTGATTCTCCTCAAGCCGAAGTGCGCAATGTGTCGTGTAGATGAAGCTACAGTAACAATGGTGCCATGTAACCACAAGTTCTGTCCAGGTAAGCCATTTTCAAATAGTTGAATGCTACTCCTGTCTCACTATTGGCTAGCTGTTTGCTACATTATGTACATTATAATTACATCTTTTTCACCGTTCTGTTTTGTTTTGTTTTTTAACTCTCGCTGCACATGTGCGAGAGGGTTATAGTAGTTCTTTTGTCTGTCTGACTTTCAAGCTCTGATTTCGGAGATTACTGACAATAACCTTTGAATTTGGTATGAAATTACTAAATACGATTCAGGACCTTCATTGTGCTACTTTTTTTAATGTTGGGCCTATCTTTAAGACCTAACATCACGTCATAATCACATAAGTAAATAATTTTTTGCTGCCTGCTGTAATTTTGCTTTATGTTCGGAAGTTTACCAAGAGTGCTGGAGTTTCACTTGAAGACTATCAGTGAGTGTCCTTTCATGTTTAGCTTCTCATGTGAAACAGTATTTATATCTACTTTTACTCATCGTACAAGCTATATTGATATTTGATTAGTGTAGAATGAGGATTCGATCAGATATATTTTAGGTTTTAATCATTTTTGAATATATGCGAATGAACCAAACAAATTAACGTGCCGATACTTTACCAAATGACAATAATGATGACCAATACGGGCATAAATACATATATTGTAAGTTCCACTACAATTACGTACATATATGCCCAGTATATAATATTCTTTAGGTCTGACAAAGGCTTTTGTAATAGCTAGCTAGTGTACAGTAGTGCTGAGGGTTCACACCTTTGGTGTTTTATTTTTTTGTTTTGTGTGTGGTTTCGGATGCTTTGCATTGTAATTGTTACCATTTGCTCCATTACATGTTGTTGTTATTTTTTCTAGGCTGTGGTTCTCGGATGAAAATTTGTTTTGAATGTAGAGCAACTATTGAATCCAAAATTGGGTTACGTAAGTTATAATTTTCTTGTTTGTATGTGAAGTGAGAAGGTACATAGTTTGATGAATTTTAATTTTCCGGGGCACTCCTAAGTATTTGCTGCTATTATCGCTGCTTTCCATTAATTTATTATTTATAGCTCCAGAGCCAGTGTCTGCCAATGCTTCAGCACTCTCTTCAGCCTCTCCCTGCCCTATTTGCCTGACAGAACCAAGGAACACTGCCTTCCTGTGTGGCCACCAGCTCTGCTGGGACTGCTCACAGAAAATTGACAACTGTCCAGTTTGTAGAAAGGTAATCACCCACAGAATCAGACTCTTCCAGTGACCCTCACCTCAACTTTAATAAAAAAAATTTAAAAAAAAATTTTTTTTTCTTCTTTCTTTCTCACTCCGTCCTCATCATACTAGCAGCCATGGCTGTTGGAAAAATAATCAGTCTTGCACATCTGCTTTTGCTTGTTTTATATGGGACACTTGGAAGTAGATTTTATGTATGTCACATGGTTAAGAGTGACTTATGTTATAGTGTTACGTGGACTTGACTTGTCAATTTGTCGTGTTCAAACTGAAACTCATGTTTTTTTGTCTCATTGAATGGTTTATTAAAAAAGAAGATAAAGTATTGAAGGAATTTTTGTTAAAAGTACTGCAGTACAACAACTAGTGAAAATATTGCCATGCGATAATTGAAACTATATCAAGCCACAAAACTTTAATAACTATCCCACACATAAGTTTACTTCACTGTATTGTAATTGAAAGTATATAACTACTAGTTGTTGTTTTTTCTGCAACATGAATACTTATATCCACTTTTTCAAGTGTATCTGATTGTTAAAAGTTGAAGCTAAAGGATGAATTGTCTGATGCTCCTCCAAAGTTCAGGTTAAACCCTATAAATTACAACAACAAAAAAGTGGAGAGGAGGATGAGAGAGAGATGGGGGGAAAATGAAGGAAACTCTGTGAAAGGTGCTTTAAAGATAAGGAGTGTGAAATAAGAAATGGCGTATGAGGATACTAATTGCTTTGAATTACACATTGCATGTTATCAATATTGCACTGCTTACCACTAGAGCCTTGCTGCGAAGCATTTCCTGATCCAAAAGAGAAACCACTAAAGCCAGAAGTTGCAGCACTCGACTGGTCTTGTTGTTGACCTTGACCTCCAAACATTCCAAAACCTCCTCCAAATCCACCTATTTAAAGTGCAAACTTAAAATTGTTATGGCTATGGAATCTAACTGGTTCTTAAAAAAGAAATCTTAGAATTCTCTTGGTGACTTGACACATTGGGCAATGAATTTTAAAGTAGAAGAGCTATGACAAACAGCGCAGTACCATCACTACCAAATCTAGAAAATGAACTCCAGTAATTTGTAAGATTTATCTGCGTCCTACAACATTCAGATCATGGTAGAAACAGCCTAATTCCAAGGGGTAAACAATTAAATTTCCTTTGATATTATTATGGGTAAACTAACAGCTTCTGTTTAGTGGACTTTGAGACGGGGTCGACCACTAAGTGAACACAAAAATGCCAGGGTCAAAGTACAAAAATAACATACGTATGTATGTACAAACATGAAAAAATAATCTCTGATTTTTTGTTTTTGTTGTGTTACCCCTAACCAGTGTCTCGCTCACTTGCCAACAATTTGAAACTCTATGTACACTTACATCTTATGTGACTATAAATTGGGGTGTCTTTATAGGTTATTTTTTCATAGTGATTCAGAATAATGTATGAAGCTAGCAATTTAGCTAACTTGAAACTTCTCCAGCAGATAATGCAAACAGATAAGTTGTTATGGCTATTCGTGAAACCTCACTAATGTATGTAGCTATAGATTTACAAAATTTAGGACAAAATTTACCTGATTGTTGCCCAAAATTTCCAAAACCAAAGCCTCCATCTCCACCAAACTGTACAAATAGAAAGAAAAAAATCACTCCAATTATAACAAAATGAAATTTATATTAAGAGAAGGTAAAGTTTATACATTATATTATTATTTACAAGAACCAAAACGAGTGCGACTAAATAATACAGGACTGAAAATATGGCCAGATAATTTTATTTTAATGTGAGCTGGTTTGTTGTCCAGAGACGCAGGTATATTATAAGTAATAAGAACTAATAAATTGTGTTAAAATAATCCAGGAGCTCTCATTAATCAGGGGGGAATGGGGGAGGATATGAATATAGGCAAGGAAGTAATTTAGTAACAATGTTAGTTTGCTACAATATTGCCAACTGACTGAATAAAAACTTCAGGCAAACAAAAATTAATGTATTTTGTTCAGATGGCACACAACTAGTTCATGGCCAATGAGTTCATAAATTTAATATTCACAAGTGCTTACCATAGATGAACTGAAATCCTGTGGTGGAGTTTGAAATCGAGTTCCAAAATCCTGAGATGGAGGATTAAATCCTTGAGAGTCGTCAAATTTCTGCATTGGTTCACAGCCATCAGGATGAGTAGCGAACTGGGCGTCAATATCAGGTTGAAACTCAACACACTCAGATTGCTGGGCGTTATAGGAATCAATTTGATATTCAAGTCCTTGAGTATCCTTAGAGTTAGTTTCCATAGTAGTTTGATGGCTGATTTCTGCACTGCCTGTGGTATTTTGGCTGAAATGATTGTCCTCCTGTATTTGGATGGATGCACTAGAAATAGGAACTGTCAATAACTTGCTACTGTCATCTGGTTTAATTTTTTCTGATAACTCGCACTGTGGATTGGAGTTTTGAAGAGAGGAATCGGGTGCAGAATTAATATGATCACTGAATGCTGGTTCAGCTGAACTTGTCCATTCCATTCTGTTCTGGCAGTCACTTCCTGAATCCGGAGTATTGCTAACTGATTCCGACTCCTCAGGTCTAGCTGTAGTGGAATGAGTTGCAGATTTATTTTGTGTTTGATATTTGATATTTTGCATGAAATTATTTGACTCCTCTTTGCTGACTGGAAGTTTAGGCACCTTAAAATTAAAATCTGATGGCATGCTATTACAGGAGGATCCAGTGGGAAGTTTTGGAGAGGCTTCTGTGAAGCCACCTTCTGGCTGTGAAGGAGCAGGCCTTTCTGACAAAATCCCAGACTTTGTTGGTAGATTTAGAACAGTATTATTTTCATGAGCTCCAGATGGTTTGGAAGGCATGCCAACTGGTGGAGTACATTTTGATTCCAGAGGATACACATGACAAGTTTTCGCTGTCTTGTAAAGCTCAGCTCTAACTTCAAGCGAGCCAGATACATCATCTCGGTTGCTGGCTTTAGGAAACTGTTTCTTTCCAACTGGGAGAGAGAACTGTGGCATACTAAGTGAACTTTTAGTCGATATTGAGGAACATTTCAAACTGGGAGTGGGTGGAGGCGTGGATAGAGTGGAAATGTTGGTATCATTGGAGCTAATAGACATTCCTTTCTTTGTTCTCCAAGAGGGAGCACTTAATGTTGGCATCTCCAGCTTGTATTTGAATCCAGAAGAAGACTTTTTGGTTGAGGTAGCTTGCGGAATATTACAAGTGTCTTGACTAATGGAAACTGACTTGGTCTGTATAGGGACTGTATGATTTGTCCTCATAGGTAGAGATGGAAGAGAACAATCTTCTTTCAAAGCGGTATTAAGAATCTTTTTGTTCAAACGTGAGCTTGGCACTATAAAAGGTTGCTGAGCACTTTCATTTGGCTCTGAACATGATTGAGGGTATACAGTTGATTCCATTGATTGATCTGGAAATTATGAGTATATAATGACTATCTTAAAATACTTATTACATGCTATACCAGTTACGATATTTCCATGGTCTTTACTTGTTATTTCTTTCTCCTAATGTCCACAAATTAAAAACTGAATAAACACAGAGTAGCTAACAGAGCTGGCTAACCTTCATCTGCTTTTGGCAAGTTTCCTTTCTCAATTTGTTCTGTTTAATAATTAATTCCTGCAAAATTTTGTACTTTTCCTTGTGATCTTCAAATGCAGTACAATTATTGTATGTATCAACCTTCAAAGTGGCTCTGCACAAAAAAATGACAAATCAAAAAAAAAAAAGCTGAACTCTACCTGTAATTAAACTATTAAGACCAGCCCAATTTGGACAGCATTTTTATCTATAACTAAGCATCAAAATTCAATACTGACGAGTTTATAATGCTAGCTAGTGTACAGTAGCAATGAGGGTTCGCATTTAAGGTGCTCTAGTTTTTTAAGCTGAGAAATGGGGTATGAGTGAACTTAGAAGTCTCTCATTTTCCACAGTTGTTACTGAAACAATTGTGGCATCAAGCAAGTAAGCATGTAACGGAAACTATAAAGTAGGTTTTATAAATGTCTGTGGAAATGTGTATAATAGTCTGGCATGCATCATGAATACTATACCAGAGAACTATATAGAGAGAAAATATTATAATGAGCATCAGTTCTCAATTTTTGGTCCCAGTTTGCACTGTAAAACACAACTTGTTAGCTACGACTTAAAGAAAGGTTTATTGTATGAACAAATAATAAAGCAAATTTTATGCTAGATAAATGTGCCTTGACTTTTTGTATCGATACTTGTAGGACTTTAAGCTTGAATAAAAGCAGTCAAGCTCAAATTATCAACTATAGCTATCAAACGTCAGCCCACCAGCCATTGTGTCCAATACTTAATTACTGACCAACAAACAAAGATCCCACTAATAACTTCATCACCTATTTAACTTATTGTGCACCATTGTAATCGCTACACATGATAACCCTTTACCAAATGTATTCAGTATAAAATTATGTTAAGCTAGGCAAGCCCTAATCTGGGCCAGGCCATGGTTGGAACAAAGGACACAATGGGGTGATGTATGCATGTGACACCAGCGCAGGTAGTGAGGTAGCTGTTAGTGCAAAACAGTTGGTTATAATAGTGGCGAAGGTTTTTTGTTTCTTACTGAGTAGTTGTTAAACTATATAGCCTACAAGGTATCTAGTAACAAATCTGTTTTCTAATCACTATTGGGCTAAAACCTTAGCGCTAAAGCCTACATATCAAGAGTCAACTGCATTCCACTCTCAACTAATTGGACAAGCTAAAAAGCTCGCCAATATGACTTACGTACAGTACTCTAGCAGCAGCAAAAACTTCCAAAAATTACTCAGGATGGTAGGTGTACGTCTATTGAAATCTGTGCATTTCTGCCATATATTACTAGGACAATAATAGAGGTAGGCAGGATCAATAATAAATGTCAGTCAATAATCGAGGACTTATGTGAAATAGCTCACATTGCATGTGACTGTGTGCAGGAAATTGGGTACAGCGTATTGCACATAAATGTCAGGAAAAGATTGATTTACTTTTCAAAAATGTATAAGAAGCGTGTAGATTGAAACCCTTACGTCGCACACACTGAAGCTACCACTACAAAACTTGGAGAGCTCAATATATAGATGCCAACAAACATATCAATGCTTGATGGAGTATGCATTATTCAAGTAGAGATCACATTAGCTATATAAAAAAATAAGAGCATATTTATTATTTTTTTTTTTTATTATTATTAATTTTTTTGTTGTTGCTGTTGATTTAGCGCCCATAAGGCATTGATTGACCTTTCAAATAAACCCAATGTGACTACATGGAATCATAATCATTGTGATAAGATCAATCACAGTGCACTTTATTAAGCATCAACTACACATTTTCATATAACTAGTGGTGTGCTTGAGCACAAATATCAAGCGAGCCTGCCCAGGTTACATAAAACTACAGTATTGTTACATAGCTAATACTTTAATTTCATGCAAAAAAGTATATAGTAGTGGACCATTAATATTACCAATCAAATAAAGAATTACTCTCCTACCTCAATTTCCTGAATAGTGATAACTTCTGTAGTAAGCCATTCTGACTGCCTCAATCACCAGTAACTGGTGAACAAGCTGGAAATTCTACCAAAAAACATAGCCAAGAGTTATTTTTGTAATTTTAACTAACAAATATGGAACTACGTACTTACCTCAGCTTCTCCCAAGTAATGGCAGCTTCCTTCATTTTAATATTTAGTCACTCTGGCTTCCAGTGACACCTGACAACCAACGAGCGGCATTTAGCGGCCTCCCCAAAAAAGACAAAATTTTGAGATTATGTTTGGTACAGGGTTATCAATGCCATCGTAACCATTCACAGTAACTTTTTGGAACTTGAAAAACAAGTGTTTCGCAGGAATTATCTCACAATTTGGATCCCAGGTTTCAAGTAAGACTTGTTCTTAATGCTGTAGTATCAGAGGAAAGTAGCTTCAAGCCTAAAAATCCGTGTTTTTAGGAGAAAAAAAAAGCCCCCCACGTGCACATTTAAGGAGCATACGTCCATTCATGCATATATATATAACATACCTGATTTTTAATTGTCTACCATTAATAGTATCTCGCTCGCTTCGCTCGCTTAATAAATATATCAACAATAAAATGTAAATTTTTTTTTAAAATTCAAAGAAGACACGGGAATAGAATGTACATCATTTTTTATTTCTACAACTGACCCACAAAAGTAGACAAAAAAACAACAACATTGAATCTCAATATATGTTAACTCACAACTGTACTATCCAGGAAACAACAGAACCTCTATTTTCTAGATAATAATAAATGCATTAAATTGAAGGCATTTTATTAACACAACAATCACATAAAGTAGTGACATGGCACTAATGTTAAACACAAGATCATACAATACAGCAGGAGAAGGTGGGAAATAAGAGAGAATGTAGAATAAGAGTTAATAGCAGGAAAAATTGAGGATTTTAGTAAAACACGTACCTTTTTTAAATTTCAAATCATTGAGAGCTCTTTCCACTTCATTTATCCTATCTTCTACGATATGATCTGTAACCATCAAATCCAAATTAATGAACAACATCAGTACAAGTAGTAATAAAACTTGCATTCTCTCCTCAAGGAATTTAGCTTCTCTCTCTTTTCTCTGACTCTCTTGACACTTTCCATGTTGTCATACTCTACTTCATAGTTGACCCATACAGCTTTGTATTTAGCCAATGCATTGCTCTGCATGTCTCTTTAGTAGTACAAAATTTAGCTCAATAAAATAACCATACTAGCTACTTCTGTATACATAAATACCTTTCTTGTTGAGCTTCATCAATAACAATGCTCAATTTTCGTTTCAAAGCTTCCTCATGCTCACAGAGAACACTTGAAGTGCTCTTAAGGCTGTTAATGGTAATATCATTTTTAAGGATTTAAGATATATATTAAAGATGTGATTACATTCCAAATTCAGTTTGTCATATTTAAGGCTCAGCTGCAATTTACTACCTATAGTTACCAATGAAAACTTTTTTTAATAGAATTGAATTAGCCAAGACACTAAATAATAGATTTACTTATTATACAAGTCAAGTATGATATGACAAGATATTTCAAGAATAGGCTAATTTATTTCTTGAGTCATAGGCGAGAGAAAATAAGTCTGAAAGTAAAATATCTTGCCATAACTGGTGCAATAAGTGGTTTATTCCAAACTAGATATCTTTTAAATGGTTTGTACTTTCTCGTCATCAAGGTCTACTTAGTTCTAGTGTTGCCATTTATCCAAGATTAACAAGTGTGTTCAGTATAGCATGAGATAACAACTGTGAGATATCAGGAGTTATCTCACAGGTCACAAGCCTAAAAATACTATTGTATAGAATAAATTGCTCAATATAAGTTAGTGACTTGTCTCATTTGTGACCAGTTTTGACAAAAAAAAAGCATTTAATATTATTTTTGTTGTTGCCTCCTTTTTTCTTATTTTTCTTCTTTTTTTTCTTTTCCCTATAAGTTACACTATCTGGGGATGATGTCCACCAAATTGGGAAGCTGTAGCACAAACTGTCTTTGCCCTATGCACTAAAACAGTTCATTATATTTTTTTACTTTATTCTTGCTGATTTTGAGAAAATATTGCATAAAGGAAGCATTGGGGGCTTGTCTTGTATTCTGCATACTATTGCTGTGTGTCTTCATAACACAATGAATAAGTCCGGCCGCTGGTGGAGTGAAAGAAGCTACTGGGCTTCTTTAAAGCCTCTAAAAAAACTAAGATCAAGCTATATGGTGAGAGATGTGTAGGTATATGGAAGTAATGCAACTAGTTTTAATATTCCCACGGTAAGTAGCCCACATAAAGCTTTCCTAGCAACACTCTGCAACAAATATAACTGGCATATAGGAATTGCTAATGCTAGCCCCACAGCATAGAGCTCACCAGAGCTTACAACTGTGCCACAAACTAGTGCTAACAATAAATTTTCCATTTCTACCATAAAATATTTTGAAAAAGATCGACCAGTAAGGCTTTATCAGTGGATACTAAAAAAAACAAAACAACATTTGCCTCATTTAAGCTGATTTTCCCAAGACTGATCACATCTTAATATGTACATAATGTGATTACTTTCCTGTTAATTGTGTCTTTGTTGATGATGTATTGCTTGCCCAGACTGGCTGCAGTTTCTTTTAAAGAGAAGGTTTGTTTATCTAAGTCTGTAATCTGGCGTTTGATACTTTCTATACGACTTTCATATGCTGGGCAACAAATATATATTTTAATAAAACCTGAAGTAATTGTAGATCATATAGCTAGAGCTAACAAGAATACTTACTTTCAATTCTTTCTTTTTCACTCTGAATTGCCTTTAGTTGCTGAGAATTTTCAAATTCTATTATATACACAAGATAATATTAACTGTAATATTATAATTATGGCTGGGTAACCTGTATTCTTCAAAACTTGCTCCAAACTAGAATAGCAATCCGCCATCATAATAACGAATGCTTACAGCTGCTTGCCGAGTGTTTCAAATTTCCCGCTCCACGGGAGTGGCCAAATACGCGAATTATTAGTTTTAGCGAGCTAAGTTGCTGCGCTGCCGGTTGGTTGTCATTGCGGCGGCATTGCGGTGGTATTGCGGTGGTACCTTCAAAGGGTTATTTCTGACCGCAGACCGACAGAGGGTTAATTGTGTCACCATTCCGGCCCGGCTGGAAAAATAGAGTAATAGTAATACCTGCACGGAGTCGCAGTTATCCTAAGCGTAAGTAACGAATATTGGTCTGTCACAACTAGTTGTCGAAAAATCTATCACCTACCTGGCGAAGGTGTTGAATTCGTGGAGCTTAGTCTACTACTCGAGCTGGTAAGGTATTTGTAAATGTCAGCGCGTTTGTCTCGTAACAGCTGCTAATATTCAATGAATATTGTTGTACTGTACTTGTTGCGTTGTTGTTGTATTTGTTCCTCGTTTCTCTGTCCTCTGTTATTCAGAGGGGACTTTAGAGGGTGAAGAAATGGAAGAAACTAAAGTTATTTACTACATTGATGAGGAGGAAACGCCTTATCTTATGAAAATCTCTCAAAATCCCAGCAAGGTCACTCTGGCTGATTTTAAGGGACAGCTTAACAGATCATACCAGAAGTTTTTCTTCAAATCTGTGGATGATGACTTTGGGTATGTGTTACTTGCATAATATCTTCAACTAATCTGCACATCATTATGCATGCTATAATATAGCTATCTCTTGTGGGTAGCCTTAATATTAGCACTCTCTACAAGTTTAACTCACATTTATTTTCATTATTCGCTTAGTGTTAGCTTGTTTAAACTAGTTGGCAATCCCTTAGCTATTTGCATAGAAATATATAGAAATAAAAAAAGGAATCTATGAGGATATAAGAACTTAAAATATTAGTTAATCTGGGATTGCTGAATACTGTGGGTTAAAGGATAAAGCAAGGACAATTACAGGAACTGCCATTGATTCTATGTGTACATAGAGTGAATTCAGCCACTTCAAAAGCATCATTTTGATGACTTGACTTTGTACCATAGAGATCAAAGCTGTGTGGGTCACCACATTTCTGCCAATGTGGATGTCCCCTTTTCCTGATGGTCAACCTCATTAGTGCAGGTGTTGCTATAGGATTGCCTAGTCAGCACTATTAGGTCATCCAGGGCCCACTAGCTCAGCTGGAAATATCAGAAAACCAGCTCATAGCTATATTTTAAATCTTTTAAAGATTCTAAGATTCAGGTAAAAATGCTTGGAATGTATACGGATAGCTTTTTTAGGTCTCTATCTATTGCCCATCAGTTAGGGGGTTCTTACAGAACAGTGAAGAACTATGAAGAATTAGTGAATAGGTTGCCTGTGAGTAGTGTGTGTGTGTGCAATCATTTGGTGGCATGACCTGTAGGTGGGCAGTAAGAAAAGTTAATGGATCTGCCAAAGTAGCCGTCATAATAGGCTCTTCATATTTCTTTGAAAGTGTTATAATGAGGGTTCCAGCATCAAACAAGTTTCACACTTCTCAATATGACTTTCTAAAGGGTTTGCATTTTGCACGTGGGGTCAGTCAGCCCCATGTTAGCAATTAGTCTTCTCTTTTTTTTTCTTTTTTATAATGATGTTAAGGTGACATTATTACATAGTCTGAAACAAGTTGCCTGTGCATGTGACCTGTACAGTGTGACAACTTTGTCTTGCAATCAATATAGTTTGACCCCTTTATTAATTCATCCATTAAGTTCTGTGCACAACTACAAATAGCAAACACTTCAATAAAAGAAAAATAGGCATGAAATTTTATTCATTAGATAAGAAAATGTAACCGGTGTATGTATGTGTGTACACATGTATGTACATACCTATTGTGCATTGAGGTGGCTGTTCATAAGCAGCGTATCATCTTTTGTTGTGAACCATCACTATATTCATCGATAGTCGCTGTGGTGGCTAAAACGTGATTGCAATGGAATAGACCAAGTGGCTTTGCATAGCCTGTATTGACAGATGTGCTGTCTAATGTAACCTGCGCTTTGGCACTTAGAGCCATCTAACATGCTTACATTTAATCTCGTTAACAGGACTTGCCCTGTGGAAGCATTACAGGTGAGGTGAATTCTAGGTCAGTCTGGCTGGTCAATTGGTAGCTTTTCTCTGACCCCAGACCACACGGGTGTGTGGAGGTTGCTAAGGCAAAGGCATCTTGGAGATGAAATGGTCAGTACTTATTAACCCTCAGCACACATGCGTGAGAAGGCTATAGTACTCAGTTTGTCAGTCAGTGACACGGATCTCGAAGATGGTGTTCGCACCCTTGGTGCTTCATTTTAGGAAGTATGTATGTCTCCATAAATTTATATCTGCAAGGAAAATATTAATATTTTTTAAGTTCCTTGTTCCTAAATCTCGTGAGAATTTTGAGAGTTGCATGTTGCAATTCTCTGTGATAACAGCGTCAAGCTTCCCAAAACATACGCAGTGAAGTAGTAATGACTTAACAGCTACACATTATGAGATATCTACTATACCTATTTTGGTATCATCATACTGAATTCACCAGATTTCTAGTAAACGTTACTAATTGGAGACAATAAGAAGAGTCGGTATTGGCAGAGAGTAGTATGGTGATCCATGAGTGAGTGCCACAAGGTCCAACGTCTTTGTCATTCTTGGCAGCGCCTGGCTCGATCCTGGGAGGGAGCTTTGTATTAATTCAATTACACTGCCAAACCTGGGGGTTATACATGTTGGAGGTTCCTCTGTGGGGATGCATGCACCAATGAATGATGAAAGTTTATTACCTGGTGCTACATTGCGAGTGAATTGAAATGATGGGATGGATTCGGTTGACATGAATCAATGGTGAAGATCTGGATCTAATACAGTGAGTATCCATAATGAATGGGTCACATTTATGTAGCCTTTCACAACTTTCAGTAGCCTTTTAATGTATTACACAACTTTCAATAAAGGATGTGTTTCAACAACTGATCTAAACTTGACAGGCTAACTATTAATAGGGTCATTGCAATTAGTGTAATGCTATGTACAGCTGTGTGGAGGGATGGTAAATAAGAGACATTTGTCTTGCTACCAAGTTTGGTGCAGTGAGAGGGTCTATAGCTGGTGCTGGTCAGAGTTGTTCTGTTTGTTGCAGTCAGAGAAATGCATTGCAGTCATCTGGAATTTGTGGATGGCAACATACTTCTAAATGAGCCCACCTTGATACCACATCAAAAGGAGTAGGGCTGTGGCAAGTCAAAGCACCCATTTCATAGTCCATTGATTTGCTATGGCATTGCATCTGGTAGCCCAGCCAAGGAATGTCTCAATGGTTTTAGTTGCAAACAATCACAGTCTGATTTGATTTTTTTAATGAACCGTTATAATTAATTATAGCTATAGTGATTTATTTAATTTAAATTAGATTTAGGACATCAATAGTTCACAAGTGTAGCTCTTGAACGAATATTTAGTTAGCATATAGAATGATCTCAGAGGCATACCCAATCTCCTAGTATTTATTACTATTTCAGCGGAGCAAGCGAAGCTGTATACTAACAAGTTCAGGATATACATATGTCTTCTTTTCCAATTACATAGGCATACGTGGACCCTTTACTACTTATGCACCTGCACATGTTATGAAGTTCCATGGCTAATTTAGCTATGTTTTATTGCGAGGTATTTGTTGAACTCATTAGAAATGGTCAACAAGAAAAAGAAATAGCTAGGGAGGTTAAAAATGCTAGGAAAGGACGCACAGAGTTGCCCAAACAGCAGAAAAATAAATGAAATGAAAAAAGACTGGGCTCCAAGAAAAGCTTAAAAAAAAAATTGTAGCACATATGAGACATGTAGTAGTTATAATTATATCAAAACTACATATCTAACTTGCAATATTCTTTGCTTTTTCCATTATGTTGGCGGTGTGGTTCTCCGGCTGAATGGTGAGGTTATGTGGTACTAGAACAATGAGAGCCATTTTGTGCTGGTTCCCTTCAGGGCCCTGGGCATTGTGCCTTGGAGGCATTTCTTGATCTACAATGGATAATTCATTGGTATCACCATTATTGGGTGTGGCTTGAAGGAGGGAGGACTAACCCTGCAAGTTTTTCTCTTTTCAGATTGTTCAGCAGTGACACAGGCTGTGAATATCTTGAATAGAACATTTGGTAATAATAGTATTTGTTGCAAGTATTTTTCTGACTATAGCCCCCATTCTCCACGACAAAGTCCTTTAATAAGATATTTCAATGTTACTGTCACTCCATAATTTAGTGGTTATTTATAGCTCCATCTCACCAAAGTGTGTTATTACTAATCTATTATCTCGTAATAAATCTTCAAAGAGTTGAGATGGCCACAGCAACTGACAGCAGAAGCCCAAGGGTGCCCGTGATGGTATCTAGTTTCGCAATCTCTCTTTTTGTTTCGTCACTTGTACAGATATGATCACCACAAATGAAGTTTGTTCCTGCTCCCCCTCAAATACTGGAATGACTTTAGTGACTATTGATGTTAAATTGTAATTCTATTAGTGGGTAGGAGGCACCTGTTGTGGTAGGGTTACTATGAACTAGCATTGAATGTTTTGTTTTAATTAATACGGTAAAGTAATTGGTCTTGTCAATGTGTTACTTCAGTCCGAAGTTGGTTAAAAAAAAAAACAAGAACAACAACAACAACAACAAAAAACAAACAATTCATATATAACCAGAGTGTGTTGAAAAGTAGAGAAAATTGTTTCAATATTTTCATGGCATTACAATTAGAACTGATAGAATATTGTCTTAATTGGATATTAATAGGATAAGCTGATTTTTAACTGTTTGGTTGCTATGGCATGACAAATGAACTCCTGCGGCACCGTAAACATCAGAATTGTGTAGCAACCTGTTTCTTATGTTGGGTAAAGTGCCCAACTATGTAATTCATGGGACTCACAAGCATTGCACTGGTGTATCACATAAAATACTATGGTTTGACCCAACACGGAGGGGTTGTGGAGCGTGTCTTACTGCACACGTGCACACTTTCATGCAATCTCTGAAAGTTCCGTGTGTATGTATGTGTTTGGTATCCCATTAGTGGAACCACTATGAGGTGCTGGGTGATGTCGATAATGGACATCACAGCACCTAACACAAATCTGGTGTTCCTTCATTGTATGTGACTGATGTTGATCAGCCAAGGCAGTAACCCTCCGGTTGTAAGATCACTCGTGTGTGGGTCTGGCTGTAAGATCACTCGTGTGTGGGTCTACCCTGTATGCTGATAATCATTATAAGAACATCAGATTTGCATCCAGATTTTTCTTGACAATTCTGGGATGGCAAATAATCTAGCTATTCCCAGAAGCTGTGGGAGACAATGGTGTCTGTGTAGCTGACATTATCCTGCGGTGCTCAATGGTAACATATCCGTGATAGGAATCCCTGCCAAGGAACTAGTAACAAGGTTTCTTTTTTGAGGGTTTTTTTTTTGTTGGTATTTAGCTAGAGAGCTTAGATAATTTTATTCTCATTCCTATCATAAAGACGTTCAAGGTTCATTCCTTTGTATCTACTGAATAGAGACATGCTGGCTGTGCCAAGAAGGCTGATCTATGGCGCACGCTTAATCTGATAGTTATCCTTTATAGGTGTGAGTGAGGAATGTACAGAACGAGGTGGATGTCGATTTTGACTCCACTCGGTGGATTAGTGTTTTGTGAACGGTGTACACTATTGAAGGGCGTAGCAATAGTACGCGTGACAGGCAAAGCTCTTAAGTAGGCGTGGATTTTAGATTGAAGTTGTGTGTGTGTGTGTTGGTACTTTTTTCTTTTCTTTTTTCTTTTTTTGTGGGATATGGTTGAATGCATGCATGATTTGATTATTTAGTAACGTTGTATTGGTTAAGATATTACATACAGAGTTCATAGATTTAATCTAAAGTTACATAGCTCTGGAGCAATGTTACTATGTTTGTTGTCGATATGGTGTTGTCTACCTGACATCGGCATTAACTTCATGCATGTGACTGGTTTTGGTGGTGGCTTCTGTTAATTCATCATGTGTCCACTAGTGGAGTGACTAGCTCACAAAGAATTTGCTGAAGTGTGTTATTGTGCATGCTGTTCAGTGACATGTGACAGTTGTTGGTGGTTGAGCATTGATATATGTATGCCTCTTTCTCCATTGTACATGCCCAGAATGCAGACTTTCCCTCAGTTGTATTGCTGTTGTAAGAGCTACAGACTAGCATGTTATGCTCGATATACACACATGATCTTAATTGTAATTAAGCATGTTGTTGTCCTTGAGTGTGGAAGAAGGCCGACTAATTATGGGTTTTTAGTAAAGGTTCTGCAGGGGTTGGATTACGGAAGAAAATTTGGGGTTTGGTTAAGGTGTCGGAATGAAATGTCATTTTTATATTTTCTGTCAAGTAGAACTTCACAACTGGTGAAGTTGTCACCTCCTGAGGGAAAAGTGGCACTTGTAGGTCCAGGATGTGCGAGAACGATACACAAAATTGTGAAATAAAGTTGGCACTACAATTTGCAAAATATGTGTATTGTAGGGGTAACTAGGGAGTAGAAATTATGTTGATGCAAGTTCACAAATATAACAGCAGTCATTTGTTAGTCACCTTTTTAATTAGCTTGACCTCACCCTATAGCCCATTGTCTGTATATCCATTCATCTCCAATACTCCAATAGCCACACCAAGAGCAAGAATGCTCCAGTGACAAATAGCCCACTTGTAAGAGTGGCTTTGAGTTTCTCAGAACCTTGGGTTTGTGTAGGGTGGGTTAGATACAATAGCTGGCATTGTGTATTGCCTTAGTTGTGGGCGGGCAAAGGAGGAATTGTGTGAAGTGGTGAAGGTTTGAGTCCAGTCAGCAGTTATGGTAGCTTCATGGACGTCACAGTGGTCTTGTTTTCTTAAGGAAATGTTCATAACACCATTTTTAATCAGGACAGGATTAGGATTGTTCAAAGGAAATTTCTAACTGTACCACTGTCTTATTTCCTTCTTACCTGGAAAGTCTGAAGGTAGACATCCCACATTTCCTTTTTCAGGGGGTCCATACTGATGAGGTCAATTTGTTGCTGGGGACATACCATAGACTGAGAATGGAATGTCACATTACCAATTATGCGTAAACCAGCACCATAGCAACGTCAGCAGTTAGGGCATGTACATGCACACATGAGGCACATTGGAGCTATATTGGTTGCCACATCCAATGAACTTGTCAGCACGGTTTTGACAATAACATGTATAGCAGTCAGGAGCAGCTGGAATAGTTGTAATGTTACATACATTGTTTGAATCTGTCCATAGTTTTCATTGAAAGCTGCAGTACATATGTATGTACTTGATCTGTACGCTACTTCATTCAATAACCAGACTATCGCACAACTTGGAAGTTTATGCCAGTCTAACGGTATGGTGATGTCATTCTTGTGTGTGACGTATGTGCACGGGAATTCTATTGCTCGAGTTGCGTACGTACGGGTGAGTGTTGTTTGCTTGGCCGACCCCTGGCTCCATGTGCCTGTTGATCCATTAGTTCATCTGACGGCCTACACGGACCTACAGAGATAATCATGAGAAGTGACTTGTAATCTGTCTTGGTATTTGGCAAGCTAGGCTAATTCACTGGCTTTTGTGTGTATGTGTGTGTGTGCGTGATGTTCTTCGTGTACTATTCAGCCATCCTGGTTTCACTATAGAATTTGTGAATCCCATTGGGTCCTCTTCCTCCTCTCTTTATTTTGGTATATGTTCTGGGAAGTACCTGATGAGCTCATGGATGTCTGGTGTGAGTTCAGCCATGTTGTCTGCTCTCTGGCATGAACAGATATCTCATGCCAGCCAGGCCACCTTCAGAGAACAAAGAGAATAATTGAAGTCATCATCATCATCTCAGCTGATGTGTCCATAGAATAGGCAGACAGACTATGCTGTATGTTGTACTTCATAACAAAGTGGAACCGTGTTCGTGGGGGGGGGGGGGTTCTACTCCTTGAACATACAACATGCCCTAATACACTGGAAAAGCCACTGTAACTGCACTATACATGTAATTATGTTATAAAAATAACCACTAGATTTATTATGACTTGCCCACGGTGACTCTGTAGGCTATTTGTGGTGAATCAGGTGTAGTAGCTGGCAAGGACTATACCAATATCAAGGAAGGTATAAAAGAATATTAGGGAACCGATTGAAAGCAATGCTTGTCGGAGCTGCATACAGAAGACGCGTCTAGGAGAAGTAAAGCAGCTTTTCTTATATTTTTAGGAGGTAATTTGTTATATACACGAGACCCTTGCAGTGTGTCGAAGCACATGCAAGCTATGCTGGTTTCACGTCACTAAGTCCAAATGTAGGATTTCTAGGGAAGTGAAGGCTTTTCTATTGGGGGTGTGCCCCCCTTCATTCCCCCTTACATACGGCTCTGCTTGTTATCGCTCTTGCGCACATACAGTATAGCTCGTGATTGGAGCCGAGTACATTTGTGTCAGCATGATTTCGTAGAGTAGAAGTACATACATGCATTGAATAATCTTATGATGATTATGCTGTGTAATGTGGTATAGTAACATGTGTTGTGTTGTTGTTTTTTTAATCCATTGTAGAGTGGTGAAGGAGGAGCTGGCAGAGAATGAAGCAATTCTCCCCAACGTGAATGGAAGAGTTGTGTGCTGGGTAAGTATTCGCACATATACACACATGTGCACACAACATGTGCACACAACATGTGCAGCACACAGTATACATCTGCTTACCTACTGCTAACACCAAGCAAGTCATTATTAATGCCCGTAAGAGGAAAAAAGTAATTAATCCCTTACCACTAAGTTGAAGAGGATTTAGTTTCAAGAAATGTCCAAGGCGGCAAGCTTTGAATGCTTGGTCTCAAATTTTTGGAACAGGCAGACTTGATTCCATAGAGATAGGCATACATGCTCAGTAACTGTAGTATTTGTATGGTAAAGTATGGATACAACAGTTGTGTATGTGTGTGCATGCGGGTGTGTTTTAGAAGCCAGTGTTAACTGATTAATCGCGGAAGACGCGAATACGCGTCAATTGAGAAAAATCGATAACCGCGGAGGACGCGAAAATGCATCTTCACGTCCACTCCACCCTACAGCTTTGTGGAGTCAGGGAAGCCACCAATCACAATTGCAGACAATTCTATATTGTTGTAAGTATGTATATTTTAGGCTTATAAAATACATAGACTGCCATAAGAAATTGTTGAGTAAATTTTGTCACAACAATGAGGCTTATTTCTGTAAAGTATATATTGAAAATATATTTCATAATATAATAAAGGTATACACAGAATACTTTTTTAGAAACCAATATTACTTAGCTATAACTGCTCATGATATGACAAGTAGAAAGCTATTTTGGCAAGTGGAACACTGGCACTTCAGCATCCAAGTGATGAAGACAATATTCTTGACCTGGTACAAGCGTGGCAGTGACAAGGATGGCAGTAACTCTGGTGGTAGTGACGAGGAGTTTGATGACAGCAAGAATGACTTCAAGATGGGTGTAGTGACTGTAGTAGTAGTAGTGACCAAATATGGTCAAGGACTCAGACAAGAGAATGGAATTGATGATTCAGAAAGGTAGCGATTTCTACAGGAATTTCAACTTACATTCTTTATAGCAATAGGTAAAAATACAATTCTGTTATATAACAGGTAAGACTGCAGGAAGCCCTCTGACGTACACTTCTATTATGCTATAGACAAGTAGCACTTGAGTAAGATCACTAACTATTCTGTCAACAATACAGCCTACCAGCACATCAAAAGTAAAGACACCTTGGAGTACCAAACTGAATACACTCAAATATTCTATCATTTATTTGTGATGTACCTGCTGCTCCTTTCACAAAATTTATAAGACTGCTCAGTTCAAAATACACCACACCCTAAAAAACAAATTCTTCCTGTATGTAAGACAGATGTGTGCAAAAACACTTTCTCTTACCTCTTTGATCCAATAGCAAACTGCTTCAGCCATGAAACTGTACTTCCAACCTTACTAGTGTGCTTACTATCAGCCACATTGTGATGCCATAAAAGTTTTTGCCAAACGGTGCGAGCACTTTGTTATTTTTAAGTCCAGAACAGCTCCTTGGCGTCGAGTTTGTGCTTTCCCAATAGCCTAGAGCGTACTCTATCCTTCGATAATACTGTGCCCGATACCAAATACTGAAAAAATATGCTTCGTTTCGATTACATGTGAATAAAAATTTTAATAGTGCCTTATGTAATGAGGTCACGGGTGCACGCGAGACACAGAGGATTGATTGCTTGGTGGGAGGGTGACACTAAACGAGAGAAAGAAGATGAACAGTTGAAGATTGCCTCAAGTTATTTCTTCCTCAAGCTTTTGTTAATTGTGTGGGAACCTGATGATTATCTTTATATGACATTTATTAGCATCTCAACCTTCTTTTAGGGAGGGAAACTCCATGGCTGACATGTACGGGGGGAGGGGGGGGCAACATTGTGGTAGTGCCATTGCCAACATGTACCGGTCATGTGACATTTTCATGATTGATGACATGCGTATGTTGTCTGATTATTGCATGATTGTAGGGGCAGGCTAATCAACTTGTTTTCATTTTGTGTGTTGTAGGTGGTGTCTGGAGAACAGAATAATTCTAGCTCTGAGGCTGGAGGTTCCAAGGGAGACCTAGTATCAGTGTAAGTGTGTGTGTGTGTGTGTGTGTGTGTGTGTGTGTGTGTGTGTAGTGTTCTAACAAAACCGTCTCAGTTTAAAGAAATAAAATGGTCCTTGCGTTTATGCCTTTGAGTTTAATATGTCACTATACAAGTTAGGCTTTCCTTTCCTATATATTTACCCTTCTCCACCTGGAGATCCCAAGGGTGGCTATTAGTAAAGAGGACTTCAAAGACCCAATTTGTGGATTAACAATGTTGTTTGCAACCGTTTATTGCATATTTTCCCACCAGTTTGTCTCTATCCTGTGCTGAAAGAGCGAGACAGATAGTTCAGGTAGTTATTTAACTTTGAACTTTTCTTTTTATACTTGAAGCTACGAAGTAATGTGGTTATTACTGCAAGTTTAGTTTCTGGGTAATTTTTTTTCTCCCAATTATATTTCATTTACCCGTTTACTATTTTTCCCTATCTCATGTAGTCCGGGTAAAGAAGAGGATGACATCTCCATAATGTCTGGAAGTGAGTTCGAAAGCTATTATTGCTACGCTTAATGTGGGTGTGGCAATATAAGGATCAGGCAATATGTGGGTGGAAGCGAAGGTTCATCACCCCGTCATATAATTCATGGTTTGAAGTTGACTTGCTTACTAAAAAAATTAAAGGCACTTATATTATTGAGTACTCCATATAAAGACATGCCAGATTCAACAGTGATGGGTATTACAGTGTGGTACATACACACTATGGGTTATCTCTATTAGGATAGCTAAGCTTAATTTTTAATTACTGCATGTGGGCATATACACCTGTCCCATAAGCTAATCAGGTGTTCTTTTTCATGTATTCCAAGTTGCAGCTAGGCCGAGATAGTTTGCACTAAATGCTTTACAAAATATTAATTTTTTATTATTTTAAAATCTTGTTTATTTTTGCTATTGTTGTTTCCAGCATCTCGTGCATCATCTCGTCGTACCGGTCACAGACACCACCATCATCACCGTCATCATAAGAGTGGGCGGAGTCGGCGCCACCATACTCAGAACGGACATGGGATTATTGGGACAGACATAGACAGTGTGACAGACATAACGACCAGCACTGACATGGACACCACCTCGTTCTGTGATACAGACGATACCCTAAGGTGGGCGTAGTCACGGGTGATTAGTCCCAATGAAATAAATAATACTACTGTAATTGCTAGAAAGGCACTACTTGTGTATTAATAACACTTTCATGTGTGTATGAACAGTCGAGTGAGTGCAAGCACTTTGACTTCCCTAAAGCCGCCAAGGAGAAAAGTGCTGACCAAGCACAAGTTACCTCGGGTAAGTAAATAACTGGACTGCAGTGTGCATGCTATTGATTATGTTATACACGGCACTTTACGTATGTATCAGTTTTTATTATGTGCATGTATGTATTATACTGACTGACGCTGGGACCAACCCACACCTGATTGTAAAATATAATACAATACCTATGTATAGCTCATTTGAAGTCGCATGATTTCGTGGCTGAAGCATGACCAAGCTGAACATGTGTAGCAATGTTGTTATACATGGTCACTGTTACCATGGTGTTGTCATGCATTACACAGTAGCTATGCTAGCAGAACAGCGCTGTATCTGTCTAAGTGGCTCGTGTGATTTATAATTCAATAGTAGCACGGTGTGATTCACGATTGGTGGCACTTGTGTAGGTATCATTTGTGTCTTTTATTACTTCTACAGAGCATATCTTGCAGTACCATGACAACATCCACCATGACAGACGCTTCCATGCAGATCATCAAGGTCACTCTCAATATGGGTAAGTCAGTAGTGCACATGCAAACTCTGGCACATCTACTCTGCTAAAAATAATGAGAGAATTGTTTATATAATATAAATTTAATTATAGTGGTGTAGGGTAGTTTGTGTGTTTCCTGTTGTGTGTGAAAGTAGTCGCTAATGGACTAACTTGCCGAGAACTCTTGAACCAGCTGGTCTGTGATGTGTCGACATGTGTGTGTGTGTGTGTGTGTGTGTGTGTATCACAGTGTACTGAAGATGTCCCATTGGCAGTGGTTCTTGTTTGTGTGCCTTTCAAGCAATTAGCATCATACTTTATAATTACTTTATAAAATTAAGATGAAATTCTTTCAATTACTCTGATCGTAGGCAAAACAAGCATGCTTAAATTAACAGACTTTTGGCTCTCCATCTTCCCACCATTCACTTTGTTACTGCACAGCATCAAGTGGTTTCCAATACCAAATTTCATTTGTTTTTATTGAGGACTAGCGCTCAATTTCACTTGTGGATACTTTAATACAAAGCCTCATCTTAAGCATGATTCTTGGCTTGAGTAGTTGCTGATATCAGTTGTGCTGCCTGTGGAACTTCAAAGAATAGTAGAAATAATTGCAGAGATGAGTGGTTGTAGTCTGCTATTTGTCTTCCTAGGTTGGAATTAAGCTGAGATACTGTGTGTCTTGGCAGTAAGTGTATTAGAGCTTCTCAGTTCTCAGAAGGCAATAGGTCGGCACATATATTTGTTTGATTATCCATGTGGTGGAAACTTCAAAAACTTAGTGTGCCCTATTTCACGCCACAGAATACATACATGTATGTCTGCCATTGATTCCTCTTGAGTGTTGGCTCCTGTGGATTGAATCTGCTCACAACAGGATGTCTTGTAGCATTTTTTTTTTTTTTAAGGAAGCCTATGGTGTAGTGTGGTTCTGACTTGCTATACCCGTGTCGTCCTCCCAAGACTCCATGACCTTGGGAAAAGTGAACGCTTGTGTAGCTTCTTAATTACTTGATGAACCCATAAAGTTGTTTGGTCACGAGGGATAAAATATTATTATTCACTTGTTGGAGTTAAGAATTAAAAGTTTGAGATTTTGTTTTGTTGATAATTTTAGTGTGTGTATGTGTGTGTGTATGTTTGTAGACACTGTCAACTTCCTTGGTATCAGCATTGTGGGTCACACCAATGAGGATGGTAGCGGTGGAGGAATCTTTGTGGGCTCTGTCATGAAAGGGTAGGTGATGTGGGGGTGTGTCGGCGTGTGTTAGTGTAGCGCTAGTCTTGTTTTAGGCTATATTATTTCATTAAAACAGTCAACTTCGTAGAGCAAATTGTGTTTACACACTTTAAGTACTGCACTTACATTGTAGCATACAGTATAACCTAATTGGCTATCACTACAATACTCTAGAGTAAAACTAATTCTGTGGAGTAAATGTGTCTCATTCTTGGCTGGGTGTGTCCTATAACCAATTAAGCCTCGTTCTTGCTTAGTGAGTTGAGTTAATGCTGTCTGATCACAGCTCATTGCCGGCTCTATCTAGAGACAGTGGTGAAGGCTGGTGATTTTATATCTATTATTGTATTTCCTTGTGTGGCCTTAGGGGTGCAGTGGCAGCAGATGGCAGGATCGAGCCTGGAGACATGTTGCTGGAGGTCAATGAGGTCAACTTTGAGAACATGACAAATGATGATGCAGTCAAAACTCTCCGAGAGATAGTTCAAACTCCTGGGTAAGGGATGTGGGTTCAAACTCCTGGGTAAGGGATGTGGGTTCAAACTCCTGGGTAAGGGACGTGGGACACACTTTACCATTATGTGTACTGCCATGGAAGTCCAGTTGCATACTCATGAGTAAATATTTTATTGTACATATGTTGTATACAGACCTATTAGTCTTACTGTGGCCAAATGCTGGGATCCGGATCCTATTGTACCAACATTTGAACCTAGATGTAAGTGGGAGGGGCCACGTGTCCTGTGTTTACATTAATTTATGCTGTATTTTCCTAATTCCAGTGGAACCAATTAGACCCATTGACCCATCGGCCTGGATCATGCAGACTAACCAACACCAAGGTACTGTTTGAATTTAGGGTAGTGTAACCTTGAGAAAACAATATATTTAATAAAAGCCTTGCATTTCAGATCTTTCTCTCTTTCTTGTTGTTTAGGAGAGTATGGCTATGGCAGACCATTCACAGGCAGTCCCACGCTCAGCACCATGACCTCCAACTCTTCCCCTAGTCTCAACTCATCCAACCCAGAAACTGAATGTGAGTGTGTTTGAGTTGGATTGAATGCTGATAAAACATTTACATTCATTTTGGTTCCATAATACAATTTTTATTTATTTATTTAAAAAATATAATTATATTGATTTTTTATTTTTTTATTTTTTTTTTTCAGATGAACCCACCAAGCTGACGCTGACCACGCCCATGTATCGTATTGCACGTGCTCTTGCCAATCCCAAGTCTGGTTTAGAGGTCAAAGACAGAGTCTGGCTCAAGATGACTATACCACGATCATTTATCGGTAAAATATTTAACTGATATACGAATTATTTTCTTGTTCATCTATAACTGCAATGAGAAAAATAGTTTATCCTTTATATTATTTATTTATTTATTTATTTTGAAAGGAACTGATTTGGTGGAATGGTTAAACAGCAATGTGGAAGGGTTTATCGATCGTCGCCATTCTCGCAAGTATGCAGCTCTCATGTTGAAACACAACTTCATCCGCCATACTGTCAACAAGATCACTTTCTCAGAGCAGTGTTATTACATATTTGGTGACTTCAAGGCAGCAGCCAACTCTCTACCCTCTGGTACTTACCTAACTTCCTTAAGAACTGTTATATCTCATATGTATATCTTATCTATCTACATATATCTTTCCGTTCATAACGTGGCTTCTTTTTCTTCTTTCTTTTTTTTTTTTTTTTTTTTTTTTTTTTTTTTTTTTTGTCTCCCCGAATTCAAGGCCTGAACTTGAGTGACTCTGGTGATGGTGACACACTGGGCCCTCTTCCTCCTGGGGGCGTGTGGGGTTCTGATGGAGAGTATTCAGTACCTCCCTATGAGTATTTCCAGAACAGGAGTAATCACAACACTGGCTCTAGTGAGTGGCCTCAGGTCTCATAAATGTATTTGTTGTGTCGTGTGTACGCTTTCATCATACACTAATGGTTTAATATGATGATTGTTTTTTGTTGTTGTTGTTATTGTTGTTCTTTTCTTTTTCTTTTTTTGTGTTCGTTTGTTTTTGTTGTTTGTTTGCTTTTACAGTTACTATGTACTGCATGCTTGTCTCAATTTATTGTAGCTAATAATAATCACTTAATTTTAGTGAGATCGGTGAACACCTTTTTCAAGGTGTAATTTTTTTAAATGTTGCTATACAATTTTAAAAGTATTGTATTTTTCAATGATTCAGTCATTCTTGGCTGAAATAATTATAATAATAACAAATTATTATTAGAAGTCGAAACGTCGGGTTAAGTTTTAATTAACAATATTGGCTGTTAGAACGAGAAAAATTTGTTATTATTGTATTTTTCATTATATTCTATTATTGCAGGCACTGGTACAGGGTCATCAGCCAGCAGTGGTGGCGGCAGCAACTCCAACCCGTCCCACCACTCCTCCTCTCAGCACTCGCACCCTTCACAGCACCATCAGTTCAACAACAATGCCAATAATAGTGGAGGGAGTGGCAACTTCTTGCCTCCCCCTTACCCACAGCAATCTCGCATGCGCCACTCCAGCAGTATCAGCTCCTCCAGCGAATTCACCAGTGTCTCCCAGCAGGTCCCCAACATCGGAGGCGCCCTGGCCACGAAGAAGATGCCCCAGACGCGATCCTCACACTCGCCGTCTTGTTCAGGCAGCGACAAGGAGCCAGACAGGGTCAGTTCTAATACGTCACTTGATGTAAGGAAGATGTCCATCGGTTCAAAGGCATCCTCCAATAAGAAAGGGGATGAAGCAGCACATTTGGGCGTGGCTCCTCACCTCGTGCAGAGCCGAGAAAGCTTTCAGATAGCTCTGGACAATCCTGTTCCACTTTATTTTTGAGGGGGCAGAGTAACGGGAGAGAATAACTATAAAAATGACCACATCATTATTTATTCGCTAGAGGTCTTAGCTGTTGGACAAGTTAACATAATAAGTATCTCACACATCTTTCATGCTAATAGGTAGACTTCATTTACCAATACCATTATAAAAATAAACATGCCAAATTCATAAACATTCTGTTCACATTTGTCAAATTTCTTTGTGCATGGTCTGGCTGCAGTGTAAAAGTGTTGTTGTTTTTTGTCTGTCTATAGTCATTGTTTATCTGTCTGTTTGTCCTCGTTCATTTGTCTGTTTGTCTTCATAGAATTCTCATCTGTCTACATTTTTGTGAGGCGAAAAAATCAACTCCCAGCTTACCACTCAAGTTTTACAAACTTACTGTCCAATACCCATATATAGTGTTAAAATGTATCATCATCATCAGCAGTTGTGAAGCGGTTGTGTTTTGCTACTGCTTGCATTTGTTTTGTTGGATTAAGTGTCCCATACGTTTTGTAATCATCCTTGTCCTTGTTCTATGTATGTCCCATCACGGTCGTGTACCTTATGTTTGTATTAGTGTTTATGCATGGATTATGGTAACACTGCAGACCATTCTGATTCTATAAAACTTGTTTGTTTTATCTAAAGTTGTTTTGTTGTTGTTCTTATACATTACTTTTATGCTCTCCCAAACTTTAAATATGGAGTTTTTTTCACTCAATCGTTTAAATGTGGGGTTAGCTAGTATAGTAACTAGCTATTGGTATCACTCACTGGTACATATCCTTCCAGTAAATGAATACTGTAAAGAATAGGCTGGGGAGGGGAGTCAAGAGAGTGAGAAAACAGCCTCTGTTCGAGTAACAAATTCTAGTGTAGACGTACTTGCTGTGCACTTGAACATCCAGCAGAACTTCCCAACTGAAAACAATTAACTAGGCTTTCAGTTCATAAATTGAGGGTGGTGTGCTGAAAGAAGTGATACATATTCTACCGGAGAGGGCAAGCAGAACATCGTTTGCAGAATAGAGGGATTCAGGTCATTAGAGAGTTTAATGTCAGAGGTTCTACTAATGGTGAAGAGAAGTGAATGACTAGCTGGAATCTTCAGGACTTGAAATTTAGTGCTACAGACTGTATATACAAAGGTAGATATTTATATAGGAAGTATATGCAATAATAGCTGCTACTTTGCTTATCATAGTAACAAACTGCTGTATATAGAGTTTACTTATAAACTACAGACGGATGTCTAACAGCAGTAGTCACCAGTGACTGCAACAATATTGGCACTAACGAATGATTATGCCACAGCAAGGTAATTCCCTGTTTCTCATCCACCTCCCTCAAACAATTTCTCTTACAACCCCATCTTAAAACACAATACAAATTTATGTAAATACTTTCACATTGACTTTTCCGTTTTGTACTTGGGGGAAAAAAACACAGACTTATTAATGGTGTGAAGGAAAAGGATGAAAATATTAGCTGTGTTTTGTAATTGTAACACCCACTGCTGTGCATAAGTTTTAAATTTGTCCTGGATATCAGAAACAGGAAATTTCCCTGCTGTAGCCTAACAGATATATTTAAATGAGGATTAAAAGAGTTGGCAGCAGACAATGACACTAAGTATGAAATAGTGCTGCAATGTGTACTGGTACACTAAGTGCTAGCTCTTCCTGAAGTCACACCTAAAAAAAAAATTAGCTACCAAAATACATCTCCACCAAGGCAAAATCGCTGGATGGAAGCAAAAGGTATTGGTGTCAAGTCAAAGTTGCTGATTATCAGCAAGGCAAAATGATATCCCCACACAGTCCTGGTGCTCGCAGGCGCTCCACGAAGAAAAAAAAACTGGAGACGCGAGACTAATCCCGCACCACTACCTCTTTTTCACCAGGAAAGTACGTTACGTTTACCCCTCCCAATCAGCGAGCAATGGAGCTAAGAGCTGACGCTGTTCCGCGAGTTAACCACCGTCTCGGGCCCGCTGTGGATAAGGTCTAACTGCTCTGGAATAGATAATGTTGAATAAAATAATACACTCTCAAAACGACGTTGCATTAATTTTTCGTACCGACAGAATCAACTTTATCTTGCAGTTCAAGAAGTTAACCATGTCCTCACGCTCTCGTCTGCTATTTTTTTTTACATGTAAAAAAATTTCGGGCGAACAACAAGCTCTTTTTTCCCGAAATTTTTTTACATTCAGTGCATTCGTAATTTGAGTGACCGCTCTATCCGTCTTGAGTTGTTACAAATTTTCAGGCATGCTGAGGCACTCCATAGCCGATGCAGAAACCTCCGTTGCAATTCTCTAGTTCCTTCACAGTTCTATGGTACCGGTACCTTCACCGCCGCCAACACGCTAAACGCGCGTACAATAAGCGCGACCGACCCAATAAAAGTTAAAGGGTCGACCGCACATTAATTTTTAATCATCATGGATACCGAAAGCAACAATGGTGTTTCTTGTTTAGACCGCAATTCACGCCGTTGTTCAAGAATAGCTTGGCAATTTCTGTTATTGGTATACAAAAACTTTAAACTTCAGTTTCGAAGACCTATCGGGACACTAGTTGAAGTATTTCTTCCCATTTTGGCCTTAGTTTTCCTAATCGTTTTGAGACGTTACTTAAACTTCAAGGATGAAGAACGATGCTTCACGACATTCGAACCCGACCCTCTCAAGATTCCTCAAACTCCGGATTTTATGACCTCTGATCCTAATTCTATTTCTGTTCATGATATATATTACACACCTCGCACTCCAGAAACCCTGGCAATAATGACCATCGTTGGCAGACAAGTTGGAGTGCCTTATACTAGAGGTTTTCGAATAATGTCCTTTGATTCAGAGGAAGAAGTTTTGAAAAATTTGGAACAAATAGACAGAAATAAAACACTGTACAATGCCTGCATATATGGAGGTGCTGGAATCATTTTTAATAATCTACATGGATTTGAAATCAAATTCACTATACGTCTTCCTCATGAAGTTGGCAGAGCAAATTCTTGGAAAACCATTCAAACATCACCCAATTTTGAACTTCCAGGGCCCAGAAGATCCAACTTGTATTTATTTGAAGGTTTCGTTCAACTTCAGAAACTTGTTGGTGATGCAATTATAGAATGGTATGCAGGTACAATTAATAGGCCCTATCATCATGTTAATGTATCAGTAAGACAGCTACCTTATCCTGAATACACAATTAATGAGTTTCTTTCAAGCGTGAATATAATTCTACCTCTTATCTTTGTTTTGGCTTTCCTATATACTGCTGGAATAATTGTCAAAGAACTTGTACTAGAAAAAGAAACACGAATTAGGGAGTCCATGCTTATGATGGGTCTGAAGCAGTGGGTTCTTTGGGTAACCTGGTTTACAAAACAACTCCTTTTTCTAGCTCCAACAATCACTGTTATAACCTTTCTTGTCAAATTTCTATTGTTTAAGCAAAGTGACTGGATGCTTTTGTTTATTTTCTTTGTTCTCTATCTCATCTCCATGATCTCGTTTGCATTTTTGGTTAGTGTGTGGTTCACATCTGCAAGAGTTGGTCTTATCATTGGATTTATAGCCTGGTTTGCTAATTTTTTCCCTTTTCTTTTTCTCTTCATGCGATACAGATCAATATCTTTTCCAGCTATAGCATTGTCTTGCTTACTGTCGAACACTGCACTTGGATTTGGAGTGGAAATCATTGCTCGTCTGGAGCAGAGGACAGTTGGTTTGCTATGGAGCAATGTAGCAAATCCAATAACTTTAGATGACAGCTTTAATATGTCCTGGGTTCTTGGTATGTTAGTCATAGACAGCTTTTTCTACATGACAGTAGCTTGGTACGTAAATGAAGTTAAACCAGGCAAGTATGGTGTCCCTAAGCCATTGTATTTCTTCTTGCTGCCATCATATTGGTGTAACACGAAGAGAATACTAACCAAGTCTCGTAATCTGAAGCCTGCTATAAGTGCTCATGATTATGACCCGGCAGCACATGAGCAAGTTCAAGGTAATGCAGAGGTGGGAATTAGTATCAGGAATCTAACAAAAATTTATTCTGGATTGTTTGGTCCAAAGAGTGTACGAAAGAAGGCAGTTGATAATTTAAACTTGGAAATATATAAAGGCCAGATTACTGCCCTTCTTGGGCACAATGGAGCAGGAAAGACTACTACTATGTCTATATTAACAGGGCTGTACACCCCAACTCGAGGTACTGCCATCATTAATGGATATGATATACTGAATGACATGGACTTAATAAGAGACAACCTGGGAATTTGTCCTCAGCATAATATTCTCTTTGGTCGTCTTACTGTCAGAGAACACCTTAATTTCTTCATTCAGCTCAAGGTAAGCCGTGATATGTTAGGTAGAACCATTAATTTATGAGTTATTAGCTTGTAAAATATGAATGTGCTTTTTCTTTGTTTGAGGCACGGTCTATTGACTGTAAATGGTGCAACAATTACTATAACATGCGAGGAACATACTGGATTGACCACCATCAATTGTTGATATAGTGTATAGTGTAGTAGTGTCCCATTAAGACTTAGTGATAACTACATGTTCAAAGTTGGTTTTTTAATAGCATAATCTATATTCAAATACTTATCATCAAAATGTTCTCTTCTATACTTATGTTGTACTAGACTTTCTTTGCTGTTGATAGTGATTAGTATCTATTTATTTGTCACTTTCTGTTTCACTGTCACTGGAAATCTATTAAGGTCGATTACTTTGTAAGCAGCATGTAAATCAGATGTATTTTGTAAGATCTGATCATCACAAGGTTGTTGTATTCTTTTCTATGAAATATTATCTCTCAGCTTTAGTTCCACTTGTACTAACTAGACACATTTTTCTGTTAAATGGAATTACCTCATTGCCTCATTGTGAGAATCTTGTGTTTTAAAATCTTTTTTAACTCAAGCAAAATCTGATTCCTTTCAGAAGGGAATATACCAACTTCCTTTGCTTATGTTCTTGTTCACTTCATTCAAATAACACAGTACATTTACTTGCTCATAAATTATAGAATGTGTATTATTTATTTTTAATACAGGGTATTCGCAATAGAAAAATTATAAAGGAAGAAGTTGACAAAATGTTAGAGGATTTATCTCTTCAAGACAAGGCAAACATTCAAGCAAGCTGTTTGTCTGGCGGCATGAAGAGAAAGCTGAGCGTAGGAATAGCTCTCATTGGTGGCTCGGAAGTAGTAATCCTAGATGAACCAACAGCTGGTATGGATCCTTATGCTAGAAGAGCTACTTGGGATCTATTAGCCAAGTATAAGAAGAATTGCTGCATTCTTATGAGTACACATTTAATGGATGAAGCAGACTTACTGGGTGATCGTATTGCAATAATGGCTGAGGGAAAACTTCGCTGCTCTGGGTCTTCACTGTTTCTCAAAAGTAGATATGGAGTTGGGTATCACATGACTTTAGTGAAGGAATCTAAATGTATCACTCAGGCTATTGAACGTATTGTTAAATCCTATGTGCCTAAAGCTGAAATAGTCACGGATGTTGGAATGGAGCTTTCCTTTATTCTTCCTTCAAATGAGGCTGCCAAGTTTCCAGATTTATTTGACAAATTGGAAAATAACAGGGAAGTATTAGGAATATCCAGTTATGGAATATCCATTACAACAATGGAAGAAGTGTTCATCAAGGTGGGTGAAGGCACAGATGAAACTTTGAATGCTATAAAGAAGAAGAAGTCATCTGCTGTCCAAGTGGAAAAAAGGAAGTCAAGAAAAATACGACATCTTTCAATACCCCACATACAGAAAAAGAAGATCTGTGTTCAAATTGAAGATACATCCCAGGCAAGTCAAAATATGAATACAGATGAAGCTTCACTGCAAGCCAGTGACCAGCCATCTTCAGTTGCTGGATCACGGAAAGTTCTCGGCAAAACAGGAGACACTAGCATCAAACAGCAACTTAGTAAGTCAGTTGATAATGATACAGATCGTGTAGCTAATCCTGTTAATGAATCACACACTGAGCAGGATGTTCAAGGTGAAACAAATGCTATATCAGAAAAATCAGGAAATAGCATGAGCAACACTATTCAAGATGCTACATTAAATGAAAAACAACCAGAACATATTAAAGAAGAAAAGCCTGATCATTCCATTGCAGGATTATCTACAATTACTCCTAAGGATGACGTTTTAGGTCCAGATCAAGCACCTCTGAATCCCATCGGAGATGAGGCTAGTAAAGGTGACAAAATGACAAAAAATATTATAAAGCTACCTCCATTAGAAACTGCTGTGGACATGACTGATAATTTAGCAGTAGCGACTGGAGTTGCTGGAACTTCTTACAGTTTGAAAGGAAGAAATCTGAAAACTTTACCACCAATACAAATAAGTAGTCCAGTAATAGAACCGAGTACACTTGAGTCAGTACAACATGAAGCTAGTCAAAGCCGTAAATCAATATCCTTTCCAGCTGCAAATGACTGCAACAGCTCTTATTCAGGTGAAACAGAATCATCGTCATCTGGAATCAAACGTTGGATGAAATTGAATTACGATTATGAGCCCAACAAGGGATTTACCTTGTGGTTGCAGCAGTTTCGAGCAATGTTTATAAAGCGAATATACTATTCCATTAGATTTTATCCTGCTGTGATTACTCAGTTATTTTTTCCAGTATTATTTGTTAGCATTGGATTAATGGTGATCATGTCCAATCCTAAAAATGATGATCCACCTCGTTCTTTATACTTGGGAAACTGTGGCTTAGATTCCAGAAATACTACAATTTTTTATGCTGAGTTGGATGGCTACTCTATGAATTTCTCTGATTTTTCTGCAAAAGATCTTTCAGTGACAGACTACTTTGATATCACCCACGGTATCTACGACATACTCAATACTGTGGAAGATGTTTTTGATGTAGATGATTGCTGTGATTATAAGTATCAGTTATTAGACAAATTCTGTGCATCTAGAAATGCATATGAACTAAAACATTGCAAAACGTTAAATCCTACATTTGGTTACGGCCGATGCACTCAATGTCTGACATGCTGTGATTCAGTAAACAGAATAGATTCTTGTACGTTTCCTACAACAGTGTATATTACTCCTCCAACTAATGCCAGTGATTGCCCAACTCCACCTTCACTTAGTGTTCATTCTTCTACGAATGGTCCTTTGGACACTACAAATACATATGTAGCAGAATACTTCCTAAGAATGGCCAATAAATTTGGAGCTGTATCATTTTATCGCTCTTATCAAGCCGGATTCACTGTTGCTTCCCAAGATCCAATTGTAAGTGGGTGTGACTGTCCCAGGATGGATGGAAAATCAGATAAAGGGTGCTTCATTTTTGATAGACTTGGTGTTACTCCATGCAATAGTAAAGATCCTTGCCCAGTGTATCATTATGTTTCACCTTTCATGTGCCCAGCTAAGAACGTCACTGAAAGTTTGTGTCGAAAGCAGTCTACCTGCTATTCCGTGGAACCTTATTCATCTGATTTCTTGCAGAACATCATTTGCTCTGCTGATGGAAACAGAATGTGTGGCATAACTGATCCAGGCCTACTTCAATATAGCTATCCTCCTCCATTTACGGATCAGCGTTCTTATGCAAAAGTCCATCCTGAAGTGCAACCTTTACCAGCTGTCACTGTATGGTACAATAATGGGCCCTTTCATATGATTGCTGCAGCATTTAATGCATATCAATCTCTACGCCTGAAGCAAGTAACAGGCATGAAGGAACTTTCTCTCATAGTTGTGAATCATCCTTTGCCGAGAAATCCTAAAGCAATAGCTCAAGATGCAACTGAAGATTTCACTGGATTTGGGTTAGCCATCTTAGTGGTTTGTGGATATAGCTTTTTCCTAGGGAATTTTATTGTGTTCTTGGTTAGAGAGAAGGAATCAAAGTCTAAACATCTTCAGTTTGTAAGTGGAGTAAGTGTCACCAGTTACTGGCTATCAGCTTTGGCGTGGGATCTGATAAATGCTTTTTTGCCTATTTTTCTTACTTTGGTTGTGTTTAGAGGATTTCCACTAGATGCTTTTCATGGCAGCTCCTTGACATCTATTGTGCTTGTGCTAATTTTGACTTGCTGGGCTGGAATTCCTTTCACATATATACTATCTTTTTTCTTCAAAAGTGCCCTGGCTGCCTTTTCAGTGGTGATTATTATATTCTTTTTCATCACAGTCCTCTTTCTCACTGCTGTGTTCCTTGTACAGCTTCATGGAAAGGAAAACAAAGAGGAAATTGCAGACATGCTCCATCACATATTTTTAATTACTCCAACATATGGGCTTGCTTCCCTGCTTAGTGATATTTACATAAATCACCAAATTATGAACTTTTGTCCAGAGCACGCTCTTCTCTGTGATATTTTAAATTTAACATACGTTAACAGTCATTTGATTCTTCCACGCCCTGGTGTAGGTGTGATTTGTATTTACTTAACAATTCAGGGATTTGCATTTATTGCAATTACTCTACTTCTGGAATGGAAGCTATTTATACCAAATTTAAAGCGTTACTTCAAAGAATATAAAGATGTAGCAAGTATAGAAGATCAAATAAAAGATGGTGAAGATGAGGATGTGTATATTGAAAAGAACAGAGTGATGACTGGTGATACACCTAATGACATTGTCGTCATAAAAGGATTGATCAAAACCTATCGTCCATATCTACTTGGATGTACCCTTCGTCCCCCAAAAACAGCAGTTGCTGGCATTAGTTTGGGTATACCTTGTGGTGAGTGTTTCGGACTTCTTGGGGTCAATGGTGCTGGAAAAACTACAACCTTTAGCATTCTTACTGGTGACATTAACATGACTTCAGGAACAGCAATTATTGATGGAAAAGATATTCGAACATCACTGAAGTCTGTTCGACAGGGATTAGGTTACTGTCCGCAATTTGATGCTCTTATTGAACGCATGACTTCTCGTGAACAGCTGAGGATGTATGCCAGATTACGAGGCGTTCCAGAGGATCAAATCGATGAAGTAGTTAACACAGAAATAAAGAGGCTAGATTTATTGGAGTATGCTGATGCAAGATGTGGGACGTATAGCGGAGGAGTAAAGAGGAAATTAAGTACAGCTATTGCAATAGTAGGAAATCCACCTTTAATCTTATTGGACGAGCCAACAACTGGGATGGATCCAAACACACGCAGGTATTTGTGGGATGTCTTGACAAAGTTAGTGAAAGATGGTAGGAGTATTATTTTAACATCTCATAGCATGGAAGAATGTGAAGCTTTATGTACAAGACTAGCAATTATGGTCAATGGTCAGTTTAAATGCCTGGGCAGTATACAACACTTGAAGAATAAATTTGGGAAAGGGATCACTTTGCAAGCAAAAGTGTTTCATTCTCACAATGAAAGTAAAGTGCTGCATGATCAATTAGAAGCAGGCAAAACAATTAAAAGCATATTTTCCAGCATTCAAGGAGCAGCACACTCATCAATACGAATGAGTGGATTTTTTAGGAGGCGCCAAAGTGACCAGGCAGCTCCAGCAGCTGGAGGACTTCAGCCAAACCTAACAGAGGCTTCTAAAAATACCATGGATTCAACTACTCCTAACACAACAGCAAATCTGCATTCATTTATCCAAGCTAATTTTGAGGGTTCAGTATTAATGGAAGAGCATGCTGGGGCAGTTACATACTGGTTACCTAGTGAGGGAGTGTCTTGGTCTGCAGTGTTCAGATTATTGGAAGAAAATAAAGAAAGACTTCACATTGTTGATTATTCTGTCAGCCAGACCACTCTAGAACAGGTATTCATTAATTTTGCAAAAGAACAGGAGGAGGAGCAATTGGACAAGTAGAATTATTATTTTAATTATACAAACTTCAGAAGTTTTTCTTTTCTTATTTTGGTTTTGCCCCTATTTTTGTTTGCATGAGTATAAATACGTTTTGCTCATTATATTGCACATTATTATTAGCTACCTACTGGATTATTTTTGCATAATATAAATTTTATGTTTAGTTTCAGAGATGCTTAGGTATATAGCTAAGACCCTTAACTATAGCTATATGTTATTACAGCTGCAATCTTCTCAAAATCCTATAATATACTGCTTTAGCTATACATATACCACTGTTCCTTCCATTATAGCTATAAGTGAGTAGTGATTTATAGCGTCAAACGATCTGTATTATTACATAGCATCCAGACACTAAGAGTAAGTAGAATGTGATGTTGTCTTTCGCAGTTTTACTCAAATAGCTAATATCAGGATTATCTGAATATTTTGTTATTACGGTAGACCTCAGAGTTACGTACCCCTTGGGAAATGAGGTGTACGTAACTCTGAAATATACGTAACTCTGAATATACATAACATAATTTAACTTTGTACTAAAATATGTGACAGGCTCTGCAAAAACCAGGAATTTTGGCAAAAGTGTAAAAGCTAGAAATCAGTAAAAGCATTGCACTACAAAAAAAGTGGCATTTCCTGAGTACAGTGTTTGAGTCAGAAATTAATATGAAATGTCAGGCTTGACTTTCATGAGTTACAAATGAACTATCAGGTACAGGAAATTTCACATTCTACTCTAGTTTCATGATGTGCATGAAATATGATATGCCCTGGTAATGTAATTCCATGAAATGTGATATTCCTAAAAAATTTCATGAAAACATGAAATTTGGAATTTCCATAGCTAGCTATTTCATGGAACATGAAACATGGACTGTAGCTGAAATTTCATGATGTCAGAAATTTCAAACGTTAAATAATGAGGCTTGTGTTTCCATCTGTTCACATCTATAGCTAAACTTTGTTCAACAGCTGTTATTTGAATAAAAATTTTCTTTCTAAAACTAGAACATAATTATCTAATTCAGCGAGCGAGCGAAGCGAGCGAAGCTGACTATCAGTCGTGTTCAATTGAGATTTCAGATATATATATATATATATGTAGGTATGTATGCGTACGTCAAAAAATTTCGCCCGCGCTTCTAATTACGTAAGTTAGGTAAAGCGTTTACAGTTCCGGTATTTTTCAATTAACGAGCACGGAGAATCAACTAAGTTTCAACCAAAAAGTTTATAGCTACTCTCTTCTTGGCGAAAGACTGAATGGCAAATTGTCAAGCTGCGCTTCTTTGCCACTGCGTTCGAAGTTTATTAGGTAATTCTGTTATTGTTAACTCTTCATGCCTAATCATTGCTATTATTTAGCGATTTCCTTCACAAATTATCTTTACCTATACTCATATATTTACTCGCTCGCCATGCATTTGCGCTATTCGAGCGCACCACTAGTTATCTAACCCCTTTTTTGTATTGTGAAGTAGGCATTCTATCCAGCATAGTGTTGTTCAAGTGAGTGCACAGGGATACTAAATGCCAGAAGGGAGGATACTAAATGCCAGAAGGGAGGATACTACAGATAGTATCCTCCCTTCTGGCTAATAGTATCCTCCCTTCGAGCATTTTATTAGTTTTTTTGTTTATGAGTCGTGCAAGCATTAATTAAAGAATTTTTATTTTATCTATGGTGCAAGAATGTTGTTTGCACGGTTTTCCTATCAGATGCGAAAGATAAGATGGATTCATCACATGCCTTGCACACTAACAATATTTTTCTTAACTAATACAATCATCACCAAATGAGAAAGTGAGAAAGAAACCAATAACATAATGAACAATAAAAAAGCAGTTATATGTTGCATATGTTATTTTAAAAGTTTTAGTACTATTCTTGTGGATGTTTATATCACTACAGTTATGAAAATTAAAGGCACCCCTTCTAGTTTGCAATGTAAAAACACTACATTCATGGTATTTTCGTTGTATTTTGCTTATGTAATCAAAATCCTTCCTTATCCATCGCAAGCTGTTCATCAATGTCAGATACTGTAAATACAAACTTTTTGCATGGCCTTACATCTTTCAAAATTTCATCATCATGTAAAGGTTGACCAAATCTTGATTCAAAAGCTAAGCTAGACTGGAGATTGACTGTAAAGAGCAAAGCTAGAGTACTGATTGTGACGGGCTTGATTAAAAGTTGCCGGTGATGAGGAGCTAGACTGGAGAGCTGACTGTGAGGAGCTAAATAAAGGAGAGATGATTGAGTTGAAGAAGGTGGAAGAGTAGCTGGTTGAAAAAAGATTTAGGAGAGACAAAGCCGTTTTGTAAATTTTATCTCATCAATTGAGCTGAAATGCGAAAAATAGGTAATGTAGATGGGTGGGCTGGAATGTTCTTTTTGACTAAGTTCTCCTGACTCTAATTCCATCACTTTCGCCGGTTCACTGGAGTCGAGCGCACAACACATGAAAATATTCTATGCGCCCTGGCTCCTTAGAATTGCTGCAATTACTGGACACCTCTCCGTAATGTCTCTGCCGTCTTTGTCGTAGAGTGTCAACATAGAACAAAGGATAGAAAAAAATATTTGGTAACTAAGGCTATAGTTGCTACGTTCTAAAACAGATACCTATAACGAAATCTCGGGAACTACCGCCCGTCGAACCCCTCGGAATTGTGCCACACTACTGAGCAACTCCAGGTCTATTATTCTTCTCTTTTGCTATTTTACTGCAATTACACCAAAAAAAAAAAAAAAAAAAAAAAAAAAAAAACCAAACAAACATTGACGACCCCGTACCTGTTGCGATGTCCCTCCGCCGTTCGGTTAACTGATGTTGGAACTCTGAGGTTCTACATGCTGTACTAAAACCTGTAATGAATGAATGAAAGAGCAACAAATGATTGTGTGGAAATACTTAAATATTGAAACGGTTACACTAGAATGTTTGGAAGAGGGAGTGACAAGACGAATGTCTAGAAGTGTGTGAGCCTGTGCTGCAGCTATTTTTTGCTTAACAAAATAGACCAGTAATTAATTCTCTCACTTTTATCAATAGGCAACAGTAGCTACATGTATAGTGCTCTTGAATATTGCTAAATAGATAGCTACATATTTCCTGGGTGTAATGTCTCTCATAGCTCCAACCATCATGGAACCATCATTCTCTCTGATTTCCTGGATAAACATTTGATTAATTTAAACATTTACGACCAGTGGTTTGAACTTTAATTATCAAGTATAGATAGCTACATAGCTACATGTCTGTAACAATTTCATGTAATCAAATTTTTGAATGGTTTAATTCATAATCCTTCAAAAAGTAGCTACTATTCTTTGACAGGACTAATCTACAGAATGGCTTAATATAGCTAGCTAACTTCCTTCATTTAGCTACTCTATGAAAAATAAACTTCCTGATTGAAAACATAAAAAACTACAATGTCTTTAGCAGTGATACGTATGGCTTCAGCTAATTATTTAAAGAGCGGATGATACACTCTTCTTACAAATAGGAAGTCTTTATCCCACTAGAACAGCAACTGGAGTAAAAAAATTAAAAAATTAAAAACGAAATTTTGATTTTAGTGCAATATAATGGAACCAAAGGAAGTTATTGGGAAGATAGTTTTAGTTATTACAATCCTTCTTACATGGGGACTACTAGCTATTCCCATAATATTTTACTACTTACCTCTACCTCAAGTAAGGTCTTCTGTATTTTTTATTTTGTCACTTCATTTTTAATCCTGCAGGATTTACAACAAGAGAAAAATTCTTCAAATAGTAAGACAGTATATCACAATACAATATCATGTTAGCTACTGCCTCTTTTTTTTCAGACTTTGAAGAAGAACGTGAATTTTTCCCTTGTAGGGAACATTTTTTTCGTGAGCCAGCATTTAATGCCTGCGTTCCTCACTGCCCATCATGGCGTCAGGAGCCAGCTGGAGTCTCCATCCTCATTGATGTAGTAGTGTTCTTGGCCTACTTTACTGGATTTGTGGCAGCCATTGTGATATTAGTTTTATCAGTAGTGCGTCGTGACACTATGTGAGTGATGTAGTAATAGTATAAACATTATATAGCTAAAATATTAATTGCCACAATATTTTGCTATCAAAAATGCTAAACTCTAGCCATCAAACTTAATGATCATGTCATAAAATAAACTTATCCATTTTTCTCTCATCAGTGGTTATGTAATTATAAAGTGTTGTTGAAATAAAAATAACTAACTCATTTTAATCTAATCTCTATGTATTTTTTATGGTAGATACAACAATTTTTCTGAATTCATAGCCACTAAAGAGATAAGCTGAATTGTCTTGTTTACATTAAGATAGCTAATTATAGTTTTGGAGAAATAATAATCAACAATATATTATCTTTTGCAGGTTTACTTTTCCAAATACCTTAATTGTATACATGACTGTTGTCTACCTCGTGCAAAGTAAGTTCCTATCAATTTCTGGTTTTAATTTCTTGAGTATCTATTAACACATTAATACTATGTATAATCTGTATGCTGAAAAACCTGCATGCTGCTGTTTAATTATACTTATTTGTTTCCTGTATTTAGCAATGGACATCTTGCATTCTTCAATTCTTCTATACTATTATGGCCTTTGCGCTCAATGCCCTTCTATCTGATGTTTACTTTATAGACAGCTTACTTCTAATAGCTGTTTAATTATTACAAAGCATAAGTTGCCAATGACATAAGCAGAAACTGTGCTCAACGATCACTCGTTTTACCTTAATAATCCCTTTACTTGAACAAATTATGTGTATGTGTGTGCCTGGGTGTGTGTGTTTAATTGTATGTGTGTGTGCATGTGTGCATATTCGTGTATGATTGTGTGTGGTGGCTGTGTGGTGAAGTGGTTGCGTCTTTGGCTCAGAGCCTAAAGGTCCTTATAAGTTCAAGCCCCACTGTGGCAACATTTCATCTGGTTTTTCTTCATCGGCCTCCCACCAGCTCCACCAGCCCACCCAGCTATGATGAGGGACCTGGCATTCACTGGGGTATAAATTCAAGGCCTTTTGTCATGAAACTACAATGGTCCAGGTGGGACTTCTGGTGCCCACACCACTTGCTGGGAGGAAAGGCCTGTTCTCCTGCGAATTCGTAGTCTGGCTCCAGGACCTTTGCTTGCACAGCTCATAGAGTCTGCTTAGTGCACAAATTCCTGGCTCTGCCAGCTGTGCACATGACTCGCTAGTGATAGCAAGGGAATTTAATCTTTTTGTGCATTTGCATTTGTGTGTTTGCGTCTGCGTGTCTACTTGTGTGTGCACTAGGTGTGCATGTTTATGTGAGTGTGTATCTGTGTATATCTCTCTGTGTGTGAGGTTCAGTTTACCTTTAGTTATAGCCCCAAAAAGTTTTCTCTTTAACTCAGTCTCCATGTTTGTCCAATTTTTTTAAAGTCGCACTTAATCTGTATTGTCCCCAAAGTTTAGAATAAGTCTACACAGCTTGTTGCCCGATACATTACAACCTCAATAAAGTACATATGGTTATTAAAAATTCTAAAAATTGATAAAAAGTGTAAAATATTCTACAGCAGATTGTTTGTTGTTCTGTTCTTTTTGGTGATTATTACATTTTTGGAAGCTCAAACACTCCAACACTTATCACCTGTTAATGATTTAATATTTTATTAATTAGATTTCTTCTATGTGACAACTTTCATTGATCGAGCTAAACTTTACTGCTTCTCTGAAAATTGGTTTGAGACGTTTGCTCATGTAACTCCATTTTGTATTATATCAGGTATGCTATTTTAAACCGTAAAATTGCAAAGTTAAAGTAATGATGTAAGGGCTGTTGCACAATTTATTTATTTATTTTTTTATATTTTTGCAGGAATTGTACAAGTATACAGTACACTGTCAGTAAGCTTGTGGTGGCTAATGCTAGCCGCAGCACTCTTTTGGAAAATTGTGTTCCCACTTCATTCTAGATCTTTTAAAGCTACCGCCAAGTGGACCTACCTCCATATTGGATGTGCTTTGGTTGGCGTGTTGGTTCCATTAATACCTGTCATATCACTTATGTCAGGGTATGCTGTCCGAGTGAAGAAATCAGGTGGGAGTTTCGTTTCAGGTGGACTTGGTTTCACTTCCGTCAGATTCCCTCCACAGCCATGTAACGGAAACGACAAAGCTATAGTGTTTTATACAAATATTCTTCCAACTAATATCTTCTTAGCAGTCGGAATAACGCTAACCCTGTTTATTTTCAGAGCTGTTCATAATGTAAGCTTTTACATGTTATGACCTAATCTGAATTCATAATGTCTAGTGAGAATAATTAGCTACTAACCCTTATTCAACAGAGCATTTGCTACCCCATCTCTATGCAAATGTAATTGCAATCTTGGAAATCTAGTACGAATGCGCTTTGCTTGATATACATAGGGATTAATCAAAGTGTGCACATTGTACATGACGCTAGTGGTGTTTCTTTGGTAGTTTTTATTAACTGTAACAACCAGACAACTAATAGGATTATATAGTTGATTATTATTGTCATTTGTTTTAGTTGATCAGATTTGATAGCCTATTAATCAAGCACATGGCTAATGAAGTATGTCTTATTATTACACATTATTATGTTCTTTTATTCACCAGCAAATGGGATTATTCAGAAAGAAAAAATCAAGCCAAATTTTAAAGCTCAGAAGCTCTGAATTCAAAATACTGTTGATTATATGCTACTATATTGTGTCCACGGTAATAAACTTAACTGCATTTGCAGACTTCTCACGCAACTCAGACTTGTTCCAAGTACGATTGTCCAAATACTTTGCTTGTGACCAGTTTGGTCATAACCCAGAGTTACCGTGTGATCGAAAGCCGTTTGAAGAAACAGTGTCCAGTACCCTCGTCATCCTCTCATATGGCTTCCATGGTACATTGCCACTTGTAAATTTGGTATTTACTTTGAACAAGAACGATATCAAAATGAAATGTCAAAAGAACCCGCAGTCAAATAATAGCACAGCGAAGAAAAATCCATCCACCTCAATTACTCATTGAAAGAATGCATCGTGTGGACATCGACAAGGATGCATCAATGAACACTGATTTAACATTGTATCTGTTGTAGTCATTTTACTTGTAGCTATATAGTTGCTTTATAGAGTGCACTAATGACAACACTGTATTTTTGTGAAATTTCAATCAATGGTATTATGTTCAGACAATAAAGTATACAAGAAAATGTCCATGAGGCCATTCTTCCTTTCTGCATGAAAATCAAGCTTTAGTTGAGCATATATATACTTGTCAAGACTATAGTTGTTTATGCTAATTAAGGGTGGCCCACTGAGTAAATAAGTTATATATATGTTCTAGCCAAGTATTCTTGCATTTTGTGTCAATTAGATTTGATGAGCTCATTCTGCCTCAGGTGCTAGAGGGTGGGTATTCTCCAACAGCTTTTTAACTTGGCATTTTATGGAAGCACAGAAGACCAGGAGTGTTTGTTTTTAGTAGTTGTTGCTCTATCAAACTGTTAGTTTAAAGAAAAGGAGCTAGACTGACGCCATAAGATACTAAGTCACAATCTTAGTAATGACAATATGGAGCAAGGAGGATATGGCATCATTTGCTGGAGTTCATGACAGAAGAACTGCAACTGTGTGATTCAATGCCTAAAAAGCAGTACTACAATAATTAATTCACTGTCTTGTACAAACAAAATCTAGAATTGTTAATATGTGCACATATATGTCACAGAATTCTACCTGACCAAATATATATTGTTTCATATGGCTTCTAAGTGTTCCAATAAACATCTCATTCCATATATGGGTCGATTTAGACTCAGAAGTTTAGTGTGAAACAAACAATGGCATGGACTAATAGAGTGAGGGACGCAAGGTTAGTATGGGTTCATAAGCTTAAGGGGAATTCAAAAGTACAGGTTTTCTGCTGTCAACTTCCGTAACTATTGAGAAACAACAATACTGGTGTCATCATTAGCTTTGATGATTCTCGTTAATATCCGTTTCGGACTCGAAGTTAGTATGCTATTTAAAAAGAATTCGTTTTTAAGCTATTCTTCCTCCATCCTTCTTGTACTCATTAGTCAGATGTAGTCTACGGTTCTCATGATGTTTTGTTTGCTGCTTTTTAAACATGTTTCAAAGATTGACTAGTCATTAAGATTTGACATAAATTGCCTACTTAACAATCAAGTGCTCTTCTACAGAGCTATGACAATGAATACAACTAATTGCAGTCTTCCTTCAGAATTTAGTGTAAATAATACAATGCTTTTATGAAAAAAGTACTAGCTAAATAAATATATTGTTATCGTCAATTCTTTAAGTGAAGTAGAGAGTTAAGTGTAGCTGTAATGTAACCAGTATTAAAGCCATGAAAATTCCTGTATGTTCATTTAATATAGTAATTCTAGAACATGAAAATTCCTATTGGTTCAAATTTTACTTTTCCTGATGATGTCTGACTCATTTGCAAATTTATTATAGTTTTAATAAAGCTTGATTAGAAAATGAATTTCCTATAGAAAAGCTCTTAAGGGTTAGCTAATTATAATAATAATAATAAATTTATAATAATAACAATTACTAGTAGTAGTAGTAGTAGTAGTTATCCATCTACTTTTTTTCAAGTCAATTTGCTGCATTAAATCTCTCTTCAAGTTTTGGAATTATGGATTTCACAGACAAAATTGGTATCATGAAAAGGTTTCTTAATTATCAAGAGTATACTAAACATGTATGCTATAGCTGAATGTATTAAGTGTTTAAAAATACAGTGTCAATACAAATCTGAAGTTCCGCTTTTAATCTTCAGCAATTTCACACAAAGCAAACATTTGAGTTTCAATTCCCTGAATTTGACAGTGAATATTAGATTAACCAATGGTAAGACTCCATGGAAACCATAAGAAAACATAACGAGTGTGCTGGATACAGTTCACAAGGATTATCTGGATCATGTCCAAATCTCTCACAGGCCAAATAAGCAGCAGAATTACAACAGTGCAAGTCACTGCGAGATATATTGGCAAATGATGTTAAAGTTATTACTGTAGAAATTATATATAGTAGCACAAAATTATCATTACCTTTCTCTCTGAATTTCCAATTCTGAACATGTTTTTTGTCTTCTTGTTAGTCATCAAACGAAAGTGCTGAAATAAAGAAAAAATCAAATTATATAAACACATCAATTTAATAATGCTATTCTAGTTTTTACGATTTTATAATGTGGCCATTCTATAATGATAACTACATGTATCTGTAATATCTTATTGTATTTACCATAGTAATCAAATTTATCACTTACAATGTGTACTCTCCACAGCACCAGTATAGTTAAGGTAATCCCAACACCTAAAATGAGATTTGTAGGTAAAACCAAGGAGTAATAGAGAATTGCTACATTTCTTCCATTGCATGGCATAGGAGGGAACCTGACGTAGCCGAAACCCATTCCTCCAGCCACAAAGTTTCTCCAAGTTTTCTTCACTCTCACAGCATACCCGGACAATTATAGCCATCACTGGAATTAATGGAGCCAATAGTCTCACATAAGCAAAGTGGACACCTTTCATCTTCCAAGAGTGTTGATATGCCACAGAGTGAAGTGGGAAGTACACCTTCCAGTAGAGAGTAGCAGCTAGCATTAGCCACTACAGGCTGGTGGCCAAAGTACTCTACCTTGAACCATTCCTATTAAGTATTTTATTCATGAAGGATAAGATAGTGTTTAAACCAGCTGCTTACCAGTGACTACACAAAATGGTGCCACCCTGGAGAATGTTTCAAACCAGCTTTCAGAAGTACAGTAGAGTTTAGCTCGATCAACGAATGTGGCAACGTAGAAAAAATCTAGCATTTTAACATGAGTCCATATTATTATAGTATATAATATATATATATATATGTATATATATTATATATATAACAATAAGTGATACCTGCTATGTGGTGGTAAAATTGTGCATTCAAATTCTATAGCCAACACAAAATTGTAGTGGAATTCTTTGGCTGTCTATTTATTAAACTTTTCTTTAACACTTTCAAGGTGGACTTGCTGACAATACTGTTGTGATTTGATTGGGGACTATTAGGGTCATTCAAAGATGGTTATAAAAACATGAGGTGGAATATTGACATTCAACTTGAACTCACTGCTTATCCAGGTTGTACAACTCTGAAAGTTTATTAAACTATCGTGATAATGAATGCAATAATGACCATTACAGAAAATGACAGTTAATAAACTTTCCAGAATTAAAAGATAATGTGACTTTTATGTTATGCAGTATTACTTGACTTATATTTCAATTTAGTATTTCCATAAAAATACCATCACTATGAAGATATTCACATAATTGCCAACCGTCCTGATTTGGTCGAACACTCATGAGTTAAGACTACTGCCCCGAGTCTCGCCTGACAGATAAGATATTTTTTAATTGTTCTGATATTCCAGTCCTGACAATTAGGCAGGAGTCAAACCAGCTAGCTATGCATGCTCAGCCGCAAGATAGACTCCACCCATAATGATTTATCAAGCTCTGTCTCGTAGAATAAGTGTCATTTTAGATGTCAACTATTAACTTTTTTAAAAAGTTAAATTGTAGAGTTGTCATTCATAAAATTGGGTGTGTAACCAATTAAAAGAGGTGCGGCTAATCAAATGGGGCATGTTACCTCAAAATATTTGCAGTGTGCTTTGCATTCAATGTTTGTACCAATTTTATCCTCCAGCAACTTAGGCAACTATGTACTTCAGCTGCTCCTTAGCAGTAAGTGAAGACCATAACACCATCTAAAGCCTGACTTGAAATTGTACTTAAAATAAACCAACATCTAAAACAATTTATGGTATCCATTTTACTTTATATACAATTGTTTTATGGCTGTATTTGAGTTACCTGTGTTTCATATAGTATCAACTGAAAATGCTCAATAACCAAATTCAAATTTCTGCTCATAAAACTGCTCTCCAATTCTCCCAATAATCCTCCACAACTGTTTATCTGCTGATTTGCAATGCTGCACCACTTGCGTGATGAACACATTGCAAATTGTACACTAACACAATTACCACATATTAACTCCCCCCCACCCAAAAGAAGCAAAATTCAGAGTTGTTGATGTTGTCATTGACTGCATTAAAATAATTTTTACAAATTGCTGTAATTAGCTTTCAAACATTTCTTTGAAGCATGCTATATACTTAATCATTAGCATTAAATATTGTTTCATTCACAAGCTGTATAACCATACAGACATAGGTACTCATTCTTAATCTCAACTTTTAATAAATAGGGGGAAAAAAATTTTTTAAACTTACTCTGAATCAAGTAAATTGTAGTCATATACACAACAAGTACTGGAGGAAAAGCCAGCCTGTATGAACAAAAGCATAATTGTAATAGTTGAGCATGTGCACCTAATCCATGCTAGCTACTGGTGATAGCTCTTACATAGTTTCACGACGCACAACTGCTATGACTAATATAAAGAAAGCTGCTATGAATCCAATGAAGTAGGCCAGGAACACTACTGCATCAATGAGAATAGAGATGCCATCTGACTCTTCCCTCCATGATGGGCAATGAGGAACACAAATGTTTAGGTTCTGGTCACGGAAAAAGTTGTCTCGACAAGGAACATTGATAGGATTTTAATATTAACTACCATTGGAAATGTCTGGAGAGATTTCATCTGCTATTTCCTAAACACAATTTTTTTTTAATTATTTTTTTTTTACAGCTTGCATTAGTTATCATTCCTTATTAATGTACTACTTACCTCAGGTACTGGTAAGTGATAGAAAATAATAGGAATGACCAGTAGGCTCCATACAATTAGTATGATAGCTACCAAGATAACATTTTGTAGAGTGTCCTTTGTTGGAGCAGATTTGAGAACCATCACTTCTGTTTTAGCTGTTGCAGTTTACTTCTAGAACTAACCCAATTCAAGCTTCGCAGTTCATTTGCAGCAGTAGTCTTTTATTTATTTATTTTTCCTTGTTTTTTTTCCTTTTGTTTTTTTTCCCTTTATATTCCTGACCATGTTTACTACACTCCGAGTGAATAGATGTATGGTAAAAGGTGGCTTTGGTCTAGACTCTCATAATCCACGCTTGACATTTCTCACCAAACAAGTGAGCGAAGGAAATTAATAGCCGAGTGAATAGATATATGGTAAAAGGTGACTTTGGTTTAGACTTTGGTCTAGACTTTGGTCTAGACTCTATTAATCCAGACTAACCGCTACGCGGCTTGTACCAAGTCTGGCGAAACCACCAGACCCGTGTTGCGCGCTTCGTAGCACGCGAATGTAAAGGTTCTGGCCACTGTATTTTAGAAGAAATATCCATGTTTTAATAAACTTGTTCTTATAGTAGCTAGCTATTCTTCTCTTTTTTGCCATGTGATTTTTATTGTTTTTGTTTTTTTTATTGTTTTCGGTATTATTATTATTATTATTATTATTATTATTATTATTATTATTATTATTATTATTATTATTATTATTATTATTATTATTATTACTGCTACTATTACTGTACATATTGCTGACTTAAGTGGAATGTGATAAGGTATAAGGGTATGAGGTAAACAACCAATCCAAACATGAACCGACTCATGTTTTCACAGACCACAAATATTATGGGATAGCTTAGGCATTCAGATATATATCACAACATTTTTTATATATAGTCCAAGGCTTGTAGAATGAGTGAAGACAGCTTCTACCAACTGCTCTGCGGAAGGAAATAAACAACCGCAGTCAGTTGTAGAGTATGTGCAAAGGTCATTGGTTTAGCACAAGCTAATTGCTGAGTTCGCAACCGCAAAACTGACCCGACGTGCCTGACGAATTTCTTTCCTTCCCTGCTCAACGTCAGCGGAGTCATGGCTGACGGTTTGGATACTACTGGGAAGAAGGGAACTGTGTATAAGGTTGTGCTTTTATTACATTTTCTGCTGTTGTGCTTTCTTATTTTGGTAGTATGGGTCACTCTATCACTGCCATTGATATTCTTCCGAATGCCACCTGAGGTAAGACTGAACTAGCTAACTTACTTATTGCAATAGCTACCTAGCTGACCATAATTTAATTACTAGATATCAGTACCCACTACAAACCTGACAACAGTTGGTGCAGCTAATTGCTCGATTAATGATGGCATTTCTCAGTATCACACTTCAGAGGTCTGTCGTAGAGAACTCACAGAGGCACTGCTTTATCACAATTGCAGCCCACCCAGCACTAAAGGGATACTGGTGTCTGGGATAAGTGCAGAACGAGTTCATCTGGTGCTGAATGGATTAGAATTCTTAAATCCAAGTCAGGAATGTAAGGATAAGGTGGCTCCATTTCTCTGCCTCCATTTGTTTGGGTTGTGTGGAGATACTGGGATTCGCTTGCAACCAACATTGGACCAGTGTGTGAGAATAAGAGACGACACTTGCTATCGGGAGTGGAGGGAGGTGGCCATGTTTAACATAGAACTTCCAGATTGCAGTAACCTACCACTGTCAGCGCCATCTTGTGAACACAGTGGATATAATCAAGACATTAATGATACAGGTAATGGAGCCGTATGTTGTAAGGAAAAACAGCCAGCCTATTTCATAGGATGTATTTCTATCTGCTCTTATAGCTAGTAATAGATGAGGACTTTGATTGGCATTTAGTGTGGAATAGTATGGAGGACTAATTTTCTATCAGTTTAGATGAGACTATATTTTAATGGGCAATATTATTATGGGTTAATTAATCCTAGACGTTTATTAAAAGAACTTCTCGGTTACTACAAGAATACAATATTTAGTTGCTTTGATTATGCAGAATACATACCATATGAATGCATGGCATGTCTGCTCGTTTTAAACCCAGACACTCTAGATGAAGACAACAATACCTCTGTGCTGAGTTTTTGTTTATGTATACACAAGTACAATCTTTTAGTCAATGAATATAATTATCTGTCCAAGCTTGCTTAGAAGTCATGCATTTGGCATGCTAGCTCACTAGCCACACTACACTGTGGTAGAATGACCCTTCTTGTGCAGCTAATAAGGTGTAGGGGGTACTACAGTTGCCCATAATGGACTGGACTTTCTAATGTATCCACTTCCTACTATTAATACATACTTGGTATACACCAGGGCATTTATCATATACATTATAGTGGGCTATCCAGTGTAATAGTCAACTTTTTACCAACTTATAGTTATAGTTTAAATTTTGAATGCATTTTAGATGACCAACTACCAGTGAGAATGATTGATGAAGGCGAAGATAATATAAAATGCAGAGAAGGATTTTACTCAGTAGTGAACGACACCAAGTGCTTGCCGAGCTGCCATTCCTGGAGCTTGTATAATCATGTGGATACAATCACTACTGATGTTCTTGTTATTCTTTCTGCTGTAATAGGATTCTCTGCATCTTTAATAGCCATTGTTTTATCATGCCTCTGCCACAGAAGAATGTAAGTTATGATTGATTCACTTTTTCATAACTTAACCATTTGTGTTTGTTTCACATTAGGTGGGAATTTCCATCTATTTTAATAATTTACATGGTTACAGACACCATGGTAATTGGTAAGCATATATTTAGGCATTGTATTAATAAGAAATACACTCAATCCTTTTATAGTTTTTAACTGGGCACCTCTATTGCAGCCACGCCTCTATTCCGGGCATGCCTCTTTAGTGGACACAAGTTTACCACTCAATTTATAGACTCTTACCACTCTGTGTAACATGCAATTCTGATGATATGGGCCCCTCAGGTCCCAGAGTACCCAGATAGAAGGGATTAATGCAAACATTTTATAGTAAGTCCAAGTTGAGTTGGCCACAAGAAAAGCATAATAACTTTTGAATGGAAGTAGTTCTTGTTGCAGAAACATGTATGCACAGTGATATAGCACAACAAAGTTTTCAATCAAACGACAAGAACAACAATCAGTGTACAACAACAGAACAGATGGTAAGGTGTGGAACCAAAAAACAAAACATCAACGTGATACTAAACTGTGCATGCTCAATGACTTTTGTTCTACAATGTTCAGTTATCTGGACAAGGGTCTTCGTCCCCACAAATATGCTTTTCTTGCTAGTGTCTTGAGTGATTTGCACTCCCAAGAAATAATTGAGTTCGCCAAGAGATCTGATATCAACCTTCTGAGCAAGAGATTCCTTCACTTCCTGGATTCATTGCAGACTTCTTCCAGCCAGTACAATGGATCAACATAAACATCCATAATGAATGGTTCTCCTTCTGTTGCAGTGTAAATGCATGGATCACTGGATGACTGAACAAAACCAATACTTTTCAGATGAGTATCCAAGGCACTATTCCGGCACCGCAGACTTTATTTCAATTCGTACAGACTATGCTTTAGTTTACACAGAAAGTTTTCTTTATCTTTTTCAACAAAACCTTCTGGTTGTTCCATGAGCCAAGCCTCATATCGCTCTACTGATCCATCGGCATTCGTTTCATTTGAATACCCACTTAAGTACATCCAATGACTTTGTGGTCCTTCAGTGGCTGCACTAAATCCCAAATATTGTTGAAACATATAGAGTTCATCTCTTTTTCCCATCGCCTCTACCTGTTTCTCCCTCTTGACACTATTTAGAGCCTCAACAGTACTGAGTGGCTCTTTCTCTACACTGACAGCAGTGCTTGCATAAAACCATAGTGATCAGGAGGTTTGACATTTCTGGACGACCTCCAAACAGAAGTTAGATTATCTCCGTCCATTCGGATTCACCTGCCTCATTAACAACTTCTTGATCAGTGTCTTCTTCATGCTCAGAATTACCTCCTTCATTGAAAATTTCTACTTGAATAAACTTTTTCTATTCTTGTTTCATCTCAATTCCTTTTGTAAATTTGTTGAATATAACATCGCGACTTTCAACCACACTGGCTGTTTTCTCATCATAGAGACAATAGCCCATTCTTTGAGTACAATAACCCAAAAAGATGCACTGTCTCGCTTCAGGAGCTAATTTAGTTCTTTCGTCTTTTTTTAACATGAGTGTAAGCTGCACATTCAAATATTCTTAAATGCTCAACTCCAGGTTTCTTCCAAACCACACTTCAAAGGGTGTCTTATCATTCAAAACCCTTGTAGGACTTCAGTTTACAACATTAGCAGCTGTAGACAAGGCTTCAGCCCAAAAACCAAGAGGTAAACTCGAGTCAGCCAACATCAATTGAACACATTCTATCAAAGTGTGGTTCATTCTTTCCGATACCCCATTGAACAGAGTTTCCATCCTTCAACTGTAAGGTGTGTAATCGCCTCTGCAGTGGCAATTTATTCGCCCATGACTTTTTCTGAAACTGATCCTGTAATTTTTTTCCAAACTATTACAGGGTCGTCAGGTTCACCGAGCAAGTAGACAAGGGTGGGGTCAACCACGAGCACAATCGTGGCTAGGGCATGATCTCTATGAGCCAACAACTTTGTACTTTGCTCACCGGCATCACTTGGAGCAGTCTCCATACCAGACACAATCCCCCATAGCCCGTCTCTTACAAGCGCCATTCTACACTGTAGCTTCCATGTACCATAGTTCAATCCGTTTAGCACAACAATGTTGACTGTCTTCACTTCTGCCATCCTGGTCCCATAACCTGTTGGCGCAGAAACATATATGCACAGATATAGCACAGCAAAGTTTTCAATCAAACGACAAGAACAACAATCAATGATACAACAGAATACATGGTAAGGTGTGGAACCAAAAAAAAGGTGATACTAAACTGCGCATGCTCAATGACAATTGTTGTATAATGTTCAGTTATCTGGACAAGGGTCTTCATCCCCACAAATACGAGGGGGTGTATCCATTATACTTCCACAGTTATGCATCCGGGTTTGCTCACGCCAACTCGTGTAAACTCCAAAACCAGAGGGAAAGTGCTATTCCAAAATTCAATACAAAAGTCTATGGGAATAGAAAAGACACAGCTTTCCCACTCTACACATGCCCGAATTTTGTCATACGGTTCTGTGCAATCAATAACATATGAAAGTTTTCATTGAGACTATAGACAACAAATTTGTCCCTTCTCCAGTGGGTACTTTCCTAGCCTCGTATTCCATTACTAGTGTAAGCTGTGAGCACGAACAGGTCTATAGTTGTTGTGCTAAGATACAGGCAAGTCTAATTGGCGAGCGAGACACTGACAGGGGTAACACAATCGAAAATCGGGGATGTTTGTTTATTTATTTATTTATTTATTTGTATATATGTATGGACGTACGTAAGGCATTTTTGTACTTTGACCCTCGCGTTTTTGTGTTAGTTCGGTTGTCGACCCCGTCCCAAATTGCATTAAACAGAATCCTCTGGTTTATCGATCAGTACCCGTATCACCCTAGAAATTGAATTGTTTACCGTTTTGAATTCTTTTGCCGGTGCAGTTAAAACTTGACAACTTAAGGGACTTCCATTTCTATTCGAGTTAGTGGCGGTGGTAAGTTAATGCGCTCTTTGTCATGGTTATAAGCCGTGCGCACAGTATTTACCTGAAAATACATTGTCCACTAGACTACTGCGAGGTAAGTCTGTGTAGGTGCATGTCCAGCTGTGTCAAAGCATTGTGTGTTACAACCACTACTTAGCTAAAGAATATCACAAAGAAAACTTTTAAATAACGTCTATTGTTTTCTTGTTGTTGTTTTTTCCTTCAATTCAAGCAGTTGCAGAGAGTTGTTACTATGGCACTGAAATCCCTTTACCCAACTGGACCTTATTTTCAGTAGCTTCAGTGTTAGAAGTCAAAATCATTCATATAAAAATAGTATAGTCATTAGGCTCGCTCGCCATTTGTGCTCAAGCACATCACTAGTATGTAGGTAGGTTTAATTTTTCTCTTTTTAATAACGAATGCTGAGCTTTAAATAGAAAAATGCCAACATTTAGCTAGTAAATTGTAATATAGCTTTAGTGTCATCAGATTTCTTTTAATCAAGCATTTCTAAACTGTTTGATTATTAGAACTGTTGTTATGCAGAGTTCTTACCCCTCCACTTATTTGTTTTCTAGATTAATCGTGGCAATTCAGAGTGACTCCATCTTCAACTTGGGGTTTAGCTACTACAGAAGCTTTTCATTATTCTTATTTCTGTACTAATGTTATATTTATAGTTGTGATTATTTAATTGTAATATTGTGATTACTTTTCAGTGAATATAAATAAAAGAAATAATTTGACAATAAAATTGAGCTTGCACAAGTGTAAAATTTTTAACAACTCGGCTACAGTGTCATGCTTATGAACTGTTGAAGAATTCTCACAAGTAGACAGCATGGATGTTTCAACACTTCACGTGAACATTAATTTACTTGCGTGCCCATTGCTATTAGTTCACTTGACTAAATTGCTTCCGGTTTTTACCAAGTGCATTCCTCATTATTACTGCACACTATTTTTTTTAACAAAACCTTTAAATAAGATGTAAAATAACTTTCTGTTTCTAAATACTTATGTTACATGTGATTTTCTTAATAAATTTTCTGTACAGGAGCTGTAATTCTAATCAGCTACATGGATCGTGCTAAACTGTACTGTTCATCTATAAACATTTTTGAAAGTTTGGTAAAGGCGACTCCATTCTGTGTCCTATCAGGTAACGCAATGTAAAATTTTATTCAATTATTTTTAGTACAATCTTTTTTTTTTACCACATCATTGTTACATTATTTTTGTTTTGGTTTTATTTGGGAACAACTGACCCTACAAGAATGTCATAGTTGAATGAATTGCCAATGGTTTCGATTCAATTCAATTTTACTAATTGTGTGGGTCGAGTTTTTGACTATCAAAATCACCCTAGGAATTGTTAAAACCATCTTGGTCACATTGAGTAAGAACCATACAAAAGTTCGATCCTTTCCTAAATACATGAAAGCCAAATATTGCCTTATAACTAGCTATATATTTTTCCTCTTTAAGATGATTTTTGGCCAATGAACATTTTAAATCAATAGTCCTTGAATCAATTGTACTTTAGTATAAAGTATGCTTATGATAAGTTCCCTTGTAAACCACAGTGTTGTTTCAAAGTCCAGATTAGTTTTTATCTGCTCTCAAGTTGTATTTTTCTCTGTGTGTTATTGTCTTTAATTGGCGATTTAGACACTTACAGGGGTAACACAATTGAAAATCGGAAATGTTTGTTTATTTATATATTTGGACATACGTATGTCATTTTGTACTTTGACCCTACGAATTTTTGTGTTCGCTCCGCGTTCGACCCCGTCCCAAACTTCACTAAACAGAATCCTCCGGTTTAGCGACCATTACCCGTATCACCTTAGAAATTAAATTGTTTACCGCTTTGAATTCTTTTGCGGGTGCAGTTAAAACTCAATAACTTGTGGGAGCTCCATTTCTATTCGAGTTAGTCGCTATTTGTCACAATTATAAGCCCTACTCAGCAGCATATACTTGAAAATTCATTGTCCACTAGACAAATCACGAAGGTAAGTCTTGCGTAGGTATGTTCAGTTGTGTGCAAGTATTGTGCGTTACAAGTACTATTAAGAATGTCACAAAGAAAACTTTAAATAATGTGACTTGATTTTGTTGCTTCTTTTTCAATTCAAACAGTTGCGGGGAGCTGCTACTATGGCATTGAAACCCCTTTACCGCATACATAATTTAAAAACTCGGCTTTATTTTAGTAGCTTGAGTGTTAGTTGTTAAAATCAATCATTTAACAATAGTGTAGTTTAAGGCTCGCTCGCCATTTGTGCTCAAGCGCACCACTAGTTTTTATTTAAAAAATAACAACTGGTCACAGAATGAAAATCAATTAGATTCTTCCATAACACTGGTGCCTTGACAACCTAACCAGGTCAAGGGCTACTCAGTGTTCGCAACAAGAGTAATTGGTACATTCTACAGGTGCACTTAACAGCTGCTATGACTCACACACACACACACATGCACACCTGGCAGTAGTACACATCAATAGCCATAATTATCCGCTTGTATGCTTTAGATTCTGCAAAATTATTCACACACAGATATTTGGGTACTAAGTAGAGCTGGGCGATATTGGATAATTACAGGCGATACGATACTTACCTGCATTATCGCGATAAAGCGATATATCACGATATTTCATAAATAATATTTTAAACAAAGTAAATTTTATCCAAGCTGAGCTTGCCGTGTTCATCAGCTTCCAGTCCAAAGTTAGTCCTCCGGGGTAAGACGGTGTTGCTTCCTTAAGCCAGAATTTGAACTCGCAGCCATTGCTAGCTACTTTAAAAACTTTGCTAGTACCGCGTTACGGCCATGTTTACAAACAACGAAACGGCTGTTCCTTTAATCTGTCATGCGTGTAAAGTTCCCGCATTAATTTAACGACCCGTACCAACGGTTTTCTGAGAAAACGATAATACCGTGCAAATGCAATTGAAATATCGCTTCGCGATATCGGGTTTTTATCGCGGTGCAACGATAATACCGGTATATCGCCCAGCTCTAGTACTAAGACCTATCACACTACTCAAAAATATGATGTGGTAAAGAATTACCATAAGCCAGAATTTGAACTCGCAGCCATTGCTAGCTACTTTAAAAACTTTGCTAGTACCGCGTTACGGCCATGTTTACAAACAACGAAACGGCTGTTCCTTTAATCTGTCATGCGTGTAAAGTTCCCGCATTAATTTAACGACCCGTACCAACGGTTTTCTGAGAAAACGATAATACCGTGCAAATGCAATTGAAATATCGCTTCGCGATATCGGGTTTTTATCGCGGTGCAACGATAATACCGGTATATCGCCCAGCTCTAGTACTAAGACCTATCACACTACTCAAAAATATGATATGGTAAAGAATTACCATGCTAGCTTTTAGATTCATAATAGTTGAGTATAATATTGTTGGCTTATCATCCCATTAAGTATTACAATAGATTTAACATTACATTTCACTATTCAGGTATCACTATAGTATACACGACAGTCCAGCTGACTCTGTGGTGGCTGTTCCACGTCATAATGTTATTCCTAAAAATAATTTTTCCATTTCATGAAATATCAATGGGAAGTGAATCAAGGAAGGTAAAGTATCTTCATGCATTCTTCGTGTGTGCTGGTCTGCTTATACCATTTGTGCCTATCATTTCATCAATGGTGGACTATGCAATTGAAATAAAGGACAGCTCTACCAATGAGGTGTCATTCTGGTCAGGTGGGCTTGGATTTGGAATTAATAGTTTCCCTCCTACTCTGTGTTATGGGAGAGATAGAGAAGTTGTGTTCTACTCCTACATTCTTCTAATTGATATAATAACAGCAACAGGCTGTACTTTGCTGCTGATAATTATCTGGTCACTGCACAGAGTAAGTTATCTCCCTTATCTTGAATATAATTGAGATGCCATTGTCTCTCCTTGCAGAACCATATTAAAAGAAGGAAGACTAATGATTCAAACACTTCTTTGATTGGGAAACCGGAGATCAAATTATTAATTGTGTGTGCTTATTACATAGTGCTAGTAGCCGTGGCCCTGAGCTCTCTCACTCTTGCTACAAGAAATACTGAGACATTACAGGAGGCATTGGTGAGGTATTTTTCTTGTGAGCAAGACGGACTTGATCAGAACAATCCATGCAGTCGGAATGACATAGAGAAGTTATTGCATCCTTACCAAACAGCTTTCAGTTATGTGTTCATTGGCCTGTTCCCTGTGTTCAACATGATATACATAGTTAATGTACAGGAAATGAGAAACACAATTAAAAAGTGGCAGAGGAAGACCAAATTTCAAGATTTTCCACTGGCAAGCATTAAACGCAATAAATCATTTCAAACTGACTAATAACTCACTATATCTAATAGTGTTATGTTTACTTTTTCTTTAAAAATCGTTTACCCCAAATAACAATGTGCAGTTACATATGTGAAAAACAACTATACATTGATAGCTAATCCTGTACTGTAATTTAGTTGAGATACTGAGTAATGAAATACACATTCTCAACCATAGAAGTCAGTATTATTTAATAGATAATTTACTCATAAGTTTGCATTCAAAACTAATCATTATGAAACTTCATCAAATAGCTATGACTAAATGTCTTAATAATTCACTGTTGTCTTTTTTGTTACAGTGATCAATTTGAACATGTGCCTATGTATGTATATGCACTGGAATTAGTATATGCAATTTGTTCAATAATTATATGTTATTTATGATAGAAATAGCTAACTAGCAAATCAAATAAGTGGTATGTATCAGTCGATTATCAGTCAGTTGGAAATTATTTTGAAGTTGTCAATTATACGCTTAGTTATATATAATTTGATGGTCCATTGACTGAAATTACAACGTCTGCTGCTAAGGAACTCAAATTGGTATGCTCGTTATTGACAACCTTGAAAGACAATATTTAAAAAGTGCAGATAAATTCAATTCAGTTAATTTATCTTCAATGTAGCTAAAAAAATTCACAATAAGTAGTTAACTACGTCTTTCTAGAGCCTAGTTCAAGCTTATAGCAGTAGCTATTTACAACCATTTGAAATTCTTACCACATTTTCACAATATCTCGACATCTTTATTCAAATTTCTATACCACTGAGCTGATAATTTATGTTGAGATATAAATATAATATCTATTCTATATAGCTAAGTAGACGCATATGTCATACATGGTAAAAACACAGTTATTTCAATATAATATATATAATACATTTAGCTATTATAATAAATTCCCCAAAACTTTAATTGGGCATCACTATATATCTTGATAACATGAGCTATGAGTATTGTGACCAGCTTAATTAGCTATCAAGCTGTGTGTATAACTAAAAGTATACTAACAGGTCAGTGTTAGACAGCACACATGAAGTTTTCTAACTATTACCACAAATGTAAGATCAGAGAAATATGGGAGAATGCCACAAATTCACTTTATAGAATTCTGCAAGTCATCGTAGCTTATCTTATGAAAATGGTAAATCCTGGGTCAACACTATTACTTGTTGTTTTGTTTTGTTTTTGCTAACGAGTTTCTATGATACTGTAGGGCCAGATTGTCCACTAGTGGTGTGCTTGAGCACAAATGGCGAGCGAGCCTAAAGACTAGACTATTTTTATTGACTTCTAACACTGAAGCTACTGAAAATAAGGTCCAGTTTTTAAATTTAGCATACAGGGTAAAGGGATTTCAGTGCCATAGTAACAACTCTCTGCAACTGCTTGAATTGAAGGAAAAAACAACAACAACAAAACAATACACGTTATTTAAAAGTTTTCTTTGTGATATTCTTTAGCTAAGTAGTGGTTGTAACACACAATGCTTTGACACAGCTGGACATGGGATCAATTGCTTTAGACGGACCCGCCTCGCGATTAAAAGTGCGAGTTTAATGAATGCGATATTCGCGCACTACGCGCACTTTAGTCATATTTAACGCACTTTTTAAACATATGAATGCGATATTCGCGCACTACGCGCACTTTAGTCATATTTAACGCACTTTTTAAACATTTTTACCGCCATTCTTACCACTCATTTGGCGGTCATTTTTACCACATTTACCGCACTTGGCGGGTTTTGCACAACAAAATAAGAGTAGCATAATTGAGAAGCCGTACAAGTTTACCTGGAAGTTTTAGAGAAGCCCTACAAGTTTACACAAGGTAGTACATGTTGCTAGATGGCTCTTAGCCTTATCCAATTAGGACCCACTATATTTGGAGATGTTAAGGACTTAATTACCTACTTTGCAAGGTGAAATAGAATTTAAGTACGATGTTTAGCTTTCAATTGAATTAATATTATAAGGTAAAGGACTTTTAGCTACCGCAAAGTGTTGTCCTAGCTGTGGAACTCCCATGTCCTTGCAATATCGAGGAGACATTATGGACAAATACCGGTAATACAGCATATTGTAAATTGTTTATACAAAAAATATGAATACATTTAATAAGTGATTTCATCGTTGTGATCAGGTGGAGATGCACAGTGAGGTCCTGCAAAAAGTCAACCTCACTAAGAGTGGGTACTTTTTTTGAAAGCACGCGTGTACCTCTACAAAAATTTATGATTTTGATTTATTGGTGGGTTCGGCAGTATCCAGTGACTCAAGCAGCCAGTGAATGTGAGGTTTCCAATAAGGTCGCAGTTGACACCTATCAGTGGCTACGAGAGATATGTAATTGGCGCCTATTGAACCATGATGACATGACACTGGGTGGTTCAGGTCCTGTTCACCCAAATGTGGTCCAGATTGACGAGTCTTGTTTTTCCCATAAGCCCAAGGTACTTTGTCATACTTGTTGTTCTTTTGAATAAATGTAATAACTCAACCATAGCATCATCGTGGACACTCTCCTCCATCTCCCGTATGGGTTTTTGGCATGGTAGACACTAGCCATACACCAGCATTGGGCATCCTGGAGGTAGTTGACCAGAGAAATGCGGCAACGTTACTCCCCATCATCCAACGTCATACCAAGCCAAGAACAGAAATATGGAGCGATGAATGGGCAGCATACAATAACGTAACTTCTCTTCCCAATGTATCATCTCATAGTACAGTAAATCATTCCCTCCATTTTAGGGATCCAGTAACTGGAGTACATACAAACAACATTGAAAGTTACTGGAACCGAGTAAAAATAAAATTGAAAAAAATGAGGGGATGCCATCGCCATCAACTACCCTCATACTTAGATGAGTTCATGTGGTTTGAACGACATGGCAAGACTCCCCGACAGGCTTTTGACAGTATTTGTAGAGACATTGCATTAAAATATCCCGTATAATAACACAGTAAACACAGTAACATTCATACCATTTCTTGCAGAATAGATACCTCCACACCCATAATCCTTTAATAGTTACTGAAAACCTATCCTCCAGACATAACTGGTAGTGGGCAAAGCACCCTGAAACAATGGGCTTGTGGTAAGGCTAGCAGTGAATGCACTCATTTCGATACACTTTATATGTGCCTAACCAAATGCCATTCATCCCACTTCTTTCTAAATAGATAGCTAGTGAAAAACATTCATCCAGGGCACAACCTACCTTTCATACCACTTGAAAACCATTCTTCCTTGTAGCTACTGTATAAAGTCATCCAGCGTTAAATATGACTAAAGTGCAAAGTGCAAATGTTTAAAAAGTGCGTTAAATATGACTAAAGTGCGCGTAGTGCGCGAATGTCGCATTCATTAAACTCGCACTTTTAATCGCGAGGCGGGTCCGTCTAATGCAATGGATAAGTGCATGTAGGTAACTATCTAATTTTAGCTACAGTAGTAGTAAAGTACCTTCCTCAGCAAAGGAAGGGTATCACTAAAATACATATTGGCTGATTGAAAGAGGGTCAGCTGCAGTTCTGCTTTCTGTTCCACCTCAGCCAGAAGGATAGGGAAGTCAAATGCAAACCCATTGTGAGCTACTAGCACTAATAGACAGAGACAGAAATATTTTTTCCATTTTTTAAAAATTTATATAATTATTTTTACCAGGATGATGAGGTCTCTAAGAATAGCGGTAGCACCACTGAGAGAGGATTCTCACGCCTTAGCATGTTATTTGTAATGCCAGTAACCTTGGAAACTAAATAAATTATAAATTTATCAATAGTATTATCTTAATTAATAATTATAGAATTGATTTCAAATTATCATTGTAAATGTAGTGGTAATTTACTAGTTAAATATCTGTACATTATTACCAGCAGATGAAATGTTTTGGCCAGTTCTCACAAGGCTTAGAACGTAGGATCATTGAGGGTGATAGGAGGATTCATCACTTTGGCAGCGATGTCCGTGATGAATCACCTGCTTCATCACTGCCCCCTCCTAAATTCTCCTGATGCTCATCTTCTAGGTCAGCATAATGTCCTTGTCATCATCCTTGATATCACCCCTGCCCTCTCCGATGTATTCTCCCACGTACTTTCCCTGTCATTTCTCACAATGTTGTTATATTAAATAGTTATTTATTTATTTGCTTATTTTGTGTGTCAATAAATTATTTTTTTAATTGATAGTTATGACTAGAATAGCATTACACTTTTTTTTTTATCATTTAATCATATGACGTACATATTGAACTGCTCAGGTCCTCGATCGCAGGGATTGCTGAAGTTGACACCAAGCTGGACTCCTCAACTACAGAGGTAACACTTCCACCATCACTTCCAGCAAGCTGGGGTAAATCTGTAGCTGTGAGTGTGCTCACTGACATGGTGGTGTTCAAAGCATCACCTTCAGCGTTCGCCCTTGGTGCTACAAGGTCAAGCTCAGGAGACTCCACTACTGCAATTGTATTATTTGGTGTATTAAAACAAAGTATATTTTGTTGTGCAAGCATAAAATAATTTTTTCCCTATATTTTGTTATATGTTTTGTTGAGATAAAACGTAACAACAGTTGTGTGCTTGAAGTATAAAGCAGTTTCCTCCTTTTGGTGGCTTCAGCCAGTTGCAGCTTCTTTTTGGCAGATATTTTCTTGGGCATGTTTGAGCAACAGCAACCACACACAGTCTCCAGAGATAGCAACCACACAGTGAGTAACAGTAAACCAGCAGAATTATTACAGCAAACCATGCGTGGTTTCCAAGCCGCGGGAATGTAGTTAGAGAATATCCTGACCGCGGGAACTCTTCCCACGCGTTATCAATTCGCGAGGTACTATTCCGCGAAACTGGATGCCACATTTCTGTGGTTAAATTCACAAAGTGCACGCGCGTTGCGGGAGACCGTGGCATGCAATAGTAGTAGCTACGCACTTGGGGCGCAGTACAATATCTCCTTTGATAAGATTTTTGTGCAATCCGCTGTGTATTCTGCTATACCTCCCTGAGAAGCCATGGATGAGAAGAGAATGTTTTCACTATCACTAAACAAAGTACTGCTATTATTACATTTTCTGCTCTTGTGCTTTCTTATTTTGGTAGTATGGGTCACTCTGTCACTGCCATTGATATTCTTCCTAATGCCACCTGAGGTAAGACTGAACTAGCTAACTCACTTATTACACTAGCTACCTAGCTGACCATGATTTAATTACTAGATATCAGTACCCACTACAAACCTGACAACAGTTGGTGCAGCTAATTGCTCGACTAATGATGGCATTTCTCAGTATCACACTTCAGAGGTCTGTCGTAGAGAACTCACAGAGGCACTGCTTTATCACAATTGCAGCCCACCCAGCACTAAAGGGATACTGGTGTCTGGGATAAGTGCAGAACGAGTTCATCTGGTGCTGAATGGATTAGAATTCTTAAATCCAAGTCAGGAATGCAAGGATAAGGTGGCTCCATTTCTCTGCCTCCATTTGTTTGGGTTGTGTGGAGATACTGGGATTCGCTTGCAACCAACATCGGACCAGTGTGTGAGAATAAGAGACAACACTTGCAATCGGGAGTGGAAGGAGGCGGCCATGTTTAACATAGAACTTCCAGATTGCAGTAACCTACCTCTGTCAGCGCCATCTTGTGAAAACAGTGGATACAATCAAGACATTAATGACATTAATGATACAGGTAAGCCATGGCAACATATATATATATATATATGTATGTATACATATAATATGCTACATATCTACATTCCCATAGGCTAATGCATGGAACAATGTCTTTGCCAATCCAAGTACAAATGTGGTAATGGGTATACTCAATGACCGAAAGTATATACAATAAATACATTGTTTACAATAGATGGTAATGTACAGAAGAAGACCACTTAAGTAGCAACATTGAGTTTGGGAGATTCGTTAATGTCTTCTTAGTAATAAAATATCAAGATTAAGGAGTATACAGTTTCTTAAAAGAGAGATATTTGGGTTTGGTGAATGGAAACAATATCAAAGATATACAAATTTGAGGTAATATGTGATAGGCTCTGAGAAAAGGTACAAATTGGCGCTACAGCAAATACATGGATACGGCAAAAAAACCCGAGTCTTACTTAACAACTAAAAAAAATTTTTTTTACCTCAAAATGATCTTCAGGCTTTCCTCTATCTGTGTGCCAAATTTGAACGCTGAATTTTAACATCTAGTCGCCGAACAAAGCGCCTAAAAAAACTCGGTCCGACGAGAACTTTAATCTAGAAATGCGTGAACGGAAATGACAATTCAATGTTACGCGGAGCGTGCACGGAATAGAATACGAACGGTAAGGGAAATTCCCGGGTGACTTAACGGTAAGTACCCCGCGGCACGCATAATTTCCATGACAACAGCGTGCATTATCTAAAAATGCCATCTAAAAAGGTTCTTGAGGCTATCAAAGCTGTGAATTCCATTGTTTCTTTTTCTCTTGAGGACCAATCATCTCTTGAGGCAACTATAGAGGATTATTTCACTTCTCCTGACCCTGGTAAAGAAGATTATGATGATTCTGACACTGATGAGGACAACATTACTGGTAAATAGCGTTTTAGTGCATAATACAACAATTTTAATACATACCAAAGTATACTCTGATTTATTTTGTAGAAGATGATGTGTGTGATAATGAGGCAACAGAATTATCACAGTTGGATGACAATGATATAGAATTATCACAGTTGGGTGACAATGTAGCAGAAACATCACAGTTGGGTGATAACACAGAACGTCAAATTACTCAAACGTTGACGCAAGTACCCTTTCTATCAGATATAGAGATAGAACTTAGACCATGTGACGAGGATGAAGGAAAATTTGTTTCAGAATTTATGTCTACAGGATGTGGGTGTGCACGAAACTGTTATCAACACTTCAGTGCTGACTATGTCAGCACTTTTCGGCTTCATTGTCTTGAACTCACGTCACAAGAGCTAGACTTGGCTGTTCTTGGACAGATGTCAGCCTTTATTAATACTAGCTCTAGTACTAGTGATGATTCTCATGTTGTTCGTATGAGAAAGAATACCTACTCTACTTACTATCACCAGTGCAAGCAAGTTTGTTCTTCCATGTTTGGTTTTCTTTTCACTGTGGGGAAAAAGCGAATGAGAAACTTAACGGAACATTATCTTCGCAATGGCCTTACACCACGTGTCCATGGCAATAGCCGAAGAACACCGCATCATGCTCTAGGCTTTGAGTCTATTGAGAACGTTGTCAAGTTCCTGTTTATGTACGCAGAGCAGAATGCTCTTTTGCTACCAGGACGAGTGCCAGGATACAGCAGGACTGATCTCAAGTTATTACCATCAAGCACGTCAAAGCGTGGAATCTGGGGAGTGTACAGTGCAGCTTCAGAGAACAGCAATACCTACACAGTAGCATATTCCACCTTTTGCAAGCTTTGGAAAACTCTCATTCCCTCTATAATCTTGATGAAGCCAATGTCCGACCTTTGCTGGCAATGCCAGCAAAATAGTTCCGCTATCCTGCGTGCTGCGAATCAACCTGATTCTGAGAAATCAGACACCATTAGAGCTGCAGAAGAACACATTTTGATAGTCCAAAAGGAAAGATCGTTCTACAGGACAACATGTGAAGATTGTAAAGCCAGTATCAGAGATTTTTTTACCTACTCTGGTGAGTTCACTCCTCCTCCTCTCCACTCTTGCTTTCCTCCCAACTCCAATAACTTGAAGGCACACTACGCATTTGACTATGCACAACAAGTGCATTTTCCATCAGATCCCATGCAACCTGGACCAGTGTACTTTTTGACACCAAGAAAATGTGCGATATTTGGAGTGAATTTGGAGGCAATCCCAAGGCAAGTCAATTTTCTGACAGATGAGGCTGGTTCTTGTGGGAAAGGGTCAAATGCAGTCGTAAGTCAGTTACACTACTTCTTTGAGCATCATGGTCTGGGGGAAACAGAAGTATTTTTGCATGCGGACAATTGCTCCGGGCAGAACAAGAACAGTACCATGATACATTATTTGGCCTGGAGAGCTCTTACTAATCAGCATTCTTCTCTGACTCTATCATTTTTGATTGTCGGACACACCAAGTTTTCCCCAGATTGGTGCTTTGGCTTGTTCAAGCGTAAATTCCGGCACACCAAGGTCAGCAGTCTCAATGGTATTGCTTGTACAGTGAATGAATCTGCTCATTGTAATCATACCCAGTTAGTTAGTCGAGAAGATGGAAGTGTGATTGTGCCCACCTATGACTGGGCAGATTTTTTTGCAAGCCGGTTTAAGAAGGTTCCCGGAATAAAAAAACTACATCATTTACGTTTTTCTTCATCTGAGCCTGGCTGTGTCTTCACGAAGGAGTATTGCGACAGTGATGTTGAGGTGAAAGTTGAGTTGCTGAAGTTCCCTTGGTCTCCAGATTCATTAGAGCTTCCAAGGATTATTGTTCCCAAGGGTCTTTCTGCCACACGACAGTGGTATTTGCACGATCAAATTCGGCAATTTTGCTCCGATGATGACAAAGACATAACCTGTCCTCTTCCCAGTGTACCGAAACCCATGAGTCGTGACAATAGCCCAGTTCCTGATTTGAGTATACATCCGGAATCTTTTGTCCCAGCTTCTCCACTTCGCAAAAAGCGCCGCTGTGGCTTGTGCAGGCAAGAAGGACACAACAGCCGGTCCTGCCCAAATAAAACCAATTAATTCATATAACAGTTCTCACTACAAAGTAAATTCATTCTATCGACTCATGATTATGTATTTTGTTGTCTAAAGTTTAGTTGTAAAAACAAAAACAATCATAGCTGGCATAGTTTAAAAAAATAACCAAAAAATAATAGTATTAATAGCTACTAACTTGATATCATTAGTTTGAAGTATACTATGCTAAAGAGCTAACTAAAACATAATACATAGGTTGAGAATTATTTACCTAGCTATCTGAATAAAAAACTAACAACCAACCACAAACAAAACTAAATTATAAAGTTCGAATAACTCACCATCTCAAACATGATTCCATTCTTGGTAACAAGTAAAAGAATGCGCTAGTTACTTGAACGCTTTCTGTTTAACTGTTTCTTTTTGGGAGCTGTCTTTTATTGCGCTTTCTTTGTTTACTTCTTGCGGCGAACTCTGAAACCACACCCCTTCATTGAATTCAAGCTAGGAACCACACCCGTACGTGACACGGACGTGTCACGGATTTATTTAATCAAAACAAGAAGTTTGCGTTGAAATAGCATTTTCTCCGTTTGGACCGTTTTGTGCCTCAGTCCTTAAACGCGCCATATCTTCGCAACAAAAGACATTTAAGCGCCGCATTTAGTATCAAAATGGAGGTAATTTAACGGAGTTTCCGATGATGACATAAAATCTTTTTTTTTTTTTCCGCCAATTTGTACCTTTTCTCAGAGCCTGTCACATATAATAAATAATACATTATAGACATGCATGAACCATTTATTCATGTGATAATACAATAATTTTGGTGAGCCTCCTTGGGGCAGATCTCATACTACTTCGAACTTTTCTTTACTGCTTTAACCAATACTCACTATAGCTGCTACTTCTATTCAGGATGAGAGTTTAAAAGACTGGAGGTGGAGAACGAAACTATGGTGTTAACCAAATTAAAAAAAAGGGTTTTAGCCACAGTTAGATGAACTAAAAAGACAAGAGGTGAAACACAATGGAAGTATGCTCTAAGTGGTCAACAAGAACAAGGATTTCTTTCTCAGCCTTCTTTTACAATTAGATATATTCTCTCTCTTTCACAGGCTTTTTTTTTTAACAATACAGAATCAAAAATGTTAGATCGCCACCGGGAATCGAACCCAGGACTGCTTCCTTAATGCACAAGCGCTCTGCTAGGGCTAGGGCTAGGGCTAGGGCTAGGGCTACAGTCTCAGTCTCAACAGACTAACGGAAATTTCTTTTTATCTGTGGATTTTTTACTCTGCTAATTTTTCACTTCATAATTTCTTTCTCAGGCTTCATTTATTCATTAGATATATTCTCTCTCTTTCACAGACTCTTTTTACAATACAGAATTAAAAATGTTTGGTAGCTGTTTCTTTGCTGTCTGGTTGTCCTAACTCAGTGGCAGAGCACTTGTGTGTTAAGCAAGTGGTCCCAGGTTCGATTCCTGGTTACGTCCAAACATTTTAAATTCTGTATTGCATTTTTTAATCTTGTGAAACAGAGAGAATACATCTAAAAACAAGAATGTCTTAATTTCTAAATTTACATTTTTGAAAAAACATTGACATTAATCTTTAAAATACTTATATTATATTATTATATACTTGTATTATATGTATAATATTTACATGCTTAATATTAGAAAGTATGTGATTATATGTATGTATATTTTTTATATAGTTCTAGATAACCCACTGTTAGAAAGTATGTGATTATATTTATATAGTTCTAGATAACCCTCTATCTATGGAAGTGAATGATGGAGGTGTAAGTGATATACAGTGTAGAGAAGGATTTTACATCGTAAATGACACCAAATGCTTGCCAAGCTGCCATTCCTGGAGTTCATACAGTCAGGTGGACACAACCACAAGTGATGCTCTCATTATTCTTTCTGCTGTAATAGGCTTCTCTGTATCCATACTAGCCATTGTTTTATCATGCCTCTGCCACAGAAGAATGTAAGTTTAATAATATCAGGTGTTGAAATAGTGGCCATGTTGTTTGATTCATATCAGGTTGGAGTTTCCTTTGATTCTCATCATTTACATAGTTACTGACACACTGATTATTGGTAAGTGTTAATAGCTAATGAATGTAGCCATAAAGAATGAATAGCTAACTAAAGTGGATGACATCACTAGTTAAATATAGTGCAATTAAATTTTAATCCAATATGTCTAATCGGCTGACTGAAATGTTTTGCTTTGGCTCAAAATTCCCAGTACATGCGTCATTACTGGCTATAATAGTACAGCACTTAAATTGTCCATTCAAAAAAGTACGGGGAAAATTGCTGTTCAATTGAAATAACGAGAGGAAAATGAAATAGCATGGTAACCAAGTGAAAAAAAAACATGGTAGCTAAGTGAAATAGTATGGGGGAGTGTGCATACGTGTGGCGCTCATACTTGCCAACTGTCCCGACTGACAGCTCCGGGACAATCCCAGATTTATCACTTAGCTACTGTCCCACAATGGAATCTATTATTGGTCCTGGAAATTGATCGAACTTCAATGCATGAGTTGTAAAGACATTACTTAGCAAATCCACCAATAGTTGTTGGTAGCTATAACTCATGAATGCTTTCATATTTCTAAAATTTAGAATTATTCATGAATACACACATCATTGCTGTTGTTACTGACACACAAGTATATTGTCATATAGATAGCTAGCATATGAAATTTTATTTGGTAGTTATAAAATTGTAAGGTATGTGCTCAACAAAATATAGATACCATCAAATCTTCAGATACCAACAATCTGGTTGCTAGTTGTTGTTTTTTTCTCAGAAAGTAAATTGAATAAAGGCAGTAGAGCCACATGTCCTGATTACTAAGAAAGACCGGCTAAGTGAGAAGGATTGTTTAGTAAAATTACAATTCCACCAGACAATATATTGTCTTCAAAAAAATTAATTTCTACATTGTAAGTAAAAGAAAGAGTAGCATAATACAGTTAAATTTCGACATTTTCTGTTTGCAATAATCTGTCTCAGGTGGATTTAGGGTACCACACAACTGTTTACCCTATCCTGTTAGATAATTACTCATCCAATTGTTAATCACTATGTATTTGTAGGAGCTACTATAATCGTGAGCTACTTTGATCGCCGGAGCCTCTTCTGTTCATCTGTATACATTTTTGAGAGTCTGCAAAAATCAACTCCATTCTGTGTATATTCAGGTAATGGAATGATAAATACTATTAACTATGAATTTACCAATCATTGGTTTAATCTCAGTATGTATTTCACAATGCTGATGATAATTGAAGAGCTAGCTTATTTTCAATTTTTGCTGAAGTAGAAATTTATATGTTAATTTTTATTTTATTTTTAGGAATGAGCTTTGCATACACTTCAGTGCAGCTGACTCTGTGGTGGCTGTTTCATATCATTATGCTATTCTTTAAGATTCTATATCCCTTTCATGAAATATCAATTGGAAGATCGAGAAAAGTAAAGTATCTTCATGCATTCTTCGTGTGTGCTGGTCTGCTTATACCATTTGTGCCTATCATTTCATCAATGGTGGATTTTGCGATTGAAATAAAGGACAGCTCTACCAATGAGGTGTCATTCTTGTCAGGTGGGCTTGGATTTGGGATTTATAGTTTCCCTCCTACTCTGTGCTTTGGAAAAAATAGAGAAGTTGTGTTCTACTCCTACATTCTTCTTATTGATATAATAACAGCAATTGGCTGTACTTTGCTGCTGATAATAATCTGGTCACTGCATAGAGTAAGTTTCTCTCTTAACCCAACAATTGTTTCCATATTTTCTCTTTCCACAGAAACATATTCAAAGAAGAGAGATGAATGAATCAAATGTTTCATTAATTGGAAAACCAGAGATGAAATTATTAATTGTGTGTGGATACTACATAATATTGGTAGCAATGGCCCTGAGCTCTCTGACGCTGACTACAAGAAACTTCCATACACTAAGAGAAGCATTGCTGAGGTATTTTTCCTGTGAGCAAGACGGACATGATCCAAATAATCCATGTAGTCGAGAGGATTTAGAAAAGATACTACACCCTTACCCTACTGCTTTTAGTTTCGTGTTCATTGGTCTGTGCCCCGTGTTCAATATGATATACATAGTTAATATACAAGAAGTGAAAAGCACAGTTAAAAAATGGCGGAGAACAATGAAGTTGGAAGATATTCAGCTGAAAGACATAAAAGAAAAGTCATTTAAAATGTGAGCATGTATTGAAAAGGAAACGATGTATGTCAGATTTTGTTTTGTTGTAAGGTTTAACAATACTTCACATGTTGTTGTTTTTTCAGCCAAACATTTAGTGTTTCATTTTTTTTTTTTTTTTATTACCAAAAAATAAATTTTACGTTTTTAATTATGTGATTAATTCAACAACTGAATACAGTTGTAATTTGGAACACTAAGCTAATGTTAATAAACTTGAACAGGTTTGGAAGTACTTGCACTAAAATTAAACGTTATCAAACATATTGATGTCAAAGATGCTACCTTGCAACCCTCTATCGTGTAACTACAGCAATATAAAAGACATAATGGGTACATAGGATATGTCTTATGCTATTTACAAATATTTCCTTCTACTTTAATGTCCACTCATTGTTTAAATTAAAGGGTATCCATGGTATCTAAGGAGGTAGATAGATGCATGTACCTTCTAGATTGTTATTGGCAGCTTATTAGAAAATTTGCATAGAGAATACATGTTGAAGGGAGTATACTCTATAACAATGATGCTCTACAAATTGTTTGTTAAAAAATATTGCAAAGTGGAATTCAACTGATCATTCTGAAGAGTTGAATCAGCAATATTCATTAATATCATATCATTAAAATTGACTGCTCCAAAGTTGAGCGAGATGGATATAATGTATGCACATACTTATCATAATAATATGTTTATGTTGTGTATTTTACTGATTTCTCAGAAGTAGTAGCTAAGACAGTCTGACAATTGAAGTACATTCTAGGTTAGAAACCTTTCATGAAAAGGAAGGAGACAGCTTCACTATTCTTTGAGAAAATGAAATACTCATTAAAATACACATACCTTTGACAGTGGCCACCCAGTCTATGCTATATGTCTTCCTCCACAACTTACTCTTCTGCTAATTGCTGTGTCTTCCTCCACAACTTTACCCTCTGGTATTTACTGTGTCTTCCTTCTGCCATTTCTAGTTTCATGGTAATAACTGACTCTGTTCCCACGTAGTTCTAGAATGGCTCAGGCCACGAAGTGGCTGCCAGCTATTCTGGATTATATGAAGAAGGTGAAGTTGAACATATCAACGTGTTTGGCCAGTTTTCCTACTCGAACAGCTAATTATTTGTCGCTTAATTGGAATAATTTAACTTTACCTACCGTCCGCCCCGCCTATGGGCGTGGCCATCGACGGTATAAGACGGCTCGTGCGCATGCTCTCGTCGGCCTTTGATTAGCTCGTCCCGGCTACCCTCATTATTTTATTATTATTGTTTTGTTTTTTTTTTGTTTTTTTGTTTGTTTTTTTTTGTTTTTGTTTTTTTTTTGTTTTTTTGTTTTTTTTTTGCCTTGACCCTTGATTATTGCATGCCCCATCCAGGGCGGGTGGGCGGGACGTTGATATGTTCAACTTCACCTTCTTCATATAATCCAGAATAGCTGGCAGCCACTTCGTGGCCTGAGCCATTCTAGAATTATATTTCAGAAGGCTCAGTCTCACATATCAACGTGTTGTTTGTAGCTACCTCACTCCGAAGGCTCGCCTGCTGATGACAGCACCGTTCTACCAAAGTGTGGGTTCTGTTGTGACTTGTGATAGAATTTCTGGAAGACTGACTCCGAGCTCCAGTCTGCTGCCTTAAGAATGTCACCTGTAGTGACCCCACCCTTCGAGGCCATGCTGGAAGCCGCTCCTCTTATGGAGTGGCCGCTAAAAATATTTGTGTCAATGCCTGCGCACTCTAGCATGGTTTTTAGCCACCTTGCAATGGTACTAGGTGCCACTGCTTTATGTGGCTTGATTGTGCCAATCAGCACCTTTGTGACCTGTCCCCTGCAGTTCTTCGTTCTTTCTAGGTAAGCCTGCAGTGTTGCCACCGGGCACAGCAGTAGATTTTGTTCGAAGGATGGGAAGAAGAAGTCTATAAGGGGTCTACCCTGTCTGGATTGTTTTGACAGGTGTGTAGGCGTAAAGCTTACTCCATCCGGGTGAGGGTGCATGGCCCCCACTTCAAGCTGGGCTAGATCCGCCGATCTTGATGGTCTGGTAAGGGATAGGAGCATCACTGTTTTAAGAGTGAGCTCTTTCAAACTTAAGCCCTTGTTAGCACCCCTGCTTGTAATATGATCCAGCACTGTCTGCACATTCCATGTACTAGTGTATTTAGGTAAGGGTGGTCTAGTGTTAAATACCCCCTTAATTAGCCTAGTGATTAGTGGGTGATGTCCTACCTCGTACCCTTCCACCTTCTCATGCGCCGATGAGATGGCTGACCGGTAGGCATTGAGTGAGTTATATTTGTATCCTTCAGTAAATAGCTCTGCCAGGAAATTGGCAACGTCTGTTACAGGGCCTGAAAATGGATCGGTACCCCGTCTACTACACCAGCTATGCCATCTCCCAAAGAGGGAGTTGTAGGATTTATTTGTTTTTTCCCTCCACGAGCCAAGGATGAGCGAGCTAGCTTTCTCCGAAAGCTTGTGATCTCTGCATCTTTCCCGGATATGGGCCAGGCGGCTAGCTGAGGGGTTCTCATCTGTGAGCGACTTGTTGCTTGTCTCTGTGGGGTAATCAGGTGTGGGGTATCTACCAGCATCTCCAGTAGAATTGGGTACCAGGGCTGGGTCCTCCACACTGGTGCTACTAGGACCAGCGAGGCTTGCTGAGCCTGAGCCTGTGCTGCCACTCGTCCCACCAAATTCCATGGTGGGTTTGCGTATGCCTTGAGCCCTGTCCAGACTTGGAGGAAGGCATCTGTTGCTGCCGCATATGGATCTGGCCGCCAACTGAAAAAGACTGGGCACTGTGTTGTCAGTCTGGAGGCAAACAAATCCACCTCCAATGGGCCCCAGAGCTGATGGATTTGTTGAAAGACTCGTGGGTCTAGCTTCCAGTCCGACCGGTCTAGCATGGTTCGAGACTCCGAGTCGGCCACTTGGTTCAAACGACCTGGGAGGTGTTGTGCCTTGATAGTGATATTCCTCTGCAGGCACCATGTCCACAGCTCCTTGGCCAGTCTCACCAGCTCCCTGGAGACTGTACCTCCCTGGTTGTTGACATAAGCCACTGCCGTGGTATTGTCCATCTTCAAGAGTACCGACAGGCCCGTCTGTCCCTTTGTGAATGACTTTAATGCCAATGTTGCTGCCAGTAACTCCAGGCAATTTATGTGCAGGTTCTGCTCCTCCCTTGACCATGGCCCGCCCGTCTGTTGGTGGTTGCAAACTGCTCCCCACCCTATCAGTGACGCATCTGATTCTATCACTAAGTCCACTGCCTTCCGCAGCATGCTCTTCCCGTTCCACTGGCTCAGGTGATAGTCCCACCACCTTAGCTCGTCCAGGCAATCCTGGGACAGCGTCACTTCTCCTTCGTAATTCTGATTGCTGGCATTTAGGGTCTCTGTCATGGCCATCTGTAGGTTCCTGAAGAATAGCGGGGCAGGTGGTATGGTATGGCTGGCTGCATTCATCTTCCCAACTAATCGGGACAGAGCTCGCACAGGTATTACCCTCTGCTGGGCCAGTTTTCGGGCCTCCGCCCGGATGTCTTTTAATTTTTTGGCAGGCAACCTCAGTTCCATCTTTGTGGAGTCTACTGTTATTCCCAGGAACTCCATCACTTGCCCCGGGGTCATGATTGACTTGTCTGGATGCACAATAAAGCCGAGACATTCCAACAGGTATTGCAGCCCCTTTACCTGCTCCTCTGCCACTGTCTGGGTCTCCGCCAGCAGGAGTATGTCGTCTATGTAGCAGACCAGACGAACCCCCATCTGGCGCAGCGTAGCCGCTACTGGCTTGAGGGTCTTGGTGAAGACCCATGGTGCTGCTGCCAGGCCGAAGGGGAGACAGTTGAACTGGTAGGTCTGGTTGTCCACTACAAATCGTAGATACTTCCTGTGGCTTGGATTTATAGGGATCGCGAAATAGGCATCCTTTAGGTCCACCTTTGCCAGCCAATCTCCGGGCTTTAACAGGTCCTTTAGCGTCTGCAAGCCTTCCATCTTGAAGTGGTACGTCTGAACGTACTGGTTTAGCGCTTTGAGGTTTATTACGGGGCGTTGTCTGCCGTCTTTTTTCGGCACTAGGAACAGGGTTGAGTAAAAACCTCCCTTGGCTTGTTCCATCTGCGCGACCGCCCCTTTTTGCAGTAGCTCTCTCAGCTCCACCCTCATTTGCGCCATGAGCTCCGCCCCGTATTGTGGTGGGTGTGGTCTCGTCCTCTGGTAAGGGTCGTTTGTGAATTCTATTAGGTAACCCTTTACCGTATCTAGGACCCACCTGTCCTTGGTGACCCTTTCCCAATTTGCTAGGTGGTATTGGAGCCTTCCGGCAACCGCCTTTGGAGCTTTTAAGGGGACCACGCCCCAGCCCTTCAGTTGACTTATAATGTTTGTCAAAACTAATGGTGGTGGAATGGCATGATGTTGGTGCATTAGTTCTTGGGAAGTTCTGGCTTCCGGTACCCCTTGTGGAAGGGCCTGTAGCTGCTCCGAGCTCCTCCCCTCTGGAACTGCTGGTATGACCCTCCTTGCCTGTTGTTGCTGCCTCTGAACTTGCCTCCTCCCCCCCTCCTGGGGGGGCCCCCACGAAAAGGCGACCTGGTATCTGGCTTGGTGGGGAGAGATGCCCTCATTGCCTTGACCTGGTCAACATGGTCCTTGGCCTTCTTGGCAAACTCCGTGCCAAACAATGAGGGTGGGGCAGACTGGAAATTGGTTGCTTCCTTGACCACTGGAAGCAGCGCCTTGTTTAGGTCTGTTGTGACCTTTTCCCTCCTGAGGTGGGTGATCTTGGCACTGGCATTGCTCACCAACTCCGTGGCGGCAACGACAGCCTTCTTGGCCTCCTCCCATGTTGGGGGTCCTCCCCTTTGTTCTGCTTCCAGCAGGTGGGTAAGGGGCGCCAGGGAGTCGAGCACCAGGGACTGGAGTCTGGCGAGTTCCTTGTCAGCGTTCCTGGTGGCTAATGGTACTTCGCTCTTGATGAAGCCATCTAGCTGCGGGGTCTTCGTGGCCGGCACCTTTGGGAGCGGGTAACGCCTCCTCGCCTTCAAGCGGGCGTCGTTCTTCAGACCCAGGGTACACCGCTCGGTAAGGAGCTCTAGTGGCCTCCGAGACCTCCACCAGGTCTGACTCTTCGTCCGAGTCCAGGAAGGTAGGGATAGGCCCAAGGCGATCTTCCTCCTCTGACAGGCGCTCCATCCTACGGCCCCAGTTCTCGCTGTCAGCGCTCTCCCGCCTCCGGCGGGGGCGCTGCCGCTCCCTCCTTCCTGACCTACTCCGAGATCTGGAGGGGCTGGGGTCCCTTCTCTCCTGCCTGCTCCGAGACAGGGAACGCGTGGAGGGCGACCTCGACCTGTGACGCCTCTCCGTGTCATCCACAACCGACCGCTCTTTCAGGCGGTCAACGTCTTGCCTCAGGGAGTCGAATTTTGACGACAGCTCCCTGAGAACTGAAACAACTTCATTGTTTTCGGTAGTCATAGCTTCTCCAAGCAAGAGACGATGTCCACGTTGTTCGAGCTAAGAAAAAGGCCGACGAGAGCATGCGCACGAGCCGTCTTATACCGTCGATGGCCACGCCCATAGGCGGGGCGGACGGTAGGTAAAGTTAAATTATTCCAATTAAGCGACAAATAATTAGCTGTTCGAGTAGGAAAACTGGCCAAACACGTTGATATGTGAGACTGAGCCTTCTGAAATATAATTCTTCATATATTAATTAGTCTTTCCTTTCTTTACTCCAACATTTACGTTCCTACACTATCACCGCATTATAGAATTTTAAGCACATATTATTCTGTAGAGCAGAAAACAATGCCAGGAATCTTGGCTAATACTTTCTCACTTTATAAAATTATTCCTCATATCCTCCTCACAGTTCTTCTAATCTACCAGTGACTGAGGAGAAAAGGAGGGGTGAGGGCTCCGACCCACCCCTCTAATAAGTAGTGGAGGAGGGGCTTAGACCCCCCTACCCCCCCCCCCCCTCCCCCCTCCCCCACCCCCCACCACCAAATCCTGCTCAATATGCATGCACACAGGAGTGCAATTCAAGCCATACTAATCATGAGTTTAAATTCCAATGGCTGATTTTTTTCTTAAAGCTAAATAACACTTTGTGCTTCTGTTGGTGACCTTGACCTTTGGTAAAGAGACTTCCTATTTTCTACTACACTCTAAACCAGGTGTCTTAGAATAAAGACGATCAAGAAGCAGACAACCTTCAATGTGTTAGAAAACTACATCGATTTTGGACACAGTCCGCACCAACTTGTTTCTGATGATGACCAGGGAGAGTAAGTTCACTAGTAAGTTCTACCTGTGAAGCTAAGTGATTTTAGTAATGATGATTATAGCCTATCAACCAACTGATAAGGCAACCTTAGTATTGCTAGCTTCACACATAACTTCCAAGTCAATTAGCATAAGAAGTATCCATGGCTCAATGTGTGGGTAATGATGCCATCAACCAATAAAGAAGACTTCAGCTAATTTCATTAAATGTTCAATCGCAAGGTAGCTATAATCATGTAATCGAAAAGCAGCTGCACTGTGTTTGTTTATCCAATCTGAGGTTCCAACATGGCTCAGTTTATTTTATTAATAATTTTCTAAACTTTTGTTGATGCGAAAGATGTATTTTAAGATATCTTCAGATAAGACAGTTTATGACTTCAGCCTATAAAAGAAAAAAATCACTCAAACTCCTGCCAGTTAATAGAATGAAGGTATACTGGACTTCATCACTCATTCCTGCATTACTTTTAATTTCAGTTTGGATTATAATACCAATTCCAGTCATCCTGTTCGAAACTCGACTAAAGGTAAGAATTCAACTCTAAAAATTGAGCCAATATCATTTACAATTAGTATTAAAAAAGTACGAATTTAAAAGCACGCTGTCACACCATGTGTGTTTAGAACAGTGGTAACCTGCCAGACCACAATCAATTTGGGAACTTTACCAGTTTAGGTGAGTTAATGAAAAGATCTTTTATACTTTTGCTCAATTAGCTACTGGCATACATTTCTTGGCGAGAATTGTTATATGTAGCTTTCTGATATGAGATAACTGAGACAATCCCTTGAGTGGTTCTTGTACAATTCTACCAGAGAAGAACAGTTTACTTTATGAATTAAGAACATGATTAGAACACACACATCACAAATATTGGGGGGTGGGGGGGGGGGGTAGGAGAGAGAGAGAGAGAGAGAGAAAGATGAAAAATAGAGAGTAGGAACTGGGGGGTTTGGGGATGTAACTCCTCCCCCTCCCCCTCCCCCTCCTCCATACTAGATAACCTGCCTATAGTATTGACTTGACAGCATTTATAAATTAATTATTAGACTATAAAGGATGCAGAAAATTAAATTATTTATTATATTAAAGTTAAACTGCAGGTACAACATAAACAATTAATGTAGAACTAATAAATAAATAAATACTGCTGTTTATGTAGAAATGAATACTACAATTCAAAAATCTTGTTGAGTATAGCAATATTATTTTAAACAAGAATGATTAGTTATTATTCACGATGCGATTGATTAACAATAGCTTGAGATGTTTACGTATCCGGATATCATAGACTCTTTCAATGGGCTGAGAATAATGTTGCCAGTAAGGTAAACATCGCAATTGAGAAGAGCAATATCACACAAGCTACATGCAGGGAAGGTCAGGCACATCCTCTGAAAATGGGATAATGTGCAATTCATTGTTTCCATACACAATAGATTCAGTTGGTTTTTGTTTAAAAAAAAGTAACAGTTTTAGGCACAGCTTAGACGAGAATGGAAGAATGGAATTTTAGATCAGAACGGAATTGAAGTCGTCAATCAAGTATGTATTGGTAGTTGACTTCAAAATACAGCAATTGGATTGATTAAGTCTAACATCAAGCTTTACAACACATGAATGTGTGCAAAAAAAACAAACTGTGAAATGAAGAACACAATCTGAGAGACCCATAACACACATACACACACAAGCACCACCTTGACCTTGACCTTGAAAGGCAGCTACCCATCAGATTATGCTTCTCTGCCACAATTGACAGACTAAATCACAGTTATTACTGTTTCTGATGAGTGGGGACACGTCTGTGTCTATCAATGTCTTGCTTTCGTCGTCTGAATGCTCTCTCACACACACTACACTGGTATGGCTTATCTGTAACTGTACTGCTACCACTGTTCTCAATACTGTCTTCCACATGTGTCGTTCTTCTCCTCTCATCCTCTGCCACTCTAGCCTCAGTCACATCCAGAAAAAAAAAAGGGGGGGGGGGAGGGGGAGGAGGGTGGGAAAATGAAAAAAAAAAGGGAAAAAAATGGTCGAGTCCTGTCCTGCAACTACCCAACCACTCCTGTCCTCCTGTGTCAACTGATACCACCTACTCTCATCAATATTAAACTTTTTCAAATCTTTTCTGACACGATCTCGCCATCTCATTCTGGTCCCATGTGCAGGGCGGCGCTGAGGCAGCCAATCAAACAGTATCTTCTTGGGCAGTCTGTGGTCATCCATTCTTGCCAGGTGGCCCAGCCATCTCAGTCGTCTTGCTATAACTATATCTTCCAGGGATTCCTCCATTCCAAACTGGCAGACCCTAACACACACACACACACACACACACACACACACACACACACACACACAGATGGGGTCTCAAGAGTACAAATGATATTTAATTAGGTACAACAAGTTTGGAATACTTTTGCTGTTGGCAATAATGACACATGTTTGCAACGAGGGAAACTTTGATTGATGGTCTTTTGTAGCCAGCAAGCTGCCGGTATGTCCTCAATTTAGAAGTTAATTAGTGTAAAGTTCGAGTACTTTGTATCCACTAATTTTCTAATTGGGCGATGAATAGAACCAAGGAAGCAGAGGGAAACTTCCAGTTCAGATAAAATGGCCTAAAATGAACAGTGGACACTTAACTTAAAGAAATATTCTGACATTCACATGGTTGATAATTATTTACTGTGATGTCATCTATGTTTTCAGAACCTACTAACATGTTGGATTTAAATATACTTTTTTTAGCAGATAAACTCAATTCAGTCTATTTATCTTCAATGTAGAATTTCACAATAAATAGTTAACTACGTCTTTCTAGAGCCTAGTTCAAGCTTATAGCAGTAGCTATTTACAACCATTTGAAATTCTTACCACATTTTCACAATATCTCGACATCTTTATTCTAATTTTTATACCACTGAGCTGATAATTTATGTTGAGATATAAATATAATATCTATTTTATATAGCTAAGTAGACGCATATGTCATACATGGTAAAAACACAGTTATTTCAATATAATATATATAATACATTTAGCTATTATAATAAATTCCCCAAAACTTTAATTGGGCATCACTATAATATCTTGATAATGAGCTATGAGTATTGTGACCAGCTTAATTAGCTATCAAGCTGTGTGTATAACTAAAAGTACTAACAGGTCAGTGTTAGACAGCACACATGAAGTTTTCTAACTATTACCACAAGTGTAAGATCAGATAATTATGGGAAAATGCCACAATTCACTTTATAGAATTCTGCAAGTCATCGTAGCTTATCTCATGAAAATGGTAAATCCTGGGTCAACCAACACTTGGGTTTGGGTTTCCTAAAGAAAATTATTTTAAAGTTGCTTTTTCTCTGAAAGCTTATTGAAGTCTGTTAAGTAGCTAGGATGTACTACTTGCCGTTTCTTGATAGCTGAACATGTCCAAAATGTTAATGGCACTTTATATCTCACTATTACTTGTTGTTTTGTTTTGTTTTTGCTAACAAGTTTCTCAGATTGTCTATTATTTTTGGATTTTTTTTTTTTTAAACAATTGCGCGAGTTACTGAAAAGGGTAGACGAACGGCTGACTCTCACCTTTGACCTCACGCAATGTCTTTGCGCGCGCTCTTGTTGCCTGCCTTCACCTTCGACCTCTGTGGAAGTTGTCCTTGGTGACCCTGCAAGATTGAATAGGAGGTGGTTGGTTGCTCGTTGTTGGCATTTTGTGCTACTGATAACGATAAAGGAGAAGAGGACTACAACGGTAGGAATTCAATTATGCTGTGTGATAACAAGTAGGTGTACTAAATACTGTGATATGTAGTGTAGAGTAGATAGCTAATGAATTGCATTTAGGGTTATGGTGAATGACAGATTATTTGCCATGACAAAAACAAAACAGTTTTCTTTAAGCACCTCTCCCCTCCCCCTCTTGTAACTGTCTGAACTAATTCATTGCTGAAAGTGTGGGTTATCGAATACAATTTTATACTATTACTGTAGTATTGGTAATAGTAGGCCATCTTTTTTTTAATCATTTGCACTTGTAGCTACACTTTATCAGTCACTCACTATCTTTGTATTTCAAGATTAGCTTTCCTCTGGAATTCCGTTTTCAGCCTACAACTCCTAAAATGTTGAAAACATTCCGTCAAATACGGGTAGAGCTGTCATGCAAAATTTGGTCCCTCCCAAAAGTGGTCCGGCCGGACAATCTGTGTGTACACCGACGGTCCGGCGGACCGTGCGTGTATAGGCGTGAGTGGTCCTAGTGGGACCATTTGTGTTAGCACAGACGGTCCCCCTCCATCATAGATAGTCCCCCCTATCTTGACTGCATTCAAGTTACAATTTAGTAAGAGCAACAACTTGACTAGGATTATTGGGAGTTGGTTTTACCCTAGAAATGAATAATAGCTATTAAAAAATGAATACGGAGCAAAACAAATTAAATAAATACGGAGCAAAACAAATTAAATGAATGAACAGTGAACAAATTAATAAACAGGAGCAAAGTAAATTTATGAAACAAAACATATGAATAAATAAATAATAACTAAAATAACTATATAAAATAATAAATTGGCCTTAATTCAGCCAAATTAGCTTCTCAGGCAGAGTATTCAGTAGCCTAACCTTAGCTTTGACTAAGGATATATGTGAAAGAAATTAATGACTGGAAACAGTATTATATTTAAGCAAGGGAAAATTTAAATGTTGCCTCATGTCACACAATCTAAAGATTCCCGCTCTCAGAACTTTATATATATAATTATATATATTATATATATTAAAGATTGCACAAGATGAATTATTTACAATATCACAAGCCTGATTAAAATACTTTTTAAGAAATACTAGATAAAACAAAGTGTTGTTAGCAATATTCTGAACATTGGACTTCAAGAGTCACTGTGTAGCTCTTTCTTTCATATTTGCAGTTTCTCTACAGTAGAGTGAATGTTTCTGATAGACTGTAAAACTCTGTCTACAAGATAACTATTATTCAAGCTGTTTAGTTAATTAAAACTAAAACGATTTATACAATCTGTTGTTGTTACAAATTTCCAAAGTATAAATTAAAACTAAAACTAAAATATATTTTAGTTAGCTCTTTCTTCCAGAAACTTAACTTTGACTCTATATTGTAAATATTTTAATTAATAAACAGTTTCTCTCATTTGTGCACAATTTTTTTCAAAATGATAAAGTTAGTTTTTATAAAAACAGCAAAACCATGTCATTGATGGATTATTTAAAGCCTCAGCAGGCACAGAATCACAATTCAAGTGAAACCATTGGCTGCAATTGGTGCAATCAATCATTCCAATATTTTCCAGCTCTGGCATTCTGCAATTACAATGAATCTCAAAATCATCTTTAGCCTTGAGCTGTTGACCTTTGCTGGCACTCAGTTTCTGTGGGAAAGGTGTACATTTTCCAGACATCAGACTTTTGTAAACGTGTCTTCTCATCATTTCAGTAGCATAGATGCATAAAGTTGGATCAACTCACTTACATATTGAGTTATACACGGAGATGTAATATTGGTGCATTTGCAAAAGAAAGAAACCAGTTCTATTGCAGAAACATAACTGAATCGAGGTTGAATTTCAGCTTGGCATCAACATTTTCATGTAATTCAGCATTCACAATTACAAAATCAAATGCCTCTACCAAAGATGGTTCACTCATTGACTTGCAACATGCTCAGGGCATATTCATCTTGTGTGCTGATATAAGACGAGAGCTATTACAAATTTAACAACATGTATAAATTAATACAGCTAAATTTATTCAGATCAACTTTTTCATCATTGGCTGAGCAATGCTGCTCAAACCTAGCTCCAGTTTTCCATAAAAGCAGCAGGCTATCATCATTGAGCTGATCAAGTAACACCCTAAACAAATCCTACATTTAGAGGTGATACAAATAATTTATAATTAGATATATCTGATAATTATTACTAAAGACAATTTTTGATCAAGCTTTAGATTAACCTTATTGGTAAAGTTAGATGCAGATGTTTTAGCCTCATCAGATAATGCAGCAGTTGTTGAATATCAATTTTGAAAATCAACCTACACAATCACATAATTATAATTCTTCAACTAGCTAACTACTACTTCAGTTGGGATTAAGTGTAATGTAATTCTATTTCAGAAAAGGCTACTAGCTATAACTGGCATGCTTACTTTAGGGGTCAATGATCTTCTTGTATTTAATAACGATGGCATAGAGTCATCAGAATCCAGATCGCTATCAGAATCACTACAATTTGATATAGTGAAACTTTTTAGTGTTGCAGCTTTGTCTGGAAGAGATGGAGATGACTGAGTTTGATCCCTATTTGAGTCTCCAGAATTTATTCATGCTAAAATTTAACAGTAATTTTTTTGCATCTGTCAATAATATTGCCCAATATTATATCACTGCAATTCTCACATTGTAGGGCTTCATATGAACTGCATTTACACCAGGAATAATTTCATTGCTATCGATTTTTTGAAGTCTGTAAAGTCCACGACCAAGTGAACCCACAATTGTAAATGAACCCAACCACATCATTAAGGCTTAGCTAAATCAAAAAGAGACATATAATAAAAAGCATTCCTGTACTGAAAAATATAAAATAGGTGCAGTAGTATTGAACTAATCCCCGCCCGTTATGCTAACTACATGGGGACCGTTGGTGACGGGGTCGGACCGTATATGACGGCAATGTTTGGTCCGGCCGGACTGGATTTTAGGGGGGACCAAATTTTTCGTGACAGAGCTTCTGTGATACAGAATGGCATTGTCTCCAACTAGAATCTCTCGAACTGTACGTTTTCAAGGTTAATACTGCATGCATGCACACTTATCCATATTATTTCACTTAGCTACTATGGTATTTTACTTAGCTTCCATGCTATTTCACTTAGCTTCAATGCTATTTCACTTAGTTACGCACTATTTCACTTTTCCCATACATTTTTAATGGGAAATTTACACGCTGTACTATTAAATTTAAAAATGTTTAATATGTTACCTACTGAAAACATTATGAAATGTAATAATGAAGCACATTCAATAACTTAACATGAACAAAGTCAAAGCCTGTTTCTTTTGGGTTTTCTTATCCATATACATCTTCCATGTTGTCGTCAGGTTCAGATTTTTTTGTGATTACAAGCGTGACAGTAAACACTCAGCCACTATAACTAATAAAATCCCCTCCCCCCCCTCAATATTTTTTTAAAAGGAAGTACAAAGCCTACTTTATGTATAAAAAAAAGACAGTTTAATCATCTAAATGGAATTTTTTTTAAAGTCTTACACTATCAGGCTCATATTCTCTCACTATCAGGCTCACTGCATGTCAACTCTCACTCGCAGGCTCGCTGTCTATCTATTCTCTCACTCTCACTCAGGCTCGCTGCCTGTCTATTCTCTCACTCTAACTCAGGCTCGCTGCCTGTCTATTCTCTCGCTCTCACTCAGGCTCGCTGCCTGTCTATTCTCTCACTCTCACTTAGGCTCGCTGCCTGTCTATTCTCTCACTCTCACTCAGGCTCGCTGCCTGTATATTCTCTTGCGATCACTCAGACACGCTCACCTATCTATTCTCACTCTCACTCAGGCTCACTGCCTATCTAATCTCACTCCATCAGGCTCGCTGCCTGTCTATTCTCACTCTCACTCAGGCTCGCTGCTTGCCTATTCTCACTCCGTCAGGCTCGCTGTCTCTCTAGTCTCACTCTCACTCAGGTTCGCTGCCTATCTATTCTCACACTATCAGGCTTACTGCCTGTCTATTCTCACACTATCAGGCTCGCTGCCTGTCTATTCTCACACTATCAGGCTCGCTGCCTATCTATTCTCAGGCTCACTGCCTATGTATTCTCAGGCTTGCTGCCTTAGGTATTCTCAGGCTCACTGCCTATCTAGTCTCAGGCTCACAGCCTACGTATTCTCAGGCTCACTGCCTATGTATTCTTAGGCTCACTGCCTATGTATTCTCAGGATCACTGCCTACGTATTCTCAGGCTCACTGCCTACATATTCTCAGGCTCACTGCCTATGTATTCTTAGGCTCACTGCCTATGTATTCTTAGGCTCACTGCCTATGTATTCTTAGGCTCACTACCAATGTATTCTCAGGCTCAATGCCTATATATTCTCAGGCTTGCTGCCTTAGGTATTCTCAGGCTCACTGCCTATCTAGTCTCAGGCTCACTGCCTATCTAGTCTCAGGCTCACTGCCTATCTAGTCACAGGCTCACTGCCTATGTATTCTCAGGGTCACTGCCTATGTATTCTCGAGTTCACTGCGCTATGTATTCTCTGGCTCACTGCCTATGTATTCTCGGGCTCACTGCCTATGTATTCTTGGGATCACTGCCTATGTATTCTCAGGCTCACTACCTATGTATTCTCGGGCTCACTGCCTATGTATTCTCGGGCTCACTACCTATGTATTCTCAGGCTCAATGCCTATGTATTCTCAGACTTGCTGCCTTAGGTATTCTCAGGCTCACTGCCTATCTAGTCTCAGGCTCACTGCCTATTTAGTCACAGGCTCACTGCCTATGTATTCTCAGGCTCACTGCCTATGAATTGTCAGGCTCACTGCCTATGTATTCTCAGGCTCACATCTATATGCATCTGAATGGCACTCACTCAATTACCCCGTCACGCGATCAGGACATGCTCCTTCTCACTTGTGTCTGTTGCTGCCTCCACTAGGCACACCGACTGTTACTACTAAGGCACTGTCACTTGACTTAATAGCTAATGCCAACTTTTAAAGTTCCATGTGAATAGGGGTGTGGAGCAGATAATGCAACCAGGGGAGGGTTGAACAGTAGTACTAGTTTATAGGAGTAAGTCTTGGAGTCACAAGTCTATCCGCCCAGGGCAGGCTGCCCTTCATTCAACATCTAATACTACTACGTACTGCCCCTCACTGCTGCTAGGGCAAGCAGCCCTTCAGTTAATTACTAAGTGCAATACGTACACTCTTCCCTCGCTCAGGTCTTCTTACCTGAGCATGTGGTCCCTCACTTGTTAACGACTGCTGGGGGCACTCTCCCCTTACTCTATAGCTACCTCCCAGGTTGTGTTCCTGGAGTCTACTTAGACTTCAGTGTGCTGTGAAAGTATCAGGACTCACCAGTCCTGGTTTACTGAAGCGGTGCCCATTCGGGTTACCCAAGACAGACATGGTGGCTGGAGTCATCCAGGTACCAGGCGCTGATCACAGCTTCAAGGTCAGTGGCACCACTCCCTTCTCCAAGGAACCAATACGTATTCACTGTATGGCCACATCACAAAGCCAGTGAGAGCGAGAAGGTTGGGGGTCAAGGGTCGTTCAGCATTACTCTTGTCATAACTCTCAGTTCTCACTGTGTATGCTTGTCTGTACTTACTGTCACAGGTATACAGCCTACTATCATTGGTAAGAGAGCTGCCAACCCCCTTTCCTAACCTATCACTTATAGCCTTGGGGTATAGGCCGCCTCCTGCAGCCCGTTGGGGGGACTCCTCAATGCAGGGCAATTAACACTCGTTGCCACTGACCTGCTGAGTCTCTCACCCCCAAGGCCACACAGGGGGGTGAGTCCAGGGTCATACCGCTGGCTCATGCAAGGAGCATGCGCACACACGACCATGGACTCACATCAGCTCAGACAGCCAATGTGTAGTTCAGGAGGATGACACCAGGCAACCATACCAATAAGGTGAATTGTAGTTAACAAACTGTTCTATGTCAGTCTACCAGACCCTTTTCCCATGTAGCGGTATGTAAAGGGTCTGGCAATATTAGACTATCCCATGTTAATGACTCCCTTTCTCTCTACCCACTTTCTTCCACATCAGTTCTTTTGTTAGTTAGTGGAAGTATGTGTGCATCAAAATATGAAAGAGATCATCAACTAGTTTGTTTACTTTGCCATTCATTAATCTTGAGCTGATGGAAGCAAATTAATTTAATACTAGAATTCCACTATATGTTTAAAATGTTACTGCAAACATGTCCTTCAATATTCATGCTTGTATCTACATCAGCAAGGCCAATCTTCCTGTAGCACATTGCCCATTTAAGTGAAATAACATGTAATGTACGTGTATTACATTGAGCGACAAATAGTTTAGTTACGTATTACAAGTGCAACATATGTAGTATTCTTCTAAATATTTACGTAAAGATGGTTCTGATGTTTTGTACTCATAGACGTAGCAGCCGGTCCAGCGGACCGGCGGCCGCCGGACCAATAATTGACCAGATGAGGGGAAAAAAAAAAAAAAAAGCTAATAATAAACATTTACTGACCTGAGACACTCCAACAGTAAACAATTATTGCCTGAACTTTAGTTTTAGTTATGTTTCGTTGAGTTTACTGCCTCAAGTCACCGACATCATCCATTTCTATTTACAGTCGTGCTTCCAGCTTAAAGAATAGATTTTTTGAATTACATTTTAAAAAATGAATAATACCGCGTGCGCACGGCAAGAAAAAAGCAGCTTCTAGCTCAACGAAAGGAGTGGAGCTGAGCTAACAGAAAGTGGAGAATGGAGGATCGGAAACAACGAATTTTTATATCTGGAGTTGAAGGCCCAAATCAGTCTAAGAATTATTATTTTCCTTTACGTTCTTTTGGAACAAAAGGAGAAAAGAGATGTTTCAGGGGAGAGTGGTTTAATCAGTGGCTATGGCTGGACTACAAGGAACCCATAGATACAGTTTTATGTTTCTATTGCTCCCAGGCCAACCAGAAAAAATTGATACCTCCTGGTCTTAGTAGCAAGAGAGAGGAATCTTTCATTACAAATGGATTTATCAATTGGAAAGATGCTTGTTCAAGCTTTAAGTGAGTAACTTTACCACTATTAATAAGAAATTCTGCACTCATTTGATTTGCTTCTATACTATTATTATTGCATACTCTAGGCGTCACCAAGTATCAAAGTATCATACAGATGCAATGCAAGCAATATCTGCTTCCCAACCTGATGTGGGGGTTATGTTGAGTCATGCACATAGTGAGCAGAAAAAATTGAATGGAGAGGTGCTGATGTGTATACTTCAAAATGTACAATTCCTAGGAAGGCAAGGAATACCCTTACGAGGGCATAACTAACTATAAACTTTCAGGCCGAGCTCTAACACCCCTTCTGAAACAGCCAATTTTTAAACTTTTACCGCAATCGGTCCTTCTTCATAAGCACTACATAAATTTATTAGCTCTATTTTAATTATTGGCGAGCGAGCGAAGCGAGCGAGCAACTCTAAGATGTAGTCTATGGAAATCCTGAATACGTGGTCGTGTAAACGCGCGCGCGCATACGTGGTCGTTTAAACTGAATACGTGGTCGTTTAAACGCGCGCGCGCATTCCAGAACTTCGCTCGCTCGCCCAACCAATGCTACACGAGCATTTTCTAGTATATATATATATAGGATATTTCTGCGTGGCTTAGTAGTAAAGGAGATAAATACACCAGTCCAGAGATTCAAAACGAAATGCTGGGACTGATGTCTCATGCTATTATTCGATCTATAATTGAGCAAGTTCAGCAAGCAGATTATTTTACCATCATGATAGATGAGTGTGTTGATGTGTCAAGCAAAGAGCAGCTGGCAATATGCATCAGATATGTTGATCCTGATCTTGAAGTACATGAGGGTCTGTATTTATGTCCTAACATCAAAGCAGACACTATTGTATCAGTTTTTGAAAGATGTCTTGGTAAGACTTAATGTTAACCTTTCTCGATGTCGCGGACAATGCTATGATGGTGGTAGCAATGGAGTCAAGACACAGATGTTAATGCAAGAACCTCGTGCCCTCTTTACTCATTGTTATGGGCATGCATTAAGCCTTGCAGTAGCAGACTCTATAAAAAGTGTGAAAGTTTTGCAGTCAGTAATGGATACCACACATGAAATTAGTAAACTTTTCCAGTATTCCCCTAAACGTCAATTTATGTTTAAAAAAGTAAAAGCTGATATTTCACCTGATACTATGGGTTTTCGTATCTTGTGCCCAACCCGTTGGACGGTGCGTAATGAAACTTTTCAAAGCATTCATGACAACTACGAAGTCATTTTGGAATTATGGGAAACTATATTGGAAGAATGTCTAGATTCCGAAACTCGAGCTAGAGTAAATGGAGTCAGCAGTCAAATGAGGAAATTTGAATACTTTTTTGAAGCCAATCGTGTTCTAATTATCCTGAAACACACTGACAACTTGAGTAAAACATTACAGAAGACCAAGATGAGTGCATCTGAGGGACAGGTCATTGCCAAAATGACCGTTTCCACCTTGCATTGTTCATAAATCAGATATACTTAAAACATGACACAATGTTCGCCTGACCAATCCATGACAGGCTGCTACACCTATGGTACTGCTTAGAAAAGTTTAGTAGAATCTTTTACAATCTATCTTTATTTTGCTCTCAAGCAAAACTATCTCAAACTGCAAAAAAAAATAGTATTCACGCATGCTCATTTGTTCTTATTTTCGTGCATCATCGCTGTTTCATTTTTTATCACCTAGAACACTGTCATTGATTGTTCTTACTGGAAAAAAGTAACTTTATATTGGATCACTCTTTAACTACAATTTGCTTTTTTGGTATGGTTACCCATTTCTGTAATTAGAGCAAAGTTTAGTGAAGTCATCCAACATTTTGATGCCATGTTGTACAGGATTCCCTGATAGATGTGAGCACAATGTTGCAAATCATATGTACTCTCTGTAGTACATGCACATACATAACAACTGTGGCATGAACAACTTTGGCATGAACAACTGTGACATGAACAACTGTGACATGAACAACTGTGACATGAACAACTTTGGTATAAACAACTTTGGCATGAACAACTGTGACATGAACAACTTTGGCATAAACAACTTTGGCATGAACAACTATGACATGAACAACTGTGGCATGAACAACTGTGACATGTAAAATCATTGAGAAATGATAGTTTCGATTATTACAAATTATTGTATCAGCCCATGAGTAAATTGTAGAGCTTTTGCTGATTAAAGTTTTTGTTGTGGGGCTCGTCACACCTGGTTTCCTCATGTACAAACTCATATATTGTATACACTTGCACATACATATGTGTACAGTATATAAAGTGTCATTGTGGTCTCTTTCATTCATCTTAGTAAGAGGTACTTTTCTTGTTTTTTTATGTTCTTACATTCATAATGTATATTTTAGTATTCTAATTAAGCATTCCTATTTAATGGTTATTATTAAGACCTTTATTGAGTAGAGATGAGCAGTGTAACAACATCAAGTGCTGTACTGTAGTGAAAACAGCATTGTGTTCCTGACGGAGCACTGGACCTTTAGTAACATGTGATTAGTTTCCCTTCTTTATTACAGGTTTGAGATGCAAGAGCGTCCAAGGAATTGCTGTGGACGTTTCCAGTGACAATTCAATCCTTGTTTGAAGGAAAATCTACTGGAATATTGAGGACAATTAAACCTATCACTGACACTGTCATAATCCAACTCTTTAAAAGCTCCTTCATACTGGAAGTTTACAGTATTTTATTTTTATGGAATAGTTCATTAGTATTTTGTCAAAGAATGTTATACTAGCTTACAAGCAGACTGCATTTTCAGAATAAAGTTAACTAACATAGTACCAAGGTTCCTTCAGTTAGTGACCACTTAGTGCTGCCTTGAGAGTCGTTATGTTGATCGTACTGAAGTTGTATTTAACTAGTAATACAATGCTACCATTTACTCTAACAAAATTGGAGAAACATTCTATGTACAAATATGGGTGGGGAAGGGAGGAGGAGGGGGTGCGGAGGAGGCGAGTGAAATGCATGGACCCAAGGAAAAGTACTTGTATGCTGCTCTCACTGTCACTACTAGATACTCTAGATACATACACATGTAGATTGCTCCATGAATTTTATGGAGTTGTGGTCTGTCGACTTAAGAATATGTGTCACACAGTATAGCATTTGCTTCAACTTTTAGAATAAGCAGTCACGTCCAAAATGAAGCCACACCCTTTGGTTGTTGTGTGAACAAGTATTATAATTAAAAGCTACAGTTGCAAAATATTGATGTGTACCCACAGCTATTTTTCCAAGTGATCATGTACTTCAGCATGACTGAGGTGGGGCTGTCGGCTCAGAAATGGTCAGCCTCCCAGCAATAGTCAGCCCCTCCCAACAATGGTCAGCCCAGCAGCAATGGTCAGCCCAGCAGCAATGGTCAGCCACGCAGAGATAGACAGCCCTGCAGCAACGGTCATCCGCGCAGCAACGTTCAGCCCCGCACGCAGCGATGGTCAGCCATATGCGCATGCGCGTGCACTGCTTGAAGGTGCTTGTTTTACTAAATTGAGGAAACTATTACACTAAAGATTTACTGCATAGTTTACTCATTTAGTAAAACATACTTAGTTTTACTTGACAGGAAACCTTAAGTAAAACATTGTACCACGTTTTACTGTAGTTTTACAGGTCTGTTTTTTTACACCTTTGTTTTACTCATGGTTTACTGAAGGCTGATGATTAATAAGAAGAATCCCTCATAAGCGCCAGCATATCCAGTGTACATACCATTGCACAGTTTTATAACTGGTGTAGTTTTTTGCTTGATCACTCAGGTCCTTCCAGAGAAAGAAACAATTAGATAGTGACCCCACCTTGAGTTTATAATGTCCCTCCAACGGCATTGATGAAAATGTAGCTACGTTAAATCTTTGTTAGGCTAAGTACTGTTGCGTAGACATAGGCGGCTCTGTGCATCGTGAACTACCGGCCTCAGGCCCTAAGTACTTCGCTGCGCTAGACGCTGGACCGTTAAAATAAGGCTGTTTCCTCCCCAGCAGCTCGCAAAGATACTGCATTATCTCATGGAAAACCCTTTTCCAGTTATGTGTAGGTAAGAATCGCCAGGTTAAATAAGTTAAAAACGCTTTACCAATAAAACTCTCGACTGGAAGTGGTCGTCTAAACTATTGTTGCGCGCTAGTCTACTGATTCGTAATACGGTACGGTGAACTTGAAGGAAGCTTTCGCTATCTACCTGGCTTATGCTTCTGGGTAAGTAGTTTTATGGCTAGCAGTCTGTGGGTTTCTAAGTATTTTAGCTGCAGGGGGTCACCCAGATCATTTTTTTTTCCTGGTGAAGTTGTGTTTCCTGAACAATTTTTTCTAAGTTATGATAGTGATATTTTGTGTTATTTTTAGCTATAATATTATGACAAGGGCTCGTCAGTTTGTTTTTTCCATAGTACTCTTGAAAATTTTCATTTCTTTGTGGGAAAGTGTTGGTGCATGTTGGAATGGTTTCTAGTTACTGAATTATTCTAAAACATGCTCCACCAAAATTATCCTCACTCATAGCTTTTTCCCATGGCCACCCTAACATCCTTTAGTGTGCTCCTGGACAATGAAGGGGAGATAATCATTGCATACAACTCAATATATTATATTTTCTACTTTGTTTTAGGCCCATGGTTTCATGTAGTCTCGCTGGCCAGACCCTTTACCTAATCGCTCCGCTCAGAAGGGTCTGGTTACCCTAACGTATCTGTTTGGTATCTTTCCCCAGGATTCCGGGGGAATGTATAAAATGTGTACGTCTTACGTCAAATTTAAATGTGTGTGTCTATAAAATGTGCGTACAAATATTTTTAGCTAGTCCCACCAGTGTGCAGTGATGGTAAGAAAAAATGGCCATTTTTAACATGCAGTTCATAGAATAAGACTAGGACAAGTCATAGGAGCCATGACAACTACTAAGGCCATAAGCAACTTGGCATGATACAGTATAGTATTGATGACCATTACCAAATGTAAGTCTTATGACCTCATAGAGGTAGTTGCAGGTCTTATAAGTCACGATGTGAGTTAGGGACTGGTAGACAGTTAATTTGCTTAAAAAAAATTTCAACAGACAATGTTGGTTGGTGGTTGTTGTTGTTGTTGTTGTTGTTTTTGTTTGTTTGTTTGTTAACCCTAAGAGTGCATGTGCAAGAGGGTAGTAGTAGTAGTTGCCCTGTCAGTCTATCTGTCATGCTCTGATTTTGGAGATTACTGACTATTAACCGTTGATTTAGGTATAAACTTATTAAGAAAGAAGATTTAGGACCTTTTATTGTGCTACTTTTTTTTTTTATTTGGGGCTAATTGTTGATGAAACGCGAAGCTTTCAGCTCCCTAGCGTCACATCATAATCACTTAAGCAAATAATTTCTTGCAGCCCGCAGTGTAGTTTGCTTTATGCTCAGGGAAGTTAACCAACGGATTTGAATGAAGTGAAGTTCACGTTGAAAAACTATAACAGTGAGTGTTTCTGGCTAGTTTAGCTTCTCTTATGAAAACAGCATTTCCATGTACTGTTTTCATTGCTTGAGCTATATTGATGCCTCATTAAAATAGCTAACAGATTGCTTTGTTCTTTTTGAAGGAGATTATATTATTATAATAGCTAGGTAATGTTTAGTAGCACTGAGTGTTCGCACCTTTGCTGCTTCATTTGTTTTGTTTTGTTTCTTATTCTTATTTAAAGCTGTTTTTGTTTTGTTTCTTATTCTTATTTATACCATGGTTGCTGCGGTAACACCCATGGATTAAAAGTGATATTTTCCCGGTGATTTTTCCTGGGGCTATGATATTTTCCCGGTGTCAAGCGAATTCTTCCTGGGGCTATGATATTTTCCTGGTGTCAAGCGAATTCTTCCGAATTCTTCCGTGTTTCCGGCCCAAAATTAAAATTCAATTAAAATTCAATTGAAGCACGCCAGAAAGTTTACTTTAGCAAGTTTGCTTTAGCATTGTAGCTGCCAGCTGTTATCTCCAGATCTAACTCTACCTGGGCTGCTCAGCAGTAAGCAGTAAAGCAGCTAGCTGTGGTAAATTCCTGTGGTATGAGAGGGCAGGAGAGTTATATGTGGTAGGGCTGGTCCCATATAGGTGGATATGAGAGAGTAGTAGTAGCAGCAACTATGGTATAAAACAGTTGTGCCATGGCAACATCGGGGTTATGGAATATCACCACCCTTATCCCTTGGGCTTCGCCCTCGGGATCGGGACGGTTATATTCCATAACCCCTCGTTGGCCATGGCATAACTATTACTTAAAGCTTATCTGTATTATATAATTTATAGCCAGTACACAATGTTTTTTGTATGGTAGTCAAGGTGGTGTAGTTTCACTGACCATACACGCCCATCCTTCTGCTGTAGCTCAAGTACGCAAGCACACAATCATACACACCCACTCATATACACAGTCCTAGGGGAAAAGGCTTGTGATGTGCTTCAGTAAAAAAAAAATTGACATATAAGGTGAAAGGGTAAAAATTCATCTTTATAAAAATCATCATGCACAATTTGTTTAAACAATTTACACAGCCGACTTAATTAAATTAGCATATGAGACCACTCACAGCAATTTTTGGGACTTAAAAAAAAAAGCTTTTCCAAGGAATTATTGCGCTGTATAAATCCTAACTCTATGTAAAACTTGCTTACTAACAAAAGAAACAGGAAGGAACCTAAGAAGCTTAACACATAAAACAGCAAATGTATATTTATTGTTTGTTCTTAGCTAGTCAGCACATATAACACACAACACTCTCACACGCACTCATTCACTGGATATACCAACACAAGATTACAGTGTACTCTCTTGGTAGCTTGGGCAATGAATTTTCAAATATGAACAGTGATGACAAACAGCGCGTTGTTAACCAAGGTAACCAATGAACACAACAAATGTGAGTCAAAGTAAAAAAGTTACATACATACGTCCAAGCATATATGATATATACAATAATATATCCCTGATTTTTTGTGTTGTCCCTGATAGTGTCTCGCTCGCTGCCAATTATTGCATATATAATTACCACGGTTAAGCTTTGTATGTGTGTGCGTGTGTGTGTTTGCATGACTTTTAACTTCATTCTCATATTTTACCACTGCTCTGCATTTTATCACGTGATGCCAGGAATGATTCTCTCTAAGACTGTTGCTAGCTGTACTAACTTCAGGGATGATGTTTCAGCCTTCATGGCTTGAAGCCGTAGTATGGGTAGACCCATTGGTTTTCTTCCTAACCACAGTTATATGGTATTATTCTATCTTGTGTAAAACCAGGGTTTTTTTTCAGGGAGCGGAGGGGTGGGGGCTTGTACATCTCCCGCCCTTCCCCCACCCCTTAGGGATTAAAGACATCCTAAAATGTGACCGTCTACAGGAAAACCGGGCACAACGCGGCACCCTTCGAAAAAAATTAATTGTACTCAATATTTACAAGAAGAAAAAAAAAGAATACATTGAGATATGATATATTTTTTTTCCAAATGTCAATTAGTCATCATTAGATAACTGTGGCTAACCTAAATCTTAGTCTAATTCAATCAGCGTCATTTGTAATAAACTTCTTTCCGTATGAGTAGCGTAAGGCAGACTGTGGCAAGTGCATTGTGGATGCTTAGCCTGTATTATCTATTGTGCTGCTAAATTATGACACTGAGCAGTAATATCTTTTGGGGCTAAGGAAATGATTTCTTTGTGATTTCATCAATTGGTAAACGTTTGTGGCTTTTTTTGTTGTCCAGGGGCATGGAAGATTATTTGGAATAGGGAGGCTCCACTGTACTTGAGTTAGACAGGGAAGTACTTTGCTTCCCTTTGCTCCCCTCCCCCCCTCATTCACATATGCACACACACACACTCACACACACACATACATATCCCAGATATTAGTTTGACTTTCGTGGAGACATTTGCCCCAATATTTTGTGATAGTTAATATAAATATAATATAATATGGAAGGTGTAAATTTTAACAACTTCTACTGTACTAAACTAGCGTGTTTAATGTCTACATGTGTTGGAATTACAAGCACAAAACACAAATCCGAGAATCTTGAATTATGTTGAGCTAGTTTTACTTGAGACATACACTTTCAATGTAGGAGTGCGAAGTGGCAGGTGTAATAGTGCAGTGACTACTCCACTGGTGTACACGTGATGTCTCCTGGACTTCAAAACTAGAGGTGAGGAACTCTGGAATGACTTCTTAACTCTACTAACAAGAAAGAGGCCTTTTGTAATTACTTTTTTATTTACTATATTTATTACTCATTTTAATTGACTTGTGGATATTTCCATTTAATGCACACTTAGACAACCTGGGAGCGACTTAGAGTCTGAACTTTTGAACTCTTGTCACTTCATTTACTAACTGAATAATCCTTTGAAACCATTTGTATGTGTGGCCGGACACACACACACACACACACACACACATTATATTGATTCAACTCTTCATTTGTAAAGTATTGAATTCAAATGAAAGGTGAAGAGTTCCCAGATCATTTGGTCAATGACCTGAATTAGTCAGTGAGATATACAGTAGGCTCCCGCCAGCACTTAGACTTTATTTGCGCAAGAAGAATAATTGATTGCAAGTTGGTACAGATTATATAGGGTGACCATTGTGTAACAGTGTGCAATGTATCTTTTGCCAGTATTAATGCCTATCTTTAGGCAACTGGGTATTTTCAGGCACTTTTGATGCAATTCTGGAATAGCATGGCACCATTAGAAGTAGTATGGCTGTCCATGTCTTACGAGTCACTATAAGTCTTAAACGAAGAGGTCGCATATTAAGGCGGTGTAGCTGGGGACATGTTTCGCTATAAGTGAAAAATGGCTGACATGCCCCCTTGTTTTAAAATATTGGTGTGGCCATTGCCGTACCTGTTTCGACACCCCTGTGATATGTGACTCGAGTAACTAGCCGTCATTTGGCTAATATTACAGTCCTGTAATCATTATGAGTGCATACATACTAGTGATGTGCTTCAGCACAAATGGCGAGCGAGCCTAAAGCTACACTATTGTTAAACGATTAATTTTAACTTCAACACTCAAGCTACTAAGAAAAAGTCAAGTTTAAATTAGTGTATAAGGTAATGCCATAGTAACCACTCCCTGCAACAGTTAGAATTGAAAAACAACAACAACAACAACAAAAACAAGTAGCATTATTTACACGTTTTCTTTGTGATATTCTTTAGTTAAGTAAAGGCACAATACTTTCACACAACCGAACATACCTACACAAGGCTTACCTTCGTAGTTACTCTAGTGGACAAAGAATTTTCAAGCAAATACTGACAGATTACGGGTAATGATCGCTAAACCGGAGGATTCCGTTTAGTGAAGTTTGGGACAGGGTCAAACAGCGAGATAACACAAAAATATGAGACGGTCAAAGTACAAAATGACATACGTACGTCCAAACATATAAACAAACAAACATCCCCGATTTTCAATTGTGTTACTCCTGTAAGTGTCTGGCTCGCTCGCCAATTACACCCTGAGTATACTTGTCTCTGCCCACTTTTATCTTGTAATACCACGCATTGTATCCATGTGTGTCCGTGCGATGCGTACTATATAACCAATTGAACATGTCAATCTCTACTGGTATTCACGACCTGTTGGTACTCATTCCTGTAGAAGTATTATGATTTAGTACAATACATTTACATTCTAGTAAAGATGTAATTGCAATAGATTTTAAGTAATTATACACTACTGGCTATTCAATTCCATTTAGTTATATAGAGTGAAACTTATAGTTTAAAAATTTGGACTTTTATCACTAATTTCTTTACACATTCAGAATATTTTTTGAAATCTTGTGTACATATACACACACACACATCTGCACATACATGTGTGATGAGTATACTGTCAACGTGTATACCTATTTTGTGCTGTAATGGGCTTCCTGTATCACCTAGGTGAATGATGTAGAAGATAGGAGTGGTTTGAGCATGTAGGTGATGCAGTGTGTGTGCATGTGTTTGATAGTGTTCATGTGGTGCACAAAAGTATCATTTCATCCATTGTACAACTTATATTTATTGGATTAGCCACACCCATACGTAAGTACATATGTGACCGTCTACGGGAAAACCGGGCACAACGCGGCGTGCGTAATATCGAGAAAAGATCGATCGATTTCTTAAAAATGTATTGTTTCAAGCCTACGGAAGGGAACGGTTAGGTCTATTATAGCAGGAACGACGAAAGCTGCGACGATAAAACTTGGAGAGCTCAATATCTGGACGCCGACAACTCCGTAAGTGCAAAAAAAAAAAATTCGAAGGTGCCGCGTTGTGCCTGGTTTTCCTATCGACGGTCACATATAATCAATCAACTATGGTTCAATCCTGGCATGGACACTTTTTTTTATCCATTTTTTATTTTTATTTTATTTTTTTGTTTTTTTTTTTGTTGTTTTTGTTTTGTTTTGTTTTTTGTTGTTGTTGTTTTTAACTGGGCATTCTTTTCTTTTGTCCTTTTTTCTTTGCACTCTGGCTTCTAGTTTTAGTTGATGATTTTAGCCCAACAGTACACTTCAGCATTAACTCACACTGACCTAATGTACTCACAACAAGCTAAGGCCATGAACAAGACAATATACTTTTTCACAGAACTATTGACACAATAATTAAATGATGATCAATTCTTTAAACATGATCTAGCCCTAGCCCTAGCCCTAGTAACATTTGTCATACCAGATTTTTTAATATCACACCAAGATTAAATTGTTTTGACGTTTGTCTGAGCATTGACGTATAGTTATCATCCACACTGCATACATACACACATACATTCATATTATACTTATTAATAATTAACCGCACACTAGCGCAGCAGGGTAAAATGATAGCATTCTTTTAATTGTCCGTAATATATTATATTCCATGCTCGATATCTTCACAATAATATTTTCAAGTTTATGACCCATGGCATATTTCACAATGTCACACGCTGAATTGCACAAGCTCATTACCTTCAAATACACTGGTAGTAGCAATTACCAATCTTACTAGTTCCCCAGCTATCTTTCTCTACAAGAACTATCTATTCAGGTCAAAGCAGCCAATAAACATTGGCTAAGAGTGTGGAAGAGCCCCTTTTGAACTAACACTACCAACTTTACAAGCTTGTTTTGCAGTGAAGATATATATTTATCTAGCATAGAGTATACACAGGTGTAGCAAGATAATTCATTGTGCAGGCTTTATTTTCACTCATCTTTGGCTCATGAAAGTAAGTCAGCCTGCTCATGAAATGTCTCACCACATCATGCTTGATCATGTAACAATTATTATATGTGTGTGTATTGTATGTCCGTAAGTTTGTGGCAGCACTATTACAGTTTGGATTTTGTGTCTGTTGTTACTGCCTGGGCCCAATAGCTGAGAGTTAGGCAGCAGTAATTTTGGAATCAACATGCAGAGTCTCGCACTCAATTAAGACTGCTATTGACAATTATAGTGACATGTACTCAATCATTGGCAACTCTTCAAGCACATTGCATGGGCATATATGTGTGTGTGTTTTCTGTGAAATATTATTTCTATTGTTTTTCAACTAAGGCAAGACTATGGTTGTGGTAAAGGTAACGAACACAGTTGTAGTCATGAAATGAGTATATACAATTACACCTTAACTGGCATATTATTTTCTAGGTTAATGTGGCAATCTTTACCAACTTTTTAGTAACCGTTCCTATCAGTCCACTGTTAATTGCATTTGCTGAGTTATTGTGTATCAACTGTAGCAGACTTTAAAAAAAAAAAGAAAGCTGTAGCACTCACATCCGGTGCTCACCTGTTAAATAAGCTTGGTTTCAATCAAACTGTCAATCTCATGCCATCACCAAGGTAGGTGGTCTCAATGATCAAAGGTCACCTTTATTCTATATATTAATAGATGGATATTTTTAGTGTAACAGGTGTTCTAGTACATATGTGAGTATTTATAATTGAGATGTCAAAAATTTATGATCCACCAAAAGTATATATAAATTTTTTATTGTGTGTGTGTGTGTGTGTGTGTGTGTGTGTGTGTGTGTGTGTGTGTGTGTGGACTAAAAAAAAATCTCCAAGGGTTGCTGGTGAAAGGCAAGCTCGTGGTCCAAGATGATGGAGGGACAGGACGCGATTTGAATAGAGAGAGTAGACGTAGTACATGACCGCACAGGACAGGAGTAGCTGGAGGGGAAAGTGAACAGCAAGGCTGGAGAATGAGGCAAAGAGAGGGCTGGAGAAGGAAGAGCAGAGGAGGAAGACTGCTGCTCAACTATATAGATGTACATGTGCCCATAAAAAGCCACTCTGGCTAACGGATCTTCCAGACCAAGGATGAATTGCTCCCCCTCAAGATGACTGGAAAAGACACCATGAACATTCCAGCTTAACTTGTTAATTTACACCTGTTGTCATGCATTCTATCATATCCCACTTCATTTGTACACTTCTTTTTGAACTCATAATCATCAATTTGGTTTCATGTCATTAATTTGTTTTCTAATATACTTAGACTTTGATACACTATGGCAGTTGCTATAACTTTATCAAATGTAAAGAAGAGCACTGAAGTGCAGCCCCAGCGAAATTCTAGTAATAATAACATACCCTACGCTGCGACCAGTGAAGGAACCATATATTTCAAATAGTTTAACTCCCAGATTCCTCCACTTGATTGGAAACACTAACTCAACTCATTTAAAATTCAGTTGTAACATACATGCAGGTGAGAGATTTATTAAGTTATAATATTGATCTCTTGAATGAGATGTATGAATAATAACTGTTGTTATACTGCCTTATAATGGCTAAGAATTTCATAACTGGGCATGTGATTCAAGAAAAAATAAAAATGACCTGACTGAAAAACACCTAATACACATGAATGTATCCATTATTAATAATAGTATAGCTACAAAAACCAACCTACTTTCTTTAGGGGTCATGCTCGGGCATGTAGCCTTTAGTGTGGTGTAACTGTGGATAACACAATTTGCATCATAGCATAGTATAGTTTGGAGAAGTGACATGGTGTTCAAGGTGACTTTTACTATCATTTTTTGAAAGTAACATCTTAGGCAATGCAATTAAAAGTACTGCTTGTTATGTGAGTAACAGATGTTTTAGTTGAATTAACGATCACTGGAGGCATGCAGAATACTCAACTCAGTAGCCTGGTCAGTAGAGCTATAAAACTTTCACTATATCAATCGCTGAAAACTATATCAAACAAACTTTTAACTTTATTTAAGAAGCTAACACATTAGTAACAATTATTAAATAATAATAAAATAATAATAATAATAACAATTTTTAAATTATTAAAAATCCAAGGATGGATAGGCACAACCCAAAACGGCTGCGGCATTCCCAGCTGAACTGCCACTGAGAGTTTCTGAAGGAAGTAGCTAGTACCACATAGTTCACCAGTTGCCAGAGACACATCTGCCTAGTGTCTGGACAGGTGGCATCATCCTATACAAAAGGTCTTCCAGCATTCCATGGCACTAAAATCATGCAATTCGGTCATTTACCATTGGATTTGGAAAAGCCAGGAGGTTTCAATCTGGAGGGGACTTTAGCAGCTGACTGAGCGAGGTGGATGATATCATTTAAAACAGTTTACTTAGAATGTCTGCCTACACTGAACTTGCAGCTCAGCCCATGAGTCCCAAGAGGAGACATTTGCATGAATATTTATAAGAGATAATGAACTGAATGTTGACAGGTTTATCAGAACACTTTAAAGATGCTTTATCTTGAGAGAGGGCAATATATATACAGACGAGCTTAATACTGTCCCACTTACGAAACATCAGCGAACTTTCCGATTGTTTTTTTAAGTAACTGTAACTATAGCAACAGTCCACGCCTTCTGAGATTGGCCATGCTTACCGCGTGCGCTCTGGATGGAGTTTGATGCTAGGAGTGTCTGGTGAAAGAGACTGCGATAGCAACGCTAGAAGAAGGTTAGGGGTTTCGTGGGGAGTTTGAAACTGCGTACAAACTAGCTCTTGTGAGACTAGTGACTGTACGAGCATTAGTGTTACTTTGGCTCTTGCTAATAATAGTAAAATTTGGTACCCTGAGCTTTCTTTATTATTTGGATAGGTGATGTAGCTAAGAGATTAGTAGTGTTTAGTTTTCTAGTTGCACTTACGTTTAATTATGTGTATAGTGTGTATGGTCTCATTTTATAGGACCACACACACAACATGAAATGTTTCTTAAAAATAGTAATTTAGATTGACACTAAGTGAAACCTATCTAGTCTATCCCACTCAAGTGATATTGAAGTGTAGTAGAGCTTAAGGATGCTAAAGTAAACTTATTTCTAGTTTAAATGATCAGGTAAAAAAATTAAGATCACAGAAATATCTGATGATTTACTCCATATAGCGACTGAATTATTGACTAGCCAGTTAAACATTAGTAATAAGAATAACTATTTTTATTTAGTTTTGCCAAATACCAAGATGGTCTTATTCTACTGTGTATCTGCTATAAGTATTAAGAAAAGAAGAAAAATGAAGGAAAAAACCACTTGCAAGCTGCTGTAAGTATGGAAGCCTGTATTGTAGTGTAGACTTCCAAGCGATTTTTATTTAATTTTGTGATTGCGTATTACATAACTTGAAATATTCTTTAGGAATAGTGTTTACAATTTTTGATATAGATCTTAAATGCACCTGTAGCATGTCTTCATTTGTGCAATGTATAGCTGGCCTCATGGTGTACTAAATTATAGTGTGAATTGAAACCACATTTCTTGTTTCTCATCAACTATATTATTGGAAATTGCGATAATGTATTTGACCTATAGGAAAAAAATATTGAAATGGTATATAACTAGTATGAGGTAGTAGGGGTGTGGTTAAAGCAGTGGGCTTGACCTGCATAATAAATTTTGAAGTGGCTGTATCACCCAGGAAGGTGCATGCAGATGAGAAACAAGGTATTTTGTTTGTTTGGCCTAAAATAAACTAAGACTTCATTCCATAATGAGGAAGAGGTCTGTCAGCAAGTAATGTTTTATTATTATTTGTTTGGTACACTAATGTTTTTACACCTTCAATAGTTGCAGTGTGTGCATGCATTGTGTTACAGACAGAGTTCAGTCTCTGAGCTATATGATGTATGTGGTTGTATGTGGTTAGATGTGGTGGCTTGTACCTGGACTGAGCAGCTGTAATTTATTTTGTGAAGTTGACACTGTAACTACACTTTCTCCACTACATACACAATTCAATTCATTGAAGTGAGATGTGTCAGGAGGTGTACCCAGGTATGTATGTGATTTATTTGAGGCTATTTTTTACGCACAAGTATGATCAATGATCATGACCCACAAAGGTTTAAATTTCAGTCTGCTATCAAAATGCATTTAATTACAATGAATTATGGTCTAAGGACATAGAGCTGTGTGTGTAATGTATATAATAGAGTATGTGGGTTGTGTTGGTCTGCAAATGATGGTGATTAACCCTCAGCGCTCATGCGTGAGAGGGTTATAGTAGTCATCCTGTCTGTCTGTCTGTCTGTCTGTCTGTCTGTCTGTCTGTCAGTCTGTCACGCTCTGATTTTGGAGATTACTGACAATTAACTGTTGATTTAGGTATGGTACTCACAATGACGATTTAAATTTAAGACCTTTTATTATGCTTTTTTTTTAATTCGGGCTGATTCTTGAGAAAATGCGAAGCTTCAGCTCTGCGTAGGTACCAGCTTTTGTGGCAACGCCCCCTAGCGTCACATCATAATCACGTGAGCAAATAATTTCTTGCAGACATTGATGTAGTTTGCTTTATAGGGTAAGTTAACAGAGTTGAAAGAAGTGAAGTATCGCATTATAAATGTATACTGGTGAGTGTTTCTGGCCAGTTAAGCTTCTTATGAAGACAGATGAATGAGCAGATTGGAAATGTTACCATGCTTAGCAGAGATAGAACTGGCAAACAACAGTACCAATGTCCACAATTTCTTCAGCACTGCTGTGGCCTTCTTTTTCTGCGTTTTTGCAACTCAGTTATTGTTGCGCACCATTTAGAACAAAAACACCTGCCCAAATCCGGAATTTAAACGGCATGCGTAAATCAATTGCACGCTCGGTGGTTACATGCACTCGATATATATAGTACGGTGTTGTACAAAATAGTCATTGTACAAAATAGTCGTTATACAAAATAGTCGGTATTAACTACATTCCAGTTTACAGGCAACAAAGGCAGCTGTACCTCATAATTGTCCTGCCATGATGCTCCCACATTAATTTTGTGACCTGTGTTAACGTTTGGTGAGAAACTGGTAATACCGTGTGACTACAATTGAAACATTGTCTCTATGGTATAGAGCTTTTGTCAAAGTGCAATGATAATATCGGTATATCTCCCAGCTGTACTACCATATGCTATTGGACAGATGGACCAGATTTTGGGAAATAGAGTTTATCATTATTTCTGAGGAGGTAGCATAGGGTAAGTGTGTGCACACACTCAGGCTAGAGACTACTTGTGAGCCCTATAAGTAAGACGTAAGCCTCAATTGGGAAGATATGTGGTCCCTTTGTTTTAGTTTCGTGTAGTTATGTTTGAGGTGATTGGAAGATTTTATGATCATGACCAGTGCATAACTGATTACGTGACATCTGTGTGACCTTTGAGTTGCTATTATGTAGGGTGAGAGGAATAACAGGAGACACATTGTGTTTATATGGCCTTAAAACGAAAAAAAAAACAAAAAAAAAACAGGTTGCTGGTTTTAATGGGGCGGGGCAAGCCCCTTTAATCCCGCCAATGGAGACACGACCACCCGCCCCAGACACAGCAGCCACGGAGGAGAGGGTGGGGCTCCAGAACCCATTACTATCCGATATTCACTAGAATCATGACGTATAACATGAGAATGCATGTGATCGACAAAATACATGTGTACACATTAAAGTCCCTAACATAGTCTGGCAGTGTAAGTTGCCAGCTGCTCGCGTGGTATTTTAATGTACTCCAGGTACGCCAGGCTCTTCCAACGGCCTAAAGTCCTCACCGTGGAATCTTCTAACCCTCTCGCTGCTGCCGTGGTGGCAGCACCGATGCGAAAACTATGGCCATTGTAGCGACCCGGGTCGACCCCAGCTTCCTCCAATGCTTCCCTCACCGAAGCGACGAGCCGCTGTCTGGTGAGGAGCCTGCCGTCCAGGTAGCGGAAGAGTGGTCCTTCGTCGTTACCCCTTGCTGTGAGATATGCCAGCATTGCGGACACCGGGCAAAGTTGAGATGGGACTTTTCCAATGAACAAGGATATGCCATGCCGAAAGGGGTCCGTCTTGGAGGCCTTCAGCCGTACCTCCATGCACGTTGGGGCAGATGGGTTATCCACAGAGATATCGCCCCAAGACAGATGGGTTGAAGCCTCGTAGGCCTCGTCGTTTGGCACCGTCAACTCCCCAACCCGCATAAAGCCAAAGTAGGCTAGGCAGCAGGCTGCCCAGAGCATCACAACATCCGCATCATTTGCTTTTGGGTCCCAGACGGATTTTATCTTCAGCAACAGGCATGGGGTTATAGGCCTACGCTCCTGCTTGGCAACACCCGCCATACCTTCAGCTCGCTTCACACCCCTCATGACGTAGTGCAGTCTATGCAGCCCCACGGCAAATGGATTCCCACGACCGTCCGAAATGTGCCAGTGGCGGATGCCTGCCATGTACGATTTAATGGTACGATGGCGAAGGCCTTCGGTGGCAAGGGTAGCAGCAAAGTGGCAGAGGGTATCTTCCGATGCTGGCACCGGGGTGAGTTTTGCAGCAGAACATACCTTCAAATATTTCCTCATCCCACATGCATAGAGTTTTTGGGTGGACTCAGCAAGTCCCATCATGTAATATTTTTGAACATCGCTATCCAGTCCACCTTCGTCCAATCCGGAGTCCCTTCTACCAGGCATTGGAGCAGGCCCTCGTGAATGGGGGTGGGTTCTCTCGCTGCCTCTGGAATCAGGCTCTGAAACATGGAAAGGGAGTCTCGTGAAAGAGCATCCGCAGCCCCATTTTCCACACCTGGGAGGTGTTCGCACACAAAAGACATGTTCCACCGAGCAAGGAAGAAGGACAGGCATCGCATTAGGTGCATCGCCCTGTCCATCTTGCTCCGCCCTGAATTAACAATGGCTACCACTGCCGCATTGTCGCATTTGCAACACACTGTCGTACCCCTCCAGATGTGCCCCCACAAAGCTGCAGCAAGGACAATGGGCAGTAGCTCCTTTGCCGTGATGTGCACGTCGTCCCAGCTTTCTGGGAGCCTCAGCTGAAACCATTTCCCGGATGATGTGAAGGCCCCGCACCCCCAAGAACCCGAAGCATCAGAGGTGAGAACAGCCTGGGGCACTTGCTTCACCACACTGACCATTGGGCAGTGCCCATTCCACAGGGGCAGGAAGCAGCCCCACCACTTAAGATCCGAACGGAAGCCCGCATTCAGCCGTACCCTGTGGTGCAGGGCCCGAACTCCCTTAGAGAGATCGATCATTCGACGTAGAAATGGGCGACCCGGCTTGATGACACAACAGGCATGCTGCAGATAGCCAATGATGGATAATAGTTCCCTCTTGGTACACGAGGATTTAGTGCTCCACTCATGAATCATGTCCATCAGCCGGCTCAATTTCTCACCTGGAAGACTCAGGGTCATTGAGACTGTATCCATATGGATACCAAGAAAAGTCAGTGCTGTGCTAGGACCCTCTGTCTTAGTTGGTGCCACTGGGACGCCCAGCACCTCGCAACGGGTGAGGGCCCGGTGTAGCGAGGCCCCACATTGAGCTGGGTCAGGAGGCCCAAACAAGAGGAAATCGTCCAGATAATGTATACCATCGACATCATCCACATTGACAAGAATCCATAGCAGACCATCCGCAATGGAATTATACAGTTTTGGTGCTGAGCGAAGCCCAAAAGGTAACACCTTATCCACATATGTCTTACCCTTCCAACGCATACCCAGCAGGCGGCGATCATCCGGGTGCACTGGGACAGTTCTAAAGGCCCCTGACACGTCAAATTTTGCAAGTGCTGCCCCCACACCTATCTCCAACACTCTCCGGCTAGCCGTATCTACCGACACATAGTGTAGGCTACATAACTCAGAGTTGACTCCGTCATTAACACTGCCTCCCTGGGGGAAGGAGAGGTCAACTATTAGCCTCCACTTATCAGGTACATGGCCCTTTGGCACAAGCCCAAACCGATTAACATTGATGAGACTGGCAATGTCAGGCTCCACTGGTCCCAAAATCCTTTTTGCTGCCAGCTCCGCTGAGACAAACTGGTCTATCACAGCAGGTCTATCCAATGCAGACTTCATGTTAGACCCCGCCCCCAGACACCTCGAGGACTCATAGCTGAACCCAATCCGGAAACCCTCCCTGAGCCCCTTTACCAAGTAGGTGCGGTACCTTCTGTCAGGGTGATCCGATAACAATCTGTCCCATTCATCCGCTCTCATAGGAGTGACTATGTGGTCCCACTCGGGGATACCCCTGGTTTCCAGGACATCCTTAACTGGGCGATTCTTATCGATGGCGAGCAAGTGAGCCATATAGACATATTGACCATCCTTCACCCCTATAACACACACACACACGTGCATAGCTAACTCCTACGCTCCTCCCCAGCCCGAGCTACCGCTGCCAGCTACTGTCCTACCCAGTCCCCCTTTCCTACTCCCCCCCTTTTAATTGATTAACACAGCATACAACTTCCAATTCCAATAATTATTATCATGAGGAAACTGGACATGACCAACTAATCAAATAATAATGTTGTCATGAACATGATTTAAGTGATGGGTTAGTTCAGGAACAGGGGGCGGGGTTCCTCCCCAGTAGGCAAGTCGGCACCCACGGAGCAGAATCTTCTCGCATGATCCCCCCCACATCTGGCACAGCAGTGTGCAAATCGACAAGGGTGGGATGTACATGGCCTGCCATCATTCCAGGCGAAGCAGGCCTGCACCCTTCTTCTTTTGGCCCTGACTGGACCCGTCTGCGTAGGCACCGGGGGTGGCCGCCGGACCATCTCGGACCCCTCCACCATTGCCTGTGTGAACAGGCACTGGTTGAGGCAAAAGTTAGCCTCCGTCAGTGTCATAGTTCTTCCACCATCCATTTGTAGCACGATTCTGACACGACATCACCACCGCCAGGTGGCCCCACAGAGCCACTGCCTTCTCGGGGTGGGAGCGGCAGACAACACCGGCATACTGGGCAAAGCCACTAACCCAAGCGTCCCGATCAATCACTGGGCGGAAAGACTTTCCCTTAGACGGCTTCTGGTCCTCCCCCTCGGATGATCGCTTGAACTCCGCTCGCAAGGCCTCCTGCGACAACTCGCCCATGTCGACAAATTCCCCCGCCAGTATGCGCTTTACCAGCCTGGCTGGGACCGTCGGCAAAGTCACCCCCATAGAGAACTTTTTTACCCCCTCCTGTGGGGTACCCTCTGCAGGCTTTGGTATGTCCTTGGTGGGCTGGGGCGTCACGCCACTCTCCGACCTTTCCAGCGTTGCCACCACCTCCACACTAGGCCTAGGAGCCTCACCACTCCCGGCAGATATCGGGAGACCCAGCGCAGCGACGGCATGTGGGTCGAATTCACCCAAGCTCGCACCTGCAGAACACAGGAGGCACCATCATAGCAGGACAATGCACAAATGCCCCCCGATGACCCCCGATCACACGCCAGCCATGTGCTCATATAGACTGGCACCACAATACTTGCATAACAACTCGAACAACAATGCTACTAAAACTAGAGCCACAATGATCATATACTCTAGGGCCACCATGCCCAACACCATAAGGCCACCATGCTCATATATACTACCGCCCAACAACGTGCCCATAAATAGAGCCACACTGTTCATACACTTCAGAGCTACACTGCTCATGTCCACTAGAGCCACAATGCTCGAATAAAAATGGGCCACAACGCCCATATCGGGTAGAGCCACAATGCTCATAACAAGTAGAGCCATAACGCTCACATCAGGTAGAGCCATCACGCTCATATCAACTAGAGCCACAGTGCTCGTATCAACTAGAGCTACATGCTCATATAAACTAGAGCCACACGCTCATATAAACTAGAGCCACAGCGCTCATATAAACTAGAGCCACACGCTCATATAAACTAGAGCCACAGCGCTCATACAAAATAGAGCCACACGCTCATATTAACTAGAGCCACACGCTCAAATAAACTAGAGCCACAACGCTCATACAAAATAGAGCCACACGCTCATATAAACTAGAGCCACACGCTCATATAAACTAGAGCCACAACGCTCATACAAACTAGGGCCACAACGCTCATACAAAATAGAGCCACACGCTCATATAAACTAGAGCCACACGCTCATATAAGCTAGAGCCACAACGCTCATACAAAATAGAGCCACGCGCTCATATACACTAGAGCCACACACTCATATAAACTAGAGCCACAATGCTCATACAAAATAGAGCCGCACACTCATACAAAATAGAGCCACACGCTCATATAAACTAGAGCCACATGCTCATATAAACTGGAGCCACACGCTCATATAAACTAGAGCCACACGCTCATATAAACTAGAGCCACACGCTCATATAAACTAGAGCCACACGCTCATATGAACTAGAGCCACACGCTCATATAAACTAGAGCCACACGCTCATATGAACTAGAGCCACACGCTCATGTAAACTAGAGCCACATTGCTCGTACAAACTGGAGCCACAAAGCTCGCATGAACTAGCTCCACAATGCATGTACAGACTAGAGCCACACTGCGTATAAACCTGAGCCACAATGCTCGTGTAAACCAAGGCCACAATACACGTGTAGACCAGAGCCACCATGCTCAAATAAACTAGAGCCACACTGCTCATGTAAACTAGAGCCACAACCCTCATATAAACTAGAGCCACAGTGCTCGTATAGTTTCGAGCCACAATGCTCGTATGAACTAGAGCCACAACGCTCATATACGCTGGAGCCACAATGCTCATATCACTCGAGCCGAATGCTCCTATAAACTCGGGTCGCAATGCTCATATAACCTTGAGCCAGGAGCTCTAGAGCCACAACACTCAAATACACTTGCTCATGCAAGCTAGAGTCACCACACTCACCACTAGTGAAGCCATAATGCCCCCCTAAACCAAAGCTACAATGTTCGTATAAACTAGAGAGACACCGTGCTCATACAGTCTAATACCCAGATCCCCCGAATAAGCATTTCGGCCAAACAATATCACCGACTCATATAGATTCAACACGTATATGGCCTCCTAACCATGCCCTAATCCTATTATTACATGTCATCAGTCAGATCTGGGAGGAACAGATCCCCACCAGTTATATCTCCCTACCAACCCCCTGTGAGTCTGCCATTGGCATCACAAAATAACGACATACCGGCCTTCGCTCCACCAGGCGAGGATTCTTGCGGTGTGGTAGGTCCCCCACCTCCCCGCTTCTCCTTGAGCAGCTCTCTGACGAGCGTCTTCACATGATCGTCCAAGTCAGGGGAGATTCCCGACGCCGAAGTTCCAGGAGAACTATCGCCAATACCACCGCGACTCCGGCTGGCGCCGCCCGAGCTACCCCCAGAACCTCCGTCTCCGTCGCGCTCGTCTGACATCAGCTAGTTATCGTCTTCTCGATGCTGACTGGCTTTTCTATTGCATGAGGTTCACTATTTACTGCACACTATAACCCACCTCGTGGTCCCCTCACTTGCGCTTGCGCATCAAGGGGACCCTTTACCACACACCGATCGGGGCGTTCCGCCTTGTATTAACCCCACCTAGCATGCTGCTAAATGGTCAATCATATGTATCAGTTGCATGGTATTAGACTGTTCAGGATTGACTGTTGTCACATGGTAAAGGCACATGTATCAGTTCAGTGGTGTTGTGAGTGTTCTATTGAAAATCTTGTGTTAGACTTCCTAAGCCTTGTGCAGAGAGATTTGAGGCAGTGGTTTATGCTTTTATCACTTCCATTCATCTGTAATGTCCACCAGTGTTGATTTACTAATTTCTTGTCTGCTCACAAGCCTCAAGCATATGTGATGATAACCATTAGGCGTACCTGAGGTTCTGGTTGGCTTTGTGTTCCTGCATATTTAGCTACTCCTTATGAAGATAACATTTACATCTACCAGTTTCATTGCTGGAGCAGTATTGATACTTGACTAGGAATGGCCAAATGAATTATTATTCTTGTGGCCTGAGAAATGATTTTGTAGAAGCTAGCTAGTGCATAGTAGTGCTGAGGGTTCATGAGTAGGTGCTTCAGTTATATATAGCTAGGTTGTTTTTTTTTGATTTTTTTTTGTTTTTTTTGTTTGTTTTTTTTTGTTGTTTTTTTGCTAAGCTCACCAATAGTTATTGAATATTTACTATTTGTGATGTAGGAGTCTAATTCAGTATGGATAATAAGCAACGAATTTCACGTCTCATTCTGTTGTCATGAGCTCCTCCTACTGGGTAAGAAGCTACTTACTGGCTTTATGGATGTGTATTTGTTGGCCAGATCTCTACATGAGTCATCAGTATATTTATCAAATTCTATAGAGTATTTTATCTAATGACCAGTTTAGTTTAAGCTGCAAGATTTAACTTAATCTTGCTGTCAATGTCATTCACCTACTAATTGTCATATCATAGTCCTGGTGATTATCCTTTACCTGCTAATTTTATTATTATGGATTCAAGTGACCTGTTAAACGTAGAGGTCGTTTTTATAATTCAATGCTATTCTTCGTACGGGAAATCTGTGGCCTTGTATACCACATTCTGAACTCCTTTCGGAGGTCCGGGTATAAATGGAAGAATCCCAGGCATGCCCTATCTCCTATTCAAATTAAAATAAAGTCAAGAGAACCCTCCATTATACGTAGCTCACTATCCTTTCAAGTCGATCCACACCATGTTTACAACAAGTGCCCTAACTAAAAAACAGCTATGTATATGTAATCATTTTTGCGAGTAATACTCAAGTCCATCTATCAATGCCATGTGTGTGTACCAAAGTATTTTTTGATTGAAGATGAACCCTCAGAGTAGTATCTTGGAGAACTCTGACAGCACGCTGTATATCTTTTGCAGTTGAATTAGCTGCGTCAATGGCAAACAGTACTTTTTCATTTCTATTTAGATCCCGCCATTTGTTCTTGTTTTTTCCCTTGTTTTTTATTTTATTTCGTCTTCTAAGATGCTCATGACTTTGTTTTCAAACTTTTGTGTGCACTAAGTTGCTGTAATGCTACTAAAGGGGAGTCGGTGACAAAAACTGTCAGCGCCCATTTTCCACGTATCGCGAAATATGTCCCCGGCTACCCCCCTTTTATACGACACCTTCGTGTGTAAGAAACTAGTTAATAGTTGAAACATAGCTTGAGCTAGTATATTGTGGATCGTTTATTTACCTTATTTAGGCCCGATCTTTTGTTATTCCTGCAGTTATTTTCATTTTGTTCTGAGTTTTTCTAGACCATTTGGGCTCCCCCCCTCTGTAAAAAAAATATTTTTTTAAACTATTTCATTCTTAATAGTATGGCACATGAATTTCCCATTCCAAACTATATGGGAAAAATCGTTATTCAGTTGAAATCACACTGGGACAGTGGAATAGCATGTAACTGAGTGAAATAGCACATAAACTAAGTGGAAACTAAGTGAAATACCATGGTAGCTAAGTGAAATAGTGCGGGTGAGTGCGCACGCATGCAGCATTAATCTTGGAAACGTAGAGTTCAAGTTGTTTCTAGTTGGAGACAATGTCATTCTTTACCACAGAAGCTCTACCCGTATTAGACAGAATGTTTTTCAACAGATTAGAAGGGGCTGTAGGTTGAAAACGAAACAAAACAAAAACTGACCTGACCTACTATTAACGAGTGATAGCATGGGTAACCTGTGCTACTGGGGATCAATAGCACTCATAAAGCAATTGAAATAGCACTTGGCTTCACCTCATGCTATTTCAATCGCGTTACTCGTACAATTAATCCCGAACAGAACGGTTTCCCGTGCTATTACTCATACAGATGACTCCCTCAATTTCCATTATGCCCCCATTCAAATTATAATTTTATTGATTTTCTCAAAATATTTCCCTGATTGTAAAATGTTAGCTCAATGGTAGACATAGAGGTTGTGAATAATCTAGCTTTACATAAGTGTAGATGAAGGTCCCACAAAGTCACAAGATGTGAATCATCCTCAGAACTCCTTCCTTATTTTTCTTATATTGTGTGCAATTTTTGCATTGGAAATAAGTATAGGTTACATCACGAGGTAAAGGTAATTACGGGATTTACACAACCGAGAGCTGAAGGCCCGAGGATAGTGTAAGTTCCGTACGGACCGTACCGAGTGGTGCAGCTGACTGGTACCATGGCTTTAGGCCATAGGAAATGCAACCAATCGTAAATTTAATTGAACCGTTTAAAAAAGCTCGGGGCAAAAATACGCTGCCTATGAGGTATACATGAAATGTATTCACTGCATTTTGAGCAATTTGATTGGGAGGTTTGAACTTACTATGGTACAATATTATCTATATGCATAAGATTTTATTTTACGTTTTAAGAATTAGCTCACTTTTTACTGTGGGAGGTTCTTGTTGTGTTTGGTTTCAAACAATAGCTAGTTGTATTTGTGTAGTACTCAACCTCCCCAAGTGTGTGAAGGAATATATTTTTTGGGTGGAGTTAGCAGCCTCACTTTAAGAAATTGAGATTTTAAGATATAAAGTGCGAATTACTAATTTACTGAAAATTCAATGTGTTTCGCCACAACTTGGTATAGAAGTGAAATTTTGTCACTGATTGTAAGATATAATTGACTATTTAATATCTCTATGTGATGCAGAGATGACATGAGAACCATCAATGGAGGTTGCTAAGGACATGAATACTCAGAAGGCAAGCACACTATACTTGTGTTAGGGCTGTCTGAATGGTGTATGTGTGTGCATGTGTTGTGTAACATGGTCAAGGAGCACATCCTTGTAGCAAGAGTTTTTGTGTTTCATTAGTATGAATTCAGTGAGTAGTCCATGGAAACCTGACAAGTGTAGTGGTTGACAGTATAAATGAGTGGTTAATGTAACATCTATTAACACTTCCATTCAAAGATGTGATGCTGAATTGGGCACTATTACCTCAGAGCAAGCAGCTAAATTACCTCATCCACACTACTCTCATTCTAATGGCACTGAATAATGAAAGGGACTTTCTGTGTTAGCTAACCTTCAGTGTGCTCTTGAGGGGTTACAGTCGTCATCTTGTCATTCTTTCATTCATTCACTCTGTCAACGTCATGCGGCTGCAAGATTTGGTTATATTCGTTACGCGGGTAAGTAAACGGAATGTCAATTATACTGGAAGTGACAATTCAAATATGTTTTCTCGATTTCTGGTTCAATTGCTTTGCTGAATACAGCCCAGTTCAACTGCCAGTTCTCTGCTTTGAAGGTTTACCCCCCCAGTATTTTTGCACCAAGTGGAGGTGAAGTGTAGCTTACTGATAGCTTAAAAAACTCAATTTTTTTCCTTTGCGTCATAAGGTCCCTTTTTCTAGACCCACTCACTATTACAGAAGGATAAAAATAAATTCATAGCAAAAAAATTCCACGAGGTTTTGTGGTAATGTATACTTACCACAACTTTCTGTGTACTCCACTGTGACGATTTCTGCCCCAACCTTAGCTACTATCACACTTATCCGAGCCTAGCTAGCCCTGGTCGACAAGTGTAGAGTTAAATTTTAATTAAGATAAGTTATAGTCAAGATTCGCAGTAAACACTATCATCCAAATCTTAGGGAGGCAAACTGGATCTTAAAGGGTGCAGTATCAACCCAGAACCTGTGGTAATCAAGTTATTCAGTAGAATACCACAAAACCTGCCCGTAAGGTTGCGTCTTCTCTTGAGATATGGGAGCCCACCTATTTCTATGAAGAGCATGCGAGCACCTTTTTCTCCTGTGAGGTAGATTAGACTAAGTACTATGATCTAAAATTTGATACAGGTTTATTTTAAATATATAATTAATAATAATTGATAATAAATAGCCGAAATGATAAATATAAAATATTAGAAATAAAATTTTAAATTAGTGAATAAATAAAATAAATAACAAATGTAATAATTCACATTCATTATCATATAATTATTCATCTTCAACAACAGTAACAGGAATGGAAAAAAATTACCAAAAAACTCCTGAGAAGTTGAAGTTAACACACTGAAACTGCTTATAACTTCCACCCTCTTCACCAATTGTCAAGCTCTCCAAAGACACCCAAGCAGATTATCCTGCAGCTGTGAGCCATGATATATCTATTCTAAACTAGTGACTCCAGGCTTCAGTTATACACCACCGCTTCTTCATCGTCTAGGACCCTCCAGTACATTCCAGAAGTATTCTACTCTTCCGCGCCGGGCTCACTTGCACAGTAACTTTCCTTCAGTGTTTGCTTACCAGTTCTAATTAGAGCCATCACCATCCGGAATTTTGTCCACAATAAATTGCACACTCAGAGTGGGGGCAGGGTCGAAGAATCAAATGAATATGAATCAATAATTAGCTTCGGTATCTAAAATTGAAATTCAGACGTATTGGATGGCCAGAATGAACTCATATTTGTACACAGGGTACACGCCACATTAAAAACAACAACATTACACTGAGTTGTTGTTTTTTTAATAGGATACAAAAAAAAGTAATATAAGAATATTTATAAAAATGGAAACTAAATACTAATATGAAAATATGGCATTGTAATGTTGTGGGGAAGCCCATAATATACCGCTGGGGGAAAATTTTGAGTCGTAACTGCAACGGTCGCCCCTGAATTTCACTGAATAGCCGTAATATTTGTACTGGTGTTTCTCAGTTCCTGGTTGGGTCTTTTTTCTTGAAACTTGGTTTATAAGAGCTGTCTGTTGGTGTCTGTTTCAACTGCAACAACAAAAGTAAGCGTACATTGAACAGAAAACGAGAAATAAATACACAGCATAACTCCTCCATCTGCGGTTTAGTGCTGCAGTTGCAAGTGGTACTGCACCCTGAATTGAGGGCAAAAGCCTCCTCTCCTCTCCCCTTGCCTCCTGAAATAAATTGTGTCAACTGCCTGCTTGGAAACAGATAGAGGTGTTAGGCACAATGTAGTACATTCAATGTGCATCTTTGAAGTTACAGAGGCTTAACTAGGTTGTTAAAAGGGACATGAGTTGTTAAAGGGGACATTACTTGCTATAGTTAAATAGTTGACGAGGAAGTAAGGTGGTTTTTCTAAATGTAGGGAGCTAGATTTTCAGCTCCCCAATAACTATGCAATTCCTCAAACTCATCTAACACCTTAGTCATCTCATTCTCATTATACCCATCACAAATACCATTTAAAACGCAACCCATATCACTCTGCTCATCTAATACAACATCCAACCTATACATCTCAAATCTCTCCTTATAAACCTTAAGACAGTTAAACGTGGACCACCTTACATGCCTCTCTGCACCCACCTTACCAATCCTATAATTAACCTCTCCCTTCCTCTCTAAAACTTTATATGGTCCCTCCCAGGAATCGGCTAGTTTACAAGTCATCCCTGGAACACGGTATAACACTAACTCACTAACTCACCCACCTTAAACACTCTTAACTTGGTTCCCCTATTTAAATACAGCATTATGGATTCACGTCCTTTCGCACTCTTAAGAGCCGCACAGTCTCTCATCCTCTCAAGTCTCTCTGCAACAGTAATCACCCAATCACAAACACCCAACTTCTCGTTCTCCCTTTCATATAACCCATGATACAGGGCATCTAACGGTGTCCTCACATGGAAGCCATAAACTAAATCAAAGGGACTAAATCCCGAATCTGCATGTGGCATCTGCCGCAACACAAACAGAACAAAACTGATTTGACCAACCCAGTCAACCCTATCACTCACACACTTTCCCAATATAGCTTTAAAGGTGCCATGCATCCGTTCAACGGCGCCATTACTCTCTGGATGATATGGAGACGTTCTCACCTTCTGGATTCCCAGCATTTCACACAACTGCCTAACTACCTTCCCACAGAACTGGCTCCATTGATCACTCAGTATTCTCTCAGGTATTGAGGTCCTCGAGAAGATGGACCACAACCCTTTAACCATAGCCTTAGCCGTTATACTTCTCAGAGACACTGCTTCAGGCCACTTAGTGGCTAGACACACGTACGTCAGTAGGTATCTACACCCACCCTTACCTTAGGCAAAGGGTCTACAAGGTCGATCGCAACCAACTCGAAGGGCTCAGTCAACACTGGTCTCTCCACAGCTGGAGCACGTCTGGGCTTATGTTTACTTCTTCTCTGGCATACCACACAGCTAAAGTATGTCCAAGTTGAGTTGGCCGCAAGAAAAACTTGAATAACTTTAGAACGGAAGCAGCTACGCATCCAGGGTTTGCACCATTGGAAAGCTCGCGCCGAAGCGGTTAAAAATATTCCCTCAGTAAACTCCAAAACCGGAGAGAAAGTGCTATTCCAAAACTCAATACAAAAGTCTATGGGAATAGAAAAAAACCACAGGTTTCCCGCTCAAAACGCGCCCGCTTTTAGTCACGCGGTATGGCTCAATTTATCACGCGGACTGTCTTCATTAAGAATTTTGTAAACAATGAGCGGCTTCTTCTCAGATTGCTGTGTTTCTAGCTTTATATCACGATTAGCTTAGGTTGCGAGTGTGGAAACAGGATAGACGGAGTGTTCTGTTGTTGCGGAGGGTACAGGACCACCTGATAGGATGTTGGTAAGATTATTTGTCTACCTGTTCAATAACAAATGCCATATTATTTCAGTGATATAGCTATCATTTAGCTAGCAACTTGTAATACAGCCACACTTACGCTGTTTGCCGTTAAATTGTGTGCTTGTCAAAGCCGTGTTTATGCCAATTCCTTTTCTTCACTATTATAGATGCCATTTATTGTAAGAATTAGGACCAACTCAGGCAGAACTCCACCTTCAACTCGGATCACAACTATTTTTTGAATGTGTACTACTTAAATTCTATCATTTCACCAATTTTCATATACCTTATTATAAATAAATGAAAGAATTGATAATTTTATTTTAACATGAAAGTCTAGTAACTTTAGCTACAAGTTTACAGTGCTGTACTGCTGAATCCTGTGAACATCAGAATATTTGTTGGGACACAGTAGGTAGAATCCACTGATTTTAATCCTGTCTCTTTAGAAGAACTCCCACCAGTTTGCGTTTTCCATCTGCTGTACATTATCTGCGCATAAGAAACATAAATATCATTGAAAACAGACGAGATGAGCTGTACAGCGCCCGAAAAACTCCATAAACTTCACTAAATTTCTTTCTTTCAATAGTTACAGTATTAATGCGCACCTGCGCTACCGCCCCTTTTTCACGTGCAACGTTGACGTTTGCGCGATTAATTGACTTGGATTCACATGACTAAATTGCTTCCGGTAAAGTACTAAATGCATTCCTCAATTACCGCGCTTGGGGTCGTGCCAACTCAACTTGGACATACTATAGTACAATGATCTACTATGTCTCTCGCCATTCCCGGCCAAACAAAATATCTCGCAATCATGGCATTCACCTTCTCCACCCCCAAGTGCCCATTTCTCTCGTGCCCTAACTCCAACACTCTGGCTCGGTAACTTCTAGGCAACACCAATACATCTCTGAATTGCTCCCAGGTGACATACATAAACCTCACTAACATATTCTTCTTCCACTTAAATCCCCTCTCATTTCTTTTACCCAGTTCTCGCCAATCTTTCAAACTCTCATTTTTCAACAACTCATTCCTGAACTCCACCCCGTCTGACCCCTCTTCACAGGGCCAATCTCACTGGCTAACTCACATAACCTAGCCTCCTCGCCACTCAATTGTAGTAACTCCTCAAGGGGATTCCGACTCACTCACACTTTCACTAGCGCTTGACACTACACTTGCTTTCGCCTGGGGCTCGACTGGTTTCGGCATAGCCTCCACCTCATCCACCCCATGTCCCTCCCCAACCTTACATCTTCAGGCATAATTAAGGGTTCGGGCTGGCTACTCGCTCCCTGCACCGTTTCCAGTACACTACCACTCCCACTCTCAGGAGTGACCACACTCCACAAGTCGTTCACACTTACATTCTCCTCACTCTTATCTAACTCCTCCTCCTTCCTGACCATACTCCTAGTCAGAACATTCATGTTCACCTTCTCACCGGACACATAGTCCTGAATAGCACAATTATAGGCTTCAGACTCCTCCCCATTTGTCAACGAGAAAGGAACAATACACGACACTCCCGGCATCTCACTCTCGTCTATGATTGCCCTAACCGCTTTCCTATAACCTCCAATTATAAGCTCGCTCATGAAGCTCTTACAGCTCTTCTCACTCCCACCATAACCTTTTACTAACACATCACTACATAGCACAACTTGCTCTGGCACTAATGCCTTGGGTACAGACCCCAACTCTGCCCCAGAATCGATCAAAACCTCAGTCTTAGTTCCATTGACTAACCCCATAGCCACATTTCCCGATTTTCCTGACTTGCTCTCGTTTATCAGAACCGACATCTTCCTCGGTACTCCCTCTTTCTTTACAGAAACCACACCCTTCTTGACTGTACACTCTTGACTCCTATGGCCTACCTTCCCACAATTATAGCAGGTAACAACCCTGGGCGCATAACCACTCCCACCGTGTCTCGCACTACTCTTCTTACATTCACTAGCCCCCTATGGCCCTTCTCGCCACAGTTAAAGCATGTGACGTAGCTACCGACTCCTCCACTACTCACTCTCTCTCCACTACTATTACTCCTTTCACCACTCACACTCCCAAATCGCGCCCATAACCACTCTTAAATCCTCTATTGCTTTCAACAAAACTACTACCTAACGGTTTGAAATAATTTCCTTTCTGCCTCCCTGCCATCCAGTCTTCTAGAGCTTCCCTGTAATCTCCCCAATTCTTAACAACCCTATTCTCTAGGAACATCTTCTCACTCTGGGGGAGTACTCTTCTGGTCAACGCCATGGCAATGGCCAGAACTCCCTCCTCTAAGTTCTTGCACCCCTGACAAGTACCCTTTACAGTTCTTTGCATCCACTCGACAATACCACTCACACTCATTCCCTTAAACGTCTCGTGGCATCGAATAGCTGATTGCCATAAGTGATGGCAGTTTCACCCGCCGCCTTCAACAACACTCCCTTCACCTCCGCATGCACTGACCCATCATCCCTTAACTGAGCCACCCTCACGCACAGTCGTTCAGGTAGCCTAGGATATAGCCTCTCCGCCCAAAACTTGTCCTCAATCTCACCCTCTCTCATTATTCTTTCAAATTTCTCTAAGTAAGCTCCCAGCTCACTCCCATCCTTATACACACCTAACCCCTTCAACTTCTCCTGCAATAATTCCTTCTTCTCCCTAGCCTTATCTTCCTCCTCTCTTCTAGTCTTCCTCCTATCTTCCTCATCCCTTCTCCATTGAAGTTCATCTCTCCTCCTTCTATCATCTTCATCCCTACACCTAGCATACGCCTCATCCCTTCGTTTCTGCCTATTTTCTTCCTCCCGTCTCAACCTCTCCTCCAAAGATCTTAAATCCGCATCCCTTTCCTTCTGTCTCTTAGCTTCATCCTCTTCCCTTTTCTTCTCTCTCGCAGCTTCCTCCTCCCTTTTCCTGTCCTCACCATCCTGCCTCCTCTTCTCGTCTCGCTCTCGCCACTTCTCATCTCTGTCTATCATCATCTTCATGAGACAGCCAAATCAACTTCCTCAGACCTTCTAGCCATCTTCTTCCGCCCAGCTACCACCTTCCTCTGATCTACCTCCACCTCTTCCTCTACTTCTCCCACCTCACCTTCCTCTTCCGAGAGTACCTGTTCCGTGTACGACACGTCAGCGGGGCGCGTAGGGTAGGGGGACCTCCCAGAGGCAGTCGACCTATGTGAGGGACGGTAGGGCTGATCGCCAGTCCCAACAGCTGGCAACCTTCTTGTGGCCGCCTTCTTCCTCTCTTCCACTTGTCCGGGCTCTGACATGAGTCGGTGACCCAGACGTCCGTCAAACTCCTACAGACAACAGCACACAAAGAATATAAAAATAAATGACACAACTGGAGGGCTAGTACAATAGATAAATTACAAAAGTAACACAAGACCTCAATTTCACACTTCAGAAAAAAAATCACACCACACTCAGTTCAAACTGTTCCGACAAGATATGGGGGTCCTTGTCTCGAGTTAATCCGTCGACCGAATGATCCTCTGCCGTGGCAAGGTCAAGTTGCTGGCCTCCTCTGCTGTAGCAAGAAACGCCGGTTGTCCGCAGACGGTTGGGGTTTGGAATATCTTCCTCAGGTAGGTGGGGATATCTCCCTTGGCTCAGGGCGTCTCCTGATATGATTCGGAATGTCTTCCTTGCTGGTTCTGATCTTAGGCAAATGTCTTCGCCGTGAGTTCTGGAACTGGGGGGAATGTCTTCGCCCGCAGATCCCACTGCTGCCACCAAAATGTGGGGGGCTCGCCCTGGGCTCCTTAAGTTTGATATAGAACAGACTGAAGTACAAGAATGATTGTGGGCGGTTTCATATGAAATGTATGACTCCACCCACGGGAAATGAACACGTACACGAAACGTTCTCATGAATACACAACACGTGGCACTCAAAGACAATATGACCATAAAAGGAAACAAATACGACTGCTCACAAACAACTCTACAGAACATGCCACAACACATCCATCCACAAGATTGAATACATAAAATAATATCAATGTCCACACATATGTCTCTTTCTTTATCTTTCTCTATCTTCTCCTTTCTCTGCTTCTCTGTCTTCTCCTTCCTGAATGTGGGCTTCCTTGCTTTGGGAGCCCACACCTTGTCTGTATTGAACTAATGTATTGTGGACCCTTTTCCATATTGAATGGATATATTGTGGACTGCAATCCATATTGAACTAATATATTGTGGACCATTTCCATATTGAACTAATATATTGTGGACCCTTATCCATTGAACTTATATATGGTGGACCTTTTTCCGTACTGAACTAATGTATTGTGGACCCTTTTCTGTATTGAATGGATATATTGTGGACCCTTTTCCATATTGAACTTATATATTGTGGACCTTTTTACATATTGAACTTATATATTGTGGACCTTTTTCCGTACTGAACTAATGTATTGTGGACCCTTTTCTATATTGAATGGATATATTGTGGACCCTTTTCCATATTGAACTTATATATTGTGGACCTTTTTCCATATTGAACTAATATATTGTGGACCATTTCCATATTGAACTAATATATTGTGGACCCTTTTCCATATCGAACTTATATATTGTGGACCTTTTTCCGTACTGAACTAATGTATTGTGGACCCTTTTCTGTATTGAATGGATATGTGGATCCTTTTCCATATTGAACTTATATATTGTGGACCTTTTTCCATATTGAACTTATATATTGTGGACCTTTTTCCGTACTGAACTTATATATGGTGGACCTTTTTCCGTACTGAACTAATGTATTGTGGACCCTTTTCTATATTGAATGGATATATTGTGGACCCTTTTCCATATTGAACTTATATATTGTGGACCTTTTTCCATATTGAACTAATGTATTGTGGACCCTTTTCCATATTGAACTAACATATTATTGTGGACACTTTTCCGTACTGAACTAATGTATTGTGGACCCATATTGAATGGATATATTGTGGACCCTTTTCCATATTGAACTTATATGTGACCGTCTACAGGAAAATCGGGCAGAACGCGGCCCCGATGAAATTTTTTTTTTTGCACTTACACACTCCTCGGCAAGCAGATATTAAGCTCTCCAAGTTTTATCGCCGTAGCTTTAGCCATTCCCGCTATATATCACCTAACCGTTCCCTTCGTTAGGCTTATTTAATACAATTTTAAGAACTAAATCGATCTTTTTGCGACGTCTACGCATGCCGCGTTGTGCCCGATTTTCCCATAGACGGTCACATATATTGTGGACCTTTTCCATATTGAACTAATGTATTGTGGACCCTTTTCCATATTGAACTAATATATTGTGGACACTTTTCCGTACTGAACTAATGTATTGTGGACCCTTTTCCATATTGAATGGATATATTGTGGACTGCAATCCATATTGAACTAATATATTGTGGACCCTTTTCCGTATTGAACTTATATATTGTGGACCTTTTTCCATATTGAACTAATATCCGTACTGAACTGATGTATTGTGGACCTTTTTCCATATTGAACTAATGTATTGTGGACCCTTTTCCATATTGAACTAATGTATTGTGGACACTTCTGTATTGAACTAATGTATTGTGGACCCTTTTCCATATTGAACTAATATATTGTGGACCCTTTTCCATATTGAACTTATATATTATGGACCTTTTTCTATATTGAACTAATGTATTGTGGACACTTCTGTATTGAAATGTATTGTGGACACTTCTGTATTGAACTAATGTATTGTGGACACTTTTCTGTGTTGAACTAATGTATTGTGGACACTTTTCTGTATTGAACAGATATATTGTGGACCTTTTTCCATATTGAACTAATGTATTGTGGACACTTCTGTATTGAACTAATGCATTGTGGACCCTTCTCAATATTGAACTAATATATTGTGGACCCTTTTCCATATTGGACTTATAAATTGTGGACCTTTTTCCATATTGAACTAATGTATTGTGGACACTTCCATATTGAAGTAATATATTGTCCCTTTTCCATATTGAACTAATACATTGTGGACCCTTTTCCATATTGAACCAATAAAATTTAAAACTCCGTATTGACTAATGTTTTTCGTATTGAAGTAATACCTTTTCTGTATTGAACTAATATATTGTGGACCTCTATTGAAGTAATATATTGTGGACGCAATTCATATTGAACTTATATATTGTGGACCTTTTTCATATTGAACTAATGTATTGTGGACCCTTTTCCATATTGAACTAATATATTGTGGACACTTTTCCGTACTGAACTAATGTATTGTGGACCCTTTTCCATATTGAATGGATATATTGTGGACTGCAATCCATATTGAACTAATATATTGTGGACCCTTTTCCGTATTGAACTTATATATTGTGGACCTTTTTCCATATTGAACTAATATCCGTACTGAACTGATGTATTGTGGACCTTTTTCCATATTGAACTAATGTATTGTGGACCCTTTTCCATATTGAACTAATGTATTGTGGACACTTCTGTATTGAACTAATGTATTGTGGACCCTTTTCCATATTGAACTAATATATTGTGGACCCTTTTCCATATTGAACTTATATATTATGGACCTTTTTCCATATTGAACTAATGTATTGTGGACACTTCTGTATTGAAATGTATTGTGGACACTTTTCTGTATTGAACTAATGTATTGTGAACACTTTTCTGTGTTGAACTAATGTATTGTGGACACTTTTCTGTATTGAACAGATATATTGTGGACCTTTTTCCATATTGAACTAATGTATTGTGGACACTTCTGTATTGAACAAGTAAAATAAATTTCATTCATAGCTAAAAAGCAACATGATTGAACTAATATATTGTGGACCCTTTTCCATATTGGACTTATAAATTGTGGACTTTTTTCCATATTGAACTAATGTATTGTGGACACTTCCATATTGAAGTAATATATTGTCCCTTTTCCATATTGAACTAATACATTGTGGACCCTTTTCCATATTGAACTAATAAAATTTAAAACTCCGTATTGATTAATGTTTTTCGTATTGAAGTAATACCTTTTCTGTATTGAACCTCTATCCATATTGAAGTAATATATTGTGGACGCAATTCATATTAAACTTATATATTGTGGACCTTTTCCATATTGAACTAATGTATTGTGGACACTTCTGTATTGAACTAATGTATTGTGGACCTCTATCCATATTGAAGTAATATATTGTGGACGCAATTCATATTGAACTTATATATTGTGGACCTTTTCCATATTGAACTAATGTATTGTGGACACTTTTCTGCATTAAAAGTGTTGAAGTACTTATAAGCACAAGCACTAAGTGCTTGAATCCATGCCTTGTGTGTGTGTGTGTGTTGTGTTTATTGGAATTAAACATACATATCACGTGACATTGCATAGGCACATAGGTTCATGTGAATGGGTGGAGTTTGAATTAGGGCTACATGTATGGGTGGAGTATGGGACACTGTAGTCTGTCCAGATGAATGATGCATAGAAAGTGTTATACTACAAATAGAGGTTGTACAGAAAATGGGACTTGCACATTGGATAGGTTTTGGTTAAAAACAAAACAAAAAGAAAGGAAAAGAAAATTGGGGCAGAAGTGCTTTTCTATATTGCAAGAATCTGCAATAGAAATATCCTCAGTTTTCTAGTGCATCCAATTTAGACTTTTGCTTAATCCTCATGAGTTAATTTGAGTTGATTATGAGATACCTTAGTTGCATCCATGAGTGCATTGATCATTTACTGCATTTATGGTCACACCAACTCAACTTCAACAGACTATAGTGTGGATGTGTGTGAGTGAGAGTAATGTATGTGGGTGAAGTGAGAGACAGGTGTGTAGGTAAAGTGTGAGACATGTGTAGGTGGAGTAAAAAACATGTGCGTTGGATTGTGAGGCATGTGTGGGTGGAGTATGAGCTGTGTGTGTAAGGTGGAGTGTGAGATACTAGTGTGGTTGGAGTATAAGGCGTGAGGGTGTGGTAGATTGATTGTCAGTGGGTTGAATGTATTCTAGCCTGTGGGGCCTTCCCGCCTTTTAAGTATCTCAAGCTTTTATTTATCGCCTGCTTCATAAGTACTAGTAAAGGGTCCTCAAAGGTGTTAGTGCAGCTACATTATGGGTGTACAATTGAACAACCGGTAAGGAGTCACTATAAGATAAAGTGTATTGATTGTTGAGGAGATTGTGTATTGCTGATTGGTAAGGCATCATCCACAATGGCAATACTTAAATAGTGCAGCAGTGTATTGATTGTTGATAAGGAGTAAATATTGTGTATTGCTGATTGGTAAGGAGTCATTAACAATGCCAATACTTAATGTGACCGGCTTTGGGAAAATTAGCCTAAACGCGGCAAAATTCACCTTATGGGTCAATTTAAAAAAAATTTTTTTTTAAATGATGGAAATAGATAAATAACTGTTAGCTCTAGCTTATGATGCAGCTGTAAGCTCTGGCGAGTTCTAGAACTCCTGCTACGAGGCTAGGAACACTTGCAAATTAACTTGTGTACGGGATGTTACCAAGAAATATTTTGATGGGCTGTTCATTTGCCAGGGAATCATTTGGGAGGAGGATGCTCGTCTCCCGTTGAAGCTATTTTACCCCCTTGAAATATTCTTAAAATTTCATAAGCAAAAAGCAAAGTTAAAAGGTGAACAATTTAGGGAGGGAGGTTTTGAGTACAATAAAGCTTATGGGTGAAGTATTAAACTTGTGTTCAAGTAGAGAGTATGGCAGATGTCTTGTAGTCTTGTGAATATGTACACAATGGTAGGTTGAGGTTCCTTTGTGTTTCATAATGTCGCAGAGGTTTTCATTGGCTGCTAGGCTTGTGATCCACATCAGTTGGTACTTGAACCATGTTCGTTGCTAGACTTGTGATCTGTGCCAATATGGGATAGGGTTTTTACAGAATATAAGATGAATTAACCACCTTTATTCCTGACATGTGATCTGGTACAGTTAAGTAGGTCACTCACCAGTACTATCTCATCCACAAATGGTGAGCTTGAGCATGGGACTATCAGAATCTATGAATATTTAGATATAGTAGCATATGATGTTAAAGTATAATTAGAGTGTGACGTACTTGAGCATGCATCTCATGTAGCACTCAATACAAATGTCTCACACAATAAACTCATGTACACCTCTCACACTTCACCTATATGTAGTGGGAAGGGAAAGACATGTAGCACATTTTCTACATAAATTAATGTCTTTAACTGTTTGATTATCACTTAATGTTCTAGCAATATTTACTTACAGTATATTTTGAAGTATGCAAATTGAATTCAGTAATAGTTATTGCCACTTTATTGTTATGCTGCAGGGTATGCTTTTTGATGTTTCTAGCAGTAATGGAGGTTGGCTACAATGATCAAGAATGATGATGAGTACAAGACTTTTTGACATTATTTGTTTTGATATCAAACTATCATCCAAATTTTTGTGTACCTGTTTTCCTTTGATGTAATATATTTTTTATTACTAACCAGAATTTGTGTATTGGTGCGCGGCGTTGTCTGGTACAGTGTGGTATAGTATGCTGATTGTTACAGTGTAGTAAAACCTAGTAAAACACAAGTACACCAGTGCTGCTATGTATGTTTTACTATTGAGTGACCTAGAGTTTACTAGTGGTGGACAGGTATGGTAAAACATGAGTGGAACTTGAAGTGTACTGGATGTTTTACCTGATGGTGTACTGGAATACTTATAGTTTACCTGATGTTTTACTGGACAGTGTACAGGTAGTAAAACATGTGTAAAACATTCGTGCACAACTGGTCCGGTTTTAGAGTTTACTGCATGTTCTACTAGGATTTACTGTCCAGTACAACACAGGTAAAACTGAAGTGAATCATTAGTTTACAAATGTTTTACTGATGAGTAAAACGTGGTTGGCAAAGCAGTGAACTCTGGTGGCAGCGTACCGAACTTTTCCAAATCCTGGAGCTTCTGTGATAGAGGGAGCCTTCCTGGGTGACATTGTGTGCTTCTGAGGCTGGGCATTGAAATGGACCAACTTTCAGACACACATCAGTCAATTAACAAAATTTTGTATTCACTTTACAGTCAAGTTGTATATTTTGTATACACTTGAATGCCAGCATGTTAAATTTTTACATATCATGTGTGAATTTATTTGTCAGATTTGTATGTATCATTAATTTTTTTATGTTTTAAATGTATATTCGTACTACTACAGTAATTCTACACACAGTATCTTGTATTTTAATATGGATTTATTAATTGTTATTATAATGTAAACTTGTCTACACCCATGCTAAACAAATTGTATGATAGCAATGACTATCACACCTATGTTCTAGAAAGTATATCACGATTGAAAATTACTTCATGGCAATTATAGTGGAGCTGATAATCACACCGTCCATAATATAGGAGGAGAAAATTAATGTATTTGTTATGTCTTGAGGAAGATAAGCCTGCTATAATTGCATAACTTATACACCAGCTATATTTATTCGCTGTATAACTAACTGATGATGTCGATTAGCTTGTTCATGTGGTAAGGAAGGCGCATCAGGTAGTTATTCAATGGGTGAGACCATGTGACCTTAATGAATTCAAACACTATTTTTGAACATTATAGGATAGTGTGGTGCTACTTCTATTAATGGACATTGTTTCATAAAGGAGATATGAAAATAATGTGAAAATGATGATTTACCATCGCTGCTCATCACATGAATTATTCATGAGGATGCATAATATTGTATTCTACATTCTTACATAAATCTAAACATATCTTTAGTATATGTTTTGTATAATATTATATACTGTTTTAATCAGGGGTGTAATAAAATCTTATATACGAGGCTGAAGAATCCAAGGTTTTGCATTTTGAGTAAATGTGTCTCTGAAGAATCACCACTTCATATTGGGGGAGGGGGTGGAGGGGGGCATCAGCCCCAAAAGCCCCCCTAAACCTATGCCACTTCTGTATATAACATACATACACTTCTACATTATACATAATGTTATATTGGAATTTGCATGTAATTTTCTGATTGAGGGAGAAGCCCTAATTGAATTTTAAAAAACCAATCAGACATCACCTAATCTGTACTCACATAACTTTAGGCATCTCTCCCTATTAATTCAATATAACAACTGCTTGTGGTAATTTACAACAACTGTGGTTTATGTCCACCAATTTATGAGTGGCACTCTACCACAAAGGGTTAACTTGACCCCATGACTTTTTCATGTGATATCGAATATATTTGAAATGTAGTTAATATACTTGTATACATACCCTGATCAAGTAATTGTTGAACAATGAAAGTCTTATGCATTCATAATCCTGCATAGAAGGAAATGAGGATCTTATCCTTGAAATTAAATAGTAGGGCTTTTTTACTCATGAGAATAACTTGGGCATGAGGTCTAAACACATTGGGTTAAGCTTTATGTGTAAAAGCTACTAAAATAAAAATTAAGAAAAATAGTAGCACAATTTGATACAGCTTCATAGCAGCTTTAAAAATATAAAAGACAAAATGTTAAATATAGAATAATAATTTAAACTGAAAATCATAAACTGATAAATGAAAGTGTGCTCCCCGCCATCTCCCAGACTACACTCCAACCCTCACGAAAATAATATGTTTCAGTCTATTACACTTAAGCGGTCTGTTGCCTATATTAATATTATATATTTTTACATCAAACAAAATAATTAAACTGGATATAATTCAATGATTTTTTTTTAAATAATTCATTATCTTTGAATTGCTGGAAATGTTTTAAAAAGATGAGGTCTCTGCAATTGTATGTGATTAAAGACTCAACAAAATCTCAACAGGAAATTGTTCAAGACTTCAGCTAATTAGTAACTTCTTGAAACATGAATCAGTATGTGAGATTCCAGCAATTGACAGCACAATGAGGCAATGTTTAAAAATAATATACTAATGTATGATGTAAAACACTATTATAAAAACCATACGGGATCAGTAATGGTTTATTAAATCTACAATGAAGCAGATTATTGAAGTTAAATACCATTGCTTTATGTTGCAGTTATGCTTTTTTGGTAATAATTCTGTATTTTTTGTTGTACTCATAATACATGCAGTAAAATTCTGTTGGCCAGTATTCTTCAAATTATCTCAATATAAATTTACAATTTAACAATATTATGTTTCTTCTAAGCACTGCACTGAACAATCGAGTTAAAATTGTGCTCACTTCCTCTTGAAGAATTTAGTCATTAAAGTAGCCTTGCTCTCTCGTCCTTGCTGTTAAAACAAACATTGGAATTGTGTATTCCATTGCGCGCTGAGTGAGCCACTTTCAGTTATCTTATAGTTCTCAGGAACAGTTTATGAGCGGTGCTGCTGCTATTACACTGGATATTTGAATTTGGTGAGCTATGAACATTGATATACATTATAATATTCAGTAAATGATACACATTTATTTCTTGTTAAAGTCATCAACTTCTATTTTGTTAAGTACAACAAAAGCACTTTTGCAGCCATATAAAAAGTTAAGAAACCTTCACATGTTAACTGATGATGCCACTTTAATAAAATTATTGCTTCCTACAAATCATAGCTACTCCTAGTCTTGCATAGCTTGACCCTTTATATACTACTACACTATGAAGAAGTCAGGTGGTATTAATACATAGGCCAGTTCAAAAAGCTCCAGACCTCAGAGGGAAATTCTGGTTATGAATTGGGTTGTCAATGCACTTAGCTAACAACATCCACTTTCTTAGGTTTTAATGAGTTAGCCAGCACTTGAGGAATGGCTGTGGAACATGCAGCAAAAATAATATTAAAATATTAGGATAAGGAAAGAAGTTTGCAGCTGCAAGTACTGTCTACATTGCAGATGGCATAGAAATGCTCTTGGAATAGTGTACAAAAAATGTTTTTGTCCATATGCTTACCTTGGGTCTTCCATAGGAATATGGCAATTCTATTAGCTGATTATTGAAAACCAGGTATATAAAGGAGGATTTAGATGCTATTAAAACTATCAAACCTCTAAGATTTGAAAGCATAGCCTTATCTAGATACAGCAGTAATGTACTCATACTCTAACTCCAAAGAGTGACATGTTAATATTACTTAGTTTTTATCTGCGGAGCATCCACGTATGACTAGCTACATTACTTCTGAACTGGTAGTATGTACTGATGCTACCAGATGCCTTCCTATAGCACAGTAGTGGATACACATATCAAGCCTCTATTCTGAGTTAATGTAATAGAAGGCTTACCTTAAAATCTTAAGTTTTCAAGAAGTACAATCATACCGGCATGCTACAGATATGTATGCTTAATAACATAAAAGTTGAAAACTTATTAATTAACTTTAACTTAGGATTGTTATAACAGATATTGTTTGGCTTCGGTTGAAAGTTGTACATCCATAATATGTGATATGTATTACTCTGGCATAGCAGACATTTGATGAATGTATTATATTAAGAAAACCACACATCTATATAAGTGATAAGTAGTACTCAGCATAAGAGATTTCATGATTTTATCATATTAGCATACACGGTAATAAGTTTGGCATTCCAGAGTCATGTTCGAATTTGAACAAAAATTCTTTTCCAATTGCTTACTATATGATCTCAAGAGTATATAATGTTTGTAGTCAAATGCAGAGGCTGACACAATACATGACTGCAAGCAATTCTTTGTTCAAATGGCAAAAAAATAGCACATAGATTTCTTATAATATTGAGCAGAGTGACATGACGGGATTGTAAAACATTTAGACACTGTAAAATGTCGTTAAAAACAGTAAGAGATGAATAGACAATTATAGGAGGTTTTAGAGATCACCAAGCAGTTAGATGTTTAAAAGATCATCATGCATTACAGCAAACCTTTACAACTGTATGTGACTGAAAGACTTGACAAAAGACAATAATTTATTATAGAATAATAAATGATGCTATTCTCATGTTACAGTGTGAGAGTTCTTGACAGCACAATGAGACACCATTTAAGAATAATGTACTGCTGTATGATGTAAAACACTACTAGAAAAAACATACTAGATCAGTAATGGTTTATTAAATACATAATAAAACAGCATATTGAAGTGTAGACATCATTCTTTTATGTTGTAGTTTTGCTTTTTTCATAAGAATTCTGTATTTTAATAATAGTGTTTATGTAGCTACGCAGTATAATATAGCTATTCTGAGGAAGTATTCTTCAAAGTACATAAATTGTTTCTTCTCAACCTAAAAAGACAAACAATATCTGACCCCTGGATAGACCAAATCAATGGTTTATAAGTCACCAACTCACTTGGTAAAACCTTTCAGCTGAATGCGTGAAGAAAAAAGGGTGTGGTCACACGAAACAAATTGAGCACTATAACAGAACAGTCTAGTAAGGGTGTGGTGTAGTAGGCTGCCAGTTAAGATTGCGCTCACTTCCCGTTGAAGAATCTAGCCAATTAACAGTTGTCTGGCTCTTGTCCGTGCTCTAAAAATAAAAGTAGGACTTGTGTATTCTAATTGCGCGCTGAGTGGGACTTCTTCCAGTTATCTTATAGTACCGTCTGGAATAGTTTGTGAGTGGAGCTACTGCTATTATACTGGATAATAAGATTTGGTGAGCTCTATAAACATTGATATACATTATATAGATGAGTAAATGATACACATTTAGTTATTTATTGATATAGAATAGTCCAAACAAAGGTTGCATATCATATTTACAGCTAAGTACAAAGTTATGAAACCTTGAGATATTAACTGATGCCACTTTAATAAAAATATTATTGCCTCTTACAAATTATAACAGATCATATCTACTCTTAGTCTTGCATAGCCTAACCCTTTATCAACTGCTACACTGGGAAGATGTCGGGTGGCGTAAATACGTGGTAAGGGTTTAACATCCTCCAGATCTGAGTAGATATCAGCTTTGAGTAATCTTTGTTCTCACTAGTGGTATAGAGAGGTTCTTCGAATGTTATTGACAGTGTACAAAAAATTGTTTAAGTTTGGGTGCTTATCTTGGGCCTTCGATGAGATTTTGGCATTTTAGTGAGCTGACTTCAAAGCAACTACAATTATTGAAAACCAATCATATAAAAGAAGAAATTTATACACTATTCAAACTATTCTAACCTTATTAAAATTGAAATTATTGTCATATCTAGAAGCTGCAGTAATGCGCATTTAGTTGAACTCTGAACTGCAGCATTGTTAAACTTACTTAGGTTTTATCTGTGGAGCTTTCAGGTATGACTAACTACATTACTTCTGAACTGGTAGTGTGTACTGATGCTACCAGATCCCATCCCAGCACAGTGGTGGATACACAAAATCAAGCCTCTACATCCTGACTTAATGTAATAGAAGGCTTAGCTTAACACTTTTAGGATTACACTGGTATGCTACAGCTGTGGATGCTTAAAAACATAATTGTTCAAAACTTGTTTGCTTATTTTTATAATAAGATTGTTATATGAGATATTGGTTTGATTTGGAATGAAGTCATATATATATATATATATATATATATATATATTATATATAAGTAATAAGTGTTACTCTTGCTAGTAGACAATCAAGAAATATTACAAAGAATTAAGAAAGACACATATCCATATAAGTGATATGTAGCTCTCTGGCACTGTAGAGATTTGATGAATGTGTATCACATTACAATAGCTTAAGTAAACCACATATCCATATAAGTGATATGTAGCACTATGCATGAGAGGTTTGATATATGCATCATATTAGCACACACAGTAATAATCGGGCATTCAACTGCATTTCTTAAGGGTGCAACAAAACACCTCTGTTTATTTGAGTGTTGTGCTACACTTTCAAAAGATAAGATATACTTCAGAGTGTAGAGAGACAGCCCAGTGTTGATATTACATCACTGCTTGATCATGCAGTTTCAAAAAGGGGTGGAGCTGACTTAGTAGGCTGTGGATGTTTCATGACAAATAGTTAAATGGCTAAAGATTTTTGTTCCTTATGTGTGTATTCCCTGAAGTACAATACACATAGTTGACCATCATTGCAAGTTTGGCTGTAGCTTTCACATTTGTATCACTGGTAAGTGTAATTAAGTATGTAGATTAACTAAATTAGCATTCAACTGTAGATATGCGTGTATCAGTAGCATGTTTGTGAGTTGAATTGCTAATACTCAATAAATGGGTTATATATATAGCTAGTAATGCTCACTTTTTATACTAGCAAAATATAATGTCTTTGATGAAGTTATTGAAACTGTGCAACACTGCATCAAGTAGGCATATAGTCAGTGGCCACTGGTACTGCCTTAAATACTGACTGCTTATAACAGTATATACATACTAGTGATGTGCTTGAGCACAAATGGTGGGCAAGCCATTGTGTACAAGTTATTCAAATACATTATTTAAAACAATTCTGACTATCTAAATTACAAGCAGATCCTGACACAAAAACACGAAACTGCTGAAGCATGGCCAAGTTTTTTAATTGCGTATTGGGAACACTTTTTAATGTCATAGTAACCACTTGCCACAACTTTTTGACGCTTGAAAACGCAAGCAATTATAAAAAAATTATCGCACATTTTTTCGAACCTAACACTGTGAAAAATGCACAATATATAATAGGATATTTATAATTACTTATAACATAGTTATAATAATGTAATAAGAACACTCTTATAACACTTCCTCATACTAATGTTATAAACTACATCTTATTTTTCTCCTGAATATAGTCATGCTACAGAATGTGTCTTAACCTAGCTATGCATTGCTTGAAGATGCTTGTCTTACAAAATTGAGGAAACTATTACACTAAAGATTTACTGCTTAGTTTACTCGTTTAGTAAATCATACTTGTTTTTCTTGACAGGAAACCTTAAGTAAAACATTGTACCATGTTCTACTATAGTTTTACATGTCTGTTTTTTTTTTACACCTTTGTTTTACCCATGATTTACTGAACGGTCCATTAGATAACTTCTTACATTATATATTAAGCAAAATTAGAAAACTAGGAACGGTTAAGGATAACATAGCTGTGGATTAATTATAGTTTGCACACCACTGCACAGTTTTATAACTGGTGTAGTTTTTTTTGTGTAATTGTGTATTGTGACTAGGGTCTCCTAACTTGATCACTCAGATGCCAGGTCCTTCCAGAGAAAAACACAATTAGATAGTGACCCCTCCTTGGTTTATAGTAGTGCCCCAGTTTTGAAGTTATAGTGTCCCTCCAATGCAATTGTTGAAAAGGTAGCTATGTTAAAAATTCATCAGGCTATGTACTGTTGCGTAGACATAGGCGTCTCTGCGTATCTTGAACTACTGTCCCTCAGGCCCTGAGTACTTCGCTGCTCGGCGGGACGCTGGACCGTTCTGCGGTTCCTCCAGCAGTGTCTCGCAAAGATATTGCATTGTCTCGTGGAAAACCCTTTTCCAGTTAAGTATTAGGTAAGTATCGCCAGGTTAAATAAGTTAAAAACGCTTTACCGTGGATGTAAAATTCTCTACTGGTAGTGGTCGTCAAAACTAGTGTTGCGCGCTCTGTCTACTGTGGTTCGTAAACAGCTAATGCGTCTTGTGTCTTGGTGGACTGGGAGGAAGCTTTTGCTGTCTACCCTGGCTTATGCTTCTGGGTAAGTAGTTTTATGGCTAGCGGTCGGTGGGTTTCGAAGTATTTTTTCTTTTATCAGTGTTCTCCGGTGAAGTTGTGTTTCCTGAACAATTTTTTCTAAGGTAGTTACTGTATGAATGAATGAATGTAGGGAGCAAACGTGCCCTGAATTATACTAGAGATATTTTGTGGTAGTTTTAGCTATATCTTTATAAAAAAAAGTCTCCTCAGTTTGTTTGTTCCGTAGTACTTTTGAATTTTGAATTTCTTTGTGAGAAAGTGTGGGTGCATGTTGGAATGGTTTCTAGTTACTGAATTATTCTAAAGCATGCTCCACTAAAATTATCCTCCCTCATAGCCTTTCCCATGACTACCCTAACATCCTTTGGTGTGCTCCTGGACAATGAGGGGGAGAAAATCATTGCATACAACTCAACATATGGTTTTGCTTTGTTCTAGACACGTTGTTTCATGCAGGTTATGGGAGCCCTGGGATTTCCACCCTAATTAACTTTTACCTCTTCTGAATTTATTTCAATGTAAGATATGAATAACATTGTAGCATTTCGTAGTAGTTTGTCCAAATTTTCATGATCATGACTTCACCATTTTCATGTGGCTGAACGGTTTTTGTGACTCTACAAATCTCTCTCTTCTCTCTCCCCCCAGTGAAAAATCCTGTATGAATTCCTGTCATTTTAGTTCATGTAATTCTAATAAACTTCAGTGAAATTATTTTACTTATCTGCTTATTCTTCATTGTTGTTGAAGGACTTTTTCAGATTGCCTATTATGGTTTAAACAGTTTACTATGTGGTCATCCCTTTTTATTATGTATCTCTAAGGCAATGTCAGTAATTTGTCAGTTTCTCTAAGCGCACAAGTGCTAATATCACAGCTTCAGAAGCACAGTGTCATATTAGTTTGTATAACCTGGTTTCATGCAAAGGTGGTAGACACCCTGAAACCTCCCACCCCCTCCAAGCCGTAGTTCCTCCCAGAATTTTAATTTAGTAAGCTTCTATAATAACTTAAGCTTGAATTATGTGACAAAACACACATCAGTGTAAGGTGTATACACTTTCACATAGGCATGTCCATCAAAGCAGTGTGGGTTTCCAAAATGAGATTGGCTAAGTACACCATCCCCAGCGCAGAATCCTGTATGACACCCTGATAGCTTAGTTATCATATGCTTTTTCTGGAGTAAAAGTATGTTCTTTCCCCAATTTCTGAGGTCACTATGAAGCTTTTTTTTTTATGTTGTGAGAATAGGTAACAGGAATTTCCTTATGGTGGCCAAATAATATTTGCTTCCAGTATCCAGGTGCGCAGTGGTGAGAAGGAAAAGTGGCCATTTTTCACATGCACTTCATAGAATAAGACTAGGACAGGTCATAGGAGCCATGACGACCACTAAGGCCATAAGCAACTTGGTATGATACAGTATAGTATTGACTACCATTACCAAATACAGGTCTTATGGCCTCATAGAGGTAGTTGCAAGTCTTTGTATAAGTCACGATATGGATTTGGTCAGTTAATTTTCTTCAACAGACAATGCTGGTTGTGGTTTGTTTGTTGTTTGTTTTGTTTGTTTTATTTTGTTTCTTGTGTTTGTTTAAAGCTTATCTGTACATAAATTATAGACTGACCATACACATCCTTCCTTCTGCTATAGCTCAAGTACACAAGCACACAATCATACACACCCACTCATATACACAGTCCTAGGGGGGAAAGGCATTTTACTTGTGATGTTAATAAAAATTGGCATATAAGGAGAAAGAGTAAAATTCATCTTTATGAAATCATCATGTACAATTTGTTTGTTCAAGCAATTTACACTGCCAACATTTTTTTAATTAGCGTACGAGACCACTCATGGCAATTGTTGGTACTTAAAAAACAACAAGTTTTTCCAAGGAATTATTGTGCTGTATAAATCCTAACTCTATGTAAGACTTGCTTACTAATGAAATATACAAAAAGGAACCTAAGTAGTTTAACACATAAAGCAGCAAATATTATATTTATTGTTTGTTCTTAGCTAGTCAGCACATGTAACACACAACACTCTCACATGCACTCATTCACTGGATATACCAACACAAGATTTACATTGTAGTCTCTTGGTGGCTTGACATGTTGGGCAATGGAATGTCAAGTATGAACAGTGATGACAAACAGCGTGTTAACCAAGGTAATGAGTGAACACAAGAATCGTGAGTATCAAAGTACAAAAATTACATACATACACGTACATCCAAGCATATATAACTAGTGATGTGCTTGAGCACAAATGGCGAGCGAGCCTAAAGACTATACTATTGATTTTGACTTCTAACACTGAAGCTACTGAAAATAAGGTCCCGTTTTTTTTAATTTAGCATACAGGGTAAAGGGATTTCAGTGCAACAACTCTCTGCAACTGCTTGGAAGGAAAACAACAACAACAAAACAATACACGTTATTTAAAAGTTTTCTTTGTGATATTCTTTAGCTAAGTAGTGGTTGTAACACGCAATGCTTTGACACAACTGGACATGCACCTACACAGACTTACCTTCACAGTAGTCTAGTGGACAATTTATTTTCAAGTAAATACTGTTGCGCACGGCTTATAACCATGACAAAGAGCGTATTGACTTACCACCGCCACTAACTCGAATAGAAATGTAAGTCCCTTAAGTTTTCAAGTTTGACTGCACCCGCAAAAGAATTCAAAACGGTAAACAATTCAATTTCTAGGGTGATACGGGTACTGATCGATAAACCAGAGGATTGTGTTTAGTGCAATTTGGGACGGGGTAGACCACATAACTAACACAAAAACGCGAGGGTCAAAGTACAAAATGACATACGTACGTCCATACATATATACAAATAAACAAACATCCCCGATTTTTTCATTTTTACCCCTGTAAGTGTCTCGCTCGCTCGCCAATAATACAATAATATATCCCTGACTGTTTAGTGTGTTACCTCTGACAGTGTCTCGCTCGCTGCCAATTATTGCATATATAATTACCACGGTTGAGCTTTGTGTGTGTGTGTGTGTGTGTGTGTGTTTGCATGTTTGCATGACTTTTAACTTCATTCTCATACTCTACCACTACTGTGCATTTTATCACGTGATGCCAGGAATGATTCTCTATAAGACTGTTGCTAGCTGTACTAACTTTAGGGATGATGTTTCATCCTTCATGGCTTGAAGCCGCAGTACCAGTGGCTGGACCCATCGGTTTTCTTTCTAACCACAGTTATATGGTATTGCTCTATCTTGTGTAATACCAGGGTTTACTTCAGGGACCGGAGGGGTGGGGGCTTGTACATCTCCTTAAATCTAGTTTGCCGCCCTTCCCCTTAGGGATTAAAGACGTCTTAAAATTAATTGTACTCAATATTTACAATAAAAAAAATAGAACACATTGAGATATGAATTTTTTTTCTTCCAAATATCAATTAGTCATCATTAGATAACTGTTCTGGTGAATTTAAAGCAATGTACAATGACTAACCTAATTCTTTGTCTAATTTAATTAGCTTCATTTGTGAGAAACTTCTTTCCACAGCAGTGTAAGGCAGACTGTGGCAAGTGTATTGGGGATGCATCACTGAGCAGTAATCATATCTTTTGGAGCTAAGGAAATGATAATGTGGTCTCATTGGACAAAATTGCTTTGCCTCCCTCCCCCCATCATCCATATATGTACATACACACACATCCCAGATATTATTTTGACTTTCATGGAGATACATTTGCCCCAATTTTCATAAAGTTTTGTGGTATTTATTATAAATATAATATAATTATGGAGGGTGTAAATTTAACAACTTCTACTGTACTAAACTAGCCTATTTTGCTACAAAATGTCTACATATATTAGAATTACAACCATGATAACACCAATCCGAGAATCTTGAATTATGTTAAGCTAATTTTACTTGAGACATACACTTTCAATGTAGGAGTGTGAAGTGGCTGTCAGGTGTAATAGTGCTGTGACTACTCCACTGGTCTACACGAGTTAAGGACTCCTGGACTTCAATACAACTAGAGGTGAGGAACTCTAGAATGTCTTCTTAACTGCACTAACAACTCAAGAAATAGGCCTTTTGAAATGATCTTTTATTGATTACTATATTTATTACTCATAATTGTAATTGGCTTAAGGATATTTCCATTTAATGCACACTTAGACAACTTGAAATATATAGGGAGCGACTTAGAGTCTGAACTTTTAGAACTCTTAAACTTCATTTACTAACTGAATAATCCTTTGAAACATTTTGTAGGTGTGGCTGGACACACATACACACACACTGCACACACACACTGCACACACTGCACACACATTATATTTATTCAACTCTTCATTTGTAAAGTATTGAATACAAATGAAAGGTGAAGAGTTCCCGGATCATTTGGTCAATGACCTGATGACAGCCACGCACAATCACCTGGTCTCACACACGCACATACATGTTACAGTGATGAAATGAAAGTGAAAGAAGAAAAGTAATGGTACACATGACAGTTAGTCATTAGTTACACAGGGGCTAAAGTCAAGTGTTTCTATGGTTCAGTGATTTCCAGATCATGTAAGATTCTTTAACCCTTTCACCGCCAAGTTTATGAGTAACATGAAAATGTAATCTTTTTTTTTTTTTCTGCACAGAAATTCAGCAAGAGATAGATTTTAAAAGCAGGTACAGACAAAACTGTTTACTATAATGCAATGATGATCACCGTGTGGACAGACAACTCAATGGTTAGCGTTCCAGCAGCCATATTTTTTTATAATGTAAAAAAAAAACTAAATACCTGTGCTGTCATTTCGATTTTTTTTATTACAGGAAGTACTTGATGGAGCGTGCTCGGAATGACAGTTAACTAGGCAGGAAGGCCAGGAAAATCGCACTGTAACCTCCCTTGAATCCCAGACACAAACAGTCACCCACTAATAAGCAAAGTATTACTTAATAAGCACTATAATTTCAGCAAGAAAAAGTACAAACTGACAAAAATGAGATAGCAAGGCAACTGGTGGCGTTTATAGAGAGGCCAGGGCAGGGGCCCTAAAATGACAAAGAGTCTTTGTGAGTGGAGAGAGTATGAGTGTGTGTGAGGCAGTAATAATTAGTACGAATTAGTGTTAATAAGGTACAAGTAGGAGTAAGGCAAGGGGGGAAACCAGAAAGGTGAGGCATGAATAAGACTGGTTAAGTAAGCAAAAGGGGAAAGAAAGTGCAGTTCCAAACGTTCACTCTTCCTTGTGAAGAGGGATTGTGAAGAGGACGCAGATGAGGCAACAGGAGCAGAGTCTTCCATTGACGAAGGAGAAGATGCTGGACCTGGCGAAGTACACTCGGAGCCCCACCCCCCTCCCTCCCAAACAAAAATCCTGTATGAAACCGCATACAATACATCATAAAGTTGCAATTATATAGGATCATGAATAATTTGTTGTTTGTATTACAAATATCTTTGTTGTTTGTGTTTTTGTGTATATGAAATTGTTTTGTAGTGGAGCTCGACGTCCAATGGCGTATGTTCCTTGTGGACACTCATAGATGTCTCCTACATGATCACAATCAGCACCAAACACAGCAAACAACATATTTTATTGTTGAACTAATATAATATTGGTATAAAGTACATCAAACAATATTATTTCTATTTTTTTTTTTTTTATTATTGATGGGAAAAGTGGAATTTTTTGGGGAAAAATTTTTTTTTTTTTAAAGTAATAGTAGAGGGCCTAAATATTATTCAATTTTCTCAATCAAAAAATGAGGGGAATCCCAAACTCTTGGTCTATTTAGTGATATATGGTTGCTATGGGGTTTTCCCAGCCAGCATCGAGTTAAAAAATTAAAACGGTAATGCACTATTCCGCGGTAGAAGATTAGATTTTTCCGCGCGCGTCCAAACAATTTGGGAACGAGAGGGTTAACCTTCAGCGTGAATGCATGAGAGGGTTATAGTAGTCGTCCTGTTTGTCTGTCTGTCTGTCACGCTCTGATTTTGGAGATAACTGACAATTAACCATTGATTTAGGTATGAACTTACTCAGAATGAAGATTTAGGACCTTTCATTGTGCTTTATTTTATTTATTTTTATTATTTTTTTATTTTTATTTCCGGGCTAATTGTTGAGAAAATGCGAAGCTTTCAGCTCTGTGAATATATCAACTTTTGTGGGTAATGCCACCTACCATCACGTGAGCAAATAATTTCTTGCAGCCAGCGGTGTAGTTTGCTTTATGCTCAGGGAAGTTAACGGAATTGAAAGAAGTGAAGTTTCTGGTCTGTTTAGCTTCTTCTCTCATGAAGACGGTGTGTGCATGTACCATTTTCATTGATTGGGCTATTTTGATGCCTCATTAAAATAACTAATAGATTGCTTGTTCTTTTGGTCTGAGATTATTTTGTACTGGCTAGGTAAGTGTTTAGTAGCTCTGAGGGTTCGCACCTTTGGTGTTTCATTAATAAAGGAATATTTTAATTTTAATTAGTTTCTGTTAAGGTAGACAATGAGATGGATTGCTACCATCTAATTTATTTTAGACGGTCACGCTAAATTTTTAAGCTTCAGGGTGGATCAGCACATTGTAATAACATGTTTTTGTTAATTCTAAATAAACAAATAAATAAAATACCAATCTCTATAGTTTAATTACAGAAAGTACTAAGTCATAGCAACATAGCAGCACCATATGGCACAGGGTTTTTTTTTTTTTCAGGAGGGAAGTGGGGGTGGACATGTTCATTTTCTTTGTTGTCCATATGGCTTATAGTCTGGCGGCCAAACATTCAAACTTGGGGTAACCTGGAAATATGGTATGCAGAAAGTTTTTTTTCATAAACATATTCTACAAGGTCTACAAAATCATATTCAGGTTCATGCCACTTTGGTACAGTTGGGCATTGCGAAATATTCACCAATTTTTGTTAAATTTCGCTGAAATCTAGTTGAAATCAAATAGCATCATGTTACATATCATTGAAATCCTTATTTCATGCAGATTATTTTTTACAATAGCACTTATGATCAAAAAATTAATATTTTGAGGTAATAAGCGAAAAACCACAAGGTTACAAAAAATTACTGAGAATTTTACGTGCAATCAATAAGCTTATACCAGCTCCTATTCTTCAGAGTCGGATTGGAATCATAAAATGAGGCCTGTTCTACTGTCCATTCATTGTAGCATTTGGTTAAGTAGCTAACATGCACAGGCTCTGCTGCCTTGCAATTGCAAGCTAAAACACGTGAAACTTCATTGGGAAGAACTTGGACCTCTTCTGCCACCATAACTGGCACTAATATTTCCTCTTCTTCATTTTGTAACCATCCAAACTGTACACATTCAAAAAACAATTAAAGAATCACATTGAGCAAAATATATTACTTCATACCTTAGTTAAATCAACTGCTGGTGGGTAGAAGACAAGACTTCCACACGAAACACTGATAATGTGCCCTAAGAACATTTTGTAGGAATGATTCGGATGTGGGAGGCAAATTTGCCAACTTTGGTGCGTTTGAAAGTTTTCCTCTGGCTCTCTTAATCCACATTCTGTATCTAAACAGAAAAAAAATGTAATAACATATTATGTATGCATAGAGTGTACTACAAAAAACAAACGCTTGCCTCTTATCTGACATAGTTTCTCCATCAGATATTCCATAGCAATCACCAATAAATGCAGTGGCTTCTGAAACTACATCTTGAATGTAACTACTTAGTTCTCCTAGAAAAGAGTTTTCTCTGCTTCGTCACTTTAATTGCAGTTTTCTTACCAATGCCATGGTAACAGCAAACACTGTCACAACCAGTGAGTGCGTGAGCAGCAAGAAGGGATGATAATAGAGATTTATGTTTTGTTGCTGTTTTTCCAATATCCACAATTGCTCGACATGATTTGGTTGATTCCATAATCACAGTGACATCAGATCTTTCTATTGGAAAATAGTGGCAAGCTAAAACGAAGACATCTGTATAGTCAGAATTACATCCAGAATCGAAAATTATAATATTTTTTCTTTACATTGAAGTGGAGTTGAAGGTGAAAATTTTAGTTGATATGCAATTTTTTTTGCTCTATCTGAACGAGTGGATCCTTTTATACTAAATTTCTTGTATCGATCAAAGACTAGGTACACATCATTATACATTAATTTCTTTTCAATATATTCACACAATTTTTCTGCAAGATGAGAAAGAACACATTCTTTTGGCCAGTCTAGACACCAGAGAATTGCATTTCCATCTATAATAACTGCACCTTTACTAGAGTTAATACGACGAGATACTTGTACTTCTAGATTTGCTTTCAAAACTGATTTTGTCTTCGCAAATCTCATGTCTCCAGAATCTTGAAAAAGAGAAGTTGGAACAGAAGACAATTCATGCTTTAATGCAGTTTTGTAATGTGGTTTGACCCAAAGAAATCAATCACATTATACGAGCATAAATTGCCTCAGTATTGAATACTTGAGTGTGGCCAAGATGAATTCTCTTCTTTTCAGATTTCAGCATATGTACTTGCTTTGATATAGTCTTGTGGAAACTATCTGGAAAATTTTCCACGAAAGTCTGCATTTGCTGACGCCCAATGTCAATTGCTTGTTCAACATTTACAGCATTGGATTTATTTATATATCCAGTTGAAACATTCACTAAATTTGCTGGATGTTGTGTCGGTTCAAGTGGATTTATACACTGTTCCAATTTTATCCTAATTTTGCTGCGATCACAATTATCAGATTTTAGTCTAGATGGCATTTCTTCCTTGTGGACTAAAACATCTTTTGAATCATCATTACTTCTCATTTCTGCCAAGTCACGAATGATCTCTGTACAAATATGTAAACCATAAGCCCATTTTTTGACTGATTGTTCATTGAGTGTTAGGCCTATGAGTCCCCCAGGGCCTTTTCCATATCTCATGAATGATGTCTCTATGAACATATCAGACCAAATGCCATTCCATACACCTCTGTGATGTCGTGTAGTATGTCTCTACGAACATAGCTATCAGACCAAATGCCATTCCATACACCTCTGTGATGTCGTCTAGTATGCTCTCCATGTAGACATTTATCCAGAATTGAATGTGGCAACTTTCTCATGTCTTGTAAATAGTAGGTTCCATACCTGGCATAATTATGATGTCCAGCAGCTTTTTGCTTTAACTGTCTCTATCCTTGCTTCGCTAATATTCTTCAGTCCCTCCTCATTACCAGAGCAGTTGCAGTGTGGACTACTTTGAAAGATACACCAGTAAGATTCCCAATCCATAACTCTTGTGAAGCAGCTGAAGTTATGGTCACAATTATTTTGCCAGCATTAAACCATTTACATTTTTTAAAATGTGATGGTTATGATAGCTATGAATACCATTATTACACATTTTTATTGTAACTGATTGGTGCAAATCCAAAAAAAATTATTATTGATTAAGATTGTGAAACCATAGATTTATTGTATAGATCGTACATACTTTTGTCAGAAAATACTAATTTTTGTTTATAACTTCAATCTAGTTGACTTATATACAATATAATTTATCAAGTAATGATCAGTACCTTCTAAGGATTCAAATGATATACAACATGACTCAATTTGGTGCAACTTTATATGTGACCATTTCCTAAAATTTAACAAAAATATTTTCGCATATATTTCGAATTGCCCAACCATGCCAAAGTGGCATGAATCTGATTATGACTTCATAGGTCCTATAGAACATATTTATGAAAAAAAAAGTTCCGCATACCAAAATTCCAGGTTAACCCCTCTGGCTTCCAGACTATTAGGGTTATTCTATATCATCATCATTAGACCAGTTTTTGGGTGATTTAATGTTTCATCATGTGAAAAAGTTCCTTTTCTCCTAAACAATTTCTGAGTCCAGCATTTTAATCATCATCTGTGAGAAACTTCATTTGAGACTGGAATTGACACACAGATGTTGGCCAAAATAATAAAGTTAGGAAACAGCTTTCAACATGTCATTTTCAAGAAGGTCACTCATACTTGCAACTGCTAAATGACCCCACTGCTAATTTGTAACCAGGTGACTGGACTGAATGTACTGCTCCTCCCTATTCTCAAACCACTGCCAGCCTGGCTGTAAACACCCAGCCAATTGGAATTGGTAGAGATTACAACTAAGTGACGATTAATTAAAGTTTATTTTAACCAGTAAATTATCCTCCCCCCAAGTTTTTTAGTGGGCTTATTTTTATTTTACATTTAATGAATTGTTAACAATTAACTAACCCCTTAGGAAAAAATAATAGATAAAAGCATGGGTGAAAAATTTTACTCAAAAGTGTTACAGAATTATAATTATAAGGAATGTTCGCAATTGTGCTTATACCTTGCTCTGACGCAGTTCTTCCTGTAATAAATTAATTGAAACAAGTGAACTTAAATAACTTAAAAACTGCTGGAAGAAAGATATTCAATGGGATTTGTATCCAGACATCATCAAAAAGTAATATAGAATCAGCAAGTAGTTTATCAAATATTTTATGATCATAGCAGGTTTGATGTCATCAGTGTGGGTTTCCAACAATACCATTAGAAGGTGGTATCTGAAACGGCCGTGCCCGGTATTTCAAACTAAGTATAATACCATCCAATGACAGCTTCTGGATATTTCATGTGCTGATGATTTACTATCTGGTATGTAATCATAGGTTAACAGTGTACATCATGTGCTAGCATTGGTATTGTTTCTTAGATAGTTTGTGTGTGCCTTCTACCAATAAACGTAGTTAAGGATACCTTATTCATACTGTGCTGTAGGGATGCTATCGAAGTCTCATGGCCAAATATTAAGGGTTGCTGCTGTGATGCATGTACTTTTTCACCTTGAAACCCCTCAAACAGTTAGTGAAAAAATTTCTGAGAAAGCATTACTGGCAGCACTGGACTTTGTGGAGCTATGTAACCAACATGCAGCTTTTTTGGCTGGAAAAGGACTAATTGAAGATGAAATAGAAGCATTGAAAGATCAAGAGGATGGACTCTGTAGTAATTACTGCTAAAAGGTATTTTATTTCTGAATATGTGAGAAAATACAACAACAACAACAACGTAGTTGTGCCTAACTTATGATAGAGAGGATGCTAAAATATTAGTAATTCCGTAATCTAAAAATGCTTTACAATCAATACAAAGTGTACCAAATGCCAATCTTTGTATTGAGACGTACACACATTGTACACACACACACACACACACACACACACACACATACACACATTAATTGATATTTATATCTCAGAGGCTACAAATACTTCATCAGGAGATGCAAAAGTAAGATCTAATGCTACATTTTCCTTACTTCTTCCTGGGAAAATACTAAACCTTACAGTAATTAGTCAACTGAAAAAAATGTCGAGGCAGAAGGAATGAACCAGCAGCCAAGGAATGCTGGAAAATGCTTCATGATGCTGGCCTTGGTACTCTAACACAGGGCCAAAAGCCCAAGTTTACAAGGGTAGTTTACAAATTGTGAACTTGAAGTTTGCAACGAGTTAACAAGTGTTCGAAGTTTACAAGAAGTTGCCAAAAAGTGTGCAAGTAGTTCACAATGGACGGCCTGCAAACTGCTTGTAAACTATTCAAGTGGAAGTTTACATAGTAGTTGACACAGTGTTCTTTAACTCAGCTGTAAACTCAATTGTGTACGTCTTGTAACAAATTGGATAACTCGTTGTGAACTATGATGATTAATAAAGGAAAACTAATAAGATATATTTCATAAACCAATACAAATAACATGAATTAGTACAGAAGCCAATAAGTAAATGTATATATATAATATATATATATATTATATATAAATAGATTAATAAAAATTTTAATATCTAATAATGTAAAAACACAAATGTATAGATAAATAAGTAAATAATAAAGAAAATAAAGAAATATAAATAATTAAAAAACCAAATAAATATATTATAAGTAAATAGCTAAATAAATAAGAATAATAAATAGATAAACGAATAAGTAAACAAGTATATTAGTAAATAAGTGAGTAAGTAAATATAAACTGATAGACAAGCAAGCACACAAACAACTAAATAAATAATAAGTAAATAAATAAAACATTTAATAACTTGAAATTATTAGAGCCTTCACTAACAAAACTTTGGCAAAAATAAAGGAATGAATATGATGTCCTGATTATATGATGGTCTATAAGATATGTTTTTTAATTTATATATATATCATTTATATTTATTTATGCTTTTATTTATTTATATATTTATTTTTTATGTTACTTATTTATGTCTCTATTTATTATGTATTTTTATTTATACATTTACTTTTTATTTATTAATTAATTCTTTATTTATTTTATTTATTTACTTATTATTTGTTTATTTGTTTGTTTATTTATTTACTTGTATATTTATTTTAATTGTATTTATTTATTTTTTATTTATTTTTTATTTATTTATTGTTTATTATTAATCTATATATAATTATATTTATATATTTATTTATTTATTTCTTATTTATTTATTATTAATCTTGATGTAAATATTTACTTATTATATATTATATATAATATATATTTATTATTTATTTATTTATTTACTTAAATTTATTAATCACTTACTTATTTGTCATTTTATTATTATTGTTAGATTTGTTATGGTGGAAATGTTTGTTAGTATGTTAATTAAAAGTAACCAATACAAAATACCATGAAATAGGTACGGTGTCGCCAAAGGAATAGGTGCAACTGACAAAATTAGCGTTGTATTAAAAGTGACCCATACCAAATATCATGAAATAGGTACGGTGTCACCAAAGGAATAGGTGCGGTGTCACCAAAGGAATAGGTGCAACTGACAAAATTGGCGATCCGTAACAAAAACGCGTTACTACAGTTTCTCTCTCGCGGAGCGAGAGAAGATTGAATTGGCGGCAGAGAATATGAGGATGCCGGGAACTCGTCTTCACCACGCACTACATGTAAGCACGCAAATAGTTGGTAAGTTACGTCAGCTTGTATTTTGTACTCGTAATGATTACATTTGGAAGTGACTAAACTCTAGAGTGCTCCTAGACCCCTTTAGCAGCAGGGGTGACTTAATGATAATTTTAATGAAGATGGTATTACTACTTTCATGGGAATAACAATCAAAAGTTAATTGGTTATGGTAAGAATCGAGTACGTCTTGTGTAGTAAACCCTTTACCAACTACAATAAGTCTTAAATGCACTAAGCCATATGAGGAAACCAATGCTGCATGAAATAAGACTTAATTAAGTTGTAGCAATAGCTCAGTGCTATTAAAAGTAAGCCAGGTTTTTATTTTTAGTATTATTTTTCATATGAAGGTGGACTGTGGTGTGCACCTTTTGAAAGCCCTCCCCCCCCACACCTACCACCATCACCACCCGTGCCTGCGTTAATTCCGTATTCAACCGCAACCTGTATACTATTGCTTATTACTGCGCGTAATCCGCGGAGCACAAACAAAAGCTCTACTGCTGTCTTCTCTTAGTCTTCTTGTCTATTGTGCAAAGGTGAGTGAGCCTGTCTGTAGTTCTATGTTGGTAGTGATAGGTTATCTTGTTACGGAAACAGCTTTTAGAAAGAGTAGGAAGTCTTTCCTTATTTAGGGGTTGTTGCTGGTAGCCATTTTCGCTGTATTTTTATTCCTTTTCTTTTAGCTTTGAGAATATTGGTGCTGCTGCTACCTGCTTATCTAGTGAGGTACCATGGAAGTAGGAATTATAAAGAAAAGATAAAGGTAAGTAAGTCTGTCGTTAATCCAAGCAGTAATTTTAAGTGTTCATTAATGTTTGTATACCTATGCACTTACAAGTATTTCTAGTGCATGCACGCGCGTACTATTATTTCTAATCTGTGCGTGCACAAACTTGTATTTCTAGTGCATGCACGCACGTACTGGTATTTCTAGTGCATGCACGCACGTACTGGTATTTCTAGTGCATGCACGCACATACTGGTATTTCTAGTGCATGCACGCACATACTGGTATTTCTAGTGCATGCACGCACGTACTGATATTTCTAGTGCATGCACGCACATACTGGTATTTCTAATCTGTGCATGCACAAACTTGTATTTCTAGTGCATGCACGCACGTACTGGTATTTCTAGTGCATGCACGCACGTACTGGTATTTCTAGTGCATACACGCACATACTGGTATTTCTAGTGCATGCACGCACGTACTAGTATTTCTAGTGCATGCACGTACTGGTATTTCTAATCTGTGCATGCACAAACTTGTATTTCTAGTGCATGCACGCACGTACTGGTATTTCTAGTGCATGCACGCACGTACTGGTATTTCTAGTGCATGCACGCACGTACTGGTATTTCTAGTGCATGCACGCACGTACTGGTATTTCTAGTGCATGCACGCACGTACTGGTATTTCTAGTGCATGCACGCACATACTGGTATTTCTAGTGCATACACGCACATACTGGTATTTCTAGTGCATGCACGCATATACTGGTATTTCTAGTGCATGCACGCACAAACTTGTATTTCTAGTGCATGCACGCACGTACTGGTATTTCTAGTGCATGCACGCACGTACTGGTATTTCTAGTGCATACACGCACATACTGGTATTTCTAGTGCATGCACGCACGTACTAGTATTTCTAGTGCATGCACGTACTGGTATTTCTAATCTGTGCATGCACAAACTTGTATTTCTAGTGCATGCACGCACGTACTGGTATTTCTAGTGCATGCACGCACGTACTGGTATTTCTAGTGCATGCACGCACGTACTGGTATTTCTAGTGCATGCACGCACGTACTGATATTTCTAGTGCATGCACGCACGTACTGGTATTTCTAGTGCATGCACGCACGTACTGGTATTTCTAGTGCATGCACGCACATACTGGTATTTCTAGTGCATGCACGCACATACTGGTATTTCTAGTGCATGCACGCACGTACTGATATTTCTAGTGCATGCACGCACATACTGGTATTTCTAATCTGTGCATGCACAAACTTGTATTTCTAGTGCATGCACGCACGTACTGGTATTTCTAGTGCATGCACGCACGTACTGGTATTTCTAGTGCATGCACGCACATACTGGTATTTCTAGTGCATGCACGCACGTACTGGTATTTCTAGTGCATGCACGTCCTGGTATTTCTAATCTGTGCATGCACAAACTTGTATTTCTAGTGCATGCACGCACGTACTGGTATTTCTAGTGCATGCACGCACATACTGGTATTTCTAGTGCATGCACGCACATACTGGTATTTCTAGTGCATGCACGCACGAACTGATATTTCTAGTGCATGCACGCACATACTGGTATTTCTAATCTGTGCATGCACAAACTTGTATTTCTAGTGCATGCACGCACATACTGGTATTTCTAGTGCATGCACGCACGTACTGGTATTTCTAGTGCATGCACGCACATACTGGTATTTCTAGTGCATGCACGCACGTACTGGTATTTCTAGTGCATGCACGTACTGGTATTTCTAATCTGTGCATGCACAAACTTGTATTTCTAGTGCATGCACGCACGTACTGGTATTTCTAGTGCATGCACGCACATACTGGTATTTCTAATCTGTGCATGCACAAACTTGTATTTCTAGTGCATGCACAAACTTGTATTTCTAGTGCATGCACGCACATACTGGTATTTCTAGTGCATGCACACACGTACTGGTATTTCTAGTGCATGCACGCACATACTGGTATTTCTAGTGCATACACGCACATACTGATATTTCTAGTGCATGCACGTACTGGTATTTCTAATCTGTGCATGCACAAACTTGTATTTCTAGTGCATGCACGCACGTACTGGTATTTCTAGTGCATGCACGTACTGGTATTTCTAATCTGTGCATGCACAAACTTGTATTTCTAGTGCATGCACGCACATACTGGTATTTCTAGTGCATGCACGCACGTACTGGTATTTCTAGTGCATGCACGCACGTACTGGTATTTCTAGTGCATGCACGCACGTACTGATATTTCTAGTGCATGCACGCACAAACTTGTATTTCTAGTGCATGCACGCACGTACTGGTATTTCTAGTGCATGCACGCACGTACTGGTATTTCTAGTGCATGCACGCACGTACTGGTATTTCTAGTGCATGCACGCACATACTGGTATTTCTAGTGCATACACGCACATACTGATATTTCTAGTGCATGCACGTACTGGTATTTCTAATCTGTGCATGCACAAACTTGTATTTCTAGTGCATGCATGCACAAACTTGTATTTCTAGTGCATGCACGCACGTACTGGTATTTCTAGTGCATGCACGCACGAACTGGTATTTCTAGTGCATGCACGCACATACTGGTATTTCTAGTGCATGCACGCACGTACTGGTATTTCTAGTGCATGCACGTACTGGTATTTCTAATCTGTGCATGCACAAACTTGTATTTCAAGTGCATGCACGCACGTACTGGTATTTCTAGTGCATGCACGCATGTACTGGTATTTCTAGTGCATGCACGCACGTACTGGTATTTCTAGTGCATGCACGCACGTACTGGTATTTCTAGTGCATGCACGCACGTACTGGTATTTCTAGTGCATGCACGCACGTACTGGTATTTCTAGTGCATGCACGCACGTACTGGTATTTCTAGTGCATGCACGCGTACTGGTATTTCTAGTGCATGCACGCACACTGGTATTTCTAGTGCATGCACGCACGTACTGGTATTTCTAGTGCATGCACGTACGTACTGGTATTTCTAGTGCATGCACGCACACTGGTATTTCTAGTGCATGCACACACGTACTGGTATTTCTAGTGCATGCACGCACGTACTGGTATTTCTAGTGCATGCACGCACGTACTGGTGCATGCACGTACGTACTGGTATTTCTAGTGCATGCACGCACGTACTGGTATTTCTAGTGCATGCACGCACGTACTGGTATTCTAGTGTGTTCTGGTATTGTAGTGTGTGCACGCACAAACTTGTATTTCTAGTACGTGAACACACGCACTAGAAATACCAGTTTGCACGCACTAGTATTACCACTGTGTACACACACTAGTATTACCACTGTGTGCACACACTAGTATTACCACTGTGTGCACACACTAGTATTACCACTGTGTGCACACACACACTAGTATTACCACTGTGCACACACACACTAGTATTACCACTGTGTGCACACACTAGTATTACCACTGTGTGCACACACTAGTATTACCACTGTGTGCACACACGCACTAGTATTACCACTGTGCACACACGCACTAGTATTACCACTGTGTGCACACACACTAGTATTACCACTGTGTGCACACACATACTAGTATTACCACTGTGCACACACGCACTAGTAATACCACTGTGTGCACGCACTAGTATTACCACTGTGTGCACACACACACTACTAGTATTACCACTGTGCACACACACTAGTATTACCACTGTCTGTACACACACTAGTATTACCACTGTGTGCACACGCACTACTAGTATTACCACTGTGCACACACGCACTAGTATTACCACTGTGTGCACGCACACACTAGTAATACCACTGTGTGCACGCACTAGTATTACCACTGTGTGCACACACACACTACTAGTATTACCACTGTGCACACACGCACTAGTAATACCACTGTGTGCACACGTACTAGTAATATCACCGTGTACACGCACTAGTATTACCACTGTGCACACACGCACTAGTATTACCACTGTCTGTACACGCACTAGTATTACCACTGTGTGCACACACACACTAGTATTACCACTGTGCACACACGCACTAGTATTACCACTGTGTGCACGCACTAGTATTACCACTGTGTGCACACACACACTACTAGTATTACCACTGTGCACACACACTAGTATTACCACTGTGTACACGCACTAGTATTACCACTGTCTGCACACACACTAGTATTACCACTGTGTGCACACACACACTAGTATTACCACTGTGTACACGCACTAGTATTACCACTGTCTGCACACACACTAGTATTACCACTGTGTGCACACACACACTAGTATTACCACTGTGTACACGCACTAGTATTACCACTGTCTGCACACACACTAGTATTACCACTGTGTGCACACACACACTAGTATTACCACTGTGTGCACACACACACTAGTATTACCACTGTGCACACACGCACTAGTAATACCACTGTGTGCACGCACTAGTATTACCACTGTGTGCACACACACACTAGTATTACCACTGTGCACACACGCACTAGTAATACCACTGTGCACACACACTAGTATTACCACTGTCTGCACACACACACTAGTATTACCACTGTGCACACACACACTAGTATTACCACTGTGCACACACGCACTAGTATTACCACTGTGTGCACGCACTAGTATTACCACTGTGTGCACACACACACTACTAGTATTACCACTGTGCACACACACACTAGTATTACCACTGTGTACATGCACTAGTATTACCACTGTCTGCACACACACTAGTATTACCACTGTGTCCACACACACACTAGTATTACCACTGTGTACACGCACTAGTATTACCACTGTGCACACGCACTAGTATTACCACTGTGTGCTCACACTAGTATTACCACTGTGTACACACACACTAGTATTATCACTGTGTACACGCACTAGTATTACCACTGTGCACACACATACTAGTAATATCACTATGCACACGCACTAGTATTACCACTGTGCGCACACACATACTAGTAATATCACTGTGTACACACACGCACTGAAATTACCACTGTGTGCGCACACATACTGGTATTACAGTGTGCACACATTGTTTGTTCGTACTAGTGTTTGTTTGTTCTAGTGTTTGTTCATACTAGTGTTAGTTCATTATAGCTTTCTGCATTATTACTCCTTTTTCTCCGTTTCTTCTCTTTCGTGTTTTTCTAGGCAATGAATTCCCGGGATCAGCCTGTTATTGGGGTTCTTGCAGCTGTACAAGGATATTCTAGCTTGAATCTTGATACTGTTGGCATAGTAGCTACAGGTAAGTTGCAATTGTATGTATCATGACGTAATTATGATTAGTTAATAAGAACTTAAAATTAGTTGGCTCTGCTTTTTCGGCTTCTTTTGGGTGGGGGTGAGGATGGTGGAGAGGGAGAAGGAGGTGTGGATGGTAAAAGTGTGGAGTCATGGTTGTGAGGTGTCTGAGTATGAGGTGGAGGACAGACAATGTCTTTACAGTCCCGGATTTTATCATGCAGGTACTTCTGCCTCTCCTGTGGCAGTCCTGGTGGCTCAATCACTTCGGGTAGCAGTTCAGGACGGGGCTTCCAGTCTTGGTGGTCTTCTCCTCAGCATCACTTTGCCTGATGTAATTCCATCAAAGGCTCCCCTCTTGAAGTATGGCTGGAAGTGTTCTGGTGTTGAGGGATCTGGATCTGGTGTTGAGGGGTCTGAAGCCTCGACGTCAGAGTCTAAGGGATCCAGGGTCATATAAGTTGAATTCATCCTCAAAAAGAGGAGGAATAGACTCGGACTCAGAAACATCACTAGAACCTTTAAAAATGTATTCTTTTTTATATATTTTTTTTTTAAATTAGTAAAAATGTAAGCCCTAGGCTGTTGCATGAAGATACATTCTTCTGAGTAGCCAATAAAGTGGCCATCAAATTCTTCATCACCTAAAAAAGTAAAAGAGTTATGACTATGAGTAATTTGGTTGATTGGGTACTAACAGTCTGGGGGTTGGTCTTCACTTCCTGGAGCCATGAATTCGCTAATGAGCTCCTCTAAGGCTTCACCCATCTCATGTCCAGGCCATCGCGGTGGCGGAGATTCAAAGCTCTGGCTAGGTTCCAGGTTTCACTCATGGTCTGTCTTTAGCTCTATCTGAACTGCACGTTCCTGAGCTGTATTTTCCTGCCTTCACGGCGCAGCATTTTGGCACGGAGTTTCACTCGCGCTAAAACTTGAGCTTAGCAACGATCCGGATACTCATTCTGCAGTAAGTTGATACGGAGACTTCTCGGGCTTATTCCTTCAGTTTCAGAGCGCGCCTGTCCTTCAAACTTGGTCAGTATCTATAAAAATGGTTATCATTCCATATATGCATTAAAAATATTTTGGTAAAAAATTGACAGAAACCATAAAATTGTTAATTGTCCAATTTGGTGCTTGCCGCGTTGTGCCCGATTTTCCTGTAGACGGTCACATATGTTAGTCTGCACCTAATTATAAATGTTTGATACACTTTTATGTTATTCCTGGTCCATGATCAGTGTTTACTTGTTTGTTAAAATCTACGTTGCTATAGGATATTGAACTGTACCGCCAGTTGTCTATTTCTCTGTCCAGTATTGCTATCAGTTGTCCTATAGGACTAAGGTCGGACCAATAGAAGAGTCCTACGGGATGTATGCCAAAATTAAATTAACCATTTCATTGTCCATAGTGCTATATGACACTTTTGGTTGGCCATTCTCTGTTACCCTCAGCACGCATGCATGAGATTTATAGCCTGCCATTTGTTTGTTTGTTTCCATCTGTTAAGGTCCTCATGACTTATTTCTTTCTATTGCTATTGTTCCCAGTTTTTGTATGCGAAGTAACTGTAGTGAAAGCTGTAATAGTCTCTGGGAAGTTGGTGACAAAATCTGGCAGGCACCATTTTCCACTTATCGCGAAATACATCCCTGGCTACATCCTTCCTCCCATCCGCCCCCTTCCTCTCCTCTGTTTTTTTTATTTGAATGAGTAAACAAACTCTAGAATTGTAGTTCTAGTTACTTTTTTCCCCTTCATTGTTGTGAAGCAGTCTGCCATATTATTATTATTATTACCATCAACCTTATCATCCTTTTTATTAGGCAATTGCTGTGTCATAAAGCCATCTGAAGCAGCTGTGGCATCATCTAATTTGATCAATGAACTCGTTCCCAAATACTTAGACCCGGGTAAGTTCTATAATAGCATAGACCAATAATAGCATAGACCAATGTTGGCATGTGGGTGGGGTATGTGGGCGTAGAATGTCGGTTACCCCCCCCCCCCCATAATTTTGGGGCACTATCTCATGAAATGATTTCCCACGTGAACAATTTTTAACCACAAAAAAAAACATGCCTTTGGAGCCCCCCCCCCCTACCCATACTGAAACATCTTCCTTTACCACTGTTATGGTATTATAATGTGGTAGATCTGTATAGTTGATCAATTTTAATATAATGTTGTGTTGTTTTATTGTTGTTCATTTTCTTCTTCAAGTAGTGAGCTAAGTCACGTGTTAAATCAAAATTTATGCAATCATTAACCCTCAGCGCGCATGTGCGAGAGGGTTATAGTAGTCACGTTGTCTATCTGTTTGTCTGTCTGTCACGCTCTGATTTTGTAGATTACTAACAATTAACAGTTGATGTAGGACAAAGCAGCCCATATTAGCATTAACCCCTCCAAACTTGAGGACCCGCACCCTCCACTCTCTGTGGCTTATTTAGCCACACGCTATCCTTTGTAGGAATAAAAAAAGTTCTCTCTCCCCCCAGAAAAAAAATCCTGTATGAAGCCCTGATGAAGAACCTCAATTATATGCTCGAAGTATCCAACATGCTCTTGACAGCAAATCAATATTAGTTGGGAATAATATTGTACTGGACTGTTGTGATTGCCCTTGACTTGTAACTCAATTAGTCAGCAGGTAAATAGAAATAACGAGGGTTGATTTAACCAGATGATTGAATATTTGATCCTTTAGGTTTCCTTTGCAGTGAGAAAAAACTAGCAAGTTCTACCATTTCTGTAATTAAGCTTTGATATGATTATGATTTAACCTTGTGATCCAATGCATTGAGTCTGAGTAGCAGATTTCACCCTTTGGTGATGTCAGAGCTATAGTTTAGCTTTGTTGGTTGATTAGAACTATTCCCGCTCGTATCGTGTTCACACATACACACTCACAAACGCACACACAAAATAATACATAAAGTATATTCATTATTATAACTAGCACTGGCAATTATGCTTGTGGTTGGTCATTAGACAAGTTTTGCCTGCCCAGTGAGAGCAAAAATTATGCTTTGATGTTGTTGTTATTTTTTTTGTTGTTGTTGTTGTTAATTGGGACTTGCTCTACACCAACTTTTTATTTAAATTTTTTCTATTAAGTTCAGCATGCAGCTATAAATTCACTCGGCTAGTATCAATCCTTCTATAGTTCCCGTGTCAGTGCAATAGAACAAACAAGCAAACAACAACAACCCTGTTCACACCATTTATAAGCACCATCCATTATACAATCAATAACAATATATTGTAATTAGGGGAACTCTGCATCAGTACTAGTTTTTCCCCTATCATCGCGTAAAATTTCTTGCTGTCCATCGTGGTTTGGCTTTGTACTTTAAAGTTAACGTGTGCTGGAATTGGAGTTCACATTGAAAATGGATACTGGTAAATGTCTCTGGCCTGTTAGCTTCTTCATGAAGACAGCTTTTACGTATACCATTTTCGTTGTTCATGCTATAGTGATACCTAATTAGAATAGCCAATAAATCATTCTTTTGGTCCTAGATGATTTTGTAAATAGCTTGCTAGTGTATAGTGGCGCTGAGGGATCGCACTTATGGTGCTTCATTATGCCAGTGAACTAAAAACACTATTGCACAATCTAATTGTAAGCCATATATCATCTCACATATATACTTTGTTTGATCTGGTTTATAAATGCATTTACAGGTAGTTTTAACTTCACAAACTTGCTTGATTGTAGAGTTGGTAATTATCATGAAAACGTATTAGTAATGAGCTAACTGCAGCAATAGATTAATGGAATAAGAATGAAAATATTCAGCATGGAGTAGCTATATCACAGAATTTCATTAAGATATGTGTGACTACTATGAATTGACAATTATGTGATAGGTATTTTCTCTAATTAAAGCACTCCACATTTGTCATTCACATTTTAACTTTGCTTTTTGCTTACGAAAGTTTGAAGTATTTCAAGGGAGACAAAATGCCTTCAAGGGGGCGAGCACCCCCTGGCCCCCCTAAATGAACCCCTGAATACCCACATGCTAAATATAATGACCCATTTTGTTCTGAAAGTGGGTATAGTAACTACCGAGTATAAGAATTTCTTAATCACACGAGCATTCAATATTCTCCCATATTGAACGCTGCATGATGAATACTCCAATGTGCCCATGTGTAGTTCTTGAAGCACAACCAATTTAGACCAGTATTACTTCGATGCACATGTCTTCCTCCCACTTTTCCATCAACTCCCCTCCCCCCCACCCCCACCCCCACTCCAGAAAGAGAAAATAAGATATATGATTTATGAGTCAATTTGATTTTCTATTTTGATCCATTTGTAATTTACAGCATATTTCAACACTGCATCATGGAGAAGGGCGACTGTAATTGGAGAGGGGGGGGGGGAAGAACTCGGTTTGAAAGGGAAAATTTCAGTTTCCCCCTCCATCCTTCTGTATCAAATACTGCTATATGAGAGTATTTATACTGATCAGTGCTTAATCAATCACATGCATGATTTTGCAACTCACTTTAGTCTAATTACTATAATTATTAGGTTTCTATATACATGAAACCCAGACGACTATAAACACATGATTATCAGTTTTTTTGTTTATTTGTTTGTTTAGTTATTTTAGATTTAGAGGATGTCAAGCGAAGTTTCTCTAGGAGAAGATGGCATGATACGGTCATTCATTATGAAATCTACAGAAAATGTCCTGTTCAGCTGTGCAATTGACGCCTACAAATGTCTTCTTTCTAGTCCGAGAACACTGCACTTCTAACTTTGACGACAGATAGCAGAAAGTCTGATCATAATGCTATTTTTAGTTGTAACATTAATTTATACATTCATCATGTTCATAATTTGTATCCTGAAAGAGAATATTGCACCTTCATTTCATTGCACACTCACCTACTCCTTTTAATTTCTAAATTATTTCATGGCGTATTCATCATTTCATATAGTTTATGTATTCATTTTTGTTTTCTTAAAATTTGAGACTTTATTATTAAATGCTAGCTATTGAAATTAGTATTTCTGCTAAAAGTTGAAACTAGCATCAAAAGTATTGGACTTGTGTCATAAGCTTCATGTAAAATATTCTTGTGGTCTGTCTATGTCTGATGGCAAAGGTCAGAAGTTATATAACCTTGGTTTCATGGAACAGTGGTAGACATCAGAATGAAATAAAATTTCCCCTGATACTTTCATATCTGGTTTAAAAAAAAAGCATGCTCTGAAAGCCGGTCAAGTAGCAGTCCAAGCGATGAAGAAGTATGCAAAGTAATAGATCCGATTAGCAAGCCTCCATTGTTATTTGTAACTAACTAGTTATAGAAATGTCGTGCACACAGTCCCTCTACATTTATTACAGAATTTGAAAGAAAAGTATTTTTAGCCACCAGAGAAAAGCAACTTAAATTGGTGTGTGTGTGTGTGTTGTTGCTGTTACAGTCAGGTTCAGTGATTCCAGACTTTCTTAGTTTTAGTTATTCATACTAAAAAAATATCTTGAATGCTTCTGAGGGAAGAAGTGCAGCAGAGGGAAGAAGGGCAGCAGAGGGAAGAAGTGCAGCTGAGGGAAGAAGTGCAGCTGAGGGAAGAAGTGCAGCAGAGGGAAGAAGCACAACAAGGAGAACAGTCCACAAGCCGTAATATAAAGATGAACATTGGCAGAGGCAATCCCAAACTAAGCTTCGTTTTAGTTTTTTTTCCCAAATTCTTCCTGAAGATTAGAGTTTTTAGTTTTTCTTCAATACCATGTAGAAGATTTCGTTAGTTATACTATCAATTGTCTTAGTTTTAGTTAATTTATGTTGCCTCTCAAATTCTGCAATAATGAGACTCCTTAAAGAAAGTTGTTCATGTAGTTTTTCCAAAGAACTTCAAAAATGGCATATTTCTGTGAAAACTTGGGTATTATTAATAAAGTATGGTATTTGTTGTGTAGTTTAGAGAATAGTTACTTGATGGGAATTAATATTTTCATTTAATAATGACATAATTCAAGGTGAATTGTTTACAATAAAAATTGCTTAGTTTTAGTTTTTGTTATCCACTCTAATGGTAGTTTTAGTTATTATTGAATTTACTGTCTTCTAAAATAATTAGTTTTAGTTTTTTCATGTTCTCTACAGCTTAGTTTTAGCTATTCTTACCAAAAGTAAAATACCCCAAAACTAAGAGGTTTGGGTTTTAGTTTTAGTTAGCTAACTAAAACAACATTGGTTAAAGTTACAGCAAGGAAATGTAGAAGCAGTCTTAGAGTGGGCATTTTCAAATTTGCTTCACTTGGGAAGCACCATAAAATATCTTCTCTGTTGAGTGACTGGAAAACTTAGTTCACTTTAGTGCAACGTTTAGTGTCTATTATACAGTTTTCACATACAATGTTACATTTAGTAGGGATAAAGTCTGGATGTCGTATCAGTAACTTACACATACCATTATTATAAATCACTGCGTTGTTTGTATTATCTATTATCTAGTCCAGTTACAAAATTATGAATTTGTCAAGTCTCAGAGTAGCTATGTAGCTATTATGGTTCTAGATCCACTGGTATAGCTAAACTATTCTGATGAAAATAGTTTTGTTCATCATGCCATTGAAGTATACAGATTGTGTATATTATCAGTAGTAACAGCAATATATTTTATTGCATATTAAAGTTTAATAGAAGCAATGCATTTTGCAAAAATAATGAAGTAGCTATTCCTACTGAGGGTCAGATAACTATTTGGCGTGATGTATGCTGCATTACTCGTCAGAAGATACCTGCAGGCCCGACACTCCTCAATTTAGTGACGGATTGATCCTTCTTTATCTAAAACACCCCCTAGCTTTCCTTATACGCTTTAAAACTTACCAATTCCCACAATGATGGATTTGTTATTGTTTTTACTTCTCTTGTAACTATAGCAACGGAAAGGTACCGCCCAACAAGATTAAAACAACGGTCGTCATTTGTTCAGATCTAGAGCCCACGCAGCGCATGTGGAAAGAAATAATGGTGGGAGAAGACTAAGAGGCGGTCTGTCATATTGATTAGGTAAGCTCAGGCGTTAGATACTGCATGACTTAATGTGGCGGTGGTGTAGGGTGGGTTAACGTGAAATTATATAAATTCTATTTTGAATGAGTTGCGTAAGTGTTACTCGTGTAGGTTTAAACTAACATTTTAGTTAAGTTAAATTCAAGTGTTGTACATTAAGGCAGTCAATAGTCCAGGGTAACCTTACAAATATTCTGTGGAATACACAATTGAAGCCTGTTGTTGAATACTGGTGCTAGCCATTAGTATTTGTAGTAGTCACAGGACAGATCAGCAGTGTTGGAAGATGTTTAGTAAAGGGGCGCTCCAAGGGCATGTTTTTTTGGGGGGGGATTGGGGGTTTAAAAGTGTGAATGTGAGAAATTTCCTTGTTAGATTATGCCCACAATTTTGGTAGCCCAAAGCCCCCCCTTCCTACGCCACTGCTGATATCAATCACGGTGGCGTTGCCCCTATAGCCTCCTCTACACACTGCCCAGATTGTGTCACAAATAATATTTTAGCTACTATATTTTATCGGTTATTATGACCATGTGAATAAAACACTCAGGGTTACTGGACTGACTGGCAAGTTGAAGGTCTTGCCGTAGTTGACTTCAGACAAGCTGGCTCATAATCAACCTGCGAGGCAACAATTACTGGCAAGTGTTTGTTCTTGACAAAGTCCTCAGTATAGACTGAATCAAGTAAGTCTCAAGTTGTGGTATATGTAGTCTCATTTGAGTGTTCAAAATATTTTATGATGATGCCCAGTGCATACCTGATTTAGGTGATATTTGTGACCTTCCGTTGTTGCTGTGTGGTGTGCAGGGTGGGGGAGGGGAGACAATGGACAGGATATGACCTTGGAATGGGAAGTAGTTTCATTAAAAGTCCAGGTGGAGGAGATGGGGCATGAGTGATATGCATCAGTTATTATTGAACAGGTGAAGGATGTGGACTCTTGTCACATGGTAATAGACTCATGTATCAGCTGGTGATGTTTGTGTGTTCTATTGGAACTGTAGTTCCTTGAACTTTCTAAGCCTTAGGACAGAGAGCTTGTAGGCTGTGGTTTATGCTTTTATCACTTGAGTGATGTCCACCAGTTGTATTACTAATTCCTTTCATGATTAGTTCTCATGTAGCCACAAGATATTTGATGATAGACATTAGGAGCACTCTAGTTCTGCAACATTTACAATCAAGTTGCATAGCTTCTTAATATTATATTATTGTTATTGTTATTACTGTTATAAAAAATTTATTATAGTCAGGGATTTATCTAGAAATTTGTTTGGAAAGGGGTGGGAGGAGTTTGGTCATATCTGCCACCCTTAGGATGTAAGACATAAAATATTTATAACTAACAAGTACCCCACCTCATAGTGGCGCTTGATGTATTGCACAGTAAGAATGCAGTAGCATAAGTTTTTTTTTTTTTATTCATTGTTATCATTCTCTACATCAGTTGCCCTCTCCTGCTCTCTTTTTTCCTGAACTATCTCAGCTTTTCTTATCCCCAACCTTTCCTTTTTTTCAGCTTTTTTCTCGAGTCATGGAGTCCATTCTCCTTTGTCTACCTCTCCTGCTTCTGCATCTCTATGTCCTTCTATCATGATTGTGGACTCTCCTTATACACAGTCCATACTCTACTTATACACAGTTCATACTCTCCTTATACACAGTCCATACTCTACTTATACACAGTTCATACTCTCCTTATACACAGTCCATACTCTCCCTATAAACATTCCATACTCTCCTTATACACAGTCCATACTCTCCCTATACACAGTCCATACTCTCCTTATACACAGTCCATACTCTCCCTATACACAGTCCATACTCTCCTTATACACAGTCCATACTCTCCTTACACAGTCCATACTCTCCCTATACACAGTCCATACTCTCCTTATACACAGTCCATACTCTCCTTATACACAGTTCATACTCTCCTTATACACAGTTCATACTCTCCTTATACACAGTCCATACTCTCCTTATACACAGTCCATACTCTCCCTATACACAGTCCATACTCTCCTTACACAGTCCATACTCTCCCTATACACAGTCCATACTCTCCCTATACACAGTCCATACTCTCCTTATACACAGTCCATACTCTCCTTACACAGTCCATACGCTCCCTATACACAGTCCATACTCTCCTTATACACAGTCCATACTCTCCTTATACAGTCCATACTCCCCAACCTTTCCTTTTTTTCAGCTTTTTTCTCGAGTCATGGAGTCCATTCTCCTTTGTCTACCTCTCCTGCTTCTGCATCTCTATGGCCTTCTATCATGATTGTGGACTTATGCTTTGTGAAATATTGCCTATTTTTTCGTATTTCCCCCTTCCTTCTTGAAACTTATGCTGCCTTTAATCACCTTCAACTGAATGGGATGACATAATCAAGATATGATGATGCTTTACCACACTGTTTAAGCTCACGAACTATTCATGAATACATACCGTTGGTCGTTGTCATTGTTACTGACACATGAGCATATTGTTCTTTAATCCTAGAGAGTAATTTGCATGACATCATGAGTTTGAGTGCTTTAATTTTGAGTACTGCCTAACTGCATACTGCACACAGATACTATTGAACTATGATAGGTGCTGGATTTGAATGTTTACTAGGGTATCATATTTAGATAGTTCCTTCAAAATTTTTGCTATAAGAGGTGCTCGGCCTTAATTACAATGTTTGTATAATTATTTAGTACACATTAATTTTGAAGAAATTCTTGAGAATTTTTAATTTATTTGATTGTTCAGGACTTTATACAACAAGAGAAGATCACATGTGCGGTGGACTATGCAGTCGAGTAAAAGTGGCGTGCAAGGTTAGGTGGATTCTAAATTAGGAAATAAATTTGAAGGGGAAATTAAATAGTGTATATTACAATATACCAGCAAGTACCCCAACACACAGTGGAGCTCGACATATTGAAGTTATTTTGCTCAGTTATCATTCTCTACTATCTATTAATTAATTAGTTTTCATCTCCTGCTCTCTTTTTTAAACTATCTCAGCTTTTCTTACCCCACCCTCACATTTCCTTTCTTAAGCTTTTTCTTCTTGAGTAATGAGTCCCTTTTCCTTTGTCTAATTCTCCTGCTTCGGAATCTCTGTCCTACCATCATGATTGTGGCCTTACGCTGCGCGAAACTTTTGCCTTCTCTCTTTCATACTTTTGCCTTCCCTTAGTCTATTCCACCCACTTTTTAGTAACAATTAATCACTCTCTACTGAATGTGATGACTCTTTACCCATTGAGGTAAGGACGATGCTTGGCCAGACTGTTTAAGCTCATGGATTATTCATGAATACACACACACACGGTCGTTGTCGTTCATCATTGTTATTTGGCACACAAGTGTATTAATCAGGGGTTCATTTAGAAATCAATTTAAGAGTGGACGAGGTTGAGTTTGTGCTATCTAAAGGGTGTCACAGCGTTCATGCAGAACTAAGATGAGAAAAGAGACGGGCATGATTTAAGCATTTCCCATCACCTTAAATATTCACTTTTTAACTTCGCATTTTGCTTACGGAATTTTAAGGGGGGGCAAGCGTCTCCCTTGCTCCCCCCCCTAAATGAACCCCTGTTATTATATAGATGTTAGTAAATTTTTCAAAATTTTAATGTAAATTTTTCAAAATTTTAATGAACAAGAGAGGTATTTGTGAAGTATTATACTATTTTAACCCACATGGCTGAGGGTAGTCTTGTAATAGACTGAAAGAACGTGTGACGAACAGTTGATTGTAACTTTGAGCTGACATTTTGAAGCTGATTGAATCATTGATGTGTATCTTATACAGAATTATTTTGCTTGGGGTAAGAGACAGGTGCTGTGTGTTTACTTAGCCACACCACACCCTCTTTCTAAACATTCTACTGTGGTGCACATGCTTGTATGAGACTGTGTATATGCATTGATCAATGTTTCTTGCATGATTTTATGATCGTAATATTCATAGAAGCTGTTCTATATTTTCCCCAATATTCGAGGCGGGGTTGGAGATCCTAGGTTTAACCCCCTCAGTATTCTATAGCTTAAGTTGTGCTGAAATAGCAGCTAGCATAAGGCAACTGTATGGGTGCACAATTTATGCTATTATCCAATTATTTGCATAGGCCGCAACAACTAGTGGAGTGAAATGACTTAAGATCTAAACTGCTGGAGATGTTAATGCATATGACATCAGAGGCGGAAGAAGCGGTGAAGGAATCTCATCAATGAAATATCCTTATTGGAAGTGGCAGTATTAACAGTATGTAAATGATTGGTTTGAGGGAACCACATCCGGGTTAATGTATAAGCTTAGGATTTTACTTTAACTTTTTCCTGCTTGTTATCTGATTAACCTTTACTTTTTTCTGCATGTGCCCTTACCATGATTCTGCTGGTTTCCCTTTACCATGTTTCTGCTGGTTACCCTTTACTTACTAGTTTTGTGAATTCCCTGTATTGTGATACTCGTGCATAATTAAGAATAGGAGAATCCTAACAATGTATGTGTGGAATACCATGTGGAAACTTTTCTAAAAAATACCACAGTGTCCCTATACCTTATTCCTGCTGGTTACCCATTACCTACTATATGGGCTGGGTAAAGCAAGAGTATGGACTGGGTAAAGGGAGAGTATGGACTGGGTAAAGGGAGAGTATGGACTGGGTAAAGGGAGAGAGTGGACTGTATATAGGGAGAGTATGGACTGTGTAAGGAGAGTATGGACTGTGTATAAGGAGAGCATGGACTGTGTATAAGGAGAGTATGGACTTTGTATAGGGAGAGTATGGACTGTGTATAAGGAGAGTATGGACTGTGTATAAGGAGAGTATGGACTGTGTATAAGGAGAGTATGGACTGTATAAGGAGAGTATGGAATGTTTATAGGGAGGGTATGGACTGGGTAAAGGGAGAGAGTGGACTGTATATAGGGAGAGTATGGACTGTGTAAGGAGAGTATGGACTGTGTATAAGGAGAGTATGGACTGTGTATACGGAGAGTATGGCCTGTGTATAAGGAGAGTATGGACTGTGTATAAGGAGAGTATGGACTGTGTATAAGGAGAGTATGGACAGTGTATACGGAGAGTATGGACTGTGTATAAGGAGAGTATGGACTATGTATAAGGAGAGTATGGACTGTGTATGGGAGAGTATGGACTGTATAAGGAGAGTATGGACTGTGTATACGGAGAGTATGGACTGTGTATAAGGAGAGTATGGACTGTGTATAAGGAGAGTATGGACTGTATAAGGAGAGTATGGACTGTATAAGGAGAGTATGGACTGTGTATAAGGAGAGTATGGACTGTATAAGGAGAGTATGGACTGTGTATAGGAGAGTATGGACTGTATAAGGAGAGTATGGACTGTGTATAAGGAGAGTATGGACTGTGTATAAGGAGAGTATGGACTGTGTATAAGGAGAGTATGGACTGTGTATAAGGAGAGTATGGACTGTGTATAAGGAGAGTATGGACTGTGTATACGGAGAGTATGGACTGTGTATAAGGAGAGTATGGACTGTATAAGGAGAGTATGGACTGTATAAGGAGAGTATGGACTGTGTATAAGGAGAGTATGGACTGTGTATAAGGAGAGTATGGACTGTGTATACGGAGAGTATGGACTGTGTATACGGAGAGTATGGATGGACTGTGTATAAGGAGAGTATGGACTGTGTATAAGGGGAGTATGGACCTGTTTATAAGGAGAGTATGGACTTAATAGAGCTTATGGACTGTATAAGGAGAGATTGACTGTGTATAGGATAGTATGGACTGTGTATAAGGAGATATGGGACTTTGTATAACGGAGAGTAGGGACTGTGTAACGGAGAGTATGGACTGGTATAAGGGAGTATGGACTGTTATAGGGAAGTATGGACTGTGTATAAGGAGAGTATGGACTGTGTATAATGAGAGTTAATGGACCTGTGTATACGGAATAATGGACTGTGTATAAGGAGAGTATGGACTGTGTATAAGGAGAGTATGGACTGTGTATAAGGAGAGTATGGACTGTGTATACGGAGAGTATGGACTGTGTATAAGGAGAGTATGGACTGTGTATAAGGAGTGTATGGAGTGTGTATAAGGAGAGTATGGACTGTGTATAAGGAGAGTATGGACTGTGTATACGGAGAGTATGGACTGGGTAAAGGGAGAGTATGGACTGTGTATAAGGAGAGTATGGACTGTGTATAAGGAGAGTATGGACTGGGTAAAGGGTGAGTGTGGACTGGGTAAGGGATAGTATGGACTGAGTAAAGCGAGAGTATGGATTGAGTAAAGCGAGAGTGAACAGGGTAAAGGGAAAGGATGGACTGGGTAAAGCATTGGGTAGAGGGAGAGTATGGACTGTGTATAGGGAGAGTATGGACTGTGTATAGGGAGAGTAGGGACTGTGTATAGGGAGAGTATGGACTGTGTATAGGGAGAGTATGGACTGTGTATAGGGAGAGTATGGACTGTGTATAAGGAGAGTATGGACTGTGTATAGGGAGAGTATGGACTGTGTATAAGGAGAGTATGGACTGTATAAGGAGAGTATGGACTGTGTATAAGGAGAGTATGGACTGTGTATAGGGAGAGTATGGACTGTATAAGGAGAGTATGGACTGTGTATAAGGAGAGTATGGACTGTGTATAGGGAGAGTATGGACTGTATAAGGAGAGTATGGACTGTGTATAAGGAGAGTATGGACTGTGTATAGGGAGAGTATGGACTGTATAAGGAGAGTATGGACTGTGTATAAGGAGAGTATGGACTGTGTATAGGGAGAGTATGGACTGTATAAGGAGAGTATGGACTGTGTATAAGGAGAGTATGGACTGTGTATAGGGAGAGTATGGACTGTATAAGGAGAGTATGGACTGTGTATAAGGAGAGTATGGACTGTGTATAGGGAGAGTATGGACTGTATAAGGAGAGTATGGACTGTGTATAAGGAGAGTATGGACTGTGTATAGGGAGAGTATGGACTGTATAAGGAGAGTATGGACTGTGTATAAGGAGAGTATGGACTGTGTATAGGGAGAGTATGGACTGTATAAGGAGAGTATGGACTGTGTATAAGGAGAGTATGGACTGTGTATAGGGAGAGTATGGACTGTATAAGGAGAGTATGGACTGTGTATAAGGAGAGTATGGACTGTGTATAGGGAGAGTATGGACTGTATAAGGAGAGTATGGACTGTGTATAAGGAGAGTATGGACTGTGTATAAGGAGAGTATGGACTGTGTATAAGGAGAGTATGGACTGGGTAAAGGGATAGTATGGACTGAGTAAAGCGAGAGTGAACAGGGTAAAGGGAAAGGATGGACTGGGTAAAGCAAGAATATGGATTGGGTAAAGGGAGTATAGACTGAGTAGAGGGAGAGTATGGACTGTGTATAGGGAGAGTATGGACTGTGTATAGGGAGAGTAGGGACTGTGTATAGGTAGAGTAGGGACTGTGTATAGGGAGAGTATGGACTGTGTATAGGGAGAGTATGGACTGGGTAAAGGGAGAGTATGGACTGTGTATAGGGAGAGTATGGACTGTGTATAGGGAGAGTAGGGACTGTGTATAGGGAGAGTATGGACTGTGTATAGGGAGAGTATGGACTGTGTATAAGGAGAGTATAGACTGTGTATAGGGAGAGTATGGACTGTGTATAGGGAGAGTATGGACTGTGTATAGGGAGAGTAGGGACTGTGTATAAGGAGAGTAGGGACTGTGTATAGGGAGAGTATGGACTGGGTAAAGGGATAGTATGGACTGAGTAAAGCGAGAGTAAACAGGGTAAAGGGAAAGGATGGACTGGGTAAAGCAAGAATATGGATTGGGTAAAGGGAGTATAGACTGAGTAGAAGGAGAGTATGGACTGTGTATAAGGAGAGTATGGACTGTATAAGGAGAGCATGGACTTTGTATAAGGAGAGTATGGACTGTGTATAAGGAGAGTATGGACTGTATAAGGAGAGTATGGACTGTGTATAAGGAGAGTATGGACTGTATAAGGAGAGCATGGACTTTGTATAAGGAGAGCATGGACTGTGTATAAGGAGAGTATGGACTGTGTATAGGGAGAGTTTGGACTGTGCAAAGGGAGAGTATGGACTGTGTAAAGAGAGAGAGTGGACTGGGAAAAGCGAAAGTGTGGACTGTGTGTAGCGAGAATATGGATTGGGTAAAGGGAGAGTGTGGACTGAGTAAAGGGAGAGTATGGACTGGGTATAGTGAGACTGGATAAGGTAAAGCAAGAGTGTGGTAAAATGTGAGTATGCTCTATCATAGATTGTGAAAGGGATATACCTTTGAAGTGACCATGAATTGGGTAAAGTACAGTGACCATGAATTGGGTAAAGTACAGTGACCATGAATTGGGTAAAGTACAAGGATCATGAATTGGGTAAAGTACAAGGATCATGAATTGGGTAAAGTACAGTGACCATGAATTGGGTAAAGTACAGTTACCATGAATTGGGTAAAGTACAGTGACCATGAATTGAGTAAACTACAAGAATCATGAATTGGGACAGTGACCATGAATTGGGTAAAGTACAGTGACCATGAATTGGATTAAGTACAGTAACTATGAATTGAGTAAAGTACAGTGACCATGAATTAGGTAGAGTACAGTGACCATGAATTGGGTAGAGTACGGTGACCATAAATTGGGTAAAGTACAGTGACCATGAATTGGGTAAACTACAAGAATCATGAATTGGGTAAAGTACAGTGACCATGAATTGGGTAAACTACAGGGATCATGAATTGAGTAAAGTACAGTGACCATTAATTGGGTAAAGTACAAGGATCATGAATTGGGTAAAGTACAGTGACCATGAATTGCGTCAAGTACAGTGACCATCAATTAGTTAAAGTCCGGTGATAATGAATTGGGTAAAGTACAGTGATGAATTGGGTAAAGTACAGTGACCATGAATTGTGTAGAGTGCAGTGACCATGAATTGGGTAAAGTACAGTGACCATGAATTGGGTAGAGTACAGTGACCATGAATTGGGTAGAGTACAGTGACCATGAATTGGGTAAAGTACAGTGACCATGAATTGGGTTGAGTACAGTGACCATGAATTGGGTAAACTACAAGAATCATGAATTGGGTAAAGTACAAGGATCATGAATTGGGTAAAGTACAGTGACCATGAATCGCATCAAGTACAGTGACCAACAATTAGTTAAAGTACGGTGATAATGAATTGGGTAAAGTACAGTGATGAATTGGGTAAAGTACAGTGACCATGAATTGGGTAGAGTACAGTGACCATGAATTGGGTAGAGTACAGTGACCATGAATTGGGTAAAGTACAGTGACCATGAATTGGGTAAAGTACAGTGACCATGAATTGGATAAACTACAAGAATCATGAATTGAGTAAAGTACAGTGACCATGAATTGGGTAGAGTACAAGGATCATGAATTGGGTAAAGCACAGTGACCATGAATTGGGTTAAGTACAGTGACCATGAATTGGGTATAGTACAGTGACCATGAATCGCGTCAAGTACAGTGACCATCAATTAGTTAAAGTACACTGATAATGAATTGGGTAAAGTACAGTGATGAATTGGGTAAAGTACAGTGACAATGAATTGGGTAAAGTACAGTGACCATGCATTGGGTAAAGTACAGTTACCATGAATTGGGTAAAGTTCAGTGACCATGAAGTGAGGAAAGTACAGTGACAATGAGTTGGGTAAAATACAGTGACCATGAATTGAGGAAAGTACAGTGACCATGAATTGAGGAAAGTACAGTGGCCATGAATTAGGCAGAGTACAGTGACCATGAATTGGGTAGAGTACAGTGACCATGAATTGGGTAAAGTACAAGGATCATGAATTGGGTAAAGTACAAGGATCATGAATTGGGTAAAGTACAGTGACCATGAATCGCGTCAAGTACAGTGACCATGAATCACGTCAAGTACAGTGACCATCAATTAGTTAAAGTACGGTGATAATGAATTGGGTAAAGTACAGTGATGTATTGGGTAAAGTACAGTGACCATGAATTGGGTAGAGTACAGTGACCATGAATTGGGTAAAGTACAGTGACCATGAATTGGGTAGAGTACAGTGACCATGAATTGGGTAGTACAGTGACCATGAATTGGGTAGAGTACAGTGACCATGAATTGGATAGAGTACAGTGACCATGAGTTGGGTAGAGTACAGGGATTATGAATTGGGTACAGTACAGTGACCATGAATTGGGTAGAGTACAGTGACCATGAATTGGGTAGAGTACAGTGACCATGAATTGGGTAAAGTACAGTGACCATGAATCGCGTCAAGTACAGTGACCATCAATTGTGACAGTGCCTAGGAAAAGGGACCTTTTCCGTAACAAAGTGAAAAATGAGTTATTCATACCACTGTGTAGAGCACTTCTTATGGAGTATTTTGATATCAAGTTTATAGGCAGGCGCTCCTTGGTTCACTAAATATACGAGCGGCAATCTGACCATTTTGAGCACAGTTATTTCGAGAAAACTGCAATTAAAACTTCTTATTCAATTTCTCGCGGAGTTGACGTTGAATTCCGTAATCTAACCGGAAGTCCGCGTTACGGGTTACGTAAGACTGTTACTTATGCTTGGAAAATGGTGGCGATCAGCTGAACGGCAGTAAGTTATAGTTGGGGCCTCCTACTTCATTGATGGGGGAGGCCTTACTCAGTTTAGACCCTACATTGTGTAAGAGTACTAGACAGGTATGTCTTTAAATTGCGTATAGACATAATTTTGCAGGCCGTTTTGTGCTTTTTTTTTTTTTTTTTTTTTCTGTTTCCAACAGTTTGATAGTTACAGTAAGTCATTGATACAGTCACTCTTGATCAACTAGCTTGGTTTGTTAGTTCACTGGCTAGCTACGTTTAGGATTATATTTGTCTTGCAGCCAGCTTGTTGCCTGTTTTGGAACAAATGAACAATAGGAATCTCTTTAAATCAATGAACAAAAATGATGGACTTTCAAATTGTGTTGCCTTCTCTTGTTGTAGTGTGACAGAAGTCCTCATCATCACTGAAACCTTTGTCCTGTCAGAGACTTGCTGATTCTTCTATTGTCTTCACAAAAGTAGTCCCAGGAGTCTCCAGGTCTGCAGGCTCCAACTACAAGACTCCATAAATAGCAACATCAACCTATATAGTTTGATTATTCACATTTACTATTTCTATTCTGTTGCTGCAATGCTAACAAAAACTTATAAGAATATTTACCCGCGATTATCCGAGGTAGGGGTAATTTGTTGCTGGGCAACAAATTGAATTCGCCCACGATTTTCAATTGCTCGCGGGTTGGATTTCCGTGCACGCACGGAAGGTCAAAATAGAGAGTAAAAGGTGACTGTGTTTAAACAGGGCGCTCGGACCTTTAACAACGGTTTCAGCCACTCAAATTTGGTGTCAGTGTAGCTAAAGGGTAGGAGATACCTGTGGGCCAATAAAAAGAAAACCAAAAAAAAATTTTTTTTGTCGGTGTTTGGGCTTTACTGTACATTTTTTATGTTACGTAAAAGGTCCCTTTTCCTAGGCACTGTCACAATTAGTTAAAGTACGGTGATAATGAATTGGGTAAAGTACAGTGATGAATTGGGTAAAGCACAGTGACAATGAATTGGGTAAAGTACAGTGACAATGGATTGGGTAAAGTACAGTGATGAATTGGGTAAAGTACAGTGATAATGAATTGGGTAAAGTACAGTGACAATGGATTGGGTAAAGTACAGTGATGAATTGGGTAAAGTACAGTGATTATGAATTGGGTAAAGTAGAGTGACCATGAATCGCGTCAAGTACAGTGACCATCAATTAGTTAAAGTACGGTGATAATGAATTGGGTAGAGTACAGTGACCATGAATTGGGTAGAGTACGGTGACCATGAATTGGGTAAAGTACAGTGACCATGAATTGGGTAAAGTACAGTGACCATGAATTGGGTAGAGTACAGTGACCATGAATTGGGTACAGTACAGTGACCATGAATTGGGTAGAGACAGTGACCATGAATTGGATAGAGTACAGTGACCATGAATTGGGTATAGTACAGTACCATGAGAGAGTACAGTGACCATGAGTTGGGTAGAGTACAGTGACCATGAATTGGGTAAAGTTACAGTGACCATGAATTGGGTAGAGTACAGTGACCATGAATTGGGTATAGTACAGTGACCATGAATTGGATAGAGTACAGTGACCATGAGTTGGGTAGAGTACAGGGATTATGAATTGGGTACAGTACAGTGACCATGAATTGGGTAGAGTACAGTGACCATGAATTGGGTAGAGTACAGTGACAATGAATTGGGTGGAGTACAGTGACCATGAATTGGATAGAGTACAGTGACCATGAGTTGGGTAGAGTACAGGGATTATGAATTGGGTAAAGTACAGTGATGAATTGAGTAAAGTACAGTGACCATGAATTGGGTAGTACAGTGACCATGAATTGAGTAGAGTACAGTAACCATGAATTGGGTAAAGTACTGTGATGAATTGGGTAAAGTACTGTGATGAATTGGGTAAAGTACTGTGATGAATTGGGTAAAGTATTGTGATGAATTGGGTAAAGTATTGTGATGAATTGGGTAAAGTATTGTGATGAATTGGGTAAAGTACAGTGACCATGAATTGGGTAGAGTACAGTGACCATGAATTGGGTAGAGTACAGTGGCCATGAATTGAGTAGAGTACAGTAACCATGAATTGGGTAAAGTACAAGGATCATGAATTGGGTAAAGTATAGTGACCATGAATTGAGTAGAGTACAGTAACCATGAATTGGGTAAAGTACTGTGATGAATTGGGTAAAGTACTGTGATGAATTGGGTAAAGTACTGTGATGAATTGGGTAACGTACAGTGACCATGAATTGGGTAGAGTACAGTGACCATGAATTGGGTAAAGTACAAGGATCATGAATTGGGTAAAGTACAAGGATTATGAATTGGGTAAAGTACAGTGACAATGAATTAGGTAAAGTACAGTGACCATGAATTGGGCAGAGTACAGTGACCATGAATTGGGTAGAGTACAGTGACCATGAATTGGGTAAAGTACAAGGATCATGAATTGGGTAAAGTACAAGGATCATGAATTGAGTAAAGTACAGTGACAATGAATTGGGTAAAGTACAAGGATCATGAATAGGGTAAAGTACAGTGACCATGAATCGCGTCAAGTACAGTGACCATCAATTAGTTAAAGTACGGTGATAATGAATTGGGTAAAGTACAGTGATGAATTGGGTAAAGTACAGTGACCATGAATTGGGTAGAGTACAGTGACCATGAATTGGGTAAAGTACAGTGACCATGAATTGGGTAAAGTACAGTGACCATGAATTGGGTAGAGTACAGTGACCATGAATTGGGTAAAGTACAGTGACCATGAATTGGGTAAAGTACAGTGACCATGAATTGGGTAGAGTACAGTGACCATGAATTGGGTAAAGTACAGTGACCATGAATTGGGTAAATTACAGCGACCATGAATTGGGTAAAGTACAAGGATCATGAAGTGGGTAAAGTACAGTGACCATGAATCGCGTCAAGTACAGTGACCATCAATTAGTTTAAGTACGGTGATAATGAATTGGGTAAAGTACAGTGATGAATTGGGTAAAGCACAGTGACAATGAATTGGGTAAAGCACACTGACCATGAATTGGGTTAAGTACAGTGACCATGAATTGGGTATAGTACAGTGACCATGAATCGCGTCAAGTACAGTGACCATAAAGTACAGTGATAATGAATTGGGTAAAGTACAGTGATAATGAGTTGGGTAAAGTACAGTGACCATGAATTGGGTAAAGTACAGTGACCATGAATTGGGTAAGTGACCATGAATTGAGGAAAGTACAGTGACCATGAATTGGGTAAAGTACAGTGACAATGAGTTGGGTAAAGTACAGTGACAATGAGTTGGGTAAAGTACAGTGATAATGAATTGGGTAAAGTACAGTGACCATGAATTGGGTAAAGTACAGTGACCATGAATTGGGTAAGTGGTCATGAAGTATGGTTTGCCATCAATTTGCTTAAGCATGGACTGAGTTAAGTTAGATTTGAGAAGGCATCAATTCAATTGAATTGGGTGTAGTACAGTTGATTTGCCATGGTTGGTCTATGCTGCACGAAAAATCTTTCAGGGTTCACCAATAATCTTACTGTTTATATTGTGTATATTACACCACCAAAGAGAGTTCGACCTCAGTTAAACTCACCAATGTATTTGCTAAGTAACAGTTTTAAGATAACTTTATATTTGCTATATTAAAATGGTTTGGCCAAATATAGTATTTTCACTTATTTGAACTATATTTTAGCTATCCCCATTATCTATGTTTTTTTTGTTTGTTTTTCCAGGACAAAGTGGTGAAAGTGGAGATGGAAGTGGTGAGACACAGTTTTAATGTAGCCTATTATATATTTTGTCTATTTATCAATGATGTTGTTTGTGTATGTAGATGGAGTGACTGAATTATCTTTTGAAAAGAACGATTAAAAAGTTTAATTATAGATCATTCATTAACAATTAAATAATGTTACTATTAATTATTTTAATGACCATATTGATTTTTCCTAATATTTTTATATGGTTGTCAAAGTGGTTAACATAGATGTTTCTAAGAAATTAAATCAATTGCCAAGAAGTTTGCAGCCTTGTCAAATTGGTTGCCAAAAAGTTGCAGCCTTGTTAAAGAAGTTGCCAAAAGGTTACAGACTTGTCAAAAAGAAGTTGCCAAAAAGTTGCAGCCTTTGTCAAACTAGTTTGCCAAAAAGTTGCAGCCTTGTCAAAGTAGTTTGCCAAAAAGTTGCAGCCTTGTCAAAGTAGTTTGCCAAAAAGTTGCAGCCTTGTCAAAGTAGTTGCCAAGAAGTTACAGACTTGTCATGCAAGTTACCAAAACATTACAGACTTGTCCCGTGGTTAACAGCGAGTTTTCAGAGAAGTTTGCGAGGTTTGTTAACTAGCTTGTTAACTAGTGTTCGTTCCAGGCGTCAACAACGGAGTTCCAAAATTTGTTAACCGGCTCGGTAACTACGCGCGAACTAGTAGTTAACGAGCTAGTTTGCAATTTGTAAACTTCGCTTTTTGGCGCTGTGTGAACATGTCCAACCACAAAATATGCTAATTACATCGTCCTCCGGCAGTTTTCTCGCTTAATTTTAGTCCACTGAACATGTCTAACTACAAAATATGCTAATTACATGGTCCCCTGGCAGTTTTCTCGCTTCATTTTAGTCCACTGAACATGTCCAACCCTAAAACATGCTAATTACATGGTCCCCGGGCAGTTTTCTCGTTTCATTCTACACCACTGAACATGTCCAACCACAAAATATGATAATTACATGGTCCCCCGGCAGTTTTCTCGTTTCATTCTAGTCCACTGAACATGTCCAACAACAAAATATGCTTATAACATGGTCCCCCGGCAGTTTTCTCGTTTCATTTTAGTCCACTGAACATGTCCAACCACAAAATATGATAATTACAGGTCCCCTGACAGTTTTCTAATTTCATTAGTCCACTGAACATGTCCAACCACAAAATATGCTAATTACATGGTCCCCCAGCAGTTTTCTCGTTTCATTTTAGTCCACTGAACATGTCCAACCCTAAAACATGATAATTACATGATCCCCAGGCAGTTTTCTCGTTTCATTCTAGTCCACTGAACATGTCCAACCACAAAATCCCCGGCAGTTTTCTCGTTTCATTTTAGTCCGCTGAACATGTCCAACCACAAAATATGCTAATTACATGGTCTCCCGGCAGTTTTCTCATTTCATTTTAGGCCACTGAACATGTCCAACCACAAAATATGCTAATTACATGGTCCCCCCCCCCCCCGGCAGTTTTCTCGTTTCATTTCTAGTCCACTGAACATGTCCAACCTAAAATATGATAATTACATGGTCCCCCGGCAATTCTAGTCCATGAACATGTCCCAACCCATGGGCAGTTTTCTCGTTTCATTTTAGTCCACTGAACATGTCCAACCACAAAATATGATAATTACATGGTCCCCGGCAGTTTTCTCGCTTCATTTTAGTCCACTGAACATGTCCAACCACAAAATATGCTAATTACATGGTCCCCCGGCAGTTTTCTCGCTTCATTTTAGTCCACTGAACATGTCCAACCCTAAAACATGCTAATTACATGGTCCCCCGGCAGTTTTCTCATTTCATTCTACACCACTGAACATGTCCAACCACAAAATATGATAATTACATGGTCCCCCGGCAGTTTTCTCGTTTCGTTTTAGTCCACTGAACATGTCCAACCACAAAATATGATAATTACAGGTCCCCTGACAGTTTTCTCGTTTCATTAGTCCACTGAACATGTCCAACCACAAAATATGCTAATTACATGGTCCCCCAGCAGTTTTCTCGTTTCATTTTAGTCCACTGAACATGTCCAACCCTAAAACATGATAATTACATGGTCCCCAGGCAGTTTTCTCGTTTCATTCTAGTCCACTGAACATGTCCAACCACAAAATCCCGGCCGCCAATTGTGGGGGTTCTGGTCTCCAGCGAGGTGATAGCCGGTCGGGTCGTCAGCTCTGTGGATATCCAGCACCCGGTAGATGCTGCCACCAGGTACTCTCTACTCGCTGGGCGATGGTTCGGCTCGGGAATAACTGGTGAATAGCTAGCCCTTACCCGCTTAGCTACCCAGGAGCCCACTCAAGTGTCTCAGGTGTTAAACTAAGAATATTGAATTTTAGAGAACTGAACAACACGCGTACAAATAAAAGTATTTACGTAAAGTCCACTGCTTGTGCGCAGGCTCACTACACAGCACACACATACACACACAAAAATGAATACTATACGGTGACATAAAACTCAACGAAAATACAACAGCTAACTACTGTGACACAGAACTCAAATAATAAATAAACAACTTTCTTGTTCACTTCTTTCTTCTGGTCTTTGGGGGAAGACCCAGCCCCACAAACCCTAAAGTATGATAATTACATGGTCCCCCGGCAGTTTCTCTTTCATTTTAGTCCACTGAACATGTCCAACCACAAAATATGCCACTGAACATGTCCATGTCTGCAGTTCATATGAAGCCCTACAATGTAAGAATTGCAGTGATATAATATTGGGCAATATTATTGACAGATGCAAAAAAATTACTGTTAAATTTTAGCATGAATAAATTCTGGAGACTCAAATAGGGATCAAACTCAGTCATCTCCATCTCTTCCAGACAAAGCTGCAACACTAAAAAGTTTCACTATATCAAATTGTAGTGATTCTGATAGTGATCTGGATTCTGATGACTCTATGCCATCATTATTAAATACAATAAGATCATTGACCCCTAAAGTAAGCATGCCAGTTATAGTAGCCTTTTCTGAAATAGAATTACATTACACTTAATCCCAACTGAAGTAGTTGTTAGCTAGTTGAAGAATTATAATTATGTGATTGGGTAGGATGATTTTCAAAATTGATACTCAACAACTGCTGCATTATCTGATGAGGCTAAAACATCTGCATCTAACTTTACCAATAAGGTTAATCTAAAGCTTGATCAAAAATTGTCTTTAGTAATAATTATCAGACATATCTAATTATAAATTATTTGTATCACCTCTAAATGTAGGATTTATTTAGGGTGTTACTTGATCAGCTCAATGATGATAGCCTGCTGCTTTTATGGAAAACTGGAGCTAGGTTTGAGCAGCATTGCTCAGCCAGTGATGAAAAAGTTGATCTAAATAAATTTAGCTGTATTAATTTATACATGTTGTTAAATTTGTAATAGCTCTCGTCTTATATCAGCACACAGGATGAATATGCCCTGAGCATGTCGCAAGTCAATAAGTGAACCATCTTTGCTAGAGGCATTTGATTTTGTAATTGTGAATGCTGAATTACATGAAAATGTTGATGCCAAGCTGAAGTTCAACCTCGATTCAGTTATGTTTCTGCAATAGAACTGGTTTCTTTCTTTTGCAAATGCACCAATATTACATCTCCATGTATAACTCAATATGTAAGTGAGTTGATCCAACTTTATGCATCTATGATACTGAAATGATGAGAAGACACGTTTACAAAAGTCTGATGTCTGGAAAATGTACACCTTTCCCACAGAAATTGAGTGCCAGCAAAGGTCAACAGCTCAAGGCTAAAGATGATTTTGAGATTCATTGTTATTGCAGAATGCCAGAGCTGGAAAATATTGGAATGATTGATTGCACCAATTGCAGCCAATGGTTTCACTTGAATTGTGATTCTGTGCCTGCTGAGGCTTTAAATAATCCATCAATGACATGGTTTTGCTGTTTTTATAAAAACTAACTTTATCATTTTGAAAAAAATTGTGTTATTTATCACAAATGAGAGAAACTGTTTATTAATTAAAAATATTTACAATATAGAGTCAAAGTTAAGTTTCTGGAAGAAAGAGCTAACTAAAATATATTTTAGTTTTAGTTTTAATTTATACTTTGGAAATTTGTAACAACAACAGATTGTATAAATCGTTTTAGTTTTAATTAACTAAAACAGCTTGAATAATAGTTATCTTGTAGACAGAGTTTTACAGTCTATCAGAAACATTCACTCTACTGTAGAGAAACTGCAAATATGAAAGAAAGAGCTACACAGTGACTCTTGAAGTCCAATGTTCAGAATATTGCTAACAACACTTTGTTTTATCTAGCATTTCTTAAAAAGTATTTTAATCAGGCTTGTGATATTGTAAATAATTCATCTTGTGCAGTCTTTAATATAATTATATAATATATATAATATATATATAAAGTTCTGAGAGCGGGAATCTTTAGATTGTGTGACATGAGGCAACATTTAAATTTTCCCTTGCTTAAATATAATACTGTTTCCAGTCATTAATTTCTTTCACATATATCCTTAGTCAAAGCTAAGGTTAGGCTACAGAATACACTGCCTGAGAAGCTAATCTGGCTGAATTAAGGCCAATTTATTATTTTATATAGTTATTTTAGTTATTATTTATTTATTCATATGTTTTGTTTCATTAATTTACTTTGCTCCTGTTTATTAATTTGTTCACTGCTCATTCATTTAATTTGTTTTGCTCCGTATTCATTTTTTAATAGCTATTATTCATTTCTAGGGCAAAGCCAACTCCCAATAATCCTAGTCAAGTCGTCGCTCTTACTAAATTGTAACTTGAATGCAGTCAAGATAGGGGGGACTATCTATGATGGAGGGGGACCGTCTGTGCTAACACAAACGGTCCCACTAGGTCCACTCACGCCTATACACGCACGGTCCGCCGGACCGTCGGTGTACACACAGATTGTCCGGCCGGACCACTTTTGGGGGGGACCGAATTTTGCATGACAGTCCCCAGGCAGTTTTCTCGTTTCATTGAACATGTCCAACCACAAAATCCCCGGCAGTTTTCTCGTTTCATTTTAGCCCGCTGAACATGTCCAACCACAAAATATGCTAATTACATGGTCTCCCGGCAGTTTTCTCATTTCATTTTAGGCCACTGAACATGTCCAACCACAAAATATGCTAATTACATGGTCCCCCCGGCAGTTTTCTCGTTTCATTCTAGTCCACTGAACATGTCCAACCCTAAAATATGATAATTACATGGTCCCCCGGCAGTTTTCTCGTTTCATTCTAGTCCACTGAACATGTCCAACAACAAAATATGCTTATAACATGGTCCCCCGGCAGTTTTCTCGTTTCATTTTAGTCCACTGAACATGTCCAACCCTAAAGTATGATAATTACATGGTCCCCCGGCAGTTTCTCTTTCATTTTAGTCCACTGAACATGTCCAACCACAAAATATGCTAATTACATGGTCCCCCGGCAGTTTTCTCGCTTCATTTTAGTCCACTGAACATGTCCAACCCTAAAACATGCTAATTACATGGTCCCCCGGCAGTTTTCTCATTTCATTCTACACCACTGAACATGTCCAACCACAAAATATGATAATTACATGGTCCCCCGGCAGTTTTCTCGTTTCAGTCCACTGAACATGTCCAACCACAAAATATGATAATTACAGGTCCCCTGACAGTTTTCTCGTTTCATTAGTCCACTGAACATGTCCAACCCTAAAACATGATAATTACATGGTCCCCAGGCAGTTTTCTCGTTTCATTCTAGTCCACTGAACATGTCCAACCACAAAATCCCCGGCAGTTTTCTCGTTTCATTCTAGTCCACTGGACATGTCCAACCACAAAATTTGCTAATTACATGGTCTCCCGGCAGTTTTTCTCGTTTCATATTAGTCCACTGAACATGTCCAACCCTAAAATATGATAATTACATGGTCCCCCGACAGTTTTCTCGTTTCGTTTTAGTCCACTGAACCTGTCCAACCACAAAATATGATAATTACATGATCTCCCGGCAGTTTTCTCGTTTCATTCTAGTCCACTGATGGGCATAGTAGCCCGATTGGAAAAGACCGCACCCCCCCCCCACCCCTAGTTCGTTCCCTCCCCGGTAACATTTCCAACTCCACGCACACACATATACATCGAGTGTGAAGCTCCAGTACAACACCACAAAAACACAGACACAGACAACGACAATAACAATACATATTACAACTTTTGGGATGTTCTGGGGGGGGGGGGGAGCAGCCACAAATATCAAAGTCTGTGGTCCTTCACACAAAAGATTATGGAATATCAATGGGTGTGTTGTCATCTTTCTTCCACTCTCCCCCTACCTCATCCACCCAACTCTTGTTCTTCGGTTCCCGCCTTCTCCGACCGCGAGGACGTCCAGAACTCAGAGCAGGAGGAGCCACTTCCTCTTCTTCATCACTGGAACCTGCTGTCTATTCGTGTTTCATCATTGGAAGACTCAGGTCCGGTATCCTATCCTTCATTACTGGAAGACTCTGCTCCTGTCGCCTCATCTGCGTACTCGGGTCGGTGACTGCATTCACATCTGGTCCTAGTAGTATATGTGGTAAAAACTTTATTTAATTTTTTTGAAAATTTGAATTTGTTCAAAAAACCACAAGCCACTGAAATATATATATATATTATAGCTAAACAGCTTACTCTATCTCAATATAGCTATAAATAAGTCCTTTTCACAACAGAAGCTTGCTATTTTTCAAGAGAAAGACAAGAGAAAGACAAGCTTACCTCGATCATCTTCTTGACTCCCATTTTCAGTATCAGAGTTGACGGGGTCTGGTCCACCAACCCTGATACAGGGCCTCCTATAGCCCTAGATGTCGTCTCCCTTCTCTCCGCTTGATCCTGAGTCGCTAAAGTCAGCATCGAGCAAGTCTAAAACTTGCACCGCATTGTAACTTGTAGACGCCATCTTCCAAAAAATGACTTTGAAAAAAATTTTTTTTTGCATAGTTTCACACGACACGCTCACTTATTTCCTATGCATGATGTAATAAGCATTACCTAAGACTGTACGTAATAGGGAGGTCCCCAGTTGAACTGGCGATTGTATAAAAATGGAGAAGACAGTAAGTCAAACCGCAGAGTTTTGGTCGGCAAAGAAGCGGTTGTTTCAATGTGTTATGGAAGGCTACTGAGCTCAAGCAATTTTTCGCTGCTTCTACAAAGCTCTGGAGATGACTGGATCCATAAATGAAGCTGCTGTGAAGAAGGTAACTTTTTTTAAAATTCGACTGAGAACCGATGTTTTTTTTTTTTGCCGAGGAAGAAAAAAACGCAACTGCTGTGAGGTACTGTCGAAGCAGTCCTGGCTGAAAGCTATTTTAGATGCTTCTCCAATGCATTGGGCACCTGTGTATGCAATCTGAAGGTTCTAGCTATAAAGTAACTATTTTTAAAAATTCGGAGAAGCCAACCGGTCTCACCCCGCTTTAAAGCGGGATCCGGAACGAAAGGGTTAAAATTGTCTGAACTGTAGTAAATTTTGATATGTGTCAATGAATGTCCATTAAGTGAAACACTTTTTGTATGGTGTAGCAATAGTGGGAGTTCTATTCTGTCCGTTGTCCGGAACTCGGAAGGTCCGCATCTCGGACGCTCATCCTTATAATATACAATGTTAAATAGGAAATCCATCCGTAGTTTTGTGTTTGTCCGCTATATTGTGGTTGTCCGTTGAACGAGGTCGGACTGCATAACAGTTTAGTCATAAATGAACAGTGTAAGGCAAATGCATGTTTCCATATAGTAGAAATGGCTATTTAAATGGACAGTGTAGTAGTGTACATTTTTTATTTGATCAATTAATTTATTTATCTATTGTAACTTCACTGTAAGTTATGTCAATTAATGAGAATGAATGAATGAATGAGAATGAATGAATGAATGAGAACGCGTAAATGAATGAAGGAGAATGAACAAACGCATCCATTAGATTCCATTGATATAACACCTTGGTATTGCAGTCTCAAGGGGCCTAACCCTTTACCAAGCTAAAAAATGCATAATATATTTTTTAATTTAGTCATAATAATTTAAAATTGTGTTTATTAATTATTATTATTATCACCACGTACAAAAACTTCACATTAAAATATAATATAATATTATGTTTTTATAAAGAAAGAGAGAGCCCATGAAATTTTGGCCAATCAGGTTGTTTTCACAACAGTGACATTCCATTTCCACATTCCAGTTCCCAGGTGGGATGGTTCCTGAGGTTCATGGATGGGTAGCTGTAGTAACATAAACTACTACAGTATTAGGCTATACACACACCAGCCTTTAGTAGAGCCACACATGGTCATGGCCTCTTAGCTGATGGATGCTTGGACACTTCCCTGATCACCACTTCCTTATACAGATGGGAGAGTAAAGTGAGTTTCCAACTGCAGGTCCATATGAGTTAAAGCTTTAGCTATTTAAAGCCTTACAAACTTTGCAACACAATGAAGATAATTAGACATAACTGGAAATTATTCTTTGGAAGCTTTAGGCATATGTATGGTTTCCCTGTCTTCATTGGTTACTGTCTAAGTCTTCTGTCTTCTCTTACATAGCAAATGTAAAGTGGCAATGCACTTTCCAACCTACGGAGATGTTACTCGGAGCAAGGGAATACCACCTGGATTGGTCATAAGAAGAAACGCCGACAGAAGGAGACACTTGCTCAGTCAGCTGTGGCAGATGTATCAAGCGATTTATCGATGAGGCGTGGCCCAATAACCCGGTCCAGAAGTTCGGTGCAAGATGAACAGTAACTATAGCATTGAACTGTGTGTGTATGCATTTGTGCACATGTGTGTGTGTGTGTGTGTGTGTGAATATTGTCGAGGACGACTTCTCGCTCAGAGGGGGGAAATGTCATGCATGCACTAAATTACATCCATTTTCTTAATTTTTGTATCACCAACGCATAATTACCTGATGAATCATGCTTCGTGAGGGATCGCGTGAGTGGGGATGATTTTTGGAATGATGAATTGAACCAACTGTCTAATAAGTCCTCCTAGCTAACCTCGGTTTTATCGCTTAATACTTGGCACTCCATTATGTAGGCTAGTCCTATAACCCCAAACGCCAAGGGAGTCTCCCACGGGCGTTACATTTATCATATAAACAAATAAAAATATGTAAATAACTCGATCGAGTGCCACGAAAATAGACTTTCCTTTCGGTTGATCCACTAGGCACAACTCAACATTAGTAGGAGTCACTTGCAACACTCTATAAGGACCGTGAAAGGGTTTAGACAATTTCCAGTATTTCCCATGGGACTTGTGTGTTTATTAATTATTATTATTATCATCATGTACAAAAACTTCACATTAAAAATAATATACATGTGAATAAAATTTTTTTTTTTTGCACAGTGTATACATACTGCATGTACATCTGTAAATTCCAAGTAGCTATTGTAAACTTACTTCAGTAAACTCCAGTAGATGCCTAGTACACCTCAGGTGTTATATACTTGATCTATTGTGCCTGTACACTTGTCTTGGTAAAAGAAAGGAAACTGTGATGTATGCTGCATATAAATTTGTGAAAATCCTTGTAAACTGGGCTTTTTCATGTAGTGTAAATTAAACAATAAATTAAAAATGCATATACAAATAATAATGAAACAAGGAAACAAATGACTAAGTAATAAATAGCTAATTTTAGAAAGAAAATTTTTATTCAAATAACAGCTGTTGAACAAAGTTTAGCTATAGATGTGAACAGATGGAAACACAATCCTCATTATTTAGTATTTGAAATTTCTGACATCATGAAATTTCAGCTACAGTCCATGTTTCATGTTCTATGGAATAGCTATGGAAATTCCAAATTTCATGTTTTCATGAAATTTTTGAGGAATATCACATTTCAGGGCTTAAAATTATAAATGCTTATCCATGCCTATCTTGTTGCATTTAATTTTGGATTTGTAAGGAATTCTATAACTATTTACTTAGCAGATACTATTTTACTTTGGATTCAAATTTGCTAGCTACAAGGAATGTCTCACTAGTAGAGCATGCAGTAGTAATGACTTTCAGTTTATCAAAATGATCACAGCATCATGAGGCAATGCTATACATACATGATATGTGATTCAGATAAAAATCATCATAGAGATGACCGACTACAATGAGTACGGAGATGTTGGATTACATATGGGATGTATTAGGAGTGGAAGCTGATCAATTGCACAGAGCTGCCACACTTCTGCAGTACAAGTCATAAATATAACGACTTTTTTTTTAGTACTCTGCACAAACTTTCTGAAAATTTACTTTAAAGTGATGTTGTAAGAACAACTCAGATTTCTAATCATAATCTAATCTGATGTGGCTTCTTTGACTAAAAAAAAATAGAAAACTTAATTTTACTTGATCTAAATGTTGGCTAAAATCAGAAAGTAAAGTTAATACAACATTATATTTTATTGAGCACCCTTCTGCATCTAAAAATATTCGCTTGTGGGAAAACAAGGATAGTTTGTTGTGCCAGCCGTGTTGGTAAATACTGTGGTTGAAACGTAGGCAACTTATGTCTACCACTTGTGTGAAGAGGTTGGGAAGCCATGTTTTGTCAAGACTAGATTACACAGGCAGGGGTTACACTCGACACTACTCAATGGCTTCAGGAAACCTTGTAGTCAACATCATGTTGCTATGTATGTGTTCGTGGCAATTCTGAAGACATGCCATTTGCATCCTTGGACATTAAATATGGTTTGTTCTCTCACAGTTCACATTGCTGATGCATATTTTTTGTGTTTGCATACAAGGAGAAATACGTCCAGTTAATAAAAATGCCTCATAATGTATATACAAGACAAGTAATGTACATTATGTGCAGTTTTTTCAAGGAACTTTGCTAGGAAAGTGGTTATGGATATTTCACTTATAACACACATACACAAGTATATTTCTATATAATTATTACTTGCAAATTATGCAGTCAAACAGTGGCACACAATGTACTGTGGCAATCTAAGTTTTAAAATCCAACTATGGTCCTAGTTAAAAGAGAACCTTAGAATGTGGTATGACCATAACCGTACCAGCCGCACTATTGCTGGCCCTGATAATTCAGAGTAAAATTGGTCTGCGCTTGATAGTCATTCTCTTGGTATCTCTTGAAACTTTGGAAGTATTATTTTAAGTGATGTTCATCCCGATATCTTGTGTTATTCTTAATGTATGGACTTGTTATTAAAGTTATAACACAAAAAGGGTTAAACAGAACACAGTATGTAAAATATTTTAACGGTTTTACGTTCAATGATTTTTACGGGTGTGATCAATTCTTCTCCAATTATCACACAGCTGCCCCACAGCAGAGGCACAAAATGGAACCTTTTGGCACTATTGCACATGCTATTGATAGCTTATGTTTAAAAAAAATTACTACTAATCAGTAAAAATAGCCCATGAATGAGTCGTGGCACTACCTGAGAACACTGTGTATGAAAACATCTACCAATGAGTATGTAAATGAATCCAAAACACACTCATTTTAATGTTTTGTTTGTGTGTATTTGTTGTATTACAGAAGTATGAAGCATTGTTTGACTTGTGTAGTCTTGGCCTTGGTCCTGTGCAAAACATGTGAGTTACACTTAGTGTTTAAACCAACAAGCTTTACAGTGTTGTAAAGGTTAATTGACTATAAAGGACATACTTCATATACTTCGTATAAAGAAATAAACCATGTCATGTTTTGTTCGTTTATGTACTAGACAGACAAACATGTGCATACCAGGCATAGCAACATTATGCGCATACTGTGCAGATCTTCCTAGACAAACTTAGAACTAAAATTCCAAAATTCCAGTGTCACGAATGACACATAAAGAATTACAGTAGAACTACATTTATCCAAACTTCATATTATCCAAACTTCATTAACTGAGCATCCAAAGTCTTATAATTGCATATGCAAATAGAAAGCATTATATGACCATGCCCTTTCATTAGATCTTTACAATACATTTTCTATCAAGGTTTACTTCAGTTGTCTAGGCACCCTCTTTCTCAAGGTGCTCTGATATCTAAATTTGAACTACAGGTAATAATAAAAACTTACATTCCATGTGGCAAATGTAATAACTAATTTGCGTTTTGGGCTGAGTTTTTTCTTTATTCCTGAGAAGTCCAACTTCTTCATTGGAGCAGATACTCATGGTTTATATAGACAGGACAGGAAAGTTATTCCCAGGAAAGCTTTCATGTGCAGGAATATATTGTGTCATGTTGCTTGGAAAACATTTTGATGTATGAAAAATAATCACCACAGGGCAAAAACTTGAATTTCCTGTAGTCACGTATTAGGACATCTCCTATTTCTCCACTTGTTTTTGTAGAGGATAGAGCTAAATGTCCTATAGTGCAGGGCATTTAGCCCTATCAACTACAGGAAAGGTGGTGAAAATATTACGTGACTACAGGAAATTCAAGTTTTTGCCCTTGCAATAGCTATCTGATTTTCCACTCATCCACCATAGATGTTGTTAGCTACACTGCCATCAGCAATCATTCTGACCACTTCAACATGGAGTTATGCTGCTCTCGTTTATAACAGAATTATTTAAATTTGACTGACAGTAATGGAAGTGGTGTTAGGAGGCAGGTAAAGGCTGGTTATTTGTCCATCACTCAACTCCAGGCATTCTATATCTGGATGGCATGGAGCACTGTCCAGAACAAGCAGAGCCTTTGGAGGCAGGTTTCTTTCTGTCAGCAATTTTTGGCAATTAGGTACACATTTTTCATGGAACCATTTTAAAATTTTTGAGAATCCCTTCAAGAGTTTCTCTGAGCATAGTAGTGAGCAGGAAGACTAGCTTTGTCTAAATTCTTAAAGCACCTTGAATTAGCATACATGTGAATGAAAACCAACAGTAACTTTATCGAACCTGTCACATTGACACATGCCATCAGAGTGACTCTGTTCTTGGGCTTCTTATAGTCTTTTGCATCTTTTTCTCTAGCTGTAACAAGTGTCTTCTGTGGCATTAGTCTCCAATACAAACCAGTCTCATCACAGTTAAACACCTCGGTTAATGATATGCCTTGTCTTCCATAACTTGATTGAGCTTTATCTTAAATGGCTCCACTGTATCAGTAGGGGTAGACAGCGATACACCTTGAATGGATACATTACACCATGCCTCTCTCTGAATCTCTTCAGCCATCCTGTTCCTCCCTTGAAGGAGCTGGAATCAATGTCTGGATACAGCAATGGAAACAGTTGCTGTGCTTTAGCCATCAGAAGTGGTCCACTAACAGGAACACCTATCATAGTACAATATGCATTACAATTTAAGACTCAACTAATAAAGTTTCATTTACAACATTTTTGCAAATTAGCTATGTTACTACAAACCTTTGCACAGTTGCTGGACAAACCAGAGATACACAGCTTTGTCCAATTCACTAAACTCAGGACTTCTCACATTTTCCTCTTCTTAATGCAATCTCCTTCTTCAATTTCTGTAGAGTTCAGCCTCATTCTTGACGATGTCATAAACTGTAGACTTACCAACGTTAAATTGTGGGGCTACACTCGTCATAGACTGTCCTTTTCTAACAGTTTCACAAAATGTAAGCTTGTCTTCAATGGTTAGCACAATTCTTTTTCGTTTTCTCTTGTTCGGCTCAGCCATGTTAGAAAAACATAAGCGGATGCTAGGATATACTGTAATCCATGAGTGCAGGTAACTTACAGGCAGGGGTGTGTGGTCTGGTCATTAATTAGGTAAAGGGTATCATTCTTTAGTCTTTCGGTTGATCAACGTTTTCGGATAACTGACGTTCGGATAACTGACATCCTACTATAATTGAAACACAAAAGAAAAGATAAAATAACCATTAACTAACTAAACTGAATATTAGCAAACAATAAAAAATGTGTTGTGTTTATGACTATGTTCTACTCTACTTATATAAAGCAATTTACATTTCTGTACTTCTAAAAAATAGCCACCTAGCTTGAGCTTTATAATTGATTTTGATATCCGAACAATTTTCTTATCCAAACAACCCTTGGTCCCAATGTGTTTGGATAACTGACATCCTACTGTATATATATTATATAATATAAAAAAAGGTCATTAACTTTAGCATTTCATTATAACTCAGTGTGCTGAATGTGCCAAGGAAATCAATGTTTCATTATGTTTTTATTTATGGTGCACCATTTAGGCAGTTAAATTCCTGCTTTATTTATCATTGCAATTAAAATCAAAATACGGTTTTTACTCTTTCTTGGGCCACACTAGAATACCAAGAACTTGATTAAATTAGAAATTTGTCATTTGATTTAATAACATGATGGCATGCACTTATGTGCTTCTTCATTTCTATATTTTTTCTTCTTTTGATATTAGGTTTTGGTGGACAAGAAATTCTTCTAAATGGGGCTATGACAGACAGATCACTTTTTTGTCCCAGAGATAATTTAACAGTAGTCTGTTTTGCTAGCTCTGAATCATACAGCTTTACAGTTGGAGCTATTATAACTGTACCTGGGTTGTTTGTTTCTCCTGCATCTCAAACAAATAGTGCATCGGGATTCACAGCAAGATATATTAGTATGAATGAGAGTAGACTAGAGTTTGTTGTGCCTAATAATTTTGAAAACAACACTCTTATTGTATGTAAAAATCCAATTAATGGGTTTGTATTTGCTAATTTGTCATTGGCACTTTATGGTAAGATTTATAATATAAGAATAATATTAATCAATATGTATACACGGTTAAAATGGAGTGCTTAAATAACACCTCACAAGGTGTTGAGCCACTGTCTGGACGCCCCACTTTGAGCCCTTATTACTTCTACACTAATTATACTTTACCAAGTGAACATAAAAATATAATAATAGCTTATATCCTTCTATGTCTTCCTTTCAATTATCTTTTAGTTGTGACTAACTGTGGAGACAGTATTAGGCTTTAAACTGGGGTGTCCAGGCAGCGCCTCCTATTCAACAACTAAACTAAGTTGTGCAAACACCCAATTTTTAAAAGTGTATAAAATAAACTTAATTATATAGCTATATGAGTTGTGTGTTCAAACACAATTGGTGAGTGAGTTATACTGCAAAGTTCATAGTAAAGCACTAATACATGTCATTTTTCTATGTATATACAATACACATACAGATATATGCTGCTTTAAGCTATTTTCATTGATTCTTAAGAAATGAGCTGACCTTTCATTTTTTAATAACCTAATTCTTATTTTAATTAATCATTATACAAATACTCAAAAGAGTGCTTCATTAGCATCAGTTAACTTGAAACTTTATGTGGGGGCTATAAGTGCATAGATACTCAACAAATGCAACCAATCATGAAATTAAATAATTGTATTTTCTTAGCCAGTGCAATCCACTGGTAATCTTTTTTGAAGCTTTATGATCTTTAATAAAAAAAGGCATCATTGATATTGGACTGAATAGTAGTAACAAAATTGCAAGACATTGAGTACTAAATTTGATAGCTGTTCAATCACTGTTTATATTAAGTATAATCTTCTTGTACATGTAGTTGATATCATAACATAATGAGTTATTATGAGTTAATAATTATTATACTTTTATAATATACTTTTCAAATTCATTATGATCATATGTTTACTCATGAAATTATAACAAATTAAGTAATTGCTTTATAAAAATGCATTACTTCATTTGCTACAGGTATGCCGCCATCATTAGCTCCGATGGTCACTATCAATACAAATGACAATTTGAATTCATTCACTGTTGGAATAAGTTCTACAGATCCTGCCTCCTGTATTGTTACTGAATACAATGTCACGCTCACAGATAGTATGGGAGGGTCATTATTTGCTGTTGTTCCCGCCAATGTTTCAAGTTTTAATACTGAATCGCTGTTTGGCACAACTCTGGAATTGTGTTCACAAACGTACAATTTTATGATTGTCGCTTCTTCTGGTGGACCAGCTGCCAATATGAGTGGGGAAATCAACTTTCAAAGTAAGCCATCGTAATCTTGTGGGTCTTAATACTAGCTCTATAGATACAAAAATACAATACTGTGCAGGTGTAAGAAGATGTTCCTGTATGGGTTGCCTCCAAGGGCATGTGTTTTGTGGTTTGATGGTTGTTTATGCTAGAAATCACGTTTTTAAGTTGTTTTTAAGTTGTGCCAAAAATTATTGGGGGGTCCAGCCCCCGGACCCCACTGCTGAGGAAAATTCAGCATAGAACTAGCATGATAACTATCACAACTATAGCAAAACCATGATGGTTTTGTGAAATATTTGAAAGTCCTAATAATAATTGTATTAGCTATAAAAATATATAATTATTAATGTATATTATGTCTATCAAACAAATTATACAATAAACATTTTCATTATTTATTCAAATACAGATCTTCCATTAATCTCTGCAATGATAGTAGACGATAATGTCGCTGTGAACATCCCAGACATTTTGGAAAATTGCATTTTCAACTTGACTTATAACTTTCAAGGGCAATCAGGAACTTTCAATGTTAACTCTGAAGATTTGATGCTTAGCATGTTCAACACTGACCTATGCACAGACGGGATGCTAAGTATTTCTCCAGTGATTCTTGGGGAATCAAGGGAAGCTCTTGGGGCTAGCGTTAGACTTTGCGAACCTGGTAAGGGGTTATCACAACTACTTCAATATGTCCAAAGGTGTACTTTTAATATTACTATTCTGTAAATATATGTGTTTAGCAGTGACTAGTTTTCCAGTACCAATGACAGGTTCATCAATTATGCCTGAGGTCTCTACAGATGCATCAATTAACTTAACTGCTGGAATACTAATGCCACTGTTAGGAATTTTAGCGGCATATGTGTTTTCTTCATTAATTTAACCAAATAAGTAAGTTAACATAAAAATATGTAATTGTAATCATAATTACTATGGTGAAATATTTGCAAGTACTTAGATAAGTGTTTTAGAAAGTCGATAGAAAATGAGCACATATTCATAAATTATTAGTCTAAAATTTTTTTGTTAACTGATATTAGAATGTTCTACAAATTATTATTTATGTGTTTTATATTATAGGGAAGACCTTCTCTCAAACTTTATGGTGGAAACCAATTAGACTTACCATTTACACATTTAAACATACAACCATTTTTTTGTCAATATCACAATTATGTCTTTGTTAGAAAAAATTTCATTTGTTCTCTTTTTTATTAGTGTCTAGAAAGTGATACATTCCTCTCATTATTTAAATTACTCTTATATTATGAATATTGTGGCTATTATATTCAAAGCTTCAGTCTTATAGACAAATTTTAATTCCTGAGTTTGGAATTTCTAATGATAGAAAAATGCTTCCTGCAAACTGGACAAAACCACTTTCCCTTGGGAGTACTTTACTAATACTTAAGCGATGCCATTCACATGTTATATACAACCATTTCAAAGCGGAGTGTTGCAAGTAAGCGTTGATTTATTAAGCTATCCCAGAGAAACCACTCGATTCTACATTCTGGATTAATCTTCTTTTTTTTTCATAATAATCTCTAGCTGCCTTTTCATGTGTACATCCCCATGTTGTCTGGTCAGGGGATCTATTTCACCTACTGTCCTTCAAGACGAACACAACATGTAATGTTTTGTTCATGTTGTTACATTTAGAGACTGAGTTTAAAAAGACAGTTGGTGCTCAATTTTGAGTGACTACTTTCTGACCATCTTTTATATAAAACCACACCCATTTTTATTAATTTAATTATAGAGAAAGGAATGTCTAATAATATTAGTGAATTACAACAACATAGTGGAGTTTCATCCTTCTCAGATTACTTGTAGCGACTTTGGTAACTATTATCATTAACATTAATAAAAATATCATTATGCATGTACATACATTCAAGTCCACACAATTGGTCTTGGCTCATTGTGGATCACAACGGGGTTTTCAGCCCGCCTAAAGCTGAAATACTTCTTTCATACTCACAACTGGTCACAGGAAGCATGGCCTTCAGAATATTCACTAAGAACTGAATATTAGATCTTTTTAATTACGCACAAAGTTGAAGCTATTGTAGGTGGAAGTGTGTTTTGGATTTATTTGTTCTACTCAATAGTAGTTGCATGTCCAATAACTGTCTTTTATATTTCCTCAAGTTTTTTTCAGCCAAATCACTCCACTTTTGATAAGCGCTCAGAATCCAAAGTGTACTGGGAAGGCTAAACAGCTGCATAAAAGTAGTACAGGAAGAAATAAAATACTTCTATGAAAACTGGATAAGAACATTGGAGGGAATAAGACAGAAACCTTTCACCACACAGTCTTGGCCAGTGTTAAATATATTTTTTCAGTCACTCTATGTATTAATTCATGTATTATCGGAATAGAAAGACTCACTCTAAAGTAATCTTCAGTTTTCCCATTCCGACAGCTGACACTGGACATGGGTGGAGTAATTCTGGCACAATCTCTGTATTGGACAAGTACGTGGTCGGTTAATCTCAATGTTCAATTTACTTGCCAAATGAGTGCAATACTCAAAACATTCACGGTGATTTTGGTTTATGTGATGTATAGTATATGTTGCAAAGTCCAAATCACTACATACCTGTATATCATCATACACCTTGACTAAATCAATTCATTTTTGTTGCTGGCCTATTTTTATGGAAATAGTAAATGCAGTTTTGAGTAATGCAATTTGTAACCTATTCCACCTGTCTCTAAGTTAACAGACTAAGGCTATCTACAACAGCCTATCATAACATTAGGTAAAGTGGAGCTATCATAACATTAGTTGAAGTGTGATCATACACCTGAGTAAAACAAATGCTCTATATACTACCTTACAGTACTATAATTATAATTGCTATATTACCTTGATCTGTGTTTTCATTATAGGAATGAAGAATAAGGTGCAGCAATTAAATCTTGGCTAACATGCAGTTTAAATCACTACATATTTTGTATATAATATCTTTTTTTGTAATACAGAAACTGAAGATGTTGCATTCCAACCGTAAGCTGTATATAGCTACAAGTTATGAAAATTAGCAAATATACACTTTATTGCATATTAAAATTGTATAATTTATTTTATACCATGGTTGCTGCGGTAACACCCATGGATTAAAAGTGATATTTTCCCGGTGATTTTTCCTGGGGCTATGATATTTTCCCAGTGCGGTGTCAAGCGAATTTTTCCGTGTTTCCGGCCCAAAATTAAAATTCAATTAAAATTCAATTGAAGCACGCCAGAAAGTTTACTTTAGCAAGTTTACTTTAGCAAGTTTACTTTAGCATTGTAGCTGCCAGCTGTTATCTCCAGATCTAACTCTACCTGGGCTGCTCAGCAGTAAGCAGTAAAGCAGCTAGCTGTGGTAAATTCCTGTGGTATGAGAGCTGCAGGAGAGTTATATGTGGTAGGGCTGGTCCCATATAGGTGGATATGAGAGAGTAGTAGTAGCAGCAACTAAGGTATAAAACAGTTATGCCATGGCAACATCTGGGTTATGGAATATCACCGCCCTTATCCCTCTGGCTTCGCCCTCGGGATCGGGTCGGTTATATTCCATAACCCTTCGTTGGCCATGGCATAACTATTACTAGTATACTTTGGATTCTGAGCTCAGCATTTGGTATCAAAAGTGGAGTGATTTATGGCTGAAAAAAAGCTATATTGTTCCAAGCACTACTTTAATCTTGCTGCTGCTGTTCAGGGCACTGGAAGATAGATTTCATCGGACTGTGTGAGTTTCTGGAACCCATATAATTAGATACAACATTCGTCCCTCCAAAGACCCGAAGTTAACATTGGTATATCATATTCCATGTCTGTTTGCGCCATATTATACCATACAGATGCACATTCCATTGCACAAATCAACTTCAAGTTTATTATATTCATAGAATTTCATGGAATATGATATACCAATGTTAATTTCAAGTCTTTGAGGAACGAATGCTGTATCTATGGGGTTCCTGAAGCACATCTGGAGAGGACATGGCAGAAAAAGAAAGTACAAACGAGTAGATGAGAACATGACTTATATTCCACTGCCACTTACACTACAAAAAATGCTGGATGATAAGGCTATTCTTGAAGCAGTATGTGGTACGTTTTTATTGTAGCTAATCTATTATTAGGGTGAATATATATATATATATACACAGGTAATAAATCCTCCCAAATCTGCCAGTGGAATATCTCAAGTTTCAGAGATGGGTCAAAGTTTTTGCAAAATCATCTATTTGGTTCAAATTCTCTAGCCTTACAAGTGAATTTCTACTATGATGATGTAGAAATTTGTAATCCTTTGGGTTCTAACAAATGCAACAGTGGTAAACTGGATAGAAGTTAACCCTCTCGTTCCTGAATTGTTTGGACGCGCGCGGAAAAATCTAATCATCGACCGCGGAATAGAGTAATACAGTTTTATTTTTTTAACTCGATGCTGGCTGGGAAAACCCCATAGCAACCATATATCACTAAACAGACCAAGAGTTTGGGATTGCCCTCATTTTTTGGTTGAGAAAATTGAATAATATTTAGGTCATCTACTAATACTTAAAAAAATATTTTTTTTCCCCCAAAAAATCCACTTTTCCCATCAATAAAAAAATAAAATATAATAGAAATAATATTGTTTGATGCATTATATACCAATATTATATTAGTTCAACAATAAAATATGTTGTTTGTTGTGTGTGGTGCTGATAGTGATCATGTAGGAGACATCTATGAGTGTCCACAAGGAACGTATGCCATCGGACGTCGAGCTCCACTACAAAACAATTTCATATACACAAAAACACAAACAACAAAGATATTTGTAATACAAACAACAAATTATTTATGATCCTATATAATTGTAACTTTATGATGTATTGTATGCGGTTTCATACAGGATTTTTGTTTGGGGGGTTGGGGGTGGGGCTCCGAGTGTACTTCGCCACACCCATTTTTTGGAACCTACACTACTTTGATACACATCTTTGCATAAGAGTCTATACTTCACACTGATGATCAGTGTTCGGTCCTATGCACTAAATGACTCAGTTATGATAGAAACATAATGGGATACAATATCATACTAAAAATAAATGCTTCCAAAATGTTCATTTCAATTCAACTACCAAAATTCTAGGGGGGGACCCAGGGCTAGCCTCCCACTGTAAGAACCCCTGGTATGTATACTCCACACTGTACATGACAGAAACAATCGTTGTATTGAGAAAGTGTAATTTGAAAATGAAAAGCAGTACAAGCACACACGTGGAATTCAACTTACCCGGCATGGATGGTGTCACAGACTGAACGATCCCTCCCAGGTTAGGATCCGGAACCTCCATACAATACCATAAAACACCATAACAGCTGGCCTCGCTGATTTGCCCCCCCCTCCCCCGTCATTACTTTTCACTGACATTGTACCATAACCCCCCCCTCCCCCCTCCGCCCCAGCTGGACACCCAAATATCAGTAAGTTGAAATGAAATTCAACTTACCCGGCATGGATGATGTCACAGACCGAAAAGACCCCCGAGTTCGTTCTCTCCCAGGTTGGATCCGGAAAGTGCCACATACTGTTTGTCCATGGTTGCTCTCTCTCTTTCCACAAATGCACGCACACACATACACACACACACACAAGAAAAAAGAAGCTACAGGTGAATACAGATCATAAAAGAAATGTATAATTTATTATACATAAATTGACTGGTGTACACACACACACACACATGAAATTCAACTTACATGGGCATGATCCAAAAAAATCCAGAGTTCCCTCCGCAGGTTGTATACGGACCGCCACATACTGTTTGTCCACGGTTCTCTCTCTCTCATTCCACAAATGCACGCACACACACACACTAGAAAAAAGAAGATACAGGTGAATACAGATCATAAAAATAAATGCATATATAAATTGACTGGTGTACACACACACACATACATGAAATTCAACTTACATGGCATAGTAGCCCCGATTGGAAAAGACCCCCCTCCCCCCCCCCCCCCCCCCCCCCCCCCCCGAGTTCGTTCCCTCCCCGGTTGGATCTGGAAGCGCCAGAATAACATTTGAACTCCACGCACACACATATACATCGAGTGTGAAGCTCCACTACAACACCACAAAAACACAGACAACGACAACGACAATAACAATACTTATACCATGGTTGCTGCGGTAACACCCATGGATTAAAAGTGATATTTTCCCGGTGATTTTTCCTGGGGCTATGATATTTTCCCGGTGCGGTGTCAAGCGAATTCTTCCGTGTTTCCGGCCTAAAATTAAAATTCAATTAAAATTCAATTGAAGCACGCCAGAAAGTTTACTTTAGCAAGTTTACTTTAGCAAGTTTACTTTAGCATTGTAGCTGCCAGCTGTTATCTCCAGATCTAACTCTACCTGGGCTGCTCAGCAGTAAGCAGTAAAGCAGCTAGCTGTGGTAAATTCCTGTGGTATGAGAGCGGCAGGAGAGTTATATGTGGTAGGGCTGGTCCCATATAGGTGGATATGAGAGAGTAGTAGTAGCAGCAACTATGGTATTAAACAGTTATGCCATGGCAACATCGGGGTTATGGAATATCACCGCCCTTATCCCTCTGGCTTCGCCCTCGGGATCGGGACGGTGATATTCCATAACCCCTCGTTGGCCATGGCATAACTATTACATATTACAACTTTTGGGATGTTCAGGGGGGAGGGGGGGGGAGGGGGAGCAGCCACAAATATCTAGTCTGTGGTCCGTCACACATAAGATTATGGAATATCAATGGGTGTGTTGTCCTCTTTCTTCTACTCTCCCCCTACCTCATCCACCCGACTCTTCCTCTTCGGTTCCCGCCTTCTCCGACTGCGAGGACCTTCTTCATCACTGGAACCTGCTGCCTATTCGTGTTTCATCATTGGGACTCAGGTCCGGTATCCTCTCCTTCATGACTGGAAGACTCTGCTCCTGTCGCCTCATCTGCGTAATCGGGGTCGGTGACTGCATTCACATCTGGTCCTAGTAGTATATGTGGTAAAAAATTTTTTTAATTTTTTTGAAAATTTGAAATTGTTAAAAAACCACAAGCCACTTTCGAATCTCAAAACTCAATGAAATATATATATATTATAGCTAAACAGCTTACTCTATCTCAATATAGCTATAAATAAGTCCTTTCCACAACAGAAGCTTGCTATTTTTCAAGAGAAAGACAAAAGAAAGACAAGCTTACCTCGATCATCTTCTTGACTCCCCATTTTCAGTATCAGAGTTGACGGGGTCTGGTCCACCAACCCTGATACAGGGCCTCCTATAGCCCTAGATGCAGCATCAAGCAAGTCTAAAACTTGCACTGCATTGTAACTTGTAGACGCCATCTTCCAAATAATGACTTTGAAAAAAATTTTTTTGCATAGTTACCAGGGTCACACGACACGCTCACTTTTTTCCTATGATGTAATAAGCATTACCTAAGACTGTACGTAATAGGGAGGTCCCCAGTTGAACTGGCGAATTTATAAAAAATGGAGAAGACAGTAAGTCAAACCGCAAAGTCTTGGTCGGTAAAGAAGCGGTTGTTTCAATGTGTTATGGAAGGCTACTGAGCTCAAGCAATTTTTCGCTGCTTCTACAAAGCTCTGGAGATGACTGGATCCATAAATGAAGCTGCTGTGAAGAAGGTAACTTTTTTTTAAATTCGATGGAGAACCGATGTTTGTTTGTTTTTGCCCTGGCAAAAAAACAACAACATCCTGTTCTACTGCTGTGGGAAGGCAGCTGGATTTTGGTGTTAATATTAAGCAGCTGCATTATTTTATTCTGTAATAGCTATCACCTTGGAATGAATTAGGCTAATGAAGTAGGTATCTACTCAAAGCAAATAAAATCATTCATGTAGGGAGAGCAAGTATATGACTTACATACCAAAATACATGTCACCATTTGCATCCCAAAACTTGGTGTGATACCCATACCTTTTGTTATAGTATGTTTTACATACCAAAAAAATGAATGATTTACATACTATTTTTTAGTATAATATTTCATTTTGTCTTTGGAGTGCTTCAACCAAGTAACCCTGTGCAACAGTAATTGTTACGTAAATAAATATACTAATATTAAGTTAGGTCAAAATATCTGTGTATCCCTTATTAATAAAAACTGTGTTCAAATTATTATTGTCAGAATCTTACATATCCAGTTCCTGATGACTTTAGGAAAGGATACTTGTTAATTATTTGCTGTCCAATATGGGTATATTCGTCTTTGGTTTGGATAGCTTTTAAAATAAAACACTGCTGCAGCGACGTTGCCAATGAACTTCGTCTTAGGGGATTTGTATCAAATGAAATATCAATACCAATCTACATTAGACACATTTCCTTTTATTAGCCGAAGACAAACAGATGGGAGGGACAATACACACTTGTTTATACTACAGTGTCTTAAAGATTTACCTTGACAGTATCCTTGCCTGCTTCAATATTATCAGGATCCATACTTGCTGACGGTAACTATGCAATAACGATGTGTTTTTATGTTAAATTTTTATTTACAATCCACTATTTTAACGAATTGAAATGAGAGATTTATTCAAGTTATTACACGCTAACAATAAAACATTCAAATAGCCCAAGAACAAACCAAACATAAATAAGACTCTGTATATAAAGTATTATATAAGTTATTTTCAAGGTAAAATAGTGATGAGTGAACTTGATTACAATCAATGAATGTAGACTACACAACAAAAATTTTGTTTCAATTTGTGTTAATACTTGTACATATGTGTGAAGACATAAATATTGTACAAAGCTTTGGGATCATCTTGGGTGACAGAGGAACCAGACCATGCATGTTTGAATGGCTTGTGGCTGACCTCACCACTTAACCTATAGACTTAGTGATAAGAAAAACCACACTTGCCTCAGGAAGGTTGAAGGGACCTCACTGCTTACAACAACTTCACATGTATGTTGAATTGCTTAGATGGACACAAAACAACTTAGCTAATGATTTTATTAATTCAACCCTAAACTATAATAACAGAACCTCTAAGGAGCTTACATCCAGAGATTCAATACTAATTAATGAGTCAGGGGGTGGGTGATGGGGGAAAGCAGGTATCATTAAATTGAATGTCATTCTCATAATCAACATAGCCATTATTGGATCTTATTTTTTAGTTATGTGCAATTGCTTTTTAGCACACAGTAAGTAGTTGTTCATGGGTTTAGGTTGGCACTTAGCTTTATAGCAAGTGATAAGTTCATGTGTAGCACTGACCTAATATTTTTAAAGTAACTTACCAAGATGACATAGTGCTAACACTGTGCGAGTACTACGTGCATGCACAGTGTTAGTACTATGTGTGTGTACTAATTACATGGTCTGCATATGCTCAAGAGAATGTATAAACATAACAACTTCCAACAGGTTGTAACTTTAAAAAAATAAAAATATGAATAAAATATGCTAATTACATGGTCCCTCGGCAGTTTTCTCATTTCATTCTAGTCCACTAAACATGTCCAACCCTAAAATATGATAATTACATGGTCTCCCTGCAGTTTTCTCGTTTCATTTTAGTTCACTGAACATGTCCAACCACAAAATATGCTAATTACATGGTCCCCCGGCAGTTTTCTCGCTTCATTTTAGTTCACTGAACATATTTAATCCTAAAACATGCTAATTACATGGTCCCCCGGCAGTTTTCTCGTTTCATTCTAGTCCACTGAACATGTCCAACCACAAAATATGATAATTACATGGTCCCCCAGCAGTTTTCTCGCTTCATTCTAGTCCACTCAACATGTCCAACCACAAAATCCACGGCAGTTTTCTCATTTCATTCTAGTCCACTGAACATGTCCAACCCTAAAATATGATAATTACATGGTCTCCCGGCAGTTTTCTCGTTTCATTTTAGTTCACTGAACATGTCCAACCACAAAATATGCTAATTACATGGTCCCCCGGAAGTTTTCTCGTTTCATTCTAGTCCACTGAACATGTCCAACCCTAAAATATGATAATTACATGGTCTCCCGGCAGTTTTCTCGTTTCATTCTAGTCCACTGAACATGTCCAACAATAAAATATGCTAATTACATGGTCCCCCGGCCGTTTTCTCGTTTCATTCTAGTCCACTGAACATGTCCAACCACAAAATATGATAATTACATGGTCCCCCAGCAGTTTTCTCGCTTCCTTTTAGTCCACTCAACATGTCCAACCACAAAATCCACGGCAGTTTTCTCATTTCATTCTAGTCCACTGAACATGTCCAACCCTAAAATATACTTATAACATGGTCCCCCGGCAGTTTTCTCGTTTCATTTTAGTCCACTGAACATGTCCAACCCTAAAGTATGTTAATTACATGGTCCCCCGGCCGTTTTCTCGTTTCATTCTAGTCCACTGAACATGTCCAACCACAAAATATGATAATTACATGGTCCCCCGGCAGTTTTCTCGCTTCATTTTTCTCGTTTCATTTTAGTCCACTGAACATGTCCAACCACAAAATAGGGTAATTACATGGTCCTCCGGCAGTTTTCTCATTTCATTCTAGTCCACTGAACATGTCCAACAACAAAATATGCTAATTACATGGTCCCCCGGCAGTTTTCTCGTTTCATTCTACACCACTGAACATGTCCAACCACAAAATATAATAATTACATGGTCCCCCGGCAGTTTTCTCGTTTCGTTTTAGTCCACTGAACATGTCCAAACACAAAATATGATAATTACATGGTCCTCCAGCAGTTTTCTCGTTTCATTTTAGTCCACTGAACATGTCCAACCCTAAAACATGATAATTACATGGTCCCCAGGCAGTTTTCTCGTTTTATTCTAGTCCACTGAACATGTACAACCACAAAATCCCCGGCAGTTTTCTCGTTTCATTCTAGTCCACTGAACATGTCCCACCCTAAAATATGATAATTACATGGTCCCCCGGCAGTTTTCTCGTTTCATATTAGTCCACTGAACATGTCAAACCCTAAAATATGATAATTACATGGTCCCCCGACAGTTTTCTCGTTTCGTTTTAGTCCACTGAACCTGTCCAACCACAAAATATGATAATTACATGGTCCCCCGGCAGTTTTCTCGTTTCGTTTTAGTCCACTGAAAATGTCCAACCACAAAATATGCTAATTACATGGTCCCCCGGCAGTTTTCTCGCTTCATTTTAGTTCACTGAACATGTCCAACCCTTAAACATGCTAATTACATGGTCCCCCGGCAGTTTTCTCGTTTCATTCTAGTCCACTCAACATGTCCGACCATAAAATATGCTAATTACATGGTCCCCCGGCAGTTTTCTCGTTTCATTCTAGTCCACTGAACATGTCCAACCCTAAAATATGATAATTACATGGTCCCCCGGCAGTTTTCTCGTTTCATTCTAGTCCACTGAACATGTCCAACAACAAAATATGCTTATAACATGGTCCCCCGGCAGTTTTCTCGTTTCATTTTAGTCCACTGAACATGTCCAACCCTAAAGTATGATAATTACATGGTCCCCCGGCAGTTTTATCTTTCATTTTAGTCCACTGAACATGTCCAACCCTAAAACATGCTAATTTCCCCCTGCAGTTTTCTCGTTTCATTCTACACCACTGAACATGTCCAACCACAAAATATAATAATTACATGGTCCCCCGGCAGTTTTCTCGTTTCGTTTTAGTCCACTGAACATGTCCAAACACAAAATATGATAATTACATGGTCCCCCAGCAGTTTTCTCGTTTCATTTTAGTCCACTGAACATGTCCAACCCTAAAACATGATAATTACATGGTCCCCAGGCAGTTTTCTCGTTTTATTCTAGTCCACTGAACATGTACAACCACAAAATCCCCGGCAGTTTTCTCGTTTCATTCTAGTCCACTGAACATGTCCCACCCTAAAATATGATAATTACATGGTCCCCCGGCAGTTTTCTCGTTTCATATTAGTCCACTGAACATGTCAAACCCTACAATATGATAATTACATGGTCCCCCGACAGTTTTCTCGTTTCGTTTTAGTCCACTGAACCTGTCCAACCACAAAATATGATAATTACATGGTCCCCCGGCAGTTTTCTCGTTATGCTAATTGCATGGTCCCCCGGCAGTTTTCTCGTTTCATTTTAGTACACTGAACATGTCCAACGCTAAAATATGATAATTACATGGTCTCCCGGCAGTTTTTTCGTTTCATTTTAGTCCACTGAACATGTCCAACCACTAAATAGGGTAATTACATGGTCCTCCGGCAGTTTTCTCGTTTCATTCTAGTCCACTGAACATGTCCAACAACAAAATATGCTAATTACATGGTCCCCCGGCAGTTTTCTCGTTTCATTCTAGTCCACTGAACATGTCCAACAACAAAATATGCTTATAACATGGTCCCCCGGCAGTTTTCTCGTTTCATTTTAGTCCACTGAACATGTCCAACCCTAAAGTATGATAATTACATGGTCCCCCGGCAGTTTTCTCTTTCATTTTAGTCCACTGAACATGTCCAACAACAAAATATG